>BNJS01001127.1_pt1 | contig 209642 bp, 200 predicted proteins | sample 8540461 | NCBI WGS metagenome assembly BNJS01 (sample SAMD00202454, study PRJDB9452) | human saliva metagenome | isolation source: human saliva | place: Japan
AAAACGGGTGTTTCCGTACCTGCCGGTGGACCTACTTGCACGCAAACATTTGCACTAACGTTGTTCAAGAACCGTGGCAGCGCCGTGCTCTATCAAACTGCACGTTTGACCAGGCAAATGCGGAAGTTTGATAGAGCATCACCAACCACACAACCGCCGTGCTCCACCAAAATGCCGCCACCCCGTGAAATTCCCATACACCCAAGCCCAAAAACACCCCATTGCCGCACCTGACGGTATACAAACTTTGCACAACCCAAACGGCTATCCCACTATCCCAGCGCCACCCCGAAGAGGTTGCCCAGCCCATAGGTAATCCCCGCAGCTCCCAGGCCAATCGCGAGTTGTCGCAGCGCTCGGAGTCCAGGCGAGGTGCCCGACAGCACGCCCACGATCCCACCGGTGCACATCAGCGCAATGCCAACGAGCATGCAGGCCAGCACAGCGGCCACCACGGAGCTGGCACCAAAAATGAAGGGCAGGATGGGAATCAGCGCCCCGGAGGCGAAGAAGAGGAAACTGGACAGCGCTGCTGACCAGCCACTTCCCACAACTTCAGCGTTTGCGTGGGGGGCAGCCCCCACCGGCGCACCACCTGAAACACCTCCCAAGCCAGAACCAGCACCCGAGCCCCGCACGCTGGATAGCACCTTTCGAGCATGTGCTTCGGCGGCGTCGGGATCCATGCCGCGGGCGCGGTACACCAGGGCGAGTTCGTTGGCGTTGATGTCCAGCTTGGGCAGCGCCCCGTCGGTGTCGGGGCTGGGCGCGGAGGCTTCAAGGAGTTCCCTTTGGGAGCACACGGACACGTATTCGCCAGCACCCATGGACAGCGCCCCGGCGAGCAGCCCGGAAATGCCGGTGAGCAGCACATAGCTGGTGTCTACACCCGATCCGACCACGCCGAGCACCAGTGCCAGGTTGGATACCAGGCCGTCGTTGGCACCGAACACGGCGGCGCGGAAATTGCCGGACATTTTTTCCCGGCTTTTCGCAGCGAGTCCGCGCACCACTTCGGCGTGGATGCGCTCGTCGGCGGTCATCTGGTCGGTGGCGTCGTCGTCTTTTTCGTAGGGGGTGCGCGCCTCGGCGGATTGCATCAGCGCCAGGGTGAACACGGAGCCGAATCGTTTGGCCAAAAACCCCATGAGCAGGGTGGAGTAGTCAGGGCCTGCGCGGCATGCCCACGTGGTCGCCAAGGAGGGTTCGCCAATGTTCTTCGTGGCGGGCCTCGGCCTCCGCGATGCCCAGCAGAATTTCGCGTTCCTCACCCCTGCTTTTTTCAGGGCGAGTTCACGGTAGACGGCAGCTTCGGCGCGTTCGTTGGCCAGGTAGCGCTGCCAGCGTTTGATTTGCTTGCGGGTTGGTGCGGTCGGCGTTGCTGCGGAAGATGCTGTCATCTATTTCACCCCGCCGAATCGGCGGTCGCGCCGCGCGTATTCCAACACTGCGGCGTAGAGGTCGTCGGGGGTGAAGTCGGGGAAGAGTTTGTCCTGGTACACCATTTCGGCGTAGGCCGATTGCCAGAGCAGGAAGTTGGAGGTGCGTTTCTCACCGGAGGGACGCAGGAACAGGTCAACGTCGGGCATGTCGGGCTCGTCGAGAAAATCGGCGAAGTTCTTTTCGTTGATGTCCTCGGGCCGGAGTTTCCCTTCGGCGGCGAGGGCGGCGATGCTGCGGGCGGCGTCGACAATTTCGGCGCGGCCACCGTAGTTGACGCACATGGCGAGCGTCATGGCGGTGTTGTCTTTGGTGAGTTCCTCGGCGGTCTCTAGCTCGCGGATCACGCTGCGCCACAGGCGTGGGCGACGCCCCACCCAGCGGATACGCACGCCTTTGTCGTGCAGGCCGTCGCGTTGGCGCCGCAGCACGTCGCGGTTGAACCCCATGAGGAAGCGCACCTCCCCCACGCTGCGCCGCCAGTTTTCCGTGGAGAAGGCGTAGGCGGAGAGGTAGGGGATGCCGAGTTCGAGGCAGGCGTCGACAATGCTGAGCAGCACCGCCTCGCCGCGTTTGTGTCCTTCCGTGCGCGGCAGCCCGCGTTCCTGCGCCCACCGGCCGTTGCCGTCCATGACCAGGGCGACGTGCGTGGGCAGAAACTCGTCGGGCACCGCAGGGGTGGTTGAGAAGACAGTCACCCCCCTATTGTGCCACCACCGTCCACAAAATCCAGAGCCTGCACTTTACGCTCCATGTGCCATTGCACATGCGCCCGGGTCATCTGGTGTACGTGATGTGACACGTCATCGAAAAAACCATCGCCCGCGCTTATCGACGCCTCCCGCGCGGCATCCACGGCCCGCCACTGGTTGTGTGCCAACCACCACATCACCCGCAGCGCCTCTGGGGGCGGGGTGGCGGATCCCGGCGGACGGCATTCCGTGCACACCGCTCCCCCGGCCTCCGGGTGGAAAGCGCGATGCGGGCCGGGTTTGCCGCACTGCGCGCAGTTGAATAGGCTGGGCGCCCAGCCAGCGTGGTCCATGGCTTGCAGTAAGAAAGCGTCCAATACCAGGGTGGGGTCTGGGTGCTGTTGGATGCGGCGGAGGGTGGTGAGCAGGGCGTCGTAAAGAAACGGGTCTTCGCCGTTTTCCGCGACGGCCAGGCGTTCGGCGGCCTCCAGGGCGGCGCAGGCGGTGGTGTAGCGCGTGTAATCCTCAATGATGCCGGCCCCGAAATAGGAGACGGTATCGGCGGTGGTGATGTTCGCAAGCGCGCGACCTGGGTAGAGCAGCACATCCAACTCCACAAACAACTGCACGCGGGAACCAAACCTGCTTTTGGAACGCCGAACCCCCTTTGCCACGCCGCGCACCAGACCGTGGCCGCGGGTGAGCAGCACAACAATGCGGTCGGCCTCCGCGAAATCGTAGGAGCGCACCACCACGGCGCGTTCCCGGTAATTCTCCCTAGCCACTTAGAAACCCAGACGTCCCAACGCCTTCGGGTCGGACTGCCAGTTTTTCAGCACTTTAATGCGCAGATCCAGGTAAATGTTCTGGTTCAGAAGCTTAATAATCTCCAGGCGGGCGCGGTGCACGATGCCGCTGAGCCGACGGCCGTCTTTACCCGCAATGATGCTCTTCTGGCCGGGGCGCTCCACGTACAGCACCGCATGCACATTCAGCACGCCCTCGCGATCCTGGTCAGGCAGCACCTCGTCAATCTCCACCGCCACCGAGTGCGGCAGCTCGTGCTTCAGGCCCGACAGTGCGGCCTCGCGGATCAGCTCCGCCATGCGGGTATTCACATCGTCATCCGTGACGTGATCATCCGGGTAGAACTTCGGCCCCTCCGGCAGCAGCGACACAATCACATCCAGCAGCACATCCACCTGTTCCCCGCTCACCGCAGAGACCGGGAACCACCTCGCATTCCCCGCCCAGGAGTTCGTGCACCGCCATCAGCTGCTCCGCCACCCGATCACGCGACACTTTATCCACCTTGGTCACCACGCCCAGCAGCGTGGTCTTGGGCGCAACCCTGCGCACGGCCTCCACAATCCAGCGGTCGCCGGGGCCGATCTTCTCATCAGCAGGAACGGTCACCCCGATCACGTCCACATCGGCGTAGGTGTCTTTGACCACCTCGTTCAGGCGTTCACCCAGCAGCGTGCGGGGACGGTGCAGGCCGGGGGTGTCCACCACGATCACCTGCGCATCCTCGCGGTGCACGATGCCCCGGATGGGGTGGCGGGTGGTTTCCGGCTGGTCAGCCGTGATGGCGATCTTCTGCCCTACCAGCGCATTTGTCAGCGTTGACTTGCCGGTGTTGGGGCGGCCAACAAAACTGACAAAACCTGACCTGAAACCCTCCGGGGTGTCAGAAAACATGGGGACTCCTTTAGTGTTCGAGTGGATCGGCGGGCTGCTGGACGTCGATAAGCACTGAGGTTACCCGCATACGGCCGCGACGGTCACGCCGACCCTCCGCGGTCAAGCGCAGGCCCGAATGCTCCACCGTCACCCCCGGCAGCGGAACCCTGCCCAGGGCATACGCCAACAGGCCACCGACGGTGTCCACCTGATCCAGGGTTTCGTCGCTGAACACCAGATCCTCATCCAGCGTCTCATCCACCAGATCGTGCAGGTCATCCAAGCTTAAGCGCGAGACCACGCGGAAAGTTCGGGGGCCGATCTGCTCAATCGGGGCGACCTCCGCGTCGTCGTACTCGTCGGCGATCTCACCAACGATTTCCTCCAAAATATCCTCAATGGAAATAAGCCCAGCGATGCCGCCGTACTCATCCACCAGCATCGCAATGTGGAAACGCTCACGCTGCATCTGCTCCAGCAGATCATCAAGCTTCTTCGAATCCGGCACAAACGTCGCGGGCCGCATCACCTCCGACACAGACACCCCACGGCCAGCATCCGTCTTGTGATACGTCTTTTGCACCACATCCTTCAAATACACCACCCCCACAATGTCATCCACATTCTCCCCCACCACCGGAATGCGGGAATGCCCCGAGCGCACACACAACGCCGTGGCCTGGCCAGCGGTTTTATCCGCCTCAATCCACACCATCTCCGGGCGCGGCACCATCACCGAGCGCGCCGTCGTGTCACTCAAATCAAGGATTGACTGGATCATCCGGCGCTCATCCACCTCCACCACGCCGCGCTCCTGGGCAAAATCCACCATCTCCAGCAGCGCCACCTCAGAGGTGTACGGGCCGCCCTGAAACGGCTCGCCCGGAACCAGCTTATTACCCACCCACACCAGGGCATTCGCCGCCGGGCCCAACAGCCACGCCATTGTGGACAACGCCAACGCTGAATTCCTGGCCACCACATAGGGGTTCCGGCGGGCCAGCGTGCGCGAGGAAATGCCGATAATCGTGTACATCACCAGCGTCACCCCCGCGATCGCCGCCACCATCGCCCACAGCCTGGACGAAATCAGCTGCAGGGCCAACGCGCCCGTCAACACCGCCGCCGTCACATCCAACAAGCGGCTGAGCAGCACCAATAAGTTAATGTGCTCCGACTTGCGGTCCAACACCGCCAGCAGGCGCTGCGCGCCCGGCACATTTTCCTTCGCGTCCTCCTCCACCTGGGCGCGGGAAATCATGGCCACGGCTGTCTCCACGGCATTCAACACGCCAGCGGACAACAGCGCGGCCACGGCGCCAACGCCCATCACAAAGGATTCCATCTAGTGCCCGTCAGCTCCTGGGGCATCGGTGCCTGGGATTAGTCTTCGAGTCTTCTTGCATGTCCCGGTCCAGCTGCTCGCGCTCCGCCGCAGTTGGAAACGCACCTGGATTCATCGGCTTCGGCTGATACACCACCCCGCGCGCGGCAAGATCGTCATACCAGTCCGCCAGAATCTCATTCTGCAGGGAAAACATCTCCTTCTCCTCGGCGGGAGTGATGTGATCGTAGCCCAGCAGATGCAAACAGCCGTGCACCGTCAACAGCGCCAACTCATGGCCCAGGCCATGGCCCGCCTTTCGGGCCTGCCTGTTCGCAAAATCAGGGCACAGCACAATATCGCCCAGCATCGACGGCCCCGGATCTGGCGCATCGGGGCGCCCCGACCCGGGTGCCAACTCATCCATGGGGAAACTCATCACATCCGTCGGCCCCTCCAAATCCAACCAACGAACATGGAGATCCGCAATGGTATCCAAATCCACAATGTGAATGGACAACTCCGCATCCGGGTGCACATCCATACACTTCAAGGCAAAGGACGCCACATCAACCAGAGCTTCCTCGTTCACGCCCACATCGGCGGAATCCTCCAAAACCTCAGCCTCCCGCTCGCTGGGAGTGTAGGAATACCCGGACTCGTTAAACACCTCAATGCTCATTCGCGCTCCTCCCGCTGGGCTCGTCTGCCCTGTTCAGCCCGCTCCTGCTTAGCAATCTGGGCCGTCTCATAATCGTCGTAGGCATCCACAATCGCGCTGACCAGCTGGTGGCGCACCACGTCATCGCTGCCCAGCTCCGAGAAATGCACATCATCCACGCCGCGCAGAATATGACGCACCAGCCGCAGCCCGGACTTCTGCCCACCAGGCAAATCCACCTGAGTAATATCGCCCGTGACCACCATCTTCGAGCCGAAACCCAGTCGCGTCAAAAACATCTTCATCTGCGCCGGGGTGGTGTTTTGCGCCTCGTCCAGGATCACAAACGCATCATTGAGCGTCCGCCCACGCATGTACGCCAGCGGTGCCACCTCGACAATCCCGGCCTCCATCAGCTTCGGAATCATCTCCGGCTCCACCATGTCCCGCAACGCATCATGCAGCGGCCGCAAATACGGGTCAATCTTCTCATTCAACGTGCCCGGAAGAAAGCCCAGCTTCTCCCCCGCCTCCACCGCCGGACGCGTCAGAATAATGCGGCTGACCTGCTTGGCGTGCAGCGCCTGCACGGCCTTAGCCATGGCCAAATACGTTTTACCAGTACCCGCAGGACCCAGACCAAACACAATGGTGTTCTGGTCAATGGCATCCACGTATTCCTTCTGGCCCAGAGTTTTCGGTCGGATCGCCTTGCCGCGCCGGGTAATGATGTTCTCCGCCAGCGCCTTTGAGACTGACAAAGGTGCCTCCACCGTCACAATAGCCACCGCCTGCTTCACCGATTCGGGGCTGATCACGTGCCCGCGCCGCGCTATGGCCTGCAGCTCGTCCAGCACCTTGCGGGCGCGCGCAATCTCATGCGTCGGACCGGTCAGGGTCACGGCGGTGCCACGCACGAAAATATCCGCAGCCAGCTGGTTTTCCAACACTTTTAAATTGTCATCATGCGTGCCCAACACGGTTTGCGCCACCGCTGGCTCCAGCTCGTAGGTCTGGGTCATGATGTCCGACTTGCTATAAATGGCCAAGAAAATACCTCCGCAGCTACTCTACCAGCGCCCCGAGCACACCCCTAGGGCCGCCAACGCCACCATCGCCGCGCTCGCCGTGCGCAACACCTCCGGCCCGAGCAGCACCGCCTGCGCCCCCCGCCTGGGTGAACTCCGCCACCTCGTCCGGGGCAAGCCCGCCCTCCGGTCCGACCACGAAACAGTACCTGCGGACAGGGTGGAAAAAAATCGATGCTGCTAAACGACGCCGTGGCATCCTCATGCAGCAGCAACGCCAGGCCGCCGTCGGCCACGACCTCACGAATCAGCGCCATGATACCTGCGGTGTCCTGCACGTCCCGCACCTCGGGAACCCAGCTGCGTCGCGACTGCTTCGCCGCCGACACCGCCATCGCACGCCATTTAGCCACGCCCTTCTCGCGCTTCGCCCCCTGCCACTTGGCCACGCACCGCGATGCTTGCCACGGCACAATCACGTCTGCCCCGGCCTGGGTGGCCAAATCCACCGCCAACTCCGAACGCTCCGACTTCGGCAACGCCTGCACCACAATCGCCTGCGGCGTGGGCTGCGGCACCTGCGTCCGCTTCTCGACGTCCCCCACCAGCCGATCCTTGCCACCGACAGCGGTGACCAGCACCTCGGCGGTGGTGCCGCGGCCGTCGACAAGCATGATGCGCTCGCCGACGCGCAAGCGGGTAACCGTCACCGCGTGGCGTGCCTCCGGGCCGGTCAGCTCTATCTGCGTGCCGTCGGAGGGAATCGGGGCGTCGAAAAGAAAAACCGGAAGCGACATGCTACCTGCGGAACCTGTTGCGCAGGCGGGAGAACAGATTCTCCTGCTCCGCAGCCGCCAGGCGCACCTCAGACGTTTCTTCGCGGTGTGTGCGCAGCTGCTCCAGAAGCTTGCGAGATTCCGAATCCAGTTCCTTTGGAACCGTCACCTCCACATGCGCGATCACATCGCCCGTGCCGTCGGCGCGCAGCTTCGGCATACCCGCGCCCGGCAGGTGAATCTGATCCGAGGGCTGCGAACCCGGCGCGACATGCACCGTCAACTGCTCGCCGCTCAGAGCCTCTACCTCAATATCGGTACCCAGCGCGGCGTCCACCATGGGCACGGTGAGCGTCATGTGCAGATCATCACCATCGCGGCGGAACACCGGGTGGGGCTCCATGGACACCTCAACATACAGGTCGCCAGCGGGGCCGCCACCAGCACCGACCTCGCCTTGACCCGCCATGCGGATGCGCATGCCGTCGTTGATACCGGCGGGAACATTCACCACCAGATCGCGGCGCGCCCGCATGCGACCGTCACCGCCGCACTTGTGGCAAGGGTCGGTGATGCGCTCCCCGAAGCCCTGGCACGTGGGACAGGGCCGGGAAGTCATGACATTACCCAGGAAGGAACGCTGCATTTCCTGGATTTCGCCGGTGCCCTGGCAGCTGGCACACGGGACGGGCTTGGCTTTCGACTCGGAGCCGGTGCCCGAGCAGTGATCGCACAGGACGGCGGTATCCACCGTGATGTCCTTCTTCACGCCGCTGTACGCCTCACCGAGGGTGATGGTGGTGCGCAGCAGGGCGTCGTTACCCGGCTGCACGCGGGAACGCGGGCCACGGCCACCCGCAGCGGCCCCGAAGAACGCCTCGAAAATGTCGCCCAGGCCGCCGCCGAAACCACCGAAACCGCCGCCCGGGGCCGCAGCCTGCTCCAACGGGTCGCCGCCCATGTCCACGATGCGTCGCTTTTCAGGGTCGAGCAGAACTTCCTGCGCAATCGAAATTTCCCGGAATTTCGTCGCGGCTTCCTCCGTGCCATTCACATCCGGGTGGTACTTGCGGGCCAGCGAGCGGTACGCCTTTTTAATCTCAGCGTCCGAAGCCGAACGGTCAACTCCGAGAATGCCGTAATAGTCACGAGCCACAGTGAAAACAAACTTCCTTTTATTTTGTTGGTTCTTAAAATAACGTCACCACAGTTTACTGCACGGGAGTGGTTTACTGCCCAGCGAGTACCCGGCTGACATAATGTGCAACAGCTGACACCTTAGACATTGTTCCCAAATAATCCATGTACGTGGGGCCCACCACACCCAGCCCGCCGAACGTGGCCCCCGTCGCACCGTAGCCAGTGGTGACAATCGAGGTAGTGTACAAATCCTCGTCCTCGTTCTCCTCGCCGATGCTCACCTGCACCTCACCCAAATCCCGGGCAGTAGACAGCAGTTTCAACACCACCACCTGCTCCTCCAGGGCCTCCAGGACCGCAGGGAGATCCCCGCTCATGCGGCTCAGATTCGACGCCCCCGCCAAAATCAAGCGATCACTCGGGGCCTCCACCAGCGTTTCAATGAGCACTGTTGATGAGCGAATCACGGCATCCCGAATATCCTCCGGGGCGTTGCTGGCGAGATCCGCCAAAGACACACTCGCGTCCGACAGGGTTTTACCCACCAGCGCCTGATTCAGCACCTCCTTCAACCGGGCAGCCTGCTCCATTGACACCGCGGCACCCAGCTCCACATTGCGCTGCTCCACCCGGCCTATGTCCGTGATCAACACAAGCAAAAGCCTGAGTTCGGAAATAGTGACCACCTCGCAATGCCGCACCCGCGACACCTTCAACGTGGGCAACTGCACCACCGCCGCCTGGCGAGTCAGCTGGCTCAGTAACTGCACCGAACGGCGCAGCACATCCTCCACGTCCACGCCCTCGTTCAAGAACCTAGAAATCGCCGCGTGCTCCGCCTGGGATAGGGGCTTTACCTCGTTGATGGAATCCACAAACAGGCGGTACCCCTTCTGCGTGGGAATCCGGCCCGAACTGGCGTGCTGCTGCTCGATATAGCCCTCCGACTCCAGCGCAGCCATATCATTACGGATTGTCGCCGAACTCACGCCCAGGCTGTGGCGATCTACCAACGTCTTCGACCCCACCGGCTCCTGCGAGGCAATATAGTCCGCCACAATCGCACGCAAAACCTCATGGCGACGACGCTGCGTAGCGCTAGACATAGCAGGCACTCCTTGTGGTTTGTTGGGTACTTGGGTGGTGCTGGCTTTTTAGTAGGTGTTGGTTCTGGGGCTGGTTCCGGGTCTCGTTCTGGGGATAGTCTACCGAGTCACACCCTCTAGTATGTCAACCAAGCGTCCCCTAACCTACAAACATGGATAACGTATCGCAGACACTTTTCTACCCACTACTCGGCCGCGCACTCGCCTCCCGCCAATGGCCTGACCTTTTCCCCGACCCCTGGGCGCGACAAGCCGAAGAAATAGCCCGCAAAGAAGGAACCACTGCGAAAGCGATGGAGGGATTCCCCACCATCATCTACGGGCTGAGACACCGCATCAGCGTGCTAGAAATTACCCGCTACCTCGACGAACACCCCGGTGCCGCCGTGGTGAACATCGGCTGCGGCCTGGACAGCCTCGCCCAAGACCTAGGCGGCTACGACTGCACCATCTACAACCTCGACTTCCCCGACGTCATAGACATGCGGGCGCGGTGGATCCCCCGCGCTGAGAACGAAAAAGAACTCCCCTACTCCGCCACCGACTTGGAATGGCTTGACCACGTTGATGCCAGCCGTGGCGTCATTGCCGTCGCCGCAGGCGTGTTCTTCTACCTCGACATAGACGACGTCCGCACGCTAGTTACCGCCATGGCCGAACGTTTCCCCGGCGGCCGACTCACCTACGACGCCGAAAGCCCCTCCATGACCGAACGCAGCGAACGCATGGTTGCCCAAAACGGCACCCCCACACCCATGCCATTCAAACTCAAAGACCCCTACACGCCCCGCACCTGGAGCGACAACATTGCCGACGTCCGCGTCACCTTCAACTTCCTCGACTACTTCCCACGCAGCCTCCGGCGACAACTCCCCCTCTTCACATTCCGTTTCGGCATGTTCATGATCAAACTCATGCGCGGAATGTACCAGGTGACTATTGATTTTAAGGGTTAGGTGTGCGGTTGATACTCCCGCACACCTAAAACATGTCATTCCAGATCTTCGTCCTCATCCACCCACTCAGTCAGGTTAACCACAAACTCTTCAAAAGAATTGGCTGCTAACCCAATATCCATCTCATCATTGATACACAGAATAGAATGTAATGGATACTCTTCAAGATCATAATTGATCATGAAGACAACATGCGGTCCTCCACTACCAATAGCAAACAATAACGCTTCATCAGGATACTCCCAAGTTCTAGCTATACAATCAGCACCATATTCTGGATGATCAATAGAATTGTGATCACCGTTAGACAAAATACCGTTGCCATAGATTTTCTCAATGGTAGCACCACCAGCCTCTGACCAAAGATAATCACCAGGAAGCAGATCGTGAGTAGAGTTTGGATATCCCCCACCAGTTTCCATGATGAACTTTGCATACGACTCAGGAAGCTTACGCCGAAGATTTTTCTCAATCTCAGCGATACGAGCTTCATCACAGGGCGACCCCATATATTTAGGGTCTAATATGTCAGAATATTTCATAGCTATTGACTACACCTTTCTTTAGTATTTCCATATAGTTTAAAGCGAAAATCGCTCGTGAGATGCAATGTTCCAGTTAGCCAATTGCAACTGAACACCACTCCGCAGTGACACGATAAGCAAACCTCAGGTCAATCCTACCAGAAGGAGATCTCATAACCGGACACACCCAATGATCACCAAGCAAACGATAACACAACTTTTGACCATAAGAAAAGATCAGCTTCCTTCAGCAACGCATCATCCACAAAAGTAAACTCATCAGTATCACCGTCGCGATAGTCACCAGCTACAGTTACCGAATACGCCAATATTCCGCCATTAGCTAAAAGTTGATCCTCAAAATCCGACTGCAGCAGGCAACCATCCAAGCTTTCCAGATACGGCTGCCTTATCTGCCCGTAGATATCTTGATTCCTTGTAACCAGTATTGCGCCAATAGGATATCTACCATCCCCCATAAAGTAAATATCTTCAAACTGTTGCGAAGAAATTAGTTCATCAACACGAAAAAGACCAACCCAACTTGGATATGCAGAATAATACAGTCCTCCGCACGTTTCCAAATCTTCAGCCCAGCAAAATGTTAAACCATCTTGCCTTTTGAGCTTTTCCAAAAATTCCTTACGTTGAGGATGAAGCATAAGATAAATATTTACGTCATTATCGTAGAAATTCTCAACTATGTAAAAAATCTTCTTCAGGGAAATATCTCGCTCAGAATATTCCCATTCCATAATATATTTTTTCATAAATACCATCCAGCTAGAAAATTAGCACCTTAAATTCTTATTTTCAAGAACTCTTCAGAAACATAGCTGCTACCCTATCCTCTTTTCATCATCGATAGCACAGTAGGTATTCTTCAAAATTATAATTAATTACAAGAAAACATACATTCATTATTTCTTCCAATAAGCAACAGCGCGCCGTCAGAACACTTCTACTCCCTAGTTAAGCCGCAAGCGCCAAATTATGGATCACCAGCCGAGTTACGGACACCACCAAACAGAATTCCATTGCCCACAATTTGACTAATAACAACCCTACCCGGTAACAAATAACGCGTAATTTTTAGATATCCACCGTCGGTTCCGGTAACAAACATCGAAAAGGCAAAAGAGAGAGCAAAGTTTGAAGATGAAACTCACCCACAACAAACAGGCCAGACCCTACTGGCGTGAGACCATCAGCGATGATCATAGTCGATGTCAGTACTTCCACAGAGGGTTAGGGAGTAGAATTAAAACACTACATGTACATTTATCTTGCTAAGATTACTCAAAATATATTGACGGCAATATCGCTACATCATGACCCATAATTAGAGAATTTAGTGAGAAAACGCAATAGATTGCCTATTTATTAAATTTATTCTTGTTTTTATCAATATACTCTCGAACAAGAATTTTAGCGCGTTTAATTTCCTCAGCAGGCGTCAATCGACCTCCCTTTGTTTTGTTACCGTTAGGATTGACTTCCCGTTCGATCAGTTCATCAACTAGCTCGACAGCTCGACCAGCATCACCATCAAAAAGAGCAAACAATATCGGACCGTAGAGATCCCATTTATGCGCCAGTTTGGTAAATCACCCACAGCTTGCATTGTCGGAGCATCCACCAACTGCCGTTCTAGCTCAACCAAATCAAGCTCAATAGTATCCAATACTTCACGCCACATCGGGCCTATCTCATGTTTCTCGACCGAGTACTCCTTCAAATGCCACGGTAAAGCCTCTTCAACATCTTTCACGCCAACTATAACATAGCCTGCCACCTCCGGATGTAATTTTTTAAACCTTGTAGTACCCGCTGCCAACTTTCTATGGAGAGACACAAGTGGCTTCAAACACACGTCATATCCTATAGACACCCCGTAATCTTCTAAGCGCCCCAATGTGTTAACACCTATTGTTAGCTGAAGAATTACTCCAGGTTTTACTTCCTTGCGATACTCTGGTTCACCGCTTTAAACCTTTTGAATCCACGCTCCTCAAACCATGGGTCGAGAAAGTCAAATCGTTTAGCCACATACACACTTCAGAATATCTACTGGAACTATAGCTCAACACCTGGAATCCAGGGCTTAACGCCTCACTTCTCTATTTGCGTTTTCTTTTTACGTATCAAATTTATATTTTGTTCGAGAAGTTTTTCATCAGCTAAATGGGGGGGGGCGAAGCGGTGCCATTGTTCCTGATCAATTTTTGTTAGTAACCAAGCATTAAAGTCCCATATATCCGAGGTTTTTTCACGCATAGCAGCATCAAGTATCTTCGCAACATATTGCTTGCTTGACCCAGCAGCCTGCATTAAGCAAAATGCAAACTGTGAACGCATCTTTCCTTCAGGAGCTGCAAAATAAGCATCCTCCATAGCATCCCAGCAATCACGATATTTTGGCCCAACGTGCTCTCTGATCGCCCCCGAAAAATTAATAAAATCTCGTTGAGTCATGCCGGGAAACTCGACAATCTTCTTCGCATTTTTTAAACAGTTGCGAATAAGATTTTCAAGAGGCTTTTGCCAGCGGTCAGGAAGTGGATCGGGAAGCCCAACACTGTTGATAGCCTTTTCAAGTGCTGTTTTTTCACTCGAGATATTCATTCAATCCTCCTTCTCACCCAGTCGGTGGGGATGAGCACGCTGGCTGGATGGTGTGGGATTGCCTACCGGTGGCCTGGGGCGGGTGCGGTAAAACAGGGAGGACTTACCCAGCCCAATGATCTTCAAGGCCTGAGTCTTGCTCATCCCAGCACCGGCTATCGGGTCGGTCAGAGTGTCAATTAAGTGCTGTTCGGCGGCGTAGAAGGCATCCCGTCTGCGGGCTTGGCTGGTGGTCAGGTGGGATCGTCCCCGCCAGGATCCTCGCAAGGGTCGGGCATGGTCTTGATAGCTTTTCCCAACGCATCCACCGCCTTGGACAACCGGTCGCGTTCAATACGGGCCTGGGAAAGTTGATGCTCCAACTCGGTGATATAGCGGTCTTTATCCCAGTGTTGCTGCTGCATGTGAATAATCTCCTGTGCTTGATCACGGGTGAGTGTTCCGGTTTTGCGGGGACACGCCAAGGCAGTGATGCTGCCATCGGCTAGGGCTGCTTCCCAGGATTCCAGCATCCTACGGCTTACCCCCAACTGGTGGGCGAATTCGCGGGCCGGAATGCGGGTTTGGGTTTTGCAGGCCACCACCACGAGGCGTTTGACTTCGGGGGTGAGCAGGGTTTTTGGGATGGGTGTGCCCAGGTTATCTAATTCCTGCCACATACTGTTGGGCAGCCCATCAATGATCGGGTCGGTCGGTGTGGCGATCAGGGTATCGGGGACAAGGTGTGGGATGGAGTTGGGTAATGATGTGACCAGGATAGCTGTGGTTTGGTTAGTTGATACGGCGGTACGGGGGCTGGCTGTGTGCCAGACTGCGAGGTACTGTCAGGGGTTGTGGCAGTCATGGTCTCTGTACCTTTCTTAGGTTGGTGCTTGTCCTTACCAGGGTGGGATCCCGGTCAGGACAAGCACATAGACACAAAGGGCACTAACTTCATTGATTCTGCGCTATCCCCTTATGAAATCCTGCACTATTAAACGCGACCCTTAAAGTAGATCTTTGAATTCGATCGTAAGGACATCTATTTTCACTAAAAACTAAACTAAGGGCTAAGATATCCAATCCATTTTAGAATAGGCTTTTATCGATAAATTCAAAGTATTCGGCGCTATTATTTAGGTTCGACAAAAAAATCTCGCCTAAATTCCTCGAAATATTTTTGCAAAGCTACATCACCGTCATAATCTTGCAGCAAATCTAAGCTTCCAACAATGAATTTAATTTCCAACTCTTTAAGAAATAGAATTGCGCAACTTAATTCTTCAGAAAAAAGCAGAAAATTAAATGGAGAAAATAGTGCCATAACTTCATCCATATCGTCTATGCTTGAAGTGAATTTAACCATTATCTCATCTTTTTCCGGAAAAGTTCCATAGGCGTTCTCCAGTATAGAAACTCCGATCAATTTTCCAGAAGTATTTTCTTTCAAAGCTTTTGATAGATTCTCAAGCTCCTCACCACCAGGATGCATGACATTTTCTACCACCAGTAATTTCAGCCCCGATTCTTCTATCCATCGGTCCGAAAATTGATGATTATCTAATAGAATTCTTTCACACACATTTCGCGCCTGAAGTTTTTCTTCTTCCGAAAGCTTCTCCAGCATATCACGTACCTTTTTACTATTTGGGTCACTAGACAGGAAGAGCCGTGCACTGATACTGACATACACGAAACCCTACCATCCAATCAAGCGATAATAAGCGTATCGAAAATCACTCCAGTTTCGCCAGCTCTATAATCAAGTTTATATGATTTCTAGTTTTTCTTCAGAGGGAACCTAGAATGGCTATCCATCTAGATGCTATTCATACCGGAACTTAATATGATGAGGTTTTGACAATCCGCTTCCTTTAGGCCTAGTAACTTCAAGCGTAGTGACAGGATTTCCGTCAGCACCCATAAATGTACTCTTTTCTCTGAGGTTTACAGAAGTTCCATCATTCAATACAGCATGCCGAGTACCATTATCAGCTTGTTTTATAGGGTTATCACCTACGAGATTTTGAAAATCTCGCTCAGCTTGACCTTTTCCACCAGACATTTCAATCTGCTTTGTACCCTTTCGCGTAGTTGTAGTTTGAACAACATCTTCACGACCAGCCATCTCGTTCAGTTTGTGACATGTCTCATTTTGCGGGTTTGAAATTAATTGGTTCTTTTGCCCTCCAGAATTTGGATAAGACTCTAAACCTAACACATCTACCCAGGTCAAAGGGTTATTTACATACCCTTGTGGGGTTCCCACATTCGGGCCCACACCCAACGGATCCTGGGAACCATACACACCACCAGCGGGATCATAAAACCTAAACCGGTTATACACCCACCCTGACTCAGCATCCTCATACTGCCCAGCAAACAACACCGGGGACTCCACACCCGACCACGACCTGCGCCCAAACAACGACTGGGTCACGTGTCCCACGACACTCCCCTGCTCAGTGTCAATGAGTTCTTGTGGGGCACCCGCAAGATCAGCCACCAAGGCATAGAACACCGCATCCACCTGCGCCTGCGACCACCCCGATACACCGGCAGTGTCATTATTGTTGGTGGTGAGGTTAATCTGCCCCACCAACTCACCCGTACCAGGATCCTGCACCCACACCCGACCCACAACACCAGACGCATCACCTACGGTCGTGTGCTCAGCCACCAAATCATTGTCGGAATAAGCAAACACCTGACGCAACAAGACTTCATTCGTGTCAGTGCTCAGGCAGGTTTTCGCCACCCTACGACCCACACCATCATAGGAATACACCCACCGCACATGTGGTGCATCCGACGACGAAACCAGTCACCTGACCAGTAGACCCTGCATACTCAAACCGCTTGACCAACGGCTTCAACGACGACCGCCTCGTGACAGTTTCGGTCACCCGGCCCAACTTGTCATAGGTATAGGACGTCTTACCCACACGAGTCACCAACGTGCCCCTAGTCTCCACACCAGTCGGCTGCGCAGACTGCGAAGCCTGGGCACTGCGGGCAGACCTGGCTAAGGCCACCCCACCCACAGTGTCCTGCGCACCCAACTCTGGAGCAGCAATACTAGTCAACATGCCCGCAGCAGAATACCCATACGATTCCGTAGCAGAAGCATCAGAAGTACTTGCACCAGCTACAGTGCTCTTATCCCGAGTAACACCCGTGACCCGACCCAACACATCCACATCAAACCGGGCCACACCCGCCAACACATCATTGACCACCGACACGGTGTTATCAGCACGCCACGCCCACGCACGACCCGCCACCATCGACAGCGACTTGTTTTGAGCATCATGTTCTGACAGGGAGGACACCACGTCATTGACCATACGACCACACTCATCGAACCCAAACTGGCGTACCACAGACCCCACAATCAGCTGATCCCTCCGGCCAGCCTCATCGGTACCCAACGCCACATGCGCAAGCTCCACACCCTGATGATGCACATCAACGTGGGAGATCTCACCGCAGTCGTTAAACATAAACGCCTGCTGCGTTTGTGCCCCTGCGGTATTCACACCCAGGCTGTTGGTGCGACCGTATCCGTCCCGGCCGACATTGATCGTCGTGGTCTCCCCCGACACCAGCGTCGTCGATTCCGACACCAACCGCCCATACTCATCCCAAGTGTAGGTAGTCACTGCATCATTATTGACGATCTCATACAAATATCCATGACGATTGTGGCTAAAAATTGTGTCCACGCCCTGGCTGTCGGTTTGCTGGATCACCCGACCTACCGCGTCGTACCACGTGGTGGTGACCCCACCCGCAGCATCCACCACCCGCGACCACCCCTCAGCCACATTCTGCTCAAACCTGGTGACCAGACCATTGTAATCCCGCTCCTGAACAACAGTCCCATCCAGATCAAAGTCAAACTCCCACCTGCGCCCATCAGCATTCACCAGGCCAACTACTTCCATTTGGGTGTTATACACTAATTGGCTCTGTCTACCGGCAGCATCCGTTATCACAACAGGTTTGTCAAATACCGTGTACTCGGTAGCGGTGACCGCGCCGATCTCATTGATGGTTTGAATGACATTGCCCTCCCCATCAAACGTCGCGCGCACCTGCGACCCATCAGGGTTGGTGACCTGCCACGCCCACCCCTCCGGCGAATAGTCAATCAGCCTCGTGTTGCCGACCGGGTCCATAGACTCAACAACCCGACCCGCAGCATCCCGAGTCACCGACCACCGACGGCCAGACGCATCCGTCGTGGCGATTATCCTGCCCGCCAAATCGCAGTCCACCTGGGTTTCCACCCCAGCAGGATCCACACTGCCCGCAGCCACCAAACCACTAACCAACCACTCATAGTTATAGCGGGTCACCAATCCTGCAGGGTCAATTACGGCAATAACATTTCCTGCCGCATCAACATCTAACTCTGTAACCAGACCATCTCGGCCAATGATCCTGGCAGGTATCCCCCATGCAGCAGGTTCTACAAGACTCTGAGAACCATCGGGATAAGTCATGCCTGTAGCAAACCCATCCTTATCAAATACAGTCTCAGTGACACCCCCGTTTGAGGAAACAGATGAGATCACCTCATGGTACTGATTATGGGCATAATCTTCGCATGCTCCTGATGGGCTGATAATCCGCCACACATCCCCAGCCACCGTCGACCGGTACACCGTCGGCCGCACATCCCCCAACACCTCATCATGCAGCCACTCGGCTGGCACCTGCCACGGCTCCTCCGACCGGGCACCATCACGCCCACAGCCAGTCAACCCAGCAGCATTCAAACCACCCTCACGCAGGGCTTTGACCAACGGCAGTGCCTCCAACCGTTCCAACCGGTCCGGAATCACCGCATCGCCTAACTCCAGGGGATCACCGGCAAACTCCCCCGCAGTCTCAACCAGCACACACACCCGACCCCCAACCGGCGCATCCGGGGCCTCATCATCAAGCCACACCAACGCATTGGCAAACATCCCACCCGTACCAGCCTGAGTGACCACACGCCCCTCATCATCGAAGACATAGGTGTAGGACACCCCATTACGATCCGTCCAGCCACACACACGGCCTGCATCGTCATAGTGATGCGACAACGCGCCGGCTGCCGAGTTAATCACCCTGCGCAAACGACCGCGCGCATCGTACTCGTAGGAGATCAACCGGACTGGTTCCTCATCCGGCCGGTCCTGATGTTTCAGCCACACACTCGCCATCCGGTGGGTGCGCCGGTCCCACACCAACTCCAACATGGTGCCGTCACTGCGCCGCATACTGGTCATCAACCCCGACGCCTGGTCCCAGCCGTACTCAATCATATGGCCCGTGCGGTGAATCACCGCCGTGAGGCCAACCTCAAAGCCTATACCCGCGTAATCTGCAATAGAGGCAGACTTGTAACCATAACCACCCACTGTGATTCCCGCGGTTTCCGGGTCAGGCTGACTGTCAGGGTCATGCAGATTCTGCACGTCTTCTACCGGGCCGGTGGGTCGCACCATAGATGTGTCGGTGGCGGTGGCAAACACATACACCACCCCACTAGCCACATCCCGCACCCTGTACGCACCATCGGTAAACGACAGTAACCACGGCCTGCCATCAGCACGGACCTCAGACCCATCCAACGGGGCAGCAGGGAAGGTCACTAACGCCCCATCCGGTGTTAACATGAGTACTTCATCTGGGCAGATTTCAATTCGGCAATCCATCCGGGAGACCCACTGCGGCCCCAACGCACGCCCCAACTCATGCCCGGAGTTACTGTTCCGGTCAATCACCAACGGCAAAATACCATCAATGGACACATCGGTTTTGTAGTCAATGACTACACCAGTAGCCATATCTACGGGATCCCCGCCACGGGTGCGGTTGGCGCCTTTAGCTAAATCATCTGCTTTCCCAGCTGTCCCTTTTGCAGCATTCTTCGCTGCTGATAACGACTTACTCCCTTTACCAACAGCCTTAGCCCCCTTAAACGCAGCCTTCGCACCCTTGAAGGCCATCTTCGCCCCCTTAAGCAATGCCCCACCCGGTAACGATGTCACAAGCTCAAAGGCAAACTCAGCCCACGAACCATTACCCGTTGCCGCAAGCAGAGCTTTCAAACCAAGCCCCACGCCAACAAGCACCGCACCAATAATGTTCAACCCCGGAATCAACAACAAAATAGAACCAATAATCTGCAACGCATCAGCAATAAACGACAACACATCCGCATGCTTCGACACGAAATTCTTAATCTCCGCCCACACCGCAGAAAGCCCCGTCGGATTCTCCTGGAACCGCTTCCGCGCCTGGGTATCAATCACCCCCACCTGCGTGGTCACATCCGTACCCAACTGGTTCTTCAGTACATCCGCCTGGCTAACATCCCCATCCCAGGTAGCCTTCACCGCCTCATAATGAGACCACGCAGCCAACCGCTCTGCTTCTGCGGTAGCCGCCGCCGTCTCGGCTGTCGCAGCCGTCGCCGCCAGCGCCGGACCCGCCGGGGTCACCGACCCCAACAATGCCGCCCCCTTCGCCACCCCAGCCTTAGTCTTCGCCGCAGCCGCCGCAAGCTCCGCTGTGTTATAGCGGGTCACAGCGGCCTGCACCATCCCATGATCACCCCGAGACTTAGTGACCAACAACCCCATCTTGGACAAACAATCCGTCAACGCATGAAAATACTTGTTAATCGCATTACCCACCGCCTCATGGGCTTTACCAGTAACATCCAAATGCCCCGGCAACTGAGAATTGACCAGTTCTTTGTATTTCTCGCCTTCGGTGCCGATATAACCACCGTCGTTAATCGCCCGCAATGCGGCCGCTGCGGCGGTGGCTTGTTGTCCGAAGTTCACCCATTTCGTTCCGATCGCCGCGACCGTTTCCGGGGAACCACCCACATGGAACGTGGTCTGTTCAAACGACGAAACGGTGCAAGATACGGAACCGGCACAACAAACTCCCTAATTAACTTTCGTGTAAAACTATCCACACCACCACGCACACATGACCCACCTACATCGATCAGGTATCAAATGTGCATGTTGTGTGCAATAAAAATTTAGTTTACACAAAGATCACATTTTTGCATAAAAACACGCCGCCCCTACCAGACCACCCCACCACAATACTTCTCTCCTCCCCTATTCCTCTTCAGCAATCAATACATCAGCAATAATCCCGTCGGCGAGGAGGCGACCGGATTCGGTGAGGTAGACGCGGTCGTCGTCAAGCGTGAGCAAGCCTCGGTCCTGGTAGTGCCGCAGCGCCCGCTCGGCACCCTCGCCAAACAAAGAGCGCGCAATCCCTTCGCGCAGGCGCAACCCCAGCATCACTTTTTCCACGTGCCTGTCGTGGGGGCTTAGGTGTTCTTCCTCGGCAATGGGCAACGCCCCCCGCCGTGCAGTGTTGGGTGTAGCGGGCGGGGTGTTTGACGTTGAAGAAGCGTCGGTCGCCGAGGTGGGAGTGGGCGCCGGGGCCTGCACCCCACCAGTCGTAGTCGCGCCAATAACCAAGGTTGTGGCGGCATTCGCCGTCGGGGCGCGCCCAGTTGGAGACTTCGTACCAGTCGAAACCGGCGACGCTGAGCACACCGTCAATCAGTGCGTAGCGGCTGGCCAGAACGTCTTCGTCCGTTACCCGCAGTTCCCCGCGCCGAACTTTGCGGGCCATAGCTGTGCCGTCTTCCACGATTAAGGAGTAGGCGGATACGTGGTCTACTTCAGCGGCGAGCACGGCTTCGAGGGTGGCACGCACGTCGTTGTCGGTTTCGCCCGGAGTTCCGTAGATCATGTCCAGGTTGACGTGTTCGAATCCGGCGGCGCGGGCTTCTTTCGCCGCCTCCACAGGTCGCCCTGGGGTGTGACGGCGTTCCAATACCTGCAGGACACGGCTGGATGCGGATTGCATGCCAAGCGACACCCGCGTGTAGCCCGCCTCCAGCAGCCCCTCGAAGAACTCAGGAGAGGTGGATTCTGGGTTGGATTCGGTGGTCACTTCCGCACCCGGCGCGATGCCGAAACTTTTGCGCACGTATCCCAGCACCTGTGCAAGCCCCGAAGCTCCGAGCATGGAGGGCGTGCCCCCACCAACAAACACGGTGTCGGCGGGCTGCAACGCCCCGCCGAGGCTTTCCGCAGCTAGCTCTAGTTCGATGTCCAGGGCATTCAGGTAGGAGTCCACACTCGCGGAGGAACCCAGTTCGCCGGGGGTGTAGGTGTTGAAGTCACAGTACCCGCAGCGTGACGCACAGAACGGGACGTGAATGTACACCCCGAAGGGACTGCTCATGAGGCGTATCCGCCGCGCCTGCCGCTTGCTGCCTGGGCGCGTTTGGCCGCTACCTTGGCCACCACGGCGTCGATACGCGCGCGCTCTAACAGGAACGCGGGAGGGTTCGAACCGCGCATGGTGCGAACGTAGTGGGGTGTTTGCGGGCTACGGTTTCCAGCCAAGCGTAGGCGGCGGATTCCACCAGCTGTTTGGACTGCGTGTACAGCAGCGGAAGGGACAGCACGTCCAGGTCGTCGGCGGCCAGGGCGGTGCATTCCAGCACCCATTCCACGATGTGGTGGCAGTGCTCAATCACCAGGTCCGTGCGCGCGCACAGCGCTGTGGTGAATTCCCGCACGATCACTGGGGTTTCGCCGAGCGGGAATTTGTCGGTCAGCGTGCGGTCGGTGATCAGCGTGGGTTTTTCGGTGCGCTTTTCGACGTCGTGCAACCCCCACGGTGCACGCACGCTCACCGTTCCCGAGCGAATGCCGGAGGTCAGGGCGTGGCGCACGCCTGTGAGTTCCGCGACCACGCGGCGGGAGTCGTCTCGCGCTTCGGTGAGGATCACCTCGATTTCCATGAGGCAGTCTTCCACAAGCTCCGCATCCCAGTCGGCGATGGCCTCGGCGAGGTTTTCCACATACTGCGCCACCTCGTCACCAATGTTGTACACCTCTTGGGTGAGTTCACGGTGGCGGAGCAGGGCATCGTCGGCCAGGTTCAACGGGCTGCTCCTTTACTCTTGCGTGCTTGTGCTGCCGCGCGGGCGCACCATGGTGTTGAGATATTAACGGAGATTCACCTTAAAACACATTCAGCACATTCGGTGTGTGCCGCGCCGGACACGCGACACACGCCGCAACGTGGGTACCAAATGGGGGGTTGTTTCCTACCGCTTATAAATCTGGTCGATCTCCTTCTTGAAGCGGCGAACCACCACGTTACGCTTGATTTTCATGGTCGGGGTGAGCTCGTTTTCCTCCTCCGACAGGTCACGATCCAGGATGTAGAACCTCTTGATCGACTCGGAATGCGACACCAGCGAGTTGGCGTCGTTGATGGCGTCCTGGATCTCCGCGCGCAGCGTCGGGTTCACTGCCAACTCGCTGACCGTGCGGGATTCGGGAATGTTGTGGGTGAGCTTCCACCGCTTCAGCGCGGCCTCGTCCAGCGCAATCAGCACACCCACATAGGGTTTGCCGTCGCCCACCACCAGGGCTTGGCTGATCAGGGGGTGGCTGCGCAGGCGATCCTCCAAGGGACCGGGGGATACGTTCTCCCTCCGGCGGTGACAATCAAATCCTTCTTCCGGCCGGTGATCACAATATGCCCGGAATCCAGCAGTTCACCCAGGTCACCGGTGTTGAACCAGCCCTCCTGGTCAATGTTTTCGGCCGTGGCCTCCGAGTTGTTCCAGTACCCATCGAACAGTGTCTCGCCCCTGAGCAGGATCTCGCCGTCGTCGTTGATGCGGGCAGACATACCACCCACCGGACGGCCGACCGAGCCGATCACGTTGTCATCAAAGTTCACGGCGGCCGCAGCGGTGGTTTCCGTCAGGCCGTAGCCCTCGTACACTGTGACGCCCATGCCCCGGAAAAAGTGCAGCAAATCCGGGCTCATAGCTGACCCGCCGGAAATGCAGTACTTCACCGACGCGCCCATAGCCGCCCGGATCTTTGAGTACACCAGCTTGTCAAACATGGCGTGCTTCATCCGCAGCGCCCGCGACGGCCCCTCCGGGGTGTCCAGCGCCCGGGAATAATCCTGCGCCACGCGCTCGGCCTGGGCGAACGCCGCTGCCCGCAGGGGTCCGTTATCCTGCGCGTTCGCCGCCGCGCCGTTGCGGACCTTCTCAAACACGCGCGGCACACCCAGGATCATGTTCGGGCGGGCGCGTTGAAACTCCACGCTCAGGGACGAGAAATCAGACCAGTGCGACTGGGTGGCTCCGCCAATTGCCACCGCCAACGACACCGCCCGCGAGAGCACATGCGCCAGGGGCAGGAATGTGAGCACCCGTGTACCCGGAACCGCAATGGCACCAATCGGGTGCGTGAGCAGCGCCCGCACCTGCGCCAGCCAGTTATGGTGCGTGAGCCGGCAGCCCTTTGGGCGGCCGGTGGTCCCCGAGGTATACACCAGGGATGCCAGGTCGCTGGAGTTCGTGGCGTCGATACGCGCGCGCACCTCATCGTCGCTGATCCCGCGGCCCTCAAACTTGAGGGTCGGGATTGCTGAGGCGTTAATCTCCAGCACCCGCCGCAGCTTCGACGACGACCCCTTCAACGGCGGGCGGCCCTCCGCATCCAGCTCCAGGCGCTTGACCATATCCGTGTGCTCTGGGGTCTCCGTCACCGCGAAGACCGCGCCCGAATCCTCAACAATCCACTCCACCTGGCTCAGTGACGACGACCCGTAAATCGGCACCGTCACAGCCCCGCCGCCCAAATGGCGAAATCCAACAACGACCACTCGTAACGCGTCTCGCTGAGCAACGCCACACGGTCACCCTGCGTCACACCATTAGCAATCAGGCCCTTAGCCACCTCAAAAACCTCGTCCACGAATTCCTGAGCAGTCACATTCACCCACTCAAAATTTTGCGGACGGGTAAACAGCACGCCATACGGGCGCGCCGCCGCTGTGGCCAGCAACGCCGTCACACACGACTCCTTCGGGCCAATCGTGTACTCCGCCGGAGTGGTGTACTCGCCTGTATGGACGGACGTCATGAGGTTCCTTTCATCAAATTCATACACACAACACACTGTCATGCTTCTATGCAGCCTGACAAGCAGCATGAACCATGCTATCGCGCGCCACAAAGCACAAGGTGGCAATATATACAGATGTGACCTATACCGATACCTCCGCCGCCCTTGCCGCCCTCGCCGACACCTACGGAATTGCCACCTCATACTGGTCGGCAGATGGAGACCACATCACCGTTAGCGACGATACTCTCCTGAAAACCCTGAGAGCTCTCGACGTACACGTTGATCCCACGGAAGAAAGCTGTCGCGCAGCCATCCAACACTTCCACGACCAGGCATTCGCCAGGCCCCTACCCCCCCTGCGTTGTGGCCATCCAGGGCGACGCCCACCACATCAACATTCACGTCCACGACGGCGCCACCGCCGACGTCACCCTCATCCTCGAAGACGGCAGCCAACGCACCATCCAGCAGGTAGAAAACTGGGCGGAACCTCGCACCATCGATGGCATCACCTGGGGCGAAGCCACCTTTGTTTTGCCCGAAGACCTGCCACTCGGCTGGCACACGCTTCACCTGCACTCGGTGGACGGGGGCAATGAAGGCGACGCGGACAGTGATGAGGCGGGCGTCAATAGCCGGGGCGTCGAACCCCTGACCGCCAGCTGCGACGTGGTGATCACCCCGCGTAGGCTCTCCACCGCCGACCGGTACGTTGAACACCCCGTGGGTGGCGTGATGGCGCAACTGTATTCCGTCCGCAGCGAGGAGTCCTGGGGCATCGGTGACTTCCACGACCTCGCGGAACTTGCGCGCATCACCGCCGAACACGCACATGCCGACTTCCTGCTGATCAACCCCCTCCACGCCGCAGAACCCTTCCCACCCATCGAAAGACTCCCCCTACCTGCCCACCACCCGGCGATTCATCAACCCCCTCTACATTCACGTCGAAAGCATCCCCGAATACGCCGACCTGGACAGCGAAACACGCGGCCGCATCGATGCCCTCGCAGCGCCGCTGAAAGATGCCAACCACAGCCCCGACTACATCCGACGCGACCCCATCTACTCGGCGAAACTCTACGCACTCCGCCAGATTCACGCCATACCCCGCAGCCCCGAACGCGACGCCGCCTACCAGGACTATCTCGCCCACGAAGGCCACGGACTCGACGACTTCGCGCGCTGGTGCGCCGCCCAAGAAAACCGCGATGACGACGCCACCATCGACTTCTACCGCTGGCTCCAATGGATCTGCGACCAGCAATTCCACGCGGCCAGCACCGCCGCCTACGACGCAGGCATGAGCATCGGCATCATGGCCGACCTCGCGGTTGGTGTTCACCCGGGAGGTGCCGACGCCACCAACCTCGCAGGTGTTCTCGCCCCCGAGGCGTCGGTAGGCGCACCCGCCGACGGCTACAACCAAAACGGGCAAGACTGGTCCCAACCCCCGTGGCACCCCCGCAAACTCGCCGAAGCCGGATACCGACCCTGGCGCGACATGCTCCGCACCGTCCTCCGGCACTCCGGCGGCATCCGCGTCGACCACATCCTCGGCCTCTTCCGACTCTGGTGGATCCCCCGCGGGCAATCCCCCCTCACCGGCACCTACGTCCACTACGACTACAACGCGCTCGTCGGCATCCTCGCGCTCGAAGCCGAACGCGCCGGGGCCGTTGTGATCGGCGAAGACCTAGGAACTTTCGAACAATGGGTCCAAGACGTCCTCGCCGCCCGCGGCATCATGGGCACCTCCATCCTCTGGTTCGAACGCTCCCCCTCCGTCGACGGACCCCGCCACCAGGGCGAATACCGCACCCTCGCCCTCTCCTCCGTGACCACCCACGACCTTCCGCCCACCGCCGGATACCTCTACGGCGAACACATCGCCCTCCGCGACCGGCTCGGGCTACTCACCCGCGACACCGAAACCGAAAACTCCGAAGACCTGGCCTGGCAAAACCGAATACTTGCGCGCATCGGCGAATACGGTCTCTTTGACGGCACTGCATTGGACGGCCACGATTTCGACGGCGCGGCACGCGACGAACGCGGCGACATCACCGACCTCCTCGTGGCCATGCACCGCTACATCGCCGGAACCCCCTCGGCGCTCACCTGCACCTCCCTCGTTGACATGGTTGGCGACATCAAAGCACAAAACCAGCCCGGCACCACCCATGACCTCTACCCCAACTGGTGCATCCCGCTTTGCGACGCCACGAACACCCCCATCCTCATCCACGATCTTCCCGCATTGCCGTTGTTCAGGGCGGTTGCCGAGGCTTCTAGGAGGAGGTGAGCGCGGTTGTGTTTGGGGGTGTGAAGTTTGCCTACCGTCAGGCCCGAAAGCAGGCGTTTTGGACTTGAGCGTATACATACTTAATACTGTTCAATGCTCTGCGCGAGCCCGTCTTGCTACACCAGCTAACAAGGTCCACCGCCAAGCACGAAAACACCCCTTTTTTCCAGCCTAGCGATAGACCTACCTTACATAAACACCGTTCAGAGCTAGAAGAACTGGCCCGCAGCCCAGGAAATGATGACGAGCGCAAGCAAACCGAAGAGGGCAAGCTTCACACGTGACTGGGGATACTTGTTGTTCCGCATGAGGTTAGGGTATCACTAGCACCTAAAGCCCCTACCACAGCATCACATACGCAGCTTAAGCCTTACAAGGATCAATGACCGACACACCCATATGTCCAAAGTCCTCGATACCACAGTGCAGTTGCAGCAATCCAGGCATTATTTCTGGGGACTTGTCGGGAACATGTATCAGACACCACATCAGCGTCAAGCAGATACATTTACCCTACATATGTAAGCCGCGCAGGAAACGGCAGCAAGCAGCACAAACCCCTACCTAGGCTCCTCGTTAACCACGATCCGCGAACCGCCTGGCCGAACCCCGGCTGGGCGGTTTCGCTGTGCAGTACCTTCGCGGACCTCGCGGCCTCCACGAACTGTGGGCCGCCGGAGGAGTTCTTGGCCATTGAAGAGCCGGTAGGTGCGGGCCCCCGCAATGTCGATAACCCTGAGCAGCGCAAAAGCCAGAAAAAGGCAGAGCGGTACAGTGCCGCCGAGCACCACAATCACCTGGATCCACATGGGCGCGGAGGTGAGTTGCTGCCCAACAAGGTCAAGGTAGCGGGTGATCGTCAACATCATAAGTAAAACTTTACAGCGCCCCGCCGAGGCCACGTCGCCTGAGCAAGGGTGCCACGTCCTTCGCGCGCCCGCGCAACGATTCAAAAGCTGCCGCATAATCAGAAGCCCCGCCCCGGGAGAGCACCAGGTCACGGAAGCGCTGCCCCGCAGCCCGCGCGGCCTTGCCACTGGCCCCCGGTCCGGCCGCGCCGGTTTCTGTGAACCAGTCAAAACCGTCAGCGTCGAGGGCTTCCGCCCAAAGGTAAGAGTAGTATCCGGCGGAGTAGCCGCCGCCGAAGATGTGGTTGAAGTAGGTGGATTGGTAGCGGGGTTTCAGGTGTTCAACCACGAGTCCGGCGTCCTGCAACGCGGCTTCTTCAAATGCATGCACGTCGCTCACACCGGCGGCCTCCTCGCTGCTCAGGGAATGCCACGCCATGTCGATGATGGCGGCGGCGAGGTACTCGGACGTCGCAAAGCCTTGGCCGAATTGGCGGGAGGCGGTGATGGCGTCGATAAGTTCGGACGGGAGGGGTTCCCCGGTGTCGATGTGGCGGGCATAGTTGCGAAGAACCGCCGGGTCGAGCGCCCAGTTTTCGTTGATTTGGGAGGGGGAATTCCACGTAGTCGCGGGGCACGTTGGTGCCAGAGAAGGTGGGGTACCGCACGTCGGACAGCAGGCCGTGGAGTGCGTGCCCAAACTCGTGGAACATGGTGGTCACTTCGTCGAGGGTGAGCAGCGCGGGGCTGCCGTCGGTGGGTTTGGTCACGCCCATGACGTTGATGATCACCGGCCGCAGCCCCAGCAGCCGCGACTGCTCCACAAACCCGGACATCCAGGCGCCGCCGCGTTTCGACGGCCGCGCGTAGTAGTCCGTCAGGAACAGCCCGATGCCGGTGCCGTCTGCTTCCTTCACCTCCCAGACGTCTACATCCGGCGCATATCCCGCCAGGTCAGGGCGAGGTTCCACGCGGATGCCGTAAAGGCGCTCAGCCGCGTAGAACACGCCGTCGCGCAGCACGCGATCCAGCGGGAAGTAGCGGCGCAGCTCCTCGGCATCGAGGGAGTAGTCACGCTCCCTGAGTTTCGACTCCCAGTAGGGCCAGTCCGCGCCGTCCACCTTTTCCTCAGCGGTCGTGTCCGCGAGCTCGGCGATCAGCTTGTACTCCCCCGCCGCATTCGCCGCGGCGGCCGGGGCCAGGTCGCGCAACAGGGTGCGGGCGGCGTCGGCACTGCCAGCGGTTTCCTCTTCAATCACGTAATCGGCGTGGCTGGGGTAGCCCAGCATCTCCGCGCGGCGGGCCCGCAGCCGCACCATCTCCAACAGCACCGGAACATTACTGCCCATCCCGCGCTTCTGCGACGCCTCATACAGCGCCATGCGTGCCGACGCCCGCTCCAACACCGCCTGATCAGCCTGCACCGTTGGCAAATCCAGGGGGACCACATAGCCGGTCCGGCCCAGCGCAGTGGCTGCGGCGGCTGCGGCTTGCCTGCGGGAGGCATCGAAACCGGCAAGTTCCCCCTCTGACAGGTCCACTGCCAGGGCGTTCGTCTCGGAGAGGAGATTCTTGCTGAACTCGTCGCTCAGCACAGACAAGCGCTGGTTGATGGAGACAAGCTCCGCCTTAGCATCAGTGGAAAGGTCCGCACCGCGGCGTCGAAAAGCGCGAAGCAGGTACGCATGCAGACGGGAACTTTCCTCGTCGCCGGGCGGGGGCGTGACAGCCTGGATCCGGGCGTACAGGTCCGCGTTCTGGTAGACGGAATCGCTGTGAGCTGCAAGTTTCGGCGTGATATCGGTGGCGACGGCATCCAGAGCCTCCGACGCGTCCGTGCCGTACAGGTTAGCGAACACCGCGTGCACCCGACCCAGCGCCTGGCCCGACCGCTCCAGCGCCTCCACCGTGTTTTCCCAGGTAGCAGGCTCGGAATTCGTGGCGATGGCGGCAATCTCGGCGGTATGCTCGGCGATGGCGGCATCGAAAGCGGGGATGAAATGCTCGTCGCGAATATCAGCGAACCGCGGAAGCTGATACGGCAAGTCGGACGGCACAAGCAGCGGATTAGCGTTCATGCGTACCAGTCTGCCACCCCGATTGTTAGCCTAAACACATGACCCCTCCACGCATCGTGCCCTACTGCACCATCCCCGGTTTGTTCCACGACGCTACCGCCGGGAGCGAGGACGGTGAGCTGCACATATACGCGCCTTCGGGCACTGTTCCTGTTGACGGGCTGCCCGTCCTCGCCTTCATCCACGGTGGACGCTTTGAAGAAGGCTCCCCCGCCGACATCAACGGCACTGCGCTGGCACGCGAGGGGTTTGTGGTGGTGAGCATCGGCTACCGCCTGGGGCTGGCCGGGTTCGCCCAATTCCACGACGACAACCCCGCCCACTATCGAGGCATCGCCGACGTGCAACTCGCCCTCGAATGGCTGCAGCACAACATCGAAGGCCACGGCGGCGACCCCACCAACATCACCCTCATCGGGCAATCTGCAGGTGCCGCCATCGCCCTCTGGCTCGCCCGCCGCGACCACTACCGTGGCGCTTTTCGACGCCTCGTTGCACTCTCACCCAGCTTCCCTACCGGCGGATTTCCCTCCCGCAAGCGCACATTGCGTCTCCTTCTCGGAGCACCCATCACGCGGGATTCTTTGAGCCGGTTTGGGGATTGTGGCCGCGGAGCTGGACGAGGCAACCGGAGCGCTGCCCGTTTGCGGCGCGCCTACCGGCGTTTTCGCTCGGTGTACTTCGCAGGTCCGGCGCTCGGACCGTGGCCGTGGGACACCAGCGAACTCGCCGACGTGCCCATCTTGGTCACCAGCACACACGACGAATTCCACAACGAACCCATCACCTCCGCACTCGACCGCTGGAAAATCGGCGGGGTTGCCGCGTGGGCGCTGCGGGTGTGCGGACTTGGGCGTGGGGTATCTGGTGCATCTGGGGCGAGGCAGTTTATCGCTGATACCATCATTCACCGCTGGGTGCGAGACATTACAGCCCATCACGCCGGCCAGGTGTGGCGTGGCGAACTCGTGGGAATGGGCGATGAGCCCGCCGTGCACTGCGATGACCTGCGATTATTGTTCGAGGGTGGCAGTGAGAGCGTTTTCCGCTCAGATGTTCTCGGCTTCGCCCGTTCGGGACGTGTGGATTGGCCAGAGAAAACGTGCAAGCAGTGGACGGTTGACGGCTAGGGTTTGGCTAGGGTTTGGCTGAACTGGGGGTTTACAGAAGGCGCTATCTCACAATGTACATGTTTTAAATTTCAGCGACTTTTTGCACCCACACGACACACACCCTTGAAGGGCTATTTAAGGTGCACTGCGCTCGTATTTTGCTTACGCTAGTGTATATGAGTCGGAGTCCTAGTTCTGGATGGCAAACATCTCAAAAATCTCAAACATCTGTGGCGAAGCAGTTGGAGGATAATGCTCCCGCTTCGCAGCGTGTGGCACACCGTCATCCGCATGATTGGTATAAGCAGGCAGTGTTTTATGAGGTGCTGGTCCAGGCTTTTAAAGATTCCAACGGTGACGGCATTGGTGATTTTCAGGGTTTGACGGAAATGCTGGATTACCTGCAATGGCTGGGGGTGGATTGCGTCTGGTTGCCGCCGGTGTTTGATTCCCCGCTGCTGGATGGCGGCTATGACGTCCGGGATTTCACTAAGATTTGCCTGACTACGGCATTGTGGATGATTTGCAGCACCTGGTGGCACAGGCTCATCAGCGGGGGATTCGGGTGATCATGGACTTGGTGATGAATCACACGAGTGATCAGCACCTGTGGTTTGAGCAGTCACGACGCAATCCGCATGGCCCCTATGGGGATTACTACGTGTGGAGCGACACCCCAGAGTTGTATTCGGATGCGCGCATTATCTTCATTGATACCGAGGATTCAAACTGGAGTTATGACCCGGTTCGCGGGCAGTACTATTGGCATCGATTTTTCTCTCACCAGCCGGATTTGAATTACGAGAATCCCGCAGTGCAGGAGGAGATGCTGAATACGATGCGTTTCTGGCTGGATCTGGGACTCGACGGATTCCGGCTGGATGCCGTGCCGTATTTGTTTGAGGAAAACGGCACAAACTGCGAAAATCTTGCGCCAACACACGAGTTTTTGAAGCGTTGCCGCAGGCTGGTGGATCAGGAATACCCTGGTCGGGTGCTGCTCGCGGAGGCGAATCAGTGGCCGCATGATGTGGTGGAGTATTTCGGGGACGGTCCGATCGGCGATGAATGCCACATGGCGTTTCATTTCCCGTTGATGCCGCGACTGTTTATGTCGCTGAAGGAGGAGTCGGCGCAGTCGGTGATAGATATTTTGGCCAATACCCCGGCTATTCCTGAATCGGGTCAGTGGGGTATTTTCCTGCGCAATCACGATGAATTGACCTTGGAAATGGTCAACGATGTGGAGCGTGCATTCATGTATGAGCATTATGCGCAGAATCCGAGGATGCGTTCTAATGTGGGTATTCGCCGCAGGCTTGCTTCCCTCCTGCAGGGCGATTTAGCGCAGTTGCAGTTGCTCACTAATTTACTGTTGAGCCTGCCCGGTTCCCCGGTGTTGTATTACGGGGACGAGATCGGCATGGGCGATAATATTTGGCTGCATGATCGCGATGGAGTGCGCACACCGATGCAGTGGTCTGACCAGCGTAATTCGGGCTTTTCGGATACGGACCCCGAGCAGCTTCCGCTACCGGTGATCACGAATTGCCAGTTTGGCCACCAGGCGGTGAATGTGGAGAATCAGTTGCGCAACCCCGGTTCGCTGCTGCATTTCACGCGGAAATTGATTGCGGTGCGTAAAGAACACGCCACGTTTGGCATGGGGTCATTCCGGCCGGTTGCCAGCTCGAATCCCGCCATTTTCGCGTTTATCCGCCAGTATCGCGATGAGACGCTATTGTGTGTGAGCAATTTTGCCGCGACGCCGCAGCATACTGAGTTAGCATTAGAGGAGTTTGTGGGCCGTACCCCGGTGGAATTGTTGGGCAATACGGCGTTTCATACAATTACGGAGTCGTGGACGTTGACATTGGCGCCGCGCGGATTTTATTGGATGTCACTACGATGAGCAACCTCGCTGAACAGCGCTTTTACGCGGCTAAATCGGAACCAATCACGGCGGTCACGCCCCTCACCCAGGCCCCGGTTGAGGGCGGCACCCTGATGATTGCTCGGGTGGAGCGCCCCTCCGGCAGCGATGTCTACCAGCTGCTTCTCGACGCCGCGGGCAACGACGTCCTGGCCACGCCCGCCGTCGCCACGCCACTCCTGCAGGCACTGGCAAAAGGGCAGCCCGCCGGTTTTGGCACGTTCCACCAGGTCACAGGAAAAATCCCCGAAGTAACACCCCGTCCCATGCCCGGCGAGCAGTCCAATACGTCCCTGATTGTGGGCGACGCGGTGGTGAAGTTTTTCCGTCGCCTGGAACCCGGCATGAACCCGGATGTGGAACTGCTGGTGGGGCTGAGCTGCGAGGGCTGCGAGCATATCGTCCCGGTGCGCGGCTGGGTGGGTTACGAGGATTATGTACTAGCCATCGCCCAGGATTACCTCACCGACGCGGAGGACGCCTGGGAGGTGGCCACCCGCGCCGACCACTTCACAGAGGAAGCCCGCGCGATCGGGCAGGCCACCCGCCGGGTGCACGAGGCACTGGCCACGGCGTTCCCCACGTCCAGCACCACCACCATCGCGGACGCCCTGAATCAGCGTCTGGATTTGCATATACAGCGCTCACCGGCCGTGGCGGCCTTCGAGGATCAGGCCCGATCCCTGTACGCGCAGCTGCCCAAGGATCCTGTACCCACGCAACGGATTCACGGGGATCTGCATTTGGGTCAGATCCTGCGCACCAACGGTCGTTTCGTGCTCATCGATTTCGAAGGCGAACCCGCGATCCCGCTGGAGCAGCGTCGCCAGCCGGACAGCACGCTGCGCGACGTGGCAGGCTGGTGCGGTCCCTGGATTACGCGGGTCACGCCGACGCCACTCCAGCCCTGTTGGAGGGCTACGGACTGGCCAGCTCTACTCCCCTGCTCGACGCGTTTGTGCTGGATAAGGCCCTGTATGAGGTGGCCTACGAGTCGAATAACCGCCCCGACTGGGTGCACATTCCACTACAAGCGGTCAAGCGCATCCTAGGCGAGTAGTGCCTCCCGCAGCGCTGTGTGGTCGAGTTGCTCCCGCATCCAGGGGCTGAAGGCGAAGGGCGTGGCCTCAACCGCGCGCAGCACGTCGGCACCTGGCAGCCACTGCCAGGAATCGACCTCCTCGGGATTCGGCGCAATCTCACCAGCAACAACAGCCATGAACACTGGACACACTTCCCACTCCACGATGCCGGAGGAATCGGTGGCGCGGTAGCTGAAGTCCGGGAGGATCAGGCGGGCGTCGTCAAGCGCCGCCGGGCTGATGCCGAGTTCCTGGGACGCGCGGCGTCGTAACGCGGCTTCGGGAGTTTCGCCGGGGCCTGGGTGGCCACACATGCTGTTGGTCCACACGCCGGGCCACGTGGGTTTCGCCAGCGCACGGCGGGTCAGCAGCACCTGGCCATCGGGGCGGGTGAGGTAGCAGGAAAACGCGTAATGCAGTGGGGTGTTCGTGGTGTGCACGGTGGCTTTCGGGTGTGTGCCTGCTGGACGACCGTCGGGACCAATGAGGACAACTAGCTCAGTGTCGCTGGCGGGGGTGCGCATAAAACTCAGCTTAACCGACGTGACAGAATAGGACCCATGTCTGTTGTTGAGTCATCGTTGCTGCTCCGCAGGGACGCGTCCGTTGCGTTCCTCCAGCGGCGATTCGAACAACTCATCCACGACGTTGATCAGGTCAACGGGGACGCCGCCTGGGCCTGCGCCCTCGCCGAGAACATCGCCACCGGCGGCAAGCATGTGCGCTCCCTGCTGGTCCACGTGGGTGCGGACCGCCCCGCCCGCGTCGAAGCCACACCAGACATCGCCGTCGGCGCGGCCTTCGACCTGCTCCACGCCGCTTTCCTGGTCCTCGACGACGTGATCGACGCCGACGAGCAGCGCCGCGGCTCCCCCACCATCCACGCCGCCGCCCGACAACGCGCCACCGATTTGCACGGCCCCATCGCGGGTGACGACGCCGCGCACTACGGCACCTCCGTGGCCATCCTCGCCGGCACCGCAGCCATGAACGAAGCCTCCCGCATCATTATCGACGCCGGGGCGCCCGCCGACACCACCGTGCAACTCATGCGCATCTTCCACACCGCTATCACCGATTCCGTCGTCGGGGAATTCATGGACATCCACCATTCCCTCCCCGGCGTGGACGCCTCAGACGACCTCATCCGCATGGCATCCCGGCTAAAAACCTCCTCCTACTCCTTTGAAACGCCCCTGATCAGCGGCGCGATCCTCGCCGGGCGAGACTGGGCCGTTCCGCACCTGAGGGACCTGGGACGCACCATCGGCTCCGCCTACCAGCTCGCCGACGACATCCAATCCATCTTCGCCCCCAGCTCCATCACCGGCAAAGACCCCGCAGGCGACCTCATCCGGGGCCGCGCCACCCCGCTCATGGCGCTGGCGCAACACACCCAGCAATGGCCGGACATGGTCACCGCCATTACAAGCGGTGACCTCGACCACGCACGCACGCTTCTCCGCCACAGCGGCGCCGTGGACAAAGCCCACGCAGAGGCGGAAAGCTACCTTAACGACGCCGCAGTCATCCTGAACACCGAGGGACTCTTCTCCCCCCGAGGCCCGCACCGCGCTCACCAACGTGGGCACCTACATACGCAGGAGCCTCGACGTTGCCCGATAACCCACTCCACGCCTACAACCACTACTCCCGGCGCGCCGCCTCAATTGTCATTCGTGAGTACTCCACCAGTTTTTCTCTAGCTAGCTGCCTACTTCGGGGTCGGGTCCGCCACGATATTTGCAACTTGTACGCCGTGGTGCGCATCGCCGACGAGATCGTGGACGGTGTGGCCGCCGCAGCCGGGCTGGACACCAATAGCATTGCCGCCGAGCTTGATGGGTTTGAGCAGCAGGTTTTTCGCGCCACCCGCACCGGTTTTTCCACGAACCCCGCCGTGCACGCATTTGCAAGCACGGTGCACCGCTGCCGCATCTCTGAAGAGCATATTCGGGCATTTTTCACCTCAATGCGCCGCGATCTTGACCCCACCGCCTACGACCAGGCCGCGCTGGATGATTACATTTGGGGTTCCGCCGAGGTCATTGGCCTGATGTGCCTGGCCATTTTCACTGCAGACCAGCCGCTGAGTCCCACCGATCAACAACGCTGCGAAGAGGGGGGCGCGCCGCCTGGGAGCTGCGTTTCAGAAAATCAATTTCCTCCGCGATGTGGGTGACGACACGATAGCCTTGGGAAGGGACTACCTGAACGTCCAGGCAGAGGGCGAGCAGCGGGGCGTCGATAAGCGGCAGATCGTTGCGGACATCACCGCCGACCTTGATGCCGCCTACCCCAGCATCGCCCTGTTGCCGACCGCCGCGCGCGCCGGGGTGCTGGCCGCGTACCTGATTTCCGGGACCTGTGCGCCCGCCTTGACCACATGACCATGTCGGAGATTATGTCCACGCGGGTGCGGGTACCTGCGGTGATGAAGGCTCGACTTGTGGCGCGGGCATGCGTACAGGCCCCTCGACTTCGCCCACCCACTATGTAGAAGGATCAACACATGAGCGTGCCACCAGCCAGTAAGCCCCTCGCAACGAAACCCCGCGCTGTGGTAATCGGTGCCGGGGTTGCGGGGCTTGCCGCCGCGTGCCTGATGGCCAAGGATTACGACGTGACGGTGCTGGAGAAGAACACCGAGTCGGGCGGCCGTGTGGGTCGTCTCCGGGACGGCGGATTCCTGTGGGACACCGGCCCGAGCTGGCTGCTCATGCCGGATGCGTACAAGCGCTTTTACCAGCGCATGGGCACCACCATGGAGGCTGAACTGGACCTGGTTCGGCTGGACCCTGCCTACCGCGTGTTCCACGAGGGTTTCGATCCGGTGGATGTGCGCAGCGGTATCCCCGAGGTGCGCGCGCTTTTCGACGCCCTTTCCCCCGGCGACGGTGAGAAAGTCACCGCCTACCTGGACAGCGCCACCGATACCTATCGCATGGCGGTGAAAATGTTCCTGTACACGACGTTTTCCTCCGTTCGGCCTTTTCTCACCCGGGCGATGCTGGGACGGCTGGGCACTCTGCAGCGTCTGCTGATGACCAGCCTGAAACGCCATGTGGAGCGGAATTTTTCCCACCCCATCGCCCAGAAAATTCTGCAATATCCGGCGGTGCTCTTGGCCACTAGCCCCGCCGACACTCCCGCCATGTATCACCTGCTCAGCCACGCCGATCTAGTTGAGGGCGTCTACTATCCGCGCGGTGGGTTTGGCACGGTTGTGGATTCCCTGGAGCGCCTAGCGCTGGGGCAAGGCGTGGAGTTGCGTTTCGGCTACGAGGCGCGGGCCATTACCTCCACACCCGTTGATGCGAAGGAAAGACGACACAAGGCCACGGGGGTGCGGGTGTGTCAGGTGAACTCCGACAAAGGTGGCGTGAAAGAGACTGAAGTCCTCCCCGCCGACGTGGTGATCGCCGCCGGGGACATGTACCACACCGACACCCAGCTGCTGCCGTCGAAACTGCGCAGCCACCCGGAGCGCCATTGGAAGCACACCAAGCCAGGTATTGGCGTGGTGGTGGCCATGTTGGGCGTGCGCGGCCATCTCCCCCAACTCACCCACCACCAGCTGATCCTCTCCAGCGAATGGGAGGAGGATTTCGATGCGATCTTCAGTTCTCCGCACGGGTCGTCGCACTCCATTTACGTGTGCAAACCCTCCGAGACCGACGCCGAGATAGCCCCTGAGGGGCACGAAAACCTGTTTATTTTGATCCCTACCAGCGCGAGCACCGACATCGGACACGGCAGCACGTACAACGACGAGCCGACACCCAAGGTGGAGATGCTTGTCGACGCCGCGATCCAACTGATCAGCGACCGCTGCGGCATCCCCGACCTGGAAGAACGCGTGGTCGCCCGGCACACGCTGGGACCTGCGGATTTTGCGCAACGCTACTTCGCCTGGCACGGCACCGCCCTGGGCTACGCCCACACGCTGAGGCAATCCGCCTTCATGCGGGGCAACCAGGCATCCAAGACGGTGGAGGGCTTGTTCTACGCTGGGAGCACCACCACCCCGGGTGTTGGGGTGCCGATGTGCCTGATCAGCGCCGAGAATGCGGCGTCGCTCGCCGCCGACTACCTGGGGTAATTACTGTAGGTTGCCCTTCCAGGTGACGTTGGCGATGGTGAGTTCCGCATCGGAGGTGGAGCTCACTGTGGTATTGAACTTGTAGCGCACGCTGGTGGTGGCACCCGCACCAAGCGGCAGGTCAAGGCCATTGACGTAGCTGTCATCGGAGTTGGAGTTCGTGTTCATCAATTCCGCGTTGCCGGATTTGGTCTTCAGGGTCGGCTGCCCCAGCGCCGATGGCGGCAACGGCACATCATTCAAGTTCTTCAGGTTCAGAAGAATCACCACTCCGCCGTTGCTGCCGGAGCTGACGCTGCGCAAACGCCAGCGCACGTTCAGCCCTGGGTCTTCTATTTCCTTGGAGGCATCCTGGGTGGTGACGGGGTTGGCTTCCTTCGCCACGAACTCCTTAGCGGTGGAGGGTGTGAGGGTGGTGGATAGGCCGCTGCTGGAGTTTGTTGCCCCTGAGCTGCATGCTGCCAGCGCGAAGGGAACCGTTACGATGCAGATTGCGGCTACTTTTGCCCTATTGCTCAACACTTCGCTGGTCACACCTTTCCTCAATCTCCACAATTGGTTTTCATTCTAGTATGACCAGAATTCAGCTACTGTTGTGGTCATGGATTTTCCGTCATTAACCGAGCTTAAAGCCCGCAACACCCTCAAATGGACCCGCTACGGCGACGACGTTCTGCCCCTCTGGGTCGCCGAATCGGACTTTAGTACCTGCCCCGAGGTGAAAGCCGCCATTATGGACGCTGTGCAGCGAGAATCCTTCGGCTACCCGCCGGACGGCCACGGCCTCGCCCCGGCGCTGGCAGCATTCAGTACAACCCGCTATGGCTGGGAGATCAATCCAGCACGCGTTTTCCCTGTCCCGGACGTGGTGCGCGGCGTGTACCTGGCCCTAAGTTTCCTGACCAAGCCAGAGTCACCGACGATTATTCCCGCCCCCGCCTACATGCCGTTTTGGGAACTCACCGCCGCCACCGGCCGGGAAACCATGGTCATTGACGCGTACGGCGGATTGGACCTGAACGATATTGAAGACTGTTTTAAGCGCGGCGCGGGCAGCCTGATTCTGTGCAACCCCTATAACCCCCTGGGATACACGTTCAGCAGGGAATTCTTGATTGAACTCGCGGACTTAACGGCACGCTACGATGCCCGCATCATTTCCGACGAAATCCACGGACCGTTGGTCTACGACGGCACCCACATACCCGCCGCCTCCGTGTCCGACACCGCAGCACAGGTGTGTGTGACCGTGACCGCGACGTCGAAAGCCTGGAACATCGCAGGGATTGAAATGCGCACAGATGATATTCAGCAACGATGAAGATGTGGCGCGGTGGAATGCCGTGCCGTGGATGCTTCGCGACGGCGTGTCCATCCTCGGCCTCGTCGCGGCGCAAGCCTGCTACGAAGCACCCACCAGTTTCTTAGACGACCAGGTCGCGCAGCTGAAAGCCAACCGGGATTTCCTGGTGGAGGAACTCCCCAAGCGCGCCCCCGGCGTGCTAACCGCCAACCCCGAGGCCACCTACCTGATGTGGCTGGATTTCCGTAACACTCCCCTGGCGGACCAGCCCGCAGCACAGCTCATGCGGCAGGCCAAGATTGCCCTGAATGAAGGCACGACGTTTGGCCAAGGGGGCGAAGGGCACGCGCGCCTCAACTTCGCCTGTTCCCCAGACACGCTGGAGATCGCCATAGATCGCATCGCCTCTGCAGTGGCTGGATAGCTTTACCCGGTGTAGAGCGCCTCGTACCACTCGGGGCGGGTCTCCCCAAGTGTTTCACCACCACCACGGTGGCCGCCGCCACAGCCTTAGAACTAGACCCCATCTGGTCGGCTTTGATGGTGGCGTGCAGCTCATTGCCCTTGTCCTCAATGAGGCCCTGGGTGACGGCCAGGTCGCGGGCCTCGGTGAGTGGTGCCATAGCATTGTCGCCAGGGGTCTCCGACGTGCGGTCGACGTACCCCAGCACCACACTTTCCTGCACGGCGCGGGTGAGGAAGTCCTTCTCGAACGCACCAGCGCGGGTGAGTTCAATGGGACCGTTGTCGCGAATTTCCTGCACCAGCCACGCCAGGACCTCGCCGAAGGGCGAATGCATCCGGAACAAGGTCTGCTCGCCGGCGGTGAGCTGCGTCATCACGGTGAGCAGTTCCAGGGAGCGGGCAATGGACTCGGCGTCGAAACGCGCACCCCTACCCTCCAGGAGTTGCATGTCCGTGGTGTAGTCACCCATGCCGGTGACAATCCCGATGAAGGTTTCCCCATCAACATTGACGGTGAAATCCGCACCCAAGCGGTCAAACCTGACCCCCTGGGCGTCGAAAAACAGGGTGTCTGCGGGCATGTGACGGGTATCGCCAATGGCGATGGGTTTGGGGCCGAACGCGCCAGCGCCGACCCATGCGGAACGGTAGTCGCTGATATCAAATAAGCGCAGAAGTACCGCAATGACCATATCCACAGTTAGATGCGTGGATAGTTGCACCACGCGGAAAGCCCCACCAGGCTTTGGAACGTTACTTGGGCAGTACGTTTCGGCCCAGGGGTCCCGGGGAGCAACGCAAGGTCAGAGCTGATCTGGCTATCAGACACAACAAACAGTGACGATGCGATGAACAGTGGATTAGCTGCCATACCATTCAAGTGTACCCCCAAAATTGGCTTTCTAAATCCCCCCTTCTAATATTTACCAAATGGAGCAAGCCATCCAAAGTACCCGAAATAAACGACTCGTTTTCTTAGCCACACTCATGTTATTTTCCATGTACTTTGGTGCGGGTAACCTCATTTTTCCACCCATATTGGGTGCACAGTCAGGGGAAGGATTCTCCCTGGCAATCGTAGGGTTTCTGCTCACCGGTGTGGCTCTACCCGTCGTAGCGGTGATCGCCATTGCGCGCACCGGTAGCGACATTTTTGATCTTTCCATGCGCGGCGGAAAAATCTTTGGCGTGGCCTTTCCCGTACTGGTGTACCTGGCCATTGGCGCGTTCTATGCCCTGCCCCGCACCGCCGTTGTCAGCTACTCGACGGCGATTGTGCCGCTGACCGGGTGGTCCTCCGGGATTGCCTCCACGGCGTTCTTCGTGGGGTTCTTTGCGGTGGCGCTCGCGCTGGCCTTCAACCCGCACGGATTGATCGATAAACTGGGCAAATGGCTCACCCCAGCGCTGCTTATTCTTCTCGTGGTGTTGGTAGCGCTGGCCGCCATGCGACTGCACCCAACTGAGACGGATGCCATAAATAAATATGCCACCCACCCCTTGTCCACCGGACTCATCGAGGGCTATTTCACCATGGATTCCCTCGCATCCCTGGCGTTTGGCATTCTGGTAGTTTCCGCACTACGCCACAGCACCAAAGCCACAGGTTCCACCCTCGCCCGCCTGGTCAGCATCGCCGCCTGCGGTGCCGGCCTGCTGCTCGGACTCATCTACGTCGGCTTGGGGCTAGTAGGGCATCTCATACCAAACTCCCACAGCTACAGCAATGGTGCCGAACTCCTCGCCGCAGCCGCCGAACAAACCATGGGACGCACCGGATTGATCATCTTCGGCGCGATTGTGCTGCTGGCCTGCATGACCACAGCCGTGGGACTCATCGGCGCGACCAGCGAATTCTTCAACCGGCTGCTCCCGGGCGTGTCCTACCGTGCCTGGGCCGTGATATTTTCACTCGTCTCCTTCGCCGTGTCCACCACCGGCCTGGAAACCGTGCTTTCCATTGCAGGTCCCATCATCGGCTTCCTCTACCCGTCCGCCATCACGCTGGTGCTACTCACCCTGCTCGAACCGCTGCTACCGGTACGCCTGCACTACGGGTTCCGCTTCGCCCTGACCGTATCCGTGGTGTGGGCAGCGCTCATGAGCTTCAGCGACATCGGGTTGAGCTTCCTCGAACCCCTGATCAGCTGGTCACCTGGCCACGCCCAGCAGCTCGGCTGGGTCGCCCCCACGCTGGTGCTCGCCGCCGTGGGCTTTACGGTGGATATGGTGCGCAAGAAGGAAACCACTGGGACTGAGCCTGAAACGTCAACGGCGGACGAGTCAGCGGAAGCCTCCGTGTAGGCCATTACACGCTGCCTCATTACAGGCTGCCCATCACACACTGCCCAGCCGCTCGATGTACACCGTCGGCCGCATCTGCCGCACCATGTCCACCAGCTCATACGCACTGGGCTGGGTGCCCTTAGGGAAACGCACCACATAATCCGTCACCTCCGCCGGTATCCCCCGCTGGCGTATCGACGCCGCAGTCACCTCACCGTCCACGTGGTAGGGCAACAACGCCAAATACGTGGTGGTCTTCCTGCGCGGGTCGCAGCGCGTCCACACCTTCACCGTGGACAGTTCCGACATGGGAAAACTAATGCCAGAGTGCGGAATGCTCACCTTCTCCCCGACCACCAGCACCACCCGGCGCGCCCGAAACGCAATGGCCGCCAAGCTGGACAGCGCAATGATGATGCCCGCCGCCGGGGCCGCCATGCCCAGAGCGTACAGCAGGCTGAGGGTGTTGTTGCCGCTTGTGCGGTAGGCCCCCAGAAGCAGCACCGTGATGGGCCCCAGCACAATGACAAACAGCATGCAGGTTTTTGCGGCACGCGAGCTGAGGATTGCGGAGTAGCTGCTTCGGACTTTTATCACTGGTGTGGGCATGGGGGTGACTCTGCGGCTAGTATTCGTCGGCTGTTGTGATGAGCCGCGTGATAATCTCCTGCGAACCCCAGTGGATTCCGTCGTGTTGGAACGCGTTGGTGATAAAGGGCCGGAGGTCGCGGAAGACGCGCGCCGTGTTCATGGAATGCTCAAAGGGCACAAACACGTCGTCAACGTAGATCGCGGCGGCCGCCACGGCGGGGCCGTGGCCGAGGCTATTTTTATCGTACAGGCTGCGCCAATCGTCTTTGGCGGCGAGGACGTGCGCGGCGTCGATAAACGGGCGCAGTGCGGGGTCTTCCTCGAATTGCCAGGGGAAAATGTGCTCGCCGGTGAGGTAGAACGGCCGGGTCATGTCGGTGGGGTCGGCGTGTTCCTCAAAGCCGGGTTTATCCTCGCGGATGCGGTGCGCGGACCAGTTGGTGGGGCCTGAGACGGTGCCGCCGTAGATGGATTCGTGCACCACGGCGTACAGCGGCCCCTGTTCGAAGGAGACGCGACTGCCCACGCTATTGAGGAAGTCGGAGCGTAGCTTTTTCTCGCCTTTCACGGTGACAAACGGGTCTTCAAACAGGTAGGCGAGGGTGTCAAAGCCTCGGTCGCGGCCGAGTTCGATGCCGATGGTGCGCAGCCTGCGGGAGCTCAGGCGCTCGCCGGTGGGCAGGAGCTCGTCGGAGTGGTCGAGGTGGGCGCACACCTCCCGGATGCGGGCCTCGATCCACGGAAAGTTGCGGTAGAACTGGTCGTGCCGGAACTGCAGCTTGTCAAAGGTCGCGCGGTAGATGTCGTCCGCGTGGCAGTCGATGGCGGGCAGGCCGCCCGTGAGAAACACCCTCTCTAGGCTCTCGGGGAACATCGAAGCGTAGGTGGTGATGCAGAAACCACCGAAACTCTGGCCGAACAGCGACCACGTGTCCACCCCAAAAGCACGGCGGAAAGCCTCGCAATCAGCGACGATGGAATCGGCCCGGAGCAGGGGGTAACGCTCGGTCGGCAGCACGTTCACTTTGTCCACCCGCCCCGAACGCCCCGTGCCGCGCTGGTCCAGCAGCAGCACCCGGTAATGCTTCAGGAACTCCCCCAACCAGCCGCTTGCCGACGTCGGTCGGGGTGACGGAAAGCCCGGACCGCCCTGCAGGTACACCAATAACGGCAGCCCCTCCCCCTTCGGGGGCACGATCTCCCGGGCGAAGATGGTGAGGGTGTCGTTTGTGTTGGGGTTGTTGTGGTCCCAGGGGACGTCCATCTCCCAGGACTTCAGGGTGTGGCCAAACCGCGTGGTGGAGCCGACAAGCCGTGCATCAGACATAGTTCACCATGCTAGCCGCTGGCGAAGGCTTCAAAGACGTGGCGGAAATGCCCATCACGTTCGCAGCTGGCTCATGGTGCACAATATGCCCCGGCACAGCGTGAACTAGTACAGTCCTAGGGGTGGACTACATCTCAACACGCGACCCCCAGCGCACCCAGCAACGTTTACTGACATTCTGCTTGGCGGACTGGCCCCCGACGGGGGCCTCTACCTTCCCGCCGATTATCCCCAGGTCAGCGACGACACACTCACCACGTGGCGTGAGACCCTGACCACGAAGGGATACGCTGCGCTGGCCGCCGAGGTGATCAAGCTCTTTGTGAGCGACATTCCCGCTGAGGATGTGGAGGCGATCTGCGCCCGCGCCTACACCACCCCGACGTTTTCCACCCCAGACATCGTGCCCGTCACCGAACTGGACGACAACCTCTTTATCGGGCACCTGTCCGAAGGCCCCACCGCCGCGTTTAAAGACATGGCCATGCAGCTGCTCGGCGAGTTTTTCGAATACGAACTCACCCGGCGCGGCGAAACACTCAACATCCTGGGCGCCACCTCTGGGGACACGGGGTCCGCAGCGGAATACGCCATGCGCGGCCGCCCCGGTATTTCCGTGTTCATGCTGACCCCCGCTGGCCGCATGACCCCCTTCCAGCAGGCCCAAATGTTCGGTCTTGATGACCCCAATATTCACAATGTCGCGTTGGACGGTGTGTTTGATGATTGCCAGGACATTGTGAAGGCCGTGAGTAACGACGCCGAGTTTAAACAGCGCTACCGCATTGGCGCCGTGAATTCCATTAACTGGGCACGCCTCATGGCGCAGATAGTCTATTACATTTCCTGCTGGATTCGCATCACTGACAATAATGCACAGAAAGTCAGTTTCTCCGTTCCCACCGGTAATTTCGGCGATATTTGCGCGGGCCATATTGTCCGCCAGATGGGCGTTCCTATTGACCGCCTGATCGTGGCCACCAACGAAAACAATGTGCTGGACGAGTTTTTCCGCACCGGCGCTTACCGCGTGCGCAGTTCGGCCGACACGCTGGAAACCTCCAGCCCCTCCATGGACATTTCCCGCGCCTCCAACTTCGAACGCTTCATCTACGACCTGCTCGGCCGCGACGCCACCCGCACCGCCGAACTGTTCAGCCAGCGCGAGGGGTTCACGCTTGCCGACGACCCCGCTTTCCCCGCCGCCGCGCAGCGCTACGGGTTCCTTTCCGGCAGCTCCACCCACGCCGACCGGGTAAGCACCATCCGCGATACGTGGGAACGCCTCGGCGTGATGCTGGATCCCCACACCGCCGACGGCGTGCGCGTGGCCCGTGGCCTGCGCGACCAGGTGGACACCCCCATCGTCTGCCTGGAAACCGCGCTGCCGGTGAAATTCTCCGACACCATTGTGGAGGCCACCGGACGCGAGCCAGACCTGCCGGAACGCTTCGCCGGCATCATGTCCGCCCCGCGTCACGTCACCGACATGCCTAACGACGCCGCCGTAGTCAAGGACTTTATTCGCCGCACTGTCGCAGGCTAGCTGCCATGTCCTCCACGTCGGCGGGTGGCCAGTATTCCTCTGGTCGCGGGCGCAGCGCGCCCGGACCTGGGGTGCAGGTTTCCACCGTATCGCGCCACCGCTGCGGAATACCCTCCGAGCCATACACCCCGCCCAGCACAGCGCCGACGATGGCGGCGTTGGTGTCCGTATCCCCACCGCGCCCGATGGTACGTACCAGTGATTCTTCAAAGTCCGTGCCCGTGGCCAGCTCGTACACCGCGTAACTGAAGGCCAGTTTCACCCAGCCAATGTGCTCTGAGACCAGCGGCCTCTCTGTGGACTGCTCAATGAAAACCCGAAGCTCGGGCGGGGCGAGGTCAAGCAGGGCGTCGATAAGCGCGCTGGCGGTGAGTTCCTGGGCGGCGGCGCGTGCCAAGGCAACGGCGACGATGCGGTTGATGGTAATGCACAGGGGGTGGGTGTGGGTCATGCGACAGTCGAGTTCCGCGAGGTCAGCGAGCGTATCCTCCGGCAGGTTCATGCCCAGGATTGCGAGCGGACTTAGGCGCATCAACGCGCCGTTGGCCTGCGAATCGGGATTGATGTACTGATGCAGCAGCGCATTTGCGCAGGTAATGCCAATATCGAAGGGGTCCGACGCCGCCCAGCGTCGGTAGCTGTCCAGCACATCCTGGGCGTCGTAACCGCCCATGCGGATAATGCTGCGGGCCATGGCCAGGGCCATTTCCGAATCATCGGTTGGCTGGCCCGCGCTCAGCCGAAACACTCCCCCATCCTGTAATTCCCGAACTCCATCGGGGTAGGCGGCCGCAATCTCCGCTGCGGACCGGAACTCCACCAAACTCCCCAGGCTATCGCCGATCAACTGCCCATAAAGAATACCTGCGCATCGAGACATACCACCTAGGGTATCCTCAACACCATGGGTATTTTTGACAAAGCCAAAGAAGCACTCGGCAACGAGGAAAACACCGACAAAGTGTTGGACAAAGCCGAAGACCTGGCCAAGAGCAAACTCGGCGATGACAAAGCCGACCAGATCAGCAAAGTCCGCAAGGTGATTGACGACAAAATCGGCGAATAGCGCACTTCTGGAACGTTGAGAGGGCTGTGTTTAGAGGGCGAGGTAGAGCACGTAGGCAATACCCGCCATCATCAGCGAAATCATCAGATTAGCCATGATTGATTTACGCTGAACAGCGGCCTTGACATGAAAGCCGTAATCCCGCCACCCGGCGCAGTCCTCCGTACCCGGCGGGATAATCCACCGGGGGCGCAGTGTGCAAATGATAAGCCAATCGATAATAAACAAATCGATGAGGAGCATCATCACTTCCATGGTCAACGCCACCGCGAACCCCAAGCGGAAATTCCCGCCGTGGTGCTGCAAAAACAGCAACGTGGAATACACCAGAGTTCCCAGCAGCGTGAGCAGATAGATCCCGCCGAACAACCAACCACGCCGCTGATCCTCTGGGGTGGCAGGTGGCATGTGCTGCTGAATATCCTCCGGGAAATCATTCCGAAATGCCTCATGGCTTGCGCTTAGGGCGTACAACAACATCAACGTGGGGAAAATAAGAAGGGGAATGCTGACCAACAGAGTGTGGTTGACAACATCGTTCATACTTCTAGACTTCCAGAGTCATGCAGATCAGCGCTAGCCCCGGCCCGTGCGGCAAGTGACTACACTAATTTTGCTGACCCAACTTATGCAAACCCAGTCAACTTTCCGAGGAGAGCCGCAGTTGTCGAACCAACGTAACACTACTGGCCGTCGTCCACGCATCACGGGTATCGACGCCGCCCGCGCCATCGCCATCATTGGCATGGCCTACGCACACCTCGGCCCCATATTCTTCTCCAGCGACATTGACACTGTGGCTTCCCTACTGACCACCGGCTTCGCCTCCGCGCTCTTCGCCGTGCTCGCCGGGGTTTCCGTCTCCATCATGAGCCAGCGCGGCATCGAAAGGGTGGCGTGGAGCTCGCCCAAAGCCGCCAACAACTCATGCTGCGCGGCACCATCCTTATCGGCATTGGCCTGGTGCTTTCCATCGCGCAATACAACATTGCTGTGGTGCTCTCCGCCGTCGGCGCACTCTTCCTGGTGCTTCCCCTGGTGGCGCGCTGGTCTAACCGGGCACTTTGGGCGCTTCTTGTTGGGCTTTTGGTGCTCGGGCCGTTTGTGATCGTCGCCTCCGACACTTTTAACACCTACGTTGACATCATTTCCGGCAGCTACCCGCTCACCGCCTGGTTCACCTACGGCGTCGCCGGAATGCTCGTCCACCGCTACCTCATCCACTCGCGCATGCTGCAATGGATAAGTCTTGTTGCGGGTGTGGTACTCGCTGTTATTGGGGTCAACGCCCGCAGCTGGATCAGCGACCAGCTCCCCGCCCCCGAAGACCCGAAAATGTACGACCAGCTCACCGCCGACCCGACCCCCGCCGCTGGGGTGGCTGGTGGCGGTCCAGGTGGAGCGATGAATTCCAACCCCGATATCCAGAGCACCTGGTGGTACACCTACCTCGGGCCGGAGCCGCACATGGGCGGGCTTATCGACGTCGCGACATCCATCGCCGTCTCCGTCGCAGTCATCGCGCTCTGCCTGCTGATCACTGCTCTTCCCTTAGGGCGCACAATCCTCTATCCCCTCCGTGCCATGGGATCCATGTCACTGACTGTCTACGTCGCACACGTACTCACCGCCGCCATGATCCTGACAAACGACAACAACAACCCCGCCTGGTCCAGCAGCGAAGAACCCGCAACACACCCACTGGCACTCGGGGTGACCATCGTTGTCGCCATAGTGTGCGCCATGATCTGGAAACAATTCTTCCGGCGCGGACCCCTCGAATGGGTCATGCATGTATTGACGGTGAAAGGGGCGCGGGTTGATATGGAGGGTGTGGATCGCACACGTTGATCCAGTGCCATTCAAGGGTTGACACATCCAAATTTGACAATATCAGAGCTCCACTGCTTAACAATATTGAATTGCGAAAAGCGCGCATCATTATGTGAAATATTCAAACTAGAAGACGGCACCACCATTATAAACCGCTCCCATCATTCGCTATTTTGTTCAACAAAATAGTGGCACGCGGCATGAGGCGTAGGCTTGATACATGAGTGCCTTAACGCGTCTTCTCTCCCCCGAATCCATCGTCCTTGATGCTTCCGCTGCTGATTGGCGCGACGCCATCCAGCAGGCCGGATCACTCCTGGAAAACGCAGGTCACTGTACACCCGACTACACGCAGTCCATGATCGATACGGTGGCCCACAACGGCCCCTACATCGTCCTCACGCCGGGTTTGGCACTCGCCCACGCCCGGCCTTCCGCCGCCGTTCAGTCCACTGGTTTGTCGTTTCTGCGCTTGTCGACGCCCATTTCATTCGGCCACCCCAAAAACGATCCGGTCAGCATCGTTATAGCTCTCGCGGCGGCTGACAAAACCCAACACCTTGACGCCCTGAGTTCTCTATCCACGGTTCTTGCCAATTCAACAAGAAGGGCTGGCTTGGATAAGGCAGCAACGGTTGAAGAGGTGCTGGAGTTACTGGACGTCGATAAGCAGCATCGTTCAGAACCGCAGGCCCGAAACAAAATACTCACGGTGTGCGGCAACGGCTTGGGAACGTCATTGTTTTTGAAAAACACCCTGGAATCCGTGTTGGAAGCGTGGGGCTGGGGTTCCTACATCACCGTTGAAGCCACGGACACCATTTCCGCAAAGGGAAAAGCCAAAGAGGCCGACTGCATTCTCACCTCTGGCGAAATTGCTCGCACACTTGGCGACGTCGGAATCCCTGTGCGCGTCATTGACAATTTCACCTCGCAACGCGAGATCGACACCGCGCTCCGCGAACTCTACGACATTTAGGACACGCCATGCTTGCCATCAACTTTTCTTGTCAATGAAATACTCGCAGTCCCCGCATTCCTCATCGGCATAATAACCGCAGTGGGACTGAGTGCACTACGCAAACCCGTCGGTACCGTCATCGGCGGTGCGCTGAAAACCACCCTCGGTTTTCTCCTGATCAGCGCCGGTGCCACGCTGGTCACCGCCTCGCTCGAACCGCTCGGGACCATGATCACTGGGGCAACCGGGGCGCACGGTGTGGTGCCCACCAACGAAGCCATCGTCGGTATTGCCCAACAGCACTACGGCTCCCAGGTTGCATGGCTCATGATCGCAGGCTTTGCCGTCAGCCTCCTTCTGGCCCGCATCACGCCCCTGCACTATGTATTCCTCACCGGACACCACGTGCTGTTCATGGCCACCCTGCTCACCATTGTGCTCGCCACCGCCGGGTACAACGGCTGGGTGGTGATCGCTTTTGGGGCGGTGCTGCTCGGCATCCTCATGGTGTCCCTCCCCGCGCTCGCGCAACCCTGGACTAGGAGCGTCACTGGCGACAACAGCATTGCCATCGGGCACTTCGGCACCGTCGGGTACATCGCGGCGGGGGCCGTCGGCAAAGCCGTTGGTAACCGGCGCGGGCATGAAAGCCCCTCCACCGAAAAACTCACCCTCCCCGAAGGACTCCGATTCCTCCGCGACTCCATGGTGGCCACCGCGCTATCCATGGCGCTCATGTACGTCATTTTGGCCATCATCGTGCTCTTGCGGGCTGGACGCGCCGAAGCCTACAGCGCCTTTGAAGACGGGGCCACCAGCGTAGGCAACTACATCATGCAGGCCGTCACCCAAGGACTCCAATTCGGTGTGGCCGTTGCCGTCATCCTCTTCGGAGTACGCACCATTCTTGGCGAACTCGTGCCTGCATTCCAAGGCATCGCCGCCAAAATCGTGCCTGGCGCCATCCCAGCACTCGACTGCCCCATCGTGTTCCCCTACGCCCAAAACGCCGTGCTCATCGGTTTCATCGCCTCCTTCGCAGGCGGACTCGTAGGCTTGGCGGTGCTCTCCACCTGGCTCAACCCGGCCTTCGGAGTGGCGCTTATCCTGCCGGGACTCGTCCCGCACTTCTTCACCGGTGGCGCTGCGGGTGTCTACGGAAACGCCACCGGCGGGAGGCTCGGCGCTGCATTCGGCGCCTTTGTCAACGGGCTGATCATCACCTTCCTGCCTGCATTCCTTCTCGGCGTGCTCGGGGCATTCGGATCAGAAAACACCACCTTCGGCGACGCAGACTTCGGCTGGTTCGGCATTCTTATTGGGTCCGCTGCGGGACTGCCGTCCGCTCTGGGCTTGGTGCTTATTGCGGCTAGCGGCGCGGTAATCCTCGGTCTGGCGATCATGGTGCAGAAGAAAGCTCGTCGATGGGGGTTGGGATCCGGCACCGGGACGCGGGGTTGGCGGCACAGGCGATGGTGACACTGCCGAGAGTGCTGGCAATGCCGAAGGCGAGGTTGTTGGGCGCTCCTATCCCAAGATCACTCCCCCAGTCGGTGCGCCCACTCCACCTGCGCACATCGACTTTGATTAGAGAACGGTGCACTGCAAGGTGTGCTTATGCTCAAGCACGACAATGGGGTGTTTTTCGGCTTGGGCATAAGCACACTTTCACTCCTGTCAGGTAGGTCCACTGCTAGGTACGCAAACACCCTGTTTTCGGCCCCAGCGGTGGACCTATTTCTACGCAAACGTTTGCACTAACGGCGTTCAAGACGTAGCGGCGACCGCAGCGATCCATCGCCCCTCCACCCCCTCACCCCCGATATTGATCTGATGAAAAAAATATTAATCTGAAAAAAATAATTAATGTGCGACATCCGACAATCACATTAAAATAGGGAATGTTGTATAAACATCGACACACCTACTGATCGATTCAGATATCAGCTAAATAGCGCCTTTGAGGCGCAAACGGAAAATCAGGACTGTCTAAGACCGCAGAGCGCTGCAAATGCGATGAACGTGATGCGCACAGACCGGACAGACGACCCTACATAGCCGCTGCACATCCGCCACTACACACCACATATCAGCTCAAATACCAAGCTTGGGCGATGTTTCCACCTCACACTAAGCCTCCCCTACTTTCACCCCTAACACATCCCCCAAACGCTCAACCCCACAGCCCCAAAACCTTACATGAACCTTAAAAGTTGACATGCCAACAGTAAACTTTGCCTAAGAATTTTAAGCTATATTAAGGCTTAAGTTTCGGTAAAAATGAATATTGGATACCACCCCCTTTCATGATCTATATTTCATCTTTATGAGAGCAATCGTTGATCATCCAGAGCTGGCGATTTTTGGTGTAGAAACCGAACCGCCTGCGCGAACGTTGGTTGACATTCTTAGCGCAACCATGGATGCGCATCCCGAGGAGGTCGCCATTGAAAGTGCGACCGCTACAATCACATATTCCCAGTTAAGGGGCCTCTTGGATGAGCAGGCCGCCCGGCTGCACGCGAAGGGAATCGGCCCCGGCGATCGCGTGGGTATCCGTGTCCCCTCAGGCACCACTGATTTGTATGTGGCTATCCTCTCCACACTGTGGGCCGGTGCCGCCTACGTCCCTGTGGACTGGGATGACCCTGATTCCCGCGCAGACACCGTGTGGGAAGAGGCCAGCGTTGCGGCTGTCTACGGCAAGGATCTCGCGATCGTCGATAAGCATGGTGGCGGAAACCCAGACCATCACGTGCCCACCCTGGATGATGACGCCTGGGTGATTTTCACCTCCGGTTCGACGGGCAAGCCGAAGGGTGTGGCGGTGCAGCATCGTGCAGCGGCGGCGCTGGTGGATGCGGAAGCCCGCATGTACCTAACGGAGAATCCGCTGGGCCCCGGTGACCGCGTGATGGCGGGCCTGTCGGTAGCGTTCGACGCCTCGTGTGAGGAAATGTGGCTGGCCTGGCGGTACGGCGCAACCCTGGTGACGGTGCCTCGCGATGTCGTGCGTTCCGGCGAAGACCTAGGTGAATGGATCGTTTCACAAGGCATCACCGCCGTGTCCACGGTGCCCACCCTCGCCTCCTTGTGGCCCGCCGATGCTCTTGAGGCTGTGCGTCTGCTCATTTTCGGCGGCGAAGCCTGCCCCGCCCCGCTCATCCAGCGCCTGTCCCGCCCCGGCCGCGAGCTGTGGAACACCTACGGCCCCACGGAAGCCACCGTCATTTCCACTGGTGCGCTGATGATTCCCGACGTCCCGGTGCGCATCGGCCGCCCCGTACCCGGGTGGGCCTGCGCCGTGGTGGATTCCGAGAATCAGCCAGTCAAGTGGGGCGAAACCGGCGAACTCATCGTCGCGGGCGTGGGCCTGGGCCGCTACCTCGACCCAGTGAAAGACGCCGAATGCTACACCGAGTTCCCTGCCTTGGGCTGGGAGCGCGGCTACCGCACCGGCGACCTAGTGCGCGCCGAGCAGGAGGGCCTGATTTTCGCGGGCCGCGCCGACGACCAGATTAAATTCGCTGGTCGCCGCATGGAACTGGGAGAGATCGACGAGCACCTGACCAACCTCCCCAACGTGAATGTTGGCGCCGCCGCGCTGCATAAAACCGAGGCGGGTTCGCCGGTGCTGGTGGGCTATTTGTCCGCCAAGCAGGGCGCCACCATCGACATGGCAGAAATCAGGAGCATTCTGCTCAAGCGCCTGCCCGGCGGCATTGTGCCGCTGCTGCATGTGGTGGACGAGATGCCGATGAAAACCTCCGGCAAAGGTGGACCGCAAGGCCCTGCCGTGGCCGCTTCCCAGCGCCGGGGACGATGCCTTCGCGGGCATTGATCCCTCGCTGCATTGGCTGGCGGAGCGCTGGCACGAGCAACTTGGCCCAGTGCCGCTGGATGATCACAGCGACTTCTTTGACTTGGGCGGCAGTTCCGTGGCCATTGCCAAGCTGGTGGTGGCGCTGCGGGAAGCCTACCCCAACGCCGAAATCGCGGAACTGTATAACCACCGCAGCCTGCGGGACATGGGCCAGTACCTAGAGAGCCTGGACGTCAGCACCGAGGAGCGCCCACTTGCGCGCCCGATCCCCTGGTATTCAGGCTTTGTGCAGGCCGCGTTTGTGTGCTTCCTGCACCTGATCAACGGCTTACGCTACGTGGTTGGCTCAATCATTGTGGTGTGGGTGCTGGCCGCGATTTTCAACGCGGGCTGGGTTCCCCAGCCGCCGGTGCTGCCGCTGATTGTCGGCTGGCTGTTGCTGTTCTCTATTCCCGGTCGCATGCTGCAAACCGCCATTGGCGTGCGCCTTCTGTGCTTCCGCATCAAACCCGGCGAGTACCTGCGTGGCGGGCTGACTCACCTGCGCATTTGGGCCGCCGAGCGGCTGCTCATCTACGAGAACCTGGATATTATTTTGGGCAGCCCGGCAGCCGTGGTGATGAACCGCCTGCTGGGCAACCGCGTGGGACGGCACTGTCACCTGCATCAACAGCCCTGTGTCACGGGCCTGGTGAGCATTGGCGATAACGTTTCCATCGAGCACGAAGCCGATGTGAGCGGGCACTGGCTTGACGGCGACACCCTGCACGTGGGCACCATCGACTTGGAGGATGGGGTGCGCATCGGCACCCGCACGCTGGTCTCCCCAAACAGCAAGGTCGGGGCGGATTCGGAAATCCTGCCCGGCTCGCACGTGACCGGTAGCATCCCCAGCGGACAGTTTTGGGGCGGCTCCCCCATTTTCTACTGGGGCAAATCCGGCGAAACCTGGCCCAGCGAAACCCCCGAAGAAGTCGAAGAGTTGGAGCGTTGGGGCAGCCTGCGGTCGTGGGGTGCCTACTCACTGGGCATGTTCCTGGTGGAATTCCTGCCCATCCTGGCGGTCTTTCCCGGCGGCCTATTGGTGTTCCAGCATGTGCGCACCCTCCAGCGCTATGAGGACGTGTTCCCCATCTTGGCGCTCTACGTGCCGATTTTCACGCTGCTGACGGTAGCCAGCTGGCTGGGCTTGGTCATCCTGTGCGTGCGCACCGTCGCACCGCTGATCGCCCTAGGGTACTTCCCTAGTTCCAGTTCCACGGGCTGGGCGGTGTGGCTGACCCACACGCTGCTGCAGCGCACCCTGAAGTCCGCGTATTTTTCTTTATGCATCCTGTTACACGCCCATGTTCCTGCGAGCGCTGGGTGCCACGGTAGGTAAGAACACGGAAATCTCCACGGTGGAGACCATTCCGCACTTGACCTGCATCGAGGACGGCAGCTTCCTCGCCGACCACGCCCTGGTCAACTGCGCGCGCTCCCGCGGCGGCTGGATTCACATCGGCAGCGCCGTGATTGGTGAGCGCAGCTTCGTGGGCAACTCCGCCATCGTCGGCCCGGACCGCGACATCCCCAGCGAATCCCTGATCGCTGTGCTCTCGTCCACGCCGTACCAGCCGGAATCGGGGACGTGTTGGCTGGGGCGCAAAGCCACCGCCATTCCCCGCGTGACCGTCGCCTCCGATCAGGAGAAAACCTACAATCCGCCGCAGCGCCTGAAAATCGCGCGCGCCCTTGTGGAAGCCTGCCGTGTGATCCCGCTGTTCATCGCGGCGTGGCTGGACCTAGCCATCGTCTACGCAGGCACCTTGGCCTACATGTCCGCCGGGGGCATTTCTAATCACAGGCACGGCCTGATATTGGCGCTGCTGTGGTCCGGTCCCATCGTTATCGCGGCCGCTACCGCCGCCTCGATCATCCCGATCATCGCGAAATGGCTGCTCGTTGGCTCATTTAAGCACACGCAGGTGCCGCTGTTTAGCACCCTGGTGTGGCGCAGCGAACTTGCCGACACCTTCGCTGAAATGCTCGCCGTGCCCAGCATGATCCGCATGAGCCTCGGCTCCCCGCTGTACAACGTGTGGGCGCGCCTGATGGGCACCAAGATCGGAAAGTCCGTGTGGTGCGAAACCTGGTGGCTGCCGGAATTTGACCTGATCAGCATCGACGCCCGCTCCACCGTCAACCGCGGCACCGTGCTGCAAACCCACCTCTTCCATGACCGCGTGATGGCCATGGAACCCGTACAGCTCGGCTCCGGCGCGACCCTCGGCCCGAACAGCTTCATGCTGCCCGGCTCCAGCATTGGCGAGCGATCCACAGTGGGCCCCGGCTCCCTGGTGCTTCGCGACGAGCAGTTGCCACCCAACTCCCAGTGGGCAGGAAACCCTGTTCGGCACGTGGACAAGATCATCCGCAGCACCAACTCCCAGCTCACCATCACCCACCACTAGCGTTCGAGAGGGCATATGCCTAGCAACAGCTTCGATCCCATTCCCCTGCGCTCTACAACTGAGGGACAGGTGCCTGAAGGGCATTTGCCCCCAGGCACGCGCCCCAGCCCCGGGCGTCGCCCCAGCCGCGAGGCGTGGCTCGGCAAGCGCAAGCAGGCGGTGGAGGCGCGTGACGACGCCGCGGTAGAGGAGACGTCGCAAAGCACATCCATGCCGAGCGGACCCGACCACCCGGTGATCCGGCACTTCCGGCACCGCGTGGAGCGCTTCACCAACGACGGACGCGCCACCGGGCGCCTCACGGGTATCGACGCCGCGCGCGGCCTAGCCATGGTCGGCATGGTAGCGATCCACACCTTGCCGGAGCTGAACGAAAAAACCGGCCGCCCCACCATGAACTGGAACCTCTTCTCCGGGCACGCCTCCGCCCTCTTCGCCGTGCTCGCCGGGGTGACCATCTCACTGCTCAGCGGCGGCAACAACCCCCACACAGGCGACAGAATGCAGCAAACCCGGATCATGCTGGGGACCCGTGCCCTCGTCCTGCTGCTGTTCGGGCTGACCCTGAACTTCATGGACTTCTCCGCACACAACATTCTGTTGTACTACGGGCTGTACTTCCTGCTGGTCATCCCCTTCACCACCATGACCTCCGGGCAGCTGTTCGTCATGGGCGGATTCTGTGCCATCTTCGGGCCGCTAGCCATCCAAGCCACGCGGCTTGTCACCGTGATTGACCCCAGTCCCAACCCCTCCCTCGAGCAAGCCGTCAGCGACCCCATCGGTACCGTCCTGGCGCTCTTTGCTTTGGGAACCTACCCGGCGTTTACCTGGCTAACCTTCATCTTCATCGGCATGGGCATTGGCAGGCTACAGCTCACCCGCGAAAAAACTCAGACCAAGCTGGTGTTTTACGGACTCACCATCGCTCTAACAAGCTCTATCGCCTCCCAAATGCTGCTCTACCAGTTCGGCGGGCTGGAAGCCATCCAACGGGCCAACGCCAGCATGAGCGGCGACAACATCCAATCCATCATCGACTTCGGCGGCGGCAACGATCAGCTTGAAACAACCATGTGGTGGTTGGTCATCCCCACCCCACACTCCAACACCACCTTCTCCGTCCTGATCAGCGGCGGCATCGCCATCGCGTTGATTGGAGTGTTCCTGATGCTGGGCAAACAAAAAGTCGTGCCGCTCGCACTGCTCGCCGACATCGGATCCATGACCCTCACCCTGTTCACTCTCCACCTCACCTTCCTCAGCATCGTGGACGTGGACGCCAAGCCCGCGCTGTGGTTCATCACCCAAATCGGCGTGGCCATCAGCATCGCCGCCATCTGGAAACGCATCTGGAAACGCGGACCCCTCGAATACATTGTCACCACCGTCTGCGGAAACACCGCACGCATACTCCAACCCAAAGTCGCATCGCTCCTGCGGCGTGGTGGAGCAAGCGGAGACGAGGCGCAGCGTGAGGGCCTGAGACGGCGCGGAATCGGAGTCGGACCTGGAGGACTCCGAAGAACTGATTCCTTCCATCGAATCGGTCTTCCTGCCCGCCCTCCACGACGTGAACACCACCATGCAGTACAAACAAGGCAAGAACATCAACCGCGCAAGCCATGTCCGACTTTTCGGGCAGCCCGTCCACACGACGCATCACAAGAAGAAGTGAAGGATGAGCATATGCGCTATAGTGATGGCTGGTTCTGTCACACCTGAAGCGCACGAAAGGAGGCACAGGCGCAATGGCTGCTCGAAAACGCAGGAGGAAGCGCAATCAGGACTGGGATCCCAGCTTGTTTGCCATGAGCCCAGAACGGCTTGAAGAACATCTCAAGCTCAGGACCAGGGCACGAAGAATCCCAGACAAGAAGAAGCAAGCAAACAAAATGGCCTGTCGCCGCTCGGCGTCAGGCCATTGGCCGTTTATGGGGCTGTGGCATTGGGCTTGTGGCATGGAGTTGTGACACACCACTCCTTTTTCGCAGGGCATAAGTGGCATTAAATCTGCGAACATACCTAAGACCTGCCGGAAGCATGGGATGATTTATTGTCAGCAAACATGCGTAAATTGTTAGTTTCTATTGACAATTGTTGACCCTCCCCCAAATGAGTGCCAGTTTGGTATTAGTGCCCCGACCCTAGTAGTAAACTAACTAAGATGTAATCCTCTTGAATAAAGGAACCCAATTAGGAGGCGTGATGACGCACCGTGAAGACCCCACTGGCGACGAACTCGTCGGCAGCAACATTGCTGCTGTGGAGCAGGTGGACGTGCTGACCGCGAGCAGCAGCCCGTCTGGCGACAGTGCGAGCCGCCAGCAAGCGCACCCCGCCCCCGGCACCTACCAGCGCAGCACCATGCCCGAAGTGATGATTCTTGGGCTTGCCGGCATTGCGTTTGTGGTTGCCCTGTTCATTCTGCTGTGGTCGGGGTTCAACGACGCCATTGGCTCGCAAGCTGGGCTTTTGGTGGGTTCTTTTGTTCTGACCTCCGGTTTCCTTGTCATGTCATGGGCGTTGTATCGACGCGCGCTCAGCGAGCAGGACACGGCTGTGACGCTGGATCGGGAGCGCCGCCAGGAAACAGCCGCGCTGGATCGCCTCAACCGGGAGGAAGCCGCCAAACAAGCACAACTTGAGCGCGACGAACAATCCCGCCAGGCGGGCGAGCACATTCTGCTGGCCAGCGAACAGGATCGGAAACTGCATGCCTCTGCGCGGCGCACTGAATTGTCCACTCGACTGAATGCCACATTGCCGCGTTTGTGTAGTGAAGACTCCACAATGCAGGCCGCAGCCATCACCGAATTGCTTTTCCAAATTGATGATTGGTCGGCGCTTATCAACACCGAAATTGACGCCGAATTTGCCCCCGAGAAACGCCACATTCTTTCCGAAGAAGGGCGCAGACGCCGTCAGGAATTGTTTAATCTTGCCTTTAATAATGAGATTAACAATAACGAAGTGTTGAAAACACGATGCGATGGTCTTGTCCAGCGCCTGCATAAGGATTCCAACCTCCGCACCCTCGACGACCTGGACAAAACCCGCCTCGCCCTGGGCATTCAGCTCATCGCGCAGCGCGGAAACAATGGCGGCGTAGTGAGCACCCAGGCACAATTTGAAAACGTGAAATTCCCGACCGGGCTGCGCCTTTCCGGCAACTTGAGCGGCCTAAACTTCCGTGGGCGCGGAACTCCCCAAAGCCAACCTACAAGGCGCGGACTTGCGCGGATGCGACCTGCGCGACACAAACCTGCAAGGTGCTGACCTGCGCAAAACCAGCTTGCTCGGGGCAGACCTCATGTCCGCCCACCTGGAAACTCCAACCTGCGCGGCTCTGACTTGCAGAAAGCCAACCTGCACAAGGCGGTACTCCGCAACGCCGACCTGCGCGACACCGATCTCGAAGGTGCTTACCTTGTTGGCGCGGACCTGCAGGGCGCTAACCTGCAGAAAGCCAACCTGCGGCTGGCCAACCTTCAGGAATCCCACCTGCAACAGACACACCTCCAGCAGGCCGACCTGCAGCAAGCCGACCTGAAAAACACCTCCCTGGCTTCCGCAAAAATGGACAGCGCGAATTTCCAGGAATCCCGCTTGCAAAACTCCGACCTACAACAAAGCGACCTGCGCAATGCGAATCTCCAAGGCGCGGACATGAAGAATGTAGATTTACAATGGGCGAAACTCCAGGGTGCCAACCTCCACAAAGCCAACCTCTGCGAAGCCAAGGCGCTCAACTCCGAATTCAACGAACACACCAATTACGACAGCGCAATGTACAACATGTCCACGATATTCCCCGAAGGGTTAAGCCCCATCACCACGCGCATGGTGTTCATTGACGAAGACGGCCGCCCCACCGAAATCCGCGAGGCCGAACTGGCTTAGCTGCCGCTCGAGGAGCGTAAGGTAGGTCCACTACCAGGTACAAAATTGGGGTGTTTCCGTACCTGGTAGTGGACCTACTTTTATGCCAACGCCGTCCTCAAACCCCGCCCGGCCAGGCCACACCTAACTCGCCACGATATTGTCGCCGTTGCGGCAAATGCGGGACGCGCCGGTTGAGTGTACTTCGTCGTTGGAAGCCTGCGCGCAGGACCAGCCATCGTCAAAGGTGATGTGCCGCGAAGCACCCTGCCCTTGAGACTCAGCGACGGTGCCGTATTGTTCCATCAATCCGATGGCTTCTTGGCAGGGAGTGGACTTGGTTGCCATCACATTCTGCCCGTTGTGGGTCACTCCGCACGCCACGAAATCAGCAGCGCTGGGCTGGTGTCGCGCGGATGTCGTGGGGGCTGCGGTGCTGGTTTGGGTGGTCGTCGTGGTTACAGGCGTTTGCACGGTTCCCTTGGTGGTGATGGTGCGCGCAACACCGGTGATGGTGAAGGAATTGTTTCCGGAACCGCAGTTCAGGGTCGATGAGCGCAGTTCACATGTCACCGATCCCAGGAACACCTTCTGGTTATCGCGCAACGGCACCAGGCGGTCCGGTTGTGCGTGGTCAAACATGCCGTAGGTGAGTCCGCTTGTCGACGCCGTGATTGCATCCGGCGATGCGCTGTAGGTTGAGGTTTGCACCTTGGGAACACCAGATTCTGGGGTTCCTTGGCAGGTAACCTGCTGGTCGTTGAACACACACATGCCTTGCGCGCCGGTGGAGTAGGAAAACGCATAGCCGTTGGCGGTTCGGAACTTTTCTGCGTCCTGCACAATGGCTTTTCCGCTGGCGGGGGCCGCGGTGACAACTTTTGTCGAAGTAACCACGGGGCTGGCTGTCAGCGTGGGTGCCGCGTCACGCGAACCGCAGCCTGCCAGGGTACCCGTCAGAATCACAGCCGCACACGCCGCAGCGCACCCAACCCACTTCATGCCTTGTACTACCTTTCCTGACACCATCTCCTACTTGAGAGAATCTTAATTGCTACATAGCCCAATGTAAGATTTTGTGTCATGTAGCACCCCTGTTTTTCACCCCGCCCCACAGCCACGCATCTGCGGGTAGCAGTGGCGTAATCGAACATCTATATGATAGACAGGATGGGGAACGCGCGGAGATGAAAAACAAGAGATGTGGGGACGACAATGACACAACGCAGGTCACCGGGCATGCAGCTAATCTCCCTTGACGCTGACAGCACCTACGAGCAACCCATGGGCTTGGGGGAATCCCGCTGGGGCACGGTGGCAGTGCATGTAAAAACAGCGGACCACTCGGGGCAGCGCGGGGCCGGCAGGGCGCAGCTAATGCTGGCGCACGAGTTCATTGCGACGCGGCTAGCTGGAGCTTTGGGCCTGCCGGTGGTGTCCGGCGAGGTGGTCACTCTCCCCGACCGCAATGGAACAGCCTGGGCATCCTTGCAGATCGACGCCATCGAGCCGACGTTTCCACCCACCAATCCCGCCGAGCTGGCCAGCATTTTTCCCGAGGTCACGGCCGGGATTGAGGTGTTTGACCTGTGGCTAGGCAACACCACCCGCACTGAACACAACATCCTCTTCTCCCCCGATGTCGGCGCCTGGGTGGTGGGGCATGAGGGCTGCTTCGCCGACCTTGACGGCGAAACACCAGCTGAGGAGCCTTCCGGTTTTCTTCCGCCGCCTGATCCACGCTGCCCGCACGTGAAAAAATGGTGCGCACGCGTCCAGTTTTTCCCAAGCGACACTATCGAACACATTATGCAGACCGCGTTTTCGCTACGACTACTTAACGCGCAGACGCGAAACGCCTACAAAAAATATCTTCTTAACCGGCGCGACAGGATTCAGGAACTGGTCAACACCGCCTCCCCTTATGGCGAGGTCGAGGCCAACCAACCCACCCTCAACTTTGTGGGTGCCGACGGATGAGAACCTGGTACCTCATACAATTTACCCCCGACCTCACGGCGCGCGAATCCCGAAACGTCGGCGTTGTGGTGCACGACGATGCCGACAACTGGGCCGTACGCATGCTCTTTGTTGACAAAACCGGTGCCGTAGACCCCGCGCTCTTCCGCCCGCTTGGCGGTAGCCTCACCGCCGAGGAATACGCAGGGTGGGTGGGCTACTACAAGCGCGCCATCATGGAAGGCCGCTGGGAACAGGCCGTCACCCTGCATCTTCGCCGCAAAGTGAGCTTCCACGTGCTCAAAGGCGGCACCCTCCTCGGCCCTGAACAGTCCGTCACCGCCGACGCCCGTTCACTTTTCGACGCCGTGGTGGCCAAGAAACTGCGTGAACCCGCCGCCGGTGGGCTGGCGCAGGTGCGGACGTTAACAATGCAGCTGCTCGACGAGTGTGGGGTTAGCTATACGGACAATGTTGTGTTGCCTGCGCGGTGGGGTGACGACTACTCAGACAGCGTGAGTTTTGCGTTTGGCGTTGGCAACACTGTGGTTGAACCCCTGGCTCTTGGCGGGCAGCGCGGCGGGCTACTCGCCCGAGAATTCTATGCGCGGGCAAGCGCAGTTCGCTCTGCCAGCGACGATGATGCCCCTCATTTTGTAGCAACGTATTCCGGGCGGGGGCTCTCGGCGTCGGGGAAAAAGCAACTTCTGCGGCCTGTGATGGCAGCGGCCACAGCGGTGGACGTTGATTCCGATGACGCTGGCGAGGCGCTGCGCAAGGCGATGTTGGCTGGATAGTCTGGGCCGTCGACGCAACAGGGGGTGCACTCCACCTTTGATTACACGATGAGACATCTTATTTCCGGAGCATATACTTTTAATTCGCAGGACTGCAATACGAGGCCGCACACTAAAAACAGAAATACCGCTATTTCCCACTTACCCCTGAGCTAGATAGACGGCCCCTCATGCTTTCGAGATAACCAACAAACTCCCCACAGAGCTCCGCCTATTTCTTCAAAATATAATCATAGACGCAGGTAAACCACCGAAAGTTACACTCTGTGATGCGATTCACCGAAAGATTTAGGCGATGCCCAGAAACACGAATAAGTTACATCAAAAACAGGTTTTGTATAAAACGTCTCATTCATTGGAAATAATTACCATACTGACTCGTCACGCAGTATATTTTTACACATAAATTCCAATAGTGCATTGTGGAGGAACTTTCATGCAATACCACCGAAAAACACTAAGCATCCTTGCTGCCGCAGCGCTTCTGATCGCCGCGGCAACGCAGCTATCCGGCTGCATCTCCGTCCCTTCACGTGAGAGCACTACGGTTGACCAGACATCCCCCACTTCTTCAACGAGTTCAACGTCAGCATCAGCATCGGCGTCCGGCACAAGCAGCGCCGCCAACGGCCCTCTCGACGCTGTGACTTGGAGCTTTCCTACAAACGAATCCGGGTGGCAGATTGACTTCATCGACCAGGAGGGCCGAAATCAGCTGGTCAAGCCCAACGGATGCATGTACAGCACTATGCAGAACCTTTTTTCCGGCCAAGAAGACATTTCCGACAAGACCGAAACCGACTACCAGGTGGAACAGCGCATCAATGGCTTCAAACGACAGATGCGCACCGCTGAGGGCAAAGCAACCCCGTCAACCGACGTGAAAACCTACGAAGGCAAACCCGTTGACATGATGCGTGTGGACATCGACTACACCGGGCAAGACGGCGGAACCTATCGCTCAACTGCGTGGCTGCGCGTCTTCGCACACGAACCCACACCCGTTTTCACCGTGGTCAATTACGCCTGCCCTGCATCGGCCTACTCAGACGCAGAAATGCGTGACCTATTGAGCCAAACAACACTCGCTAACGTCACACAACCCACCATGAAATAGCAGTTCAGCGAGGAAATTTTTAAAGAGATTTTTCTTCCCAGGGAACCTCCGCCGTTGTACGCCAGTCAAAGTACAGTGAGCGGCTGAATGTACGCGCAGCCGCTCACCATCACGCACTTGGTTTTCGACGCACGGAGAATCACATGGATCTCGACTACAGCATTGGAGCAACATCCTCAATAGGGGCCAGAATGGGAGCCCTCGCAGGCGCCACAGGAAGCACATCAACTGCGGTATCGCGATGTCTTTTCAATGGTGCTTATACTGCAGCTCCCGGTTTGAGTCAGCTCGCCGCTAATCACGCAAGCGTGTTACTCAGCGGTGCTGGCTCAGCCAAGACCGTGTTGGATTCCTACCAGCAGCAAGTGGACTGGCTACACAGTTCTCTACGCGCCAACGTTAGCGCCATTTCCGGCCAAGACGACTGCATGGCGCATGCGATGGAGCGGAATAATGCCTCGCCAGTCCAACAATGCACAGTTGATCCAGCTACTTTCCCCATGCGGCCCGAAGAACACTACGACAATTTCATGTTCACCCCGCCCCTTGTTAACGGTATCGCGCCCTTAAAACCAGTGCTCGCAGCATTCGAAGCAACAAATACCGCAATGGTTGATAACGCGGCTGCACAATGGAACAATGCCGCCGATGCCATCGACAAGATTGCTGGTGAACTTGATGGCCTGGCAAAAGAAATCGTTGATGTGAACACGGGCGTGCCGTTTGACGCGGCGTCGGCACGCATTGCCGAAACAGCGCAAACCGGACACAATTTTGCTGCCAACGCCCGAACCATGGCCGCCTCCGTGTCCAAACTCAACGAGATCAAAGATTGGGCGGTAGCCGCACTGCAAAGAATCGACACAACAGTAAGCGCGGTCCCTGACACGCTTGCCCGCAGCACTTTGGAAGCTGAGTTCATGGCCAAGTTCATGAATATGGACCTGCCAGCGGCGATACAACAAGGGGTCCCGCCGATTACCAACCTCATGCAGGCACCCCCTCCCCCACCCGCACAAGAAACCACTGCCAACGTCGGCATGACGCAAACCGCCACTGCGGGGCTGCCTCTCGACGGCGCGAACGTCGCCGGTTTCCTTTCCAACGCAGGCACAGCAGTCAACGCGGTGAAAAATGTTGTGGACGGCGTGAACGCCATCGCCGGTGGTGCTGGACCCAACGGAATCGGCGGGGTGGGCGCACTAGGCGGCTTGGGCAACGCGCATACCCTCATGGAAGCGGGACGCCACATGCTCAACCCAGGAAATCTCGCAGCCACAACCGCTGGGCTTGGCACCACGACACTCGGCGGCACTAACCCCACACCACCAGGACTCGGCGGGGCGTCAACAGGCATGGGAGCAAGCGGACTCGGCGCGATGGCGCTGGGTGCAGGTGGTTTTGGTGGCGGCCGTGGTGGCTTTGGCGGCGCGCCCGGCGTGGGGAACGTTATCGGCGGAAATATGAGTCCGCGATCCGTTGGGTCGGTTGCTTCGGCACTGGGCGACAAAGGCGCATATCCTGCGGGAGCAATGACCGGAATGGGTGGCGCATACGGTGCCAACAATCGGCGTGGAGGACGGTCAGGAACTCGCGCTTTCCGCACATCCACAGGAATCAGCGGCGCTGGTGGCGGATTCGACGTGTCTGGACAGGGCGGTTTTGGCGGTTCCGGCGTAGGCGTTGGTGCTGGCGGAGCCAATGGTGGAGCGATGCCGCGCGGCGGATTCGGAGCTGGTGGTTCTATGGCTGGCGCTGGTAGCGCAGGCGGGGTTGGTGGCTCGGCTGCGTCTGCGGCTCGTGGCGAGGCACCCATGATGGGCGGCATGCCGATGGCCGGTGGCGGTGCGCACGGCAACAAGAAGGCAAAAGCCGTGACCAGCACAGTTGAAGCCGAAGGCAACGTTGCCGACCTTCTCGGCACTCCGCGGCGCATCGTGCCCGGCGTGATTGGCGACTGGGTGCGGGGGTAGGGCTGCGGCTTGAGGCACTTGGCCGGAATGTGAAAAGCTTGCTGACATGGCGAAAACAACGTGTCAGCAAACCGAAGGAGCTGCAGTAAATGAAAACTACCTAAAAATCATATCTGCATAAGATAGTGTTCTAACTATGATGTTCTTGAGCGATCTTTCTAACTCCGCTCCTACTCGGATTGATCCCTTTCTTCTTCAGCGCCGCAGCAATATTCCTTTCAGTTTCAGAAACATTGCGACCGATTTTATACTCAAGATCTCCAATCTGTCGTTTTAATTCTTTTTCCATTTTCCTTAGCTCATTTTGATTGATTCTAATTCCCATTAAAAATCCTTTCTTTTCACTTGCAATAGATCGAAAGATTAAGAGGTTATCCACATTTCGCTACTCCACTACACATAGCTTATCTCACCTGCGACAGAAAAGCAATTTCCTTAGAATCACAACCGCCTAGAGTTTTTCAGCCAGGATCGTCAAACAAGAAAAACGCTCTCACCTTTCCAAAAATGAGAAATGCAGATGATACATCATATGTTATATGGAACAAAACTGACCATGCATCGGCAAACACAATGAAAAGACACTAGCTTGTCGACACATGTTTCCATTTACATCAAAACCCCTATCCAAGGTTTTAATCTTGGTTTCTTTTGTAAAAATGATTAAAGTCTTGGTGTGACTTAAAAAGGGGGCCTTTAGTCGGAACCGCACCAGTCGGTTGCTCCATCCTTTTAAGACGCTCTAAAGCGAGATCATCCCTTCTGCGCTCATTAACCTGAAGCTGCACCCAAATAGTTATCGCAACGGGAATAAAAGCATTGATAGGAACATTGCCCCAAAAGAATCCAATTATTGATGCAAATAGAATCAATAGAATCGGATAATATAAAACCTTACCTAAACAAACCTGACATCTTAGTATCACACCCGATGCGCTAACACGAAAAAGGACGACAACAGCACAACTAGCCGCTATTACACCAAAATAGATCCGAGGACTAACCCCGCCAACATAACCCCTTGCAAGGGTAGTGATTGCATCAAGAAATCCCATGCCACCATCTTCGCAAAGAAATAACTCAACCTCAAGTTAAATCTATGTGGCAAAATATTCATTGAAAATTTCAAAACAATATGAAATGATTAGCAACATTTAGCCAAACAACAACCTAGACCTTCATGCTTGATGGTGTATGTAAGTTAACTAGGGAAAAATTTCGACCACACCTCATAGAAGTAGCTCACCAAAATATCGTTTTCAGACCAATTTTCTGACCATTTGGTGAGCAACTTCTATGAGTTCTATGCACATCCCCAGCCCTCCACACTAGGGCACCCGCACTTCACAGATTTTGGCCAAGTATTATTTCTACTATACCTTCATCATTGACACCCCTTTGAACATTCATCAAGGTAGCACTATTCAACCATCTTTACTTTCCCGCTCCCACAACAAAAACCACATACGCCCCGCCCCAAAGGAGATCCCATCCAGTGACGCACAATCGTCGTCGTACCGTGATCGCGGCAGCGCTCACTTCGTTATTTACTGCCTTGGCCAGCGTTTTCACCGCTCCACTGGCACATGCCGTATTAACTCCCCCGTGGCTGGGTTCGGCAGATAGCGCGTTTCAGGGCTTGGTGCAGTCGGTAGCCAATTCACCGGGGTCGAGCGGCCAGCGGCTGAGTGATTTTCTAGGATCAGCGCAGAACGCGGGTCTGGCTGACTTCAGACCTACTGTCCCGCTGACCAGCAGCGACGGCAATTATCCGATTCCCACTAACCCAAATATCAAGGAAACAAAGCTGGTCAAAGTCACGGATGACCCGTGGCAGAGGGTGCAGCGCTGGACTGTGGATTCCCCATCGATGCAGCGCCCGGTGGAGGTGCAGATCATGCTGCCAAAGGATCGAAAAGCACCCGCACCCATGCTTTACCTTTTCGATGGGATCAGCGGCACGGAAACATCGGGCTGGTTGAAATGGGGCGGCTTAGAGAAGGTGTTCGCGGAAGAAAACGTCACCATAGTAATGCCCACGGGTGCGAGCGCTTCTCTCTATTCGGATTGGGTTCGTGATGACCCAGCGCTGGGCCGCTATAAGTGGGAAACGTTTGTCACAAAGGAGCTGGCCCCGCTGTTGGAAAGGCCGGAGCATGGCCTGAATTTCAATGGTAAACGCGGTGTCGCTGGTCTTTCCATGGGAGCTATTGGCGCGGTTCATATGGCGAATGCGCACCCTGAGCTGTTCAATGCGGTGATGGGACTATCCGGCTGTTATTCCACCATGGATCCTATTGGCCGCCAGATTGCCAAGGTGATGGTGGAATCGCGAGGCGGCAACGTAGAAAACATGTGGGGACCGTATGGTTCGGACATGTGGCGGTATCACGACGTCGTTACGCATCCAGAAGGATTGCGCAATATGCGGGTGTACCTGTTCACGGCGGATGGGACGGTGACCCAGACGGAGCTGGATTATCAGAAGACCAGGCCGTTTTACGAGCTTGCGGCAGGTGCGGTGCTGGAGCAGGGCACGCACCAGTGCACAGTGGCGCTTGATCAGGCGATGCGGAAGGCGGGTATGACGCACCACACGGTGGAGTACAAGCACGGTGGGGTGCATAGTTGGGATTTGTTTGATCGGCAATTGCCCACGGCATGGCAGGCGATCAAGCCGTCGTTGATGTAACAACCACCTTGCCAACCTCCATACGCTCATCTACTATCGGAACAGACTGATTTGTCTGTCTGTTTGTCTAGTTAAGGATTGTTATGTCGGATCACGAGCTTTGGAACATCGCCTCCCACCTGCGCACAAACTTCCGCTATGTGGATCTCACCCACGCATTTTTCCCTGGACAACCGAAGTTCAGCATGCTTGAGGACCAAGTGACGACTCGCCTGTTCACCGTGGATGAGCAGGGCTTCACGGTGGATCGATACGAAATTGTTGGGCAGTGGGGCACGCACGTGGACCCGCCAATCCACTTTGTCAATGACGCCCGCACCCTCGACGAGCTGCCCGTCGACGAGATGATTCTGCCACTCGCGGTGCTTGACCTGCACAAAGAGGCCGAGGAATTCCATAACCTGGCCGTCACCGTGGACCACATCAAGGCGTGGGAGGAGCGCAACGGACGCATTCCCGACGGCGCTTTTGTGGCGCTGCGCACGGACTGGTCGAAACGCTGGGAGACCGACGACCTGTACGGCATCGACGCGGAAGGCAAGCGCAACTGCCCCGGCTGGTCGCTGGAGGCGCTGAAGTTCCTGCGCAACGAGCGCGGCGTGGTCGCCATCGGGCACGAAACCACCGACACGGACCCCGGGGCGTCGATAGACGCGGGCAATTTCGGCTGCGAACTGTACTGGTTGCAGGAGGATCGCTGGCAGATTGAGCTGCTGAACAACCTCTCCGAGGTTCCGGAAACCGGTGCGCTGATCGTGGCGTCGTGGCCGAAGCCGAAAGACGGCACCGGCTTCCCCGCCCGCGTGTTCGCCATCGTCCCCAACAACGCTGAATAGAGGATAATCATGACGCAACCCGACCCGATCCTGCCGGTCCTCGCCGACGATGAGCTTTCGGAACGCGCGGCGGCCGTGTTCGACGACATCCGCGCCACCCGCAACACCGACTTTGTCAACAACATTTGGCGCGTGCTGGCCAACGACCCCAACCTGCTGGAACAGACCTGGTCAGAGGTGAAAAACACCCTCACCGAGGACAGCGAACTGGACGTTCTGACCAAGCAGCTCATCTACATCGCCGTCTCCGTGGCGCAGAACTGCAACTACTGCATCCGCTCCCACACCGCCGCCGCCCGCGCGCTCGGGCTTACCGACGCCCAGCTCGCCGAACTCCACACCGTGATCGGTCTGGCCGCGAAAACAAACCGCCTGGCCCAGGGCCTGCAAGTGCCCATCGACGAGGCTTTTCTGTAAAGGAACACTCATGGATTTAGGACTCAACGGCCGCACCGCAGTGGTCACCGGCGGCAGCAAAGGACTCGGCTTCGCCACCGTTCAGGCGCTTATCGACGCCGGGGCACGCGTTGCCTTCTGCGCCCGCAACGCCGCAGAAATTAAGGAAGCCGAGGAGGCGCTTGGGGGCGGGGCGCGGGGTTACGTTGTGGACGTGACCGACGCTGAGCAGGTAGAACGCTTTATTTCCGAGGCTGCCGCGGACTTTGGCGGCATTGATGTGCTGGTGAACAACGCCGGTGGCGCGCACCCTGGAACCGGGGAAACCATCACCGACGACGCGTTCCAAGCCGACTTCAACATCAAAGTCCTCTCCTGGCAGCGCACCATCAAGGCCGCGCTCCCCCACCTGCGCAAGAGTGACCAAGCGCGCGTGATCAACATCGGATCCGTGTACGCGCACTCCCCCTCCCCCGCGTTCTTCTCCACCTCCGTGCACCGCGCCGCCGGAGTGAACCTGACCAAAGCGTGGGCAGTGGAACTCGCGCCAGATAACATCCTGGTCAACGGCGTAAACATCGGGGTTATTGAAACCCCGCAATGGGCCAACATTCGCGACAAACGCGCACCCGGTGCCACCATGGAAGAGTTCTTCCAAGCCACCGTTGATGCGGACATTCCGCTCGGGCGCATCGGCCAGCCGCAGGAACTCGCCGATGTTGTGGCCTTCCTGGCCAGCGCCCGCTCCTCCTACGTCACCGGCACCATCATTGATGTTGCTGGCGGGATGGGGGTTTAGGGGTTGGCCGCCGGGGTGTGGCACGTGGCGCGTGTAGTTCTGGGCTGATGCCGTAGTGTTCGCTCATCAAACTGTCGTTTTTGGAGCCTCAAAAACGACAGTTTGATGAGCATCTTCTATAGGCGCTTGTCCAACCCCACCGTCAGATCAGGGTGGAGATCCCAGCAAGAAAATCCCTACACTGGAAAGGCATCCCAGACCATCGTATGGAGGTTTACCTTGCACACCCGCATTCGACGTATCGGCCAGCGCACAGTCATCTACGCTTCACTTCGCCAAGAGCTCATGAAGCAAATGTTTGATGAGAAGGTTGGGACTGACGACTCAGTAAATTACGATGTTGACCTTGGCATACAGCGCTTTGCCATGGTGTCAAACACTGGTGAAGTCACCGCAAAAGCACACCTATTGGCGTCAATCGCGGCACAACCACCAACAATTTTGTGGGCCTACGCAGAGCTACTGGCCAGCCACGGCGCCGCAGTAGAACGCGCACAGAAAGTACGAGAATACGGTCTCGCGCATAACGAAGACGAACTCAGCAGTGAAGAGGTCGCCTACACGTTCCCCGCCGGTGCTGACCAAGGAGATGTGATTGCTAACGTCGCCCATGATATTGGCTCATTGGCGTTGACGGTTTTCGGCACCGACTATTACTACTACAGTGCCCCTATTGGTGGTGGGTCGCGCATGGTGCTTTTGCTTGAAAATCTCTCCGAGCCTGTGCCCCCAATCACGCTCAATGAGCTCTACGCCAGGCTGCCACGCTACCTTCAGCAGGTCGACGACATTCCGTGGTCACTGGAAGGATTCGTGGAACTCATGCCCGGTTGGAGCCTGGAGCTCAACAACGACGCCGACGCACACCATGCCCGCATCACCGATGACACCGGCAGAAGCATCCGCGTTACTTACCAGCTTGATCAATACGATCGGCTCACGAGGCTCGAAATGGGACTCGACGACTAGATTTGGTGGCGAGGCAGGGAATATAAACTTATTTTTCCCGCCCCTCACTCCTCTGAAAGTATCTCTTCAACAAACCAAATTAAATCTTCAATTAACCATTCAGGTATCAATTCTAAATAATAAAGCAACGCTACCATGGCAGTAAATGCTAAGACCTTGGAGGCGAAATTGATCTTCTCCAAACATATAATAGCTTTACTAAATTTCCCAGGTTCTATCCCAGGTCTTTGCACAGCTGATGGACGAATCACCACATCGTCCGCGCCTATACACTCGCTAATAAACATTTCCCTAAGATTTTTTCCAGGACGATCCCACGACAGGGACAGCAGCCAGCGAGGACTATCCGCCACTTTCGAAAGAAACACGTTCTAACAATTCATGACGACAAACCGCATATGGAGGACATTCCGTTGATCCCAGCGATATGAAACGTTTATCCCCCCATGTCTCTCGAGCATATCGACCACCACCAAATTTCTTTATTAGAGCCGAGCGCTTTTTTGAATCATTCATTGCGCGGTGTTGTTTATTTTCATCACCCCACCACCAGCATAAGCGCAGTTTACCATCGCGAGTTGTCACACTGAGAGCCGCTTTACCCCCATCATCACAAGAACGTAATCTATAGAATAGCCATCGCTTACAGTCGATCACCATAACCACAACGCTAGATACTTCATAGATTTGCTTATTATAAATCACCTTTGCGCCATAGTTCAGAATATCAGGGAGAAACTTTACGCCGTAAGGAACACGGTATAACTCATCATCCGAAACGAAAGTTGCAAAGGACCTGAGCTGCAACCGTTTTCGTTCCATAAACTACACAGGGACTAGACTATCACCATCAATCACTGAAAAAGTACACAGTTCAATACAGACAACACCATATCAAAGCCCCAATACTACAACGAAAAAACGTAGATGACACTAAAAAGGAAGTGCATTTTCGGAATAACTACACATGACATATGCACCCCTAAAATAAACCCACAGCCAGCACAATGGCCTTGGCTCCGGAAAGAACCGTTCCAACCCCCGTTATTGCGGTGAGCACCGCCCAGCCCATCTCGGCGTCAAATGCCCTCGCCATACCAATCAGATTTTTCTGGCGGAAGTATTGTGACGTCATTGGCGGACACACGTGTTCCTACAAATAGTTCTTCTGTGTCATGGTCGCTTCCATCCCATTGGGCAAAGAACAACCAGCGCTGGCGCATATCATTGTTAAACAACTTGTACGCAACCGCTCCCCTGCGCCCGTGCGTCAATTCCCCTTCTGCACGATAGTCGCTTGCACCTTCCGTGCAGGCGGTATATTTCGCGCCGTCGATAGTAATAGCGAGTTCTTCTGCGCGCTGTCGGGTGTCGCCACGGTTCCACCAGCAGACGTGCAGTTCCCCGTTGTCTATGTGCACACTCAGAGCGTCGTTTCGCAGAATGCCGCCTTCTTTACTGTGCAGGGCATAGAAGTACCAGGGTGCATCGTCGATGGTAAAGACGTACACATCACGCACCACATACTGCACTCCCGAATAAATAACTCGAGCGCCGCAGCGCATGCGTTCTGGCAGAAATTTGGAAACACAGGGAATACCCGAAAGTTCGCTATCAAGCCCCAGCTGAGGAAGCATGCCCCGTGCACGCCAGAATCTGCGCAAACTCGCTACCGTGCATGCCGCCAGCAACGGCGTGATCACGCACAAGGTGTATAAAAGTCCCACAAGCATTCCTCCTGCGGTTGTTGCTTACATGGCGCCCTCCCACTCACTGTCCTCGAAGGATTGTGAGCGGGAGGACTCCATAACCGCCGTATGTGGGATGCTCTGGGGGTGCGAAAAGTTACATGGGCGCGCTTAACACCATGATGCTGTCGCTGGGGTCGACCTCATTGTGAATGTGATGTGGGGTGATACCCATATCGTCGAGGGCACGCCAGATTTTCTCCAATTGAGCTTGTTTATCCAGGTAGTAGTCGGACTCAAATATGCGAACAAAGCGCCAGCCCAGGCGTTCCAAGTCGCGCTGCCGTCGCAGGTCTTTGTCAATGTATTCCAGCCCGCGCCAATGGTCGCCATCGCATTCAACGGCAAGGCGGGCATCGGTTCCTTGCACAACAAGGTCGATGCGGTAGGGGTGGGCATCGAATTGCGGGATGACGCGGTAGCCGCGGTCCACAATGGCGTTGTATACGCGCTGTTCAAAGAGCGAATTGAAAGGCCCCACGCGATCGTCATCAGATACGCGTTCGGATTTCTCATCACTCGCGGTGTGGGTTGCCACGCCGTAGGCGTATTTCAGCAGTTTGTAGCGCACGTCCTCGGGGTTAGTCAGCTCGTCCATGCCCACGGAATGGAATAGCCATACCTGGTCTTTGGCGCGGCTGACCGCAACGTTATAGCGCTGAACATATACCTCTGAGGTGAGGGCGGGCAGACGCTTGTTCTCGTCTTTTGCGGCAACCATGCTGAGGAACATCACGTCGCGTTCTGCACCCTGGAATTCCGCTGGTGTGCCCACCCGCAAATTGTGTTTTTCCCACACTTCCGCCGGTAGTTGTTCCATCAGCCGTGTTTGAATGTAGTCGGCTTGCCGGGAGGAACTGAGCAGCGAAATCACGCCAATTGTTTTATCGGCATAGGTGGGGTCATTAATGCATTCGCAGAGTTGCGCTATCAGGGCATCCGCTTCGCCTCGGTTTATTTTGCCGCTCCTTTCTTGGCGGCCGTATGGTGTGTGCACAATTTTGAAAGGCGCGAGCCGATCGGCGGGAACTTCCCGGACGGGAGTAAGGGTAATGTCGTCCGGCTCGTAGGTGAGTTGATTGGAGAACCCGATAATCTCGGGCACGCAACGCCGATGTTCGGTGAGGGTGAGCGTGCCACCGAACCTGGCCGACGCGACGTCGAAAAAGCGAGCGTTTCGGGTCGGCCCAGCCTGCTTTGTCTTCATCATCGTCCAAATAGTGGTCGGCGAGTTTGCGCATGTCTTCCTCCCTCACGCCGACGGCGGAAGGCGAGACTTGTTTATCATCGCCGATCACGATAATGCTGGGCGCGAGGTATTGCAGGAAGCAGGCTTCCGCCCCGGCTTGCGACGCCTCGTCCACCATCACCACGTCAAACATATTGCTCTGCACATCCAGCTGGTCAATAATGCGGTGCAGCGGCATAATCCACACCGGAACAGCCTCGCGGCAATTATCCAGCGCCCGGCGAACTTCCCTCAATTGCTGGTCCGCATATTTACCGGTTCCTTTGCCCAGGCGTTTCACGCTTTGCGCGTATTCCACCAGGTTTTTTTGCGCATCCGGGCGGTAATGCGATGCCCGCTCAAAGCGTGGTCCCATGCCCGTGCCGCCGCGAGGGTACGCACCTCCTGGTAGATTTTCTCCTCCAGCAACGTGAGTTCTTTATCCAGCTGGGCTATATCCGCGCCTGGACGAATATCCACTTGCTGCGCCGCGCGGAACCAGTTCAGCGCGGGACGAACAGTGCGCAGCCTTTCTATCATCTTGTCGCTGCCCTCAGAGGTGCGGAGATCCTTCGCAAACTGCGGCGACCATTCGGATAGCACACCATCGAGCCTATGGAACTCAGCAAACGCCTCATGCTGGCGCATATAAGCCTCGCCCACGCTCAAAGACTCACGGGCGGCGGCAAAATCACCATCCAACATCACGCTGCGGTAGCGCTGTAGCCAGGGAACATCAGGGTGTTTATCGGCCACTTTATTCGTCTGGCGGTGCACAATCTGCAGCTGGGCTTTCTTCTGGTCAATCTGCGCCATCAATGCTGGGGCACCCGCGTATCTTTCCAGTCCTGCGATCAGATCAGGCAGCTTAGACCCCTCTGGAGGAAACGCAAACGGCGCAAGCAATTGCCGTGCCGGCGGGTAGGCGCTCACGGTATCAATGCATTGGGTGATCTGCGCAAGGTCCGCTTCCATGCGAGCCACCATCACAGCCGTTTTGACGTCATTGGACACCGGCAGCCACTGCGGAATCTCCTTGCGCAGCGCATCCAATTCCCAGTGCAATTGGATATGCGCGATCACGGCTTCAACCTGCTCTGCCGTGGAGGGCTGTTCCCCTTCCACGCTCACGGCAGCAAAGAATTCCTTACCGTCTTTGAGCAGCGCCGGAGCGAATACACCGAGTTTCACCTGTCCGTGCGCGTCGGTTTTCAGCGGTCCTTTTTCATTGAGGTAATCGCGCAGGCGCTTGGCGTACGGCAAATACTTTTCCATGTCAGCCGCGTTGTTGCCCACGCTGATTTTCTTTACTGCACCTATGGTGAGAAGCAGCCGCTCTATGGTCTGAACGCGGGTAGAAAGCTGGCTAATACTCGTCCGCCAGGCCTCCAATTCGGCGGCGTCATAGGCTTTCATAAAGTCAGCAACCCACGCGCTCCCCGACCGGTTGATCCGCTCAAGCTGCTCGTTCAATTTCACGGCTTGCTCGCGAGCGGCAACCCGCGCTTCCTCCGTGGAAGCCTGCAGGGCTGCCCATTGTTCCGCAGTCAATCCGGTTCGGTGCGACTCCAGTTGCGCATTCAGGCCCGCCAGCGCTTCCACCACGTATTCGCATTCATCGGGCTGCGGCAGCGCATCGAAATCCACCCGCCGCGTCATCTCGATCTGTTCCTTATCCGCATCACGATAAGCGATGAGCTGCTTGCAATAGCGGTCAATATCCTCAGGGACAGCGGGAATTTCTTCACCCCGCCAGCGCCCCTGGCCACGATCACTTCAATGGCGTAATCCCAAATCCAGCCGTAGCGTGCGGAATCCTCCTGGACCTGCGCCGCCAATAATCCCGGCGGCAGTTCGTATCCGGGAATGTGCGCAGGTTCGGTTTTCCGGCGAATTTCTGCGGATATCTGTTGTAGCAGCTCCGCACGGCGCTGTTGGTAGTGATGGAGGTTATCCACGGCGTCGTTAATAGCGCGGCGGGAGACTGTCTGATCAAATTCGGCGGCGGACCGGGCAATGCGGTTCACGGCCAGCCGCAGATCGGCCATATCGTCCGCCGACGTGCCGATCACCGACACCGCCAATTCCCTAATTTCCTCTGGGAGCTTATCGCGGACCTCGTACAATGCGCGGTCCGCCTCGGCGGTCACAAGCACTCTTTTACCCTGCGCAAGGAAATGCGAGAGCAGCGCGGCGGCCATGTGGGTTTTACCCGTGCCGGGTGGGCCCTGAACCACCACCTGGCTGTGCTGATCCACGCGTTCAATAATGCGCTGTTGAATGTCATTGAGCGGAAGCGGGCTGAAAAAGTCATCGCCAAAAGGCACCACCGCGCCCGGCTCATCAGACGCCACGACCGGCGGTTCCTGGTCCGGGTCCAACAACGACAATAAGCCCGCAGGAACGGTCCCGGATTGCTCAATCTCGGCGGCAATTTTCTCGTACGCCACAGCAAAACCCGTGTTCTGGCGCTTACGCAGAATCAGGGCGGGCGCCCAGTTAATCACCGGCGTTTCCTTCGGCTGCGCGCCCCGGCCACGCGGCAAATACACCGCAGAGGTGGACAAACTGTTGGCGGTGAAACACGCCGAGATCATCAAACAGTTCAATATCAAAAATATGGCCCGCGTACTCCGCGGCCTTGGCGGCTATGTCCTTGACAAACGAGCGGTCTTGAAGAGCCTCCACCGGAATGAAATCCACTTCCGCCTTCAACGGTGCGGCACCATCGGCCAGCGAATACCGAATCTCCCCCGTCGTCTTATCCAGCGCAGACGTCACCGTCACCGTAAACAAATGCCGGTTAATCTGCGTGCTCTCGGCCCGCTTCCCACCGGGTGCCCACGCCAGCAACCCCAAGCCCAGCACCAGTTCGAACTCCTCACTGGATTGGCTGGCGTTGATGTGCGCGTCAAACAGCGTGTTATACACGTCCTGATACTGCTTCGCCGCAGCCCACGCATCCCACTTTTCCAGCCAGTAGTTGGCCTGCTTCGTGGTCTCCTCGTCCGCATCCGGCTTCACCGAGGGCCGACGCCTGTGGTTGTGCGACGCACCCTCAATCCACGGCTTCAGCTTCTCCGGCAGCCTGGGTGCCTCCATATGCTTCGGGCGACCCGCCGCAATGATCACAGCATCCCCCGTGCGGCCGGGATCATCGTCAGCATCCAACAGGCCCAGACGCTGCCACAACAGCGCATTCACACGCACTGGCCACCCATTGGCCGCCGTATTGTGCGCCACATCCGACAGCCACACCACGCCGCCCCGGTCCTCGAAGCCCTTGATATCAGTGGTGGTGTGTTCACGCAGGCGGCGGACCTGCGCAAGGAACTGGAAAAGCCGCGCTGCTTTGTCCGATTGAGTGGTCACGCCATCACTCCGATCACAGGTTCACAAGATGCTTATATGTCCCTTATATTTTTACTACATTTATGCAGCAAAGCTTCACCAAAACCGAAAAAGCACCCCCTATCAGCGGTTTAATCGCACGCCTACCTTAAAAAAGCTCAGGCACATGTCGCGCAATTAGTGGACATGTCCCACACCCCCGCCTATCGACGCCCGCCCAGACGGTGCCTCAGGACAGCGTGCTGTGTGCGTTGCTTGCCGTGGCGGGGCGGGTCATTGTCCCCGACTGACCTACTCCCCCAGCACACACATGGCGATCAGCATATCGAGCCGCCGGACGTCCACCTGTTTGCCTAGCAGAATCCTGACTTTGCCCCCCCCCACGCGTACACAGCTCCAGCTTGCTTACAGAGTCCAATTTTTCTAGTGACCACGTAATAATCTCGGAATACAGCAGCGACTATACCTCCATCTTCCTACCTCGCACGCCCCGCACGTCACGAAGAATCAAGCATTTGGTAGCAAAATCGCGTAGTCATGCGGGGTTACATAAGCGGCTATGGATTGCTCGTCGAGGACCATCAAGGTGGTGGCGGACTGCGGGATTGGGACTTCCTGCTGGAACAGCCAGTTTGATAGGACTGGTCCTTTTCTCATCAATTGAGTCCTTTCTGCTACCCCGCCAGCTTTCCACAATGAGACAAGTAAGGAAGCCGCCGAGCTCCACTGCTCTTTAACGAACACATTTCACCAGGAAACAAAGTCAAGGACCCCCCAACACGACTATAAAAGACCCAGATGCACTGTCGTGATGTTATTAGTCCCCACCCGCTTATTGACGTCCATCTACGCAGCCGCACGAACAAAGGCTGTAGATTGCATTGGCCGCTGAGCGATAAGCGACTAGCTAATTTACCCTCCTAGCAGAACGCAGGTGGGGAACAGCATATCCGGCCGCCACATGTTCACCTGCTTGCCGACACTAACCTTGATCTTCCCCGCCCGAGTCCATAATTTTAATCCATATGTGAAGCCCAAGAAAGAACCTACATTCTCCGACAACCACATGTTGATCGACGAATATAAAAATGAAAATATTATTTTTCGAAAAACATATTATATACGTCAGTAATTCCTATCAGTTCCCAGCGATTTCCGCTAGCCACTGGTCGAATATAGACGTATCGCCCCCTAAACAAAGTCGCTCTTCCATATGGCCCGGACTTATGATGTACATTAAACAAAGTATGTCACGAGCAAACCTTCTAAAATTCTCACTAGTTAACGCAGGACCAAGTTCCATATTTCCGTGATGTATCTGAGTTTTTGCGTGACTATCTCGATGAATAAATCCCCTGATAGCGGCAAAACTATCAACAGAAATATCACACCCAAAACGTTGCAGTGAAATCTTTACAGCATTACAATCAAGTACTGTTGTTACCGGACGCCGTAACTCAAATGTCGAATACGCCTCGAACATACGGCGAAGCTCATTTGCGGTAAATTGATCAGTCGCTAACTTTTCTCCACGAGCAAAACGATAGGCTTTTTCTAAAAAAATCTGATAATAATCAAAATTTTCAAAATCTATACGCTCAATTTTATTCGGCAAAAGCTTGCAGCAAAATTTCTTAACAGAATCATCTATTCCATTCATCATTTTGTCCATCTCATAAGCGGACGCCAAATCGTGTGTAAGCACCAATATTTTGGTCAAGTTTCTACTATTCTGTAATACATACCTGCAAAAGCTTGATATAGCAATAAGCATTCCATACTTATTGTCAAAGTCGAAACTAGAAATAGGGTCGTCTAATACAATTAATTTTGGAGATAAAAATGCTTCCTCATATCGCTGATAGTTAGCAATAGAGACAAAAAAATAACACAAAGCGAGAATATTGCGTTCGCCAGTTGACAGCTGACCTGGATATACTGGCCCCGCTTCATTAGTTACAACATACTCCCCATCTTCAATTTCTATTGATATATTTTTCTTACTGAAAATAATATTGAGGTAGTAATTAATTTCGTCTACAGCCCTGTCAACATTCAAGTATTGTTTTTCAAGCTGCTCAATTTCGGTATCAAATTTGTGAATAGAGTGTTCAGCGTGTTTAATATCTTCTACTATCTCTTTTCTCTCAGCAGCGCTTGCTTTATAAGCTGCTAGCTGAGGTTGCGCTTCACAGAAAGCAAGCTGCAAGTTGTAGTGAATCAAATCACTTTCAAGTTTTTTTAGTCGATCGCCATTATCAAACCAATAATCATTCACCCTACGATTAACTTTATCGATAAAAGTATTACACCCTACCAGATCTAACCATTTTTGTTCATCATAAATTATCTGCTTAAAAGGATTTTTTGATTTCTCTATTATTAAATTATTTATTCTCTCGTTAGTCTCCTTGATCTGATTAAAAAGTGACTTAAGCACCCCATAATACTCTGGTGGAAGTGACGGTCTATAGAGACTAACTTCTGGAATATCAATGTGCCTTACTCTACTTTTAATTTTTCCATCACCCCCGACCTCTCTAATTGCCGACATACGATTCTTCACCATAGAAATAAGCAATTCTAAGTAGTCACTAGGAATGTCTCTAAGGCAAGTTGGGCAAAAAGATTCTTGCCTACTTAACTTCTCATATATCATTTCTAGCTCATCAATATCAAAGCATTGCCCCAAAAGTTGTAAACGCCCTTCCTTTAGTTCACTTTCCTCTTGTACTTCTGGGACTGAAAACAGCAATTCGACAATTTCATCAATAGGGTAGGGGTCTACAAGATTGATAGGGTTTGGTGCATTACGGTAATCGGGAAAATTTTTATGATTATCCAGTTTTTTATTGAAGTTCTCTAAATTTTTTTTATACTCCAACATGCTCCAGGCTTCAAAATTTTTGTTTGAAAGTTCCTCGATAAAATTGTCGTCTACTTCCCCAACGTGTTCTTGGGATCTTTTAATATCTAGTTCTCGCCCAGCCCATCCCTCCGGGGAAGACACTGTTTCTCGGATTTCCTCCTTAATTTCATCAACTTTATTTCCAATAGGTTGAGTTTCTCTTTTAGAGATTCTAACTTCTTTTTGGCATCCTGCTTTTTTTGTCGCAAATTTTGAAGTTTAGAGTCTACCTCTACATCATCCCCAAACAGTACTATATTTTTAAGTCTTTCATCTTTCTTTATTTGAATATTTTCAGATATATAGTCTTCGCTAAAAACAAATATACTTCTCTCTTGAGAATCTAAAAACGTCAGCTCATTTTTGTCTTTGCTGAAGAAATGAACTTGAGGATTAGATACTGATGCCTCAGCAATTTTTCGAGCTAATGTAGATTTCCCTGACCCGTTTTCGCCATAGACGATCGAAATGTTACTTGTAAAAATTCTGTCTTTTTCTCCATGCCTCATAAAAAGGTCATAGCTTACATCTTCTCCCCTATGATTACGAAATTTAACTCCAACGAGGTTACTTACATCAATCACAGTGTCCCCTACCCCTCATCTGTTGACAAAGCAGCAACAAACGCTTCCTGAGGCACGGAGACGGACCCGATGCTCTTCATGCGCTTTTTGCCTTCTTTTTGTTTTTCCAGAAGCTTGCGCTTCCGTGAGACGTCTCCACCATAACACTTTGCGAGCACGTCTTTGCGTAAAGCGCGAATATTTTCTCGGGCGATGATTTTTGAGCCAATGGCAGCTTGAACGGGAACCTCGAATTGTTGACGTGGAATCAATTCTTTGAGCTTAACGGTCATCTTGTTTCCGTACCACTGCGCATTGTCTCTGTGCACAATGGCAGAGAAGGCATCAACGGGTTCTCCTTGGAGCAAAATATCCACCTTGACCAGGTCGGATTGCTGTTCGCCAGCTTCTTCGTAGTTGAGGGACGCGTACCCTTTTGTGCGCGATTTGAGCATGTCAAAGAAGTCGAAGATAATTTCGCCTAGGGGCATTGTGTAGCGGAGTTCTACGCGATCTTCTGAGAGATAGTCCATTCCCCCCATTTGCCCCCGTTTGGATTGGCAGAGCTCCATGGTAGTACCAACATATTCGGCGGGAACAATGATGGTTGTTTTGACAATGGGTTCCCAGACTTCCCGGAGTTTCCCACCGGGCCAGTCGGAGGGATTGTGCACAATGAGTTCACTGCCGTCTTCGGTAACTACGCGGTAGTTCACGGACGGCGCGGTGGAAATGAGGTCAAGGTCGAATTCGCGCTGGAGTCGGTCACGGGTGATTTCCATGTGCAGAAGTCCCAGGAATCCGCATCGGAACCCAAACCCGAGGGCGACGGAGGTTTCGGGTTCGAAGGTGAGCGCGGCGTCGTTAAGCTGTAGTTTCTCCAGTGCGTCCCTCAAGTCGGGATAATCGGCTTGGGAAATGGGGAACAGCCCCGAATACACCATGGGTTTGGGTTCTTCGTAGCCTTTGAGGGGCTCTTCGGCGCCTTTGTTGGCCCAGGTGACAGTATCGCCGACTTTGGATTGGCGGACATCTTTCACACCGGTGATCAAATAGCCGACTTCCCCTGGCCCCAGCCCGGAGCATTTCTTGGGAGTGGGGCTAACGATGCCTATTTCCAGCAATTCGTGCGTAGCGCCCGTGGACATCATGCGGATCTTCTGGCGCGGTTCCAGGCGGCCGTCCACCATGCGGATATAGGTGACCACACCGCGGTAGGTGTCGTAGACGGAGTCGAAAATCATGGCGCGCGCGGGGGCGTCGGCACCCGGGACGCCCGACGCACCGGACTCCGCAACCTCAGAAGACGGCGGTGGCACCAGCTCACACACGCGGTCCAGAAGCTCGGGCACGCCCTCCCCCGTCTTGCCGGACACGCGCAGCACATCCTCCGGCTCGCAGCCAATAATATGGGCGATTTCCAGGGCATATTTGTCGGGGTCGGCGGCGGGAAGGTCGATTTTGTTCAACACCGGAATGATTTCCAGGTCGTTTTCCATCGCCAGGTACAGGTTCGCCAAAGTTTGAGCCTCGATGCCCTGCGCGGCGTCGACAAGCAAAATAGCGCCCTCGCACGCCTCAAGCGCGCGGGAGACCTCATACGTGAAATCCACGTGGCCGGGAGTATCAATGAGGTGCATGACAATCTCCTCCCCCGCATGCTCCCCACTGCGCGGCACCCACGGCAAACGAACATTCTGCGCCTTAATGGTAATGCCGCGCTCGCGCTCAATATCCATATTGTCCAAATACTGATCGCGCATATCACGCGCCTCAACAACACCAGTAAGCTGCAAAATACGATCCGCAAGCGTGGACTTACCATGATCAATGTGGGCGATGATACAGAAGTTACGAATCCTGCTAGGGTCCGTGAAAGTCTTCTCCGCGAAATTCTGGGCCATAGCTGTTGACACTACCGAAACAAACCCAGCTAGGCTAAACCCATGGACACACCAAGGGGCACCAACGGCCTGCACAAACCCCGCAAGCCACTCCGCCGCCGAATCCGGCGCACCCTCAAACGCATCCGGCGCCCCGAAGCCATCACCCTAGAAGAAGGACTAGACAAACTCGCCGAACTTCTCGGCCTCCACGACACGCGTATCGACGACCCCGAAGAACGCGCCGCCGTCACCACCGTCCGCCCCACCGAACACCACGCGCGCTCCATCTACTACGCGCCCGACATGGACGGACAAGCCGACCCGGGGGAAGTCATCTGGGTGTGGATCCAACCCAACCTGCCCGGGCACCCCGCCCGCGAACGCGCCATGGTTGTGGTGGGGCGCTCCCAACACCTACTCCTTGGCCTGCTCATCTCCCCCAACCCCGAACACGCCAACGAAGACAACTGGATAGACATCGGATCCGGCGGCTGGGACGTCGCCGGACGCCAATGCTGGGTGCGACTCGACAAAATCCTCGAAGTCCCCGAATCCACCATCCGGCGCCAAGGCGCCATCATCCCGAAAAGCCGCTTCGAACGCATCGCCCAACGCCTCCGCAGCGACTACAGCTGGGTGTGAGTTGCTTATGTGAGTTGCTTTTTGCCCTGGGAGTTTGTTACATTTTCAGACTGTTGTTGAAAAGACGGTGCCACCCCTAAAGACGCAGGCAGGACCTTGGGTCTGCGCAGGTGACACCCCCAGATAGCTAAGAGGTAACACGCTATGGCAAACATCAAATCCCAGATCAAGCGCATCCGCACCAACGAAGAACGCCGACTGCGCAACAAGTCAGTCCGCTCCGCAGTGCGCACCGAAATCCGCAAACTCCGCGAAGCCGTTGACGCAGGCGACAAAGCCGCCGCCGAAGCCCAGCTCCGCGTCGCATCCCGCGCCCTAGACAAGGCCGTGAGCAAAGGCGTGTTCCACCGCAACAACGCAGCCAACAAAAAATCCAACATGGCTAGCGCTGTGAACAAGATGGGCTAGTTGCTGGCGCTGTTGTGACCCGCTTTCAGGCTTGGTTTTTTCCTGCCTGGAGGCGGGTTTCTGCGTGTTCGGTGTAAGGTAGGTCCATCGCTAGGTTCGAAATCAGGGGTTTTTCGTGCCTGGCGGTAGACCTATTTCTACACCAAGCAGAACCCACCCACTACCGTGGCCAAATGTCAACTCTGCCCATCCCTCAGCTGTGGACAACTTGACTTATCCACAGATGCACTTCTCTCGCTATGCAGCACAAACCCTAACCCTGGTGTGATGGAACCATGTACCCACATGATGTTCCTGTGCTGCGCCAAGAGCTTCTCCGCACACTTTCCCGCCGCCAGATTGAAAGAAACTATCTTTTTGTCTCACACTTCGCCATGGTCCCGTGCACACTTAAGCGCACAGACTCTGATATTTCCCTAGGTGCCAGGTCCCATCCCCGCCATCTACGTTTCCTGTTTGATGCAATAACTCGCGCTCGTGCACATCACCTAAGCTGCCCAGATGGCATTATTTCCAGCTGGGCAGCTGCCGCTTATGCGGGATTGCCTTTCTGGGCGGACAACGCGCACACAACCCTCATGGTAAGAAATGGAAAACGGAATTCCACCTCTCCCCTGCTTCCCCACAGGCGGATAGTCGCATCACATATACTCACCTACCAGCCGGATCCCGAGTTTCCATCACTACAGGTAATGCAACCCGCTGCTGCCTCTGCTTACTGTTTACGCGACATCTATCGAGGGCACCACGCCTGGTGGGTAAACAAAATACCCGATTTAACATTCCGCGAAGTGCGGGCCATACAGTTTTTGGATGCCATGCAATTCCATACCAGTCTAAATACAGACAGTTTGCTGGAAAACGCTCATGGCATCTTTGACCGTAGAACGCTTCGGCGGCTCATCCGTCTTTCCGACGCCGGAGCAGAGTCACCGCCCGAGACAATCTTGCGCCTTATCGCAGCCCCCTTACGCCCTGGCCTGACAACACAAATCCCTATCTTCACGACAGGATGCCTCCGCAAACTACTCACCGTTGTTGATGCAGGTTGGAAAGATATACGCGTTGGCCTGTTCTACGACGGCGAACACCATCTACACCGCAACCAGCGTGACTACGACTCCGAAGTGTGGGCGACCATGCGCGAACTCGGCTGGGAATGTCTTCGCGTCACCCAAGGAATGCTGGGACAACCGAAGCGCCTGCAACAACGCATAGAAGCGATCTTGGTCAACCGTCGCTGTTAAGTAGGTCCACCGCCAGGTACGCAAACACCCTGTTTTCGAGCCTAGCAGTGGACCTACTTAACATCAGTGCGTTTGTCCAGCGCAAACCCCACGCCCCCAAACCACTCCCAACCCTACGGCGCCAGCTCCGCAATCTGGCGCACGGCGTTTTCGATGGCATACCCGGGGTCGCCGCCTTGGCCTTTGGTGGCGGCGTCGAGTTCCGCGATGATGATGACGGCCTTGCTGATGTTGTCGCCGTCCCAGCGTCGTGCTTTTTGTAGGTAGATTCGATTTTCCAGGGCGGCATTTTCATCACCCCGGCGCGGTCTTTGGCTTCGCCGACGCTGCGGGCGCTGTAGAGCCGGGCGATGGCGGCGATGTTGCCGCCGAGGGCGGCTGCCAGCACGATGGGGTCGATGCCGAGTTGGAGGGCGCGTCGTGTGCTGGCGATGGCGCGTTGGGTTTCGCCGTTGCAGGCGAGGTCGGCAATGTCGAAGCCACTGACTTCCGCCACCCCGGTGAAGTAGGTGCGCACGTGGTCGACGGTGACATCGCCACCGGTGTCGGAGACGAGTTGGCTGATGGCGGCCGCGAGTTCCCGCAGGTCGGAGCCGACTCCTTCGAGGACTGCGCGGGTGACGTCGGGGGTGGGGCGCACGTTGTGGCGCCGGAATTCGTTGGTCACGAATTGCCCGCGCTGGCTGGCGTTGAGTTTCGCGGCGTCGTGAACCACCCCGAGTTTGCTGAGCGCCTTGACCATGTTTTTTGCGCGCCCTTTGCCGGTGTGCTGGATGATCACGTAGATGCCGGGCTGGTCGTTGCGGGCGGCGAGGAGGAGGGCGTCGTGGGCGTCTTTGATGGTGTCTTCGGCGTTGGTGATTACCAGGATGCGTTCTTCGCCGAACAGGCTGGGGCTGAGGTGCATGGCCACCTCGCCTTCGGTGAGGTCGCTGGCCCGCATGGTAATAATCCCCACGGCCCCGGGGTCGGCGCTGGTTTTTTTGATGGCGTCGATGATGTCGCGGCGGGCGCGTTCGGTGAGGAAGTCGTCTTCACCGAGGATGAGGTGCACGGGCGCAGGCTGGTTCACGCACCCACTATAGCGCGCCCCGGCCCAGCCACCCCAAGCCAAAACTCACCCAAGCCTCAGAACCTACCGTCCGCCGCGTGCTGCGTCCCGTCGCGGTATAAAGCAACGTTCCCGTCGCGTTCGGGGAAGAGCACGGGCGTGCCGTCGGGCAGGGTGCTGGGCCGGTCGCGTGGCGAGCCGTGCGGGTCGTGCACCACCAGCACCTGCGTGCCCGGCGGCGGCTGGTAGCCGTCTTCCCAGTGGTCGATCTCCACCACCCGCAAGGACGTGAGCGGCACCTCCGCCGAGCCGCCCCTCCACGAAAACCCCCACAAGCAGCACAAACCCCAGCACAACGACCTGCCATCGCCCCGCCAAGATGAGTGCCAGCACCCACAGGCACACCAGAACAACCAGGCCAACGCCCAGCCATCCGGGCGGCACGTGGATCACGGCGCCGGGCAGCCGGGTACTCCACAGGGCGACGTGGTGCACCCACCAGACGAAGGGCTGCACAACCCACAGCACCAGCCCCCGAGCCGGGCCGGGCAGCAGCACAGCCACAAGCCCCAGGATGGTTATCGGTGTCACGGCCGGTTCGGCCAGGAGGTTAGCCACCACGGACACTGCAGAGATTTTCCCGCTCATCAGCGCCACGATGGGCATGGTCACCAGGTCCGCCGCGATGGCCACGGCGAGGCAGCGCGCCAGAATCTCCGGCACCACCACACGCCCCAAGCTCACCCGCGCCAGCGCCCGAAACAGCAGCGGATGCAGCGCCACGATCCCCGCGGTGGCCACCACAGATAGCACAAACCCGTAGGAGGCCGCCATGTCGGAGTCCCACAGCACCAGCCCGATGACGGCGAGGCTGAGGGCGTGGATGGGTTGGCTTCGCGAGTTCGCCAGCACCGCCACCAGCCCCGACCACCCCGGTGACGGCGGCGCGCAGCACGCTGGGTTCCAGCCCCACGAGCAGCACGAACCCCACCAAGGCCGTACCCGCCAGGCGAGATCTGAACGCGTGGCCCGAGGGTCAGCGCCCGCGCCAGCAGCACCATGCTCGTGGTCACGATCGCCACGTTCGACCCGCTCACGGCACTGAGATGCGCCAGCCCCGCCCCCGCGTACAAATCCATGTTCAGCCCGCGCGTGTCCCCCAGCACCATCGCCGGCAGAAGCTGCGCGCTGCCCTCCCCCAACCTGCTTATCGACGCCCCGTAAAACCCCTCCCTCACCCCAGCCATCCAGGCTTGTATTCCCCCAGCATGCTGGGTTATGTCCAGGTGAGTGGCGCTGGCAACGTGGCTGCTCACCCCAATACGCTCACTGGCTCGAGCGGTCACGCGCACCTGCACGGTGTCCCCCACTTTCGCGGCGCAGGTCGCGGCCCGGTAGAACACGGTCTCCCCGTGAATGCGCAGCAGCCACACCCCGTCGTGCACGTGTCGGGGTGCCGCCTCCACACGTCCCGTCAGCAGCGGCGGCAGCGGCCGCGACCCGGCGCGAACCCGCAGGTAGGTGAGCAGAACGGCGGCGCTCCCCAGAGCCCCAAGGACCAACGCCTGGCCGGTGTGCCGCAGCCACCACGCAATCCCTGCCGTCGCCGCAACCAGCAGCAGCGGCAACGCCCACCCCCGGTGCGCCAGTACGATCCAGGTGGCCGCCCAACACAGCAGTGCTGCGGGGACGAGCCGGAGTTCGCTCACAGCGTCACCTGTTTTTCCAGTTCGGCGAAATTTGGCCGGGCCGATGCCTTTGACGTCTTTGAGTTGTTCCACGGAGGTGTATCCGCCGATGCTGTCGCGGTGGGCGATGATGGCGGCGGCTGTTTTCTCGCCCACCCCGGAGAGGGCGATCAGGTCGGCGGCGGTGGCCGTGTTCAGTGATACTTTTCCCGCCGCCAGCGCCTGAGCCACCCCCGGGATTACCGGCCGGGGCAGGCACCGCCTCCCCTTGCTTGGGTACGACGATTTGCACGCCGTCGTTAAGCTTCTGCGCCTGGTTGATGCCGAGTAGTTCCGCCTCGGGCAGCGGCCCTGCCTGCGCCAGGGCGTCGGCGGCGCGTGCCCCGGGCGCGAGGGTGGTAAGGCCCGGGTGCGTAACAGCCCCAACCACGGACACCACGATCTCCCCCGGCGGTTCAGCAGCGCTGCTGGTGGCCAGCGGAAACGTCACCGGGGCCTCCTCCGCAGGCTCGGAAGCAAACAGGTAACGCCCACCCACCACGGCGCAGAGCACGACCGCGGCGGCCACGACGAACAGCCCGTGGCGTGGGGTGATGCGGAGTCGGGGCGTCGGATAGCGGACGTTGAGGAGTTTTTCTTCGCCGGTGGGGGCGGTGAGGTCTGCGAGTCGGTGTGCCAGGTCCATACCCGAAGGGTAGGTCGCGGCGTCGATACCCGGCGCGCCTCAGTAGCGCGCCTGTGGATAACCCGCGTTACTCGTCTTCGTCTGTGGATAACTCGGATTCATCGGCCTGGACGGCGGACACCGCGATCGCGCCGGGGCCGGAGTGCACAGCCAGCACCGGGTCCATGTCCACGGCCATGAAGGTGGTGCCGTCGGGCAGTGCTTCCTCCAGCTGGAGTTGCAGGTGCTTGGCGGTTTCGCGGGCTTCGTGCTGCTGGATGGCGATGAAAAGCGGGTTGGTGTCGGCGTAGGCGCCCACCAGTTCCACGATTTTGGCCAGTGCCTTGGAGGGGGGTGCGGGTTTTCGCCGCGACATCCAGGCGCCCGTCCTTGAGATGCATGATGGGCCGCATGGCCAGGGCGGTGGACATGAGCGAGGTGGTGGCGGAGAGCCTGCCGGATTTGCGGAGTTCGTCGATGCGGTGCACGTACAGCCACATTCGGGATCGTTCCAGGGTGCTCACGGCGGCCTTGTAGCAGTCTTCCAGCGTAGCGCCGTTCTGCGCCATGGTTGCTGCGGCCATGGCGGCGGCCCCGAGTCCCATTCCGATGCAGTTGGTGTCAATGACGCGCACCATGTCGTCGTCAAACACCGCCGCCGCGGCCACCGCATTGGACCAGGTGGAGGAGAGTTCCTTGGACAGGTGCAGCGCCAGCACCCCCTCGTCGCCGCCGCGTTCCAGCTGGCGAGCGTAGCAGGCGACCAGTTCCAGGGAGGACAAACCGGAGGTGGAGCGGTCGTCTCCGCGGTTCATCATGTGCAGATCAATGACAGTGATGTCCAAGTCCTCGATGATGCTGTCCGGCAGGCACGCCGACGAGTCAGTGACAATCCGAACCGGCACGTACGATCCACTCCTTCAACCGTTGCGACTAGCCCGCTTCCAGGCCAGGGGCAACACTCATGTTCCAACCGTCAAGGTACCACTGGGCATCCCCCCAGGGTGTCCGGTGTAAACCGCGGCTGCGGAACCACCGGCGGGTCGCCCTCCCCGTTGGCGTTGGGTTCCTCCGAATACCGGGGGCGTGCGGTCAACCGCGCCCAGTTGGTGTTTCAGGCCGGTGAACATGTGATGCTGCTCAATGCTCAATTCTAGAAGATCTGATGTCAGTGACCCAATGGTCCCCCCATGTGCTACCAGGAGCACGGCCCCATCGTCCCAGCCAGGATGGGCGAGCATCAGCTCATTAATCACGTCACGGGCGCGCCGGGCAACCTCGATTCGGGATTCGCCACCGGGGGGTGCCCACAGCGCGTTATGGCGCCACTGGGCCCGCGCCCCCGGGTAGTCCCGGTCCACATCCTCGCGGGATTGGCCCTGCCAGTCCCCCAGGTTGGTTTCCCGCAGCCGGGGGTCCAGGTGCACCGGCAGCCCGCGTGACGACGCCACGATCCTCGCCGTCTCCGCCGCGCGCGACAGGTCCGACGACACGACGTACCCAATATTCACGCCTTTCATGTAGCGTGCCACCGCCTCAGCCTGACGGATACCCACGTCGCTGAGTTTGGTGTCCATCTGCCCCTGCATGCGGCCGGACGCGTTGTATTCCGTCTGGCCGTGCCGCAGCATGATGAGCTTGCGGGTCACAGTTCGTCCGCATCCGGCTCGGTGTCGGCAAGCGGGATCTCATCAATGGAGGTGACGGCGCGTACGTCCACGTCGTCGGCCCAGCTAGCGGGGCGTTCCAGCGGCTCCACGCCCTCCACCTCAATGAGCGGGCAGTCTTGCCACAGGCGGTCCAGCCCGTAGAATTCGCGCTCCTCGGCGCGTTGCACATGCACCACCAGCTCGCCGTAATCCAGCAGTGCCCAGCGACCCTCGCGCACACCCTCCTTGCGGATAGGGCGCGCCCCGGCCTCACGAAGCTTGTCTTCAACCTCGTCCACAATGGCGCTGACCTGGCGGTCCGTCTCCCCGGAGGCGATGACAAAGCAGTCAGTAATCACAAGCTGCTCGGAGACATCAATCACGGCGATCTCCTGCGCCAACTTTTCGTCGGCGGCCAGCGCCGCAATGGACGCCAGCTTCACAGCATGGTCAGAAGCAGTCATATTTTTCCTTCACATTAAAACTAAAAAGCCATCCTACCTACCCGGAGGTAGACACATACAACCTGTGCTTAGCGATGTACTGCACCACACCATCCGGCACCAAATACCACACCGGGCGTTTCGACGCCGCCCGCTCCCGGCAATCCGTCGACGAAATGGCCATGGCCGGAATATCAACCAGCGACACCCGCTCCCGATGCACCTCCGGCAGAATCGCATCATCTAACTCATACCCCGGCCGCGTCACCCCCACAAAACGAGCATGCTCAAACATGTCCTCCCAATCGCGCCAGGTCACGATGCTCGCCAGGGCATCCGCGCCCGTAATGAAGAACAATTCCGCGTCCGGGTAGAAGCGACGCAGATCCCGCAGCGTATCCACCGTGTAGGTGGGGCCACTGCGATCAATATCCACCCGGCTGACCTTAAACCGGGGATTCGAGGCGGTAGCAATGACCGTCATCAAATACCGATCTTCTGCGGCCGAAACCTTCTTTCCCGACTTCTGCCACGGCTCCCCCGTCGGAACAAACACGACCTCATCCAGGTCAAACATGTTCGCCACCTCCGAGGCAGCCACCAGATGCCCATTATGGATCGGGTCAAACGTGCCGCCCATGATCCCTACCCTCATGGCCGGGTGTGCCCATCGCCAAACACAATCCACTTCGTGGACGTCAACTCCGGCAACGCCATCGGGCCGCGCGCATGCAGCTTCTGCGTCGAAATGCCGATCTCCGCGCCGAAACCAAACTGCTCACCATCCGTGAACGCCGTCGACGCGTTCACCACCACCGCAGCCGCATCCACCTCAGCCGTGAACTTCTCCGCAGCGGCGAGACTCCGCGTGGCAATCGCCTCCGTGTGCCCCGACGAAAACTCCGCGATATGCGCGATCGCGCCCTCCACGCCATCCACCAGCTTCACCGCAATGTCCATGGACAAATACTCGGCGTGCCAATCCGACTCATCCGCAGGAACCACGCCCTCGCCCAGCTCCTCGGGCAGCCCGTGAACCGTCACCCCCGCCTCCTGAAGTGCGGAAACAATGCGCTGGCGTGCCTCGGCGGGGAGCGCGGCGTCGATAAGCACCGTCTCCGTGGCATTGCAGACGCTCGGGCGGCGCGTCTTGCCGTTCACGGCCAGCGCAATCGCCTCATCCACATCCACTTCCCCATCCACATACAAGTGGCAAATTACCCGAGCCCGTCTCAATCGTCGGGACCGTGGCGTTTTCCACCACCGCCGCAATCAGCCCAGCGCCACCCCGCGGAATCACCACATCCACCAGCCCCCTGGCGGTAATCAAATCCTGGACGCTCTCCCGAGTCTCGCACGGCAACAACTGCACCACCTCGCGGGGAAAACCATGCTCCGCCAGCGTTTCCTGCAGGATCTCCACCAGTTGCTTGTTGGAATGCCACGCCGACTGGGAACCCCGCAGCAACGCCACATTCCCCGACTTCAGCGCCAAACCAAACGCATCCACCGTCACATTCGGGCGGGCCTCATACACCATGCCCATCACCCCCAGCGGCACTCGCACCTGACGAATCCGCAGCCCATTAGCGAGCGTCCTACCAGCAACAATATCTCCCACCGGGTCCGGCAGCGACGCCACCTGGCGCAAACCATCCGCGATGCCTTTTACGCGCTCCGGCGTCAGCGCCAAACGATCAATCAGCGCCTCCGACAGGCCAGCCTCCCGGCCAGCGCGAATATCCCGCTCATTCGCCGCCATAATATCCGACGCCCGCGCCTCCAGCGCCGCTGCGGCATCGTTGAGGATTCTATTCTTATCCTCGGTGGAGGCGTTTGCTAGTGCCTGTGCGACATCCTTCGCCGCCCGGGCCATCCTGATGACCTCGGCACCTTCTGGTGTTGTGGTTGTTGTGGTGGTGCTCACTTCCGCGCTCATAGCCACCCAGTGTAGCAACGCTCACCTGGGGAACCCTAGCCTGAAGGTTCGGCTTGAACGGCGCTGGTGCAGGGGGCTATCAGTGTGGGTCTGCACAGTGTGCTTATGTTCAAGCTCAAAAATGCCCCTTTTTGCGGCCTGGAGATAAGCACACTTTGCGGGGACCATACACCTCTCACATATTGGACAGGTAATCGGCGTGTACCACGGGTCGACGCTTGTCGGCGGGAAGGTCGCCAGTCCGACGTCCCAGCATGTTGGCAAGGTCGCTGTGGCTGTAGTTGGTTTCGCCGCGCCCGATAATCTGCCCGTCGGGACCCATAATTTCCACGATGTCGCCGGGGTGGAATTCCCCTCGCAGGATTGGATGCCTATGGGAAGCAGCGACCGGCCACCGGAGGTGACGGCGGTGACGGCCCCTGGCGTCGATACGCAGCGTACCTGCGACTTCGGCGGCGTAAAGCGCCCAGAATTTCCAAGCGGAGAGGCGACGGCCGTTGGCCGGGTGGAACGCGGTACCCACGTGGGCGTCGGACAGCGCATCGGAAATGTCGGCGGCGGAGGCGAGCAGGACGGGCACTCCCCCGCAGGCGGCGAGGCGAGCGGCGGAGACTTTGGAAGCCATGCCGCCGGTGCCCACGACACCGCTGTCGCCTGCAACAACGCCGTCGAGGTCGTGGTCGTCGCGGATTTCGGGGATGAAGCGCGCGCCGGGGTCTGCGGGGTTGCGGTCGTAGAGCCCGTCAACGTCGGAAAGCAGCACCAACGCGTCGGCGCTGATGAGGTGCGCGACCAGGGCGGCGAGCCGGTCATTGTCGCCGAAGCGCATTTCGGTGGTGGCCACAGTGTCGTTTTCATTCACGATGGGCACCACGCCGAGTTGCTGCAGGCGGTTGAGGGTGCGCTGCGCATTGCGGGCACGGTCGCGCTGGCCCGTGTCGGACGCGGTGAGAAGCACCTGCCCGACGGTGGTGTCGTAGCGGGCAAAGGACCTGCCCCACTCCTGCGCGAGATGCACCTGCCCGACGGAGGCTGCGGCCTGTTTCGTGGCCAGATCAGCGGGCCGCGCATTCAACCCGAGAGGCGCGAGACCTGCGGCGATGGACCCCGAAGAGACGATGATCACGTCCGAGCCACGGGCGATGCGCGCGTGCACGGCATCCACAATACGGTCAATGTTGCGGGGGTTGATGCTGAAATCCGGCCCGCCGGTCAGCGACGACGACCCAATCTTGACCACCACGCGCTTCGCCGACGCAAGTCGCGCCCGCATGTCTTCCTCGCCGGGCGTATCGACGCCCAGCTGCTCGCTGTTATCCACTACTACCCCTGCCAGCGTTCGCGGTCGGCAACCTGGCCGTCGCCGAAGTCGTACTCGTCAATCAGGCCGCGGCGCACCTGGGATTCGCGTTTGCGCTGGGCAGCGGACTTGCGCTCGGATTGTTCAAGGCGAATATCGGTGCCGCGTCCAGTGAGCTGCGTGTCCACGCCCGCGATGGTGAGGGGTTCCCACTCGAAGGTGACATGCCCGATGGTCACATCGCAGCCGGGTGTCGCGCCCGCCTTGTACAGGGCCTCCTCGACGCCGAGCCTCGCGAGACGGTCGCCGAGGTAGCCCACGGCCTCGTCGTTTTCGAAGTCGGTTTGCAGGATCCAGCGTTCGGGCTTCTCACCGCGCACAATGTAGCCGTCCTCGTTGTCGGGATCGGCTTCAATGACAAAGTCTCGTTTTCCGGCCACGGCCTTGGGGCGCACGATAATGGGCTGCGCAGTTTTCCCGGCGCGCCCAGCACCTTTACCCTTTGAACCGGCCTCAGCCTTACGGTGTTCCTGCACAATTTCCATGAGCTTGTATTTCAGGGGTTCGAGTCCCTGGTGTGCGACGGTGGAGATGATGAACACGGGCCAGCCGAACTGTTCTTTGAGGTCGTCGAGCACAAACTCTGCGAGTTCGCGGGCTTCGGGCACGTCGGCTTTGTTGAGGATAATCACGCGGGGCCGGTCGCGGAGGTCGCCCAGCCCGGTGTCGGCGTCAAGCGCGGATTCGTAGGCGGCGAGTTCCGCTTCGAGAGCTTCAATGTCGCTGCCCGGGTCGCGTCCGGGTTCGAGGGTGGCTGCGTCCACCACGTGCGCGAGCACGGCGGTGCGCTCAATGTGCCGCAGGAAGTCGAGCCCAAGTCCTTTTCCTTCCGACGCCCCAGGGAATGAGCCCCGGCACGTCGGCGATGGTGAAGGTATCGTGCCCCACGTTGACCACGCCCAAGTTGGGTTGGAGCGTGGTGAAGGGGTAGTCGGCGATTTTCGGTTTTGCCGCAGACAGCACAGAGACCAGGGAGGATTTGCCCGCCGAGGGGAATCCCACCAGGCCAACATCGGCCATGGATTTCAGTTCCAGGATGACATCGTGTTCTTCCCCAGGTTCACCTTTAAGCGCAAAACCCGGGGCTTTGCGGGCCCGGCTGGCCAGGGCGGCGTTGCCAAGGCCGCCGCGCCCTCCGGCGGCGGCGATGAAGCGCATGCCGGTGGTGGTCAGGTCGGCGAGGGTTTCCCCTGCTTCGTTCAACACAACGGTGCCAGCGGGGACGCTCATCACGAGGTCTTCGCCGCGCGCGCCGTTGCGGTGGTCCCCCGCGCCGTCGGAACCCCGGGAGGCTTTGATGTGAGGGTGGAAGTGAAAATCGAGGAGGGTGTGCACCTGCGGGCTGACTTCCAGGATGATGTCGCCGCCGTGTCCCCCGTTGCCACCATCGGGTCCGCCGAGTGGTTTGAATTTTTCGCGGTGGATGGATGCGCAGCCGTTGCCACCGTCCCCGGCTGACAGGTGCAATACAACGCGATCGACGAAACGCGACATCAGGATTCCTCCACTACAACTAGAACCACTTGATACTAGCAAACGGAGAAGACACACCCAGTGAGCCGCGATTATGCTTTGTTCACTGACGACGCCGCCCGCATCCTGCTCGCCTGGACCAACGGCGAGTCCAGCTTCCGCACGCCGAACTAGCGCAGGTCAGAGTTTTAGTGGGGTTCTAGGCCCGCGCGAGCGCCCATCCTTGGCTGGCCGCAAACGCGGCGATATCGAGGGCGAAGGCTAAGACGGTGAAGGTGACCCCGACTCCGGCCAGGGTTGCAGAGAAGGTTGCCACCGCGATCGTGGACATAATATTCACGATCATGACGGTTGTGAGGGCGGTGGCGAGTGGAATGGCGCGCATCATCCCCACGATGCCGACGCCCCACACTGTTGTTGCACACCCGATAGCAATGGTAAGAAGAACTGGTATCCCAATTATGGGGGCAACGTAGGTGGCAGCTAGCATGATCCCTATGCCGACAGTTATGCAATAAATTGCATCGAAAAAGCAAACTAATTATGCCTATTTTTGTGCGCTTTCATGGTTGATAGAGTAACAAAAACCTGATAGCCGACGGGGGTAAGAGGGCGAAGTAATACGAACGTGACCTTTTTCAACTCTCTTGACTTCCTAATAAGAGTCCCTTATGCTTGATTTAATCTATTATGCAAACGTTTGCATACAGGTTAGAAGGTTCCATAAGGAGGTGCATTCGAGGTGCGCATACCTAACCCTACGTTGAAAGATATTGCTGCTGAGGTGGGGGTTTCAATCAGCACGGTTTCCCGCGCGCTGGCCGATCACCCCGCCATTCCGCAAAAAACTAAACAACGTGTTCTGAAGGCCGCACAAAAACTTAACTACCGGCCTAACGCGCAGGCACGGGCGTTGAGAAACTCTAAAACCAACACCATCGGATTGGTCATTCCCAACCTTTTTAACCCTTATTTTGCAGAGCTAGCTGCTGCCGTGCAGAACGCCGCGATAGATGCCGGATTGTACACACTATTAGGCATCTCCAATGATGACCCCAAGGGTCTCATTCAGGCCGTTGAAATCATGCAGCATCAGCGCGTCGACGGCATCATCGCCGTGCCGCACATTGGCACGGAAAAGGAATTGACGGCTCTGGCAAAACAGAACGTCCCGCTGGTGCTGGTTGACCGCGAGCTTGACATTGTCCCTGCCACCTCGGTGAGCACTGATCCCGCGGAAGGCATCAAGGCTGCCGTATCCATGCTGGTCACGGGCGGGCACGAGAGCATCGGCTATCTTGCGGGTCCACAGGACACATCCACCGGCGTAGACCGCTTGGAGGCGTTCCGCTCAGCCTGCGGCAGTTTCGGCATTGACCAGTACCCCATGCTTTTGGGCGGATACGTCGAAGAGCAGGGCTATGTGGGCACCCAAGAGCTGTTAAAGCTTGGCGTCTCGGCGATCATCGCCGGGGACTCCATGATGACCGTTGGTGCGCTTCGCGCGTGCCATGAACATCGGCTCACGCCTGGCTTCGACATTGCCCTTGTGGGTTTCGACGATTTTCCAGTATTCCAACTACAGAATCCACCACTCACTATCATTAACCAGCACGTTTCTACGATGGGGGCGAAAGCTTTTGAGGAACTACATAAATTGCTTCGCGGAGACTCCGCTCAGCACAAAATTAAACTACCCACCACTCTCATCGTACGAGGTTCCACTCCCCCCCTAAAGACTCGGCCAGCGATTCATCCGGACAAGGAGGGCACTAGTCATGTCTGTTCAGCCGGTATTACAGCTTGATCGAGTCTCCAAGTCGTTTGGCCCCGTCAAGGTCATCGACTCGGTGAGCATTGACGTCCACGCCGGTCACGTCCAGGCTTTGCTGGGTGAAAACGGCGCGGGCAAGTCAACCCTGATCAAAATGATGGCGGGTGTGTACCAGCCCGATTCGGGCCGGATCCTCGTCGATGGCACCCCCACTACCCTGCCCAACGTCAAGGCTGCGGAAGCCCACGGCATTGCCACCATCCACCAAGAACTCAACCTTGTGCCCACCATGACGGTGGCGGAGAACCTGATGTTGGGCCGCACGCCGTCACGGTGGGGTTTGGTCGATTACAAGGCGCTGCGGAAAAAGGCGCTCAAGGCGCTACGCATGATCGGCGTAGACGTGTCGCTGGACACCCCCGTCGGCGAACTGGGCATTGCCCGCCAGCAGCTGGTGGAAATTGCCAAGGCGCTGTCCATGAATGCGCGTGTGCTCATTTTGGATGAGCCCACCGCCGCGCTGACCGGCAGGGAGATTGACCAGCTGTTTAGCGTGGTCAATGACTTGAAGGCCAAGGGCGTGGGCATGGTGTTCATTTCCCACCACCTGGATGAAATCGCTCGTATTGCGGACTCGGTATCGGTTCTGAGGGATGGCGGCTTTGTCGCGGAAGTCCCGGCGTCGACACCCGAGAAGAAACTGGTGACGTTGATGGTCGGCCGCGACATTGACGACCAGTTTCCTCGCGTCGTGCCGCCGAAGCGCGGCAAGCCGCTACTGGAGGTGCGCAACCTCACCTCTGCTGGCAACTTCCAGGACGTCTCGCTGACGGTGCGCGCCGGCGAGGTTGTTGGCCTTGCGGGCCTGGTTGGTGCCGGCCGTACCGAGCTGGTGCGCGCCATCGCCGGTGCAGACCGCGTTGACTCCGGCGAGGTTCGGGTCCGCGGCAAGATCCTGCCCAACGGCGACATTTCCGCCGCCATCAGGCACGGCGTGGGCCACGTTCCCGAAGACCGCAAAGCTCAGGGCCTAATTCTCGACGCCCCGGTGCTAGAGAACCTCGGCCTGGCCACTCTCCGCTCCACCTCCCGTTATGGCCTCGCCGATCTCGCAGGACAGCGGACCCGGAGCACAGCCGTTTCCGAAAAGCTTAGAATCCGCATGGCCAGCATTGACCAGCCGATTCGTGACCTGTCCGGCGGTAACCAGCAAAAGGCGGTCTTCGGACGCTGGGTACTCGCCGGATCTAAAGTACTACTGCTCGATGAGCCCACGCGCGGAGTCGATGTCGGGGCGAAGGTAGAGATCTACAACATCATCAACGAGGTCACCGCACAAGGCGGGGCCGTGCTGATGGTGTCGAGCGAACTGCCCGAAATTCTCGGCATGTCGGACCGCGTGGTGGTGATGTCCGGCGGCCGCATCGCAGGCGAAATGGACGCCGCAGATGCGACCCAAGACAGCATCATGCAGCTGGCCGTTGCTCAAGTAGAAGACCACCTGACCGCCGCCGCGACAGCGCACGCCAAAAAGGCGGCGCGCACTGAGAAAGCCGCGCATTCTGGCGCAAAGCGCAGATAGGAGATAAGGAAAATCCATGAAAAAAAAACCGCTTGGGACCCAGTGCTCCGTTGGATGCTTAACAATGGGGCGCTGGTCGGTCTGATTGTGTTGTGCGTCGCGATGTTCATTGCGACACCGCACTTTTTGACTGTCCCCAACCTCCTCAACGTGGGAGTTCAGGCCGCCACTGTGGCCATCCTCGCGTTTGGTATGACCTTTGTTATCGTCGCCGCTGGTATTGACCTGTCGGTGGGTTCGGTCGCAGCATTAGGCGGCATGGTCTCCGCCTACTCGTTTAGCAGCCTTGGCTTGCCGGGATGGTTGACCCTGCTCATTGGCCTTGGCACCGGCCTACTGGCTGGCCTTATCAGCGGCATCTCGATTGCATATGGAAAGCTTCCAGCATTCATCGCCACCCTGGCGATGATGTCCATCGCCCGCGGCGCAACCCTGGTGATTTCCCAGGGCTCCCCCCGTGCCGAGTTCTAAGTCGGTGAACACGCTGGGTTCCAATCAGTACCTGTTTGGAACTGGGGTTCCAGGGCTTCCCATACCTATCGTGATGATGGCACTGGCCGGTGTGATCTGCTGGTTCATTCTGAGCCGGACGGTCATTGGTCGGTCCATGTACGCCGTCGGCGGAAACGTCGAGGCAGCTCGTCTGTCCGGGCTTCCCGTGCGGAAAGTCCTGATCACGGTGTACACGCTTTCTGGGTTGTTTGCCGCTTTGGCAGGGTTGGTGATGACTGGCCGCTTGTCATCAGCCCAGCCTCAAGCAGCGGTTGGTTACGAACTTGACGCTATTGCCGCCGTGGTCATCGGCGGGGCGTCACTGAGCGGTGGCTCCGGTAAAGCCACCGGCACACTCGTCGGCGCGATCTTGCTCGCCGTTATCCGTAACGGTTTGAACATTTTGAACGTGTCGTCCTTCTGGCAGCAGATTGTCATTGGCTTCGTCATTGCGATCGCTGTTGGTTTTGACGTGATTCGTAACAAAACAGCTCGTTAAACGTCTCTTTTAGGAAAGGTTGTCTACGTCATGTTCACAAAGAAAACTCTCAAGAAAGTCACGGCCGTGTCGGCGGCACTGGTGCTTGCATTCGGTGCCGCTGCCTGCAACCGCGATTCTGGCGACTCCGGCTCCGGCGGCGGTGACAACTCCGTCACGCTGGCGCTGTCCACCCGGACGAACCCCTTCTTCGTGCAGCTGCAGGAAGGCGCACAGAAGAAAGCCGATGAATTGGGCATCAAGCTCAACATCCAGGACGCATCCGACGACGCAGCCAAGCAGAACGACCAGCTCAACAACGCTGCGACTACTGGCTCCAAGGTCGTCATTGTCAACCCCACGGATTCCGACGCCGTGGTAGCCGCCGTTCAGGCCCTCAACAACGCCAACATCCCGGTCGTTGCTGTGGACCGCTCCGCAAGCGGCGGAACCGTTGACTCCTTCATCGCCTCCGACAACGTTGCCGGTGGCAAGCAGGCTGCCGATGCACTCGCCGAGTCCATCGGCGACGAAGGCGAGGTTCTGGTGCTCCAGGGCATCGCAGGCTCCTCCGCCTCCCGTGACCGTGGCAAGGGCTTCACCGATGGCATTGCCACACACCCCAACGTCCGTGTTGTTGGACAGCAGACCGCTAACTTCGACCGGACCGAAGGCCTGAACGTGACCACCAACCTTCTCCAGGCACACCCAGATGTCAAGGCCATCTTCGCCGAAAACGACGAAATGGCTCTGGGCGCCATCGAAGCTTTGGGCGAGCGCGCCGGACGCGACATCAAGGTCATTGGCTTTGACGGCACGGAAGATGGCCTGAAGGCTGTCACCGACGGCAAGATGGCCGCAACCATCGGCCAGCAGCCCGCAAAGCTTGGCGCACAGGCTGTTGAGCAGGCTTCCAAGCTGCTCAAGAAAGAACAAGCTCAGTCTGAAATCCACGTTGAGGTGGTTACCGTCACTCAAGAAAACGTGAAGGACTTTGGCAAGTGACATCTCACATCACCGTCGTCGGATCCATCAACGCCGACTTAAGCGTCCGGGTCAACCGGCATCCGAAACCGGGTGAAACCATCTTCGGAACCGGTGGCTCCATCAGCCCAGGCGGCAAGGGGGCCAACCAGGCCGTCGCCGCTGCCCTTCAGGGCGCCAAAGTCGCTTTCGTCGGTGCCGTTGGAAACGATACCTATGCCGCCCCCGCAACAGCCTTGATGGTTGCGGCGGGGGTGGATATGGAGGGCGTCGACACGCGCGACGAAACCACAGGTCTCGCCGTGATCACTGTCGACGCCGACGGTGAAAACAGCATCGTCGTCGTACCCGGCGCGAATGCTGATGTCACTGCAGCATATGTGGACGCCCATGCCGAGACCGTTCGGACGGCGGACATTGTGCTGCTCCCAAGGGGAAATCCCCGCTGATGGTTTTGAGGCCGCTGTCAAGCACGCCACCGGGCGTGTTGTGGTGAACCTTGCACCGGTCATTCCGGTGCCGCAGGCCGCACTGCTGCAGGCTGATCCACTGCTGGCCAATGAACACGAAGCTGGATTAATCCTTGAACTACTTGGGCACCCCGCAGAGGGCGAACCGGAGGTCATGAGTGCCGCGCTCGTTGACGCCGGTTTCGCCAGTGTGGTGCTCACTCTCGGCGGTAGGGGTGCGATCGTTGCCACGCACGACGATGTGACCCACATTCCTGCCGCCCATGTCACCCCCGCGGACACGACCGGGGCCGGTGACGCGTTTGCAGGTGCACTTGTAGCCCGCCTTCTGGCAGGCGAGACACTTATCGACGCCGCGAGTCACGCCGCGCGCGTCGCTGCTTACGCCGTCACCGGCGCTGGTGCGCAACCTTCCTACCCAGATTTGAACGATTCTCTCCCGGAGATATAACACTATGAAAAAAACCGGCCTACTCAACCCGGCACTCAACCACATGATTGCTCGACTAGGCCATACAGACACCTTCGTCATTGCCGACTGCGGACTCCCCATCCCGGAGAACATTCCGGTGGTGGACCTGGCACTCACCTTCGGAATACCGCGTTTCCAAGATGTTGTCGCCGCAGTCTTTGACGAAGTAGAAGTTGAAAGCGTTGTCCTTGCTCAGGAAACCCCCGAGGAAGTACGAGCGCTTTTCAGCTCCCCCACAACCTATGTGGACCATGAGGCACTGAAACGACTGATACCCGAGGCGTCGTTCGTGATCCGAACTGGGGAGGCCACTCCCTTCGCCAACGTGATCGTCAGAAGTGGGGTGCCGTTTTAACATAACTCAGCCATAAGCCGCCCCACCGAGTTCTGGACATTCAGCTCTCGGTGGGGCGGTTTATTGTTATAAAAGTATGCTTATCTCCAGGCTGCACAACAGGGCATTTTCGAGCTTGAGCATAAGCACATTCTGCGCCCTATATAATCCCTTCCATCTCTGCCACAAGCCGACCAACCGCGGGAACAATAATCCCGTGAGCGGCGGCGTGACGAATCACCGCCCCACCAATGGCATCCAGCTCGGTGGGTCGGTTTTCTTCAATATCCCGGAGCATGGACGACTTCGCGCCGTATTCGAACTTCTCATACAGGCCCATGGCATCGCTGGAGGTGTCGGGGCCGCCACATGCAACGCTCACGGCAGCGCACTCCCCCACTACCTCTTCCAACTCCTGGCGGCGGGTTTCTAATACTTCGCCCAAGGGGATGCGGTAACGTGCGGTCATCAAGGCAAACGGCGCTAGCACTGCAAGCTTGCTCCACAATAGTTCGTCCTGATTTGGGGTGGTGATGGTGGTGACGCGGGCGTCGAAAAGCGGCGGAAGCGAGGCGCTGGTGGTGAGGCGCACAAAATCACAGCCATGCACAATCGTGCCGTCCTGGTCGCGGCTGGACTCCACGTGAATCGAACCAGCCAGCAGCGAATCGAACTGGGCGCGCAGCACCTGCATGTGATCCACGCCGTTGAGCAGTGGAATCACCGTGCCCGCGTACTCGGCGGGAATGGTGCGCAGAGCGTCGGTGAGATGCGGTTGTTTGACCGTAATAAACGTGAAGTCTACCGGCTCTTCTAGTTGGGTGACCGCGCGGACCTGGTGCGTGCTGTCCCCGAACAAGGGGCTTGTCAGGCGCAGTCCCTCGGCCGTGATGCGGCGGGCGCTGCGCGGAGTGGTGACCACGATGGGTGTTGTTTCTTGTGTTGTGGTGGTGTTTGCAGCAGCAGTGGTTGCAGCGCATACCGCCGCCAACAAGCCACCAATGCCACCCGACCCGACAATTGCAACTGACTGCGTCATGCGAGCCAGTGTAGCGGTCGGGGGTGGTTAGTGCGGGTGATCTGCCTGGCGGGTGTTTACCTCTTTAGCTGCCTTCTTTTGTTATGGCGTAGGCCAGGGTGCCGGGTAGCTAGTGGAAGAAACTCGTTGGCAAAAAAGAGGAAACAAAATGCGGCAGCAATGGGCATATGTGGTTTTCCATGACGAGGCGGGAGCGAGATATGGAATCTTCTTTGAACTGCGGTTTGTCGCTTGTACCCTTCCACTAAGAAGGCGAAAACTATTACACTAATAAGTGAGAAGTATGCAGCCGGTCCCGAAAGGACACGCACATGTACAACCTCAGCCTCTCCCAACAATTCCTCATGTTTGCAGTAAATAAGCAGGGGAAAATATCAAGCCTCGATACCCGAACCTGGGTGTGCTGCGTCACCAGCGCGGTGATTGATCTTCACCTTAACGACTGCGTGTCAATCAGTGACGAAAAGCGCCCCACAGTCAGCACCACCGCCGAACTGCCATCAACACTCCACCACCTCCTCCCCATCTACCAGCGCATTTCCGAGAAGGGCCCCATAAAGCTCAACAAGCTTGTCGAACAGTACATGATGGGCAGGTCCGGCCCCCGCACTCAGCTCTTTGACTCTCTGGGAAACAGTCTGGTTGCCGCCGGTGCCGCCACGCCACAGGTCAGTGGGATTCTGAAGCGTAGCACCGGCTATGTTCCCGATTCGCACAATCTGGATCGTTTGAGAAGCGCAATCAGTGCAGAGACCTCGTCCACTGATGCCCCCACGAGAAACACCGTCATCCTGGCCACCTTGCTGGAACGCAGCAAGCTGCTGAAAGAGTACTTCTCGCGCGACGAGCGGGCACGCATCAAGGATATGGTGAAAAAGCACGCCGATTCCCAGGCAGACACCCTAATCAAGAAAACCATCGCGCATATCGACGCCCTGATCACCCTGCTCATCACCTCAGCATCAGTGTCTGCATCGCAGGGCTAATCAGGGCGACTAATCAGGGCGCTCTCCCCTACCCCGCGCTAATGGGCTCGCCCGGAGCTTCGGTGATGGGCGAGTTTCCGGTGCGCAGGTATTCCACTACTGCCTTATCAACGGCATCGTTGCCCATACCCACATGCCCGTGGCGGAAACTATTCACTGTGATCAGCTGGCTGTTCATGCGCTGCTGCATATTCGTGAAATTGCCATAAGGAGTTTGCGGGTCATGAATGCCCTGGATTTGCAGCGGCCGGGTTGCGAGCTTGGAACCATCGGGCTGCGGGACCGTCGCTACCGGCTGGATTCCACCGCACGAAACACCCGATGAGTAGAAGATAAACTGGTCGAATGCGTCACCTTTAACAAAGGTGTTCCACAAGAATGCGGGAACCTGTTCCGTGTGGGCTGGCGTATGATTCTCATTGCACAAAATAATCTGCTGCATTTGCTGAGAAGTCTCGTTGACACGCATCAGCTCGGAGTCTGCTGTTGCTTCTCCGCAATTTCGGTGAGGGACGGCCCAGTTCCATTTAGCGCCCGTGCCATTCCATTCCAGGTGTTCGTCTGCGGAACCAGCATGCGGGTCAATTGCAATGTTGCCGAGCGCTGCTGGCTGGCACCAGGCTGGGTGATAGTGGTCAGGAAGTTCTGAATCTGCACTTCCAAAGGCTTTGTCGCATTGGCTAGGTCGGATGATCCCAGCGGAGCCTCGGAAGGTTCCATCGCTGGCGGCTTTACCGTTGGGTTTGCACCACTTTCCTTAACCACGGCAGCAGCCCATTTTTCGTACACGGCGTAGGGTGTTGCGCCCAGGTGGTACGTGGCATCGTTACGCGCAATCCAGGCGAAGTACTCGTGCAGACTGCGCACATAGGCAGGGCGCTGAAGGTCAAACACCGAATTCCACAGCAATTCCGTGTCAATGCCGGAATCCAGTATCACTTTGTCGGTGTGCTGCGGGAACAGCGTGGCGTACGTGGAACCAAGAATAGTTCCGTAGGACAGACCCATGATTCCAATTCGATTCAGTTCCAGTGCTTTACGCACTTCGTCCCAATCGCGTGCGGTGTTCTCCGTGGTCAGCGAATTCAAAAATGCTGTGGAACTTTTTGCCGCACACGCGTCGTGATACAGTTTGCCCACATTGGACACCATATCGGTGGGTGAAGGCTGGTCTACGTTTTCACATTCAACAGGCGTGGACCCCACCAAACCGCGCGGTTGCACGCCAATTAGATCCCATTCCGCCCGCATCTCCGCAGGCCACGCAGCACCAGCTTTACTTGCTGTGTATCCATACACATCGCCGCCGGGGCCACCTGAATTGATGAACAACGCCCCACGCTTTGCTCCTTGATTTGTTGCCGGGACCTTCACGAATCCCACGCTGATTTTCTCGCCTGCTGGGTTGCTGTAATCCATGGGAACCTCAATATGCCCACATTGCGCACCCTCAGTGGTGACCATGGAAGGACAATTTTCCCAGGTGATTTCTGCGCTTGCGCAGTTGCCGCCGGGACTGTCATTCCCGCAGCAAGAACAAACAATGCCGACACCGCACACGCCGACACTTGTTTCACCGAAATATTCACATTTTCTCTTTCTATTATATGGCTGTTAAGCCTTAGCTACCACATCATTCGCCGCAGTGAGAGCGGCAACAGCCATAGCAATCTGAACAACAAGAACAAGGAGGGGAACTGCCATGAGTATCCACGAGAAACCCATCACGATCAGCAGCACCAATGACGCAACGACACCTACGATACCACAGATGCTATCTATTTTCAGGCATATGACAGCAGCTTCGTGGTCTTTCTTCCGGACTTCTTCGGAAGCCGTGGTTCCAGACGTACCGAAACCCAACTTAGAATTTCGTTCCGACATTTCTTGAGAAATTTTGCGACGCATTCCCTCAGAAATTGCTATCTGCGCCGACATTAACGAAATGAGCACGAAATAGATAACCATGATCCTCTCCTCACGCCGAATACTCTTAGTCGTCTTCTTCTGCGCTATCCAACCTCTTTTTATCCCACGCGCGGGCGCGCGTATTGAACCATTGCATGCCTACTGTTACCGCAATAGAACCGACGATTGCGCCGATGATCATCCCTCGAACTGCAACAGGACTCTCAGCAAAAGCTGGAAAACGCGTTAGACCTACGAGCCAAGCAATTCCCCATATTATGGTCAACACAAGCGAGAGACGCGATCGCCCCCACACGTTGATACGCGGTCGAATTACCCGCTTAGACGCATACCAGGATGCCGCAATCTCACCTGCAAACAACGGGACGCCCATAATATAAGACACCAACACGTAATCCGGCGGCAAAATCCACGAGAGCACAGCCGCGCACGCAAGACTAACATTAGCTGAAAAACCAGCGAAAATTACATACGCCCGATACATCACATCCAGCTGGAACTCATCGTCCATGCCTTCACGAAATCGTTCCACATATTTGTCCATCACAGTCACGTTTCACCTCCGCTATAGAAGTACATTTCTTTCACTTTTTACACCTACATTTCATTAGTCTTCTTCTATCGCCTCTAATCGCATTTTGTCCCGCACCCGACCACGCTTATTGAGTAACCACAGTCCCGCAACGCCCGCAACACCTCCAACAATCCCACCAGTGATCAGAACCGCAACTGGACTGTCAGCATAATTCGGGTAACGCATGAGCACGCCAGAAAACAACACAATTGCCCATATAATGTTCAACACCAACAATAGACGTGAATAACCCCACAGATTGATGCGCGGTCGAATTACTCGCTTGTGCGTGTACCACGAAACCACAATCTGACCCACATACACAGGAGCGCCCATAATATAAGACATTAGAACATAATTCGGCGGCAGAACCCAAGCAAGAATAGCAGCACATGCAATACTGACATTAGCCACAACACCTGCGAAAATCACATGCGCCCGATACATCACATCCAACTGGAACTCATCGTCCATGCCTTCACGAAATCGTTCCACGTAGGTATCCATAAACATTACGTTTAATCTCCACATACTTATCTTTTACAAGAATTACGCTTCTCTACCAGGCCGCAACAAGAACACAGCCACAACACCCGCAAGTGCAATCACGGGAACCATAAACCGAAATCCGTCACACAGTGGATGCCGCGCTAGCCCAACTATCCACACAAAGGCAATCAGCCCTAGGACACCAGGTCCCATGCTTATCGATACCCCCTTGTCCCCCGAACGCCGCCGCACATACTGCGCGGAAGAATACTCGCCCACAAGCAGCGGGATAAGTGTCAACAGGGAACACCACACATACGCAGGCGGAACCGCCCATGCTAATACGGCACCTACACTCAGCAACGTCCATGTGTATATGACATTGTCAATGGTCAGGGAACGATACATCACGTCTAGCTGATACTCATCATCAATAGCGGATTGAAAACGCGCGACATATTTGTCAAAAAGCTTCATTACTAATCCTCCGGGAAAGCGGCCTCTAGTCGGCGTTCATCCCTGCCGCGCAGCCAGCCGTTCAGCTGTTTCACCATCGGTGGGACGACAACAGAAGCCGCAACATATGAGACAAACATGATGATCAGCGCCCGCGACCCCTGTTGCCCGATAAACTCCCACCGCAGCATCCCAACAAGAAATACTGCTGCTATGGCGGTATAAGCAAGCTGCTCACTGATCGTCATTGTCGACCCCGCAGATCGGGGTCTCACTGCCCTATTACGCATGTACATCCATGCGCCACATTCCGAGACAAACATGGGCAAGAAAAACACAATGAGCGCCCACCACACCAGATTTGCGGGAAGCGTCCACGCCAGCGCCGCGGCCGCTACTTCCGTTCCCCAAAAAAGAGTTATCCGGCGGATAATCATGGAACGGTACATAACGTCGCGTTCATACTCGCCCAGGGAGCCAATCACGTGCGACACGTATCTATCAAGAAGTTTCACCTTTCACCACCTCCATACTTTGCTCGTCGCCAAACACTTCCTCAACCGTCGCCCCTAACTCGCGGCAGATCGCCAACGCCAGATATACGGACGGCGAATAGCTGCCCTTCTCCACATTGACAATCGTCTGCCTGGATACATGAGCACGCTCAGCAAGCTCAGCTTGGGACAACTCACGCCAACGCCGGAGCTTCCGCACCAGATTCGTTGGCTTCGCTATCAACGTCGCATCCATACGACATAATGTACAGCAAACTTTACATAGAGTCAATCATGTATCCCATAACGTCAAAAATTTGCCCCTGAACTGCAGCTTGTCTGGACGCACCCCACCGTTGATGATCTGCCACTCCCCTTCTCGCCACAGCAACGCCGCGCACTCATCACCACACCCCAGCGCATAACAAAAGCGCCGCCCCCAACACCAAACATGCTGGGAGCGGCGCTCACAAGCTCAATCAGAGCTACAACCTACGCAGATACTGCCTCGTTTTCCACGATGCTGATCAGCTTGCGGTTACGGCGCTTGGAGAACTGCACTGCGCCGGGCTTCAGGGCGAACAGGGTATCGTCGCCGCCGCGGCCTACGTTCTCACCGGGGTGGTATTTGGTACCGCGCTGACGGACCAGGATTTCGCCGGCTTTGACCTGCTGGCCACCGAAACGCTTGACACCGAGGCGCTTGGCGTTTGAATCGCGACCGTTGTTGGAGCTTGATGCACCCTTCTTATGTGCCATGGTTTGTTTCCCTCCTTTGGAAGTTCTTGTGAGCCTGCAGGCTTACTTGATGCCGGTTACTTTGAGGACAGTCAGCGGCTGGCGGTGGCCTTGACGCTTCTTGTAGCCGGTTTTGTTTTTGTATTTCAGGATCTTGATCTTCGGGCCTTTGGTCTGCTCGACGATTTCGGCGCTGACGCTCACTTTGGCGAGTTTGTCTGCGCTGGTGGTTACTTCGGCACCGTCCACGAGCAGGATCGGGGTGAGGGCCACGGACGAACCTGGCTCACCCTCGATCTTCTCGACCTTGACGAGGTCACCTTCGGCAACCTTGTACTGCTTTCCGCCGGTCTTGACGATCGCGTACATAGGAGGGCTACCCCTTTATCTCTAAACTCGGTTCAGGCACCCGCGTCTTGCCGCAGAAACCTGATTGGGTTGATTTCTTCATTGGCTTTTCGGGGGCAGCACTAGGCCCCACTGAAATAGCGACTGTCCAAGACTACCCTTTATCACGGCAAAAAGACAAACCGCATTTTAGTTGGTCGCGCGTTTGCGCACGGCCCTACGCCGCCCGCGTCCACGCGTGCTGCTTTCCGACGCCCGGACTCCCGCATCACCCTGGGTTTTCTCCTGGTTGTTGGGTTGCTGCGCGGCGGACGACATGCGACGAACAGCGCGGCGACGGTGGCGTCGAGAAGCGGTGGTACCCACCTCAACGTCACCCTCCACAACCTCGGCGACCTTCTCAGCGTTGCGTTTGACAGCGCGACGGCGACCCCGGCGCGGCTTGTCCTCTTTTTCAGACTTCTCGGGTTTTTCCAGCTCGGGCGCGGGTTCGGGTTCCACAAAGTCCTCGGGCCGCGGCGGCACATCGGAGCGCGAGTTGCCCCTAGTGGCGCGCTTGCGGCGCGGGGAGGTCTCGTATTCTTCGAGCGCCTGCTCGTAGGTCTGCGCGGGCTTCTCGTCAACGACAACAGCAGCGGCGAGTTCTTCAATGCTGCGCGCCGCCTCACCGGCAACCTCAGCATCCGTGGATTCCTCAACGACCTCGGCGTCGATAATCTCGTCTTCGGTATCGTGCATGGCCACGACAACGGGGTGTTGTGCGGCTTTTTTTGCGTTTGCGCCCGTTGCCGTTGGTCTCGCGCTGTTCGACGGGGTCACTGTGGACGATGATGCCGCGGCCTTCACATTCCCGGCATTCGGTGGCAAAGGTTTCCAGCAGCCCAGACCCGAGTTTTTTGCGGGTCATTTGGACCAGCCCAAGGGAGGTTACTTCGGAGACTTGGTGCCGGGTGCGGTCGCGCCCGAGGGCTTCGGTGAGGCGCCGGAGCACGAGTTCCTGGTTTGCGGGCAGCACCATGTCGATGAAGTCGATGACGATCATCCCACCCAGGTCGCGGAGCCGGATTTGGCGGACGATTTCTTCGGCGGCTTCGAGGTTGTTGGAGGTGATGGTTTCTTCGAGGTCGCCACCCGCGCCGGTGAATTTGCCGGTGTTGACGTCGATGACGGTCATGGCTTCGGTGCGGTCGATCACAAGCGTGCCGCCGGAGGGCAGCCACACTTTGCGCGACATGGCTTTCTCCAGCTGCTCGTCAATGCGGTAGTGGGTGAAGGCGTCTTCCCCGTCGTGGTCGTCGGGGTTGTAGCGCACTAGGCGGTCGAGGAGGTCGGGCGCGACGGATTGCACGTAGGCGTGCACGGTGTTCCAGGCTCGTTTGCCTTCCACCACCAGGTGCGTGAAGTCTTCGTTGAACAGGTCACGTACGACTTTGACCAGCATGTCTGGTTCTTCGTACATGGTGACGGGCTTGGCGCCTTTGCTGTTTTTCTCTTCGTCGGTGCGCTGCTGGATTTGCTCCCATGCGTTGTGCAGGCGGCGCACGTCGGCAGCGATTTCGGCTTCGTCGACGCCTTCGGCGGCGGTGCGGATGATGGCTCCGCCTTTGTCCGGCACCACGTCTTTGACGATGCTCTTCAGGCGTTTGCGCTCGTTTTCGGGTAGCTTCCGGGAGATGCCGGTGGCGCGCCCGCTGGGCACGTACACCAGGTAGCGGCCAGCCAGGGAGATTTGCGTGGTCAGGCGTGCGCCTTTATGGCCAACGGGGTCTTTGGTGACTTGCACCAGCACCTGGTCGCCGCTTTTGAGGGCCTGTTCGATTTTCCGGCCGCGACCCCCAAGCCCACGGGCGCGCCAGTCCACTTCCCCGGCGTAGAGCACACCGTTGCGGCCTTTGCCGATGTCAATGAAGGCGGCTTCCATGGAGGGCAGCACGTTTTGCACGCGCCCGAGGTAGATGTTTCCTACCAATGAACTCTGGGATTCGGATGTGACGAAGTGTTCGACCAGCAGGTCGTCTTCCAGCACGCCGACTTGGGTGACCAGTCCGGGGTGGTCGTTGCGTTGGCGTTCGCGCACTACCATGGTGCGGTCCACGGATTCACGACGCGCCAGGAATTCAGCCTCGCTGACCACGTGCCGCTTCTTGCGTTCCTCTTCCCGGCGTTCGGTGCGGCGTCGGCGCTGCGCCTCCAACCGAGTGGAGCCTTTGATTCCACGGGCCCCTCAGGCACATCCTCGTCTTCGGTCTGTTCGGCCTCGGCACCGCGCCCACGACCCTTGCCGCGCCGCCCGCGACGCTTGCGTTTCGACGGCGCGCCGTCCCCATCCTCGCTGGTATCCTCCGCGTCCCCGCTGTTTTCCTCATCCTCGTCGCTTACCGACGTCTCAACCTCCAGGTCCTCCTCCACCGCTTCCGGTGCAAGGAACACAGGGGTAGCGAAGGGGTGCACCTGCGTGACTGGCTCTTCAGTAGGTTCTGAAACCTCTGGTATCAGTATGGCCAACGCCTCAGCGTCGATTCCTTCATCCTCGTCCAGCAATTCGGACAATTCCCGATCCACTTTTTCTTCAATCTGGTGGATCTCATTGGCCACATTCTTTTCCACACGCTTGCGGATCTTATCCTCAGGCTGCTTTTTGGCCTTCTTCTTGCCTTTTTTCTTTGGCTTTTCCTCGACGGCGGGTTCAGAAGGTTCGGCGGGTTGCAGGGCGTCGAGAAGCTTGTTGGCCTCGTCGAGGCTCAGGTTCGATTGGGCGACTTTCACCAGCCCCAAGCCATCCAACGCAACAATGAGTTCCTTCGACGTCATGCCCAGCTGCTTCGCCAGCGCGTGAACCCGGGTTTTCGGCCCCAGGGTGCTGCGATCAAATTCTTCGATGGTTTGTGCCATGGCACTCTCCTTGAGTTGTGCTCACGGTCTTCCCGGGCGCTGGCACTGTTATGTGTGCCGCCGCCACGCAGGTGAACCGCAAAAACGTATGTAAATATCGTCTGCTCGTCCCGTTGCAGCGATTCCGGTAACCCAGAGCGAACGTTCGGAGCCAAACTATTATTCTTCCACATTTTGCGCGCAACAACGATTCCCACAAACCATGCACGTCAAATTCTTGAAAAACGGTGTTTAGGACCTTAGGTTAAAGTTATGAGCGACAAGCGATCAATAGCCGCTCATGGCCGTCTTTGCTGGAATACTGGGGGCCTGCGTGATCATCGGAAACTGGTGGCTCACCGGCGCTGTCCTCCTCGCAGCTATCGTGCTGATCTGGCGAGTCCCCGAACTCCGCAGGGGAACTAACACCGGCTTGGTCATCAACAAAGTCCCCTCCACCAGCCGCACATTCAACGCCAGGGCCTTCCTCCCCTTCATCACGGTATATGCCCTGATATACCTCACCGTCACCTTCGCGCCGGGCATGAACGGCTGGGCCTACCTGCTCATTCCCCTCTGGATGCTGGCCGGAGGATTCTACGGCTGGGCCGACGCCACCAACTTCGCAGGCAAACCCATCGTTCTTCCCAGTGACAGCCCCGCCATGCTCATTCACCTGGGCAAACTCGGCGCCTATGACGGCACACTGGTCAAAATCTGGCGGCTCGCCCAGCTTCTCGATCAGCCCGAAGACACCGTCATCGAGGAAGCCACCACTCTCCAACGCGACGGCCTGGTTTACATCTCGACTGTAGGCTTCAGCGACAATCCCGCGCAGTGGAGCGTGCAACTCCAACCCAAAGCCTACGAGCACGTGGCGCAAGGTGTGGCCTGACCTGCGTACAACCCGCGAGAACGATGACGCCAAAGATACGAACTTAATGCCGCGTACAAAGAGGCACAAAAAAGACCGCGTTCCCCGGTAAGAAACGCGGTCTTTTTGTTCTTTTAGGAAGCTACTGCGGTGTTATCCGCCGCATTATCGTGAATGCGTTACTGCGAACGGCGTCCACGCAATGCAAGCACCAGTCCGGCGATCAACAGAAGCACGGCAATGACGATAATTCCTATTACCGATGCACCTGTATTAGCCAGTACCTTCTGCACGGCACGTGCAGGGCCGGACTTCTGGGCGTCGTCCTTCGGCGTCGCACCCGCTTGACCCGGTTGTCCCTGATGGCCCTTCGGAGTGCCCTTCACCGGCGCCCCATCCGTAGCCTTGGTGGGCTGGGTCGGCGCAGGATCGTTCTGGCGAGGTCCGGCTGCCGGGGCGGTATGACCCGGTGCGGTTGAGCCGGACCCACTGGAACCCGGCGCGGTCGTCGGCAGGTTCGGGATGATCGCCGCTGGGATCAGCGGAACGAAGATCCACCACCACGGGACGTTTGCGGTGTTGGTCAGTGTCACCGCAACGGCCGAGCCGTCGGCAGGGATGGTCACGGTCGCGGTGCCGTCACGGTTGTCCTTCACCGCAGCTGCTGGGTCCCCAGTGTAGCCGGGTGTCGACCACGATGTGATCGCCGTATTTTCTGGCTTCTTTTCCTTGAGGGTAATCACGGTGTGAGCTGGCAGTTCAGGCAGCTCCGCGAACTTGCCGTTGGCAACCTTGTAGGTTTCGGTCTTGGTGTCCCCGCTCTGTGGGTCTTTCCAGGATGCCTCGATCTCGTATTCGCGGCTCTTGTTGCCGTCCACACCTGCGGCGAGTCCTTCAACGGCCTTGGTCAGGGTGATTTGCCCTTCACGTTGTACACGTTCACCAGGTTGGCCGTGGCGGTGGTGCCCTTACCGCTGATCGTCGCGGTTGCGCTGGTCACGGAGCTGTTCTTGTCGAACATAGCGCCGGGGACCTCTGCGTTAGCAGTGTCTTCGGTGAACTCACAGGTGGCACCGTAGCGCACGTCGTCGATCTTGGCTGGAGTACCAGCGATGACCTCTACTGTGCCCTTTTTCACTTCTTTCTTGTCAGTGCCGAGGGTGCACACGTAGCTGACGTTGAACTTCTTGTCCTTCACAGCGGCGAGGTCCTTGCCGGAGCCTGCGAGTGCCTTGGACAGTTCCACAGTTCCGCGCCACGCACTGTAGTCGTTGGTGGCGGTGACTTCGTGGGTCTTCCCCTTCACAATGACCACGCTGTCCAACCCAGAGGTGGCGAGGTCAGCGCCCTTCACATCCGCGTCTTTTTCGGTGATCGTGCAGGTGGAACCAGCGGCAATGTCGTCGATGGTGGTGGATTCACCAGCGCCCAACTGGAAGGTGCCTTCCTTACGCTGCGCGGGGTCTTTGTGCTCACACGCGTAGGCGAAGTTGAACTTCTTGCCTGCGGCCACCCCGTCGGGGTCCTTCAGGGACTTGGTCACGGACAGCGAGCCAGTATCTTTGGTGTACACGTTGGTGAACAGCACGGTCGTGGGTTGTGTACCCTGGTCAAACTTCTGCCCGGCATTGTCCACGACCAGCGTGTAACCGTCCTGCTTTGCCGCATCTACGTTTTCCGTGACGGTGCATTCCGAGCCTGCGGGAACGCCCTCGACCGTGGTTTCACCATTGCCCCTGACCTTAATGTCACCGACCTTAGCGTCTTCACCGTATGCGCATTCGTAAACGGAAGGAGAACTCCTTGGAGCCCTGGGTCCGGCAGCCCTTCAACCTTCTTCTTCACGGTAAAGCTACTGGTTGCTCGCGTGTACTTGTTAGTCACCGTCACAGGGGTGGTGGTGTTTTCAGTGATCACAGCCGGACCACTCACCTTCACATCCAGCACGGCATTATCGACGGCCCCGCGTGCCGACGCCTCGTCTTCCGTCACCGTACACGATGCACCCACCGGAATATCCGGGGATTTCACGGTGTTATCGCCATTGACCTTCAGCTCTCCCTTGGCAACCTCGGCACCGTCTTTGGTGCAGACATAGTTGAAGGAGTATTCATGGTCAGGATTCAGATCAATGATAGTGGGGTCAGCATCAACAACCTTGGTTACGGAGAAGGAACCCACCTGCTTGGTGTAGGTGTTGGTCACGGTGGCGATGTTGTTGGCAACCTTGCCCTCGGTGATGGTGACCGGCTGAGTCAAACCTGCCGGAACAGAGTTATATCCGGCTACAGCGTGTTCGGATTCTTGAGCCACGGTGCACTGGGTGCCCACGGGGAACTCAGAACCATCGACTGGAGTATCGCCAACAGGCACCAACACCTCAGTGGCAACACCAGCCTTGACGGTTTTATCCACGGAGTCGGCGTTGCAGGTGTAGATGAACTTCACCGTCTTGGGTGCCACGAAAGCAGCGTCATCGGCGGGTGCATTGATCAGCTTCTTCATCTGGAAGGTGCCGATCTTCTGGGTGTAGGTGTTGGTCACGGTCGCGATATTGTCGGCGACCTTGCCCTCCTTCAGGGTGACAGCGGTGTTCAGGCCATCGGTCTTGAGTGCATGACCAGCGATATCAGCATCAGCTTCGCGAGTGACCTTGCACTCAGTACCCACCGGGAAGTTTGCTCCATCAACGGGGGTGCCGTCAGCATTGACAGTCAGCTCAGTGTCAGTGTTGGCCTTAATAGCACCATCGACAGAATCGGCATTGCACTGGTAGAACAACTTCACCGACGCGGGTGCGTCTGCCGGCTTCGGGTCAGCAACCACCTTTTTCACCTGGAACGTACCCGCTTGCTTGGTGTACGTATTGGTCACAGCAGCGATATTGCTTGCAGCTTTGCCTTCGGCAATGGTCACTGCGGTGTTCAAACCGGTAGCGGCAATGCCATAATCAGCGATATCAGCATTGGCCTCGCGGGTGACCTTGCACTCGGTACCTGCGTGGAACACCGCGCCGTCGACAAGCATGCCATCGGTGTTCACCGTCAGCTCGGTGTCAGTATTGGCTTTCACCGCACCATCCACCGAGTCGGCGTTGCACTGGTAGAACAACTTCACCGACTGTGGAGCATTCGCAGGCTTCGGATCAGCGATGGTCTTCTTTACTTGGAACGTGCCATCGGCGTATTGTGCGACGTTGCTTACCGATAGCTCAGATTGCTGCTTTTCCTGGACCGTCAGCGTCTTGGGTTCAAATGTCGTTTTTGCGGTGTTCCACTGTATGTTCGGGACTGCCGGAGGAGTTTCTTCAAACGTCATAGTTGTGCCGGCTGGGAAGGTGTTCGGCACGTTGGTGAAGGAACCTGCAACCACCTCACTAAAAGTCACCGAGCCCGAGGTATCGGAAGGGTTGAGGCCCGCAGGTTTATCAGTCCATTCGGGGAAATCCGCGACAGTTTTACCATTGGGCAGAGTGAAATTGATAGTCACCGGGTATTTGGTGGTAGTAGGCACAGCTACTGCTGCCGGTCCCAAAACTCGCTTCACAATAGAGACCGCCCCGTAGCCATCACGCATGGCTAAAATAACCTTCGCGGTTTTGATGTATGAGATCGTACCGCTGGCGGTCTCGTTAGTGCCATCAATACGAACATCATTAGTGTAGGCAATACCAGGAATTGCGGTACCAGGAAGCTTCCCGGGGACGGAAAGCCGGTAGTTAGTATCAGGCTGGAACGGACCAGTCACGGTGACTTCGCGGTTACGCCCACTGCCTGTCACAGTGATGCTAAAGCCTGGGTAGTCTGGGTCAGAAGCACCATTGGTATCTGCAAGTCTTTTTGCCGGCATGCTTGGATTATCCTGGCTATTCACCATCTGCAGCGTCCATGGATTTCCTTGAAGAAGGGTTTCATAGTCGTAGCCTTCACCCATAGTATCGATGAAGCGATAGGTGAGATTACCGTTACCGGGAGTACCCAAGGAAGGAACCGTTGCCGCCAGCAGGGACGGATTAAACGCAATAGACCATGGAACAGCTTTATTGCGTTCACCAATGGGAGTGCTGTACTTACTCAGTTTGGAGGGCTGGTACCGAGCATCAGCGGCCTTAGCAATACCTCCAGGAATGCTGGCTGCTACAGGGGCACCATTAACCTGAAAGTCAATGGTGTCTGCGGTGTAAGCTTCGCGACGGGCAGTACTGGCAATCACCTTCAGCTCACCGGAACCTTTGACCTCTTTGGAGGTAATGTCATTAACTCCCGAGTCAAAAACACATGAAATCAGTGATGTCGCACCGTTTGAGAGATTACAGTCACCGATTTTCTTGCCTTCGAATATCAAATCAAGTTTGCCAAGGCTACTCCCCGCGATTTGAAGCTGGGGAGGAAAAGCAACTTCAAACCCCTCCCCCTCTTTAGGAGTACGGTTGAGAGCTTCGCCACTCCAGTCGAAAGTCATGGGGGTAAGCTGACGGCGCACGTTCTGACCTGCAGCCAGAGCCTTGTTATTAACCACGATATTGGACACTGTGTACCCAGGTGTTTGCACTGCATGAGCAACACTTGGGTTCACCAATGAGGCACCAAGCAAGGAAACGATCGTCAGGATCGCCGCGATCACTGCACCTAATTGCCGGGTCATCGGCTTTATCATTTTTCTCCTAGATTGAATCCTTAAACAGCTGAATTGATGGTGTTGTGAGCACCGTCAATTCCGTAGAAAACCTGCCGACATGCAAAACCGAAATGGCTTACGCGTTAACCTTACAAAAAACTTATGATCTTATGAAAGTATGACTTATATTTTCTAAACATAATATGTTTGCTACATACACCTTTTGGGAGTGATGATTGAAGACAAAAGGGTGGCTTTGGCGTCTGGAAATGCCGGAAGTTCAGTCAGGATAGAGTTGCGGACGGGCGGCTTGATAGAGCTGCCCGGCGGCTGTGCGGCTGGCGTGATCTAAACTGCCAAAACCAGGAAAATGGCATTTGATAGAACGGCGCGCCAACAGTCTCAGACACCGTTAGTGCAAACCTTTGCATAAAATAGGTCTACCGTCGGGTACAGAACGATCTGTGTCTGGGTCTTGTAGACCGCAGCTGCCCCGCAGGGTTCTATCGTACAGCAACGACGCGGCCCTCGCGTCCTGCCCGCTCTGGTGAGACCTCATGCAGGCATAGTTTGACGGGAGTGAGATCCACAAACACACAGGCTGGGCCTGGAACCTGTGAAAACGTAAGCAGGAAAGTAACATCCCAACACACAATCTGCCCAGTTTAGTCGCAGTCACAGTCACCCGGCCGATGGCAGCACACCAGCAGCCTTTGCAGCAGCACCTGCCACTGGTGGTGGGTTGCCCTATCCGTAGCATCACCGCTGGTTCAGTAACGGGCGGCAGCCACCATCCAGAAACTACGCCTTGACCCCAGATCACACACACCACTGTGTACAGGTCGTAGAAAACCTTCTGCCGGATATAGGACGCATACCGCGGGTCGGTGATCATCTCCCAGATGCGTTGCTGTTCCGCAGCCGGTGGGGATGAGCACGCTGGCTGGATGGTGTGGGATTGCCTACCGGTGGCCTGGGGTGAGTGCGGTAAAACAGGAGGACTTACGGCCAATGATCTTCCAAGGCTGAGTCTTGCTCATCCCAGCACCGGCTATCCGGGTCAGTCCAGGTGTCAATTAAGTGCTGTTCGGCGTAGAGGCATCCCGCCTGCGGAAGCTTGGCTGTGGTAGTCGGGTGGGATCGTCCCCGCCAAGAGATCCTCGCAAAGGTCGGGCATGGTCTTGATATAGCTTTTCCAGCGCATCCACCGCCTTGGACAACCAGTCGCGTTCAATGCAGGCCTGGGAAGTTGATGCTCAACTCGGTGATATAACGGTCTTTATCAGTGTTGCTGCTGCATGTGAATAATCCTGTGCTTGATACGGTGCGGGTGTTCCGGTTTTGCGGATACGCCAAGGCGATGATGCTGCATCGGCTAGAGCTGCTTCCCAGGATTCCAGCATCCTGCAGCTTACCCCCCAACTGGTGGGCGTTGCGGGCCGGAATGCGGGTTTGGGTTTGCAGGCCACCGCACGAGCGTTTGACTTCGGGGTGAGCAGGGTTTTGGGATGGGTGTGCCCAGGTTGCTCAATTCCTGCCACATATGATGGGCAGCCCATCCAATGATCAGATTAGGGTGGGGTCAGCGATGAGGAGTATCGGGGATAAGGGTGTGGGGTGTGGGCCACCCAGCGGCGCAGTCTAGTAGTGCAGGCCCAGCTGATGTTGTCAGTGGGTTTTTTCTGTCCGTAGGGCAAAGTGGTAGAGCGCAGCTGTCCAGTGTGGCAGGCAGTAGGTGTGATCACTGACTGGTTGGTGAGGTCAATGATTGAGGATACGAGCATGACACCAGGTGGGTGCCGCTGGTGCCCGCCGGGGTGGCAGATCAGTTCTGCCTGGTTCAGGTCGGCTGTTGGTTGGTGGGTGACAGTCTGGATCAGGATGGCTGTGGTGTGGTCAGTGATGCGACGGTACAGACTGGCTGTGTCTTAGCCTGTGGTGTTGGCAGGGGTGTGGTGGTCATGGTCTCTGGCGCCTTTCGAGGTGGGTGGCTTGTCTGCCAGGTAAGGGGACCCCAGTTCCTACCACAGGTACAAAGAAATGCCTTGTTTTTCGTACCTGGCAGTGGACCTACATGACAAGCGCGTAAAGTTTGCTTATCCCCAAGCCGCACAACACCCCATTTTCGAGCTTGAGCATAAGCACACTTTGCAGGGGCGCCCCCGGACACAGCCCAACGCCCCGCCGCTCCCCCACCCCATCCCCTCCACTACCACCCAAACAAAAACGAGACCCCGCCAGCACTGCGCAGTAGTGAGCGGCAGTACAGCGGGGCTGCAAAGCTTACAAAAAGAGAACCTAGTTTTACAGATTCGGGAACCAGATGGCGATTTCACGCTCGGCGGATTCCGGCGAATCCGAACCGTGAACAACGTTGGTGGATACTTCCAGGGCGAAGTCGCCACGGATGGTACCAGGGGTCGCCTTGGATACCGGATCGGTGCCGCCTGCCAGTTGACGCCAGGCTTCAATGGCGCGGGGGCCTTCCACAACACCAGCGACCAGTGGTGCGGACGTAATGAAGTCCACCAGTTCGCCGAAGAAGGGCTTGTCGGCATGCTCAGCGTAGTGCTTTTCGGCGGTGGCTTTGTCGGCGACGCGCAGGTCCATGGCGGTGAGCTTCAGGCCCTTGCGCTCAATGCGGGAGATGATCTCGCCGATGAGTCCGCGTTCAACGCCATCGGGCTTGATCAGAATCAGGGTACGTTCAGTCATGTCGCTCAGTATATCGGACGGCCTCAGGTGTGTTGTGTGGTCAGCAGTCCACGCTTCATCCGGGCAATGAGGTTTTTCCGCAGGTAGAAGATGTACCACCACACAGCGGCGAAGATGAGCGCCATGATGCCCATGGAGGGATGTACAAAGAAGCCAGCCACAGCGAACACCTGCAAAACCACATTGGCCGCCAGCGCCCATCTACGTTTTTGCAGGAAGGCCACAACAAACATGGCAACACCAACAACGGTGACGTATACCCAATTGAAGGTGGTCCAGTAGGCACCCTCGTCAATGCGAGCGATCACGGTGAGCACCAGCAGCAGCGCAATGGACTCCATGACCAGCGTCCCCGCCATCACGCCGCGAAGCCCTTTAAGCGGGTCCTTGACGGGTACATGGCCAGGCCCGAGCGGCCCGTACTCCGATGAACCAACACTGCCATCAGCACCGGCGCCCCCAGCCGAGCCGCCAAAACCCCCATCAACCTTGTCGCTCACGCCGGCTCCTTTCCAAACAGGGTGCGAGCTTCACCGGCGGTGACCACGGATCCGGTAATCACCACGCCGTTGCCGGACACCATCTCGCCTTCTTCAGCCAGTTCCACCGCTAATTCCACCGCAGAAGGCAGAGTATCGGCAACGTGGACGCGCTCCTCGCCGAAGATTTCTCGCGCGTGTTCTGCCAGTTCATAGGCGTCCAGTGCACGCGGGGAGCGTGTTTGGGTGCACACGATCTCACCAAACACAGGCTCCAGTTCGGTGAGCACCCCAACGTAGTCTTTGTCGGAGAGCACCCCGACCACGCCGATGAGCCGGTTGAAGGAGAAGTCCCGTTGCAGGGCGCGCCCGAGTGCGCGGGCACCGTGGGGGTTGTGCGCGGCGTCGATAAACACGGTGGGCGTGGCGCGGACACGTTCGAGCCTGCCTGGGGATTCTACGGAGGCGAATCCTTCACGGACGGTGTCGATATCCAGCGTCCGGCCGGATCCAGCGCCGAAGAATGCTTCCACAGCGGCCAGGGCGACGGCTGCGTTGTTGGCTTGGTGCTCCCCGGAGAGCGGCAGGAAAATGTCGGTGTAGTCCCCACCGAGTCCTTGCAGGGTGAGTTGCTGCCCGCCGACGGCGATGGTGGATGAGACAACGCCGAATTCGGAGCCCGCGCGGGCCACGGCGGCGTCGGCACGCACGGCTTGTTCCAGGATCACTGTCATGGCGGCGGGGTCTTGGTCCGCCACGATGGCAACGTTGTCTGGAGGTGTGAGCAGGTCGTCGAGGTCCCAGCGCGGTTTGATAATACCGGCTTTTTCCCTGGCCACTTCCTCCACCGTCGAGCCCAGGTAATCGGTGTGGTCCAGTCCGATGGGGGTGATCACGGCAACGTCGGCGTTGATCACGTTGGTGGCATCCCACAGGCCGCCCATGCCTACTTCCACCACGGCAACATCAACGGGGGCGTCAGCAAACGCGGCGTAGGACATAGCGGTAAGCACCTCAAATTTGCTGAGTTTCGGGCCGCCTTCCTTTTCCGATTCCGCGTCCGCCATCTCCACGTAGGGTTGAATTTCGCGCCATGTTCGCACGTAGTCGCGGGGATGCAGGGGCTGGCCGTCAATGGCAATGCGTTCGGTGGCCAGCTGCAGGTGCGGGCTGGTGGTGCGCCCGGTGCGACGGTGAAAGGCACGCATCAAGGCTTCAATCATGCGGACTGTGGACGTTTTGCCGTTGGTGCCTGCCACATGGATGGCCGGAAATGACCGTTCTGGGTTGCCCAGCAGGTCCATCAGCAGTTCCATGCGCGTCAGCGTCGGGTCGATTTTCACCTCTGACCAGCGCTGATCCAGCTCGGCTTCCACCTCGGCGAGCGCCCGCAGATCCTCGGGCGTGATCTCGCGGGTTTCCGGCTCCTCCACCGGCGCGTTCACGTCAATGGGTAGGGTGAGGCCGCTGTCGTCTACCGATACCTCATCGCTCATCAGCTCACCCCAGTTCCTTCAAACGGGCCGTCACGCGGGCAATTTCCTCCTCAGCCACCTGGTGACGCTGGCGAATCTTCTCCACCACCGCCGCCGGTGCCTTATCCAGGAAGGCGGCGTTACCCAACTTCTTTTCCGTTCCTTCCAGTTCCTTCGTCGCTGCGGCTAGCTCCTTGTCCAAGCGTTTCCGCTCGGCAGCCACGTCAACGGTGCCGGAGGTGTCCAGTTCCACCAGCAGGGTCGCCTGGCTCAGGCGCACTTCAATGCTTGCCGACGCCTCGAATCCCTCAGCTGGCTCCTCCACCCGCGCCAACGCCCGAACAATGCTTTCCTGCTGCTCAAGGTCCGCGTCGGCGAAGCGCAGGCGGGCGGGAACCTTCTGCGATGGTTTCACGCCCTGGTCGGAGCGGAAACGGCGGAGTTCCGTGACCAATTTTTCCACGTCAGCCATGCGGCGGGCTGCCGTCTCGTCGGTAGGGGCGTCGGTGATGGCGGTAGGCCACGACGCGATGACCAGGGATTCTCCACCCGTGAGCACGGTCCACAGGGTTTCCGTCACAAATGGCATGACCGGGTGCAGCAGTCGCAGCACCGTGTCCAGCGTGTTCCCCAACACCAGCTGGGTGTTTTCGCCACGTCGTTGCTCCTCTGGGCTGGCAGACCCGCCGTCCCGGGGGATCTGCACCTTGGCGATTTCCACGTACCAGTCGCACAGTTCGCCCCAGGTGAACTGGTACAGCAGCTCGTATGCCTTGGCGAACTGGTAGCGGTCCAACAAGTCATCGACCTCAGCGCGAACGGCTTCCAGGCGATCCAGAATCCAGCGGTCCGCGTCGGTAAGTTCGGCACGGTCCGGCAACTCCCCTACTGTCGCGCCGTTCATCAGGGCGAAGCGGGTGGCGTTGAACAGCTTGGTGGCAAAGTTGCGGGAGCTTTGGGCGGAGTCGTCACCCACGGGCAGGTCCACGCCTGGGTTCGCGCCGCGTGCCAGGGTGAATCGCAGGGCATCTGCGCCGTACTGTTCTACCCAGTCCATGGGGTCGATGCCGTTGCCCAGGGATTTGCTCATCTTGCGGCCCTTTTCGTCGCGGACCAGGCCATGGAGGTAGAGGTCCGTGAAGGGAACCTTGCCCAGGGGCGAGCCGGGCAGCGATGCCGCAAAAGTGCCGAACATCATCATGCGAGCGACCCAGAAGAATAGGATGTCGTAGCCGGTGACCAGCACGGATGTAGGGTAAAACTTCGACAATTCGGGGGTTGCGTCCGGCCAACCCATGGTGGAGAACGGCCACAACGCCGAGGAGAACCAGGTGTCCAGAACGTCTGGATCCTGCACGTAGCCTTCGGGGGCCTGTTCATCGGGGCCTACACACACGACGTCGCCGTCGGGTCCGTACCAGATCGGGATGCGGTGCCCCCACCACAGCTGGCGGGAGATGGTCCAGTCGTGCATGTCATCCACCCACTCGAAATAGCGTGGGTTCTGGCTCGCGGGATGGATGGTGGTGTCGCCGTTGCGCACGGCGTCGCCAGCCATGCGGGCGAGTTCATCGACCTTGACAAACCACTGCTCGGAAAGCCGAGGTTCTACGGGCTCGCCGGAGCGTTCCGAATGCCCCACAGAGTGCAGGTAGGGGCGTTTTTCCGCGACGATGCGGCCCTGCTCGGCCAGTGCCTCGCGGATTTTCACCCGGGCTTCAAAGCGATCCATGCCATCGAACTGGGTGCCGGTGTCGGCGATGCGCCCAGTGGTGTCCAGGATGGTGGGCATGTCCAGGTTGTGGCGCAGACCCAGCGCGTAGTCGTTGGGGTCGTGCGCGGGGGTGATCTTCACGGCACCGGTACCGAACTCGGGGTCCACGTAGTCGTCGGCAACAATAATAAGCTCCCGACCAGGGATGAAGGGGGTGCGGCAAACTGTTGCCCACCAGGTCCGTGTAGCGGGGGTCGTCGGGGTGAACAGCTATCGCGACGTCGCCAAGCATGGTTTCCACGCGGGTCGTGGCCACCACAACATGGGGTTCGTTGTCGTCTAGGGAGCCGTAGCGGATGGACACCAGTTCGCCTTCGACGTCCTTGTACACCACCTCGATGTCGGAGACGGCGGTTTCCAGCACCGGCGACCAGTTGACCAGGCGGTGCGCGCGGTAGATCATGCCTCGGTCGAAAAAGTTCCTTAAAGATGGTCTGCACCGCGCGCGACAACCCCTCATCCAGGGTAAAACGCTCGCGGGACCAGTCGACGGAATCCCCGATGGCGCGCATCTGCTCGCCGATTTTGCCCCCGTATTCGTTCTTCCACTCCCAGACCTTGGCGACGAACTCATCGCGATCGTAATCGTAGCGATCCTTCCCCTCCGTCTTCTTCAGCATCGCCTCGACTTTGGTCTGCGTCGCGATGCCCGCGTGATCCATCCCCGGAAGCCACAGCACCTCAAACCCCTGCATGCGCTTCCTCCTCGCCAACGCATCCATGAGCGTATGGTCCAGCGCATGCCCCATATGAAGCTGCCCCGTCACGTTCGGCGGGGGCAGCACAATCGAAAAGGGCGGCTTCTCCGACGTCACGTCGGCGGTGAAGTAGCCACGATCAAGCCACTGCTGGTACAACGCAGCCTCAACGGCCTTCGGATCCCAGCTTTTCGGCAGGGCGTCGGCACGGCTTGTGGAATGGTTCAGGGTGTTTTTGTCAGTCACCCTTGCCATAATAGCTTGTGCCCACCTCGCCGAACTGCCACTGAGGGGCTTATCGACGCCGCGGGCACACGCACCGCGCCAACTGCAGGTTTACAGCAGGCCGAGGGAGGCAACGGCGTCGCGTTCCTCCTGCAGTTCCGCGATGTTGGCGGCAATGCGCTCCTTCTGGAAGTCGCTGAGTTTCCAGGCCCTGCACGATCTCCCACGCACCATTGCGGGATACCGTGGGGAAGCCGAAAGATCAGGCCCTCAGGGCACACCGTAGGAGCCGTCCGACGGAATGGCTGCGGATGCCCACTTCTCGGTGCCCTGCACCCAGTCGCGCATGTGATCAATCGCAGAGGAGGCAGCGGAGGCGGCGGAGGACTTACCACGCACCTCAATGATCTCAGCGCCGCGCTTAGCCACGCGCGGAATGAACTCATTCACGTACCAATCCTGGTCCACCAGATCGGACACCTTGTCGCCACCAACGGTGGCGTAGGTGATGTCGGGGAACTGCGTGGCCGAGTGGTTGCCCCAGATTGCCACCTGTTCAAAATCGGTGGAATCCTTGCCCAGCTTCTCGGCCAGTTGGGAAAGGCTGCGGTTGTGGTCCAGACGCATCATGGCGTTGAAACGTTCCGCCGGAATGTCCTTGGCGTGAGCCTGGGCAATCAGGGCGTTGGTGTTGGCTGGGTTGCCCACCACAAGCACGCGAATATCGTCGGCCGCATGATCGTTGAGGGCAGTGCCCTGGGGGCCAAGATCTTGCCGTTGGCGGCGAGCAGGTCAGAGCGTTCCTCACCCTTGCCACGTGGCTTGGCGCCAACCAGGAAGGCGGCGTTGGCACCGTCAAATGCCTTGTTGGCGTCGTCGGTGACGGTGATCTTCTTGACCAATGGGAACGCGGAATCCAGCAGTTCCATGGCCACACCCTCTGTCGCACCAAGCGCGGGGGTGATTTCCAAAAGATTCAGCTCGATAGGAGTGTCCTGCCCGTACACATCACCGTTGGCGATGCGCCACAGCAGGGAGTAGGCGATCTGGCCGGCAGCTCCAGTCACAGCAATCTTTTTCGGGGCGGCAGTCATAGTCGAGACAATCCTTACTTTTTAGCGAACACGGGGCGTGAGACGGCCCATTATCCCAGGAAATTCGAGCATGCCGTCACACACTGCTTTCTACACTAGCGGGTGTTTTACCATCACGTCACTGATCGCGCGCGAAAAGCTTGCGATGAACATGCACTTAGTTGATATGTCATCTCGCGTCAACGGACTGCTGATACCACATTTTGCGCATGCCCGCTACTCCACGTCACAGCGATATCCCACATCGATACCCCTTTCGGACTGTCCGGTTTTTTCTGAACAGACACCCACAACAAACACCACCAAAAATTTTTATCGGAAAGATTTCCCGATTCGGGTGTGATTTTGTAGACAAGAGGGTATTTTTCACCCCGGCCAGTGAAGTCACTGCATGTGATTATTATTACCTTGCAGCTCAGGCGTGTATTGAATCGGTTCATTACTAAAACGTCGGCATATATTTAACAGTTTCGCGGAACCCCCTAGACACCCCAAAATATTGCGAGAAAATGATGCCGGTTTAGCTCGCGAAAACATCATACATGTGCCATAATTTTATGGTCTAGTTACAAAATCACCCCCGTTACACCCACACGGTCACCCGTCACAACCTGCGGTTTTTCCGAAATCAGAAATCGATTTCCCACTGAACAATAAATTCAGGCACGATTAACTTAGCTGGTAAAACCAGCATGCCTCCAGGAAAGGAACAATCATGAACCGCCCAGCAGCGGACCAAGATACAACCACGTCAAACATAGACAAGGTCGTCGAGGTCGCGCTGGAAACATTCGCCCGTCAGGGGTTCGAGGACACACGCTTGGAAAACATCGCCCACGATTCGGGCATGTCCAAGCGCATGATCCACTATCACTTTGGTGACAAGCGGGGTCTGTATATTCGCGCTCTACGGTTAGCAATCTCACAGCTCCGCCCGGAACCCCAGGCGCTGGAGTTGGATTCAACCGTGCCTGTCGACGGTGTGCGCAAAGTAGTGGAAGCCATCTTCCGCCAAATGGCCGCACACCCGAACGCTATCCGTCTCCTCCTTCTAGAGAACCTTTTTGGCCAAGCTGATATGGCCAATTCCAACCCATTAGCCGACCAATCCAGCGTCCTCCTGCAAATGGACAAACTACTTATGATGGGTCAGGACGCCGGCGCCTTCCGCCCCGGCATTTCTGCGCTGGATGTGTATACCATCATCTCCTCCATGTGCGTGTTCAGGATCGCTTACCCAGCGGCCTTCAAGAACTTGTACCACATCAACTTGAAGGACGAGGAAAACAATGTGGGTATGCAGCGACTTGTTGTCGATGCCGTCCTCGCTTTCCTCACCTCAAACATGCGCAACTCGGGCGGGATGAGTTACCTGACTGTCGAAACCTCGAATGACTTCAACGGCCACGACGGCAACGGCAGCGGCAACATCTACAACGAACTCGACGACGCCACCAGCTTCATCGAATAACGCTGTAGAGAACAACAACACACGTGGCCCCGCACGCTTTCACAACGTGCGGGGCCACGTGCTTATTGGTTTTAGGCCGTCTTTTCTGACGACGCCGCGACCAGCTCCGGCGCACCCAACTTCCGCGCCGCCCCCTCGGTGATAATCACCTCGCCAATATCTTCACGATCCGGCAGGTCATACATGATGGGTACAAGCACTTCCTCCATGATGGCTCGCAGACCACGAGCGCCGGTATTGCGCTCCAACGCCTGATCTGCAATGGCCTCCAGTGCTTCTGGGGTGAAGGTCAGTTTCACGCCATCCATCTCAAAAAGCTTCTCGTACTGCCGCACCAAGGAATTTTTCGGCTCGGTGAGCACGCGCACCAACGATGTTCGATCCAGGTTGGTCACCGTAGCCACCACGGGTAGACGACCAATGAACTCGGGGATCAGACCGAACTTCACCAGATCCTCCGGCAGCACGTCCTTAAACACGTTCACCGTATCGACGTCCGTGACTGACCGCACCTCTGCACCAAAGCCTAGGCCCTTCTTGCCCACGCGATCCTGGATCACCTTCTCCAGGCCAGCAAACGCGCCAGCCACCACAAACAGAATGTTGGAGGTATCCAGCTGAATAAAATCCTGGTTCGGGTGTTTACGCCCTCCCTGCGGCGGCACCGAGGCGGTTGTGCCTTCCAGAATCTTCAACAAAGCCTGCTGAACACCCTCGCCGGAGACATCGCGAGTAATCGACGGGTTTTCCGACTTCCGGGAAATCTTGTCCACCTCATCGATGTAAATGATGCCGCGCTGCGCACGCTGCACATCGTAATCGGATGCCTGAAGCAGTTTGAGCAGAATATTTCCACGTCTTCGCCCACGTAGCCAGCTTCAGTCAGTGAGGTGGCATCGGCGATGGCGAACGGGACGTCGAGAAGCTTGGCCAGCGTTTGAGCAAGGTAGGTTTTGCCGGAACCGGTTGGCCCGAGCAACAAAATATTGGACTTTGCGAGTTCAACCTCGTCATCCTTGTTGATCTTCGCCGTCTGCTGCTCCTCGGCGCGAATCCGCTTGTAGTGGTTGTACACCGCCACCGCGAGCACACGTTTGGCGTCGTCCTGACCGATCACATACTGGTCCAGGAACGCCGAAATTTCGGTCGGACGCGGCAGCTTGTTGTCGTTTGCGGTGTCACCAGCGGAGGCGTTGAGTTCCTCCTCAATGATCTCATTGCATACCTCAATGCACTCGTCGCAAATGTACACTCCACCACCCGCGATGAGCTTTTTCACCTGTTTCTGACTCTTTCCGCAGAACGAGCACTTCAGCAGGTCAGAGCTTTCTTGCATAGCTGCCATGTATCTTCTTTGAACTCACAATCTTCTCACGTGTGGACACCACTCGATGTTCCACACTACTGCTTTTTCGCCACAATGGTGGGACCACCTCTCGTGGTTTCTCCCCCGAATAGGAAGATCCTCCCCCGGTTCATCTCTGCGGATTCAGTCGGAGGAGGATCGTGAGCACTTAATTACCAATTAAGCCATAACTTAAGAAATTTTAAGAATTGCCACCCCTTTGCAGGGGTAATTCATGTAAAACCGCAGTCACGGCACGGCAATAAGCAACATATTAAGATTGAGCTGAGAGCTTACGGTAGTCAAAGACCTGATCGATGATTCCGTAATCCACAGCCTCAGAGGCGGTGAGGATCTTATCGCGGTCAGTATCAAGACGGATCTGCTCAGCAGGACGGCCAGTGTGCCGCGCCAAGGTCTCCTCCATGAGCTTGCGCATACGCTCAATTTCTTGGGCCTGGATCTCCAGGTCAGACACCTGGCCCTGCACGCCACCGGTGGCGGGCTGGTGAATCAGCACACGCGCATTCGGAAGCGCCGCGCGCTTACCGGGGGCACCAGCGGCCAGCAGCACGGCTGCGGCGGAGGCGGCCTGTCCGAGGCAGACAGTCTGGACGTCGGGGCGAACGTACTGCATCGTGTCGTAAATCGCCATCAACGAGGTGAAGGAACCACCGGGAGAGTTGATATACATGGTGATGTCGCGGTCAGGGTCCTGGCCCTCCAGGACCAGAAGCTGCGCCATAATGTCGTTTGCCGAGGCGTCGTCAACCTGGGTACCCAGGAAGATGATGCGCTCTTCAAACAGCTTGTTGTACGGGTTGGACTCCTTCGCGCCGAACGCCGAGTGCTCCACGAAAGACGGCAGCACATAACGGGACGAAGGCATCTGCATTTCACTGCTCATGTTTGTTTAAAACTCCTTGCTTGTTCTGTACCGCGTTAAGACTGCTTAGCAGAGCTGATCACGTGATCCACGAAACCGTAATCCTTGGCCTCCTCCGCCGTGAACCAGCGGTCACGGTCAGAATCCTTGGTGATCTGCTCCACGGTCTGGCCGGTGTGCTGGGCAATAAGCTCCGCCATCTCCCGCTTGGTGTGCGCAAACTGCTCCGCCTGGATGGCAATATCCGCAGCGGTACCGCCCACGCCCGCAGACGGCTGGTGCATCATGATGCGCGCATGCGGCAGGGCGTAACGCTTGCCTTTCGTACCCGCCGAGAGAAGGAACTGACCCATCGACGCTGCCAGCCCCATGCCGTAGGTAGCAACATCGCACGGAGAGTACTTCATCGTGTCATAAATAGCCATGCCGGCGGTCACGGAACCACCAGGCGAGTTGATGTAAAGGGAAATATCGCGATTCGGATCCTCGGCGCTGAGCAAGAGGATCTGGGCGCACAGCTTGTTAGCGATCTCATCATCCACCTGGCTGCCCAGGAAAATAATGCGCTCGCGCAGCAAACGCTCAAACACTGAATCGCTAAGGTTTAACCCGGCAGGTGCTGAGTGCATCCGGCTGATATCAGTCATGGGTGTACACAACCTACTTTCTTTAAATCGTGACGTACAAAGACGATAGCCCCTACAGTACAGCCGCGCTGCCGCCATGGTGGCCTTGTTCGCTGACAGCGTCGAATCTGCATAACCCCCGGTTCGCGTGCTGCCCACTGCGGGAGTCGGGGCGTCGATAAGCGGCAAAACTTCCAGCACACAGCACAAAAGCCCAGCGGCAGTGCTGGGCTTGAGTGATGGTACAGGCTTAGGACTCGTCGGAGTCCTGGGCGGTCTCTTCCTCGTCGCCGAAGTAGATCTTCGGGTCAACGTCATTGCCGTCGGAGTCCTTAACCGTGACGCTGCAGATGGCGTTGGCCAGGGCCTTGCCGCGGCGAACATCGGAAACCAGGTTCAGCAGTTGACCGCTCTGCTGCAGCTGCATCAAGAACTGCTGGGGCTCCACACCATAGCGGCGGGCGGTGAACACGATGTGGTCATTCAACTCGTCCTGAGTCACCTCAGGCTCTTCCTTCTCCGCAAGCACGTCCAAGAACAGCTGCGTGCGCACAGCCTCTTCGGCGCTGGTACGGGTCTGCTCGTTGAACTCCTCACGGCTGGTGCCTTGAGCCTCAAGCAGCTTCTCAAACAGGGCTTCGTCGCCACCAAGCTGGCCCATGAGCTGCTGCACCTGGGCGTTGACCTGCTCGTCAACCACGGACGCGGGCAGCGGGAACTGCGTCTTCTCCAGGGCGACCTTCAGCACCTCTTCGCGGATGCTGGCAGCCTGCTCGGCCTTGGCAGATTCCTCCGCGCCGGAAGCCAGGTCAGCGCGCAGCTCCTCCACGGTGTCAAACTCGGAGGCCATCTGAGCGAAATCGTCATCCAGCTCGGGAAGCTCGCGCTCCTTCACTGCGGTCACCGTGACGGTCACCTCGGCGTCCTTGTCGGCGTACTCACCGAACACCAACTTGGACGTGAAAGTGGCGGACTCGTCGGCCTTCAGGCCCTTCACTGCGTCATCAAGGCCCTCAATGAGGTCGCCGGAACCAACGCGGTAGGACATGTCTTCGACCTTGGCGTCTTCAATCTCTTCGCCATCAACCGTGGCGGACAGGTTAAGGGTGATGAAGTCCTCGTCGCCAGCCTCGCGGTCAACGGTCTTCAAGGAACCAAAACGTTCGCGCAGGTGCTCCAGCTCGTGATCAATGCGCTCCTCAGTGGAACCCAAGGCTGGGACCTCGACGGAAATCTCGGAAAAGTCTGGAAGGTCGAACTCGGGGCGAACATCAACCTCGGCGACGAACTCGATCACGTCGCCGTCCTCCAGCTTGGTGATGTCAATGTTCGGCTGGCCAAGCGCCTTAATATCAAGCTCCTCGATGGCCTGGCCGTAGCGCGTAGGCAGCATGTCGTTCACAACCTGCTCCAAGACAGGGCCGCGCCCGACGCGCGCATCAATCAACTGGCGGGGTGCCTTGCCGCGACGGAAACCCGGAATGTTGATCTGCTGGGCCAACGCCTGGTACGCCTTGTCCAGTTCGGGTCCGAGTTCGCTAAAAGGCACCTCAACTGTCACCTTCACGCGGGTGTCATTGAGCTGATCAACAGAGCTCTTCACGAGTCATTCTCCTGGAACATGGTTTGTGAAATGAATAAGACAAAAGGACCCTTCAGTACGAAGGATCCCAGTCGGGGCAACAGGATTTGAACCTGCGACCCCCTGCTCCCAAAGCAGGTGCGCTACCAAACTGCGCCATACCCCGTTATGTAGTTACACACTGTAGCCGTGCCACAACAAACGCTGTAAACGTGCTGTGTGCGGGTACGAAAATGCAGTTTACATAGTTTTCCGTTCGAGCACATACACCGGGGTAGCCTAACGCACCGTTTTATGCCTTCACCTGCGATTTTCAGGACGCTTAGCGCTGTGCTTAGCACCAGGCTTAGCGACGCCCGCGCAGCCTCACCATCGCACGCATCAACACCGCAAGCAATCCCACGGCGATCCCACAGCGATCCCAGAGCGTGATCCTGCGGTTTCCTTACGTGTTTGTAGTGATCTGCTCGTAGGCTTGTTCGGCAACTATTCTGCACTCCCTCCCCCGCCTAAAACGAACGTAACGGCGAGACAGTTCTAGGCGATACATAGAGAGAGTAAGGAAAGGTGCCACAGCGCCCGTGGCCGAACCGAAGGCGACTTGCGGGCGCTGTGGTGATCACTGTTAGTTGACATCGCCTAGCTGGCATCACCATCTCCAGCCCTTCCAGCGAAAATTGTTCAACAATTCCCATAAAACACTGGCGGACCTTCCACTTTTAGCGCTTACCCCATATCGCAGCTCGCTGGGGTACAACACGCGGGGTGTAACACATCAACCCGAGCAGATAACCAATAGATCAGCACAAAAGCTAATAACGGCTACATTACAGTGCTGTAACGATCGCATAACAGCACTATCCCATCAACAGAGTGTCGAGAATGCTATAGATATTACCATTGAAAAATTCCCTGCATTCGGCCCGCATAGTAAATGTGATGACTATCCAATCCGACTTTTTCTCGTTCCACCACCATGGCCAGAACCAGACAGTGACACAACTCTTTTCGCACTTCACCACAAAGATGCCAGTGATTAAAATCACTTCTGAAGCACGGCATTCCCCTCCCCCGAAAGTAGTGACCCCCACCCCAAGCTGCCGCACCACAACACTCACCCGCAACGCAAATATCCCCAACTACCAGCACTCTTGCTAGCCCGACACCTCTAGCGAGCAATGGGACATAGATCAATTACATGAAGAACATTTAATATTTTCTTCTCCCACACTTTGCGGACATATTCACATCTCGCGCGCCAGAGACTTAGTTTAACAATTAAACAATCTCCACCCCAAACATATTCAAACCGGACAATCACGCCTAACCCACAGTACCCACTTACGGACACAAGCAGAATAGCTAACCCCTATAGCAATTTCGATAGTTATCATTGTGATGTTCTCCGCGAATTGCTGACGCGTTTCAAAAATGTTGACACGTCTTACAGTTTGCTCTCGGTTGTATAACGGTTTTATATCGAAGCTAGGTTGTTGATGTGTCAATAAATTAGGCCACAAAAGCATCGGGGCAATCATTGGAACAAAAGAGAAACGCCCCCAGAGCTTGCACAATGAGTAATACTTCATTTTCATAAACAATAAAATCGCCCCCTACCGCATCACTGCCGGTAGGAGGCGATCCTTGGAGGGAACGACGGGAATCGAACCCGCGTCTTCAGCTTGGAAGGCTGAGGTATTAGCCACTATACGACGTTCCCCTTGCAGGTAGATACCCTATCTCACGGCACGTTCTTTGGCAAAATAGCACCACAGGACGCCCATTCGAGGCCAACGGTATGTCGTTAGGCTGCAGCCACACGGCACCCCAAGACGCCTCGTTAACTCCATCCGCTAGCACTATCGGCGATGGCTAGCACCCCCTTTCACTACGCCGATAGCACCCCCGCTATATCCCCCATCGAAACTTTTTTTCGCGCATCATCCGGCACCACCGGAGCCTTGTACACCATCTAGATCGATCATCAAACCACCCCAGAACGTCATCAATTAAGTCCAAAACATGACGCGATCCAAAAACTTTCAGACGCGACGCAGATGCTCAATTTGTCTGACCTTGCTGGAAAAACCCACCGTAGTATGGGTGTTACCCGCACGAGACGAAAAGTTGTTTCTGCCCCCACAGAATTACCCCATGTTTTCATCTGAGATGAACCTTGGATTGAGTATAAGTTGCCAAAGGGAACATTCCCGAACAAACCCACTCGGAATCACAGGGGACTTTATTTAGTATTTTAAGACTTTTCTTAGTTGCACCGTCTACTGTAGTTTGCATGCAACCTAAAATTGTAGATTCCGAAACCGGACGTGAACTCTGGACAGCAGTGGAATGCGCTGAATTTTCCGGCACAGCTCGTGGCACTTTCACAAGCTACGCGGGCCGCGGCCGCGCCCCGAAGCCAGTAGCTAAGTTACATGGCCTCACCCTTTGGGATTCCAAGACCATCCACGAGTGGGTGGAAGATCGCAAGAAGGGCATCTTCGTGCCGCAGGGTGAAGCTCAGTAGTCCAGCACTGCTGTTATTCATCGGTCTGTACCTGAGGCAGCATCATCGTGGTGCGGCAGGGTATGGCTGACAGAATGTGCTCTTTTCGCGCGTCTTTTGTCCCTTGGTTGGTGCATTATCGCCTGATTGGTGACCTTCCCGCCATGTGGCGCACCCACTAAGCGACTGGAACTTTTCGGGAGTGGCCGTCGTTGAGTGCGTGTAGTTGTCCATCAACCAAATGGAAATGAGACCTTGTGCTTGCACTCATTCTTGTCCTCCTCGCCGTTGGCGGTGTCGTCTTCTTTATGTCGCGACGCAGCGCGTCGAACACTAAGGCGATTCAGGAAACGGAACTTGATGATGCCATTGCGGATGCACGGCGCTGGATTGAGCGGCTAGGTTCACAGGTGTTGACCATCGCGGGAACTGACACCGCATCCACTCAGGCCATTGCCGACGCATCAGAGCGTTATAACGCAGCGTCGTCTCAGATCAGCACCGCGACAACAGTGAAACAGGCTCAGCTTGCACGCGAGTCCGCTCTTGAGGGCTTGTATTACATCAACGCAGCCCGAGAGATGCTAGGCATGCCCGCAGGACCAGAGCTTCCACCACTGGAGGGACAGCGGCAGGCAGGTAAAGTTACCGAGCAACGCACCATTTCGCATGAGGGGCATGACATCACTGCCTCGCCGGTTGCTACGGAGCAGACGCCTAACTACTATCCTGGTGGCACCGTTGCTGGCCGTCCAGTTCCTGCTGGGTGGTATTCCGAGCCTTGGTGGGCGGATGCGTTGCGCACCGGTTTGTGGACTGCTGGCTCAATGATGCTATTCAACGCATTGTTTAATGGCATGTCCGGAATTGGGTATTCAGCTGCGGCCTTCGCCAACGGAATCGGCGATTCCGCAGGGGATGCCCTATCTGGCATCGGCGATGCCTTTGGGGGCGATGGTGGGGGATTCTTGGACGGACTTTTCGGCGGCGATAGCGATGGCGGCTTCCTTGATGGAATGTTCGACGGCGGTATTGGCGACATTTTTGATTAGTTCGTCACCCCGCGCTTCAACCCCCCGCGCCCCTAACTGTGCCTATTATTTGGGCAGGTTGGGGGCGATTCCTGTTTTTTCGTAATCGGCGATGACATCAATGCGTCGTTGATGCCGTTCCGCTTTGCTCCATTCTTCGGAAAGGAAGGCGTCGACAATTGCCAGCACCTCGTCCTCGCTATGCATTCGTCCGCCGATGCCAATGAGCTGAGCGTTATTATGCTCCCGGGCAAGGCGCGCAATCTCAGGCGACCACGCTAGGGCGCAGCGTGCACCTTTAACCTTGTTGGCCGCAATCTGCTCACCGTTTCCTGAACCACCCAACACGATGCCCAACGAACCAGGATCATTCACTGTGCGATACGCCGCTTCGATGCAGAATGCTGGGTAATCGTCTTCAGGATCGTAATCGTGCGCCCCACAGTCGATAACTTCGTGCCCGGCATCAGTGAGGTGCTTGGCAATAACATTCTTCATCTCGAACCCTGCATGGTCCGCTCCAAGGTAAACACGCATATTTCCTAGTGTAGCCGACTCGTTTTACTCCCTGTTGGCTTCGGCCAAGAAGGCGTAAGAACTCAACCAAAAAAGCGCCACGTGACATTTTCTCCAACTTTTGGTGGATAACTGGAGGTATCCGGGGCTAACGTATGTAGGTGAAGACGCACGCTTAAGTATGAGCAGGAGCACACCATGTCACACGCGCCGACGGTTCGCACCGTTCGACATGACATCAACACCAAACCCTTCATCGTCATCTGGGAGGTCACGCGCGCCTGCGCCTTGGTGTGCAAACACTGCCGTGCCGACGCCCAACACCATGCCAACCCACGTCAGCTCAGCACCGAGGATGGCCTCAAGCTTCTCGACGCCTGGCAAGTTACCCGCGCCCCTATCCCTTGGTGGTTCTGACCGGCGGTGACCCCTGCGAACGGGATGACTTGGAACAACTGGTGGAGTACGGGACGTCGTTAGGCTTAAACGTCTCCATCTCACCATCAGTGACCCCGAAACTCACTCCCGAGCGCATTTCCTCGCTGCGGGAGGCTGGGGCAAAGGCCATGTCTATGTCTCTTGACGGCGCCACCGCCGCCACCCATGATTCTTTCCGCGGCTTCCCCGGAACATTCGATGCGACGCTGGCATTGGCTCCACATGTGGTGGGATGCGGCTTCCGACTGCAAATCAATTCCACCTTGACGCGCAGCAATATTCACGAAGCTCCAGCACTGTTGAAGCAGGTCATCGATATGGGCGCACATATGTGGTACACCTTCTTCCTCGTTCCCACCGGTCGCGGAACGCAGCTTCACTCCCTCTCCCCCACCGAGCGTGAAGACGTGCTGCACTGGCTGCATGATGTGTCAGACCGCATCGCTATCAAAACCACTGAAGCCCCGCAGTATCGCCGCGTCGCGCTGCAGCGCAAACAACCTGACTACGCATACTCCGGCGGCGACCTGTACCAACAACTGACCGCACAAACCCACAAGCTTTTGGGGGAAGTGCCCGTGAAACCACGCCGTCCTCGCCCTCCCATGGCGGTAAATTCCGGGTCAGGCTTCGCGTTTATCGACCACATCGGTGACGTTTACCCCAGCGGCTTCTGCCACTGCACTGCGGAAACGTCACCGACACCTCCTTCGCGGACATCTACGAACACTCCCCCGTATTCCAGAACCTCCGCGACCCCGACCACTGGGAAGGCAAGTGCAGCGTGTGCGAATTCCACACCGTCTGCGGCGGTTCCCGCTCGACCGCCTACGCAATGACCGGCAACTATCGAGCCTCAGATCCTACCTGTTCATACGTGCCGCCTGCCTGGAAAAAGTCCAGCTAGAAGCATTCCTCTTCGCACACATGTACCCAGATGGGGGGAGGCATGTCAGCGCAATGTCTACCGCCGATACTATTGTGGGGAAGCACATTAATGAAACGGCGACATGTGTAGAAGGACATAATGCGAGAATCTGTGCCGAGCAGGCACATCAGAACGGTACTGGGCTTGGTGATGGCCCTGTGCTTGGTCGGCGGCATTGCTGCCTGTGAGTTCCCCACAGAAAAACAACTCGCCAAACCTTTAGGCAGCTCGGATGGGTCTGGATCCTCTGGTGGCACCACTCCTGGCTCGGCTTTCAGCGAGGCTGATTCCGCCATCGCTGTATTACAGTCACTTCCCGTCAAAGGGCGTGCGCCAAAGACAGGCTACAACCGTGATCAGTTTGGGCAGCGCTGGTCAGACAACGTCTCGGTTGAGAGCGGACACAATGGGTGCGACACACGCAATGACATTCTTCGACGCGACCTCACCAACGTGGAACTTAAACCTGGCTCGCGGGACTGCGTTGTGGTGAGTGGACTCCTGCACGACCCATACACAGGCAAAGACATCCCTTTTACCCGTGGCCAAGGCACCTCGGAGGCGGTGCAGATTGATCACGTGGTGGCTATGTCCAACGCATGGCAAACCGGCGCGCAGCAACTCACGGCAGAAGAACGCACCAACTTTGCCAACGACCCATTGAATCTTCTGGCTGTGGATGGTCCCGCAAACCAAAAGAAGGGCGACGGTGATGCCGCAACATGGCTACCGCCGCAGAAAAGCTATCGCTGTGCCTATGTCGCGCGCCAGATTGAGGTGAAGGCGCGGTACCGCCTCTGGGTTACTCAGCCAGAGAAAGACGCGATGCTCTCAATTCTGGATACGTGCGACACGGACACAAGTTAGTTGAATTCAAGGCCCTCGGTGCGGGAGCGCTTGAGCTCGAAGAAGTGCGGGTACTTGGCTAGGAGCACTGCCCCGTCGAAGATGCTCCCGGCATCCTCGCCACGTGGAATACGGGTGAGCACTGGCCCGAAGAAGGCTGTGTCGCCCAGGGCAACAACCGGGGTGCCTACCTCGTCGCCCACGCGATCCATCGCGCCCTGGTGGTAGGCACGGAGCTGGTCATCAACCTCGGTGGTGGAAGCGACATCGAGAAGTGACGCCGGCAGGCCGACAGCAGCGAGGGATTCCGCAATGAGGGCTTCGTACGCGCCGTAGCCTTCCTTGCCACCTTGCTCACCGTTATGGATGCGGGTCCCGAGGTCGGTGTACAGGGCGTCCACCTTGTCAGAGTGATTGGCCTTGACGGCCGCGAACACACGCTGTAGAACCCAGTTGGCTTCCATCTTCCGGCGGTAGTCCTCGGGGAGGTAGTCACGCCCCTCGTTGAGGACAGACAAGCTCATCGGGATCCACTCAACCTCAATATCACGAACTTTTTCTACTTCTTTGATCCAGCGGGAAGTCACCCAGCAGTAAGGGCAGGAGACATCAAACCAGAATGAGACTTTTTCAGACATAGTGCTTTCCTCACAATTGATGATGGTGTGATTACTCAACAACCACACCATCCTAGGCGCAAGATTAGTCTGGAAGCCACTAACCGCAACACAACAACACATGGTTGTTCATGTACAGAAAGGCCGTCATGACGTCCCTCAATCTAACCCGGGTCGAAGCCGCAGAACGGGCCCGTATCCTCAGCGTCCAGCGCTACGACATTGCGCTGGACCTCACCCACGGCGACAAGGAATTCGGGTCCATCACCACGGTGAAATTCACCGTCAAGGAACCCTGCGACACGTTCATTGATCTGCGGGCCGCGCGCGTTCGGGAAGTCATCCTTGATGGTAACGACATCACCGAAGGTGCCATCACCCTGGACGAGAAAGGATACGACCCAACCCACGGCGTGGCGCTGCGCGACCTTACCACTGGCGAACACACTCTCCGCATCACTGCGGACTGCGAGTACTCGCGCACTGGTCAGGGGCTGCACCGCTTTGTTGACCCGGCTGACGGGGAGACCTACCTGTACACCCAGTTTGAAACCGCCGACGCCAAGCGTGTGTTTGCCTGCTTTGACCAGCCGGATCTGAAGGCACGATACAAACTGACTGTGCGCACGCCAGACAACTGGAAGGTTATTTCCAACGCGGAGCAGGACGTTCAAAAACCGCCGACGGTGAGGTCCATATTTCCCGCATCGACTATCCCTTATCCACCTACCTGGTTGCGCTGTGCGCCGGGCCTTACCACGAGGTGCGGAGTAGTTGGACGGGCACGCTGACCCGGCACCCGGAAACCCCTGAGGATCAGCCCGACACGATCACCGTGCCGTTTGGCCTGTACTGCCGCGCATCCCTGGCACCACATCTTGATGCGGAACGCATCTTCGAGCAAACCAAGCAGGGTTTTGACTGGTACCATCGCAACTTCGGCATGGCCTATCCCTTTGGCAAATACGATCAGGTATTCTGCCCCGAATACAACATGGGGGCCATGGAAAACGCGGGGTGCGTGACATTCCGCGACGAGTACATATTCACCTCCAAGGTGACGCGTTACCTCTATGAACGCCGCTGTGACACGATTCTGCACGAACTGGCGCACATGTGGTTCGGCGACCTGGTCACCATGGAATGGTGGGGCGATTTGTGGTTGAACGAGTCCTTTGCCACCTGGGCAGCGGCGATCTCCCAGGCGGAGGAGACGGAATTTGACACCGCTTGGGTGACCTTCGCCAACATTGAAAAGTCCTGGGCCTACCGGCAAGACCAGCTTCCCTCCACACACCCGGTGTTCACCGATGCCTCGGACGTAGAGACGGTGGAGCAGAACTTTGACGGCATTACCTATGCAAAGGGGGCGTCGATACTCAAGCAGTTGCAGGCATATGTGGGTCGCGACGCCTTCCTGGCCGGCGTGAGGCGGCATTTTGCGAACCACGCGTTCGGCAACGCCACTTTTGACGACCTGCTGGCTGCGCTGGCGGAGGCATCCGGCCGTGATCTGCTGGGCTGGGCTGATCAGTGGCTAAAGACCACCGGTATCAACACCATCCGCCCGCGTTTCACTGTGCAAAACGGCAGTTATCTCACCTTCGAGGTGGAGCAACTGGGTGCCGCGCCCGGCGCGGGTGAGCTGCGCGACCACCGCATCGCCGTGGGCTTGTATTCGGTGATGCCGGACACGGGCAAGGTGGTGCGTACCCACCGCGTAGAGCTGGATCTGTCGGGGGCCTCCACTCCGGTTCCTGAGTTGGTGGAGGTACCCGTGGCGGACCTGGTACTGGTCAACGATGATGACCTCACCTACTGCCTGATGGGTTTGGACCAGGATTCCCTGCACTTTATCACTCACCACATCGCTGATATTGAGGACCCGATGGCGCGTTCCCTGTGCTGGTCGGCGGCGTGGCAGATGACCCGCAACGGCGAGATGAAGGCACGCGACTTCCTAACCCTAGTCGCCCAAGGTGCCGCCACAGAAACCGAGATTGGTGTGCTGGAGTTGATTCTGGCACAGGCCCGTGAGGCACTGGCCAGCTACGCCGATCCGGATTGGGCTGAGGCTACCGGCCGAAAACTGCTTGTCGACGCCCTGCTGCACGGCGCGCGCTCCTCCACCCCCGGTTCCGACTACCAGCTGGCCTTTGTGAAAGCGCTGGCACGGACCCGGCAAACTGAGGACAGCATCGCGTTTTTCACCTCCGTCCTCGCCGACGAGCCGCCAGCTGAGGGCTTGGTTATGGATACGGAACTCCGCTGGGCGGCGTTGTCCATCCTGGTTGGCGCCAATGCTGTTACTGAGGTGGAGGCGGCGATTCAAGAGGAATTGGGTCGCGATAACTCCGCCACCAGCCATAACTATGCCCAGCGCACCCGTGCCGCGGTGAATACCCCTGAAGCAAAGCAGGCCGTGTTTGCGGAGTTGACGGATGTGAGCAGTACCTTGTCCAACCTGTATCGTCGCCACAAGCTGGACGGCTTTACCTATCCGGGTTCCGCACCATCGCTCGCTGACCTTGGTCCGCGCTACTTCGAGATAGCGGCGGATTTGTGGCGGGGGATTCTCCTCTGAGGTGGCACTGCAGGTACTCACGGGCCTCTACCCCACCTGGGACATTTCAGAGGACGCTATTGCTGCCGCTGATGCGCTGCTCGCGCAGGACGATCTTCCTGCAGGGCTGGCGCGCGTGGTGGCGGAGAATCAGGATCGCGTGAAGCGTGCGCTGCGCAACCAGCGCTTTGATGCCGCATAGTTGATAAGCGCACAGTATGCCTCTCCTTACTGTGCTTCTGACTGCGCTTCGTGCCAGTCAGCAATGTGCCGCATGATCACCTTGTCAGAGTCCTGATGAGCGTGCTTGTTGGCGTCCTCGTTGCCGCCCAGGTCAAGGCCAGCGATGTAGCGTGGGCCGCCAAGTGCGTGCCCGGCCCCTGGATAGGTGAAGCTTTCGACGGTGCCGGATCCATCGGGGCGTCGTGACGCGTGATCGGCAATGATGGAGGCCGCGCCTGCGGAATCCCACATCCTGTCATCCTCGCCTGCCAGCAGCAGGATATTTCCCTTTGAAGTTTTCCACCTTGATGCGGGCGGTTTCACGGTCCGACTCGGATGCCTTATTCAGGCTGGCGTCGTACATGGCCCGGAAGGAGGTGGGAAACCCCAGGAGGCTACCGCCGATGGTGCGCATCATGATGGTGGCATCAGCGGCAAACGGAACATACGGCACGGGCTCGCCCCGCCACTTCCACGAGGAATGCGGGCTGCGGTCCGATGAGGATCAAGCCCGTTGAAGCTGTAGGCGCTGGGTGCAACCGCGATCACATTGTCGATCTCCGGGTAGCGAGCCGCCAGGTTCAGCGCCAGTTCCGCGCCTTTCGACGCCCCGCGCACCGTGATCGGGTGTGGGGCGTCAGGCAGGACTTCCTCAATGAACTCCAAGGGCACCTCCCTGAGGGCGCTCTGCTGACCGTCCTGGCCGAAGAAAAACAGCGAATACACCTCCACGCCACTACGAGCGAGTTCTGCGGCGTCCTCGAAGGCCGAACTTCCCTCTGAACCGCCAAAGACAATCACGCTGCCCGCTTTGGTCCGGTGCGTGGGCACAAGGTGAAAGCCGCGCACATAGGTACGGTCATAACGGGACACTGTGACGCCCTCGACAGTGGTGTTGTAGGTTGCTGGATCGGCGAGACTGGCGGCATCATCGGACGACATCGAGCCGTACGTGTGAATGTTGTAGGCACGCAAGCCGAACACCATGGCAATAATCACACAAAGGACACCTAGAAAAACAAGTAGTTTACGTTTTCGTCCAATTTTCCTCGACATCACGACACCCTTCTGCATCACCGCGCACTGTGGCGTACCCTGGTGAATCCAGCATACGACCTTGACACAGCGGCAATGTGAAAAACGAATAGGGAAAAATCGATACAGGAAAGAAAAATCGATACAGGAAAGCAGTATCAGTCAGGCAAGTAGGCTCTCAGGCAGTTCGGGGCAAGGAATCGAGTCGACCTGCATCGTCTTTGATAAAAGGTCACACTTAGCAAATAAAATGACAACTTTTTAATAAACTTTTTGCTTGGTTACCCAGGGTAAACCTTCTAAAATTTTCATCATGAGCACCCCGCATCGCGCAGCAGCGCAACAGCTACAGCATTCCTGTGCGCGCCTACTGCCTTCACGGTGCAACAGACTCCATTTCCCACACTCAGCGCACAATGGACGTTAAAACAACGACCTCCCGCATTCCGTGCATTCTTAACTCCACATAACACTTCAAGCCCCGCCCCCTTTCGACCCCATTCCCTGTCGCGTTTTATGCTCGCATTGTTCTTCGTACTGCCCCCAGTAAAGGCGTGAAGAGAAAGTAGTCCCCTTATGAACACCACACTCCGCGTAGGCGCAGCACTTGTAGCAGCGTCTGTCCTTGTTATTGGCTTGGGCGCCTGCTCCTCCAACGGCAACAACGCAGCTTCCCAACAGCGTCACCGTCATGCCACTGCCCAGTGACGATGGCACCAGCGGCATTCCCACGTCAACGGTCACCCCCACCGCCTCCACAGAGCCAAACACTGCCGCCGCACGGCTAGAGATTCAGGTTGCGGGCAACCAGCTAAAAGATGCCTTCGGCCCGGTGATATGCGTTGATGAGGACGCAGACGGCGACCTTGATGTTGACGCGGGCGTCGACAAGATCAGTGGCGAGCTAGAGATGGACATAACCTCGCCAGACAACAACCCCCGCCTGGATGAACTCCACATTGAGACCCCCAGTGTGAACATCAAGATTGATGACGATGTCCCTGGTTCAATTGAGCACACAAAAGTAACACATGAGGGCAATACCTGGATAGTAGAGGGGACAGGTTTTTATGAAGCTGATCACAGTCGAACTGATAGTATCTTCGTGAAGGCAACCTGCCCATAGTTCACATGTCCACTACCCCCGTTGGACTTTCACTGATTTCATTGACGCACCGCACACTTATGGGAGGTTTTCTGACCGATAACGCCCGAAGACCTCCGGCGTGTACCCCCAAATTTGCAAGCAGAAACACTATAGTCATACCAGTCCTGTACTGGGATGATGAAAATTTTTCACGTATGAATTAACGAGCCGCCTACCCTCTAGATTATTACTGGAATACATGGATGACATTCGTCGGTTCCTCCCCCCTGGTCGGAACCTTAGTAGCGCTGATCGGGCTTGCCATCGCCGGCGCAGCGCTTACTAACAACAAGCAGATACCGCGCGTGGATCCCTCGCCGGTAGTTTTGCATACCCAGATCCAGAAGTCGTCTGAAGGTGCCGCCCCATCCACCACACCCGGGGAACCACAAAGCTCGGAAGTGCATTCGCAACCGCCTGTGGAGGCCGACACCGCGCAAAGCCCCTGCAGCGAACCAGAACCCCGCCCCACCACCACCGCCCGCACTGCAACTCCCTGGCATCCCCCCGGTCGTACTGCCCGTTGTCCCACAGGTACCGCTCAACTATCAGCCGCTTGACGTCATTGGTGACGTCCTTGGCAACTAGCGCAGCGGGGGCTTGAGGTACGACCATGAAGCACCAAACTTCCGCTCGCTGGCGTATTTCCTACTGGATTATCGCCACGGTGTTGTTGGCGTTGCTTGCCGTCATTTTGACCACACGAACGTTCCTGTTTTCGCGCATTGAAGAGGACGCGAACGCAACGGTAGAGCAGGAGGTTTCGGAGTTTCGGGCATTCGTGGAAAGCGGCACAGACCCCCAAACGGCGGCGCCGTTTACGACGTCCCGGCGCATGATGGAGGTGTATCTGTCCCGCCAGATTGTGTCCAACAATCAGGCTATTTTCGGCATGGTGGACGGTCAGCTGATCCAGATGGATTTATCGGGCAACAGTGGGTCGCATGTGCGTGAGGTGCAGTCCAACAGCCCGCTGGTGAGTAGTGTGTTGCAGTCGGACAATCCTTCAGGCGTCTACAAGGATAGTGAGCTGGGCCAGGTGCATTGGGGACGGGTGGCGGTGACGACCTCTGGCCCACATGGCCAGCCGGAAAGCCATCAGGACCAAGGGCAGTTTAAGTACCAGGGCTCGGAAAGCGTGTTTGTGGTGGCGGTGTTTACCGAACCATCACGGTCCGAGGTTTCTGGGCAGATGGGGTCGATTGCGCTGGTGGGAGCCGGTGGTTTGGCCGTGACGTCGTTTATCGCGTGGCTGGTGGCAGGTCAGATTCTCGCACCGTTGCGTGATTTACGCCGGGTGGCGGCAAGTATTACTGATTCGGATTTGTCGCAGCGCGTTCCCGTGGTGGGGCATGACGAAATCGCGCAGTTGGCGCAAACGTTTAACGGCATGCTGGATCGCTTGGAGCGCTCTTACCGCGACCAGCGGCAGTTTGTGGACGACGCGGGCCATGAGCTGCGCACCCCCATTACGGTGATCCGGGGCCAGCTGGAACTACTCAACGACGCGAGCTACGAGGAACGGGAACGATCCATTTCCCTGACCATCGACGAGCTGGACCGCATGGCGCGCATTGTTAATGATTTGCTCACCCTGGCCATTGCCGACTCCGCCGATTTTGTGCACCCCACCATGGTGGATGCCGCCGAGTTGACCATCGATATTGAGGATAAAACACATGTGATGGCAACGCGCACTATCCGCTTAACTGCGGTGGCGGAAGGCATGGTGTATGTGGATGAGCAACGCATCACACAGGCAATGTTGGAACTTTAATAATGCTATTCGCCACACCACAGATAACGACGCCATTGAGATTGGTAGTGCGTTTATTGGCCAAGGTGAGAACCGCATTTTACGCCTGTGGATTAGAGATTTTGGCCCAGGTATTCCGGCCGACGTTCTTCCGGGGCTATTTGAACGTTTTAGTCGCGGACGTGGCTCCATTAAACGGCATAATGGGGCAGGATTAGGTTTGTCTATCGTTCGGGCCATTGCGGATGCGCATGATGGTTCTGCGTGGGTGGAATCTTCTGAGGGCTACGGCGCGACATTTGGGCTTGATTTGCCGGCTGGTCGTCCATACGACGGGGATGACCAGGGCACAGTGAGTTAATTGGGATGGGTTGATCATGAAGGAGACTAGACCATGAGTCGTATTTTGATCGCTGAGGACGACAGAGGCATCGCGGACTTCATTGACCGCGGACTCACCGCAGCGGGCTACACCTGCGACATTGCAGAAGACGGGGTTGATGCCTTTAATCTCGCACGGACCGGCGCCTTTGACCTCATGGTCCTTGATCTGGGCCTGCCTGAGATTGATGGGGTCGAGGTGCTGCGGCAGCTTCGTGCTGTGCAGGAGATACTCCCAGTGATCGTATTGACGGCTAGGACCAACATTGAGGACCGCGTACGCACCCTAGAGGGTGGGGCAAATGACTACATGCCTAAGCCGTTCCAATTTGCGGAACTTTTGGCCCGCATTCGTTTGCGCCTCATGGATCGTTCCGAAGGTGATTCCTCCCACATTCTTACTCGCGATGATTTAACCCTGGATCTACGGACTCAACGGGTCAAAGTGGGGGATAAATGGCGGGATGTTTCTCGCCGTGAAATGGGTTTATTAGAAACTCTGATGAGAAACCCAGGTGAGGTGATGTCACGCGCTCAACTCTTGAGCAAAGTGTGGGGCATGGATTTTGATCCTGGCTCAAATGTTGTGGACGTGTATATTCGGACTTTACGAAAGAAAATTGGTTCAGAAAGAGTAGAAACAGTTCGTGGTGCTGGTTACCGATTGAGGTGATCTCCTTTGCATGAATCCGCTGAACGCCGAAGCGGCCAGACAACCGACCATCCTGACGACGCCCCGCGTCCCACGTCCCCGTCGCCCGCGCCGACAGCACGGTACGAATCGGTGCTGTACGACTCGCCGCAGTTCTCACGAGGACGGCACCGCGCCCCAGAGGACCCAGAGACGGAGGCGGAGGAAGAGGGCAGAGGATCTTAACGACCCCCCGAGCGCGACCCAGGCCAGCGACAGGCAAGCGGATACACCAGATGATGCCTCCCACTACGCCACTACTCCCCCATCGGTACACACCGCCAAGCGGTTGGACCAGGAGCTGGGTTCGCGACGCTTCACGTGGGTGAGGGAGGCGTTTCACGAGTACGTACTGCGCAAAGATCGCATCGCCCCCATCGTGTCGGCCCTGCTGCTGGCCTTGGTACTGTGGCAACTGCCTGATTCCCTCCCACGGGACGCTCGCACCACATTCGCGGTGTTCGGGGTGGCGGTGTGGTTTTGGGTATTTTCCTCCATTGACGACACCTACGTTGCCCTAGGTGGCTCCAGTATCTTGGTGCTCACGGGCGTCATCACAGTCGACGAGTTTTTCGGCCCGCTGGGCGACACAACAACGTGGCTGCTCATCGGCGCTTTCATCATTTCGACAGGTGTGGCCACATCCGGCTTGGCCATGCGTGGAGCGGTCATCGTCACAGCCGGGACGAAGAACCCGCGCATGCTGGTGCACGCGGTGACACTGGCCACCGTGTGCACGGTGTTTGCGGTGCCCGCAACGGCGGGCCGAGCAGCGCTGTTGGTGCCGGTGTTCGTCGCCCTGGGTAGGGTACTTAAAGCCCAACATTCGTGGCTGGTGGTCACGCTAAGCTTGTTGTTCCCGTCGGTGATTCTGCTTTCGGCGGTGGGTTCGCTCATCGGTGCGGGCGCGCACCTGATTACTGACCAGATTCTGCAGGACAACAACCTGAAATCAATCGGGTTTGCCAGCTGGCTGATTGCCGGTTTGCCTTTGGCTATAGTCACCTCGCACCTGGCCGCGGAGGTGATTTTGTTCGCGACGTCGTCAAGCAGGCAGCGGAGCGAGAAGCTGGATCTCAGCCTGGAATCCCTTGCGGAGCATGCGGGCGGGGTACACAAGATCAAAGGTCCACTGTCGCAGTCGGAATCACGGTCGCTGCTGGTGTTGTGCCTGGCGGTGCTGCTGTGGAGTACGGAGTCGCTGCACGGCATCCACCCGGCCCTAGTGGCGCTGCTTGGCGGCCTTGTGGTGGTGGCACCTGGGTTTGGGCTGATCTCGCTGGATGAGGCCATCAAGAAGGTGCCGTGGACGCTGCTGCTGTTCATGGCCGCCACCCTGGCCATGAGCCATGCGCTCACCAACTCGGGTGCCGCGCGATACGTGGCGGAGCACACTCTCAACGCGGGATCTGGGACGGCGCGGGCGGTGTTTGTGCTGCTCATCATCGTGCTGTCGACGCTGGCGCATATTCTCATCCAGTCCCGGTCGGCACGGTCGGCGGTGCTCATCCCCATGATCGTCATGCTCGCCCCCACGGTGGGCGTGAACCCGGTGGCTGCGGCGTTCATCTCCACCGCCGCCGCGGGCTTCTGCCATACCCTGCCCGCCTCCGCGAAAGCCGCTGGCCATGTTCAGCACCATCAAGGAAGACATTCCGGTGTTTACCAACCAGCAGCTCCTGCGCGTGTCCATGCTGCTACTGCCAGTGCACATCGTGAGCATCATTATCTTCTCTTTCTGGATCTGGCCTCACCTCGGGCTTCCGCTATACCTCTAAATGCCACCTGTACCTATGCACGGCACAGACTCCACGAAAGGATCCATCATGCCCATGTACATGCCCGAACGAATCCTTGTGGCACCCAGCGGATTCAAAGAAAGCCTCAGCGCAGTAGACGTGGCAGACGCCATCGCCGCAGGGGTGCGTCGCGTCTATCCCGGGGTACGCATTGACAGACAGCCCATTCCCGACGGCGGGGAGGGCACCATCGAAATACTCTCCACCCGTCCCGACGCCATCCCCCACCACAAGAAAGTGCAGGGTCCGGTAGAGGGCCAGAGCGTCGCCGCCACCTGGCTGGAGCTGGCCAACAAAACCGCCGTGGTGGAGATGGCCTCCGCAGCTGGGTTGTCGCTTGTGCCCAGCGACATGCGCGACCCGGGCATGACCAGCACCGTTGGTGTCGGCGAACTCATTGCCGACGCCCTGGACAAAGGCATGCGTACCATCATCATCGGCTGTGGCGACTCGGGTACCACCGACGGCGGGGCCGGGGCGCTCACCGCACTGGGCGTCCGCATCCTGGACGAGAATGGCGCGGACATCGGCCTCGGCGGGAACTCCCTCCACAATGCCGCCAGCATCGACACCACCAACCTGCACCCCCGCATCCACCAGGCGCGACTCCACCTGGCCTGCAACATGCACAACGTCCTTACCGGCGACCACGGTGTCGCCGCCGTGTTCGGGCCGCAAAAAGGCGCCACCCCGGAACAGGTGGACAGCCTAGGTCGCGCCCTGACACACTGGGCTGACCTGCTGGTTCAGACCTTCAACCCCGACACCAACATCCACACCGGCCCCGGTTCTGGGGCATCCGGGGGCTTTGGGTGCCGGGCTCATGGCGCTTGGCGCGGAGGCCCACAACCGTTTCGATGTGTTCTTAGGCTCCATGCTGAACGGCCACGCCGAAACCCTCGACGACCTGTTTGAAGAAGCCGACCTGGTCATCACCGCAGAGGGTGCCATTGACTACCAAACCCCGCACGGCAAAGTCCCCGCCGAAATCGCCCGCCGCGCCCAGGCCACCGGCGTGCCCGTCCTCGCCCTCGCGGGTTCGCTCGGGGAGGGCGCACCCCAGGTCCACGACATCGGCATCGGGGCCGTCGCCTCCATCATGACCGTGCCCATGCCCCTGGAACACGCCGTCCGGGACGGGCGAGAACTGCTTTCCAACGCTGCGGAACGCACCATGCGCCTGCTACAACTCGGATCCGTCATGTCGGGGCGCTGCGAAAACAAACTCCGACGCCGCTTCGGAGCTGCCTAAATCAGGCCACCCGCACTCCGGCAACATAGTGGAATGTGTGAGCGGCATACCCGGGCGATACGCCAGGTCAATCGCGTGAGACGTGTCCAGCACATGCAGGTCGCAGGCTGCGCCCGGCACCAGCGTGCCCACAGCCGGGCGGCCCGTGCGATCCTTGCCGCCCCGCACATTATGGCGCCACAGTGCCCGCGCACCACCCCAGGTGGCGGCGCGGATCGCCTCATCCAGGCTGAGCCCCATCTGCAGCACTGCCGTTCCGACACAAAAATTCATTGACGACGTGTACGACGTACCCGGGTTCAAATTGCTGGCAATCGCCACCGTTGCACCAGCATCCAGCAGCCGCCGCGCCGGGGCAAGGGGCTGCCGGGTGGACAAATCACAGGCAGGCAGCACCGTGGCCACCGTATCTGACCCCGCCAGGGCATCCACATCAGCGTCGGTGAGGTAGTTCACGTGATCCACGCTGGCCGCGCCGAGCTCCACCGCCAACGCAACACCCGCGCCCTCACCCAATTGGTTGCCATGCACACGCACGCCCAGGCCACGCTCTTGGCCGGCACGAAGTACCCGGCGCGACTGGTCTTCGGTGAAGGCACCGCGTTCACAAAACACGTCAATCCACTGCACGTGGGGGGGCGACCGCATCCAGCATGTCGCCGGTGACCAGGTCAACGTAGTCTTCCGGGTCCGCGCCGGGCGGGACGACGTGCGCGCCGAGGAAGGTGACATCGCCTACGGCATCGGCCGCCAGCTGCGCGGCTAGGGCTTCGCTCTCTACGTCGAGGCCGTACCCGGTTTTGGTTTCCAGCGAGGTGGTGCCGCCGAGGTGCGCGGCGTGGACGCGGGCGTCGAGAAGCTCACGCAGGCGTTCGGGGCTGGCGGCGCGGGTGGCGTTCATGGTGATGGCGATGCCCCCGGCGGCGTAGTCCTGCCCGGCCATGCGGGCTTCGAACTCGGCGGCGCGGTCGCCGTCGAAAATCATGTGGGTGTGGGAGTCCACCCATCCGGGCAGCACCGCCCGCCCTTCGAGATCCACCTGGGTGTCGCAGGCGGGGGCGTCGGCGGCGGCGCCAACCCAGGTGATGATGCCGTCCTCGGCGACGAGCGCGGCGTCGTGAAGCGTGCCCAGGTCGCTGACGGTGCGGAGCTCGCCGATGTTGGTGAAAAGCGTGGCGGTGCTGGTCATGGTGTTAGTCCTCCCTGGAGACGAACGGCATGGGCACGCGAACACCGCGTTCCTTGGCCACCTCGGCGGCGCGGTCGTAACCGGCGTCGAAGTGGCGGATCACGCCCATGCCCGGGTCGTTGGTGAGCACGCGGTCAATTTTCTGTGCCGCCAGGTCAGTACCGTCGGCAACACACACCTGACCTGCGTGGATGGAGCGTCCGATGCCCACACCGCCGCCGTGGTGAATGGACACCCAGGTAGCACCGGAGGAGGTGGCGGTCAGGGCGTTGAGCAGTGGCCAGTCCGCAATGGCGTCGGAACCGTCCAGCATGGATTCGGTCTCGCGGTACGGGGAGGCCACCGAGCCGGAATCCAGGTGGTCGCGACCAATAACAATCGGGGCCTTGACCTTTGCCTTCCTTGACCAGCTGGTTGAACAACAACCCGGCCTTGTGGCGCTCGCCGTAACCCAGCCAGCAAATGCGGGCGGGCAGGCCCTCAAACTCCACGAACTCCTCGGCGGCGTCCAGCCAGCGGTGCAGGTGCTCATTGTCGGGGAAGAGTTCCTTCAGCGCCTGGTCAGTGACCCGAATGTCTTCCGGGTCGCCGGAGAGTGCAGCCCACCGGAACGGGCCCAGGCCCTCACAGAACAGGGGACGAATGTAGGCGGGCACGAAGCCGGGGAATTCAAACGCGCGGTTGTAGCCGGCGAGGCGGGCTTCATCGCGGATGGAGTTGCCGTAGTCGAACACCTCTGCGCCCTCGTCTTGGAACTCCACCATGGCCTGCACCTGCGACGCCATCGACTCGCGGGCCTTCTTGGTGAACGTCGTGGGGTCTTCGGCCGCCTCCCGCTGCCAATCCTCAAACGCCACCTCGCTGGGCAAGTAAGCCAGCGGGTCATGCGCGCTGGTCTGGTCGGTGACAATATCCACCGTGAACTCCCCGGCGCGATGCCGCAGCAACATTTCCGGGAACACCTCGGAGGCGTTGCCCACAACGCCGACGGACAGCGGCTTCTTCTGCTCTTTCGCCTCCGTGGCCAGCGCAATCGCCTCGTTGAGGTCTGTGGCCACCACGTCCAGGTAGCGTTTGGCTTGACGGCGCTTCAGCCGGGCTTCGTCCACATCGGCGATGATGCACACCCCGCCGTTCAGGGTCACGGCCAGTGGCTGCGCACCGCCCATGCCGCCGCACCCGCCCGTGAGGGTCAAGGTGCCCGCGAGGGTGCCGCCGAAGCGCTTCCGCGCGATCGCGGCGAATGTTTCAAACGTGCCCTGCAAAATCCCCTGGGTGGCGATGTAAATCCACGACCCTGCGGTCATTTGGCCGTACATGATCAGGCCCTCGGCCTCCAGCTTGCGGAACTCCGGCCAGGTCGCCCAGTCCCCCACCAGGTTGGAATTAGCGATCAGCACGCGCGGTGCCCACGGGTTCGTGCGCCACACCCCCACCGGCTTGCCCGACTGCACCAGCAGAGTCTCGTCGTCTTCCAGGTCTTTCAGCGTCTCCACAATCGCATCAAACGCCTCCCAGCTGCGGGCCGCGCGGCCCGTGCCGCCGTACACCACCAGATCCTCTGGGCGTTCCGCCACCTCAGGATCCAGGTTGTTCATCAGCATGCGCAGCGGCGCCTCCGTCTGCCAGCTTTTCGCGTTGAGTTCCGTGCCGCGCGGGGCACGTACCTCCCGTGGTGCATTCATCATTGTCCCTCTTTTCAGCTCTTTACCGTCTCTGTTTATCGACGCCGCGCCTGCCGCAGCAGCACAGTCCGACTCACCCTCAGGTGAGGGAACAAGTCGGGGCTGTCACCGCGCCACCACGCCCGGCTGCGTCGGAGATAACATGTGCGCTTGAGTGTAATCACGAACACAATCGGGCGGGATAGCGGGACGAGGGAACTTGTCTGGAATACCAGACACTAGCGTGGTGGAGGGTGGTGGTGCGGTTTACGGGTGGTTCTGAGTGGGCTACCCCAGCTCACCCACCGCAGCGCGCACGGCATCCACCACCGCGCCGGACGCCACCAACTCCACCGCCTTCTCAATCTCCGGCGAGAGGAAACGGTCCGTACCAGGGCCTTCGATCACTCGCGCAGGCAGGCCACCACGGCGCCCGTCCCCACGGCAGGTGCCAGCGGCGCACGCATGTCAATTGCCCGAGCTGCGGTGAGCACCTCGATGGCCAGAACCCGAATCAACCCATCCACACTCCGGCGCAGCTTCCGGCCCGCCGACCAGCCCATGGACACGTGGTCCTCCTGCATCGCCGACGACGGAATAGAATCCGCGCTCGCAGGAGCCGCATTACGCTTCAACTCAGACACAATCGCAGCCTGCGTATACTGCGCAATCATGTGACCGGAATCCACACCCGGATCATCAGCCAAAAACGCATTCAACCCGCGGTTCCTGGCGACATCCAAGAAACGATCCGTCCGGCGCTCCGACATGCTCGCCACATCAGCCGCCACAATAGCCAAGAAATCCAGGACATACGCCACCGGCGCGCCATGGAAATTCCCGTTCGACGCCACCCGGCCATCCAACGCCACCACCGGGTTATCCACCGCGGCCGCAAGCTCCCAGTCCGCAACGCGCCGGGCGTGGTCGATAGTATCCCGGAAAGCGCCGGTGACCTGCGGTGAACAACGCACCGAGTAGGCATCCTGGACGTGGCTGCGGCTGAAATCCTCCCGGCTTTTCGCCAGAATCTCCGAGTTCCCCGCCACCAGGCGCACATTCGCGGCACTCACGGCCTGACCGGGGTGCGGACGTAGTTGCTGCAGGTCATCATCAAACACGCCCAGGCTGCCGCAGAGCCCTTCCACCGTCATGGCGGTGGAAATATCCGCGACCTGCGCCAGGCGCGTGAGGTCATGAATAGCCAGGCACAGCATGCCCAGCATGCCGTCAGTGCCATTGATCAGCGCCAGGCCCTCTTTTTCTTCCAGTACCAGGGGTTCGATGCCATGATCGGCCAGGGCGTCGGCGGCGGGGATGACGGGGCCGTCGGCACCCACGCGCACAAACCCCTCGCCCATGAGTGCCAGGGCGCAGTGCGCCAGCGGGGCCAAATCCCCCGAGCAGCCCAGCGACCCGTACTCATGCACCACCGGAGTGATTCCGGCGTTGAGCACGGCAGCATAGGTGGACGCCACCACTGGGCGCACACCCGTGCGGCCCGTGGCCAGGGTGGACAGGCGCAGCAGCATCAGGGCGCGCACTACTTCTCGCTCCACCTCGGGGCCGCTACCCGCAGCATGGGAACGCACGAGGCTGCGCTGCAGCTGGGCGCGAAGATCCTTGGGAATGTGGCGGCGGGCCAACGCGCCGAAACCGGTGGAAATACCGTAAACGGGGGTGGGGTCGTTGGCTAGTTCTTCGATGCGGTGGCGGGTGTCGGCGATGGTAGCCAGCGCTTCATCGGTGAGTTCGACGGGGGCGTCGAAACGCGCAACATTGACCACATCATCAATGCTCAACGGCCCGACACCAACAGAAACAGCGTTCATGATAACCTGCGCTCCTTACAGTGCATAACAATCCAGCAGAAATGTGACGTCTGCGCGACAGCCAAGCGCAGTGAGCACCAGCTTAACAAAACACCTATCGGTACCTACCGCCCAAACAACGCCGACTCCAGCATCGCCGCCCGGGACTGCAACTGCTCGATCACCTCGTTGACCCGGTTTTTATCGAGGCTGCCGACGCGAAACGTGACCGCCAGCGCCGCAGCCGGACGGCCCATATGATCCACCACCGCCACCGCGAGGCTTCCTGACCGGGGCTGACCTCCTCGGATTCCGACCCCCAACCACGATGTTTGGCCTCGGTGATCGGTGCCAGCCACTCCCTGTACGACCCGTGCCCCACCACGCCATACAGCGCCTTCAACTCTGCCGCCGGAAGCTGCGCCAACATCGCTCGCCCACTCGCAGTGGCGGCTGCAGGCAACCGCACCCCCACGTCCGTGATCAAGGACACCCCCCGCGGGGAACGTTCTTCCAACAAATACACCACCTCACCCCCGACGAGCCGCCCCACATGCGCGCTTCCGCCCACCAGCTTTGCCAACTCCCTGGCATGCTTCGCCGTCGCCCGCACCAGCGGCTGCTGAGTGGTATATGCGCTGGCCATGCTATACGCCGCCAGCCCCAAACCATACGTCCGCGTGTCCGGGAGGTAAGTCACAAAACCAGCGTCACGCATCACCGTCAGCAGGTGATAGGTAGTTGAACGTGGCAGCCCCAGCTCCGCCTGAATGCGCGCCGCCGAAATCGGCACATCAATATGGCTGAGCAACGCCAAAATCTGCAATGTCTGCGCCGCCGCCGGAACCTTCGAAGCCACGCTGACTATCCTATATGGCCTATCCTTGCGGTTATGAGCGACTTCACTTCATCCCCGTGGGTTGGCCGCAACGACGGCCCCGGCCCCGAACACGCACGCTGGCACTCCACCATCCAGGACCTGGACGAACTGGAGGACGCGCCCGGCGTGGCACTCATCGGCTTCGCCTCCGACGAGGGAGTACGCCGCAACCACGGACGAACAGGTGCCTCACGCGGCCCAGAACACATCATGTCCGCACTCGCCGGACTGGCGGTCCACCACGACACACCGCTCTACGATGTGGGCACCATCACCGTCCACCACACCAACCTTGAAGGCGGCCACGACAGCCTCAGCTCCGCCGTTGATGCTCTGATCAGCAAAGGACACACCGTGATAGTGCTGGGCGGCGGGCACGAAACGGCCTTTCGGCTCACACCGTGGACTCCGCCGGGCCACCGGGGGAAGCGTGGGAATCATCAACATTGACGCCCACTTTGACCTCCGCGTTGCCGACCAACCCACCTCCGGCACCCCCTTCCGGCAAATCGCCGACATCACAGGCAAAGACTTCAACTACACCGTCTTCGGCATCTCCCGACCCAACAACACCCGGGCACTGTTCAGCGAAGCCGAAAAACTCGGGGTCAGCTACTACACCGACGACGAACTCGCCAGCATGACACCCGCCCAGGCGGCCGGCCTGATCCGGGAAGTCGCTGCGGGTGTAGACACGCTGCACCTCAGCATCGACCTTGATGCCCTCCCCGCCTCCGTTGCCCCCGGCGTCAGCGCCCCCGCCGCCGTGGGTATCGACCTCGCCCTCGTCCGCGCCATGGCCATCGCCGCCGCCGAAACCGGCAAACTCGCGCTTGTCGACGTCGTGGAACTCAACCCCCGCTACGACGTTGACGAACGCACCGCCCGCGTCGCCGCCCGGCTCGTCGACGATATTGTGAACGCGCTGTAAAGTGTGCTTATGCTCAAGCACGAAAATGGGGTGTTTTTCGGCTTGGAGATAAGCACACTTCACGCTTGTCATATAGGTCCACCGCTGGGCTCGAAAATAGGGTGTTTCCGTACCTGGCAGTGGACCTATCTTTATGCAAAAATTTGCACTAACGGTGTTCAATGCCTTTGGGAGCGCCGTGCTCTATCAAACTGCCATTTTTACAGGGTTTTTTGACAGTTTGATAGAGCATGAGCAGCAATCTGGTTGTTGTGCCCTATGAAATGCACACTCATCTCGCCCGCGAAGAGCCATCCGATAGAGTTAGTCACCATGACTGAACCAGCAACCAGCTTTTATGACGCGGTCGGCGGTGAGGAGACGTTCTCCACTTTCGTGCATCGCTTTTACCAGCAGGTCCGCGAGGATGATCTGATCGGCCCGATGTATCCCCACGACGATTGGGAGGGCGCTGAGCAGCGTCTTAAGTGGTTCCTCGCGCAGTACTGGGGCGGGCCGCAGACGTTTAGCGAAAATCGTGGTCATCCAAGGCTGCGCATGCGCCACCACCATTTCAGCATTGGGCAGGCCGAGCGGGACCGCTGGCTGGAACTCATGTCCAACGCCATCGACACCATCAGCGAGGATCAGCTTGACGACGCCCACCGCGCCGCCCTGTGGAATCACATGGAGCGGGTGGCGGACATGCTGATCAATAAGGATCAATAAGCAGGATTAGCGGCCGAGCCTGGATACCTGATAGAAGGACGGCAGCCCGGTCGGGTCGGTGTCAAAGCCGTGCACATGCGTGCGCAACCCATACACCACTGGCTGCTCCACGAGGGGAAGCACATACGCCTGTTCGGTCAGGTAGTCCTGGGCCTGCTCCACCGTTTGGGGCGCAAGAAGTTCCTCAAGTTGCGGGTCGAGCAGGCTGCCATCGGAGTGGGTGTTGTGCGCGGCGTCGATACGCGAGGTGGAGAACTGCTGGTACAGGGTGCCGTCGGACATGGAGTGGAACAGCTGGATCTTGTTGGGGTCTTTCACGGCTTCAACCTGGTCGGCGAAGTCCCCGGGGTAGAAATTGATTTCCACGCCGATGTCTTTGAGCTGTTCCTGCAGCATGGCCACCACCTCCTTGGAGCGCGGGAGGGGCAGAGCGTCGTTGACGTTGAGGCTGAGGCGCTGACCGTTTTTCTCGCGGATGCCGTCGTCGGGGTTGCGCACCCAGCCGGCCTGATCGAGAAGCGTGTTGGCGCGGGCGGTGTCGTGCTTGTACGGTTTTTGTTTCTTGTAGCCGGGGGCCTGCTCCGCCAGTATGGAGGTGGCCAGGGGGTAGCTGTCGGTGAAGAGGTCGTCGCGAATGGCCTTGCGATCGACACCCGCGATGATGGCCTGCCGCACGCGCTTATCCTGCAACAACGGGTGGCCCGGGCGGAAGGTGAGACTGTTGTTCACGCCCCTTGTCGACGCCGCGACCAGGTTCAGGCGGGCCTGGCGCACCTGGGACTCGTCGGAGGGGTCGATGCGTGCGGCAATATCAGCCGCCCTGCCCGTGACCAGGCTCACGCGCTCCGTGTCCTCCTGGTTGAACACCACCCGCACGGAATCAATCGCCGGGCGGCCCTCGTGCTCGCGGACGGCGGGTGCCCAGTTGTAATCATCGCGGGCGGTGAGGGTCAGCTCCTCCCCCCACGCGCTCATCCGACACCACAAACGGACCCGAGGCCACAATGTCCGTGGCGTGCCCCGGGCCGAAGCCCTCCATTGTGCGCTTCAGGGTCGCATCGGCAAGCAGACCCGCGCGCGGCATGGACACCGCCTGCGGGAACTCTGGGGTCGGCTCAGAGAAATAAAACTTCACCGTGTACGCGTCCAGAGCCTCCGCGCGCTGGTAGTGGGGCAACGCGGGGCTCGGCGCAAAACGACGCCCCTCATCCCCCAGCCCAAACAGGTCAAAATTACGCACCACATTCGCCGCATTCACGTGACTGCCGTCGGAATAGGTGACGTCTTTACGCAGCTTAAACGTGAACTCCGTGGCATTCTCATTCACCTCCGGCAGCGCCGTGGCGATCCACGGATACAAATCCAGCGTCACCGGATCCTGAAACAACAAGCGGTCCGTGATGTTGTGAACAATCCCGCCATTCGGGTAAAAATCCGCCGCAGGCGGGTACAGGGAATCGAACTCCTGGGCCTCCACATAGGTAATCGAGCCACCAATATGCTGCCGTGGCTGGTTGGCGCAGGCGGAGACCGAGGCCACTATCAACAACGCCACAATCACTATGATTGCCGCCGCCCTGCAGTCTGTGCGCCTGATGCCCATAACCATGCGATGCCCACCTAAAAAGAGATGATGCCGTACCCTGTCCGCCAGATTACCCTACATGTGCGCGGTTTTTCTAGCGCACGGCCTCCAGCGCGGCCCGAATATCGGCGAGGAGATCATCAACATCCTCAATGCCCACGGAGATGCGCACCAGGTCACGCGGCACCGCCAGCTGCGATCCCCTCCACCGACTGGTGGGTCATCGACGCCGGGTGCTCCAGCAGCGATTCCACGCCACCCAGCGACTCCGCAAGATAAATCAGCGTGGTGTTCAGGCAAAACGCCCGGGCCGCGTCCTCGTCATGGAACCGCACCGACACCATGCCGCCGAACCCCCGCATCTGACGGGCCGCCACCTCGTGCCCCGGATGGTCGGCAAGCCCCGGGTACAGCACAGAAGCGACCTTCGGGTGAGAGTCCAACAACTCTGCCACGGCCTGCGCGTTTGCGCAGTGCCTATCCATGCGCAGATTCAGGGTTTTCAATCCGCGGATCGTCAGGAAGGCGTCAAACGGGCTGGGGATCGCACCCGCGCCGCCCTGCAGAAACTGGATTTTCTCATCCAGTTCGGCGTCATTACACACCACCACGCCCCCGACAACATCCGAATGCCCGCCCAGGTACTTAGTCGTGGAATGCACCACCACGTCCGCACCGAGCGCCAGCGGCTGCTGCAGATACGGGGTGGCGAAGGTGTTATCCACCGCCACCAGCGTGCCGTTCGAGTGAGCCACCTCGGCCAACGCCGCAATATCCGACACGTTCAGCAGGGGGTTCGTGGGGGTCTCCACCCAGATGAGCTTGGTGTTAGACTGCAACGCCCCGGCGATCGCCTGCGCATCGGCGGTATCCACCACCGAATACTCCACACCCCACTGGCCAAACACCGTATCGATCAGTCGGAACGTGCCACCGTAGGCATCATTGCCCACGATCATATGGTCCCCTGGTTGCAGCACCGCGCGCAGCACCACATCCGTCGCCGCCATCCCCGACGAAAACGCCCGACCGTACTCGCCGCCCTCCAGGGTGGCCACCGCCTCCTCCAGCACGGCGATCGTCGGATTGCCGCAGCGCGTGTACTCGAAACCACCGCGCAGCTCGTTCAATCCGTCCTGCACAAAGGTGGTGGAGGCGTAAATCGGCGGATTCACGGCCCCCACATTCGGGTCAGGCGCGTAGCCCGCATGGACGGCGTTCGTAGCAAAACCTCGCTGGGACACTCTTCCTCCAAACAACGGTACGGACAGTACAGTAAACCACAGTCTAGACTAAGCGGTCTACGAGCGAAAAACCGCCAGCTGAGAAGTAAACGGAACCAAACGGGGCGTCGATACGCAACCAGCGCCCCACCGACGACACGCGCAACTGCCTGGGAATCTCCTCCGGTGCCGACCCACCCGGAATCAACTGCAGGGCAGTGCACGCAAACACAGCGCGCATCGGCACCTCCACGCTCGTGTCACCGCTTGACGACGTCGCGGTAATCACCGTCTGATCCATCAACGACGTCGGCGGGCCCATCGGACCCGAAAACTGCCTCGCCAAAGCGCGGCCTTGATCAGCAAGATCACGGACAACACCCACAGGAAGCTCATCAACCAACACAAACCCCGACGCTGGCGGAAGCGCGCCGGGAAACATGGCGTCGCGAGCCGGACCTAAAGAAGCGTTTTCCGGGGAGCTATCCAGCGCCTCCAGCACCGCCGACACCCCAGCCGCAGCGCCATCCCGTGAGACCTCCCCGACCACGCGGCGGCTCGCCAGGACGCGGAACGGAGTGGTGACAAAACAATCAACCTGCTCCCCCAGCTGACGGAAACGCACCGTCGCCTGCTCATCCAACCCACGAGCACGCAACAACAACGCCCGCAAGCCCGACTCGCCCGACGTAATGGTCAAGTGATCCTGGGTTGCGGGCATGGCTAGTCCTGGCTCTCTTCGCTCTTGCCGCGGGCGAGCACCTTCATCTCATGCGCCTCAATCGCGCGCGGCGATGCCGTCTTCAAATCCATCGCAATCTGCACGCACTCCACCACGCACGCAGCCTCGCCCTTCTCATTCTTAATAGTCTGGCGAGTGGTAAACGACGTGGTTTTCACCTGCACAACCTCGGTTTCCACCTGAACCTCAGTCGCCGTGGGCAAAATCGGAAGACGATAATCAGCAGTAATATGCCGCACAAAAACAGATGGCACATCCATGCCCTTCTGCACAAACTCCTGATGTGCCCAATCCAAACGCGCCTCCTGCGCCACCTCCACATACGCGGAATTAGTTAGATGGCCAAAACGATCAAAATCCGACCACCTCACCGGAATCCGACACACATGCACCACAGCGCCCTCAGTCACGTCATGCTGATTACCACGTTCGCCCATATCCGAGCAGCCTTCCCTTCACCAAAAAACCTGCGCAACAACCGCGCCACAGAACAGCACGGCCCCTACGCAAGAAAACAGTCCCCCCTTTTCTACCACAAATCGGGCCAGGAACTCAGGCGATAGAAAATATGTTAACGCTAGGGGTATTGGGCATATGCGCAGGTTAATCGATGATGGAGGTTGGTGGCGGGTTGGGTGTGGGGTCAGTAGTGCTAGGGCAGGGGTTGATGTGAAGTGTGTATACGCTCCGGTTGAAAATGGGGCGTTTTCAGGCTTGACGGTATACATACTGTGCAGGGGTAGCGGTTTGGTAGAGCCCGGCAGCCGTGCGACTGGCGAGCAGGAAAGCCTTGAACACCGCTAGTGCAAACGCTTGCATAGAAAAAGGTCTATCGCTGGGTACGGAAACAGGGTGTTTTCGGACCTGGCAGTGGACCTATATGACAAGCACGTCAAATGTGCTTATCTCCAAGCCGAAAAACACCCCATTTTCGTACCTGAGCATAAGCACATGTGACGTGCCGTTACATAAACCCCGCCCCGTCCCGGCAAACCTCCGCTTTAGCGGGTGAGTTTCCTGTGGGTCACGCGGGACGGGCGCGCAGCCTCGGGGCCGAGGCGGTCGACCTTGTTCTTTTCGTATTCCTCGAAGTTGCCTTCAAACCAGAACCATTGCCCTTCTTCGACGTTGCCTTCCCACGCGAGGATGTGGGTACAGGTGCGGTCGAGGAACCAGCGGTCGTGGGAGATCACCACGGCGCAGCCGGGGAATTTCTGCAGGGCGTTTTCCAGGGAGGAAAGGGTTTCCACGTCGAGGTCGTTGGTGGGCTCGTCGAGGAGGATGAGGTTGCCGCCTTGTTTGAGGGTGAGCGCGAGGTTGAGGCGGTTGCGTTCGCCACCGGAGAGAACCTTGGCGGGTTTTTGCTGGTCGGCACCTTTGAAGCCGAAGGCTGAGAGGTACGCGCGGGAGGGCATTTCGTTTTGCCCAACCACGATGTAGTCCAGGCCGTCGGAGACTACTTCCCACACGGTTTTTTCCGGGTCGATGTTTTCGCGGTTCTGGTCCACGTAGGAGAGTTGGACGGTTTGGCCGACTTTCACATCGCCCTCGTCGGGGTTTTCCAGGCCAACGATGGTTTTGAACAGCGTGGTTTTGCCCACGCCGTTGGGGCCGATCACGCCGACGATGCCGTTGCGGGGCAGGGTGAAGGAAAGGTCTTTGATGAGGACGCGGCCGTCGAAACCCTTGTTCAGGCTGCTGACTTCCACAACCTGGTTGCCCAGGCGCGGCGGCGTCGGGATTTGGATTTCTTCAAAGTCGAGTTTCTTGTACTGCTCAGCTTCGGCGGCCATTTCTTCGTAGCGCTGCAGACGGGCCTTGTTTTTGGCCTGGCGGGCCTTCGCGCCGGAGCGGACCCAGGCGAGTTCTTCCTTGAGTCGTTTTTGCAGCTTCTGGTCTTTTTTGCCTGCAATGTCGAGGCGTTCGGCTTTCTTCTCCAGGTAGGTGGAGTAGTTACCTTCGTAGGGGTAGAGCTTGCCGCGGTCGACTTCGCAAATCCATTGCGCAACGTGGTCGAGGAAGTAGCGGTCGTGGGTGACGGCCAGGACGGCACCGGGGTATTTGGCCAGGTGCTGCTCCAACCACAGGACGGATTCGGCGTCGAGGTGGTTGGTGGGCTCGTCTAGAAGCAGCAGGTCAGGCTCCGAAAGCAGCAGCTTAGCCAGGGCGACGCGGCGCCGCTCACCACCGGAAAGGTGGGTGACGGGCTCATCGCCGGGCGGGCAGCGCAGAGCCTCCAGCGCCTGCTCGATCTTGGAGTCAATCTCCCAGGCATCGGCGGCGTCGAGGTCTTCCTGCAACTTGCCCATTTCTTCCATGAGCTCGTCGGTGTAGTTAGTGGCCATTTCTTCGGCGATCTCATCGAAGCGCTTCTTCTTGGCAAAAATCTCGCCAAGGCCCTCTTCCACGTTGCCGCGGACTGTTTTTTCCTCATTCAACGGCGGTTCCTGCAGCAGAATGCCCACGGTGGCACCCGGGTCGAGGAATGCCTCACCGTTGGAGGGCTGGTCCAAACCAGCCATGATTTTCAGGATGGAGGATTTACCGGCACCATTCGGGCCAACAACACCAATCTTTGCGCCCGGAAAGAAGGCCATGGTGACATCGTCCAAAATGACCTTGTCACCGTGTGCTTTGCGCACGTTTTTCATCGTGTAGATGAACTCACCCACGACAACCCCTTTTATTGTTGCAACTTTTAACCTCCACAAAGGGTACATGAAGTGGGTTCAGGAGGCGTCATCAGCCACTCCCCCACGTGCGCGTATCGACGCCCCCGCTAAAACGGTGCTTCCTCAACCTCCCCTGCCGCCCCTACCGCCGCGAGTTCTTTATCGACATCCTCCGGCTTATAGGAGGAGGAATCCACCCATTGGCTCACATCCGTCGAGGCGTCAGGCATCTCCGCTGTGGCGTCAGCCTGCACCACAGCGTGCTGCGGAACCACGGTGTTGGTGAGGTAGCGGTTCAGGTCGGGGCCGATATGCGATGCCTTGACCACCATGTAGGACTGAAGCTCCCCATCAGCGTCCCGCCAGGAATGCGTCACCAGCGTGCCCACCACAATCACCGCCATGCCCTTGGTCAGGGAACGACGCGCGTGCTGCGCCAACGGCCCCCAGCACTCAACATTGAGCCATACCTGGTCGACGGAGTACCACACGTTGTCTTCGCCACGCCGCTGACGGCTGGCGCCCAACCGGAATTTACACACCCCCTGGTTTTCCCCCGTCTGGCGGTAATGCGGATCGGCGACAAGATTGCCGGTCACAGTGTAGGAATGCTGAGCCATGATGCCCCTCCTCATTGTCGGCGCCGAGTGCGCCGTCGAACACGAACGTAGTATCGGCCCCGGCGGGAATGGTCCCCTCGAACCCCCGTCTCCCCGATCCCCCGGTGTCATTCCCTGGGGCCGTGATCCCTACTCTGCCACCTGATCCAGGGGTTGCGCATCTGCCGTCAGGGCCTGCCTGTGGATAAACCGAGTTATCCACAGACGGCCAGGTGAGGCGTTGCACGGCAGGCTAGGTGGAGCTATCATTTCTGCCCCTCATATCCTGGGCATAGTACTCCTCGAAAGGATTCTCACCAGCGTTGATCTGCGCCAACATGGCGTTGTAGGCGGCCATGTCTTCATCGTCGGTTTCGTCGGCACGTTTGTCGTAGGTGCGCATCTGGCGGTGATCGTCCCGGTACCACGCCAGCACCACGGCCCCCACCACAATCATCAGCGGGAACTGGCCTGCGGCCCAGGCGATGCCGCCGCCCACGTTCTGGTCCCGCAGCAAATCCACGTGCCACGGCAGTCCAGTGTGGAGTAGAAATCGTAGGCCAGGATGACTTGCATCTGCATCAACGCCACTCCGAACCACATGTGGAACGGCAGCGACCCGAACAGCCACGCGCCCTTTCCCATGGGGTTGCGCTCCACCGGCACGGGATCCACCCCGATGACCTCCCAGTAGTACATGAAACCGGACCACAGGAACATGATGTTCATGGTGAGATGACCGGCATGCTCGGACACCGCGACGTCGTAAAGCGGGGTGAGGTACAGGATGTAAAACACCACCAGGAACTGGATGGTGTTCACCGCGGGGTGGGTGATAAACCGCACCACCGGGTTGTTGATGGCCACCTCAAGCCACTCGCGCGGACCCGGTTGGCCCGGCTGACCTGGGTTGATCGCGGCGAGCCACAGGGTGAACGGACCGCCCAGCACCCAGAACACCGGGACGCCCATGGAGAGAATCATGTGGCCAACCATGTGCATGGAAAACGTGGCAGGCATGTTCATACCGATGCCGGAACACATGGTGACCAGCAACATCACGCAACCTGACATGAACCAGGCGGTGCGGTACCACGGCCAGGGTTCGCCACGCAGGCGAAGGCGGCGCACACCCCACATGTAGGCGACGGCGAGGAGGATGGCGAGGGTGCCGAAAATGATGTCGAAACGCCACATCGTCCACACATTCCAGATGGTGGGTTCCACAAACAGCTTGTAGCCCAGCTGAATATCCATCGTGTTCAAATCCGGCTCGCGCGGCGGGGGCGGCGGAGTTCGACCCAGCGACACCGCCACACCTGTGATCGCCGCCATCACCAGTACTTCCACAATCGCCACCCGCTGGAACAGGCGCGGCTGTTTCTCCAACTTCGGGATCGTGGCTTGGCGGTGCAGCCAGCCCATCATGATGAGCACCACCACGCCGACGGTTTTAGTGAGAATCAACGTGCCATAACTCGTGGTGAACCAATCCGACCAGTGGATACGAATCGCGGCGTTGATCAGGCCCGACAGCGTCATCACCAGCGCCGACGCCAACGCCATCGCCGAATAACGACGCACCGCCACCACCATGCCCGGCCCCCGCCGCCGACCATGCGCGATCAGCGCCATCAAACCCCCAACCCACAACACCATGAACACCGCATGCCACAGGTAGGAATTCGTGCCGTAATCATGATCGCCGCCGCTCGCCGAATGGCCCTCCAAACCCAGCGGCACAATCATCAACACCGCCCCACACAACCACACCGGCTGCATGATCCACCTGTGCGTAGTCAGCGCCGCCACGCCCGTCACCAGAGCAAACACCGCCGACCACTGCCAGGCCAACGACGTAGACACCTGGTTTATTGCGGTTGACCAATTCTGTGGCTGCATGGCGTCCGCCAACGGTTGGCCCGACACATCCGACAAATACATCGGCACCATCAACAAGGCGATGAGACCAAAACACAACGCCGCAACCGCACCCGTTTTCGACGCCACCGTGCCGTCCGCGCTCAGTATGGCGAAGCGGAGGGCTGGGTGGTTGTTTGAGTTGTCGTGGGCGTTGTCGGTGTTCTGGCTGTCGTGGTTGTTGTGGGGTGTGGTGGGTGTTCGAGGTGTGGTGGCGCGGAGCGTGGTGGGTGTTCGGAGCTCCCGGGGCGAACACAGGAAGCCTGCGAACAAAAACGACCCCACCGACAACGCCGCCAACATCCACGCCGCCGCCCGGAAAAAAGGCAAACCCGCCGTGGTTAACGGACCCGGATCAGGAATACCCAATGCCGCCAACGACTCCCCCAAGAAACCCGCCGACACCACCGCACCCACAACACCCGCTGTGACACAAAACAACACAAACAACGGCCAGGTCACGCGGGCACTGCTTGACGACGCCGCGACACGCTCATTGTTTGCCGGGGTGGAGGTGGCGCCGATTGAGTTTGACGTGTGGGTGGCCGAAGAAGATGACGTCATGCACTAAACACTAATAGGTGGGGCAGACACGAAGGCGTACAGGCGGGGGTGAGTGGACGGTCTGGTGTGGGCTATGTGGTGTGGGGTCATGTGGTGAGGGCGCGGACAGATGCGGTAAAGTTCCCTGATGGAAGAAAACCTTCCATGCCTCCGTAGCTCAGTGGATTAGAGCATCCGGCTTCTACCCGGCTGGTCGCGGGTTCGAATCCTGCCGGGGGCGCTTTTTGTTTGTGTGGGTGGGGTGTGAGTGGGGTGGCGTTCTTATTACCCCTTCAAGTAGCGGGGGTTTTCACCAGAATCGCTAATCCGGGTCATAATGCGGCAATATCACCATCAATGCACTACTCAGTGCTATTTGCGCTGGGATCATCCCCGCGAATACGGGGAAAATTCGGCGCGGTGCCCACTTGAGCAGACGCACGCGGGACCATCCCCGCGAATACGGGGAAAATGATGATGCAGGTATCGGCGGCCTGACCGCCTTGGGACCATCCCCGCGAATACGGGGAAAATGTGAAGTTCACCAGGTTCCGCGCCAACTCGTCGGGACCATCCCCGCGAATACGGGGAAAATATGGTCACCTCGCCGTTTGGTTGGCGTGATGGAGGACCATCCCCGCGAATACGGGGAAAATCTCAGCCGGGGTTTCTACCGGGGTAGCGGGCTGGGACCATCCCCGCGAATACGGGGAGAATACTAAGCAGGAAATGATTCGGCAACTTGAACAGGGACCATCCCCGCGAATACGGGGAGAATTGTGAGGGTGATCAGATATCGCCCTTGTGCATGGGACCATCCCCGCGAATACGGGGAGAATTCTCATCGTACTTGCGTTGCAGGTCAAGTACAGGGACCATCCCCGCGAATACGGGGAGAATTTGGAGAAGGTTGTGGATCCGCGTCAGATTCGGGGACCATCCCCGCGAATACGGGGAGAATGCGCTGATCAAGGCTAGGGGTGATGCCGTATGGGGACGATCCCCGCGAATACGGGGAGAATTCTTCCCCAAACCTGGTTTCACATTCAGGATCGGGACCATCCCCGCGAATACGGGGAGAATCGAGCGTAAATGTTGCTGGCAAAGTCAACATCGGGACCATCCCCGCGAATACGGGGAGAATAAAGCATATTGAATCTAATTCCTTGTCGAATCGGGACCATCCCCGCGAATACGGGGAGAATTCTTCATCGCCCGAACGCCTGGCCTCCACTGCCGGACCATCCCCGCGAATACGGGGAGAATCATGGTGAGACGATCCCTAGCTACGTCGAAAGCGGACCATCCCCGCGAATACGGGGAGAATGGCGGCGTGGAACTGACAGACTGGCACCTTGAGGGACCATCCCCGCGAATACGGGGAGAATTCATGATCAACGGCGGCAAACACCTACAGGGCGGGACCATCCCCGCGAATACGGGGAGAATCTCACGCCGCGAATCCGGTTGTTCAGCACCTGGGGACCATCCCCGCGAATACGGGGAGAATGCAATGGATGCACCCATTCGCGCTTTGCGACGGGGACCATCCCCGCGAATACGGGGAGAATTGTTCAATGGTCTAGCGTCGGCGGCTGAGACTGGGACCATCCCCGCGAATACGGGGAGAATAGACGAATGAGACGGGGTTACCGACTCGGCTTGGGACCATCCCCGCGAATACGGGGAGAATTGTTCAATGGTCTAGCGTCGGCGGCTGAGACTGGGACCATCCCCGCGAATACGGGGAGAATAGACGAATGAGACGGGGTTACCGACTCGGCTTGGGACCATCCCCGCGAATACGGGGAGAATCAGATAGTTGTGTACACGGCATAGTTGATGTCGGGACCATCCCCGCGAATACGGGGAGAATCAGATAGTTGTGTACACGGCATAGTTGATGTCGGGACCATCCCCGCGAATACGGGGAGAATAAAAACCACCACCAAATCCAATACTCACGCCCGGGACCATCCCCGCGAATACGGGGAGAATAACTAGCTAAAGCCGAATCTGAGGGCGGCGCGGGGACCATCCCCGCGAATACGGGGAGAATCAGTGGCCACAGCATCGCAGAAAAAGGATGAGGGGACCATCCCCGCGAATACGGGGAGAATCTGCCGCCGCACTGAACGACACTAAAATAGCCGGGACCATCCCCGCGAATACGGGGAGAATCTGCCGCCGCACTGAACGACACTAAAATAGCCGGGACCATCCCCGCGAATACGGGGAGAATGAGCAGCTGAGTTAGCTGGTAGGTTGTACCAGGGACCATCCCCGCGAATACGGGGAGAATGTCTTCCAGTGTCTGTTTCGTCGCGTTGGGGTCGGACCATCCCCGCGAATACGGGGAGAATGTCTTCCAGTGTCTGTTTCGTCGCGTTGGGGTCGGACCATCCCCGCGAATACGGGGAGAATAAGGCTAGTGCACCGTCTAAGCCTAATATGCGGGGACCATCCCCGCGAATACGGGGAGAATACCGTGTAGAACAGTGCAAGCACGTATCCGTAGGGACCATCCCCGCGAATACGGGGAGAATCTATGTCCATGTTCACCTTGACAATCGCGGCTGGGACCATCCCCGCGAATACGGGGAGAATTATTCGCACCACTGATGGGGATTACCGTGATCGGGACCATCCCCGCGAATACGGGGAGAATAAATCTACCGCCGCGCAGACGGGGACACAGACCGGACCATCCCCGCGAATACGGGGAGAATGGAGGCTGTCAACAGTGAGGGAAAATCTTCACCGGGACCATCCCCGCGAATACGGGGAGAATACTTGGCGCGCTCCTCACCAACAACACCGGCTGGGACCATCCCCGCGAATACGGGGAGAATCCTGATGGTAGTTTGACTGTTCCGCCTGCCCCGGGACCATCCCCGCGAATACGGGGAGAATATTCGACCTCACCAAAGGGCAAGCCGTGACACGGGACCATCCCCGCGAATACGGGGAGAATCGTGGGGGGCGCTGGAATCGCACAGTGCCGCCGGGACCATCCCCGCGAATACGGGGAGAATATCGGCAGCAGCCTTAGCGGCGGCGGCGGCGTCGGACCATCCCCGCGAATACGGGGAGAATCGTTAGTTTCCCAATATTGTCATCGCCTTTTTCGGGACCATCCCCGCGAATACGGGGAGAATAGGCTCAGCCGGGGTGGCATTGTCAGCGGGCTGGGACCATCCCCGCGAATACGGGGAGAATGGTGGAGTAGAGTTGACCGACTGGCACCTTGAGGGACCATCCCCGCGAATACGGGGAGAATCCCGCCGTCCCTGTACCTGAAAGGGACATGCTTACGGACCATCCCCGCGAATACGGGGAGAATTTCCTGAACGACAAGGCCCGTGAAGTCGCTGAAGGACCATCCCCGCGAATACGGGGAGAATGAAATACGTCACGGGGAAGATTTGCGCGGCAAAGGGACCATCCCCGCGAATACGGGGAGAATGGTGTCCCAGGTGAGGTTGACGACAAGGTACTAGGGACCATCCCCGCGAATACGGGGAGAATAATCACCCCGAAAACGCAGAAATGAATCCCAGGGACCATCCCCGCGAATACGGGGAGAATTGAAGCGTGGCCGCGACTTCGACGCCGAGCTGGGGACCATCCCCGCGAATACGGGGAGAATCAACCTCCCGCAAATCAATCGGGAGCGGTGGCAGGACCATCCCCGCGAATACGGGGAGAATCCTGGGACGGAATCCCACGGGTTGTTGTTCTCGGGACCATCCCCGCGAATACGGGGAGAATGCCCCCAATGCAGGTGCGCGCTCCCATCGCACCGGACCATCCCCGCGAATACGGGGAGAATCAGACACGCCACATCGTCGGTCTCTATGACCAGGGACCATCCCCGCGAATACGGGGAGAATTTGGTGTTTTTGTTGCGGCGTTTGCGTGCCATGGGACCATCCCCGCGAATACGGGGAGAATACCCTTACGGAGCGACCATCAAAGGCACTTAAGGGACCATCCCCGCGAATACGGGGAGAATCTATCCAGCGGATCACGGAAGCGAACCCCGGAGGGACCATCCCCGCGAATACGGGGAGAATCAGCCACCTGCGAGGTGGGGGCATATGGAGCTGGGGACCATCCCCGCGAATACGGGGAGAATGATGTGCGTGGGGTATGAGCTAAGTCCCCACGGGGACCATCCCCGCGAATACGGGGAGAATCAAGTCCCGTAAAGACTTTAAGTCAACGGGTGGGGACCATCCCCGCGAATACGGGGAGAATCTTGCTGGCCCCGGGTTATCAAAGGCCAGCATTGGACCATCCCCGCGAATACGGGGAGAATTTGCCCTTATTTGAGGGTGATGTGCGCTTGTTGGGACCATCCCCGCGAATACGGGGAGAATTCTAGCGCGTGCCTCGACCACTCACGCCAACCGGGATCATCCCCGCGAATACGGGGAGAATACCGGCGCTGTGAGTGAAATGGGGGTGTGGGAGGGATCATCCCCGCGAATACGGGGAGAATTCCTGCTGACCTGAGAAAATCTGACCAGCAAGACTGATTTTACATCACTTTCGTTTTCTGCGTCCAGCTCGACGCATGCGGGAGGCTTTGGACCATCCAGCTTTCATGGATCCAGCAGCCGTGGTGATTGGATGCCGCATCAGTGTGAGTCCTTCCATGTCGGTGGGTTCCCACTGGCTACGGTGCACTCTCACAATAAAACCTTGCTCGTTTTTGTTTGTTGGGTATGTCATAATCGCGCGCCCTGAGTCGAGGGTGGAGGTGACGAGTGTCCAAAGTTCGTCACGTACACGAGCGCTGATTCGCCCAACGTAAACCCCAGGAGTAATTTCCATCAACCATCTGGTGAGGTGTCCGCGTAATTTGGCGGGGCTTGCGGATAGCACCAAAGTGATCATTCGAGTTCCTCGGGGGTTTCGGGGGCGTCGATAAGCGAATTATCCTCTGAGTAGTTCTTCCCTCCGGCAACTTTTTGCCCTCGGTCTCCCCATAGTTCAATAATGTCTGCCCAAAGATCGGCGTCTTCAGCTTGGTCACCAGCTATGAGGGTTTTGAGGTCATCAGCTATTTTTTCGGCGAGCCGTTCCTCTTTGAATCGGTCTCGAACGGCTCGTCGGGTGATACTTCCAATGTCGGCCATTTCAGCGATACCTTGTTCTTGCAGCTCACTAACAACCTGGAAAGCGACCGGAATAGTGCACGTTGCTTTGTAGAGATCGGCGATGTCATAAACAAAGCTACGATCATGCCCGGTGTGAACAAACCCCAGTCCAGGACTGCAACCGAGGGATGCAATTACCGCATGAGCCAGCCCATATAAGCACGTATGCGCAGCGGAAAGTGCCCTGTTGATTGGATCGGCATCGTTAAAATCATCAGGATCATACTCGCGTTTGACCAGTCCACTCGGTATTTGCGTGAGCATTCTCGATAGATCTTCCTGACCCGCGCTCCTTCCTTTCCCCGCAATTGCTGCATTGTGAGTTTAGAGGTGTCTTCTCCCGGAAACCGCATTGCATACATTTCACGAGCGACGGCAATCCGAGAGCGACTATTTGATACCTTTTCCGCTTGCAACTCAAGCAGGCGTGTGGAGCGCGCAATGGAACGCCCATGGGCGTAATAGCGCACGCCCTCCTCCCCTACCCACACAAGCGAACAACCGGAATCAGCCACTACACTGACTGCTTGATGAGTAAGCCTGGTACCCGGCCCTAATAAAAGCACACTCAGTGCTGCTACTGGAACATGAATGACACCTTGATCATCAGTTGCAGTTAGGGCACCACCATCACGCCCCAACGTGCAATGTTCCAGATAAAGGAAAGAAACACGATCATCTGCCCGACTCAGCTGATGTGGGGTTGATGGAGGCATCCCGGTATTCATTACTGCACCTCAGGATTCGCAAGCGTCAATAACCCACACCCGTACCCTTTTGCTTTACCTATCCCCTGGGTCAGAACTTTTTTCAGCTTTTCGACGTCCGCTACCTCAAGCATTCCTTCAAAGGTTGCGCGAACCAACGTGACTTTTTTCCCTCGCCTATCAAAACTCAAGCGCTCTCTGCCAACTACTTGAACCGAATCATCAGAAAGAAGTATGCCCATACGTTCCTGCCTTTCCAGCAACCATTGCTGCTGTTGAGCTGGAGTAACGTGAGGAAGACGTTTTTGTTTCCCATCTACTCTCGTCGCAACTACAGGATTCGCGGTAAGTCGGAAATAGTAGCGCTGACCGCGAAGTAAACGATCAAGCAGAGTGCTGTAGTCCCTGGTATCCCAGGTTTGTTGTTGACTCCAGCCCGCTTGTTCCTGAAGATGCTCAAATGAGGGAACTCCAGGACTTACTATGTACAGCACGCATTTTTCGTGCACTCGATCAAGGCGCCACAGCACTCGCTCATCGCTTTCAACCGGAATAGGCGGAAAACTGCTCAACACCGCTGCATGCATCTTTTGTGGACTAGCAAGCAGCGCACGCCCCTGGCGACGCTGAGGATTCAAGTACATCCGCGACAAATACATTTAGACACCTCCCAAAGGGCAAGCGGATCATGATCTGTTGATGGCTGCCTGCCGTTGCTATTCTCTAACGATGCCCAGCCGTGAATCAGCTGCCGCAGACCATATTTTCGTTCACGTGGATCAAAACTAATGGGGTTATCACGCAGCATTTCATCCGCGTCCTCTCCGGGCAGTGCATCTCGCGAATACGCTAGGTGCACTTCACGTGGCTGACGTCTTTTGTACCACTCGGCAGCGATCCAATCATGGTGCTTAAGTGTTTGTTCTAAGCTGTCTTCCGTAACGCCAAGTGCTATACGACGCCCCGGCGGGCATGAGCGTCGACCAAGGTACAACGGAAAACTCGGGTTACGGAGAGCCTCGTCAAGCCCCTCAATCACGTTCTCAGGGCCTTCAACTACAGCAAGGAACTTGTAGTCCTGAAGATAGTAACGATGAGTTAGAGGCTTGGCACTGAGTTTCGCCAATCAATCTCAGTTTGGAAATCCCGCAGAATACTTCCAACCTGATCAACTCGCACACCAAAACGTAAGTCCAACAGATCAACGATTGGATCTTCACGTGTACGTCCTTGCGCAGCAGCTAGCATGCCCAGTATCCCACTTTTTGTGGGTACATTATGTGTAGTGCGACGAACAAAGCGCGCGTCAACACCCCAAGATTGAAGTGGCCCATCTAGGGCCATAATCAGGGTTGCCATGGCTATCCCCTTTACTGTGTATCGCGGACCACAGCGCCGATGCGGTCAATGATTCCCTGCAGATCACTGAGCTCGGAACGCCCAGCCAGTGCGTCCTTCAATGCTTCGCTGTTAACACGCTCCGTGGCGAGATAGCTAGATATGGTTGGGGCTGTCCCATACTGCTTATCCTCATCAACAGCATGGTTTGCCAAAGCAATCGCAGCATCACGAAGTGCAGTGCCATTATTGGCTACAGGCTCCTCGAACGCGTTGACGAGTGACGTGGGCTGATCCGAGCGAACTTCCACGAGGACAAAATCAGGTCGCGTGCGGTTAGCAAACGAATTCTGCTTACCTGTAGGCATGCTCAAAACAAAGGAACGAGTGAACGCTTCTACTGCATGGGCAGCAGCTTCCTCGCTCCCCAAGTTGGCGACCAGCTTATCCACATTGATGGTTGCGTAGCGATACAGCGTTGATGAAACAAATTCAGTAGTGCCAATCATGCCCGCACCAGCGTTATCCTCTGGGGCATTGTCATCAATCGCGGTGTAGTAATCGAACTCAGGTATGGCCTTGTGCACAGACAACGCGTGTTCAACCTGGCATGCCGCGTCCACGTTACGCTCAGGAGCGTCAGCAAGCATGCGACCAAAGAGCGCAACATCAATAGCACCGTCACCCATGAGCAGTTCGCGGGCAGCCTTTTTACCAAGCTTTCACCATCTGCAACGCGAGCCGCAGCTTCAGCAAAATTTTTAATTTCCTGCCGTGACAGGAAGAGAAGGTAGGCTGTTTGTTCTGGTTTTTTATCGTCAACCTTGATGTCAGCAGCTTTCAAAACAGCCGTCGCATGTTTCAACGCATCCTCAGAGGAAATATCTGATCGAATCTCAACCAACTTTTCAGCAACTTTGGCAACGACATACTTTGTGCGCTCACCCAATTCCTCGGAATTTAGATGCGCAGCAAAATCGTTGCGAACAGCTCGCTTCCAAGCCTGGCTGGACACGCGGTGACGCTCGACGCCACCGAAACGAGCCGACTTCGGCGATCCTGTGTCATCTCGATTGATACAGGACGGTGGAACAAGCTGCAGGACATGGAAATCAATAAAACTGGACATAAGTGTTACCCTTTCTTGAGCAAAATTTGACAGAAAATATTTTTACCGCATTATTCACTTTTCGAATTTATTCCCCTTTCTGCCACGCATACAGTTGCCGACCCCATTTCAACCGAATCCCATCCCTAGATTCTGGAAAATTAAAGGAGTAGAGATCGACAGCCAGTTGAGCATAGTCCAAGGAAATTCCTGCTCCACGAAGTTGTGTTACAAGGCTTCGAAGATGCCAAGCCATTTCATCAATAGAATCAGAGGTCACCAGTGCATTAAAGCGCCGAATGGTGGGACTTGATTCAAACTCTTCCCCCTGACCTGCGCCAATGAAGTCGCGGACAGCATTACCCAGGCCCCGTCCAACAACATGCATTGGCTTTGCCTGAGATTGTTGATGCACAGCATAGAGCGTCAGCGCCAAATGTGTAGCACTCTCTGCAAAACTTGGTGAGTCGTCCCAACCTTGGAGTCCCACGGGAAGATCACCAAGGGTCGCATCCCACACAGTTGGGTCTGCACCTGGTGCTTTTCCAATATTTTTCCGGAGCATCGCGGCAGTCGCTTTTCCTGAAGACGCATCAGCCATGAGCAGCTCTTGCAGCCAAGACACTTTTCTAGCCACATGCTGATACAACATTTTTGATCGCGATGGTGTGCTCTCAGTTATTTTTGTTTCCATCTTTTCCCTTCTCAGCTATTGTCGTCCTGCTTATCGACAACCGAATCAAGCAATTTACGCAATTTACTGTTGAGCCATAATTCGGCATTGGCGCCGGTCACCCGGACATTGCGATCACCATTCCATCTTCCTGTCCACACGTTCGGCCCCTGCTCGGAGAGTATCTCGCGAGCCAAGCCCCTAGCTTTGCTTTTCAGAATCTGGCCCCACTGGCTTAGCTTTTCGGCGGGGTCCTCAACATCAGGAACACCCCGCAGCCATTCCCGAAATGGAGCGTCGACCAGATCGTAGAATCGACCTCTTATTTCATCGGTGTTCACTTGCTTTTCTCCAGACACCGCAAAAATCACGTCACGATAGAAAGTCCCGAGCATCTTTGCTGTTTCATCCGTCTGGCCCACTGCCTCGCGCGCTGCGGCCCGGAAACGCTCATCCTGCGAATCAAAAAATAGAGCCTTAAGCACCAACGAGTCTTGAACGATGCCCGAAAAGCTTGAACTTTGCGCTCCATAGGTCATTGAAACCATATGAAGGGTCACAATCTTATCTCTAGGAATTACTCCTTCATTTATCAGCTTTCCTAACCATTGCACGTTGATCGCTGTGACCGAAGTTGGCGCATTGTCTGCAAATTTTGATTGCTTTCTTTCCACAGTGGAGTTTGGAAGAATGTTGCCAACAGATCTCCACATCGCCCGCCCAGAATCCAACTCTTGAGGCATATAAACCAGCTGTTTTGCCTTTTTAGTCTGCGGATCCGAATAGCGCCACGGTGTCATGGTTTCAATGCCAAATTTTGTGGTGTACCCAACTCGATCCCCGTTTGCCACAATCACGGCATCAACCCGATCATCTTTCCATCGCAGCCTGACACGTCGTTGAGGCCAGGTGAGCAGTTCTACCAATCCAGTAGCGCCATTGCGCTCTGGAGAGTCCAAGTTATACATTGGCTCCAACCTAGGCCCAGGCCCAAGTGGCGGTAGTTCCCACTGCGGTAGATCATCAGTCCCGGCTTCCTCGCGCTGTGGAACATAATTAAGTAGTAGCGTTTCCTTGAGATTGGCTCCTTTTAGCAGCGTGCCACCAAGCCATCCTGCCCAACCAATACCTATGGGATAGCCTCTGCCTCCCTTTACCCTAGGATCACCTACCGCGCCAGATTTAATACCCGAATAGTCATATGCCATGACATGCACAACCATCTGTGCAGCCTCTGCTACTGAAATTGATGATATTCCGGCCCGCATGGTAAACAGATCCCCATCGTCCCCAATATCAGGCAGAAGGATGTCTAGTTTCTTCCATTCATTTTTTGCGGTATGCAGATCAGGGACCTGAAAGAACGGCATCTTCTCGTCCCGCAAGTCAAAGCGGTGATGCCAGGTATCAAGGTATCTCTGCACCTCAGTGTCCAGCAGGCTCTCTTGCTGCCACTTTTGCTCCCAGTGGTCAAGCGCGTTGTCTAGTTCACGCAACTTCTTTGAATCCCAAGAACGGTATAGAATCGCCAGGATCACTCGCAGCGTCGCAAAATTCACTGTCCCAAGGGCATGAGAAAGATCCCGGTAGTTTTCAGCTTTATCCAGCAAATCACGGATGCTGATAATAGATTCTTTTCCGTCATGATCCACCACCTCAATCCATGGTTCGTCGATGAGGTTAAAGGTTTCAGACATTCTCTTGTTGCTCCTCTTGTTCTTCATCGTATTTTTCTATCAGTAGTCCGTAGTCTTCGTCGTACGTCAGTAGTTGCCCATTGAGAACCCGCTGAAGGTTTTCATCCAGTACCAGAGGAAGCTGCCCTTTGAGCCACGGGCTTTTTTGCCAAGATTCTTGGCCATCTTCCTCCAGCTCGGCAAGGGTACTGTCCGTCATCAACCACCCCGGTAAGCGGACGGTGCACTTTGCCAGTGTTCGTGCAACTGGCCAATCCAATTCCATGACTCCATCCAGACGCTGCCCTTCAAGTTCTGTAACACGCGGCAGAGCGTATAATCCGTCCCCCAAACGCATGGCCACAACAACTTCGTAGCTATCATCTGAATCTCTGACCTGAGCTGCGCCTTGCTGTTCGTCGGCTGGAGTTAACACGGCACTCCATTTCTCCAATGCATCGTCATATGCAGAAGGAATGCGGAACTGGTTTGCACGTACCAGCTGGTCTGCGTGGAACTCCTGGTCTTTCTGTTCTGCGGCTTCCCACCTTTGTCTCCATGCGTCAGGTGGAGAAAGTAGGTGATCATATGCGTCCGCCACAAGTGGTGCAACGTGATCTGGTGCTGTGACAACACCGCCGTGTGCATCAAGATGACGTTTCAGCACCAACGCTGAACGCAATAGAGGCGCTGCCCGATACACGGCAACTAGCCCACGTGGGATGCGGGGAGCATTGTCCTGTTCGTTGGGTTGTCCGACGCCAACCACAACTAGGCGCAGTTCTTTCATAGACTCAGGCCGCAGTGCATCTAGATGTTGGTGACGGTGGAGCCGTCCCATACGCTGGATAAGTAAATCCAGTGGGGCAATATCGCTGAACATGAGGTCGAAATCCAGGTCGAGCCCTTGCTCGATAATTTGTGTTGAGACGACAATAAGCCGTTGTGGCCGCTGCGTACCGTCCTTACCCAGCTTGCTCACTAGAGACGTTTCTTTCTCGAAACGGTGATCGGTCAAGAATCGTGAATGCAGAAGTTCAACTTCCTCATCCTCTACCCCACCTAGAAGTTCGTAGAGCTGCTGCGCACGGTTGATGGTTGAGCATATGACAGCTATGCACCCGCCTCCTTCTGCCTCAGAGAGCACGGCATCTGCTAGCTCCTCAAGATCCCCTTCTAGAAATTCCACATGAGTGTGCCTTATACGACGCCCGTCAGGAACCGGATAACCAGTTTCAACCCCGGCGCTGCTAGTAACAGTAATCCTTGGGTATCCGTTCCCAGGATCAGGTTCTATATCGCTGCCACCAAATTTTGTAGCACCGTCGTAATACGCGGTGACGAGTTGTTTGCGCTGTTCCGGGGGCAGCGTCGCAGAAAGAGCAATGACCGGAACTTGGTAGTACCCCAACCACTCAAGCACACGTGTGAGGTATTGCCTCATATAAGTGTCGGCAGCATGGATTTCGTCAATAATCACCACCTTCCCCGCGAGTCCAAGGTGCCGTAGTACCACATGCTTGGATTTGAGAGCAGTAAAAAGTAGCTGGTCAATTGTTCCTACAACTACTGACGCAAGGAGGTTAGTTTCGTCCTCGGAACCATTGCGTTGCTTCTAGTGCAACCTCACCAGACCCCTCATCATCGTAGACTGCCTGAATGCGGCCACTGGCGAGGCTCCGAAATTCCTCACTAAATTCCGCTTTTCCGTGTGCGAGTATCGTGCTGATAGGCGCGTCGCCACTAACCCCAGATCGCAACCAGTGAGCGACGCGAGAGAACATTGCATCGGAAGTTACTCGCGTTGGCTGCGCAAAAAATAGCCCGTCCAAATCAAATTTTGCTGCCATGATCTCTGCCATAGCCAACGCTGTTTCCGTCTTACCACCACCGGTTTCATCCTCAACAAGCGCAAAAAATGGCTGCTGCTGCCTCAACGCAATATTGATACCTGCCTTTTGAACACTTCGCATCTCTGAGCCAGCAGGAAGGTTAAACCGTTCCGCAAAGTGGTCAGCAATATCGCCTAAGGGAAGCCACACTCCGCCTAGATCAAGGCGATCAAGCGCCTCGTCGAGACGGTTTTCTGGATCGACAGCCTCATAAGGAAAATACTGCTCATTGGAACCAACCCAGTCCGCAGCAATAAGAATTCCGGTTATTAATGCCTGATCAGCAGCATCCCAAGGCAACATCGCTAGACCGGTAATGTCATCTCCATCAAGCCCAATGAGTTCCATTCCGTAGTCGAGGAATCTTTCTCGGGCTTCTTGCCAATTTAAAGGTTCAAGTTGAAAAGCAGCACTTTCCTCCAGGACTGGGAAAACTCCATGGTGCCCACCTATCACGTATTTCCAGCCGCGAATGGCTCTTCGCATAGCTCTCCGGTTTGCGTTGACCGCCCGAGCGCGAAGCCCAAGCCGCAACTGCGTGCGCTCCTACGACAGAATGCGGGTTGGCTGACATTTGTTTCGGAGTTACCGAACCACGATAGCCATGCTGCGCGACCCGACCATAGAGCACACAAACTTTGGGCTGGAAGAACAAGGAAATCTTGCCGCAGTCATGAAACCACGCAGCAGCTTTGAGAACCTTGGACAGTTCCATGCCTCCAAGATTGTTCTGCAATCGGTCCAAACGACCCGGTGCGACAAGTTGATGCGCAACATGCTCAATAATGTCGGTCACGTCTTGTGCATGCTGCAGTAGTGGAAGATAACTTTCCCCCTCATCGACAGACTTTGCCCAAAAGATGTTGAGGTCGTCTACGTCCTGCATATGCACCGTCTTGCCCCTTAAAAGCGCTTCATTGCTTACATAGTGGAAGAATATACAGCTTCTTCAAAAACAGTCAGCTTTTAAGAAAAATTTTAATATTAAACTTATTTTAACCCCCATTAACTACCCCCTAATCAAAACAGCTCTTCGCTTCAACGTAACCACACAGTCATAAAACATGCAGGTCAGGAGCATAAAAAGGCCGACACAGCACCGTCCCGGCCAAGGACCACAAAAAGAGAGCGAGGTAGTTTACAACGCCAACCTCAGACCCCCGCTCACACGCAATCCCATCTTTGTTGCATTCAATGGCGAGTAAGTAATCGCGCCAACCTCAATGGATGGACGTCGTTAAGCCTGCTCGGCGTACGGTGCCACAGGTGGGGAAGCCAGCGCCAGTAACCCCAAAGTACGGGCAAACCCCCGGGGACCGACGGCCCAGTACCAGGAATGATGCCGCAGTACAGTGCCCAGGCGGCGAGATCAGCCCGGTCACCGCTACTACCACCAGCGCTTTTACCCCTACCCAGCCGCAGAACTTACCGCTCGCAGGCCACGCCGTCATTGTCGCGATCCAGGTGCGGCGCGTAGGCGGGTTCACCACGGTGAATGGGGGTGCGCACTCCGGCCGCGCGGGCTGCTGCGCAGTTCTTGAAGCTACCACCCTGCGGGGCAGGTGCCGGTGCAGGCGCAGGGGCTGCCTGAACTGGAGCAGGGGCCGGGGCTGGCGCAGGTGCGGGAGCCGGGGCCGGGGAGCTGGCGGATTGGGGATGATTCCCGGCAGCGGATTAGCAATCAGCCGCTGCTGCACCGCCCAGGTGAGTCCCGCAGAGATGAGGCCACCAATGCCCACGATCCCGGCGATAACACCCAGGAATTTCAGGGTTTTATTATCTTTGTTCTCAGCAATGGCACTGCTTCCCGCTTTGCCGCGTTCGCTACTCCCCTTGACCTTGTCGCTGCTGCCGCTGACTTTTGCACTGCTTCCACCAGCTTTTTCACCAGGCTTGCCTGCAGCACCCGTGCCAGAAGCTGCATCCGCACCAGAAGCGGCGCCCTTGCCCGCCTCAACCTGATTTCCACTGGCCTCATTTCCAGCAGCGGCATTACCAGCACCTTTACCGGCCTCGCCGTTTGCCCCAGCAGCGGGCGCAACCACCCCGGTCTCCTGCTTTCCCTGAGCTGGTTTTTCTTCAGCTCCAGCATTCACCATTCCAGCGAGCGGTAGGACCACTGCCAGGCTCAGACTTACAAGTTTTGTGCGTGTACGCATCGCAGACTCCTTTTTCATAGGCTTATATTTGGAAATTCTTATATTTTTCTTCCTACTTTTCTCAAATAACGCCCTTCGGGGCTACCCCAGAACCACCCCCAACGCCGCTCGCGCCCCGCCTGCACCCATACCCGTGCCCTAAAGCCACCCCGCACCTCGCACTGCCATTTTTCGGCCAAATCACCTCGCACCGGTACGATGGACACCAAACCGAACTATCCCCCATATTTTTTTAGCTAGCTACCCCAGAACTATTTTTCGATTAAAGGATTGCTGCGACTATGCCCCTCCCTCCCCCAGCCCCGATTCTCGCGCACTTATTACCGGCGCTAGCCAGGGAATTGGCATGGCCATTGCGCGTGATTTAGCCAAGCAGGGCCACCATGTGATCTTGGTGGCGCGTCGTAAAGATGTGCTGGAGCAATTTGCTGAAGAATTAGCGTCGCGATACAACGTCACGGCCGAGGTTTTTCCCTGCGATTTGTCGGATGAGCAGCAGCGCCACAAGCTTATCGCAGACATCAAAGACCGCGACATCAGCATCATTATCAATTCTGCTGGCATTGCGAGTTTCGGCCCGTTCATGGACCAGGAATGGGAGTATGAGACCAATCAGTTCGAGCTCAATGCCACGGCTGTTTTTGAACTCACCCGCGCCGTGCTGCCCCGAATGCTGGCAAATAGAAAAGGTGCTATTCTCAATGTTGGTTCGGCTGCTGGCAACCTCCCTATTCCAAATAATGCGACCTACGTGTTCACCAAGGCGGGCGTGAATGTATTCACGGAGGCCCTGCATTATGAGTTGAAAGGTTCGGGGGTCAGCTGCACGCTTCTTGCACCTGGTCCAGTGCGGGACGCGGTAATCCCGGAGGAGGAGAAATCTATTGTGGATAAGGTGGTACCGGATTTCCTCTGGACCACCTATGAATCCTGCGCAAAAGAGTCCCTCGAAGCGTTGGCAAAGAATAAACGCCGTGTGGTTCCGGGTCCGCTGAGTAAGGTGTTGAATGTGGCGTCGCTCGTCGCGCCGAGGGGTATTGCCTCCCCACTTATTGGTTCGTTTTATAAGAAAATGTCGTAAAAAATGATGTCGGAAAGTGCTATGTCGAAACATGACCGTTTGGTGTGGATTGATCTCGAAATGACGGGTCTTGACCCAGATCATCACGTCGTTGTGGAGGTGGCGGCGCTGGTCACGGACGCGGACTTGAACATCCTCGGTCAGGGCGTCGATATTGTGGTCCACGCCACGGAGGAGCAGCTGGCGGGCATGAATGAGCTCGTGGCAGACATGCACGGCTCGTCGGGCCTGACGGAAGCGATTCGCACCTCGACCACCACAATTGAGCAGGCTGAGCAGGCGGTTCTTGACCTCATAGCCGAGCATTGCGATCCCGATCATCCCGCGCCGCTGGCCGGAAATTCCATCGCCACGGACCGTTCCTTCATTCGCAAGCACATGCCCCGACTGGACAACGCCCTGCACTACCGCATGATCGACGTGTCCACCCTGAAGGAGCTCGCCCGCCGCTGGTATCCCCGCGTCTACTTCAACCAGCCGGAGAAGGGCCTCGCCCACCGCGCCCTCGCCGACATCGTGGAATCCATCCGCGAGCTGGACTATTATCGACGCTCGTTCATCACACCCGATCCAGGTCCCCACCACCGCCGAATGTATCGACGCCGCGAAGGAATCGATGGCCTCGTACCAGCGCTTTTTGCAATAACGCACGAGTGAGTTATTATAGTTCTCGCTGCTTTTAACAGCAGCAATGGTGGCTGTAGTTCAGCTGGTAGAGCACCAGGTTGTGATCCTGGGTGTCGCGGGTTCGAGCCCCGTCAGCCACCCCAAAGACAAAAACCAGGTTTGATAATACAAACCTGGTTTTTGTGCGTGCGGATGAAATTCTTTTAATTACTATTCAATTAAACGTTCTTTAATGGTTAACTAAATAGTATGAAAGGAACACGCAGAAGACGCGCTGCGGCACTTCTCTGCACCCTTGGTATTTCACTATTCAATGCGCTACCGGCGTCCGCCACTGAATCGATACCTTTCTTACAGGTCGGCGGTGTGAAAAATGGACAACCAGACCCCACTCGACACCACGCTATTCTCCCGCCAGAGCAGTCACTACGTTGGAAAGTCGAATTAAAACATGGTGATCAACTGGCGTTAGGAATGATGGTCACGCCACCGGAAGACGCGGCGTCGATACCCGGACTGGCGCGAATAACAGCCGACATTATCGACCCCACCGGAAACCACTGCGTCTCCGAATCCAGCGACGGAACAGCCGCCAATGAATTCACCCAACCCATCAGCGGATTCGCAACGTCTTACGTGGTTGGCGACACTTTCGGAAACTGCGCGCCCGGTGCCTACGACATTGTGATCACCCGAAAGGCACACTCGGCGGCACACACGAACTCCCACTCGACTTCACATTATGGAAAATCCCAACAGCGGCAACCGACACAATAGCTACCTCCGCGCCACCGCCCGAACTCAGCATGGACATCAACAACTCCGCCGCAACTCTTCACACCGCCACCACGCTTAACGACGCCCCGACAGTACACGCAGGCAGCTACGAAACAACACTCCATTCCGGCACGACACAATGGCTCCGAATTCCCATTGCCGAAGGGCAACGACTACAAATAGCCATAGAAGCCCCGCCCACACAAGGAACCATCAACTGGGCGGTCATTGGGCCCAACCTCTACCCCGTTGACATCGAAGAAGGCACCAACAATTACGGCGAAACAACTATCCCGTACCGGCTCAAACTCGACACCATGGAAGCCCGCAAAGTCACATCCATCACCCAAGAAATACGCTGGGGAAACATTATCGAAGACACCGAATTCGACCACAAAGGGGGATTCCTCGCCGGCGAACAGAACGTAGCCCTGCGCTACAGCCCGGACACACCGCAGTCCACCACTATCCGCTTAGCTCTGCGCGCCGTGGGCAACGCCGAACCAGGACCCAAGCTTTCCTACGGCGTTGCGGGCGAGGCTGTGGAGGTTTCTGACGCGATCAGAGCACGAAAAACATCCAGAAACAACCAGCCCACAAGCCCCTTCATTCCGATTGCCTCTGGAGCGATCCTCGCCACCGCGGTGCTTGTGCTCGGAATGCTGTTCATGCTGCGTCGGCGGTGAACGCCAAGCACGCCACGCGCACCCCATCACACCTTCCCCACAACCTCCGCGAGAACCCCCGGCAGGAGCGCCTGCCACCAGAGCGCGTCATGGCCACCTGGATAAATATCAAAGCCGAGGAGTTTCCCCTGGGCGCGGAGCAGCGCGGCGGCGTGGTGGACATCCCGTTCAAGATCCCATTCGTACGCCCCTACCTGCAGATATGCGGGCGCGCCGTCCTGTCGGCTTCGCTCGTCAAACCATGCGCCGCCGTTCCACCACAGCGAAGGAGATTGCGCGATGGCAGCCGCCACGAGGTCAGGTGCCGCATACCGGAGAGCAGTGCAAACAACCCTCCCATGCTTTGCCCCACAACAATCACAGGCGCATCGCTCCCGTCCCCCAGCAGCCCCAACGCCCGCTCGATGAAGGAACGTCCAGCATCCGCGTCGCTGGTGTAATCGAGTTGTCGTTGTTGGGGTCCACCGGATTCGATAAACACCGCATGGATAGGCACAGGCACTTCCTGCAGGGCGCTGACCAGCGGGTACTGATTCACCCAGGTCTCCCCGTCAAGAACAACCAGCCGCGCCACGGGAGCAGCATCATCCGCTGGTTTCCAGGTCCAGGCGGTGAGTTCTGCCCCATTCACCGGACTCATAACTTGAGCAACCCGAATCCCCTCCGTATCCCCCGACAAAACCGCCCGGTCAGCGTCCCGCCCACGCGCCACAGCCAGCCGCGCGTTACCTAGAAACCAACGGCACCAACGTATTCGCGAGCACGTGGGTCCTCAACCGCGCTAGCGCGGATCATCCCAAACATCTCACGGTCTGCCCCGCCATGCAGCACCGGCGCGGCAAGTTCCTCCGAAGGAATGCTGTAGTTGTAGGTTCCCATCCACTCGGTGGGCATATCCAGAGTGAGGGCGTGCAGCCCGGTCCCCGCGATGGATTCCAGCCGCGTATCGGCGGGATCAAGCATGTCAGTAACCTTGTTCAGGTTCAGAATCACCCCGTGGGGAGCATCGCCGTACCACACAAACGTAACCAGCGTGTTTTCCACAAGCGGCGTCCCGGTTGCCGTGAGTTCCCCGTACATAAGCTCCGCGCGTTCCTCGCGTTGCTGGGTGTCGGGGATGGCTGCGAGGGCCTCGCGGGCGGCGTCGATAAGCGGTGAGGAGGCTCGTGGAAGTGGCCATGGTCGGATAGTATGGGGTGGCGTCAGCATGTCCGCCACCTTACCCGCGCAAGGAGGGGCACTTTGAATAATTACACCTCAGTTACGTTCACCTGGGAGGGCGAGCAGCAGCCGGGTCTGTGGTGCCCTGCGTTGAGTTCTAACGTGATTCCGATGGAACGGTCGGGGGACGGCTGGTCGTTCACGGCTGAGCTACCGAATGCCTCGGGCGTGTCGTGGGCGATTGTTCCGAATGTTACTGAGGTCACGGCTCTTTCCCCCGCGCTTCTCGACGCCGCCCTTTCCACACCAAATCCGACGGTGCCGAGCTTGTATCGGCTGATCGGGACGGATCCGATGACGCGCGCGGAGCCGAATATTTCGGTGCTGCAGCAGCCTGACGCACCGGAATATGATTGGGCTGATCTGGGCAATCCGGCCCCGCAGTTGGCGGGCGAGAAGCTGGCGACGGGACATAAAATTCACTACGCGCTGGAAAATCCGAACCAGGTGTTGTTCCTGGACGGTGAGGTGATGCAGCGCATCCATAATGATTTCCTGGACCTCAACATCGCCCCGATTTACGTGCACAACAGCGGCATGGCGCAGCGTATGGGCGATTTTGCCGACCCGATTGGCTTTGCCCACGCCGTGGGCGCGCACATTGAAGAGCAGCCCGACGTGATTGTGGGCATGTCTGCGGGCGCGCTCGCCGCCTGCGCCCTGGCTGTGGAGTTGGGCGCGCAGCGTGTGGTGCTGCTCTCCCCCGCCGTGGTTGCAGGTATCGACGTCGCGCGGGAACTCATGTCCTCCCTGCTTGCGAACAACATTTCCGTTGACATCGCAGTGGGTTCCGAGGAGAACCGCGGCGACCGCCCCGAGCAGTCGATCTTCACGATTGCGCAGGGACTGGCCGACGGAATCGAATCCGCAGGCGGGCGGTCCACCTTTACCGTGTTCCCCGGCGGGCACGATCTCGCAGCGTGGCGGCCCGTGTTGGCGCGAATGTTAAGTTGATAATTTTCCGGTCGCGTTTGTGATAAGTATCCCACTTACGGGGGCTTTTACCCTACTGTGGAGACATGGCAACAAATGAGCGTACCTTTTTCGGGCACCCCTGGGGGCTAGCCAACCTATTCGGCGTGGAAATGTGGGAGCGTTTCAGCTTCTACGGACTCCCAAGCAATCCTGCTCTACTACCTGTACTACCAGACCACCGACGGCGGCTTAGGCATCGACGAATCCATCGCCACCGCCATTGTCGGTGCCTACGGTGGGCTTGTGTACGTGGCAGCCATCGGCGGCGGCTGGGTTGCCGACCGCATGCTCGGTGCCGAACGCACCCTGTTTTATTCAGCCATCATCGTCATGCTCGGCCACATCTCCTTGGGCCTGCTCCCCGGCATCCTTGGACTGACGGTCGGTCTGATGCTGGTGGCTCTCGGCTCCGGCGGCGTGAAAACCACCGCCTCCACCGTCCTCGGTGGACTCTACGAGGAAGACGATCCGCGTCTCGACGGCGGCTACTCCATCTTCTACATGGGCATCAACATCGGCGCGCTCTTCGGCCCACTGGTCACCGGCTGGATGTGGGGGCAAGCCGGATTCCACTGGGGTTTTGGCATGGCCGCGTTCGGCATGGCCATCGGCCTCATTCAATACGCCGTCATGCGCAAAGACACCATCGGTGCCGTGGGCAGCACCGTGTTGAACCCCGCTCCGCGCAGTCAAATCCTCAGCGTGCTGGGAATCACCCTCGCGCTTGTGGCCGTGGTCGTAGTGCTTTTTACCACGGGAATCTTGAAAATCGGGTGGCTCTCCAATTTTGTCAGCATCGTCGGCGGTATCGCAGCCGTCCTGCTCTTCGTCCAGATGTACAGCTCCCCCAAAACAACCCAGACCGAAAAACACCGCCTCCTGGGCTTCATCCCCATGTTCTTCGCCTCTGTGATGTTCTGGTCCATCTACCAGCAACAATTCACCGTTATTGCCATTTACTCCGACCAGCGACTCAACCGCACCTTCGGCGGCTTTGAAGTAAGCCCCGCCTGGGTCGGATCCATCAGCCCCATCTTCATCATCGTCTTCTCCGGCATTTTCGCCACCATGTGGCTCAAACTCGGTGAACGGCAGCCCTCTACCCCTATGAAATACGCGCTCTCGCTGATGCTGACCGGCCTCGCCGCTTTCATATTCATCCCCTTCGCGGGTGGCGGCCCCAACTCGACGCCCTTCTTCGCCATGGTGGCCATCCTCTTCCTGTTCACCATGGCCGAGCTCATGATCTCCCCCGTCGGCCTTTCCCTGGCCAGCCGACTCGCCCCGGCGCGATTTGCCACCCGCATGATGAGCCTGCAATTCCTCTCGTTGGCGGTTGGGACCGCCCTGTCCGGGACCTTCGCCGGGTACTACGACGCGGGCGACGCCGGTGCCGAGCGTACTTACTTCCTCGTCATTGGTGCCGCCGCTATTCTCGGCGGCCTGGTTATGGTCGCGCTGCGACGGGGTATCCTCACCGCGTTTGAGGGAGTGCAGTAGCTGGACGTGCTGGCGAGCGTGCCGCGTAAGCAATGAAAAACCCGCCCCCTGCAATCACGCGGGGTGGGCGGGCTCCTCAAGCAACCTACCAGGCTGAGGTTTCGTTGACGTTGCCTTTGCTCCAGGTTTCCCAGGGGATGTTCCAGTCGCCGAGTCCGTCGTAGCCGGAGAGTTCCTCGCCGATGGTGTTGCGGACTTGGACAATATCGCCACGCTTCAGGTTTTCTTGGAACCATTCGGCGTTGTCGGTGCTGACGTTGATGCACCCGTGGGAGACGTTTTCAACGCCTTGGGATCCCACCGACCAGGGTGCCGCGTGGACGAAAATGCCGGAGTAGGACATTTGGGTGGCAAATTGCACGTTGGTGCGGTATCCGTCGGGCGCATCAATGGCGAGTCCGTAGGAGGAAGAGTCCATGACGATGGTGGGGTGCTTGTCGCCAATGATGTAGGTCCCGTGCGGGGTGGGGTATTTGCCGGATCCCATGGAGATCGGCATGGTTTTGAGCACTTCCTCGCCACGCTTGATGGTCATGGTCTTGGTGTTGTCGTCGGCAACAGCAACAACTTTGTCGCCGATGGTGAAGTTGGTGTTGTTGTTTTCTTCACCGTAGACTCCGCCGCCGAGGTCGACACCGTAGATGTCCACCTTGACGTCGACTTTGGTGCCGGGTTCCCAGAAGTCTTTGGGCCGCCACCGGACTTCGCTGTTGTTGAGCCAGAAGAACTGGCCCTCAACTTTGGGTTCGGTTTTGACGGTGATGGCGTCTTGCGCAGCTTGACGGTTTTCGATGTTGGTGTCGAATTTGATTCCGATTGTTTGACCGACACCAACCGTGGATTCGGGAAGCGGCGAAAGGGCCGCGGTGGTGGTGTTGGTCGCGTCGATGGTGCTGAAGCTCATTTCCTGCTTCTTCTCACCCTTGGCCTCAATGGTCAGGGTGTAGGTACGGCTGTAGCCCAGCGGTTCGGTGGTTTCCCACTTCTTTTTGTCTTTGTCCAGCGATGCTTCGACGACTTTGCCGTCTTCGTTGGTCATGGTGACTGTGCTGAGTTCACCATCCCCGATCTTGACGGTGATGGGTTTGGCGGGGTTGACGTCCTTTTGCCCGTCTTTGACGTTGGCTTCAGGTTTTTATTTTCGGCGCTTTTCGACGCCTCGGCTGCCGCATCGACAGCTTTGTCGCCGCTGTTCTGACCAGCGGCGCATCCACCTAGGATGAGGGCCCCGGCGAGGAGCCCGACCGCTCCTAGCGCGGTGAGGGGGCGAAGTCCCGGCATTTTTCTCCAAACACTATGATTTTGCAAGTCTCTAAGCAGAGAGTACACGTTTTTTGATGACAAAACCGTAACTCCTCTTATCGTGTTCCCAGACACCCATGATACTGGACGTTATGCGGGGAGCTACCAGTAGATTTGCATATTTTTTAGCAGTGTTGTTATAGTTTCCTTCGTTGCAAAGAACGGCGCCATTAGCTCAATTGGCAGAGCAGCTGACTCTTAATCAGCGGGTTCGGGGTTCGAGTCCCTGATGGCGCACATATGTCCCCCTGTATGGTTCACGCCTACTGGGGGCTTTTGGTTTATCATTGGTTGTCATGCGAGCTTTGATCATTGTTGACGTCCAAAATGACTTCTGCCCAGGCGGCCCCCTAGCCACAGCCGACGGCAACAACGTAGCCCGGCGAATAGCCACCTTTGTCAAAGATCACGGCAAGGATTACAGCGCCGTGGTGGCTACAAAGGACTGGCACATTGACCCCGGCGAACACTTCTCCCCCACCCCGGATTTTCTGGATACCTGGCCGGTGCACTGTGTTGCCAACAGCGACGGCGCAGATTTCCACCCCATGATTGACCCGAGCGTTTTCGACGCAGTGTTCCTCAAAGGCCAGTACACCTCCGCCTACTCCGGGTTTGAAGGCGCGACAGAAGACGGTAGTCCCCTGGCCACATGGCTGCGTGACCGGGAGATCACGCACGTGGACATTGCGGGCATTGCCACTGATTACTGCGTACGCGCCACCGCGCTGGACGCGTTAAGCGAGGGATTCACAACCCACGTGCTCACGGATCTGTGCGCCGCCGTCGCCCCAGACACTGGGCGCGCAGCCTTGGAGGAGCTGGCTGCGGAAGGCGCGAACGTCGATAAGCAGAACTAGCGGTTGGACAGCAGGCGCTGGAGTTCCTTCAGGTCCTTCGAGCGTCGGCGGGAGCGGGCGAGGCCGATGAGGACGCCGACAGCCACAACAGCAGCAACACCTGTGAGAATTTGCTTTACCTGCGGCTCCTGGAGGCGTTGGAGGGCAGACTTCTTGGCGTCCTCAACGATGGTTTGGGGGCGGGTGCGGTAGGCCAGCCGATCCAAAGTACCCGCCAACTGACGACGCGTACGCTCGATGTCCTGCTGGATGTCTTCAATGTTGCGGGCCACGAACAATCTCCCAAAGTTGCGAAACAAACAATAAACAACACTAACGCTAGTGGATAACCCGAGCACGCGCACGCAGAAACAGCAACATGAGTATTCTTGTCACTATGACTGAGCAAAAACGCCTGGAAATCGGTGACCAAGCCCCGGCCTTCACCCTGCCCAACGATAGCGGTGAAACGACGTCACTGGCCGATTACCAGGGTAAACGCGTGCTCGTCTACTTCTACCCGCGTGCCAACACCCCCGGATGCACCACAGAAGCCTGCGACTTCCGCGACAGCCTCACACAACTCAATGACCTGGGGATAGAGGTGGTGGGCATCTCCCCCGATACGGTGGATAAACTCGTGGCCTTCCGCGAGAAAAACAACCTCACCTTTCCCCTGCTCGCCGACCCCGACAAAAACGTGCTCAAGGAATGGGGTGCCTTTGGGGAGAAAAAGAACTACGGCAAAATCGTCGAAGGCGTGATCCGCTCCACCTTCCTCGTCGGTACCGACGGCACCATCGAACTCGCGCTCTACAACGTGCGCGCCACCGGACACGTCGCCCGGGTCATCAGAGAACTGGAAAAATAACCGCCGCATGGACCAAGACGCCCCGGACATACTCCTACCGCGCCGACGCCCCGCGCAACAGCGAAGCCGCGAACGCTTCAACCGCATCCTCGCCAGCGCCCGCGCGGTCCTTGTCGACGTCGGGTTCGAATCCTTTACCTTCGACGAAGTCGCCCGGCGTGCCGAAGTGCCCATCGGCACTCTGTATCAATTCTTTGCCAACAAATACGTGCTCATCTGCGAACTCGACCGGCAAGACACCGCTGAGATTGTCTCCGAGCTTCAGGACTTCTCCTCCCGAGTGCCGGCGCTGCAATGGCCCGACTTCCTCGACGAATTCATCGACCACCTCGCAGGACTCTGGCGCGATGATCCCTCCCGCCGTGCCGTCTGGCACGCCGTGCAATCCACCCCGGCGACCCGCGCCACCGCCGCCGCGACCGAGCAGGAAATGCTCGACCTCATTGCCCGCGTGATGAAGCCCCTCGCCCCCGGCTCCCCCCGATATTCTCCGCCGCGAGCTCGCCGGGATTCTGGTACACACCGTCAGCTCGCTGCTCAACTACGCTGTCCGCGATAAAGAGCTTGACGACGCCCGCTTCTCCGGCACCGTCGCCGAAATCAAGCGCATGCTGGTTGCGTATCTGTTTGCTGTAGCGACGGGGTAGGTTGTTGGGGGTTTGGTGTAGGGCTTAGCGACTATTGAACAACGTTAGTGCAAACTTTTGCGTAGAAATAGGTCTATCGGCAGGCTCGAAAATGGGGTGTTCGCGTACCTGGCGATGGACCTATATGACAAGCGTGAAAATGTGCTTATCTCCAAGCCGAAAAACAGGGCATTGTCATGCTTGAGCATAAGCACACTGTGCACTACCCCACCATCAACCCGATACAACAAGTGGCCGTGGCGTAGTCGCCGTCGTGACTAATGCTGAGGCTGATGTGGGGCGTAGCGCCTCCCATAGTCTCCGCAACCTGCTCGGCAACCTCCCCGATCAGATGAATAGCCACACGCCCCCACTGGTCGGGAACAACTTCTACCTGCGACCAGTCAAAATCTTCCAGGTCGATCACGGGCGGGGTGCCGTAGAGGGCCTGGGACCAGGCTTTGACAAAGGCTTCTTTAGCGGCCCATCGCCCGGCGAGGTGCTGATCAGGGTCGAGTTTTTGGTTGGCGTGACGCCTTTCAAAGGCGCTGAATACGCGGTGAAAGCGACTGCCGGGTTGCTGTAGCTGTTCGGCAAAACTGGGGATATGGACGAGGTCAATACCGATGGCGGGGGTGACAGGGGGCATGCCCTCAATAGTAATCTGCGGAAAGTACTTGCCAAAGTGGAAAGTACTTTCTTAAAATCAGAGGCATGGACACCACAACACCACAAGAGGTGCAGGCCCAGCTCACAGAGGCCCGCCTGCGCACGCAAGGCATCAGTGGATTTAGCCCCGTCTGGGTCGCCTACGAGATCATCCTTATTGCTATGACCTTCGGAGTGCTATGCGCGTACTTTGATGGACATCCCGATTTTCAATCCCTACGCACCCCATTCTTTGCCATGGGGATGGCATGGCTGTTCGGAGGCATAGTCATGCTCATACTCACCAAGACCATCTCAAAACCCATCCGCTTCGGCTTTGAGCGTCGCTGGGACATTATGCATTACCTCATGGCAGGCAGTTTCTTTGCTTCGACACTCATCGTTGTTTTTGCGCCGCTAGAACTGTGGCACGTCCTTGCCATCATCTCCGCCTACCTGCTCTTGGGCATTGCAGCCCCTGTATGGGAGGTGATCACTGTGCGCAACCTTTACAGAAACGCCCAATAAAGTCCACATTTCTGTAACCGAATTCTTCTCAAAGATGGGATTTCTCTGACATGAACGCACTAACACCACATGAAGCGCAGGCTCAACTCACGGAGGCTCGCATGCGCACGCAAGGCATCAGCGGTTTCACCCCTGCGTGGGCCTCTTATGAGATCATAATTGCCGCCATGGTCTTCGAAGTTCTAGCCAATTACTGTGACGGGCACCCCGAATTTCACGCCCTTCGCATGCCGTTGTTCATCACAGGATTTGTGTGGCTCGCTGTCGGAGTCGGCTTATCCACATTCACGGTGATTGTCGCTAAAACCGCCCTCCGTGGTTTCGGACTTCGTTGGGGCATCATGATTGGGGTCTGGTCCGTTTGCTACTTGGCACTCATGCTTACTACGACCTTCACACCAGTGTCCCTGACGCAGCTTTTCATCATGCTCTCCATAGTCCCACTCCTAGGCATCGCAGGTCCCGTGTGGGAAATGCTCGCCCTGCGCAAGAACAGAAAGAGCATCCGATGAGCACCCACCCTCGCAATGACCTCAACCCGGCGTTCACTAATCCCGCTGCGGTTTTCCCTGATGGCTACGCTCGCGGGCGTCGAGAAGCTGCCGTTCAAGGACGCCCGGGATTACCTGGGCACCACCGATTCGACGCTTTCTAAGCACGCGAGCGCGTTGGAGGAAGCGGGGTTCGTCACCATCATGAAAGGGTTTTTGGGCAAAAAGCCGCAGACAACCCTGAAGCTCAGCAAAGCAGGGCCGCACGGCGTGGGCGGCGCATCTCGACGCCCTGCGACAGATCGCCTTCCCCCAAGACACCGAGAGTTAGTGGTCCTTCGATAGAACCCGCACCAGCGCACACACTATAATCCCCAGGAACAGTAAAGCTAATGGAAGAAACACGAAGGCACCGACATCCTTGAGGCTCTGCGCCTCCGATGCGGTGCGTATCGGACTAACACGATTCACGGCGGGAGCGGCGGGGATCGCGGGGGCTGTGGGGTTAATGGGCGTCGAAAAGCGGAGAAGGGAATCCTGGGATTCAGCTGCGGCGGGGGCATCGGGTTGGAACACCGTTTCCGTCACAATGCTGTCCATGATGTCCTGCACCACCCCATAGGACGTGAGATGAATGGGAGATGCCACGGGCTGAGCGTCGGCAGTGGTTGAGTAGAAAACCACCAGGTAATAGTGGTCGGACTTCCATCCACCCGATGGAGGTTCGGCAACAATGGATTGGGCGAGACCGCCGTCTTTAATTCCCTGGGTAATGCTAGCCGCATGGTGCTGCTCATCCGGCACCGAAAAGGGATCGTCCCGATGCTCAGCGGTGTATTCGATCAATTCGTCCGCATCGGAATTGATATAGACATGGCCAACAGCGTTGCGCGGCCCCGACAGGCGGCTATCAAATCGCAACGACCGCTCCCCCAGCTTGTCATGCAGCAAGGCACCCGGCGCACTGACCACCCAGCGAATAAGGGTGCCGTTAATCTGCTGGCCTTCCACCGTTATGTGAGCAGGAAGTGTGGGGGCCGCTTTCACAATGCCAGAAGGGCCATCGCCCGGCAGAGTAATACTCCGGTCAGTGCCGTTGATATTGAAGTCAATGTCCATGGAATCATAACTGCTCAAAGCTTTGACTTCCGTGGTGAGCGTGCCAATAGCATTGTTATGACCTGCCAGGGAATCATCAAAAGTGCAGGTGACCAGGTTAGTGCGACGGTCCGAGGTGCAGTCGCCAACCGTGCGCCCGCTACTGTCGTGCAGGGCATTGAAAAACGTGGCCGGAACTCGGAATTGCGTGGGAAATTGAATGGTGAATTGTTGACCTTCAAACTCCCCACCTGACAGCGACCATGGCCAACTGAATGTCACTTCCGAATTTTCCGTTATAGGGAGGGCAGATGCCGTGATAATGGGGGCATCAATGTCAATGAAGGTGGGCGCATTGGCGGCGGTACCGACGTGATTTACCTGGGCAGTGTTGTTTGCTTGGGCTTGGATGATGACATCGGATTGGTGGTGAGAGGTTGCTGCGTGAGCTTCAGCGAGCTGCATTTCGACAAACGAAGTTCTGGCAAAGTGGGCTCCAGCGAGGTCGGCGAATGCCCCGCTGACGTTAATACCGATAGATAGCAGCAGTGCAACGCCAAGCAGAGCGCAGCGTCGAGCATTCATCAAGCGACTCACAGATCCTCTTCACCCCTTGCGGTTGAGTTATAGCATGAACCAATCACATTTAATGCTCAGGATTTTATCATCTTAAACCTTCATTTCAAAGGCGATATTTGAGGTAATCCTCACTTTATGGCCACAGATGGGGGACTATCCGGGGGTTGAGCAAGTGATGATCCGGTGGTGAGCAGGGAAAATTGGTTGATGATCGCCCCCCAGACCCGAAACCCATGCCCGGCATGCAATCAAAGCCAGCAAAGAATAAAAGTGGCTACGCTTACAATTTTCTTAACATTGACGCGTTGTGGCAGGCACCCAGCACCGTGGAGCGCTGTGGAGCACAGTAAAACACTGCGGAACATGCAAAGCGCAAACACACAGAGCGCAAAAAGAAACCCCGGCTCCACCATTACATGGAGCCGGGGCGCAGGTGCGCTAGGCCATTAAAGCGCTAGTGCACTACATCGGGATGTTACGAGCGGCGGCTACGAATGATCATCGCAGCACCAGCCGTGACAACCAGAAGCGCTAGCATGCTAACACCGATGACCGAGGCACCTGTGTTGGCCAGTTTCTTCGGGTTCTGCTTCTCGGGTGTCGGGTTCCCCGACTGTGCTTTGGCAGGGATGCCCTTCTGCGGAACACACGGAACACCCTTGTCATTACCGTTGGCACCGTGTCCACCCGAATATCCACCCGGTTCACTCGGGGTACCCGACGCGGGAGCGTGAGGATCACACGTCTTGGGTGCGGGCACCGAGGGGGTCGGTGTCGCGGACAGCGGTGTGGGCGGCTTCTGCACTGACGGTGCCGGAGGTGTGGGTAGCGGGATCAGGGGAACGATCGGGATGACAAACCACCACCATGGAATGTTGGCACTGTTCGTGACCTTCACTACCGTTGCTTTGCTGCTCTCGGCTTTGACAGTGATGGTTGCTGTGCCATCACCATTGTCTTTCACAGCCCCAGCGGTATCACTACCGAAGCGTGGTGTAGCCCAGGAGGTAAAGGTGTCCGATGCCGGCATTGTTTCCTTCAGCGTCACCATCGTGCCCACGGGCATCTGCGGCAGCTTATGGGTGTCGCCATCCTTGAGTGTGAACGTCTCCTTCTTGGACTCGTTACCAATGCCCCACGTCGCGGTGAACTGGTACTCCTTCGACTTGTTGCTAGAGGAACCTGCTACAAGACCCACGACTTCCTTGGTAATTTCAACGGTTCCAAGTTTGTCGTAGCTGTTCTTGATGCGCGCGGAAGCTTCACTGCGCTCATCCTCAACTGTTGCTTCAGCGCGAACAATGGACTCATCTTCGACGAAGATCGCGCCGTCAACTGCCACGTCCTTGGTGTCCTCTGTGAAGGTACAGCGTGATCCAACAACGATATCCTTGATGGTTGCGGGTTCATCAACCTTCAGCTTCACCTCGCCTTTCGACGTCTCTTTGCCTTCCTTGGTGCAGACGTAACCAACGGTGAAGGTCTTGTGCTTGATGACGTCCAGATCCTTGGCCGATCCAGCCAACTCCTTGGTTACCTTCACACTGCCCTTCAGCGCAGTGTATGTGTTCGTTGCAGTAACAGACTTGGTAGCACCCTTAACGATAGTAATCTCTTCCAAACCACTCGTCTTCAGGTGAGCACCAGCAACACCAGCACCCACTTCGTTGACTACACAGCTAAAGTCATGAGGAATCTTCTTACTGGTCGCAGTACCATTGGCCTTCACCACAAGATCACCCTCGACCTTGGTGGCTTCGGTCTTAGCTTTATCCATGCACACGTAGTGGAAGGTAAATTCCTTATCTCCCACTGCAACATTGTCAGGGTTCACTAACTTCTTGGTAATAGTGAAATCACCCAAATCAGAAGCATAGACATTGTTCACAGTGAAAGTCTGAACCTGATTAGCCGAAATCTTCACCGACTTCGGAGAGATGTTCGTCGTACGGGTTGCGTCCTTCACATCAGCAGAATCAGCACGCTCGGCAATTTGACACTCGTACCCAACCGGAATCTCAGGGGACGTCACTTCACCGGCACCATCAACAGTCAAGGTGAACTGTTGTGGCGCAGGTTCATTGACATCCTGAACTTCGGCACGCATTCCTGTGTTGGGTTGCGGAAGAGCAGGCGGAGTACACACGTAGTCAAAGACATAGCGCCTATTCTCGTTCTGCGGAATCACCTTGTGGGGGTCTTCAACGGTCTTGACGATCTTGAATTTACCCTTGTGCGCCCGATACGAGTTTGTCACGGTGACGTCTTTGCGTTCGCCCCTGACAATGGTGATCTCGTCCAAACCACTCGTTTTCAGTTCAGCATTGGCAACATCGCCACCAGTTTCCGTAACCGTACAGTCAAAGCCGTGGGGAATCTTCTTACTGGTAGCAGTACCATTGGCTTTCACCATAAGATCGCCCTCGACCTTGGTGGCTTCGGTCTTGTTTTTATCCATGCATACGTAGTGGAAGGTAAATTCCTTATCTCCCACGTAAACGTTGTCGGGATTATCCAGCTTCTTGGTGATAGTGAAATCACCCAAATCGGTAGCGTAGACATTGTTCACGGTGAAGGTCTGAACCTGGTCAGCCGCAATAGTCACCGACTTCGGAGTGATGTTCGTCGTACGAGTTGCGTTCTTCACGTCTGCGGATGCAGCGCGTTCGGTAATGCTACACACATATCCAGCTGGAATCTCAGGGGACGTCACTTCGCCAGCACCATCAACAGTCAACGTGAACTGCTTAGGCTCAGGTTCGTTGGCACCCTCGGCTTGAGGTGCTAGCTGACCAGCTTGTGGGTTGGTCGGTGGAGTACACACGTACTCGAAGACGTATTGCTTATTCTCGTTCTGCGGAATCACCTTGTGGGGGTCTTCAACGGTCTTGACGATCTTGAATTTACCCACCGGCGTTTTAGTCGGAGTGAACTTATTGGTTACCCGGAGATGCTGGCGTTCATTGGTGACAGTGTAGTTAAAGACGTTGGGGGTTTCGGGGTGGTTTTGAAGCAGGTCTCCCTGCTGGTTTTTTTGCGGATGTGATAGTGCCACCCATAGTCAACAGCCTGCACGTCGTTTTTCAGTAAAAGCGACACTGTGCGCCCACCGGGATGTTGTTGACAGGGTTCAGATGGAGTGCCATCGCTCTTGATTGTCACATCACCGTCGTAGTCTTTTCCCTGCAGTGGTACAGGTGTAGTGAACCGTGAATTCGGGGAACTGTTTCTTCAGCTCAGCGATTTCTGCGTCTTTACCCTCTGCAACATGTGTGCCATCTTCCGTCATGACCGCAATGACCTTGTCAAAGTAAAAACCACCAGTCGGCTTTGGGGTGTTGGTCAACGTCACGCCAATATTGCGGTCTGGCACCGTAGTAACGGTTATCTTTGACGAACCAGCCCCCTCGAGATTCGGGGCGTCGGAAGTGTTCGTTGCAGTGAACTGCGGAGCGTCATACTTGACAGCACTATCTTGAGGTATGACCTCCTCCAAGGTGACCTTGGAGCCAGCGGGCAGTTCCTTGTTTCCCTTCACCACGTCACCATTAAGAGGAACATTCAGAGTGTAGGTTTCATCGAATTTATCGTCAGGAGAATCAACAGTCACCTTAACGGGGAATTTCGTTCCATCCGTGAGCCACTCCGGGCGTGTCGCAGCAGGATTGAGCACTTTCTTCAGCTCAAAAGTGCCACGATTTACACCAGTGATGGTGCCGCTAGCATCCTGTTTAAATTCGGAAACTGCGGTTGACACAAGTGCTGTACCACGCAGGCTGGCCTTATTTGAAATATCAGTGTTTTTAGCGGGGATAGCACCGTCTGCGAAAGTTGATCTGTAAGACACTTGGTAGAAGCGATCAGCCTTCCAGCCGTCATTTGGACGCTTCAGGGTAATAACCTGCTTGGTTTCCCCCGGATGAATATTCTGCTCGTACGCAAGAGGCTTGCCCTTGAATCGCGGGTCATCCAGCTGGTCTTCGGTGTATTCTACGGCGTATTCGCCTCCATTTTTGATAAACTTGTGCCCAACATCACCGGCGACAAGCGTCAATTCATCTTCAATCACAACATCGCTATTGATATTGTGTTTCACCAGCTCAGAGCCAGGAACCGAGATGGTCCAGCGGGCGTGAATTTTGTCGGATTCAGCCCAGCCTTCTTTCGAAAATGTCGTTGGCGCAGTGTAATCGGCCCCGATAATTCCATCCTGGTCATCGTCACCAGGCAGACGAACAACCTGTGACACGCCATCGATCTTGAAGGTGATCTCTTTGGATTTCTGGGCTTTGGCAACCTGCACCTGCACCTCGAACATCCCGTGGACATTATCTTTGTTCGAGAACTTATCATTAAAAGTACAGGTGACAATTCTAGTGCCGCTATCGGCATTACACGTTCCACCAACAAGGCCGTCCGCGTCTCTTAGCTCAATACCTTGATCCGAGCCCAGTTTCAATACGTCCGGAAATTCCACAGAAAACTGCTGCCCGTTGCTCACGTTGCCCGCATACCAATCCCACCGAACGTGAACAAAGCTCAAGTTCTTAATGGGAGTGGTTTTGGACTCCACCCTAACATTATCTATCCTCACGGCCCCAGTGGCATGCGCCACCGGCTGATAAGTCAGCAGACTGGTGAGCACCAGAAGCAGTGAACTTACAATCGCGTAGATTTTTCGGCTCACCGAATAGCCCACAGCCCTCTCCTTTCTCTTGATACATACAAAAACCAGATGAGACCTACGGGCCGCTGACCTGACGAATTTCACAATCCCGACCAACACCATAAGCCACATAGTTCTTTAAGGATTTTATCAGTTTTTTGGGTCATGTCAACTAGGGAGTCGTCCGCGATTCAGTCGTATTCGCAGGAAAAACGGCTTTACATGCAAACATTTTAGCTCATCAAAAGCTTAATATATACTCAGATATGCCACGTGGTGAGCTGTATGGCATTTCCTTGCATTCCGCCTCGCCTAGTCGAGGTCTGCCCCCTCCCCCAAAAAAGTGACCAACTCACGAGCGGCAGTTTCAGAAACAGCAACGCAAAAGCCCGGCCCCTCCCCCACCGAAATGTGAGGACAGGCCAGGCTAAAGCGCCACAGAACGTTAAAGAAGCGTCGCTAGAACTCCCCGGTTACACGAAGGACTCCATCAACTAGGCGCGCCCCGGAATCAAGCAGCGCGGCAGCTTCTCGCTCCTTGGCAGCATCACCGGTGCCACCAAGGTTGCGGTCCACAGGCCGTTCGTACAGTGCGGCACCGCCGTGCATGGCGTCGAGAATGCGCCGCAGGCCAGCATTTTCGCGGGTGGTGGCAGCATCTTCCCACTCGGCGACACCGGTGGCACCGCGTTCTTCACGCACGGCCTCCACAAAAGCGGCCGGGTGAACAATAGCCACCAGCGCCGAGACGTGCCCGAAACCAAGGGAGGTGACAATACCTGCCTTCGGTGCGAAGCCTTCACCCGCAGCACCCAGGTCCAGGGGTTTGCGCAGCCACACCAGGCGCTGATGCTTGTTCAGCACCGGGTCCACGCAGTCCAGGGAGCGGTTGGCGGGCAGCAGCCCGGACCGCAGCACCTGGGTGAGCCCGATGATCTGAAATGCGGCGGCACCGCCCTTGGCATGCCCGGTCAGGGACTTCTGGGACACCACAAACAACGGGTTGCCCTCGCCGCGCCCCATGGCGGTGGCGAGGCGTTCGTGCAGGTCGGACTCGTTGGGGTCGTTGGCGGTAGTGGAGGTGTCGTGCTTGGAGATCACGCTCACCTCATCCGCATTCACACCCAGAGCGTACAGCGCCTTGGCCAGGCGGGAGACTTCCCCACCCTGCGCGGCACCCAGGGCACCCAGGCCCGGCGCGGGGATGGAAGTGTGCGCGCCGTCGGCAAAGGACTCTGCGAATCCCACCACGCCGAGGACGGGAAGTCCGAGGTCGGCGGCGATGGAGCCGCGGGTGAGCAGGATGGTGCCGCCACCTGCGGATTCGATGAATCCGGCGCGGCGTCGATCGTTGGCGCGTGAGAAGTAGCGCTCGTCGATGCCTTTGCCTTCGAGTTCTGCGGACGGCGCGGTGGCCGCCATGTCACCGAAGCCGGTGATGCCTTCGATGGACAGGTCGTCGAAGCCACCTGCGACCACGAAGTCGGCTTTGCCGAGCCTGATTTTGTCCATGCCTTCTTCCACGGAGACGGCGGCGGTGGCACAGGCCGCAACGGGGTGCACCATTTGTCCGTAGCCGCCGATGTAGGACTGCATGACGTGCGCGGCGGTGACATTGGGCAGGGCTTCCTGCAGGATGTCGTTGGCGCGGGGTTCGGCAAGCAGGCCGTCAACGTAGAGGGAGCGCAGGGATTCCATGCCGCCCATGCCGGTTCCTTGTGAGGAGGAAACGCGGGTGGGGATGGATGGAGCGCATGAGCTCGGCGGGGCTGAATCCGCTGGACAGGAACGCCTCGACGGTGCAGACGATGTTCCACAGGGCAACGCGGTCGAGGTTGTCCACCATGTCTGCGGGGATGCCGTAGACGCTGGGGTCGAATCCTTCGGGGATTTGTCCACCGACGAAGCGGCTCATGGCCATGCGCCGGGGCACACGAATGGCGGAGCCCGCATGGCGGGTGACTATCCACTCGCCGGTTTCTTCGCTGTAGGCGGCGCTGGTGTTGTCGGGTTCGGAGTCGACGAAGGTGCGGGCCGCTTCCTTGTCGCTGACGGTGAAGCTCAGGTCACGGTCCAGGTAGACGGTGGTGAGTTCGGGGGCAAGGTTGCTGACCATGCCGAAATCGTCGTGGTAGCGGCGCACACCGACGCGGCCTAGCACTTCGTCGTGGTAGCGGTCGTAGATGTCTTCCTCGGCGATCTCGGAACCGTCGGCATCGACCCAGCTGCCGTCTTCCCAGCTGATGAGTCCCATGGTCCAGGCGAGTTCGGTGACACCGGCGGCGGAGAGGTCGCCGGTGAGTTCGGCGTCGAAACGCGTGCGGGCGGAGCCGTAGGGGCCAAGCTCGCCGGCACCGACGATGACGATCATGTCGTCGAGCTTTCTGGCTGACCTGCCCGGTGAAGTCGGGGGTGGTGGCCTGGAAGCGTCGGTACGGGGTGGGCAGGGCGCGCACGGTGCGGGGTTCTTCGTCCTCGCTTGTCGACGCCGCACCTGCCGCAGCATTTCCGGGCCAGTTCCGCGAGGTTCACGTCGGCGTCGCCGAGGCCGCCGGTGTAGTCCACCGTCACGGGTTCGGTGGCGGCCTTATCGCGCACGTCCTGGGAAATGTTAGAGACCAGCAGCTTGGCGATGTCTTCGGTGGAGAAGGTGGTCACGCCTGCGGCTTCGACGGCCTCGACAAGCGGATCGTTGCCGCCCATCAGGCCGGTGCCGCGCACCCATCCGATGAGGGCGTGCACCAGGGAGGTGTTCTCGCCCCACACGGGTTCCGCATGCCAGCGGTTGACCAGTGCATCCAGGGCTGCCTTGGATTCGCCGTAGGCGCCGTCGCCGCCGAAACGGCCGCGGTTCGGGGAGCCTGGAATCACCACGTGCAGGCGGCGTCCAACCTCCGTATTCACGCCGATAGCGGACAGCCCGGCAATGAGGCGTTCCACGCTCCACAGCAGCAGGCGCATTTCCGTTTCGGCGCGCGGGCCAGCATCCGCCAGGGAGCCGGACACGCGGGGCGCGGCGAAGGGGAACAGCAGAGTGGGTACCAGGGCGGGCTTGAGCACTTTCTTCGCACCGTTGACGGTGGCGGTCTGCTCCGAGCCGACCCACTCGATCACGGAATCTAGGTCAGCGAAGGAACTCAAGTTCGCGGGCACGACCCACAGGGCAGCCTGGCCGCGGGCGTGGGTGCGGTACAGCTCCTTGTAGAAGGTCAGACGCTCGTGGTTCAGGTTGGAGGTGGTGGCCACCACCGTGGCACCGCCGCCCAACAGCTCGCCTGTGACGGCAGCGGCAATGGAGTTCGGGGAGGCACCCGTGACCACCGCAACATCCTTGGCGTACGGCAGTGCGCTGGTATCCAGCGCCTGGGCCGCCAACTCATCCAGGCCCCAGTGCTTGGCCTGGCGGGCAACGGCCTCGCCGGCGCCGGTGACGTCCACGTCCTTGGCGTCCAGAACGCCGACGGCCACGCGGGCGATATCCTCGCGGGCGGACGCCCAGCGGTCATCTAACAGCACGGCCTTGTTGGCGTCGAATGCGGTGGCAACGAGGCGCGGCCAATCCGAGCCGAGTTCCTGAGCCACCACGTCGAAGATGGCGGCGTCGGCATCCTTATCGTCCAGGTTGACGGTGCGGTGCGGCTCCAGGCCCAACTGCTGCAGGATCGTGCGGGCGGTTTCCGCCAGCACGCCGGCCTTGCCGGTCACCTGCTCGGCGTATTCGCCCAGCGCGGCGGAATCCACCACGCCACCAGAGCCGCCAGCACCGCCGGACGGCAACGCGACGGACACGCCGTGGTTCGCGGCGACCTGGGCCACCGCGGCGTCGATAAGCGCATCAAGCTCGCTGGCGCTGGAGGGTGCGATGGGGCTGAGGGTGGCCAGGTCGCCACCGCGCAGCGACGCGCCCTCGCGGGCACCAATGACCACGGCGGCGGTGACGTGATCCGCCCAGCCCTGACCCAGCTGCCAGGTGCCGGTGACGCGCTCGGCAATGTAGGCGGGGCGCTTGCCGGTGGGACCGGTGATGCGGCGCAGGGCGTCGGCGGAAGCATCGGACAGGACCGGGCCGAAGGCCGTGTAGCCCTTGGCCATGCGGCTGACCGTGGCTTTCAGGTCGTTCAGTTCCGCGTCGGCGGCACCGTCAATAGCACCCAGGCCGAATTCCACGCCCAAATCCAGGAGCAACTGGTTGCGGCGCGAGGACACGCCCTCCACCAGGGTTTCAATGGAATCCGTGGCGGCCATCTGGTCGGGGCGGACCTTCGTCCACACGGCGACCAGCATCTCTGTGGCATCTGCGGGGGTGAACGGAATGTCCTCCGGACGGGGGCCACCAGTGGCCGGGGCTGCGGTGAAGGCACCATCCTCCGTCGGGGCGGATGCTGCGGAGGTCACCGAGGCCGGTTCAGGCGCGGCGGGGGCGCTTTCGGCGGGAGCTGCGTCATCGGCTTCATCAGAGTCGGTGGCCACCTCACGCACCACCTCATCGGTGGCAAATACCACGCCGCGCTCACGCTCGACGTTCAACACCTCAATGTCCACGTCCGCGTACTGCGGGAGGGTGAGGGTCTGGCCCATCATGTTCGCAATAGTCGGTGCGGAACCCACGCCGACCTCAACGAAACGGTCCACACCCAGGGTTGTCAGCGCCAAGTCCTGGGTTTCAATCCAGCGGACCGGGGAGGCGAACTGCCAGGCCAAAAGCTCAATCAGGATTGTGCGTGCAAGCTTCTGCTCGTTCTTGGCGGCCGCGTCAAAATCAGCCAGAATCTCATCCAGCAGCGGCGAGGACACGACCTCCTCCATGGACTCCACGAATTCCCGGGTCAGCTCGAAGGGGCGGGCGACCAGGTTCGGAATGTAGCGGCCCACCAGCACGTCCAGATCCACGGTGTCCGGCAGCAGCGAATCCAGGTGGGCGCGGAAATCGGCCACACCATCGCGCAGCACCGACGAGTGGAACGGCACATCAATGCCCGGGATCATGATGAAGGAACGCTGGCCGGGGGCCATCTCCTCCGCAGCCTCACGCAGCGCCTTCAGCCCGGCGCGCGTACCGGCCACCGCGTACTGAAGCCCGGCGAGGTTGTAGTTCACAATCTCCAGGAATTCGCCCGATTCCTTGGAAATATTCGCCACGAAGTCAAACACGTTGTCCGCGGTCAGCCCCATCTTGTTGGGGCGCAGGGCAGCCAGGCCGTAGTTGGAGTTGCCTTCGGCATCGCGATCCACCAGGCGGTGCATGGTCAGCCCGCGGCGGTACACGATCTCCACCACGGATTCCAGGGACAGCACACCAGCGTAGGCGGCCAGCGCGTTGTATTCACCCACGGAATGCCCGGCGAAGAAGGCGCGCTGGTTCAGGGCACCCGCTTCCCGCATTTCCGCGACCTGTGCCACACCCAGGGTGGCCATGGCCACCTGCGTGAATTGCGTGAGGAACAGCACGCCCTTCGGGTGGTGGAACTTCTCCCCCTTGACCACTACCTCGGTGGGGTTGTTCTTCACGATCTCCAGCACGGAGAATCCCAGCTTGGCGCGGGTGTGTCGATCCGCCCGGTCCCACACTTCCTTGGCGGCCTTGGAGTTCTTGCGGGCTTCCATGCCCATGCCTTGGGACTGGATGCCCTGGCCGGGGAATGCGTAGAACGTCACGGGTGCTGCCATCACTGCAGTGGCCTTGAGCACCAGGTTTCCGTCAACGGTGGCGGTGATTTCCCGCACCTCGCCGCACCCGGGACGATTATCGACGCCCGCGCGCTCAACCAGGAAGTCGATACTTGCGCCCGGCATGATCGGGGCCAGCATGGTGGCCGTGTATTCCACGACGCGGTTCGGCGCGGTCGTGGTGGTGTCGTCGCTGTAGCCGGCGGCGGCGATGAGTTCCGCGAGTGCGGAGGTCCACATGCCGTGCACAATCACGTTGGGAAGGCCAGCCAGGTGCGCGGCCGTCTCCGAGACGTGGATGGGGTTGCGGTCTCCGGAAACCAGCGCGAAGGACAGCATGCTTTCCGGTGCGGTGACCGTGGTGAAAGCGCGGAACGACCGTGGGGTGTCAATCACGCTCGGCAACGCCGAGGAATTGGTGCGGGCGGTGCTGGTGCCACGGCGGCCACGGATGGCAAAACGCTCCGACAGGGTGGCCAGGCGCGTGCCGTCCGCATCAATTTCGGCGCGAACCAGGATGAGGCGACCAATGTTGGTGTCCTTCACCTCGTCGGTGTGCGCCGTGATGGTCAGCTCCGCGGTGCCTTCGGGGAGGGTGTCCGCGAGTTTGATGTGATGCTCCACATGCACCAGGCTCAGCATGCCCTCCACCACGGAATCCCCGTCGGTGCCGGGAATCACGGCATTCCGCACGGCGGCGAAAATGGCGGGCCAGGCGTGTCCGACCAGCACGTCCGGGGCGGTGCCGCTTGCAGTCAAGCTGGTCGGCAGGAATGCGGCGGTGACGTTGTTGTAGTCGGCGGTCTGGGCGGCGTCGATACGCGTGGTCCAGGTGGCCGTGCCGTCCTTCACCTCGGCAAGCGTGCCACCGGCGGCGATGCGGGTGAGTTCCGCCATCGCGGCCTCCGCATCGGCCTGGGTGACCTGCGGGACAGCGCCATCAGTGTCAGTGAGGGTGAAACGAATAGTCAGGTCAGCGGTGGTGCCAAAAGCCGTGGAACCCGCCAGCGGCACGGTCAGCACGGCGTGGTTCTCGTCCTCGGTGACAAGCTGTGCGCCCGTCGGAGCGTGCGACGCTTCAGAGGCATCCTCGGTGAGCGTCCACGCATGTGTATCGCCCAAGCGCTCGATCACGGAGGCAGTGTTGCGGCCAGCCCAGTAGGTGCCCGCAGCGTTAATCACGCGCTCCACCGGAGTGGTGGTCACGTCTTCCGCAGAAACGCCCAGCTCTTCGAGGCGCTTGACCGACGCGGTATTGAAACGACCCAGCAGCTCAGCCACCGGCTCGTCCACCTTCGTGATGCCCGCAACGGCGGCGGGACCAGGAATGATGCACACGGCATCGGCGTCATAGCGGGCGTCCTGGGCCTGCCACAGGGAATCCGAACGCCACCAGCGGCGCACGTCCTTATCGATCACCGGCACGAAATTCACCGGCTTACCCGGGGTGCGGGCCAGCTTCAGGAACCACGCCACATCCGCCGGGTGCAGCACATCCGTGGCGGCCTGCGGGTACTCCTCCACGAGGCGAGCCACGGCCTTCTCGGCGGGCTCATCCTGGGCGAGCGTAATCAGCGGGTGAACTCCCCATGGTCCTGATCCGTCAGGCGGGCTTCCATGCGCTCCAGCATCTGAGTAAAGCGGTTAAACCAGGAAACGTCGGTCCAGCCCTTGTCGGTGGTCTCAGTGCTGGTGGTCTCAGTGTTGGTGGTCGGCCCGGACAGCTCCAGGTAACGCTTCAGCCACTGCTCATAGGTCATGGCCTCCACATCGCCGAAATACGGCTTGCAGGTCTTAGCAATCGCCGCAATGATCTCCTCGCGGCGGGCCTGCACGGCCTCTTCATCGCCCGCGACCTCATCCAACAAACGGCCAGCCTGGGCGGCGGAATTATCAATCTCATGAATATCCGCACCCAACTGCGAACGGCCCGACGCCATGCCGTTAACGGCGGAACCGGCACCCACCCAGGAGTCCACGCCCTTGGTGTCCGCCAGAAGCTTCTTGACCTGCGGAGACGTCTTCGCCTCCTTGGTGGCCATCGCTGCGGTGCCCACCAAAACGCCGTCGACCGGCATCTTCGGCAGATCGTAGGACAATGCCCACTCACCGCTGATGTAATCCGCGGCGCGCTCCGGGGTGCCAATGCCGCCGCCCACCACCAGCACCGCGTTCGGCTGCTGACGAATCTCGTCATACGTGGCAATCAGCAGGTCATCCAGATCCTCCCACGAATGGTGGCCACCCGCCTTACCACCCTCAACCTGGATGATCACCGGAATATCCGGCACCTGACGCGCCACCGAGAGCACTTTCTTGATGTGCTTGACCGCGCCGGGCTTGAAGCACACCCACGGGAAAGCCATTGTCGCGCAGTTCCTTGATCAGGGCGACGGCGTCGTCGCGATCCGGCATGCCGGCGGTAACCACCACGCCATCAATCGGCGCGCCGTTCTCGCGGGCACGCTGGACTAGGCGCTTGCCGCCGATCTGCATCTTCCACAGGTACGGGTCCAGGAACATGGAGTTGAACTGCGCGTTCACGCCCGGGTTGAGCAACCCCGTCAGCTTCTCAATGTTCGACTCCAGGATTTCCGGGGTGACCTGTCCCCCACCGGCCATCTCCGCCCAGTGGCCCGCGTTCGCCGCCGCGGCCACGATCTCCGGGTCCACCGTCGTCGGTGTCATGCCCGCCAGCATCATCGGCGAACGACCCGTCAGGCGGGTGAACTTGGTTTCTACTTTGGTGCCTGTCTTGCTTGTGACTAGTTTCGGCGCGAATTCCGTCCACTTCTTCGGCAGCGTCGGCCCCATGCCCGGATCGAACAACAGCGCCTGACCGTCGTTGTCACACACCGCGAACGACAACGCTCCCCGCCCCTGGGCCACAGCATTCGTCAGCTTAACGACGCCCCCGTCAGGCCCCACGTCCAGCAGCCACCGCACTCCCGCATCAATGGCCTTATTCACCTGCTCAACCCAGTCCTCGGGGTTAACCAGCACGTCCTTGGCGCATTGCTCGGCCAGTTCCTCGTTCAGGCCACAGGCCTTCGCCCACTCCACCACCTGATCCACCGCAGCCTGCATTGCCGGGTGGTGGAATGCAATCTGTACGTCCAGTGGGTTAAACACCGGGGCGAACGGTTTACCGCCGCGCTCCTTATTCGCAATAGCCTTCGCATCCTTAGCGGCGCGCGCCTGCAGGAAGGACTGTACCCGCTGCACATCATCCGGGCGACCGACCACCACAAACGAATCCCGAGTGTTGCGCAGGCCGATGATAGGGCGGGTTGCATCGTCGGCGGAGTCGGCTGTTGTGGCGGCGATGGCCTCCTCCAGCTGCTCCTGAGTAACCCCCTGCACCGAGACCATCGGGCTCAGCTCGCCGTTGCGGATCAACCCGTTTACCCGAGCAGTATGCACACCAGCGGCACCGATCAACTCAGCGATGGCCAAGATCTCCGCAGCCTGCGTTAAATCCTTCAGCAGATGCACGCCCAGTGCACCCTGGGAATGACCGATGGTGACGGCGCTTTTCTCCAGGCTCAGGCGCTGCGCCTCCAGGGTATCCAGCGTGGCCAGCTGCGAGACGAAAATGCCCGGCACGCTCAGCACAGCCTGCGAGATATCGAACGCCGGATCGTCGTCGTTTGACGCCCAATCCACTGGGTCAAAACCGAAGGGGCGGGCGGCAGTCAGTTCATCCGCCACCGGCTCGGTTAACGACGCCGCACGCTCCACAATGCTGTTCACATTGAAGCCAGCACCAGCAGCGACCGCCTCCCGCAACGTCTTCAACCAGTTAAACCCCTGGCCCGAAAACACCAAGGAAAAAGGTTGCTCACCAAATTTCTGCACCAGACGATCCCGGCTAAAGTGTGCTGATGATCAGACACGTAACACTCGCTCCCTGTAGTCGTTGGTAGTCGTGCGCGGCACAGACGTCCGCTAGTTTTGCATAACAAATGTGCCACAAAATCATGAGGAAAGCGTCATCTTTACATAACAAGGCGGCTGTGGATGATATGCATTATCCCAGGTGGTGGTTCGTTTCGTTAGGAAAAACGTGCTGCTCAGAGCGTTTTATGAAAACCCTAAGAAATATCTCGATCGTGTCTCGAAGACCACCCATATGGGGGTGAATTTGAACGTGTATGAATGAGGCGGCATGTCGCGGGCTGACGGCGCGGAAGGCGGGGCGTCGACAAGCGGCGGTGAGCTACAGTGTGCCGGCCAGCTACAGCGTGGCAGCGAGGGCGGCGCGGGCACGTTCCAGACGCGACAACGGATCCGTCGTGGACACATCGACGCCCGGCGACGGCAGGAACTGGTGACACGGTGACAGGCCCTCCACATCCACCTCCGCCGACGGCGTAATCCCCTCCACAGCGCAATACTCATCCAGATGACGCGAAATACTCATATATATAGGGTGCCATGCGGCGGTGGGTTCAGTGGCGTTGGGGTGAGGT
>BNJS01002819.1_pt1 | contig 209280 bp, 198 predicted proteins | sample 8540461 | NCBI WGS metagenome assembly BNJS01 (sample SAMD00202454, study PRJDB9452) | human saliva metagenome | isolation source: human saliva | place: Japan
CCATCGTTTACGCTCAGTCGCACCCTTGAAGTGAAAGGCTTCAATAGTGGTGACTTGTTCAGCATAAAGCTGATATCCCTCTTCAGAATGAAGATGTAGTTTCATTCCATCACTGCAAAGATATGATGAAGAACTTCTCACCTTGAAGTTAGATACCCTGGTTCTTACCAATATGCAATAATAGCTCATCATTCTCATTACAGGCTGGGTGGTCTCACCGACAAAGCCAGTGTTGCGAAATACGATATAGCACGTCGTTTCGCGACAAAGCTATGCTTCAGGAGAGCAAGTTGCTCAGTTCTTTAGTTCTTCTCCTTAAGACGGATTTATCATAGATGGTAAACCCAGATTTCATCCTTCAGCGCAGGTAAGTTTATGTGTACATACCTGGCTGCAGAACATGGCATGCAGAAAGTAGAAGGAAGTACAATTTGAAGGGACACGTAATCACCCAAAGAAATATCGTCTCTCCGGCCTCATCACTAACAATTTGGATTAACAAAACATGCAGAGGTGCTCGTCTAGAACGTCTAACTCTGGATGTGGAGAAACTAAAGCAACAAGAACCGTCAAAATTTGCAACTCTCAACGGCAGCACTGATATCCGTAAGATTCAGACAAACATTATGCCTTATGTTGTAATTCACCTAAGTCGGCGTTGCACTCGGTAAGGTGACCGTTGGGATGTCATCCTTCGAGGCGATCGACATGTTACCGTTAACAACATTAAGTGTGGTGGTGGTGATGCCATCCACTACCCTAACCTATACTCAAGACTGGTCTCATAAAACATATGACATGTGGTGATTTTAGCCTCAAATCAAAAGTAGGTATTTGCCATGCAGATGAATGGAACCCGTGAAACGTGTGCGCTCTTTGTGGACGTTAATGAGTAACAACTGTGGTACTGCCAGCTGGCTTTAAGTCTTGAACAACTCATCTCTCGTAAGTCTCCTTGCTCCTTGCAGTAGCAGTGAGTGTTGAAAAAGTAAATAGCGATTTCTATCGAATAACATTATGGTCTCACCACGTCTGTGAGCACAACTGCGCGCGAGCAATAGTAGTAAGTTCTCTAAAGGTCTTGGTTGAGTCATCGACAACTTCTCTCGAGCTGGTATCAAGTTTCACTCCATTGTTCTGCTCGTGCTTTGTCACCAAAAGATTTTCCATTATTGGGTTCGTTACTCCATGGCGTTCAATATATAATATCAGATGGTGGAATTTCAACAGCCCTGGTTCGCAAGACAATAGCTGGTGTTCTTTGAGTTTGCCGTACGTACATCGTGGTTGTAAGCCTCTTCATTAGCTCCTTTTTTATCAAAAGGGCTAAATATACCAGTGCTCACTGACGTATTGGTCAGATGTTTAGATATCATTGTACTGTCTGCCTTTTCCATTGTTCCTAAAAGCTGGCAGCTCACGCGTCCTCAATAAACTTTAAAACACAAGCTGTTGCTGCTATCTTCATCTTCTGTAGCTATAGTGGGCTTACTGCTAGTATATCAGGCTATGGAGTATGGTCATTTGTTTGTACAACAAATTGTAGAGGTGAAACCACTGCTTATACTCTGGTAGTGTGGAGTTCTATTCAGCAACTCCAGCATACTACAGTTGTCAAAGATTCAGCACACGTAACTTATTTTCATTTGGTTCCATGTATTCTCTTATCAGGATGTGTGTGCATTTCTGTAATAATGTATACTTTTTACTTTATAGGATATATATGGTGGACACCATTTGGGCTTATATTCGCGTTCGACGTCAAGTTTTCACCTGGGATTGGTTGCAAACTTCGCATTAGTACTACAAAAGTATCCATACCGGCTAGCTTAAAATCAAGCACGACAGGTCTATTTTTCCATGGGATTCCAACACTTGTACAATAAGACTACTATTTTGCTTTTACTCTTTGGTGGTTGTGCAGCAACGTCTGATCATTTTATTGTACTACTAATAGGGGCTCAATGGGAAGAAAGCATCGTGATTGTCAAAATCCTATCAATATCGGCTCTTTTCCAACCTCTCATTGTGCTTTACCAAAATGTTATACAAGTCTATGGTAAATCACAACTATATCTCAACGTAGAGTTGCCTAGAAAAGACTATAGCTGCTATACTTTTTGTTCTTAGCATAACTATTTCATTCAGAAACACTGCTATATAGCTTTTCCCTATTAGCACTTTGTTCGTGGCTGATTTATGGATACTTTACTCAAAGAATAATAGAACAAATAGAACTGCTTCAAGGAGCTAAAAGTATTTTAATGCACGTCATTCCCTCATTCATTGTCTGTGCTATTGTATACTACGTTGGATTGCTATATACATCACATTGGCTAGGGTTAATATACCAAACTCTTACATTCTCTGCCTTGCTATTAATCTATATTGCAATAATTCTTCCCCTGACGTACAAGCAAATACTGAGTAAACTACGTTGTCTTACATCTTGTGTTGAGATGGTAATATCCTATCATCATCATACACTGTTTATCCCTCTTTTCCTCTAGCATAGTATGACGACCTTTAATTTATCGACCTTATTAAAAGTACTAGAGACAAAAAGAAAGATATTTTTATCTCAATATTATTCTCTCTATAGTTTCGGACATATCGAGCTTTCAGCATCCCCAAAACCTACACTTCAAGGTGAGCATGGCAGCAGAATCTCAAAAAGATAGTAAAGCTCTCTGGGATGATGGGCAACCTTTCCTCTTTGGCAGGCATCAACTTGGGCAATAGCGAAGATGCTATCAGCCCAAACTTATATCCAGATGTAGTATCGACTAATAAGTTTCTTATCCAACTGTTGCAAAACTCCCGTCAAAACACATCAAGGGAAAGCCTATCCCCACCTACGCTGCCTATCTAGAGCCGAAAGCCGCACACCTTGGTGGACAACAGCTATCAAAGGAACTATCAAAGGTACTAAATCTATCTTTTCGGAGAGCAAGGAGAAGACCCCATCACGAACAAGAAGATGAACCCTAATCACCTCACGATGAGAGCAAGAAACCATGGTAAAAGGCCATGCAGGTAGCATCATCTGCTCAGTAGACAAAGAGACAACGTTATCACTATTGCTGTTTCATGACCAAGATCCTGGGGTAGCCAAACAAATGAGTAGACGTTGCTGCAAACCAATCTACAAGAGTTCATCAGCTGAGATACCGTACAAATAAAGCTCGCATCCGACTACCACTACTACCATGGTTTGGCGCAACGCTTCCAGAAAATACACAGCTATTCAGCATAAGTATGCTGCTTTTGCGAACTCTCACATGGATGCTTCTCTTAAGAAGCGTGACCACTGTAGAAAGCGATCTAGAAAACTGAAATGCAAAAATGCCTTTACTGCCTACACTCCAAATGAAGCAGCAAGCTAGCATGGCAGAAGCAGATTCAAGAACGCGACTCCGTGTTTACCATCATTGATGATGCAGCAGTGCCCAACCGTCAACTTCTCCTAAAGGTGATGCTCCTCATTGCATTTCTCTTCGTAGGGATCATGGGAACAGCAGCTTACTACTATCTTCGACTCCTCTTCTCCAAAAAATTCCAACAACTCAGGTGAGGAACTTTCTGTACAAATATCACCAACAAAAGACAGCACATCTAAATCAGATGACGAGGGACGACATTCCCCTCTTAATTCTAAAGTAAAATTAATTAAATGTCTGCACTCTCAAGACCAATCAAGATGTAGAAAAGCAAAAAATCACCAATTGTCACGCGCATCCTAATAGAACAGTTGAGACTATGTCAGCATTATTAGCACCGCATCATACCTATCCCTTTCTAAAGAAAGTGGGCAATTTGATTTTGCCCTCTTTTCTTTTTAGTGATGTCTCGACCCCTCCGATAGTTCTTCATCTTAAAGATAAACTATTCATTTCTGTTCTTAGGCTTCAATATACTCTTTTTCGTCCAGACGCGATTTTTACCACACACATTCTGAGTGTTTTTGAGTGAGTTACCCTGGGTTATATCTTTTGCAAATGCAAGAACTTCCATAGACTATGAGTATCTGAATGGAGTGTTCAAAAGTATGGCTCCCCTCACACTTCTTCTGTGGGTACGTCACTATGACGTATTGCGATTATCTATTTTTCCTGCACTAATCACCACCATTGTCATCCTCACACTCTATGCTTTAATTAGCTCGAGTCCAATCTTTGAATGTGCGCTCTTCACCTATTCGCAAGAGCACAATGAAATGGTGATGATTACCCGACGCAATTGGCTAGGCGTACAAGTGTTTGGTATGTACTATCGCTCTATTGTGAGTTTAATTCCTGTGCTTTATTGGATTCTTTTCGCGAGTTTCACACAACAAATAAAACCCTTTTGGCGCAAACTCGGATACACCCTCTTAGGCATCCTACTCACGATCGCTTTCTTCATCAGTGGCACACGTGCTATGATGCTCACTCCCTTGTTCATCATAGGTCTCATCAGCTACAACTGGATCAACAAGCGTCCGAAGGCGAAGTATTTCTTCTATCCTCTGTTGGTGCTAGCAGGAATCAGCCTTCCCTACTCTTCATTGGTCTTCTCGCCACACAAAAGGGTGATGTTTCCAACGCTATCAAGTATGGACACCTCTCCTCCTACTTAGACCTATTCAATGAACACCCTGAATATCTCTTTTGGGGCCAGGGCACTGGCACGCTCTTTTATTCCGAAGGATTTAGACGTCTCACAGCTCAAACAGAGTGGATTTACATCGAATTGCTTCGTAATTATGGACTGCTAGCTATAGCCATCCTTGCGGTGTATCTTTATCCGCTCAAAGTTCTCTTCCATCACCGAAAAGATGCTTTCAATATGGGGCTGTTTCTGACCTATTTCGCATTTTTACTCGTTGCTGGTACTAACCCATTTCTCCTCAATTCCCAAGGTATGACCGTGTTGTGGATGATGTATGCACACATCATTCACCTCCGAAAAATCCACCTCTATTCCACTTGCCTCTACCACATGATTTCAGCAACTTTCTCTCTCCTTCCCGTTGTGGTAATCTATCGTTGTCGATGGCAAGATGCACTGAGCATCCAAAGTCTGCTCTCCCATTATTCTGGAGCAATCTACATTGGTGACAATTCGCCTGCCGATTTTAAAGTAGACACAGCATCATTACCAGAACAACTGGTTTATCAGCGTACTATTAACAATCCAGGATTATCGTACCACTACAATGCTGCAGCCCACTATGCAGTAACATATGGCTACACTCACCTCTTGCTACTCGACCAAGATACGCTCTTTCCGCCACACGCATTGGAACAGTATTTGCAAATTTCAGAAAGTACCGTCGTAGCTGCACCATCATTAACCACTCACACGGGAGCTTTCTCGCCTGCCACCATCGACACATGGAACATCAAAGGCCTATCCCTGCCCGCTGGCGAGCATTCCCTCTTCGATTACGCTCCCGTCAATAGCGGTCTCTGTGTGCGAGTCGAAGACTTCTTAGCAGTAGGAGGATACAACGAAAAAGTGGCACTCGACTTTGCCGACTTTCAGTTCATACGCCGCATACGCCAGCGCAGCAAATATTTCACCCTGCTGCCACTGACAGTACAACAAGATTTTTCCAACCATCAAACGCGTACAGAAGTCTTACTTCCACGCTTTCGACTCTACCTCAAAAGCGCTCGGTACTGCGAATTTGACACCACCAAAGCGAAATGGCAACATCACTATCAAGTGTTACGCCATACCCTCGCCCTCAGCCTTCGTACACGCTCTCTTAGATTCCTCACCACTCTCTTTAAGCATTATCTATTTCAAACATGATATCTGTCTGCATAGCCACTTACAATGGTGCCTTCACCCTCCCCGCACAACTAGCTTCCATTCTTCCCCAACTTTCGGAGGACGATGAAGTCATTGTGTCAGACGATGGTTCTACAGACGAAACAAAACAAGTGGTAGAATCCTTTCAAAGTCCACTTATTCGTTAGGTCAAAGGTCCCTGCAATGGTTCTCTCATCAGCAATTTTTGAGCATGCTTTGCAGAGTGGCTAAAGGAGATTACATCTTCCTTTCAGACCAAGACGATGTGTGGATGCCCAACAAAGTGGAAGAAATGATGAAGCTCATTCGCAATGGTTACGACTGCGTCATTAGTGACTGCCATGTCACTGACCAATCATTAAATGTGGTGCATCCCTCCTTCTTTGAACTTACAGGAATGAAGGCAGGGAAATGGTACAACCTCCTGCTGCACAACTACTACCTTGGTTGCTGCGTGCTGTTTACCGAAGAGTTGTCGAAAAAGCACTCCCTTCCCCAGAGTTGCCGATGCACGACATCTGGATTGGCAATGTGGCTTCTCTTCTTCAATACTTGATTTCCTCCACCAACCTCATTCTCTTCCGTCGACACGGCAACAATGCATCGTGCACAGCCCAAAAGAGTCCCTACTCTCTAAAGGAAAAGTTCCTTTTCCGTCTGCGCATCTTGCTCCCTCTGTTCAAACGTCTCCTCTCTTCAAAACTTCTATCACGATAAATCAGAGCTATGACCATCACTATCATCACCGCGACCCTACAATAGTGCTGCAACGATTGCTGATACCCTGCAATCTGTTTTTGGAACAGACCCTATCAAGATTTTGAGGTTATTGTGGTGGATGGGTGTCTTCAGACAAGACTCTTGAAATCGTTCGTTCGTTTAAACCTGCTTTTTCAAGGAAAACTCGCATCGTGTCCGAACCTGATCAAGGCTTGTACGATGCAATGAACAAAGAGCCTTCTCATGGCTACAGGTCAAGTGGTGGGTATTCTCAATAGTGACGATTTCTTCAGCACTCCTCATAGTCTTGAATATATAGCTCAAGCCTTTGAGAATCCCTCCGTTGACGCTTGTTATGGGAATCTATATTTCGTGCAACCTCATGCACTTAAGGTTCCAGTTCGCCATTACACCGCAGGCCATTTTCGTCGCTGGATGATGCGATTAGGCTATGCTCCTCCCCACCCGACCTTCTACTGTCGCAAAGAAATTTACGAACAACAGCCACTTTTTCGATCTCAACATGAAGATTGCTGCAGACTTCAATTGATGCTTCGTCATCTGTATGCAACGATTGACCACTGTCCACATCCCTCACGACCTCGTTACGATGCGTATGGGGGGAGTCTCAACAGCGGGTTGGAAGAGTTACCTGCAAGGCCTTAAAGACCGGCTGCGTGCCCTCAAGAAGAATAGAGTTTACTCCAACTTTTTCTTCCTGTTACTCCCCTATTGTTACAAAGGCTTGTCAAATGCTCAAGAGTCGATTTGTACGATAATTCGAGCAACTCTTCTAGAAGAAAGAGTATGGTGAGATAGAAGTCTAGGTCTCTATTGTTCTTTGACTATCGACTCTTCTAGAAAGAAGTCCGAGATTTTTCCAAAAAAGTCGGAGAAGTTCTAAGAAATCTCCGACTTTTTAACTATAACTCTCCGACTTTTTCATCATATATCTCGGAGTTTTTAGAAAACCCATGAATTCTGTGGCTAACGCTCTAGGCTATTGTTTTAATCATCATGTAGTATAATTGCCTAAACCACGGAACTACCTAAAACGCTAATTCACTAAAAGGCCAGTGTTTCACTACATATTGGCCTTTCTCTGAAAAGTGTAGTAGAAGAGTGATAAAGAAAGTCTTAAGGTTTAACTGATGAGCAGAGCATCAGCATAGGGATTATCCCACCGAACACCAAGAGCAGCATCATATCCATCAAGATCTAACATACAGAGTTCGCGCTGTGTGCCAGGGTCTAACACAATCTTTTCCACCCACCCTGCTGCAAGCAAAGTATTATATTGACGATGACTCACTCCGATGCGATAAGGCTGAAGTTGTCTCAACACATGACGAGAAAGAAAAGCACGATGATGTTGCAAACTGTCAATGAGCGGTAACAATGATTCATCCTTCAAGATAATTTCTACCTGGTCTTGCTCATCAATGATTTTAAAATCATTGCTAGCACTTTCAAAATCGAACTGCCAACTTTCTGCATGATCTGCTCGCCAAAGTCTAGCAGCAATGCCATGTGCATCAAAAGTTTTGATACGTTTGAAGAAACGCTCATAGTATTGTTGAATATAATCCAAGTGGCTCTCACTATAAGTTGCACCCGCGGCATGGATTAAATCTTGAGTGGCATAAACCGCCTCTTTGCGATCGCCTTGTAGTTGACCACCTTCTATAAGATCTACTACAAAGACTTCTCCGCGTTCTGCACGTTTACCCTCTCGGTTGCATCGACCTCCAGCTTGAATGATTCCATCTAACCCTGTCTTAGTTCGATATACTACAGGAAAATCCAAATCTACCCCAGCCTCAATGAGTGGCGTACTCACGACTAAGGTGGGAATATCTTGCGCCATTCGTTCTCGAATAGCTGTGATTGCCGTCTTCAAATGCGATGAACACATATTGCGAGATAGATGCAATAGCTGTTCTGGAGGGCATCCTTGCTCCAGCAATTCTAGATATAACATTGCAGCCTCTTTTCGAGTATTCACAACACACAAGCCTGAAGTGTGCTGCTTTAAACGCATAGCTAGTTCTGCATGGGTCAATGATATAGGTTTTAGATGATAATGTACTCTCTCGAAAGGAGCTACCATTTCAGCTGTTATATCCACTCTCGGGGATAGCCTATGTTGGAGCGCATAAAAATCTTTCACATGCTTGAAGGGACTGTTGTGATCACGATCGAAAGAAGGCAAAGTTGCCGAGCAAAACAAACACTGGCATTGAAAGACTTCACGAAGATTATCTAGACCATGCAACATCGGATTGAGAAAGGCATTGGGAAATTGCTGCACTTCATCAAAAACAACAACAGAACGCGCCACATTATGCATTTTGCGCGTGGCAGAAACCTTGTGAGAGAAAGTGCTCTCAAAGAATCGCACATTGGTGGTGACGATAATCGGCGCATCCCAATTCTCACAAATGAGTCGATAAGGACTATAAGCCTCATCGTCAGTGGAAGAAGACGTCAGTATATTTGTCTCTCGCGCAGAAGAAACTGATTCCTGAAACTCAGAATGATGTTCTAGAACATTGTGCTCTCCAAAGATTTGCTTAAACACCTGCGCGGTTTGCGTTATGATGGAAGTATAAGGAATGACATAAATGATACGCTGCAGTCCATGATGCAAAGCTGTTTCCAATGCCCACGCCATAGAAGAGAGTTTTTCCACCACCAGTAGGAAGAAAAAGGGAATAATAGCCCAATTCACATTGGCTTCCATGCTGCCGACATGTAGAAAGAAACTGCGCGCGCGCCATATTAACTGGAGTATTCGCACTAAAGCTTGCTGTATGATCTAGCAACTTTTTCTGCAGTACAGCCATACACTCGTATGCCGCAGTAGTTTGCTGTCGCCTCTCTTGGCGCGCAGCATCCATAAACTCCTCCGTATCTAAGAAATCTACATCAATCAAACAAGAAAAGCATAGTCGAACCATAGCTTGTGCATTACTATGGCTCGTATTATCTTGTAGATATTCCTCAATAGTTTTCCCATGTAACTGAAGAAAATCCATCAAAATACCAAAACCAATTTTGAAGTCTTCCGCACAATCCATAGTTATCTTTCCCAACTCTTGACAGTGAAGATTGTCATCTAATTGATCATAATCGTATAACCCTCTATGAGCACTAATCACATACGAAAGAATCCCAAAAAAATAGCAGGAAAGTTTTGGGTTAACTTATCATATCCTGCATACGCAGCCCCTACCATACTATGTGGAGCTTTGGGAGCCATCGTTTTCTCTATAGCAACCTTCTTGAGATAGTATTGAAAATCAGGTTGTGTTTTGCCTAAATCATGCAGCAGGCCTAAAAGTTCTCCAAGTGGTGCAAGTACTGGATGGCCGACATCAATGAGAAATTTTTGCACAACGTTTAGCTACTCCAGCTGCATGTTCATTCAAACTTTGTAGCGACCATCTGCTGCAACGTGTGCCGTGATGGACGAATCGTGATAAGCAGGAAATTTCATCGTTGTTGCCATATAACTTTAAGGTAAAAACTACGTTCCCTTCCTCTTGCATACAGAGGAAGGGAACGATAAGTGAAGAATAACTCAGGACCTTATCTCGATTATGCCATGCAAAAATGTGTTGAAAAGGTCTTTTTCAATTAGTTGAAAAAGATCATCGCCGCTTGCTTTCTTCTTGGGCTTCTTCTCTCCAGAAGATTGAGTGCGATCAGTCTTTATTGTTGCACTATTCTTGTTCATCCTGTTTTTGCACCCTGGTCCTTGACGGGTTCAGCAGTACCATTCGGGGTATTATTTACTGGTTCCTTCAGGGCGGCTAGGGTTCGTGAGTAGGGAGCTGCGGGGAGAGGAGGGTTGTCACCATGCTCTTCTGGAAGCTCCTAGATCTTCGGAAAAATCACAGCAGTGCTATCGTGGCTGGTGCTATCAGCATGTTGATAAAGGAAACGTCCTTCTAAGTCTGCTGGATTCACACCTTCAGGAATGCGATAACGTGCTAAATACTTCGGAGCAAGAGCAGCATCTGACAAGACTTTCTTCATGAAAAGTCCGAAGATGGGAAGCGCTGTCTTTGAACCTTGCCTAATGCACTAGAGCGGAAGTGGATTTGACGGTATTCTCCACCAACCCAAGCTCCACCAACGAGATTCGGAGTCACACCAACAAACCATGCATCGGCATGAGAGTTGGAAGTACCAGTCTTACCACCAGCATCAATGCGTTTGTTCCAGAACCATTGTCCAATATAATTTTGGCTAGCCAAGGCTTGGGAAGTGCCGCCTGCATCGGTCATACCAGCCCCTAAGAGGGTTTGCATATAGAAGGCTTCTTTATCAGAAAGCACGGTACGTACTTCTTTACGCGACTCGTACACCACCTTACCCTCACGATCTATGATGCGAGTTATCATTGTTGGTTTGACAAACTCTCCATAGTTAGCAACACTTGCATAGGCTCCTACCAACTCCATGAGGTGAACATCGCTTGGGCCAGAGGCAATGATGGAGCATCATTGAGTTTACTCTTTATACCCATGTCTTGCGCTGTCTTGATGACATTGGGAATACCCACTTCTTGACCTAGCTTGATAGCTATAGTATTGATACTTTGCGCAAAAGCAGCTCTGAGGGGGATGTTTGCTCCAGAAAATCTGCCATTAGCATTGTGTGGGCGCCACACACTAGGTTTTCCTTGCTCATCCACCACGTTCATTTGGATATATTCATCCTTGAGTCGTGCATCAGAAGGTAACCACCCCTGCTTCATTGCCGTAGCATAGACAAATAGTTTGAACGTGGAGCCTGGTTGGTGGGTCGCTTTTACGTTGTCATGTTGCCAAGTATTGAAGTCTACGTCCCCTACATACGCTTTTACATCTCCAGTTTGAGGCTCGATAGCCACAAAACCAGCATGCATAAAGCGAAGCATACAACGCAAAGAGTCTACAGAAGTCATTTCGCGCTCTACTTTGAGATTATCGCCCGAATAACTAAAGAGCTTTACATTGTGCGGTGTATTGAGGATCTCCATCACCTTTTGGGGATCATCAGGATAACGAGCTGAAAGCATTTTGTAAGCATCTGTTTGCTTAAGCTTCTCTTGCAGGAAACCGGGAATGGGCTGGTTTTTCTCATTCACCCAAGGGTCTTGCTTTCCCCAGTGTGCATCAAAGTTGCGTTGCACAACTTTCATCTGTTCCAACATGGCTTGCTCCGCATACTTCTGCATACGGCTATCCACCGTTGTATATATCTTGAGGCCGTCCTTGTAGGGATCTAATCCTAAGTCCAGATTCTTGATTTCATCGGCCACAGCTTGTCTGAAGTAAAGAGCCTGTCCGTCATAGGCTGTCTCAACACTGAAATTGAGTTCAATGGGCTTTTTCTCAACTCACTCAATTCAGCAGCCGACAACTTACCATGTTTATACATGTTGTCGAGACAACATTGCGACGAAAAGGGAATTCTTGGGATTGGTCTTCGGATTATAAGCAGATGTCGCCTTGAGCAATCCACAAAACAGCAGATTGTTCCGTTTTCAACTCGGCAGGCGTAGTATTAAAATAAGTCTTTGCAGCAGTCTTGATTCCATAAGCATTTGACCCAAAATCTACTGTATTGGCATACATGGTGAGAATCTCTTGCTTACTACAGAACCATTCTAGTTCTGTAGCAATAATCATCTCCTTACTCTTCATGAGTGAGCATCTTGACACCAGGTATGTAGCCCAAAAGACCAGTTGAATACTCAGTACGAACACAGACATATTCTTCACCAGCTGCTGGGTTATGGTTGGTGCTCCGCAGAGCATGGCCAGTGGCAGCATCTTTGACTGCAGCTCTAATCCCATGAAGTCGACTCCATGGTGACTGTAGAAGCGTTCGTCCTCTGTCGAGATCAGTGCGTCAAAGAAATTAGGTGCAATTGAATCATAAGCTACAGGTGTGCGATTTTCAGCTGAAAAACTTACCTAATAATTTACCATCTGCACTATATATTTCAGATGCAGCCGCTGTTTTGGGATTCATTATGGTATCTAGCGAAGGAGATTTAGCAAAAAGCCAAAACAAATTGAACTGCACAGCGAGACAGTAGACTATGATAAAGACGATAAAGGAGGAGAATCCCACACCTATTTTCTTCCACCAAGGTGCATTCTTATAGAGCGAACGATACCAACGTCCGAAATCTCTACTCTTCTGCCACATCAAATGAATGGGAAGAAGCGCTGAAAGATGTTTCGTGGTTTTGAGTCCATGATTATTTGTAAAGGATATTACTTAGACACAGCAAAAATACAGCAAAGCTCAAGACAGACAAAGTATATACCTGTTTTTTTGCTGGTCATGAAAGGAATTTTCAAATAGAGAAGGGGGCAAACAAGGTAAAAAAATGCACTATAACAATAGACAAAATTCAGAAACAAGAAAATTGAATCGCAATATTTCTCAATTCGACACTTAAAATGGCCACCACCATCGCTTTGGCTTAGGAAGTGTCCCTTGTGCTATGAGATAGTTTGCTCTAAGGTTTTACCATTGTTGATAAGCGCATAGATAGTACTCCAGTGTGGTAAACCACCTATATTGCGATCATCTATGAAAAGATCAGCTCTAATCTTACGAGAAAAGTCACTATTAGAGCCATCTTCTTCCTCAAAATCACGATTTACAGCAAAAAAGGTTACGCCACGCTTGGCAATACTCCACTGCATCGTTAAGTAACTCCCCTTCTCGCACAGTCCAGAGGATAAGCTCATGTCCGTCTGCTATAAGTTGCCGCAAAGTGGCTGTTGCAAAGGGAATTTCTTTAGCAATTTCGGGATAACGATGTTCTACAATTGTACCATCAAAGTCAACGGCTATAGCCATATATCTTGTGAAAATATGAAGATTCTGAAATAAAAAGATGCAGTGAAAATGCCCTACGCTCCTTAGATATTACATCACTTGTCGACCTGATCGTAATATGTCCTGCGTACTACGTTTGGGGCGTTCAACAACTGGCAAAGAAAATTTCGGTGCTTTACACTTAACTTTTCGTTTCTCTATCAGGCGCATAGTAGGTGCAAATGAAAAAGAAGTTCAGAAGTCGTCCTCTACGGCTTGATAAATACCCTACTTCAGCAGAGAACTGCATTTCTGGCCACACAATGATGCCCAGATCTTTACGACTTACTCTATAATGCTGCCATGCGAGAGCATAGTAAACTCCACGAGAAGTACGAACTTGTTGCTGCTCTCTATCAGTAGGTATTAAATGAACACGCACATCTTTAGTAAACTGAAGATTGCGCGGCATTTGTATTCTACTGACTCAAAGGGCAGATTTGAATGAAAATCACACTTACTATGCAGCTGTCGCCTACAATTATTGAATCTCGATTAGCAGAAATTTCAGCATAAAAATCAGCTTTTACTTCTGTGCTTCTTTGCTGTCCCTGGATTTCTAGACAGCTAATCATACTGAACCCTCGTAGTGCTAGAAAGAACAAAGCTAACTCCAGAGTACTTCTGCACTCTAACTATTAGATATCGAAAGGCGTTCATTGACATAAGCATCTAATAATTTATGACAGACCGAACGAGTAGTGATTCATACGAGCTATAGATCAACTCTCGATTTACGGGTGTACATTCTCAACTATCCTATCACCTCTACCACCCACGAAAGCAGCTGATGCATCAGAAGGCATGCGCCAATCTCCACGAGGAGACAACGAACAACTACCTACTTTAGGAGCATCTGGTGAGACAACTACGTTTAAACTGCTGTTGGAAAAAGCGTCGGAAAAAGACTCTCAACCAGTAGGCAATCGTTGTTTCTGAGTATACGGACACATTGCGAGATTCGTCTGTTTTTGGAGAACGCCCGAACAGCTATGTTGAAAATCTTACTGGGGCGGAAACCATAGCGCAAGGTATAGTAAAGGAAAAAGTCGTGCAACTCATAGGGTCCCACCAAATCTTCTGTTTTTGCGCAATCTGTCCTTCACTATCAGCTGGTAGTAATTCAGGGCTAATAGATTGTGTCTACGATATCTAGTAGAACCTCCTTACACCCATCCTCAATCAGGTTTTCCGCAACCCAACGCACAAGGTGCTTTACTAAAGTTTTAGGAATAGAAGCATTGACTGCATACATAGACATGTGATCACCATTATAGGTGGCCCAGCCTAGGGCTAACTCTGATAAGTCGCCAGTCCCCAATGCCATACCACCAACGATTCGCTTTACATCCGCGAGTGTCTGAGTTCGTTCGCGAGCTTGAGCATTCTCATAAGTCACATCATGAAGATCCTCATCATGCTCTATATCTGCAAAATGTTGGCGAACGGCTGCCGCAATAGGTATCTCTCGAATAGTCACTCCTAATTGCTGCATCAGGACGAGTGCATTATTATAAAGTACGATCAGTGGTGCCAAAACCAGGCATGAGTGATACCAACTGTCCCCTTCAGTCTAACCCTAGTAAATCAAAGGTGTGAACCGCAATGAGTAAAGCAAGAGTAGAATCAAGCCCACCACTTATGCCTATAACCAGATGATGAGCATGGTACCGCTTCAAACGTTTAGCTAAACCTAGACTTTGAATGTTCAATATCTCATTACAACGTAAGCTAAGTTGTTCACCTTGTGGCACAAAAGGTAGTGGATCATAAGCTCGCAAAGAAGGTTGCTCACGAATCACCATATCTAATTCTGCCACGATATGAGAAGAAGGAGAAACCTGTTGTGCTATAGATTGAGAAAAAGAGGTATTGGTTCTACGCTCGCTACGAAACAACTCTACATCAACTTCTCCAATGAGGAGTTGAGGTTCGAGGGAGAATTGCTGTGACTCTTCTAGCAAATGTCCATTTTCTGCAGTGAAAGCTCTACCTCCAAAGACAAGGTCTTGTGTGCTTTCATAAAAACCACAACCAACATAGAGATATGCGCAATGACAGCGTGCACTCTGTCCTGTGACTAGTTGGCGCACATAGTCAGTTTTTCCAACAAGATCATTAGAAGCACTGAGATTTAATATAATCTCAGCTCCTTCTATTGCTAATCTATTGGAAGGCGGAACGGGAGCCCAAAGATCTTCACATATCTCAATGCCAAGGTTATGTCATTGACACGGAATAGTTGCTGAGCACTGATTATCGTTGTTTGCCCACAAATCCTGGTTGTTCATGCCTTACAAAAGCATAGAAGGAGCGAACCAACGACTCTCATAGAATTCATTGTAGTTAGGCAGATAAGTCTTAGGTACTAAGCCAAACAATTTACCATTCTGCAATACCGCAGCACAATTGAAAATCAGACCACGATGACTTACTGGCAGTCCTACGACTACAACCAACTGAAGATTTCAGCTAGCTCTAAAAGCTTCATGAGGGCTTGCTCAGCTTCATCCAATAGAATCTGTTGAGCAAACAAATCCTAGACAAGTATAGGCTGTGAGCAAGAGCTCAGGAAAACAGAGTATTTCTACTCCTTTTCGCTTCAGCCTTCACCATAAGGTTTTCTATTTCTTGAGTGTTGAAAGCCACATCGCTAACCTCTACACGAGGCAAAGCTGCTGCAACCTTTATCAATCCGTCTATCATATCTGCTGTTTGTAGAAGTCTATCTTGCATATGTTGATAGGCATAAACAAGATCTATAGCATTATCCTTAGATGACTCTATAGAGAGGTCACTTGGTCTTGTTTTTTTATAGAATCGCAGCAACTCACTGATCAAGTGCTCTGCGCTTCATGGGCATACTATCTGCTATCTTCACTAAACGACGCCCCACAACTTTCTTGACATTGTTGCCACCAAGAGTTCTGTAGAAATAATTACCATCGGCGTTGCGTCAATTCAACATCCTGAGAATCAGGCCAATCTCGTTAGTAAGCGTAGAATAGCCTTGCCATTTTTCACTTCTTTCTTAACTAGCATCCAAGAACCATAAATTCGTCCATCCATGTAGGCAAAGACTGGGCCGAGAAAAGCCATTCCAGGCACTATGAGTCGCTCTTTTCCTAAATCGACATGGAGTCGGAGCCCAATGTCATCATTATAGAATGTCCCTGTAAGCGTATCGCTGATAGGAACATTAATCGATGGCGAAGATTTCTTCGATTGCTCCAACGATTGTTGAGCAGAAGCACTAGGCACAATTGCCAGTAGCATTGCAAAAAAATAAAGAGATACGGAGCATAGGCGTAAGTTTTAGTGCTCATGGTTGAAGTATCTTCAACATCACCAGGAGGAGTGTCACGTAAAATGAGGGTTGTAGCACCCAAAGTGATGATGGCACCATCTTCCACATTGACACTTTCCTTCAATCCTACTAATTTATTCATATGGAAGGTACCAGTACCAGAAGGACCATCGCGAAGCACATATTTCCTTTCACCATTTCTATTCACTGAAACAGTGATATGACAATGAGTTTGATCCACACTGGGATCTACCGTCTTAAAGGCTGCATTGGCTTTTGTGCCCTTCACATGTCGGCCTACACTATTTTTACCAGGAAAAAGAGGAATTTCTTGTCGCAGATGGAAGGCATTTTTCAACGACAACTAGATGACCAACTGGTAATGGCTCTTCTTCCTCACGAGTAAACTCAGGGTCAGCCTCATTGGACTGAGGCATCTTGACACCTACGCGAATTTTAAATTGTTTACGACAACTAGGACACTCAAAGACGAGAGTACGCCCTGGAGTGTAAAGGGAGTCGTCAAACAATATAGCCTCATCGCATTTTGGGCAACGAATTCGCTTCATATGATAAAATAGAAAAGTGCCACTCTCGAATGTAAACAGCATAAATGCTTTCTACATTAAAGGGGCAAGTAAAAATTCTTCGTATTTAATCTGTCCTACATACAAGACTAAGCATCTCAATATCTTGCAAAATGGGTAGATGAGAGTGATTAGCAAACTAAAGCGGACTATTTTCTTTAAGCACCCATGAATCTGCAAAAGATTCAGAATGTGCGCGCATTTGATTAAGATGCTTATGCGCCTCATCGTAGCTATTAAAACGCCCAACGACTACTCGCACCATATTGTGGCGTTGCGCCACACGAGCCTCAGCTATCCCTGTGCTCTGTAGTTGTTGCACAAGTTTCTGCGCACCAGATAAAGGCACCTGACTTGCGATTACGAGTGTATATTGGACAGATTCAGAATGTACCTCAGCATTCTGCAACTGATGTTGCTCCTTTGTTGTTGAAGTGCTACTTTCTCATCTTTCTCAACTCGCATCAATTCTTGCACACTAATACTTCCAGTATCAGCTGGTTGAGGTTGAAAGTGCAACTGATAATCCAACTTTTGCTCTGGAGAAGCGGTGACATGCCCCAGCACATTCGCTATTTGATCAAACATCTGTGCCTCATTGGCTTGAGTGCTTGCATGACGATTCAGAGGGGCAGCCCAAACAAAGTAGAAAACGATGGCTACAACTGCCGCTGCAACAGAACGCAACGTTGACTTGCTCACACGGAACGTATAACTATCTTTTTGGGATTGCAATGAGGCAACGCTCTTTACGTTCTCTTTCTTATGCAACTTTTGAAGGGGAAGTGCAGAAAGACCAAATAAATGTGGCACTTCTATACCTCCTAGCACTGGTGTGAACTCATACGTACCCGATACACCAAGTTTAAAAGTACCTACATTAAACAATGTCACTTCTTTTCGCGTACGAAGAGACTCACGCAATTGATGCACACAGAGTCGAATGTCATGAATGGCTTCATCATAGGAAGTCTGGTTGGCCACCATAAAGGATTGAGCCAACACTCCATCATCCGCTTGGAGCAAGGGATTAAACCCAACTTGATAGCTTGGTGCAACAAAAGCTCCCGCTACTTCATCGAAGTATGCAGGACAATATTGTGTAACAAATCCACCTAATTCAGGGACTATCACACAATTATGCTCTAGTAGCAATCGGCTAATATGTAAGTTGAGGTCATTCATTAGTGCAAAGTTACGCTTTCAGCCTCACATTTCAAAGTTTTTGAAAGGCTTTTTTAGACTCAAATTTTGGTATACTTAAAGCATTAGGATGAAGCTCTTTCAAATACAACACACAACTATTTGAGCACTTGATAGATGCACTTTTCATAACTGACAAAAGAATCTTTCATCAAACGAAGATTTCAACTATTAACTATAGCCTTTTACCTGTTTACCTTCACGCTCTAAAAGACAATTATCTACTGACAACAACAAATAGTATTATACGAGTAAACCGAGTCTTCACACATCTATAAAAGCACTTTGCCATGGTAGCTTTATACATCTCAGAGTTTTTCGATAATATCTCGGACTTTTCTTCAGAAAAGTCTGAGACTTTGCAAAAGAGCTCGGAGATTTTCTCGAAACAATAGGAGAAACTACATCAAACTATAGGAATTAACTACCTGCTTGCACACACTGTCTGACCATTACGCAGAAATTCAAATATTGGAGAAGCTACCTCAAAATGGTACCTTTGCTGTATAAAACTCCAAGCAACTTACATAGATTTGCCTTGGTTTAGCATGGTATTCACTTTTGTCTATGAGGCTTTATGCTAAAAATATGCTCCCCACACACCAAGATTTTTAATATTCACAAACTCCTCACCTATAAACAAAAATAACGGGATACTTATGAGCATCCCAATCATCAAAACTAAGTGTTATACACTGATAGCCAAACAAAATTAAGTTTGAATTCTAATATTCACTATCCGTTTCTGACTCCCAAAACGAAGAAGAGGGTTCATCAAGATTGCGACTAAAGATTTGATTAGTATTATCAATTACTTTCTCATCATCAACTCTCAATGTCTTACTGCCAGCAATTATGCCTTCAGCTTGCATGAAATAAACTCTATTTTGGGAGAACTATATTTTCTTCTAGACATAATCATGCCTTTTTCTGATTATAGAAACATTAGTGTACTATTATATAATACAAAGATAAACACAATCTTTGAAAACCACAAATTTAGAAGCACTTTTTCATATGTACACTTGAATTGTGCGTAGGAAATTTAAGTAGACTTGACAAGACAACCTTTTAGATAAATCTATCTATCGACATCATACCAATCATAAACTCATCATGATTATCACAACAACCAATCTGCCAGTCATCTACAAAAAGCATCAATTACCACTCCAGGAGCAAGCTTGGATCGTGGGGAATGGAGAAACACTCTCTGGTTGGTGGTTTGAACATCAGAACCACGCACCTAATCGACAACTGGGATGGCAAGAGGTTAATCCGTCAAAGATTCCTGTTAAACAGGAGAACCCGAGCACCCCTTTATGGGAAACAGTACAAGAAGCCCCTTTTATAAGCCTGACACTTCAATGGTTAGAATGCTATATTGAAGGACACGCCAAGGCTTTACCCCCTCTACATTTATATGGTAGCCCATTTATGGTAACCGTGTGGACAACTTTACTTGACATTCCTTGGGGCAAGACTTGGAGCTATGCCCAGTTAGCAAAAGCAGTATTCCAACGATTACAATCTGAACAACAGCTCAACTCATGTAAATCAATGTACCATTAGTAGAGACAGATATGTCTCCCATATTCACTCGTTCCGTAGCTTCGGCAGTAGGACGTAATCCCATATCTGTCATTATTCCTTGCCATCGAGTAGTTGGAACTTCAGGACAGTTGTGCGGATATGCAGGAGGCGTAGAGCGTAAAATCGCTCTCTTAAAACACGAAGGAGCAATACTGCTATAACGCCTATATAAATAAAAGGTCGAGATAACATAATCTCGACCTTTATTTCAGTATTGAATCAAATTATTCATTAGGGAAAAGCCCAAAAAGTTCGGAATCAATGCGATCCGTAATTTGTCTAAATGCAGCTCTATCACTTTCAAATTTAAAGGGTATCTCCTTCTATGATTAGTAAACGACCTTTGTAGTCCGAAATCCATCCTTCATAAAGCTCATTCAACCCTTGAAGGTAATCTATGCGCATGGTCTTTTCAAAATCACGGCCGCGCTTCTCAATTTGAGACACAAGATTAGGTATAGAAGAGCGAATATAGATGATCAAAATCAGGGAAGTTCAACGAAGCGACATCATGAGTTCAAAGAGATCAGTGTAGTGTCAAAATCTCAGTCCTCCATCATGCCCATGCGATGGAGATTGGGCGCAAAAATTTTAGCATCTTCAAAGATGGTGCGGTCTTGAATAATGGCATCATCAGTACGTCCTATCGACACCACATCCTTAAAACGCTTGTTGAGAAAATAGATTTGCAGATTGAAAGACCATCGACTCATATCTTGATAAAAATCTTCAAGATAAGGATTATAATCCACAGGCTCAAAAAGAGGTTTCCAATCGTAGTGTTTTGCCAACATTTTAGTGAGTGTGGTCTTTCCACTACCAATATTACCAGCTATAGCGATATGCATATAGACGAATACTTTTAGAAATTAGAATATAGGTTGAGTCAGTAATTGTGAGTCGTCTTTGACTCATGCACAGACCTAAATGATCATCTTAAATATAATCAATGAATAAGTCACTTAAACCAATTGATTAGACCGTTCATCAGGAAAAAGTCCGAAAAGCTCAGCATCTATTCGATCGATGATACCTGCAAAATCAGTGGGATTATGCAAGAAATCTAGAACTATCGACATCTATTACTAATACTTTGCCTGGATATTTCTCAACCACGAAACTTTCATAACGGCGATTTAGATTTTCCAAATATGCTATAGGAATGCTTTTGCTCATAGTCACGACCTCTACGACGGATATTCTCAGCCAAATGCGGTACAGATGCACGAAGGTAAACTAATGAGATCAGGAGCATCAACCAAGGAGGTCATAATATCAAACAACTCCATATAGGTGTCGAAATCACGTTCATCGAGATTCCCCATATCTTTATTGTTAGCAGAAAATATGAACTCCTTCAAAAATACTACGGTCTTGCGACAGTCTTATCTGACTGCGCAATGTCTAAAACATCCTTGAAACGCTCTTTCAAAAGAGACTTCTAAATTGAAAGCCCATCGCTCATGTCTTTGTAAAAAGGTCTGGGTAAGATTCTCAGCCACCGTTTCGTGCTCAGGCAACCAGCCATAATGTTTAGCTAATAAAGTGGTGAGGTGGTTTTTCCACACCGATATTTCCTGAAATAGCAATGTGCATACTCTATTATATAATGAAGACAGATAGCATAGTTTTTACTGATGCGATGAAGACGAAGTTATAGTGAAAATAGGATCTTCATCGGAGCCTGAATCTATCGAATGCAAATCTTCTGAGGAAGTTAGTTTCTCGCTGTTTTCCGAATTATCATAATTCACTTTTTCTTCTGAAGCTAAACTATTTAAAAGCTCTTCTTGTTGGCCTACATCTGCCTTGGGCAAAGCGACCTTGCGAGCAGAATCCTCTTTAGCCCCTAACTGAACTAAACGATTGGCAGCATTGACAATGCTTTGACCAGAGGGAGATAGTAGAGTTTTTAACAGCATCAAATTTCTTTTTGTGCTTTACCCAAATAGTCTTCAACCTCCGTAAATCGCTGGCAGAAAAAGCTGCACTCGGCTCACCATCTTATTCGCTTCTTCCACTATCTTTTGTTGATTTTCTACTTGACGTTGATGAGTCCATGACATCTCTAACACTCGCAGTAGAGCATAGAGATTCTGACTACTTGTTATAAAAACTCCTTTATCATAGGCTTCCCGCCAAAGCGTAGGAGCAGCACCGAGTGCAAGGCTGAGCGCACTTTCACTAAACATATACATCACCACAAAGTCTAGTCGTTGACGCCCCACTCTACCATATTGCGCATAACTCTTATTGGAGAGTTCTTTCACATGGGCACGCACAGAGGCTATGTGTCTCTGCAATGCTTCAGACTTTTCTATTTCATCAGTAGCATTATAATAGTCTTCAAAAGCCCTAAGTGAGACTTTTGAATCTATTACAACATCACGCTCGTCGGGAAAATGAAGAACAACATCAGGAATCATTCTCTTCCCTGTTTCATCATGTTTGATTGGGCGACCACTTGCATCACGCAAGGTTATTTGTTCTTCAAACTGCACTCCCTCTTCTAGCCCCATACTTTCTAGCAAAGTTCGTAGACGAAGCTCTCCAAAGTTACCTTGTGTTTTATTCTCACCTGTTAAGGCTGCAGTCAGACGATCAGCACGTTCACCTACCAACTGAGTTTGCATTAGCGTGGCTTTTATGCTTTCATCTAAACGAAGCATCGTCTCTTGTTGAGTTTTATTCGTCATCTCCACACGCTCTTGCATCTGTTGGAGTCCATTACGCAACGGATCTATAACCGACGATAGTTGATTTTTATTCTCCTCCGTCAGTTGCTGACTCCTTTCACGAAGCAAACGCTCTGTTTGCCCCGTCAACTCATTCCGCACCGTAGCAAGTTGCTGCTGAAAAAGCTGCTGCTGCTGCTCAGCATTAATTTGTGCATCGCTACGCACTTCTTCGATTTGACGTTGATAAATCACATGAGTTTCACTCATTGATTTACGAGCACCTACATAACCAAGCACGAGGCCTATGATAAGAGCCAGTATGACAAAGAGAAGAGACCACATAGAATAAAATCGAGTAAACGTTTATTAAAAGGTTGAATAGGCATTACCAAGCGAGAATACAGCTTATATCAACCGTCTTTCTCTAACTCAGATGCAAATTTACGGAAAATCACTGAAAAATGTTGGTTGCATCTGATTTTCTCTCTAAATTCGCTTTTCGTAATTTGTTTTCGTAACCTAAACAGATGAACTTTTTCATCCTAATACAATATAGGTCTTATCAGAAACTCCTATGCAACAAGAATTGATTCTCATCCGCATCACAGGCGAAGATCGTCCAGGACTCATAGCGGGGTTCATGGCCATTATGGCCAAATATGATGTAGACATCCTCGACATAGGACAAGCCGACATTCACTCTACCCTCTCATTGGGCATTCTGATCCAAACTCCTGCTGCAACTTCGGGACAAGTGATGAAAGAAGTGCTCTTTAAAGCCACTGAACTCAATGTCAATGTGCGATTCTATCCCATCGAGGAAGATGAATACAACCATTGGGTAGCTGCGCAAGGTAAACACCGTTATATTTTGACCGTGCTAGCAAGACACCTCACCGCACGACAAATGGAAGCTGTAAGCTTACTTGTGGCCAACCAAGGTATGAACATCGATGGCATCCATCGGTTAACAGGACGTGTCCCATTAGTACAACCCGAAGAACATGCGGTGTGCGCCTGTGTAGAGTTTTCCCTCCGTGGCACTCCCAACAATCGTGAACACATGCAAGCCGAGCTACTGCGTTTGTGCAGTGAATTGGAGATGGACTGCTCTTTCCAACACGACAATATGTATCGACGTATGCGGCGACTCATCTGCTTTGACATGGATTCAACCTTGATTCAAGCTGAATGTATCGACGAATTAGCCGAGAGAGCAGGTGTGGGTGAACAAGTACGCGCCATCACAGAAGCAGCCATGCGTGGCGAAATTGACTTCAAGGAGAGCTTTACACAACGTGTTGCTTTGTTGAAAGGATTAGATGCTAGCATCATGGCAGAAATAGCAGAAAAACTTCCACTAACAGAGGGTGTAGAACGCTTAATGTCTGTTCTGAAACGCTACGGCTATAAAATAGCAATATTAAGCGGTGGGTTTACTTTCTTCGGAGAACACCTTGCTCGTCGTTTTGGAATTGACTATGTATATGCTAATGAACTAGAAGTGGATGAGAATAATCATCTTACAGGAAGATTTGTAGGTGACATTGTTGATGGTAAACGCAAAAGCAGAACTACTTCGCCTTATTGCACAAGTAGAAAAAGGTTGATCTAGAGCAAACCATAGCTGTGGGAGATGGAGCCAACGATTTACCCATGCTCTCAACTGCAGGTCTGGGCATCGCTTTTCATGCTAAACCTCGTGTCGTTGCCAATGCTCGCCAAAGCATCAACACCGTAGGACTAGATGAGTGCTTTATTTCTTAGGCTTCAAAGACTCCTACTTACAAGACTGAAAAATGGAATCTTTAAAAGAGAACCTTTACGATTAACTAAGCTCTCTATGACAAGAGAACAGACATTGTTGCACATGGAGTCGTACTACATGAACTGCTTGTCATGGTACTGACGTGAGGATGCCTACATTGTATACCTCCTCTGTTAATAGTACGTCGTCGTACATTCAAATTGTCTGTTTGTTGTAACTTTTCATGAAAAACATTTGGTAGTTTCGAGAAAACGTTGTACTTTTGCACTCGCAATCGGGCAAGCAAACAACTTGCAAACTCGAAAACGCTCTTTTTAGTTCAGCCTACCCCCTTAGAGCTGATTAAAACTTAAAGCTGCGTGCGAAGAATGGAGAGGTGGCGGAATTGGTAGACGCGCTACTTTGAGGGGGTAGTGTCAATTGCGACGTGGGAGTTCGAGTCTCCTCCTCTTCACATTCTGCGGAAATAGCTCAGTTGGTAGAGCACAACCTTGCCAAGGTTGGGGTCGCGAGTTCGAGTCTCGTTTTCCGCTCATTTTTAAAGGCTATCCTTTTTGGATAGCCTTTTTTGTTTTAGTCATCACAACAGACTGATATGCCCTCCCCACCTTATTGCTCATAATTCAGTCACGCAGAACAAATGTGCATATATTCTACTACACTTGTAAGGACACACGTATAGAGTATTTAAATACTTACATACAATCATCACTACCTCATCTCATTTGGCACATATCCTAAGTCTCCTCTTTCATACACCTATTTTTTGCTAGTACAGATTACATTTTCGGCCTAAAAACACGACATATCTCGAAAGAAGTTTGTATTTTTGGGTCAAACCTCAAAAACAGAACAGATACTTCTCATCTAAAAACGATATAATAAGCAACAAAATATGGTTATCCACTTACAACTAGATTACCTCACACAATGGGGTGAGTACATTGCAGTTGAAATAGACGGCTATGCAAACAACCCTGTTGTCTTATCCACAGAAGATGGCCTACATTGGGAAACCACTGTTAAGCTCCCCCATAGACATGCAGGTCAATTAGTAACCTATCGCTACAGCGTTTGGCGCGGAGAACAGCGCATACGCCAGGAACGCGGAGCGCAACGTCATATCATTCATGCGCAAAGCCAAGTAGAGTCAGCCTACTTTGCCATAGATAACTGGCGCGATTTACCTCAGCACAATGCTCTTTTCTCTCTTGCTTTCTCTGGAGACTTTGGAGATGTGCATCCTGCTAGTGCCTCTTTAGCAAAATCAACCTACACTCTTCGCGTACTCTGCCCCACCCTACGCCAACAAGAGACTTAAACTTGCTATCGTTGGAGCAAAGCAAAGCACTTGGTGCATGGAATCCGGCAGAAGCTATAATTTTCGAAGAAGTTTCAGCCAACCATTGGCAACTCACTCTCGACGCAAACAACTAGAGCCATCAAGCGACTACAAAGTTAGTAACCCTCAATAGCCAAGGTAAAATAGTGGAATGGGAGGGAGGACAAAATCGTCAACTCATCATTCCCTCGCTTGATGAAGGTGTCCATTTCTTTGCCCCAGAAGTAGAGGTCTATTTTGCCAACATTCACCCACGTGTAGCGGAACAGCTGTCCCCGTATTTTCACTTCGCAGTGAGGGGCAGTCAAGGTGTTGGTGACTTTGGCGACCTCAAACACATGGTAGACTGGGCGGTAGCTACTAAGCAAAAGGCTCTCAGATTCTTCCCATCAACGATACAACTAATAACAGGTACCTGGGTAGATTCTTATCCCTACAACTCTATCTCCATCTACGCATTCCACCCGATGTATGTGGACTTGAGAGAAGTACCTAATCTGAAAAATGCTCAACAACAAGCACAATTCGACAAGGAATTCCGTGAACTTAACGCGCTACCACAGGTGGATTATGATCGCGTCAATAAATTAAAACGTGACTACCTGCTACTCTCGTTTTAGAAAGTGGCAAACAACTACTCGAAAGTAAGAGTTCAAGGCTTTTCTTGAGACAATAATTCTCATTGGCTTCGCCCCTATGCAGCCTTCTCCCTACTTGACGTGATAAATTTGGCACACCAGACTTTAGCAAGTGGCCAGAACATTCCACCTACGACAAAACAGCCATTGAGAAACTCTGTGCCCAAGAAAGCAAAGCTTGGGAAGTGGTAGCCTACTACTATTACATTCAATATCTCCTTCACATCCAACTCCTTGCAGCAAGTGATTATGCTCAAACAAAAGGTCATGTTCAAAGGTGACATCCCCATCGGCATTTCTTTTCAACTCCGTAGAAGCTTGGATTGAGCCCTACTACTTCAACATGAACGGACGAGGCAGGTGCACCACCCGATGCATTTTCTGCCAACGGTCAAAACTGGGGATTCCCAACCTACAATTGGGAAGTGATGAAGCAAGACGGCTACCAATGGTGGAAGCGACGTTTTGCCAAAATGGCGGAATACTTCACAGCCTATCGCATCGACCACATCCTAGGCTTCTTCCGCATTTGGGAGATCCCAAGCCATAGTGTACAAGGACTGCTCGGACAATTCTCTCCTGCCCTTCCCATGTCGCCCGAGGAAATCGGAACTTTTGGACTCTACTTCCAAAAAGACTTCATGACTTCTCCGTTCATATGCGAGGAAATCCTCTATCGCATATTCGGAGACCAGAACGAATGGGTTAAACAAACCTTCCTCGTTCATAGTCACTATGATGTTTGGTCACTCCGCCCTGAGTTTTCTACTCAGCGTGCAGTAGAGGCTTACTTCAACAAAGAAGGCAAGTCTATGCCTAATGCGGAAGCCCTGAAAAACGGAGTTTTCTCTCTCATTCAATGTACTTTTCGTAGGATCACAAGCAACGTGGAATGTATCATCCACGTATTGCAGCACAACAAAGTTTCATCTACGAGCGTCTGCAACAACATGAAAAAGATGCCTTCAACAGCTTGTACAATCATTACTTCTACGAGCGTCACAATCAGTTCTGGTACGACTGCGCGATGGAAAAACTTCCCGAACTTTGCGAAGCAGCTCCTATGCTTCCTTGTGGTGAAGACCTTGGCATGGTGCCCGACTGCGTGCCCTGGGTGATGAACGAGCTACAACTCCTTTCTTTAGAAATACAACGCATGCCTAAAGATCCAAAACACGAATTCGGACATGTAGAATGGTACCCTGAGCGCTCTGTTTGCACAATCGGCACACATGACATGGCCACTTTCCGCGGATGAGTGGCGTGAAGATTACTAGCCAAACCTGCCGCTATTGACGACATTCTTCACTTTGGAGGAGAAGTTCCAGGTGATGTTCCAGGATGGGTGTGTGAGGAAGTAGTGCGCCGCCACCTCAACTGCCCTTCCATGCTCACCATTTTAGCCTTGCAAGACTGGTTGGCTATCGATGAGCAGCTACGAACACCGACGAGCTGAATCAGAGCGCATCAATGTTCACCGTCAATCCACGTCACCCCTCTGGCGTTATCGCACTTAAGCACAAGTCTGCTTCAGCAGACCGCTTTCAATCAGAGAGTCACCGCTTTTGGTAGAACAAAGCGGGCGCCAATAATTCGAGATAACATCACCTGCGTTTCGCACGCGCAACCCTCGTCCCTCTTTGTCAGTCCTCTTTGGGCCAACTACAGAGGCGCAGGTCGAACTTATTCTGCGCACGCTCATATTCTCACATCATGAAAAATCTCCCTCTGCCTTTTCTCAGCTCTTTCAACCTGAGCTTTGGATTCTTTGGCGTACAAATCGCATACGCGCTACAGAGTGCCACATCTCGTAGTATCTACTCTTGGGAGCAGACCCGCACGACCTTTCCTATTTTTGGATTTTGCCTCCCTCATGGGCATTCTAGTGCAGCCATCATCGGTGTTCTTTCAGACCGTACTTGGACTCGCTTCGGCCGCCGCATCCCTTATCTTTTTGTCGGAGCACTCATTGCCGTTTTGGTGATGTGTCTGCTTCCCAATGCTGGGAGCTTCGGCATGACAGTGGGAGTCGCCATGATTTTCGGCTTAGTCTCACTCATGTTCCTCGACACCAGCATCAATATTGCCATGCAACCTTTCAAAATGATGGTAGGCGATATGGTCAACGAAGAGCAAAAGACAACCGCTTACTCCATCCAGTCTTTCCTATGTAATGCTGGTAGCCTTGTGGGCTATCTTTTCCCAATCTTCCTCACTTGGCTCGCAGTCAGCAACACTGCCGAAAAAGGACAAGTCCCCGACACTGTAATCTCTTCCTTCTGTGGTGGAGCGGCAATCCTCATCCTCTGTGTTATACACACATTAAAAGGTAAAAGTATCCCCTCAACTCTATAATGAGTATCCAATATCACAGCAGATAAGGTGAGATGATCAGTCAAATGCATCTATCACCCAATATTCTTCATCTACTGATAGATGCCCCCTCGACTTTCTGGACTGTCGGCCTTGTTCAGTTCTTTTGTTGGGCAGCCTTTATGTTCATGTGGACTTACACCACTGGCTCTATTGCAGCCCATGTGTTTGACGCCACAGTAGTAAAGGTAGCTCAGTAGTACTTGATACCACGAGCCATGCCTACAATGAAACAGGCAACTGGGTAGGCGTTCTTTTTTGCGGTGCAAGCCATTGGTTCCGTGTTATGGGCCAGTAGATTCCACTCTTCAAAATCAGAAGTATCTATGCCCTCAGCCTCCTGCTAGGTGCTGTAGGGTTTTGCCTCCATCTATCTCATCCATGACCAATATCTACTTTCTCATAAGCTTTGCCTTGATTGGTTGCGCTTGGTCGCCAATGTAGCACTTCCTTTCACAATTCTCACCAACTCATTGAAGGGAGGCCACATGGGATTTTCATATCGATTGTTCAATGGCACCATCTGTCTCCTCAAATCAGCAGCTGTCCTCGGAGGTTTGAGTGCTCAGATCTTCACCATCCCTGGTCATTTAGCTCCAGAAGTCTGGATGCTCGTTGTCGCTGGTGCCCTACTTGTCATTGGAGCTTTATGTGTCAGCTTCATAAAACTTTCGGATTAGTCTCTCTTTTACATGCGTTATACATGCCTCACGTTTTGTCGGAGGCATTTTTCTGCTATCAATACATTTGATAAACTACACGAGCAGCGTAAACAAAGAACTTTTGTATTTCATTTGCAATCTATCTTCCTTCACACTAAAGCGGTAAAAGTGCTTCTATACTACCGACTTCTTCGTCGGTGAAACGACTTATCTCCCACGTTTTTATTGTACCTTTGCTTAGTAAAACTAGAGGTATGTCACACAACCAATTTCTACAGGTGGTGAAGATAGAACTATATCCTTTATACATTTTATATCAATACAGAACAATTCTTTTCTTTCTTAATTTCATCCAATCATTTTCTATCGCTACAACAACAGCAATAATACTTTCTGTCCCTCAATGATAGCTTACCTTCTGCTGAGCCTCACACTTGTTGCGTGCTCTATGCAAAACAACAAAGGAATGCTCCATCCAGCAATGAATTTGCAGTGAAAACAATTGCTCTCACAAATGGCAGTCTCAATACAACCTATCCCGCAATCATTCGTGATGTAAGATAATGAAATCCCGCTCAAAAGTATCGGGACAATATGTAAAACAATTTGTGAGATGAAGGTGACTTTGTCAAAAGCAGGGCAACCATATTTCAAATTGACTCCCTACACGGTATCGTAGTGCAGTAGAACAAGCGTATCGGCAGTTAACGGCCAAAGGCTGCCATTGCAACACAAGAACTCACGGTGCAAAATAAGCGTATGCTCCGTGAACGCGACATTTATGTCACAATATGCAACTTAAATGGCAGAAAACCAGCGCATGACAATGCGTGCCCAATTAGGACAAGCAAAGCTTCATTAGCAGCCTCTGACCAATTGAACTTCTCGCACCATTCGTGCCATAAGCTCTCCAGTGATCGGTAGCATCCCCTATCGTCTTGGAACCCTTGTTAGTCCTTCATGGGAGCCTCTCACTGTCGTTTCAACCTTAGCACTATGTATGCCTTTCTCTCACTTACGAGAAGCAATTACTCAGAAATGACCCTGCACCAGTGGTGGTAGTGCGGCAGCTGTGAAGGAATTGCCCGAAGTAAAGCCTCATTCTTGCAGACGGCACAACCTATGATCAGGGAAAAAGTGGCAGTCTTTCTGGAGTGCTTGATGTGGCTACAGGAAGTGTGCAAAAATCGCGCCACCTTTGCAATCCCAAAGCATCCTTCGCTCTGGTGCCACAGAATAGTTTCATTCCTGTGCACTGCAAATGCTATTCTTGTCCTCAAAAAGGCTACTTTATGAGATTCAGGACAAGAAATTTGTCTATCGTTGTGGGTAAAGGTGACAAAAGTGAAGGCTACTGGAGTTGAAGTACTTTCCTCAAAACAATGGTCAATACTGTGTAGTGACCCAAGGTCTGAAAGCATCGGTGATAAAAATCGTTGTCGAAAGGTGTTAGTACGGTTGAGCAACGATATGGAAATTAAGCCTATCACTCCCTCAAACAAAGCGGAAGCCCACAACAAAAGAAATCATACACATGGCAGAAAAAGATACCGGGTCAATAATTCACGACTGGGCATTAGACTTCACGCGCCTCATGGTGCAGCGAGCATAAAGCACAGCACCAGTTGTCGCCGCCGAATCTTACTCTCTTTTCTATAACACTAACATTCATAGACATTTCATAGCTCGATCTATTTATCAACAGACCGGTTCTATCGACGGTGATTTTGCATCTTCATCGTCATCTTCGGGTGCTATGGGCGATGCAAATCCCATCCTCAATACCCAGACATCGCACCGCACAGTGCAGGGTTGGACTAGACTACATGGGAAGCAAATGCCCAAACGGTGCTAAACTCTTATGGTGCTCGCTTGAAGAGCAAATCAATGGTGTAAAGCATGGACTACAGGCCTCTTCTGCCACAACTCGGGACAACATCTATCAAATCACCTCTTTAAGATGGGAACTGACCCAGATATGGCCGCGATTAACGCTACAAAAGCCGCGTAGCTAAAGCTACTGGGCTCTCCCAGCAGAAGTGACAGCAAGTGGGCGTTATTTGCAAAACGCCAGAGTTCTATGCTCATGGTTTTCTCACTCTGTCGAGCACTCGAAGATCGCTATACCTCTGACTTCTTGGAAAACTAGCCAAAAGATTAACCTCATTCCTCAAATTTGCAACGCGTATCTGGTGTAGGTGATGCTCAGGTATGTTTGCGGGTTCTATGCCGTGCATTTGGCTCGATCCCGATGGCTTCTTATGTTTGTCCCCTCTGACGTATCGGGGTTTTGGCAGAACAAAACATCGAAACGGCCCCTGGTAGGTATCGGTGAACGCGAAAACCAAACTTTTCAATACACCCTCCACTATCGAGGTCGCCTTCAGAAGTCGCTCAATTTGAGAACATCGTCATCAACGTCAATGCCAATAGCAGCCTCATCCGCTTGAAAAGACATCGTGTCGAACCTGGCGGTGAAATCCTACTCTTTGGTAGCCGCACCAACGGACATAAGTCTGTAGGGTGCATGATATCTACTGCGGGTTCCAACGCAACACAGATTATTCAAGACATCGAAAAGACTCTTGAAGAAAGCAAGGCCTCCATGCCCGCAGGATTGGAAATTAGTATTGCTCAGAATGTCAACGGCTTCTCTTTGCCTCCATTCACGAAGTTGTGAAGACTGCTATCGAAGCCTTCGTCCTCGTGTTCTTGGTTGTTTCATCTTCCTCAAGATTTTCCGTTCGACGCTCATCCCCACCATTGCCATTCAGTGGCATTGATTGGCACTTTCGGTGCTCAATCTCATTGGCTTCTCGCTGAACCTTCTCACCCTTTTCTGCTCTCGTGCTTGCCATCGCCATTGTGGTGGATGATGCCATTGTGGTGGTGGAAGGTGTGCATGGCAAACTCGACATGGGTTATACATCTGCACAAAGGCTTCCCTCGATGCATGGGCGAACTCGGTGGTGCTATCGTTTCTATCACTCTTGTCATGATGGCTGTGTTCGTAGCCTGTATCGTTCATAGGTGGCACTAGTGGTGCATTCTATCGCCAGTTTGGTATCACCATGGCAGTCGCTATCGGTTTCTCAGCTTTGAACGCTTTGACCCTCTCTCCTGCTCTTTGCGCCATCTTCCTCAAAGCTCATGGCGACGAACGCAGTCTTGGCGAACGCGTGCAAATAGCTCAAAAGGAAGCTCTGGAGCAGATGGAAATCAAAAGTATGCAGTTAAAAATAGAGTTTGGTCTAGCTCTTCCTCCTGGCTCACTCTCCTTCTGCTCGTTGTCACCATTGTCATGATGGTGGTTGGTCTTCACTTTGAAAATGTCATCGTGAGGCATCATCGCATGGGCTGTAGCCATCGTGGCTGTATTAGGCTTGTTCTCCGATCGCTTCATCACAGCTTTCAACAATTGGTATGAAAACATACTCGAGCGCTACAAGAAAGGCGTAGGGCACTTTGTGAAACGTCCTTGGCTCTCTATGGGATTGGTTGTTACCTCCATTCTCAGCTTATTCTGGATGATGCAAGTCACCCCCACTACCCTCGTACCCACAGAAGACACGGGTACCCTCAGCGGGTATGGTGTCTATGCCTCCTGGTACATCTCAGACCGCACACGGATGAAAGTGCTCCAGCAAGTAGAAAATGGTAATGGCATCACCTTTGGTGAAAAATACATGATGATTTCTGGTTTCTCCGGATGGGCGTGCAGTTCTTCTTATGGTTCATTCTTCATTAAGCTCAAACCTTGGGAAGAGCGCAACGCTATCACCGAAAGTGCGCGCATGGTCTTCATTAACCTGTTGCTTGAATCACAAAAATCCTTTAAGGATGCGCAAGTGTTCTTCTTCCAGCCTCCGATGATCATGGGCTACGGCACGACCAATGGTTTTACCTCAACCTCCAAGACCGCACGGTGGTGAGACTCTCAAAGTTCAAAGGAAGTGCACAGACTTCATAGCAGAGTGTCTAAGCGCCCTGAAATTCAAACAGCTCAGACGACCCTTCGACATGAAGTTCCTCAATACATCATCGACATTGATGCCGCACAGTGTAAGCGAGCTGGTATCTCACCTCGCGACATTCTTTACACGTTACAAGGATATTTCGGTGGTTTATATTCTTCCAACTTCAATCGCTTTGGTAAGATTTATCGTGTTATCGTTCAAGCGGAATTTAGCGCACGCTCCAACATTGAATCACTCAATAACATCAAAGTGCGCAATGCACGTGGTGAAATGGCTCCTATCACGCAGTTCATGACACTGACCCCAACAGAAGGCCCAGATAACATCAACCGCTTCAACATGTTTACCTCGATTTCTATCAATGGTAACCCTGCGGATGGCTACACCTCTGGCCAAGCCATCCAAGCTATGAAAGTAGCAAAAGAAAAGTCTACCTGTGGGCTACACTATGAATATTCGGGTCTCACCCGTGAGGAACAATCTTCAGGGGGCAGCACAACAGTCATCGTGTTTGGGCTTTGCTTCCTTTTCATCTACCTCCTCCTAGCTGCACAATACGAGAGCTATCTATTGCCTCTTGCTGTGTTACTCTCCGTGCCCTTCGGTTTGCTCAGTTCTTTTCCTCTTCATTCAGGGTATCGGAAGTTTGAGTCTCCTCCCTGGCATGGCAGGGACAAATTATGGGAGCTGTATTTGGTGAAGCCCAAAACAATATCTATGTACAGATTGCACTTATCATGCTCATCGGTCTTTTGGCGAAGAATGCCATCCTCATTGTCGAGTTTGCGCTAGACCGCCGCAAGATGGGCATGAGCATCACCGCCGCTTCTCCATGGTGCTGCTGCCCGTCTTCGTCCCATCTTGATGACCTCGCTCGCCATGATTATCGGTCTGCTCCCCATGATGTTCGCCTTCGGTGTCGGTGCCTATGGTAACCGCTCATTAGGAACAACCGCCATCGGTGGTATGTTGATAGGTATGATTTGTCAAATCTTCGTAGTACCTGCTCTCTTCCGAATCTTCCAAGGATTACAAGAGCGCATCAAACCCATGGACTTCTCAGATCTCCACAACGAAGAGGCTGAGGGCTGATATCGAACAATATGCTAAATAAGGAGAGATTTTACTCAAATCTCTCATCTTGATTCTAATCTTTGGGGAGCGCAGTGCACTCTACTACGCTCCCCACCATAGAACCGATCAAAGATGAAAGACTTGATTCTATTAAGTAGCTCCACTCAACACGATATTTTCATGAAATCATTTCTATATATTGCCGCTGCTGCCGCACTACTCACGAGCTGCAACACTTTGTTTGGCAAATACGAGCGCGACACCGCGCACACAGAAGCCTTTGTGAAGCAGCTCTATCGCGACACCGCAAAGGCTGATGGTGCACTTGCAACTGCCGACACAAGTTCTTTTGGCAATCTCCCTTGGCGCGAAGTTTTCACCGACACACAACTCCAGAACCTCATTGCCACTGCGTTGGAGCGAAACACCGACATTCGCAAGGCAGACCTCACCATCAAACAAGCTGAAATAGGGCTTCGACTCAACAAATTAGCTTATCTTCCCCAAATAGCCTTTTCTCCCTCTGGCACTGTATCTAAGGTGTTCATGGAGGGTATGACCACTAACGAGAGTTATGCTTTTCCCGTACAAGCCTCATGGCAAATTGATGCTTTCGGTAAGCTATATAATGCTAAAAAAAGCAAGGAGAACTCTCTGTGATGCAGGCTAAAGCAGCACGCTAAGCCATTCAGACTGCTATCGTTGCTGGTGTGGCTAATCTCTATTTTAGTCTCCAAATGCTCGATGAACAGCTAGCGACCACTGAGGCTACTTTTGAAACTCTGGCACAAGAACATCGAGGCGATGGAAGCCATGAAGGAAGCAGGTTACACCAACTCTGCAGCCATTGCAAGTGCCAAAGCTCAAGTGCTACAAATCGAAGCTACGGTGCCCACACTTACTGACAATATTCGCCAAGTTGAAAACTCCCTCTGTGTGCTGCTTCACGAAGCTCCGCACAGCATCCAACTAAGTGCCTTCAGCGCACAGAGACTTCCCCACCGCTTTCTCTGCAGGACTTCCCTTATCACTCTTAACAAGTCGTCCAGACGTGGCGATTGCAGAAGCCAAACTTGCAAATGCTTTCTACGGCATCCAGTCGGCACGAGGGTCTTTCTTCCCCCAACTCACCATTACAGGACAAGGTAGCTTCACAGATGCTCTTGGAGCTATGGTGGTCAACCCTGGTAAGTTCATAGCGTCTGGCATTGCTTCTCTCACCCAACCTCTCTTTGCACAAGGCAAATTGAAAGCGCACTCAAGTAGCAAAGTTGCAACAGAATCTGCGCAACTCGACTTTGAGAAACCCTACTTACCGCAGGACACGAAGTGAGCAATGCGCTTAGTAAATACCACACTGCTAGCCTTGCCACAGACATTGCGAAAATGCGTCTGACAGAACTCCAGAAGGCCAATGATGACACGGAATTTCTCTTCCGCAATGGAAATACGACAACCTATCTCGAAAGCGTTGACGGCGCAGATGAACCTCCTCAATGGTCGCCTTTCGCTCATCAACAATCGTTTTGAAAAAGGTACAAGCAGCCATTAAGCTCTACCAAGCACTTGGTGGTGGTAGAATGTAATAACCTCTCACAAAGATAACACCATGATCAGTCCACTTGCCTACGTTGATCCGAATGCTCGTATCGGACAAAATGTAGAAATTATGCCATTCGCCTACATCGAGGGCGATGTCACCATCGGCGACAACTGTGCGATTATGCCGCACGTGTCTATCCTCAATGGTACAACTATTGGCAATAACAACACGATTCACCAAAATACTGTGATTTGTGCGAAACCGCAGTCTTTCCACTATGAAGAAGGCGAACAACCTCACGTCGTGATTGGTGACCACAATGTGATTCGTGAAAACGTACTCATTGCTGGTAGCAATAAATCCGTAGATGCCACACGCATCGGCAGCCACAACCACCTCATGAACAAGGTGCATATCTGTCATGACGTGCAGATTGGTGACTACTGTGTCTTGGGTATTTCAGCTAGCGTCGCTGGGGCATGTGAAAGTGGGGATTATGCTATCTTATCTTCTTCCACCATCGTGCAACGCAAGGTACGTGTCGGTAAGTTTGCCCTCTTGCAGAGCGGCACTCGTGTGCAAAAAGACGTAATGCCTTATGCCATCTTTGGGGGCAACCCTCCTGCCTATCGAGGGGTAAACACCAAAGTCATTGAGTATTTCCATCCCACAGTGAGCGATCGTGTGCTGCGCCATCTCGCCAATGCGTTCCGCTTAATCACTGCAGGCAACTTCTCCTGGAAGATGCAGTCATCAAGATTCACGAACAAATCGAGATGAGCGATGAAATCAAAACACTCACTGACTTCATCAACTCTGCTTCTCGTGGCCTCATCCGCTATGTAGAAGAAGAACTTTAAGATTTTCCTCCTGGGAAGTGGTGTTGAAACCAAAATCATACAGCACCTCAGCTCGGGCTTACTATTCTCGCACGACACGGTTCTTTTTGAATTGTGCCGTGTTTTTTCTATCGGGCTTCCCCCCTTTGTATCTCAGGCTATATCTTGACACTTACCCAGCAATGTCTTTATAATTATTGCTGTCCGGTAAAAGTTTAGAAACAGCAAATTTGTCGTTCTGACCTCCGCTAAACAGGTTGATTCATCTTACCTCATCTAAAGTTCCCCTCTTTCTGTTCTTCGCAAGCGCTTTTTTGCGGACAGCCGTTGTATACGAAGATCCAATACACGAAAATCAATAGACTTCGCCATACTCTAAGGCTCTCAGAGACTAAAAGTATACATTTGGCCACATCTCGTGTCTTCCATTCTCTCGTTTTAGCGGACAGCCGATGAATGATAGTCGGAAGAGGGCTTACTTTTTCCAGAAAGAAGTCCGCAACGCCTATTGATGGGCGTTGCGGATAGAAAGCATCGTGTCATCTTGAAGTTTAGCGGACAGCAATACTTTTATAATTCACCTTTTTGCTGAGACATTCCGCAGTCCTTCCTACTTGACTCTCCATCATGGCGAGTAGCTGCTTCGTCCATCATGTTTCAACTCATGTCCTCTTCTTCGTTGTTGCTCCCTATATATAACTGGATAGAAATGAGGCGAAAGTGAGAAAATTCAACTCAAAAGATGTTACTCGAAACTTTTATTAGAAAAATCAGCAAGAATCTACGATAAAAGTTTGCATTTCTAAAGATTACGTTTGGAAGTAGTCCTAAGTGCACAAGATGATTGGATTTTTCAGTTTTCTCGCGCGTGCGTTATGCGCGCGCATCCCTAGCAATTTTACACTTTTTACTTTCACAACCTTCACGCCTTGTGCGTTCACTCAAAAGTATTAATGATGAACCTTCTTTTAGATTAAAGAAGAACAGCGTTCCTAATACCCCAGTAATCTACTAACTACTAAACTATTACAAGAGATTTTGTGAAGGTTGTGAAAGCAAAAAGTGCAAATACCCTGTAATGCGCGCGTACACGCGCGCATGAGAGGAAGAAAACAATGAAAAAAAGAGACTTGATTGCAGCCACTATTTAAGCCTTTCAAAAGAAAGTATCTCTTAACATTTAAAATAGGCTTCTCTAATAGCAGATGCCAGAGATGCTGATTGGCGTAAACATGATAACGCTCTCCAAGTTTTCTCAATGATTCTCCGAGATTCTTTGAGAAATCTCCTACTATCACCAAAGATCTCGGAGAGAATTTAGAACTTCTCCGAGATAATCTTGTAAACTTCAAAGATGAGATATGAAATGAAAAACGCGACTTTTCTTCCTAATTGAAGAAAAATCGCGTAAAATAAATTCTGAGGTTGCTTTATAGCAGCAATCATGTGATGAGACTTAGAAATCCCCCCAAAAAATACGAGGAACGCTAATGTTGCAGCTCACTATTTAAGAGGTCTCGCATGAAAATAGCAAGCTGTGGAGAGAACCCAACCAGTTCTCAGATTCTAAAGCATCGGCAAAAGAAATCTTCATGCACAAATTTAAGCTGCTCTTGTTCGAGATATGCCATATACAAACGAGTAGCCATCGCATGATCTCCTGACAATAAAAGCACAATGAGCGGCATGCTTCAAGACATCAGTGTGCTCAGGTACCCTATCTAACAATGTGCCGAAATGTTGGTGAGCTTCTTCTATACGTCCCATCAAAAGATAGCATTGGGCTTTCAAGAGAAGAGCATCAAAATCGTGAGGTTTATGATAGAGTATCTTGTGCAGCTGGTCGAGAGCATCGCTATAAAGTTGAAGTTCTAGGAAGCGTTGTGCCAAAGACTCTGCTATTTCGAGATTGTCGGGACGTAGTTGCTCCAGACGAATCCAAGAAACTAAGGCATCCTCGGGACGATGTAGCGCATCATAACAATGAGAAAGTAATCGTAGGAGACTCTCATCTTCTTCTGCTTCTGTCAATTGCTCTAACAGATCAACAGCCTCAGCATAGTGCCCCGTGGCATGATAGCACTGAGCCAAACGCAAACGAACATCTCGATGCTCTCGGGTAGATGTTGGAAAAAGACAACGCATGAGGATAATCTTTTATGGCGAAACAAAGCTGTCCTAGTGCAGCTAGTATTTGCTCATCTTTAAAAGCGTTGCGGAACAAGGGCGATTCGCGAAGCATGAGATTATCTCGGTAGGGATTCTCTCCTTCATTTCTATTGGTGAAAAGATGGAAGAAGCGGTAAGTGTCGTGAATGTAGGCGTTATAGGTTAGCTTTAGAATACGAGACTCTTTATTATCTTCTGAGAAAATATCAGAAACGTCACTATGCTCATGCTCACGGCGCATGGCTTTAAGCAACTCTGCATCTTCTTCGGTTAGCTCTAAAGAAATAACTTTGGGCTCTTCTGAGGATTCGGATGTAGCTATCTCAGGCTGCTCACTTAGACCTTTCTGCATCTGTTCCATAAACCGCTTGCGAGGCAAGATTCATTTCTGCCATAAGATAGAGATCGGTGGTGCCAAAAGCTCGATGCTCCATGTCGGAAGGGGGAGCTTCTACTGCAACGAGATGCTGAAGTTCAGGGCGATGCACAGAGAAAGGAATGAACCAGTTGGCTGCTTCTCTGAAAAACGCGTAGCGACGGTGCATTATCTTGAATCCACTAAAAGCAATGTCAATGCCCGCCAGACCATCTACAAATCGTTCTGCAACAAAATTAGCCATTTCTCGCAAGAAAGTCTGTTTGCTTTGAGGCTCAGAGAGCTCAGAAACTTGTGCGAAACGTTCCATCAATCTGGAACCTTCGTGAACAGTATCGCGCGATTGAGCAGAAGCCAACAGGGTAGATTGTATCATGCGCAAATCGTCATGCCAAGTTGTGCTATTCATCCATGTCTTCCAGGATTTAGCTAGATGAGGAAACAATGAAAAAGATGCTTCATGATGGATGCCAATATACACTAATCCTACACCAAGGCGAACACGCAACAACGGAGAGAGCACTTTGTAGGGTTTGTCGCAACAACCACGCACTGCGTGGGATCGAAAAAACTGCCAACAGACTTAAGGTAACAGCGGAAGAACTGTGGCACGAGTGTCTTCACTTCGATTGGGATGCTGCATGAGTTCTTCTGCAGCTTCCACCACTTCTGCTGTCAGGGTGCTGCACAATATAATCTATCAAAAGAACATGCTCATCCATTTCATAACGCAGCACATCCTCCAGAGGTTTGCTGCACACGCTGGTCAGCATACTTCTGCCACAACTTGGCACGATACTGCTGAGTATGCTCCATCGATAAAACCATGATGTAACGAAAGACCGAGTTGATAGGTGCGATGCAAAAGCGACGCGTTGCGCTCTTGACATCTGAGCTTTCAGCCTTGTTGGAAATCTCGAGTAAAGTTGATACTCAGCTAAAAATGCTCTCATGTTCTTGGCGATCTCTCAGTTTCCGACCCAGGATAATTGACCTTGCAACGCACGAAGGGCATCAAGCAAATGACGGCCGCGGATGGCTTTCATATAATCATCGCGAAGAGTGAGATAAGCAGTGGTGTCCATGGGAAAACGAGGGGGCGAAATATGGGCTAATCTAAATGAAGAAAATCTTTACGAAGAAGAGAAGACTACCTAAGATGCAGAAAAATGGAATACAAGGAAATAGCTCAGGCTGTATGTTCTGGTTACTTTGCAGATTTTACCTCAAGATAATGAGGCAAACGCACTTGTCTGATTTGCTCTGGCGTAAGTTTGTTAGTGCGCATAAGTACACTATCCAAAACAGCACCTGGATGTTGGTGGATGCGCTGAATGGCTACATTGTACACACGTTGCAATAACTGAGCTTGCTTAATTTTTCGCTTATCATCCTGAGCTTTTGCACTGAGATAGAGGGCATGTTGATGGTAGGAAGGCGCAAGAGTGGCTAGAACACGCTGTCCATTGATTTTAGCTCGAAGGGCAAAGGGCTGTGGCAATACTGCAGCATCAATTTGCTCATTGTCGAGCATTTGTTGGCGGATGCGATAATCGTTGATTTGAGGGCGAAGCATATCGTCAAACTTCCAACGCAGACTGTCGCGCAAGTGGGCTGTATATTGATCCGAACTGCTATAGCGGGCAATGGCGATGGTGCGCTGTTTGAGTTGTTTCAACTCTGTGATGCGATAACGTCCTCCGACCAAAAGTTGCCACTCACCTTGCAGCGGTATCCAAGCCACGTAACCACGCATCTTGCCTTGTCTAGCATAATGCTGCTGCCGCACGACATCGGTGACTCCGGCATCGACACTCCCACGCAACAGAGCAGTGTCGGCATCAAACTGAGATTGATACGTTTTGATGCGGAGAGGTAGCGACAAAGGTCTGCAATCCCAGCAGCTTTGGCATAATAAAAGGGGACACTCTCGTAGGTGGGAAGGCAAGCAATAATGAGCGAGAGGCTGTCAGGCACTTCATGAGTACCATTGACTTCTGTATTCTCATCTTGATTCACTTTTCCACTACCACAACTTGTGGTAAAAATTCCTACAAATAGGGCTATGAAAAAGAGGAATAGGGGAAGTTTTCGACTGTTCATAAGCAAAAAAAGTTATAGAGCAACGGTGACGGTGCACCGCTGTCCCTATAACTTTATATTTATCTATTAGGTATTTGGCGATAGATTGGCCCTTGATGGCAGCTACACCGGGGAGTTCCTTACCTTCGATGGCTTCGAGCAAAGCACCACCACCAGTAGAAATATAAGAAACTTGGTCAGCCATACCGAACTTGTTGATGCAAGCTACAGAGTCACCACCACCGATGAGTGAGAATGCACCGTTCTTAGTAGCAACAGCGATAGCATCAGCGATAGCACGTGAGCCACCAGTGAAGTTATCGAACTCAAACACACCAGCAGGACCGTTCCAGAGGATAGTCTTAGCGGGTTCGATAGCAGCAACAAACAACTTGCGGCTTTTCGGGACCTGCATCGAGACCTTCCCAACCTTCGGGGATGTTGCCAACAGGAACAACTTGCGTGTTGCAATCGTTCTTGAAGTCGTCACCAGCCACACAGTCAGTACCGAGTACGAGGTTCACACCCTTAGCCTTAGCCTTCTCGATGATAGAGAGAGCGAGGTCGAGCTTGTCTTCTTCGCAGAGAGAAACACCAATGTTACCACCAAGTGCACGAGCGAAGGTGTAAGTCATACCACCGCAGAGGATGAGGTTGTCTACCTTATCCATAAGGTTTTCAATGATACCAATCTTGGTAGACACCCTAGAACCACCCATGATAGCAGTGAAGGGTGTTTTGATGTTAGTGAGGACATTGTCTACAGCCTTCACTTCCTTCTCCATGAGGGTAGCCGAGCATCTTGTGGTCAGCATCAAGTAGTCAGCGATCAAACAGCAGTAGAAGCGTGCTTGCGGTGTGCGGTACCAAAAGCATCCATGATGTAGTAGTCAGCATAGCTAGCAAGAGTCTTTGCAAACTCCTTTTGGCTTTCCTTCACTGCCTTCTTTGCAGCTTCGTAAGCAGGATCTTCCTTGTCAATACCTGCAGGCTTGCCTTCTTCTTCTGGATAGAAACGGAGGTTTTCAAGAAGAAGCACTTCACCGGGCTTGAGAGCGGCGGCAGCCTCTTGTGCCTTTGCGCAGTCAGGAGCGAAAGAAACAGGTGCATCGAGGGCAGCAGCTACTGCATCCTTGATTTGTCCCAATGAGAACTTGGGGTTTACCTTGCCTTTGGGCTTACCCATGTGGCTCATGATGATGAGAGCACCACCATCAGCAAGCACCTTCTTGAGGGTGGGCAACGCACCGCGGATGCGGGTGTCGTCGGTGATTTGGCCATTTTCATTGAGAGGCACGTTGAAGTCTACGCGAACGATGGCCTTCTTGCCTGCAAAGTTACAAGATTCGATAGTCATAATGATATGAGTATTGATAAGTTATTTGTTATTGTCGAAGATTCAAGTATCCTCTGAAGCTCTACTTATCCATCTGTTTGGTGGTCTCTAGCAGAGAGGTTCAGAGAGGGTGTCGAATTGACAAGGCAAATTTACGAAAAACTTTTGGGATACTCGCTGATTTATAGCAATTATTTTCTCCATACTCCTCTAAGCTGAGGACAAAGCTCCCTTTCTATTGAACGCTTCACGTAAGCCATGATTCTAAAACCTCCACCTTAAGGTAATTGCATCCCACTACAAGGCTACACTTTCTATGACTCCCGAAGCTACATACCAAAGGTAGCCTTTTACCTTCTGCTTCCCCATTTGCTTAAGGAGCTGACAATAGTGTCGCACTTGTTCGTGATAATCAGGACGAGATCGACCAAATTTATAATCTACCACAATGGCTTCATCACCACGTACCATAACGCGGTCAGGGGCGTGGGACATGGACATTCCCTTGTTCATCACGCGTCAAAATTGTGCACTCTCGATAGAGTCGCCAGGAACCATCAAACCACTCCTTAGCAATCTCGTGCTGCATCGCGCTATGCAGTAGTTTGCGCAGTTCGTTTATTTCTTCTAGAGGTGCTATCTTCCCTTCTCTAATCGCAGTTGCACACTTTAACTTCCACATCAGCTTCGCTCTCAATCTCTTCCATCAAGTTGTGGAGCATCGTTCCTCTACGTTGAGCAGCTGCGCGTTTCTCTAGAAACTCAAATCTTGTTCAGAAGTATTAGCCACATTCTCATAGTTTCTTCTGGATGCTCGGCCTGCACAGCCTCCATCAAAGCTGCATTATATAAACGCGCACTTTGCGACTGGCGAAACTTCACATTGTGGGTTGAAGTTTCCAGGCTCACTCTTTCGGCAATTGCATTGATTTTGAACGGATTCTTTGCCCTATCATCTTGCACATTGCATCCTTCAGAAGTCGCTGTACTTACATCACCTGCGCTAACTCCTTTTGCAGCTTCCGTTTGTAACAAAGTCTCTGCAGAGGTATCTTCACTCTTCACTGAACACTCAGTTATAGACGGTTGAGCTATTTCAAGAAGTATCTGATTATCATCTTCTTCTACGCGCACCTCTCCCTTGAACAAATCAGTCCAACCCAGTTGAGTAATCGTTTCCTGCAAAGCGAGCACGATGCTTTTCTCATGATTTCTCGGCAATCTAGGTGCACAAATCACCAAATTTTGACGTGCACGGGTGAAAGCCACATAGAGCAAATTGAGATTTTCAATGCGCTGATTGCGCAATTCAGCAGATATTCATCCTTATAGATACTGTTTTTCTGCAACCGCACTCAATTTCACTGGCAACAGTGGAATCTCATTGAAGGGCACCTCCTGAGGACTTGTCCAAATCATCGACTGTTTTTGACCGCTACTCACCAATTCCCAGTTGCAATAGGGAATAAACACGCTGTGGAAGTCTAGTCCTTTGGATTTGTGAATCGTTAGAATGCGCACGCCTTTCATTACTGAGGCTGGTACAGACTTTTTCCCTAGTGACTCCTCACAAACTTGGAGGAAACGGCCAATGTCAGGCACATTATCATCCAAGAATGCCACTACCATATCCAACAAGCTATATAGATAGCTCGCTTCTCCTGGTTGTTTATGGAGCTCTAAGTGGTGAATCAACTGCTGAATGAGGTCGTAGAATGGCAGCATTTGATAAGACAACGCTCCATTCCTCAAAAGTGCACCTACTTTTTCCTTCTCTCCTTAGGACAGTGTTTTAAGACATAACTCAAAGCCACTTCGTCCGTGCGATTGTGGATATATTGGAGAGCTTTGATAATGAGTTGCACTCCCTCGAAGCTGATAGTACATACGCTTCATCAGATACTAATTCGATGCGAACGAAATCCTCATCATTGGCATGCTCCTTTTCATATTCAGCAAAATACTCGATGAGTTTTCCGCTATCTTTATTGTTACGCACCAAAATTCCCATCTTGTCAAAGGGCACTCCGGCACGATACAAGCGCATGATTTGTTCTCGCAAATCATCTTCTGGCAAGAATTCTTCGGTTTCTCCCTCGTTCTCTTCGCTTGCTTCTATTGCATCCGCCTTGTTCTTAGCAGAAGCAGTTGTCTTCTCAGGCTTTTTCTCTATCAAGACTCGCACAAAAGCCGCCTTCGCGCACGGGATTCTGCTTCACCAAATCTTCTGCATAAAGCGACGTGAGTACACTACTCTCTCCTTCTGCTTCTCCTTCGCTAGAAACGGTAGCATCGGCTATCACTTGCGCCATCTTCACAAAGACAGCGTTATTGAAATTTACAATCTTCTCCCCACTTCGGAAATTAGAATCGAGAGTTTGAATGTCCGTAATTTCATCATCTTTGATATTCCTCAATCCCGACCAGTCTCCACCACGCCAGCGATAGATGCCTTGCTTCACATCGCCCACCAGCATACAACTATTACCATGTGCAATATTCTCCACAAAGAGATTGCGCAAATTGGTCCACTGCAGTTCGGAGGTGTCTTGGAATTCATCGATCATCACGTGATTAAACTGCGTGCCAGCTCGTTCAAACACAAACGAAGCTTCACTCTTTCCCACCATTTCGGCAAAAAGAATCGGAGTATAAGCCAAGAGGAAAGTATCGTTCTCCGTATTGAGTTCTTGCACGGAAGCTGAGATGGCATCGAGTAATCGAAGTTCATTGAAGTGCTGAAGACTCAAATCGCACGAATTGATGGTAAAGTTGGCGTTATCAATCGTGGAGAGCAACTGGTCTAAACAATTGGACAAATCACTTGCCCAACTATCATATTTTCCTGTCTTCTTATCTGCAGATTTGAGGGCTTTGCCACTATCTTTGACAATCTTAACTACTGTGTTGCTCGGATCCGTCTTAGAAAATTTATACTCTATGGCACGATGCAGATACTTTTCTACATCTCCACCGCGGCTGATTCTTCCATATCCTTCAGAACCAACAATAAAATCTTCCACACTCTTCGCTGACTGCTGAATATCTGCCACACAGTTCTTTTTCAAAGCACGCAAAGTATCTCGATAGCGATCGGCTAAGGCATTGTCAAGCGTGAAGTTTTGAAGTAAATGTCGCTGTTTCACATAACTCTCTTTGGTCAGCTCTCTCGCCAAATTGGACAAAGAACCTTCCACACGCCAACTTTTCTCGCTTTCGTCTTCCAATCGTTGTTCGATATATTGCGACACCCATTTTAATTCTTGCGAATCAGCTTCTAGACCTTGCAACATTTTTATCCACACTCGCTGCAACAAATCGTCGTTATTGAGGGTCTACTTTGAAAGTAGCGGTCAAACCTAGTTCATGTGCCAAATTGCTGAGCAACGATTGGAAGAATGAGTCGATGGTCGTGACATGAAACCGATCGTAGCCATGAAGAATCTGGCGCAATAAACTTCGTGCTATGAGCGAAATCTCACGATCGCTTGCTGGCACCAACAACTTCTGGCGCACCACTTTCAAGAAATCTTGTTGATCATCCACGCAATGCGCTAGTTCGTAGAGATTCTCCAAGATACGCTCCTTCATCTCCGTGGTCGCCTTGCGCGTGAAAGTTATCGCCAACTGATGACGATGCGGTTCGCGTGCTGTTTTGAAATCATTCAGAAGATTGGCTATAAATTCCGCAGCAAGCGTATAGGTTTTTCCAGCACCAGCCGAAGCTTTATACACGTGTATTAGTTTGGGAGTATTCATGGATGTCACTTAAGCAATTGATTTTCTATGACGAGAAAGAGATGGTCACTACCAAGTCACCATCTCCAGACAAAGGATACAATCCTTACGCTAATTTCTATTATTCTATTTCCTATTTTTGGCCTTTTCCCAAACGATACACCTGAGTAGCCCCTTTAGCCACCAAACTATCGGCATCGAGTGTCATGATTTGCACTGTATCGGGAGTCGTGCCCACGTTGAGCAACAACTTACCATTGACAATTTTGAAATCATTCGTCAAAGCCTTCACTTCCGTCACGTTGATGGCACGATCAAGCGCTTCTCCGCCATCGGTGGTGGTCAAAGGCAAACTCATCGCCTACACGCACATCACCATAGATTTCTGCTGCACCGCCATCTTGATGCGAACGCAACAATTCAAGTTCTTGACCAGAAGTCTGCTGCACAGCAAACGTGCTCATTCCAAAAATCGTCTACCACCTTCCGCATAAAGGGTGCTATCGACCTCGGCAGGAGCAGCCACAATCGTGGTGTCTGAGTCAGCGACCTTCTTCGACTTAAACCAATCGCACGAAGCAAACATAGTGAGCACGGCAGCCACCACGATAAAAAGTAATTTACGCATTGCGTTATCTTTTAGGAATTAGTAGCGCGAATTTACATAAAAAGGTCACCAGAACAAGCAAAGCAGAGGAAAATATCTCATCTAGAGCTAAATATCTCCCCTCATTCATTTAAATTCCAGAAATAATTGCTATATTTGCAGCGGTTTACGCCCTAAAAACACGTGAATCACCATTGACATGTCGGTCAATGTGGGTGCAGCCCCGTTTCTCCAATATGGGACACCCACTTTGTGCGGGCTTTCGATGGCACATCATTTATTCATTTATTTATCTACAAACTTAACATTAATGGAGAATCTCAAAAACATTGCTCCTTTGGCCGATTTCGACTGGGACGCATTTGAAAACGGTAGCGTAGCTGGCGAAGCTAAGGAAACTCTCGTTGCTGCCTACGACCAAACTCTCAACAACGTTCACGAGCACGAAGTTGCAGAAGGTGAAGTTACTAACATCACCAAGCGTGAAGTTGTGGTGCGCATCAGTTCTAAGAGCGATGGTATCATCCCCGTAAGCGAATTCCGCTACAACCCCGATCTCAAGATTGGTGACACTGTAGAAGTTTACGTGGAAAGCCTCGAAGACAAGAAGGGTCAACTCGTACTCTCTCACAAGAAGGCTCGCGCTAGCCAGTCTTGGGAGCGTATCAACGAAGCCCTCGAGAACAAAAGGAAATCATCAAGGGTTTCATCAAGTGCCGCACCAAAGGGTGGTATGATCGTAGACGTATTCGGTCTCGAAAGCCTTCCTCCCCGGTTCACAAATCGACGTGAAGCCCATCCGCGACTACGATGTATTCGTTGGTAAGACTATGGAATTCAAGTTGTCAAGATCAACCAAGAATACAAGAACGTAGTGGTTAGCCACAAGGCTCTCATCGAAGCTGAACTCGAAGCTCAAAAGCAAGAAATCATCAACAAAGCTCGAAAAGGGTCAAGTGCTCGAAGGTACCGTTAAGAACATCACCAACTACGGTGTATTCATCGACCTCGGTGGCGTTGATGGTCTCGTACACATCACTGACCTCTCTTGGGGTCGCGTGAGCAATCCTCGCGAAGTGGTTCAAGACGACCAAAAAAAGCTCAACGTGGTTATCCTCGACTTCGACGAAGAAAGAAAGCGCATCGCTCTTGGTATCAAGCAGCTCCTCCTCACCCCTGGGATGCACTCGATGCTGACCTCAAGGTGGGCGACAAAGTTAAAGGGTCGCGTAGTGGTTATGGCTGACTACGGTGCATTCGTAGAAATCGCACCTGGCGTTGAAGGTCTCATCCACGTTTCTGAAATGTCTTGGAGCCAACACCTCCGTTCTGCACAAGACTTCCTCAAGGTAGGTGACGAAATCGAAGCTGTGATCCTCACACTCGATCGCACTGACCGCAAGATGTCTCTCGGCATCAAGCAACTCAAGGAAGATCCTTGGAAGGATATCGAGTGAAGTACCCCGTTGGTTCTCAGCACACTGCTAAGGTGCGCAACTTCACTAACTTCGGTGTGTTCGTAGAGCTCGAAGAAGGTGTTGATGGTCTCATCCACATCTCTGACCTCTCTTGGACTAAGAAGGTGAAGCACCCCAGCGAGTTCACTCAAGTTGGTGCTCCCTATCGAAGTTAAGGTGCTCGAGATCGACAAGGAAAACCGTCGTCTCAGCCTCGGTCACAAGCAACTCGAAGAAAATCCTTGGGATGTATTCGAAACTGTATTCACCGAAGGTAGCACTCACGAAGGTACTATCATCGAACTTCACGACAAAGGGTGCTGTTGTTCAGCTCAATACGGCGTTGAAGGCTTCGTAACTCCTAAGCACCTCGTGAAGGAAGATGGCAGCAAGGCTCAACTTAACGACAAGCTCAACTTCGTTGTGCTCGAGTTCAACAAGGAAAGCAAGCGCATCCTCCTTTCTCACACTCGCACATTCGACCAAAAGCGTATCTGCAGAACGCAGCGAAAAGAAGACTCGCCGTGCTGCTGCTCCTCGCAAGGAAGAAAACGCTGCTAACATCCAAAACCAAGCTGCTTCTACTAGCCTTGGTGACATCGATGCTCTTGCAGCTCTTAAGGCTAAGATGGAAAAAGGGTCAATAATCTACCCTCTTTCTCTTCTCACCTGGCACCTACTCCACCTCGGAGTAGGTGCTTTTATATCCCCAATCGCCAAAAGATCCTTACGTTCTCAACAGATTTTATTCGATTGTAGAGGAAACAGCATACCGATAGCTCAAAGGCGTAGTGGACTATGTCTAGAACCAACGAGAGATAAGATGCCAATAAGAAAATGAAAAAGGAGAGGTCCTAATCTTTTCCGTTACCAGTACCGCTTTTACAGTCTAATGACCAATTTGGGTTAAAAAGCAAAAGTGCTACATTATTCTCGAGCTTCAGCTTTGTTCACGTACTTCAGTACGCTCCCTTCAACCTCAATGCCTTACATTTTTATCCCTATATAAAAGACCCAAGAAACACCGAAAAACCTCATAACAACACGTAGAGCCTCAAAAGACATCTCAACACACAAAATCGCCTCACAAAGAAAAACGCTGCGGAATTGAGGTTAAAAACAAATAGGTGCTTAATTGAAGCCTTAGTCAGGCTTCAATTAAGCACCTAATGAAAGTCAAGTGAGCTTAGTTGCGATGCAAGTAAGCACCTGTGAGATTGGAATAAGGAAAAAAACAGGACATTATGCCCCACTCTTTTTGGGATGGGTAAAGGGAAGTCCTCCTTTTATTTTTTTCAGTATAATCTGCGATGAGCTGCTGGAGTCCTTCTTTTGTGCGGGTGTCATATTTGGCAGCATCCATGCTCGACTTATTCAGATATTCCGCAGTCAGCTTAATTCTTTTCTTCTCGCTTCGTGCACCTAATAATGCTTTGTCGCCAAGATAGATAGCTTCCTTTCTGTCCTTCAGCTTCAGATAAAATTCATCTTTATCTAATGGATGTTCAGGATGTAATTGCCCTTTCCATCAGTAAAGAGTACCTCGAAGAACTGTGGGTGGCGTGTTCCGATATTAATAGAACCACTGCCGCCGGCGTTTCTTAACGCACCATCTTTTGAGCCCTTTGTACCGATATAGGTCTTGCCACCTGCATAGACGGTTACGTTGTCTGCAGCCTTGAACTTCTGTTCGGTCTTGCCGTTCGCACCGTTGTGCGTCAGTGTTACGGCTGATCCCATTGCCGGTGCGTCAAGGTCGAGGATTCCACTGGTTCCTTTACCCATCTTCTTTTTCAATAGATTCATATACGATAGTGATGTTGCCTTCGTGTATCGTGCCGTCAGCAAGTACCACCTTGCCGGGCACATTATAGATGTTCACGGAAGCATCCCTGGCCTCTTTTCACCAGCTGTCGTTCCTCATCGGCAGCCTGTTGCTCCCTCTGCTTTTGCCTTGTTTGCCAGTCGCAGCTTGATATTCTCCGTCATATCTCCCAGTGCATAACCGTTTGCAAGCAGTTTTTGATACCATACGGCGCACCATCTCGTTCTCAGAGTTTGAATGCAGTCTTGTATTGCAGGAAGGAAGTTTCCTGTCATCACAGGTTGTTATGTTGCTGAAATTCTCGCTGCGGCTCCAAGATTCGAGCTTAATCTCGGCTACCTGGTTGCCCACGGTCCTTGACATAATAGTTACTTTTTGCCTAATGAAGGTTCATTGACAATAACCTTTCCCACCATCTCTTTGTTGATGATAATGTCGCCATTGTTGTTGATGGAGAAGGGATGCTGTGCGGTAAAGTCCTCATCGCTTTTTCTCCATATTTTTGACTATGGTATAGATGCTGTCCCATTTTGCAGAGAAAGGACGCGAGCCCTGCTCGAAGAGCTCGTCAATGGTGGATTTTTCTGATACCGTTCACTTCGATGAGCTGGGGTTTGCTGTCTAACAGCTTGTAGACAAAAGAACTTCTTGGTGGACAGTACAATCCTGTCTTTCGGGTTTTGCAGTTCAAAGACTGCGCCTTCAGGTGATGTGAACTGGAGCCAGTCTTCTGGTGTGCTGACGCCTTGTTTTGTCTTGTTCGTAATGAAGAATGTAAACACCTTTTTCCCATCAGGCGTAGACGGGTCGCAGACTCTTTTTCTCTTCTTTTACAAGTGCTACTGGTGTTCCGTCAAGTAATACCTCCCCTTTCTTTATTTTTCAGGTCTTGGGCATGTGCGAAAGCACCATGAAGCAGGCGATGAAGCCTAATACTGTTTTTCTCATTTTTACTTATTTGAGTTTTTAGATTGATATGAATTGGCTGCAAAGGTGGTGATTTTATATATAACCTTAATTCCGCAGCACAAATTCTTGTGAGAACTCCAAGTGTCTGAGAAACAAAGTTCTCAAAACACTTGGATATGTCAGAAATTTCACCAATCTTGGTGCTGCAAACATAACAAGTAAGCAAAAAACTGACATGGCAAAGGTAGCAATTAAAAACGAGAATATCACTTCTTTCGGTGGAAGTTATCATATTATGGACGTTTTCTCAAAGTTGGGTTTTGAAAAACTTACCGAATCTGTATTGGGTAAACGTGGAAGTAGTGGCAAAGCATTCTGTTATGGAAGTATTTTTGGCTCTCTCTTCTTCAGTTACCTTTGTGGTGGAGAATGCCTTGAGGACATCAATGCGCTTATAGGGCAGTTCAAGCAGAGACCTGATACGCTATTACCTGGTGCCGACACTGTGGGGCGCGGACTAAAGGAGTTTGCCGAGAAAAATATTGTCTATAAGAGCGAGACCTCCGACAAGTCGTATAGTTTCAACACGGCACAGAAGTTGAATACCCTACTTTTTACGGATGATACGGAGGATGGGGCTTATAAAAGTGGGCAGATCATGTTGACTTAGACTTTGACCACCAGTTTATTCCAGCCCATAAGTTCGATGCAAAGTATTCTTACAAGCAGGATTTTGGCTAAAAAAGGCAAAGTGCTGCATTATTCTCGAGCTTCAGCTTTGTTCACGTACTTCAGTACGCTCCCTTCAGCCTCAATGCCTTACATTTTATCCCGATATAAAAGCCCCTAAGGAGCTGCTGTAAAAACGAGTATTGCAACACCTCCGCAAAAACGTACGAGCTATTGAAGAAAATCTCCCACGTTTTTGGAAAAAAACGTGGGAGTTTTTCAGCACACCTCGCACGATTTCTTCCTGACCTTACTAGATATTGTAATGATGAGTCTCACGCAATTAGTGCTCTTCATTAAACAAACAACTTCATCACACAGCAACTCAACGCTAAAATCACAAGAAAACGCTCTCGAAAATAAAGGAGGAAAAAGATGGAGTTCTTCGCACATCGTGGAACCTAAAAAGAGGTTCCTCGCGCGCGTGTACGCGCGCACCTACAGCAATTTTCAACTTTTTGCTTTCACAACCTTCACAAAATCCGCTGTAGAACAATCATATTCAGATGATTACGACCCTATCAGGAACGAGGTTCGCCAAACAAGTGGAAAACATCGCTAAAAGGTGCTCCTCAATGCTCAAAAAAATAGGAAACGCTCCCATCCATGAGGGATACTATGAAACATGGTATTTTGACGGAAAAAGCCCCTTTCTGTGAAGGTTGTGAAAGCAAAAAATCAGAAATCCCAGGGAAGGCGCGCGCGTGACGCGCACGCGTGAGAAAACACGTGCTATCCGCAACGAGTTGGTAGAAGTGGGCAACGCGCGTGACGCGCACGCGTGAAAACACACACCACTGATCAAGATGCAACAAACAAACCATTCGAGGCACCTTGGAATGAAGATTGTACTCCCCACTCTTCGTACTTCTCCACGGAGAAAAATAGATAGGCTACCGCTCCAGCACGGGCAGAAACCTTAAAACAACCTGCTAAACCACAACTTAAAACATCTTTTAAGGTTGAACACCCCTATTTTTTAGTTTCATTCACCCATATATAAATGAAGATGATACGCTAAAGTGATATCGTTCTTCCACTCCAATCTCTTTTCATTCTACCTCAACATATACCCAATTCTTTCGATGAAATCACCTCAAACCAATAAAATGCTATCTAGAGTTTGAAATTTTCATAGAAATTATTGGTCAATTCGGATGTTCTTCGTAATTTTCGGTCGAAAACGGAGCTATCCCATTGCAACCACCATGAAACAGGGCTTAGCTCTTCCCTATTTTGACCTCCGATTTTTCTCAATCGGGCAATCTTTACCCACCACGATGTGCCTTTCCTCAAGTCTGTGCACACCGCCTAAATCTTTACCTCGCATGAAAGTTTATAACTCTCACGACATCAAAAACATTGCCCTACTTGGCAACGACCGTTCTGGTAAAACCACGCTCACAGAATGCATGCTCTATCATGCTGGTGCTCTCCCACGTCGCGGTCGTATCACTCAGAAGAATACCGTTTCCGACTACTTTCCTGTCGAACAAGAATATGGCTACTCCGTTTTTGCCACTGCATTTCATGTGGAATGGAACGAGAAGAAGCTCAACCTCATCGACTGCCCAGGATCTGACGACTTCGTGGGCGCAGCGATGACCGCACTCAATGTGACCGACACTGCTATCCTTCTCATCAATGGTGCTTTCGGTCCTGAAGTAGGTACACAAAACCACTTCCGCTACACCGAAAAACTCAATAAGCCCGTTATCTTCCTCGTCAATCAACTTGACCACGAGAACTGCGACTACGACACCATTCTCGATGACCTTCAAACGATTTATGGTGAAAAAGCGGTGCCCGTGCAATATCCTCTGGCTACTGGTCCTGGTTTCAATAGTCTCATCGACGTGATTTTTGATGAAAAAAACTCACGTGGAAGGAAGAAGGCGGTGCCCCCGTCATCGAAGAAATCCCAGCAGAAGAAAATGGAACGGGCTACGATGCTCCACAAAGCGCTCGTAGAAGCTGCTGCAGAGAATGACGAACAACTCATGGAGAAGTTCTTCGAAACAGAACAACTCACCGAAGATGAAATGCGTGAAGGTATCCGCAAGGGTATGGTGACTCGTAGCATCTTCCCCGTATTCTGCGTTTGTGCAGCCAAAGATATGGGTGTGGGTCGCTTGATGGAATTCTTAGGTAATGTAGTACCTTACGTAGACGAAATGCCAGTCGTTTACAACTCTCGTGGTGAAGCAGTTGCTCCAGTGGAAGACGGGCCTACAAGCATCTATTTCTTCAAGACTGGTGTTGAACCTCACATCGGTGAAGTGCAATACTTCAAAGTGATGAGCGGCGTGGTGAAAGAAGGCGACGACTTGCAGAATGCCGACCGCGGTTCTAAGGAACGCATGGCTCAACTCTTCGTGTGCTCTGGCGCAAATCGTGAAAAGGTGAGTCAACTTTCTGCTGGTGACATCGGTTGCACAGTGAAACTCAAGGATGTGCGCACCGGCAACACTCTCAATGGTAAGGGTTGTGAGCATCGTTTCAACTTCATCAAATATCCTAATCCTAAGTTTACTCGCGCCATCCGTGCGGTGAATGAAGCAGAGACTGAAAAAGATGATGGCTGCGCTCACTCGCTTGCGCCAGAAGACCCCACTTGGGTGGTGGAGCAAAGCAAGGAGTTGCGACAAGTGCTCGTGCATGGTCAGGTGAATTCCACCTCCGCACACTGAAATGGTGCTTGGAAAACATCGACAAGATTCAAATCGAGTTTTACCAACAACGTATCCCCTATCGCGAAACCATCACGAAGGCCGCGCGCAGACTATCGTCACAGAAACAATCGGGCGGTGCAGGACAGTTTGGTGAAGTGCACCTCATCGTAGAACCCTACTTTGAAGGTATGCCAGATCCCACCAGCTTCACTTTCAATGGTCAAGAAATTCGCATCACTCCTCGTGGCAAAGAAGAGATTTCTCTCGAATGGGGTGTCAAACTCGTCTTCATCAACAGCGTAGTAGGTGGTGCCATCGATGCTCGATTCATGCCTGCTATCCTGAAGGGTGTGATGAGTCGTATGGAACAAGGGCCGCTCACAGGCTCTTATGCTCGCGATGTGCGCGTCATCGTTTATGATGGTAAGATGCACCCGTAGACAGTAACGAAGTTTCCTTCATGCTTGCTGGTCGTCATGCCTTTGCTTCTGCTTTCCGCGAAGCTGGCCCGAAGATTCTCGAACCCATCTATGATGTGGAAGTATTCGTTCCCTCTGACAAGATGGGCGATGTGATGAGCGACTTGCAAGGCCGTCGCGGAATGATTGTGGGCATGAGCTCCGAAAATGGCTATGAGAAGTTGCAAGCCAAAGTGCCTCTCAAGGAAATGAGCAACTACTCTACTGCTCTCTCAAGCCTCACTGGTGGCCGAGCTTCCTTCATCATGAAGTTTGCTAGCTACGAACTCGTTTCGAGCGACATCCAACAAGCGCTTATCGCTGAGCATGCTCAAAAGGAAGAAGAATAATCTTTACTTCTCAGCTCCCTACACAAACAGTTCTAATTTAAGAAACGACATAGACCTCTCTATACAGACATCCCCCTCAGCACTGATAGGTGTTGAGGGGGATGAATTTAAGCAGAACTAGAACTGAAGAGACTAGAACTTCACGATTCTAGCCTCATCAGCATGTGCATAGCGTTGAAGCAAATCTTGTGCTAAATCAATACTCTCTTGCAGCAATTGCTCATCACCATCATAAGCATTGATAATGAAAAGTAGGCGTTGCGTAGTGGGTGAAAGCATGGTGCGTGTGCTGTCGGAAGTGGGCGAAGCTATAGCTCCCACAGCATCGCGATAGACGGGAAGTCCTTCGATGTTGAGCGTGCCACGTCCGATACCTTCATAGGGTTCGTCCGCTCTGCCTATGCCTAACTTCACAGATGTTCCCACTATTTTATCTGCATCAAGCAGTCCTGTGGGATAACCACTAAAAATAGAGACTAAATTACCGAGATCAACTAAAGTGTCTACACTATACAAGCCTTTCCCTTGTAAGACGCGTCGTGAAAGTTGCTCACTCGCAGGGCGATAGCGCGAGGGATCTTTGCCACAAGCCTTATAAGCTGCGCGAGTGGCAGCTATACTCGAACGTGATTTGATGGTTTCGGTGGTGAAATCGGCTTGCAATTTCTCGCAACTCGCTTCGATTTCAGCCCAAAGTTTGGGAGAAGTGGCAGAGTTCTGCACAGTCGCCTCTAGAAAAGCCCCTCTGAACTGGGGCACTCGTTCAGAAAATTCGGAAGAAACGGATATAGTAAGCATATAAATGGTCTTTTTATTGATAACACAAAGAATAGTAAGGGCAAGTATTACACATCTGCATTTCTTTGGTATTGGGCTCAAAGGGTAGAGCTGGATTTAGGATTTCTGCCACTAACTCACCTAGTCGTTCACGAAACTCTGGAAATCTAGCCTGAAAATCTAAGACTTCCTCTTTATCCACTTGCAAATAAGGCGAATAATCCTTTTTGCGGAGTCTGTGAACAAAAAAACAGCGATGAAGCTATGGGAAGACGAGAAAGCTCAGTGGGCAAATGAGGCACACTATTTCCCTTTTGCTGACGTTCAAACTCATCTTCTAGTATAGCCGCATAGATGAAAGTTTGCAGCATGTAATGCTTTGCTTGGCTCCTCGAGTGGTGAACAATTCGTCTAAATCTTTGGATTCCTCTACTTTTACCTCCAGTTTTATAATCAACAATACGGAGGAATTCTTGCCCTTGATGGATGATAGTATCTAATCGGTCGATGATACCTCCGATAGCAAGTTGCGAGATGGGGGCTGACGAAGGAAGATTGAGCCACATCGAATGATAGCTTTCAAGGCTTTAATGCGAAAATCAGGGTATTTAGCATCATGCTCGAGAAGCGACTGTAGGAAAATTTCGATAATGTTGAGCAACAGAGGAGTACACTTCACATTCTCTTTCTCGATAGCCTCTCTGATATAACCTTGTAACAGCTCTGGATGAGCAACCAAGTGCTTAAAGTGTTCGCTGTCCCCTTTTCCGCCTCGTTGTTCGAGGAGATTTGTATAAATCAACTCGGCTGCAGTGTGGAAGATTGTACCTAACGTGTTAGGTTGCACCTCATCTTCACTGGGCTTTGGCTGCTGGATACGGAGCACTCGTTCATAATAGAAGCAGAAGTTGACAACGCAGATAGCTGTTAATGTCGGAAGGTGAAAGAGATACATGCTCTTTCTTTTCTTTCTTATGGTTGATTTTTAAAAGTTCTATTAAATCAGCTGGCTTCTCCACAGGTTGGGAGTATCGTGCAATGAAGCTGGATTGCTGAAAGTGCAATATGCTGGATGGGCACCTGAGATTCCACCATGAGTTGGGTTAAGAACCTAGATTTTTCACCATCCACGATTCCCTCGGACGAAGAATTATAAAGGAGGCGCAAGCGTTTGGCACGCTGTATCAAACGATAGAAATAATGAGCATAGACTGCAGTCTTGCGCTCGGGTGTGGTGAGTCAAAAGCTTTTGCGCAAGAGATAGGGAATGAACGAGTTGTCGCTAGACTTCTGTGGCAATACTCCTTCGTTGACAGACAACATGATAATATGGTCGAAATCTAGACAACGAGTCTCAAGCACACCCATGACTTGCAATCCTACTGCGGGTTCTCCAGCAAAAGGTATAACAGATTGGCGGACAATCTGGCGGACAATACGTCGCAACGTAGTGGGATTCACCGTCAAACGTCCACTCTCTGCAATCAGTAACAGACGATTGAGCAAGGCATTCATCTGGGCATAGGCTTCTGACTGCAAGATGTGTTCAAAAACGTTCGTTGTCGAAATCTGATTTAACCACCAAAGCTTGAGCTGTCGTTTCCACAGCCTTTACCAAACTTTTTGAGTGATTCTACAGTGGAAGGGGCTTGGGCATGTCGCTCCATCTTACCTAGTTCTCTCTCCACGAGAGTAGCTGCGGCCGTGTGGTTCAGCGGAAACCCTTTGGTTACATTCACTTCCTCAACATTGAACGGTAAGGTATGAAGTAAGGGCTGTAACAAAGACTCATTGCAAGTACTACAGCAGTGCGCTTCGCATCGGGAGTGAGATTTTCCTTAAGCCAAGGCGACACACTCTGCACCTGCATTGTTTCGGTGGAAGCTGCCACCATCTCAATATGTTGAATGTGACGAAGATTGTCGAAATGTTCTTCAGAAAGCGCGTTGGGAAACTGTTGTAGATTTTGTCGCAAAAACAAACCTGCTTCGGCATCTTCCCACAGCAGCTGACTGAAACGTCGCTCTTCGGGAGTGAGTTGTCGATCGTCGTCAGACAAGAAACGCTCTTTCTCACTGGGCAAATAGTATTTGTCGTAATCCCAATAGAAAAGAGCTTTCCTCATCTGCTGGAGTTGTGAGAATAGTTGCCATTCTACTCGATCGAGCACATTGAACCCCACAAATACGTACTTATCTACATGAGCAGGTGGAGTGACAGCTCCTGATTTTAGACGTTCTACCGTACGACGGAAGGCTGCTCCTTCATAGGCTAGTCCTTGGGCTGCCAGTTCATCATTGAGTTGCTCGTAAATGGGCAGGAGAGCATTCCACAATCTGCTGAATCGCTCGCGAATCTCACTTTGATGCTCGGGATTAAACTCCTTAAAAAATCGCTTCAACACCTCAGTCTGCTCCTCTGTCAAATAGTCTGTACGCTCTAATTCTCGTAAATCACGGATATTCTGAAAGAGCGCACTTGCATCTGCCATGTTTTTATCAACATCATCAAAAATCAGAAAGCAGTCGTTCGGCCCATCCATAGAAATTGTCGAGCGAAACCATATCTCCAGTGGCTTGCATATAATGCTGATGCACGCGACAGATGGTATCAATAGGATCATTGATTTGAATATCACCCAGAGAACGGAAAAGTTCATTGATAGTGATATACCTTGGTGCCCAAATAGGCTGTGATGCATCGACAGAAAGATAATCATTCAGAAAGAGCGATGCGCGCTTATTGGGGAACACCACCACAATCTGGCTGAGATCATGACCAAACTTCTGAAGAAGATCTTTTGCAACAATTTGTAGGAATGCTGGCATAGCAATGTATATGTGCAAGAATAGAGGATTCGTGAGAAATATAATAATAGCAAGTTAAAGTATTCCAGGCATAATAGACAAACCTTCTCTGCTCTCATTTTGGGGAACGAACTGTCATCAGCAAAAAAGTGAATGAATCTGCATGAAGAAGCAGAAAAAAACTTAATTTTTCGATATACCAAATGAAATAAAGTCGTACCTTTGCTGTATAATTCAAGCCTATATAGCGTATGCCATTCTCCCTCTGAAAGCAAGCATACATGGCTTGAAGGCATGGGGCTGGACTGTCACCACCTCACTGTAAAATAGTCATTCAACGACACATATTAATGATATGAAAAAGACCATCCTTGTCACTGGTGGTACGGGCTTTATTGGTTCGCACACCACAGTTGAACTTCAAGCCGCAGGCTACGAAGTGGTTATTATTGACAACTTGAGCAACTCAAAAGCTGAAGTTGTGGAAGGTATTGAAAAAATTAGTGGCGTTCGTCCTGCTTTTGAGGAAGTGGACTGCTGTGATCTTCCTGCTCTCGAAGGAGTTTTTCAAAAATATCCTGGCATTGAAGGTATCATCCACTTTGCAGCTTCTAAAGCTGTAGGTGAATCTGTGGAGCAACCTCTCAAGTATTATGAGAATAACCTTCTGAGCCTTATCAACTTGCTCAAACTGATGCCAAAGTACAATGTGAAGGGGATTATCTTCTCTTCTTCATGCACTGTTTATGGCCAGCCTGATGCTAAGGATCTCCCAGTGAGCGAACAAGCTCCTATCAAGAAGGCTGAATCTCCCTATGGTAACACGAAGCAAGTGAATGAAGAAATCATCCAAGATTTCATCCACAGTGGTGCTCCGATTTCAGCTATTATCCTTCGCTACTTCAATCCTATCGGGGCACACCCCACGGCCCTCATTGGTGAAGTGCCCAATGGTACTCCTGCCAACCTCATTCCATATCTCACTCAAACGGCTATCGGCATCCGCGAACAACTTGCTGTCTTTGGTGACGACTACAACACCCCAGACGGCTCTTGCATCCGCGACTTCATCTATGTAGTTGACCTCGCGAAAGCTCACGTGGCTGCTATGGCTCGCATCGTAGAAGGTAAAAACGAAGAACCAGTAGAAATCTTCAATGTTGGTACTGGTAAGGGGGTGAGTGTGTTTGAACTCATCAACACCTTCGAAAAGTGCACTGGCGTGAAACTCAACTACAAGGTTGTTCCTCGTCGTGCTGGAGACATCGAACAGGTTTGGGGTAATGTGGACAAAAGCTAACAAGGTGCTCGGTTGGAAGGCTGTTCACACGCTCGAAGAAGCGCTCTCATCGGCTTGGAAGTGGCAAGAGAAACTTCGCGCTGATGGCGTGATGTAGTCTATCGCTCCTAAAGTATTTAGTTTTTAGGGTGACCAGTTATAATTCCACCCTATTGAAATGGTTGAAATAGACCATGCCTATAAACAACAGAGTCCGTGTCACCAACTGATTTGACACGGACTCTGTTGTCATTGTTTATAAGAAAGGCTATTTCCAACGGCAGACTTGTTTTAAGGCACGTTTTAGCATTTGAGGAGGACTAGCCACGAACTCTGTGGGTGACCATGAGTAAAAACGGAAAGCGTTTGTGAGGAACTCTGCATAATATTGTAAATTTCCTTTCCACCCTATCTCTTGTTTACGGACAGAACCATGCTTGCCTGTGCGCATAATCCACTGGAGCAATTGCTGCGCACGTTGACAATCAACGGAATCATAAAGGTTTGCCTCGGAAATGCAACAAAGCACTTGCATTTGCACAAGATACTCCATTGATATAACGGAAAGCATCCGATAAAATCTCGTGAGATGAAGCTGTTGCAAGCCTTGCCTGAGCAATGATGCATCAAGCTTTTCGTGAAAATGCTGTTGTACCAACATCCAATCTACGACTTCACGCAATCCTACACCGCCATGACTAGCGTGCACTAAAGCATGAGCAGTAAGCAGAATTACATTAAGGTGGGGAGGGAGAACTGCTACTTTATAGTTGTTTATTTCAACGTAATGCTGCCATTCACTCACTTCGTCGACCTCATGCTCTACCATTTGTCGCAATCTTCTTGCTGTGCCTGGCCATTGCATAGGTTGGAGTGCACGATGCACTTCTACTTCTATATTTCCCTTTCTAAAAGTATCGTGCAGATCCGTTTGATGATCAGGCATATATCCACGCTGAAGAAGCAATTCAGTAGCTTTTTCAAAATGGTGAGGAGCAACATAGATATCAATATCTCCAGGACGGCGTAACAAAGGATGAGGATAAACTACAGCAGATGCTTGTCCTTTGAGCACTACATAACGAATCTGAGCTGCATCGAAAATCTTGGCCAAAGCTACTACCTCGGCATTAAACTCATGACTCACCTTCTCTAACATTGGCCAACCTCCAAGCCATTGCATCAGTGCTGCACGCTCTTCGGGGATTACCTCCATCTTTGCTAGCCCATAAAGCAACCCATCGACTGTTTGACGACGTGCTTCACGTATGATTGCCGAGAAATTGGAAATACTTGGGGTGCTCTCATCGCTGTGAAGAGCATTACGTAACAAAGAGAAAAGGGTTTCGTAGGTGTGAGGAAGAGCAAGGTTAGACATACTCTTGTAGATATTACGATTTACGTTCAAGTTCTTGGAGGTTTTCCAAACGCTTCGTTTCCAAAAAGTCATAGATGCCTCCTAAATGTTCCTTCACCTTTCCTCCACCAAACTCATAGACTTTGGTTACCAATCCATCGAGGAAGTCGCGATCGTGACTCACCACAATGAGTGTGCCGTCAAAAGTCCTGCAATGCTTGTTTGAGCCCGTCTTTTGTACGCAAATCAAGATGGTTGGTAGGCTCGTCAAGAATGAGCAAATTGAAAGGTTCAAGCAGAGTTTGAGAATTGCCAAACGCGTACGTTCACCTCCAGAAAGCACTTTTACTTTCTTGGTTCCTTCTTCACCACCAAACATGAAAGCTCCGAGTAGATCACGAATTTTTAATCTGATTTCTCCCTTTGCCACACTGTCGATGGTGTCATAAACGGTGATTTCTCCGTCCAACAAAGTCGCTTGGTTTTGTGCAAAATAACCAATCTGTACGTTATGCCCTAGAGTAAGAGTACCTTCATGTGCGAGTTGTCCCATGATACACTTGACTAGCGTGGATTTACCTTCACCATTTCGTCCAACGAAAGCCACTTTGTCACCACGCTCTACCATGAGCGAAGCATTCTTGAACACAACGTGGTCGCCATAGGTCTTGCCCACTGCATCCATAGTCACAGGATAACTGCCGGAACGTGGAGAAGGAGGAATTTCAGACGCAAACGCGAAGTGTCTTCTTCGTCTACTTCTACTAGCTCAAGCTTTTCGAGCATGCGCACACGGCTCTGCACCTGGTTCGTTTTGGAATAAGTACCTTTGAATCGCTCAATATACAACTTGGTTTCAGCAATCATCTTTTGCTGATCTTCGTATTGTTTTTGTTGTTGCTCACGACGCTCTTTACGCAGTTCAAGGTATTGCGAATACCCTGCCTTGTAGTCGTAGATGCGGCCGAGTGTTATCTCAATGGTGCGCGTAGTGATGTTGTCTACAAACTTACGGTCGTGGCTAATCACTACCACAGCTTTTCCAGAAGTCATGATGAAATTCTCCAACCATCCGATACTTTCGATATCCAAGTGGTTAGTGGGTTCGTCGAGCAGGAGCACATCAGGATTTTGCAAGAGCAATTTTGCTAACTCAATGCGCATGCGCCAACCACCAGAGAAGTCGCTTGTAGGGCGTTGAAAGTCAGCACGTTCAAATCCTAATCCGAGAAGCATTTTCTCCACATCTTCCTCAAAGTGAGTAAGATCAATCGCATAAAACTTCTCACTCATCGCAGCCACTTTCTCAATGAGACTCATGTATTCTTCGCTCTCATAGTCGGTGCGAGTCATGAGTTCTTGATTCAGTTGCTCGATTTCTCCCTCCATCTCCTTGAGATGCTCAAAGGGCAAACAAGCTTCTTCAAAAAGCTGTGCGACCATCTTCTGTAAGTAAATGTGCTGAGGAAGATAGGCAATTACCGTATCTTTTAGGCGCGCTCACACGTCCACGCGTGGTTGTCGTGCACCTGCAAGAATTTTCAAGAGCGTACTTTTGCCTGCTCCGTTCTTCCCCATCAACGCGATGCGGTCTTTCTCGTTAATCTGAAATGAAATGTCTTTGAAGAGGGTTGTTCCTCCAAATTCTACGGTTAAACCGTCAACTGAAATCATAAATATCTATATTACTGCGATAGTCTATATGTAATGCGGCTGCAAATTTACTCATTCTTCCTCGCTTCGCCAAATGCGACGGAATAGTTCGGTCAATACAATCGAGGCTTTTGCTCAATACCATGGAGGCGTTAAGCTAAAAGAACCGAATCTATCCCTTGGAAGTTGCATATAAGTTAGCAATAATCCAATTGCGATAGAAAAAAACTCGGCCGTTTGCTGCCAAGAGAAGTCAATGCCTTTTTCAGAATTATCCTCTATATAATAGTGGAGAGGAGGAGCAATCATCCCCCCCTTTGCCAAGTCACGACGGTATTCTCCGTCTAAAGTATCGGCTTTGTACTCCAAATGTCCAGTAACAAACGTTTGGTATCGTGCGGCATCAATAAAGATACTCTGCCCCACTTCACTGTCTGCAAGCACCTCCAACCCTTCTGGAAGAAATTGATGATCACTTCCCAACAATGCGGCTTCAACTTCTGCATCTCCCCAATTAATTTCGGTGTGACGACTATGCGGCATGGGAAATGTTTCATCTAAACCATCTAGCAAAGGATGATGTGGAGCTAGATTGCGCTGCATAAAGATGCCAAAACATTTTTGAGGGAAGTGGACGTTTGTCAATGCCATAAAAATGATAGAGTGCGGCTTGTGCTGCCCAGCAAATATTGAGCGTTGGAATGTTCATCTTGGCTGTCCAATCCCAGATATGTTGCAACTCACCCCAATAGCGTACCTCCTCGAAGGGCATTTGTTCCAAAGGTGCTCCGGTTATAATGAGCGCGTCTATGCAAAATGGATTGAGAGTGTCAGAGGAATAGGAAGAACACGCAACACTTTCGGCAGAACTCATCGAGGTTTTAGTTTCCGCTCTCAACACTCTGTCACAACCTGTGGGAGAAAAATCCACATAGTGCGCATCCACATATTCCTGTGGCGTGGTTTTATATTGCTGCCCTGGGATTTTCAATAGCACAAGATTGAGATTAATGCCCGAAGCTGCAAGAATGCGACAAAAATCTTGCTCAGTCTCTGCTTTCTTTGGCATAAGATTAAGCAGCCCTACAGTTGGCAACGTGCGTTCGCGCCCTACTCTGAGAGAATATCCTAAACTCGCTAAGGATTCAATGGCTGGAATCAAACTATTTACGTGGAGCATCGCAACAATACAGGAAGAAAGAAAAAGAAAAGGTGGTCAGCTGCAAAGGAGGATGCTGACCACCTTACTGATGTATGAACTTTATTGGGATATGTAAACTTAGCTAAATAGACTAACCTAACGACTAGGCTACAAACTAAGGCTAAGCCTTACCACACATCTACTCGCTTTGACTTGGGCACAAAGAGTTTATTACCTTTCTTGATGTTGAAGGCCTTATACCATGCATCGATTTGGGGTAAAGCAGCATTCACACGCCAACGACCAGGAGAGTGAGGGTCGGTACGTACGCGGTTGCGCAAAGCTTCTGGACGCGCATTGCCAGCCCATACCAAAGAGTATGCCAAGAAGAAGCGTTGTTCGGGAGTGAAACCATCATTCACAGTCGAAGGATTTTGTGCTTGCGCTTTCTGGAAAGCTTGATAAGCAATCTTCAAACCACCATGATCGGCAATATTTTCACCACAAGTGAGTGCGCCATTCACGTGCAAACCTGGTAAGACTTCCACTGCATCGAAAGTCTTCACCATGCGTTGTGTGCGCTGCTCGAAGTTCTTCTTATCTTGCTCCGTCCACCAGTTACGAAGGTTGCCATTCTTATCAAATTGTGCTCCTTGGTCGTCGAAACCGTGTGTCATCTCGTGACCAATCACCACACCGATAGCACCATAGTTTAGAGCATCGTCACCATCTGCCATGAAGAAAGGAGGTTGAAGAATGCCTGCAGGGAAGCAAATTTCATTGGTGGTGGGGTCGTAATACGCATTGATAGTTTGAGGAGTCATGCCCCATTCATCGCGATCTACAGGCTTGTTCACCTTGCGCTGAATCATATCATCATTGGCAAAGGCAGCTGCGCGTTGGAGGTTCTCATAGAAAGAGAGCGACTCATCGATGTTCAAGCCATCATAACTGCGCCATTTTTCGGGATAACCGATTTTGACGTAGAAACTATTGAGTTTTTCGTGAGCTTGTGCCTTTGTGGCTGCGCTCATCCACGTTTGTTGATCAATCACGCTCACCGAGAGCCACTTGGAGGTTCTTCACTAGTTGAAGCATACGCTGCTTGGAAGATTCAGGGAAATAGCGTTCCACGTACATCTTTCCCACAGCCATGCCCAAAACGCTTTCCACTGTGCCAACGGCACGCTTCTAACGTGGACGATCTTGCTGAGAACCCGACATCACTTTGCCATAGAAATCGAAGTTAGCACGACGGAAATCATCGCTCAAAGCACTAGCTGCATCATCAAGTACCTGGAATTCAAGATAATTCTTCAAAGATTCCAGAGAACTCTCACTCCACACTTTCTCCACTTCGTGGATGGGTTCGAGCTGATTGACAGAAACTTCTGTGATGGCAGGGAAATTCTGCTGCAAGAGATAAGCATTCCAGTCGAAACCAGGGAAATCACGGAGCAAATCATCGTAGCTCATCTTGTGGTAATTACCCTCAACATCACGCAACTCTGTGCTAGAGAAAGAAGCCTTTGCGATGCGTGTCTCGATTGCCAACACATCTTGCATCTTCTTTGCCGCATCAGCCGAAGAATAGCCTACAAGTTGAAACAACTGTTGGATATACTTCTTATACCCTTCGCGGATTTTTCACCGTCGCTTCATCATCATTGACATAGTAATCTCGGTCGCCGAGTGTGATACCACCTTGGTTGATTTGCACCAAGTTCATTTTTGGCATTCTTGATGTCGGCATAAACCCCAATCTCGAGGAAGGGAGAAAGTCCCAAACGCGACAACCTCGACATCGTCATGAAGAGTTCGCGCTTGTCTTTTGCCCCATTGATAGTAGCCAACACAGGGCGAACTGGAGCTGCACCTTCTTTGTTCAAGCGCACACTATCCATTGCCAAGCGATAGAGTCCACCGATTTTCTGAGGCAAAGAGCCTTGTACCGCCTTTTGCTTTGAGAGATCTTCGATGAGCGTGAGGATGCGCTTTACGATTCGCCTCATCTAGGGCATGAAACTGCCCAAACTCAGCATGTTCAGCCGTGAGGGGATGAGCTTTCATCCATCCACCACCAGCATATTCATAGAAGTCTTGCCCAGGACGAGCCGATAAATCCATATTGCTCTTATCGTAGCCCTTCAGTGTGGTCTGTGCAAAAGCACTAGTAGCCACCAAAGCTGCGGAGAGCAAAGCTTGTTTTAATTGCATAACTGTATAAGAAATTATGAGTAGATACTTTTATAAATTGTGTAACGTTATGAGCAGGTGAGAATCAAAACACAAAAGCAAGTTGCTTCAATCCCTCTTCGCCATTTGTACCTCAGGGAGCGCGTTAGCTTCCCCATGCTACTTTGGGTGCATTAGTCTCCGAGTGCCTCGACGGCTTCGCTCCATACCTCCTCAGCCGCCGCAAGCTGTTTACGCAACTCACCATGTTGCGTGAAGAGTTCCACGTTTGCTGCTCCTTCAGGAGTAGAAAGTTGCGATTCCACTTCTGCAATCTGCTGTTCAAGCTGTTCGATGTTTTTCTCTGCCTCTTTCACAGCTTGTTCCAGTTTACGACGCTGCTTAGCAGCTTCTTTTTGTTCGGCATAGCTCAAAGCCCCTTCCGAAGGTGCGTTATTATTCACATTCGTCGAAGAAGAGGCAGAAGGTGAAGTGCCATTGTTGGAAAGTTGCGTACCTATTTCGTCAAGACTCGTAATTTCTTTTTGACGAAGGAAATCGTAAATACCTCCTAAGTGCTCGCGCACTCTTCCACCAGCAAATTCATACACCTTAGTCACTAATCCATCAAGGAATTCACGGTCGTGACTCACCACAATCACCGTGCCATCAAATGCCAGAATTGCCTCTTTAAGCACATCTTTGGTGCGCATATCGAGGTGGTTCGTCGGTTCGTCAAGAATCAGGAGGTTCACAGGTTCGAGAAGGAGCTTTATCATGGCTAAACGACTACGTTCACCACCCGAAAGTACCTTTACTTTCTTCTCCGAGGCCTCACCACCAAACATAAAGGCACCGAGGATATCGCGGATTTTCAGTCGAACATCTCCCTTTGCCACATGATCTATCGTGTCAAAAACCGTGAATTCATCATCGAGCAGTTGTGCTTGATTCTGCGCATAATAACCGAGTTGTACATTATGTCCAATCTTCAACACTCCTCCATGGGGAATCTCCTCCATGATACACTTCACGAGCGTAGATTTGCCTTCACCATTCTTACCGACAAACGCCACTTTTTCTCCACGCTTAATGGTAAGATTCACTTGTTCAAAAACAACATGCTCACCATAGTGCTTTTCCACTTCATCACAAATCACTGGATAGTCACCACTCCTGGAGCATGGTGGAAATTTAAGATGGAGGCGCGAAGTGTCAATTTCATCAATCTCAATGGGAACTATTTTTTCCAACTGTTTGATGCGGCTCTGCACCTGCACTGCTTTGGTAGGCTTATAACGGAATCTTTCGATGAAATCCTTCAAATCCGCAATTTCTTTCTGCTGATTTTCATAAGCACGGAGCTGGCTCTCTCTGCGTTCAGCACGGAGCTGCACATATTCATCATACGACACACGATAGTCCACCACTTTGCCACAAGAAATCTCTAGCGTGCGATTCGTCACATTGTTGATAAAGGCGCGGTCGTGACTCACCAAAATCACAGCACATCCACTATGAGCCAAGAACTGCTCCAACCAGCGAATACTCTCTATGTCGAGGTGGTTAGTAGGCTCATCGAGCAATAAGACATCATGACGCGCCAAGAGCAACTTTGCCAGTTCGATACGCATGCGCCATCCTCCGGAAAACTCCTGAGTGGGTCGTTCAAAATCACTGCGTAAAAATCCCAAACCAGAGAGAGTTCGTTCGATTTCGGCATGATAGTTCTGCGCACCCATCATCTGCAATCGGTCGTTCTCGCGACTAAATGCCTCGACAAGTTCCATATAATCTGGCGATTCGTAATCCGTGCGCTCCATCAATTCCTGATTGAGTTGAGCCACATGATCACGAAGTTCATGAAGATGCGCAAAGGCTTTCTCCACCTCTGCCACCACGGTGGTGTCATCACTGAGCACCATCACCTGTGGCAAATAGCCCACACTGACCTCTCGCTGCACTGCCACTCGCCCATCAGTGGGCTGCTGCAATCCAGCGATAATTTTGAGCATCGTGCTTTTGCCAGCACCATTTTTACCGACCAATGCTATGCGGTCGCGCTTGTTCACCACGAAACTCACATCTTCGAAGAGAGCCTTAGCGGAAAATTCTACTTTGAGGTGTTCAACTGAAATCATTCAACTATCATTACAAACAAGTCGTTTCTCTACTTTTAGCAGACCGAATCGACTACTTTAGCTGCAAAAATACAAAATTCTCTACTACTGGACAATTTTATAAGGCATAGTCCGTTATTATCATCGTCGATTTTAATTTGACTGCCCTCTTCATTTCATTTTTCAAGTCACTCTCAGAGACGAGATGCTTCAGAAGCATTCGCTAAGGCTTCCTCCCAAAGCAAGGCAAATCCACTCCCTCACATCATGCTCCATGATGCTTTAAAACGCCCTTTCCCACTCAGCTATTCATTCGCAAGAATCAATCATTCTCTAAATAGCAACAATATATTGCGTTCAAAAAGAAGCACTTCCTTTTCACCCGATACTGTACGCTAAGAGATTGCATATTAGGACACACGTAAGATTTTAACATTGAAAAATAGAATATCTGCTTGGCAGAATGTAGGGAAATCAATATATTTGCAGAATTGAAACTTATTATCCGTTCCAATGAAACCTCTTTTTTCTCGATATTACCTCTTATTCATCCTTATAGCAAGCAGTTGTTTGTCAGTAGCTGCGCAAGATCTTATTGCGCGCCAAGCCCCTATTGACCGTCGTATCAAAGCTGTAGATTCGCTCACTATCAATCGTGTAATTCACAAAGCGAGTTTCACTAACTACGAGAGCAACGACCTCTACAATTCTTGGAACACATCAAAAGTCCACTGCTATTCTGGGTTGGAGCTTCCCGAAACACACCGTATTGACTTGCGTGGCTTTCACATGCCCACCCCAAGCCGTATGGTCACCTCTCGTTTCGGATATCGCCCCACTTTCCGTCGTCTCCATAAAGGACTTGACATCAAAGTCTACACTGGCGACACCATTGTGTCCGCCTTTGATGGAAAAGTACGCATCGTAGGTTATGAGGCTTCTGGATATGGCAACTACGTGGTCATTCGTCATAAGAACGGACTCGAGACTATTTATGGTCACCTCTCTAAGAGCATCGCTCAAGTAGGTGAAATCGTTAAAGCAGGTCAAACCATTGGACTCGGAGGCAATACAGGTCGCTCTTTCGGTTCTCACCTCCACTTTGAAACGCGCTTCCTCGGTGTCGCTATCAACCCCACCCTACTCTTTGACTTCCCTAATCAAGATGTCACAGCCGACTACTTTGTTTTTAATCGCAGCGACTGCGAAGGTGGTCTGCTCAGCCAAGTGGGAGGCACCAACCGCCACGAGGATTTAGCACAATTAGACAATCCCAGTCGTAAAGATTTTCCTACCGAACCAGCTCGCACCAAGCCACAGCCACAAGTTACGGGAAATTTCTACCAAGTAAAGAATGGCGACACACTCTACAGCATTGCACGCAAAATTGGTGTTTCTGTAGACAACATCACTCATCTCAACAATCTTGGCAAAAAACCAGTGCTTCACACAGGACAAATCCTCCGCTACTAACTTTTAAACAGAAACTACATCTGTATTAGCAGATTACATTTCAAATAAAGAGAGTTCATCTTCATCTAAAGAATCGAGAAAAATCAAATTGCAAAACACCACTTGACAATCATTTGTCGAGTGGTGTTTTTCCTATAACTAGCTGCAAAATGCACTTTACACAATAGGATATTACAAACTGCAAAACGCTAGAAAATAGCACTATTACAGCAAAATGCAGCGGTTTTAGTTGTCAAGTACACCTAGATTTACTATATTTGCAGCAGACAATGAATTAACCCATCATGAATCAAACAACAATACTTCCCGACGTCGTATTTGAAACGAGCTGGGAAGTCTGCAACAAAGTCGGTGGCATCTACACCGTGCTTTCGACTCGCGCAAAGACGCTACAACAGCAACTTCAAGATAACCTCATCTTTATTGGACCTGATCTCGGTCAAGGAGGAAAGGATAACCCTCTTTTTATCGAAGACAAAAAAATCCACAAGGATTGGAAAAAGAGTCTTCAAGACAGCGGTTTGACCATTCGCATCGGTCGTTGGGACATCCCAGGACAACCCCTCACCGTGCTTGTAGATTTCCAGCCGCTCTTCGCACAGAAAGATGAGATTTATGGTCGTGCATGGAACTTTTCCAAGTGGACTCCCTCCACGCCTATGGTGACTACGATGAAGCCTCCATGTTTTTCGTATGCGGCAGGTAAAGTAGCTGAAATAATTACGAAACAATCCTTTGCCGACAAACGCGTGATTTATCAAGCTCACGAATGGATGTCTGGCCTTGGTATGCTCTTCCTCCAGCACAACTGCCCAGAGGTGCGCACCATCTTCACCACACACGCCACCAGCATCGGTCGTTCCATCGCTGGTAACAACAAATTGCTCTATGCCTATTTTGAAGGCTATAACGGAGACCAGATGGCGAGTGAACTCTCCATGGAAGCCAAGCATAGTATAGAAAAGCAAAGTGCTCATCGCACCCACTGTTTCACTACCGTGTCTGACTTCACTGACCGCGAATGTGCTCAACTGCTCGACAAACCCTGCTGATGTGGTTCTTCCCAATGGCTTTGAGCTTGATTTCGTGCCCAAGGGTGCAGCCTTCACGAGCAAACGTCGCCAAGCTCGTCAGCGTATCTTCCAAGTGGCGCAAGCCTTGACTGGACAAACCTTTGACAACGACACACTAATCATCTCTACCTCAGGTCGTAATGATTTTCGCTGCAAGGGCTTCGATGTCTACATGGAAGCAATGAAGCAGCTTAACGCACAACTGCGCGGCACTAACCAACAAGTGCTCTCGCTCATTGAAGTCCCCTGCTGGCTTCTAGGCCCTCGTACCGACGTGCAAGAACGCCTACAACTCAAGGGCAAAAAAGCGGCTACCATTGACACTCCGCTCCACACCCCTATCATCAGTCACGACCTTCATAATCTCAACGAAGACCGCATCGTCAATCTCATCAAGAGCATGGGCTTTGAAGACTGCGCGAATAACAACGTGAAAGTCATCCTTGTGCCCTGCTATCTCGATGGCAATGATGGTATCTTCGACCTTCACTACTACGACCTGCTCACGGCCAACGATCTCACCATCTACCCCTCCTACTACGAACCTTGGGGCTACACTCCCCTTGAGAGCGTAGCGTTCAAGACTCCTTGCATCACCACTGACCTCAGTGGATTTTGGACAATGGGTAGATAGTGTGCTCGGTCACACTGGCACCCTAGAAGATGGCGTGAGCGTACTGCACCGCGACGACAATAACTATTTTGAATGCGCTGCCGAGATTAGCCAAGTCATTCAGCAATTTCTGGCTGCCCCCAAGACAGCTCGCGACAAGATGCGTCGCAATGCCGCAAAATTTGCCAACAAGGCACAATGGGAAAACTTCATCGCCTACTATCATAAGGCCTATGAGTTTACCCTCAACAAGTAAGCAATAACAACACATACACAACATGAACGTAAAAATCACGAACGCCAACCAACCTAGTTGGAAGAATGTGACTGTCAAGAGCCACATCCCCGCTGCGTTCCAACCCCTCGATGAGATTGCACACAACCTTTGGTTCTGCTGGAACCAAGAAGCTCTCGATCTTTTCCGTAGCTTAGATGCTAAAATTTGGGATGAAGTAGATCAAAATCCCGTTGAGCTCCTCAACCGCATCTCTTACAAGCGTCTCACAGAACTGAGCGAAGACAAAGAAGTTTTGGCACGCATCAAAAAAGTGTACAAACTCTTCCGTGACTACATGGATGAGAAGCCCAATGCTAAACGCGCTTCTGTGGCTTACCTCTGCATGGAGTATGGTATGAACCACAATGTGAAGATCTATTCTGGTGGTCTTGGCGTACTCGCTGGTGACTATGTAAAAGAGGCTTCAGACTCCAACGTAGACATGTGTGCCGTAGGCTTCCTCTATCGTTATGGCTACTTCACACAGACCCTCTCTATGGATGGTCAGCAAATTGCCAACTACGAAGCTCAGGATTTCGACCGCATGCCCATCGAGCGCGTGCTCGATGCCAACGGCAATCAAGTCGTCGTAGATGTTCCCTTCTCTACCTTCACAGTTCATGCCCTCATCTGGCGTGTCAATGTAGGTCGTGTCCCTCTCTATCTTCTCGACACTGACAATGAGATGAACTCTGAGTTCGATCGTCAAATCACTCACGCCCTTTATGGTGGTGACTGGGAAAACCGCATGAAGCAGGAGTACCTCCTCGGTATTGGTGGTATCCTCGCACTCAAGAAGCTTGGCATCGAAAAAGACGTATATCACTGCAACGAAGGTCACGCAGCACTTGCCAACTTACAACGCCTCGCTGATTTCGTAGAAAGTGGTCTCAACTTCGACGAAGCTCTCGAACTCGTTCGCGCTAGCTCACTCTACACCGTGCACACTCCCGTGCCTGCTGGACACGACTATTTCGACGAAGCTCTCTGTGGTAAGTATCTTGGTCAATTCCCTGGCCGCCTTGGCATCAGCTGGGACGACTTCATGGGTCTTGGTCGCCAAAATCCCAACGACAAGGGCGAACGTTTCTGCATGTCCACCTTCCTCTGCAAGACTTGTCAAGAAGTCAATGGCGTAAGCTGGTTGCATGGTAAGGTGTCACAGCTCATGTTCAAGAAATCTGGCCTGGCTATCTCCCTGCTGAATGCCACCGCGACCACAAGATTCTCACTCACGATGAGTATGCGGAAGTTTACAATGTGAATCCCGATGAAAGCCATGTGGGCTATGTCACCAATGGTGTCCACTACCCTTCTTGGTGTGCTAGCGAGTGGAAAAATCTTCACAAGAAGTATTTCGGTGAGGCATTCATCAAGGATCAGAGCAACCAATCTCTTTGGGAAAACATCTACAAGGTCTCAGACAAGGAAGTCTGGGAAACTCGTGTTGCCCTCAAGAAGAAACTCATCGACTACATCCGCGATCGTTTCCGCGACAACTGGCTCAAAAACCAAGGTGACCCTGCACGTGTGATGTCACTCCTCGACAAGATCAACCCCAACGCACTCATCATCGGTTTTGCACGTCGTTTCGCGACTTACAAGCGTGCGCACCTCCTCTTCTCCGACCTCGATCGTTTGGCAAAGATTGTCAACAACCCTGACTACCCTGTGCAGTTCCTCTTCGCTGGTAAGGCACACCCCGCTGACGGTGCAGGTCAAGGTCTCATCAAGCACATCCACGACATCTCTCAACGTCCTGAGTTCATCGGTAAGATCATCTTCCTCGACAACTACGACATGGAGTTGGCTCGTCGCCTCGTGAGCGGTGTGGACATCTGGATGAACACCCCCACACGTCCTCTCGAAGCCTCTGGTACTTCTGGCGAGAAGGCACTCATGAATGGTGTTGTAAACCTCTCTGTACTCGACGGTTGGTGGTACGAAGGCTACCGCGAAGGTGCAGGTTGGGCACTCACCGATGTGCGCACTTACCAAGACCAAGGTCAGCAAGACAAACTCGATGCTGCTACCATCTACAGCTTGCTCGAAAACGAAATCATTCCTCTCTACTACAGCCGCAGCGCATCTAAGGGCTACAGCGAAGGTTGGGTGAAGACCGTGAAGAACTCTATCGCGCAAATCGCTCCTCACTACACGATGAAGCGTCAGCTCGATGACTACTACGATCGCTTCTACAACCCTCTCCGCGACCGCTACACCATCATCTCAGCCGAAAACAACCGCCTCGCTCGTGAAATCGCAGCTTGGAAGGAAGCCGTGACCCAGCGTTGGGACAATATCCGTGTGGTTGAATCTCAGCTTTGCGACAGCCTCTATGGTGGCAATCTCGTGAGCGACACTGAATTCACCGTGCGCCACGTTGTTGACGAACAAGGTTTGGACGATGCTATCGGCATTGACCTCGTAGTGATGCGTCAAGATCCTGAAACTGGCAACGATGTAATCTACAAGACCTACCCCATGCAGGTAGTTAAGAACGAAGGCAATCTCTACACCTTCGAACTCAAGACCGCTATCGACGTGGCTGGTTCGTTCCGCACTGCCTTCCGCATGTACCCCAAAAACAAGCACTTGTCTTCTCGTCAAGACCTCTGCTACGTTCGTTGGTTCAACTAATCTAATTTTCCGTGCGACAGCAACTCCACTTCTCTCGCACTGGCCCCTTTTTGCTCCTCACTGCCACGCAGTGGGGAGTTTCTTTTTCATGCCCCTATTATATACAGCATTAATAAAACACAAAAGTGGAACTTCCAATTATAACATTCGTTGCTTTTCGCTGAAAATTAAATTTATTTATATTATCGGGGCAGTTTTCGTTATTCTATCACCAGTTCACTTCAAACAGAAAAACTATTAGTCCATTGACTTGACAACTGCGATTGATTAACCTACCGCGTTGCAATGGTTTTCCTCGCCAATGGGGAAGATTACTCAGGTGCTATTCGCTCACCACATCAGTAAACTCTGATTGTGCATGCAGCTCGCGTGTGCATGTCACGTGTGCACGTACAGCAATTTCGCACTTTTTGCTTTCACAACCTTCACAGGCCGTATCATAAATCACTGTTTATCAACTAGTAACAGAGCTATTCAGCAATCCATAATGCGATGTACAGAAAAAAAGTCTACTTCTATCCCCAAAAGTATTGTGTGATTAAGCCATCGTCTCCCTGCTTCTTAAAAACTCCCCTTCTTTCCAAAGAGAGAATCAAGCATTTTTCCAACAATTTCAAGCTAGCAATTCGCCATTCTTTAATATATCCTAAATTTTGCAACTATATCACTCTATTCTTCAAGCTATTACAAAGCAAAGTGTGAAGGTTGTGAAAGCAAAAAGTGCGAAATTGCTGTACGTACGCGCGCGAGGGAGATTGTCCATTCCACGATTGTTAAAGAAAACCACAGGCGTGTTTCGGCCCCTTAGGACACTATTCATAGTTTCTCCAAGTAGAAGTCAAAAACATCGACTTTTTTCCCAAAAACATCCGACATAATTCAGAATTTCTCCCACGATTTTGAGAAAAACTCCGACCTTTTAATCGACAACTAGGAAGATTGATTCCCAAACTCTGAGGATACTTTCGCAACCTTCAAATCACCAAGAATTTAGAACCCTCACCCTTATAATCGAAAGGAACTGCATAACCTACACCGTTTGAAAATCGCAAGTCCTACTGCTAAAAGAATAAAAAAACAGAGATTATACATGGCATAAAGAAGCTCCATTTTTCTGTAAATTGCTAACTTTGCATCAATATAAAAATACTCCTATTTCACTATGAAACTCTTTTTGCAGAGCCTTTTGCATCGTTTATATTCATCACGCGTTCGTTTTGCCGTGATAATATTATTTTGTCTGCTCATTTCTCCTATTAAAGCCCAAAATGTCAGTTGTTCAGTCTCTAACAAAGTATATGTAGCTTCTGGTCAAACAGGGAAAGCCCGTGTGTTATTAAACAACTGGGAACGCAACTACCCGGTAAAATCGTATCAGCTATACCCTATATTTTAATGGGGCTACAAGCGAAGAGCGCAATGTAGAATTGCCAAAGCCATTGACCTACGATGGAAATGTCTCTATTGACATTGAAGTTCCAGCGGCTAATAGACCAGGCGTTGATGCATTCTCTGTAACAATAGTCAAAGTCAATGGTCAACCTAATCGTAATGGTTTCGCCACAAGCGGAAGCGAACGATTTACTTTATCACGCGCAGTATGGCGTAAGGCCGTAGTGGAAGAACTAACAGCAATGGATTGCCCACATTGCCCAAGTGGTATAGCATCTTTAGAACGTCTCAATCATATTGCTTCCGACCGTGTTATTGGCCTAGCAGCACATGCTGACCACTTATTGGGGGCTGGAGATTACTATAATGTATTCAGAAAGTTTCCAGGTCGCCCCAAAATTGTATTGAATGGCAAAGACGTAGTTTCTGCCTACATGGGCAGAAGTAGTACCAATCAGTACTCTTTCGGTTTGCTAAATGATGTAGAGCAAGTGTCGGGATTCCAGCAAACACCTGTAGAGGTGAAAATACAGGCTGCCTGGTCTGCAGATCGCAAATCTATAGAAGTGCGCAGTTCTACCACATTTCGCTGCCCAATAGAAGAAAACCCCTACCGCTTGGCCTATGCGCTGACCGCCGACAATCTAAAAGACCCTTCATTCTTTCAGTACAACAATTTTTCTCATGATCCAGAATGGGCCAATAGTGCACCTGAAATGCAATTCTTCTATCATGCAGATCGGGTAGTTAGAGGCATGCCATATAATGATGTTGTACTTAGTGCTACAGGTATCGACAATGGCATTATAAACAGCCTTCCCAATAAGATGTCGCTTGATAAGTCTTTCGAGCACACCCATCTTTTTGGAAATTTTCCTTATTACAAAGGGTTTCGCTTTGTCAAAAAAGATACGAAAGTTCACGCCATCGTTCTTGTAATTGACCCAAAAACCAGAGAGTCATTAATGCAGAACGTTGCGTAGTCGGAGACAAAATAGACCCATTCCCGCAAGATCCGGTGCCAAGCCCAAATGTACAGAAAATCATCTTGCCTGAGAATCAAATTCAACAACTCAACAGCGAATTTACACTGCAAGCGAAAACTTTCCCCCAAGAAGCAACCAGTGCCATCGTGTGGGAAGTCCAAGACAAGAACATTGTCGCCATGCTTGCTGATGGCAAATTCCGCGCCATCAAACCAGGAAAGACGACCATCACAGCACGTGCACAGGATGTAGGCGGAGTGACGGCACAATGTGTAGTGACCGTGCTTGCTCCCAATGTAGCACGCATCGAGTTACCTGCGACATTGACACAACAGCTTAATAGTGAGTTCAACTTAACGGCGCAAGTTTCTCCTAAAGAAGCTACGAGTGCCATCGTGTGGGAAGTCCAAGACAAGAACATTGTCGCTATGCTTGCTGATGGCAAATTCCGCGCCATCAAACCAGGAAAGACGACCATCACAGCACGTGCACAGGATGCAGGGTGCAGCTACGGCACAATGTGTAGTGACTGTGCTTGCTCCCAATGTGGCACGCATCGAGTTGCCTGCGACATTGACACAACAGCTTAATAGTGAGTTCAACTTAACGGCTCAAGTATCTCCTAAAGAAGCTACAAGTAGAATCACTTGGGAAGTCCAAGACAAGAACATTGTCGCCATGCTTGCTGATGGCAAAATTCCGCGCCATCAAACCGGGAAAAACCACCATCACAGCACGTGCACAGGGATGCGGGTGCAGCTACGGCACAATGTAGTAGTAACCGTGCTTGCCCCCAATGTGGCACGCATCGAGGTTACCTGCGACATTGACACAACAGCTTAATAGCGAATTCAACCTAACGGCTCAAGTGTCTCCTAAAGAAGCTACAAGTAGAATCACTTGGGAAGTCCAAGACAAGAACATTGTCGCCATGCTTGCTGATGGCAAATTCCGCGCCATCAAACCAGGAAAGACGACTATCACAGCACGTGCACAGGATGCAGGTGCAGCTACGGCACAATGTGTAGTAACCGTACTTGCCCCCAATGTGGCACGCATCGAATTGCCTGCGACATTGACACAACAGCTTAATAGTGAGTTCAACCTAACGGCGCAAGTTTCTCCTAAAGAAGCTACGAGTGCCATCGTGTGGGAAGTCCAAGACAAGAACATTGTCGCCATGCTTGCTGATGGCAAAATTCCGCGCCATCAAACCAGGGAAAAACCACCATCACAGCACGTGCACAGGATGCAGGCGGAGTGACGGCACAATGTGTAGTGACCGTGCTTGCGCCCAATGTAGCACGCATCGAATTGCCTGCGACATTGACCCAACAGCTTAATAGCGAATTCAACCTAACGGCGCAAGTTTCTCCTAAAGAAGCTACGAGTGCCATCGTGTGGGAAGTCCAAGACGAGAGCATTATCGCCATGCTTGCTGATGGCAAATTCCGCGCCATCAAACCAGGAAAGACGACCATCACAGCACGTGCACAGGATGCAGGAGGAGCTATGGCTCAATGCATAGTGAACGTGACTGCTCCACCTGTAACTGTTCAGAGAATTACACTACCAGATTCTGTGACTTATAAAATAGAAGAAGAGTTCAGGTTACGAGCACAAGTATTTCCCATAACTGCCCGAGCTCACATTTTGTGGGAAGTGGAGGACAAAAGCATTGTCACAATGCTTGCTGATGGCAAATTCCGCGCCATCAAACCAGGAATAACCACCATCACAGCGCGTGCACAGGATGCGGGAGGAGCTATGGCTAAATGTGTGGTGACTATTATACCACCTACAGCTATCGTGTCTCACACTAATATTCTCAGTGTACGTCGCAACGATACGATGCTCCTCATCGAACAAGCTCCTGCAGGTCTTCCTATTATCGTTTATGATTTGACGGGAAGAATATTAGCCAATGGACGTACCTCAAATGATACAGTGACTCGCCTCCACGTTGGAACGTCACCATTATGGTTTGTCGTTATAGAAAATAAGAGTTACACACTAGGACAATAAAAGTTTTCTCACATAATCTATGTACTAATTTTATCGACTCATGATAAAAAAAACACTTTTACTCTCACTTGCAGTCAGTGTGTTAAGTATGGTTGGACACACGGCTCAGGCTGAGCCTGTCGATATCCGGAAAGCAACAGACATTGCTCGCAATTATATAGAAGCATCCTGTTGCGGTTATCACTTCCGATTCTCCTACTATTGGTACGAGATCGGCAGCAGAAGCCCCAGCTTACCACCTCTTTGTGAGCGAAGCCGAGCAACGATTTGTCATTGTTTTCGGGAGAGAGCCAAATGAATGAGATAGTGGGTTATGGCCGATTAACGAAAAAGCGATGCGGATGCGCTGCCTCCACAGATGCAAGCGCACTATTGCAACAATACACAGAAACGGTGCGTCAAGTGCGTAGTGGACAACAGCCAGCAGCTTCTCTACCCTAAAATTGCTAAAAGCGCAATGTAGCTCCTCTTGTCACAGCTCAATGGGGGCAGAGTTATCCTTACAATAGCAAGACGCCACGCATTGGCGGAAAACCCACCTACACGGGCTGCGTAGCCACGGCTGCTGCACAATTTTTGTATTTCTACAAATGGCCTAAACAACGTCCAAAACTCTATGTCCGTAAAGTCGGCGATGGAGACGAAGCCGACATCACCCACTTATCTTTGGGATGCAATGAAGGACACACGCGAACAGATGACAGACTTCCGTTCAGTAAATGCCGTTGGTCGTCCGTTGTTAGACGTGGGTAAAAGCCATTCGCATCACTCTGGTACTCAAGCCAGTCCCTCCAACATTGAATACACCCTCGATGCTTTGCAAAATGACTTTGGTTATACCACTCGCTTGTTACACCGCGACCGAATGCAAGCAGACGAATTTCGTGAAGCGATTTTGCAAGAGCTTTCCGATGGCTACCCTGTGATGGTGTGTGGTGGCATACACGCATTCATCTATGAGCGGCTATGACCGACGCGGCTTCATTCATGCCAACTTTGGTTGGGATGGTCAAGGCGATAGCTATTATGATATTAACACCATCACCACTCCTATTCCTGGTCCGTTTATGGGCAATGGGCAGTTTTGGGAAAATCAAGTGGCACTGATGGCGCACCCTAAGAATGGACAATACCCCGACTTCCCCACTCCACAACGCACATTGGGTGCTCGCAAGAATGCAGCTTTTGAATTTAGTCCCCGAACTGGAGACGCCAACACTCGTTTTAATGCAACGATTTCCTCTGGCTCTTACCATTCAATGAATGGAGAGTTCTATCGTTTCACTGGACAAGTGGGCATCGCGGTGATGGATCAAAAAGGGAATACTGTAAAACTAATTAACTCTAACAACAGGAATTTTGAATGGACTAGCATTTTCATGACACAAAATATCCCTATTGGAGACATTCATTTTGCAGACGTTCCTCAAGGCGACTATCTCTTGGTGCCCGTTTCACGTGAGTTAGTGGCGAAGAATCCAGATAAATACGAGGCGTGGTATCCTATTGAATATGCCAATCGCATGAAGTTGGCAGTGACCAGTAGCGGAATCTCCGTGACGGATGAGATCCAAGGGGGTGCCTTATCCGTGTGCCGAGCACCAGAAATGCTCTTCCCAGCTTATGCAGGCGTAGGAGATCCTGCCATGATCACCTTCGGCGTGCGTAATCCCAATGTGGATGAAGTGCATGGCAATTTGAGAATGACGTTTGAACCCGTGAATGGTGGGGGCTAAATTTGTGGCTCCTTTCACCAACAATAGCACTGTGTCGTTCCGCCGTTTGGCAGACACACAAGTTGCTGTGAACTTCCTTACGAACTATTCCGACAACACGGGTCCTCATGCTATGGCTCCAGGACGTTACAATGTGAAACTAGTATTGGAAACAACCAACACCAAGACCAAACAATTCATTCCTCTTGGTGCAGATCAAAATTACCAAATCGATGTTTTGCCTTATCCCGAGGTCAAAATCAAGGTACACAATGTTGATTTCTTGGTCAATGGTAATGAAGTCAATCAACAAGTATTTGATCTAACAAAACAGCGAGAAATTGGTATGCGGATTCATACAGAAATCCGTGGCAATAACCAAAAGTACTATTATAGTAAGATTTACTATCGTTTAGTTTGTCCCGAAGCCAATGAATCTATCGAGGCTGGACAATCTGGTGCGGTGACCTTGCGTCCTTTCCAACGTACGGAACCACGCTCAACAGCTGCCAGAATAGACCTCACACGCTTAACACCTGGACGTCGCTACGAGGTGCACGTCGAAATCGAAGAAAATGGTAATCGCCGTGAGATTTGGACCAATGATTCTCCTCGTGCGCAATTGATGGTGAGTGAATAGTAGCAATAATCCACCACTTGACAGCCCCCAAAGCCCGTAGTTCCCCCAACTCCGGAACAACCCTCTCAACCCGAAACTCCTAAGGGTAAAGAAGTGGTATTGGATGCCATCCAACATGAGGTGACCGTAGACGATGTTTTCACCATTGTTGCTAACATATTACCCAAAGAAGCTGACCAAAAGGTAACGTGGCACTTAAGCCAACCAGGAATTCTAGATATGATTGGCTATGGTCAATTCAAAGCACTGAAAGCGGGTGAACTCACCATCACAGCTAACGCCCAAGATGGCAGTGGAGTAAAAGCTGTGTGCCGAGTGACGGTCAAGAATCCGAAGGCTACAAAAGTGGTGCTAAATGAAACTCAACACACCGCGACTGTGGACGACGTCTTCACCCTTACTGCTAACGTAATGCCCGAAAAGGCTGCGCAAAAGGTGACTTGGTCGATAGATAAAACCGACATCCTCCAACACTTGGGTGAAGGCAAGTTCAAAGCCTTGAAAGCAGGTGAAGTAGTTATCACTGCTACTGCACAAGATGGTAGCGAAGTGAAGGCTGAATGTCGCGTGATGGTCAAGAGTCCGAAGGCTACAAGAGTGGTGCTGAATGAAACTCAACACACCGCGACGGTGAGACGATCATGTTCCTCTTACCGCTAAAGTAATGCCCGAAAAGGCTGCGCAAAAAGTTGACTTGGTCAATAGATAAAAACGACATCCTCCAACACTTGGGTGAAGGCAAGTTCAAAGCCCTTGAAAGCAGGTTGAAGTGAGTTATCACTGCTACTGCACAAGATGGTAGCGGAGTGAAGGCTGAATGCCGCGTGATGGTCAAGAGTCCGAAGGCTACAAAAGTGGTGCTGAAAGAAACTCAACACACCGCGACTGTGGACGATGTGTTCACTCTTACCGCTAACGTAATGCCAGAAATGGCAGATCAAAAAGTGACTTGGTCGATAGATAAAACCGACATCCTCCAACGCACTTGGGTGAAGGCAAGTTCAAAGCCTTGAAAGCAGGTGAAGTAGTTATCACTGCTACTGCACAAGATGGTAGCGGAGTGAGAGGCTACATGCAACGTAACGGTCAAGAATCCGAAGGCTACAGGAGTGGTACTGAATGAAACTCAACACCGCGACTGTGGACGATGTGTTCACTCTTACCGCCAACATAATGCCCGAAAAGGCTGAGCAAAAGGTGACTTGGTCGATAGATAAAAAGATATCCTCAAGACTTGGGTGAAGGTAAGTTCAAAGCCTTGAAAGCGGGTGAAGTAATTATCACTGCTACTGCACAAGATGGTAGTGGAGTGAAGGCTGAATGCCGCGTGACAGTGAAAGAAAAAAAGCCAGAGATCCCCAAGGCTACGCAGGTTATTCTAAACATGAAACTAGCTTTCATCCACGTGGAAGACGTTTTGAAATTAACGGCTAATGTGTTTCGAGAAAGCCAATCAAAAAGGTGTCTTGGCAGTTGAGTAATAGTATGGTACTCGAAAGCCTAGGGGAAGGCAATTTCAAAGCAGTCAGAGAAGGTAGGGTGACAATTTTAGCTTTAGCGCAAGATGGTAGCGGAGCAAAAGCAGAATGTCATGTAACTGTGACTAAAAAGAAACAGGAACCCAAGATTCCTAAGGCTACGGAAATAGTTTTAGATTCTGTAGAACGCAATGTACATTTAGACGATGTGTTCACCCTTACCGCTAAAGTAATGCCTAAAAAGGCCATACAAAAGGTGGTTTGGAAGATGGATAAAACCGACATCCTCCAAGACTTGGGTGAAGGTAGATTCAAAGCCTTGAAGGCTGGTGAAGTCACCATCACTGCTACAGTACAAGATGGTAGTGGACTGAAGGCAGAATGCAAGGTAAAAGTGTATCCACCGACATCCTTAGCACAAATAACGACAGAAGGGCACCATACCTTACATTGGGAAGGTAACACCTTGGTATTACGTGGCATTAAACCAGACACTTCTGTACGCCTACACTCTCTGCAAGGTAAGACATTACAGCAACATATTGCAACCGACACTGAAATACGGATTCCCATTGGCTTCTTGCAAGGGGTCTTTATCCTAGAAACCAGTGATGGTTTCCGTGTCAAAGTAATCCGCTAAAGTGAGCTAAACTAGCTAAATAGCAATGCTCTATTCATAAAGCCTGAATAGAGTTGATCTTTCGACGACTGCGCCAAGTTGATAGTCTTGGCGCAGTCGTTGCTTTCAGCATTACACAAAACAATGCACTTCGTAGTTCGGTTGCTAAATTGCACTTCTAAAACAGGGGTTTCCATAAGAAAAAGCTGACAAACTGCGCTACTTCGCCATTTTTTTCGTAACTTTGCAGTTGATTATAATGGGATTATTCTATATAGATACTGATGACTCCCAAAACAAAACCATTCGTAATGAGCGCAAAGAAGATATTGTACATCACCCAAGAGATCTTTCCCTACGTACCCGAATCGCAAATGGCAACAGCTGGACGCAACCTGCCACAGGCTATCCAAGAAAAGGGTTACGAAATCCGCACTTTTATGCCTAGATGGGGAAACATCAGCGAACGTCGCAACCAATTGCACGAAGTGATTCGCCTCTCGGGCATGAACATTATCATTGACGATACGGATCATCCACTTATCATCAAGGTAGCTTCTATCCAAGCAGCTCGTATGCAAGTCTATTTCATCGACAATGATGACTTCTTCCACAAACGCGAAATGCGCACGGATGCTGAGGGTAATGAATACAAAGACAACGCTGAACGTGCTATTTTCTATGCACGCGGTGTACTTGAAACGGTAAAGAAACTGCGTTGGGTACCTGATGTAATCCACTGCCAAGGTTGGATTTCTTCTATTGTCCCCCTTTACATTAAACAGGCTTTCAACGACTCTCCTTCGTTTGCTAACACCAAAGTGGTATATTCTTCCTATGAGGATACCACAACACTTGCACCAACAACTAATTTTGCCGAGTGTGTCAACCTACGTGAGGCTACTCCAGAGCTTATCGCTCAGACAGGAATTGACTTTTCACAACCACACGCACTTGAACAACTAGCCATCCATTTTAGTGATGGTTTCATCCAAGAAGGTAAGGTTGATGCACTCGCTAAACATGCAGAAAAAAGCGGCATTCCTGTACTCACCACCAATGGTGGTACACCTTCTATGGAAGAATACGAAGCATTCTACCAAAAAGTCGTTGGCGAAAACGAACAATAACACTGCATCCCTGCCGTTATAGATAAGGTGCGATGAATGAATGTGCATATGAAGTATGCATGATTTTGTTTCACTCTTTTCAGCAATTCCCACACCCTATAGTTTATGAAGGCTTACCTCTCCCTTTTTGCCCTACTTGTTGGTGCAGCTGCCTCACCACAGCTTGTAATGAAGATGCTACGAGCTTGGGATCTGACATCATGCCCGAAGCCGATAAGGTGTTTACAGAACAACTGACGGTGAAAGTGCCAACGCAGACCGTGAAAACGGGAGCTATCGCAGCACGCACCAACAATAGTCTTTTAGGCAGTGTCATTGATCCTGTTACTAACATTCGTACCACCAACGGATTTGTATCGCAATTCTTCATCCCCGAAGTAACACCATTTCCGACACTTGACAAAATGGTAAAGGATGATCAGGGCAATGTAGTCGTTGATTCATGCTCACTCACCTTTTGGCATGTAAACTATTTTGGTGACTCTCTAGCTACCATGAAGGTAACAGCACAAGAGATTGACAGCGAAAAGACACCTAACGGCAGTACGACCTATTATACTAACCTCAACCCCGAGGAATGGCTGAAACAAGGAGGGGAACAACAAACCGCGTCATACTCCATCTTTGACCAAACTCAACCCAAAGCACAGGTAGAAAATAAAAAGAACTACCGCTACTTCAACATTCGTCTTTCAAAAGAATTTGGTCAGCGCATCTTAAATGCATATTATAAGACCCCAGAACACTTCAAAGATAGTTATGCTTTTGCTCACCATGTGCTAGGTGGTTTCTATATGAAACACGCTGGTGGTTTGGGCACAATGGTGCAAGCTGATCACTTAGCTCTCAACCTATACTATCGTTATCATCCTGATCTTAAGAACAAACCAGACAGCATCATCTCTGATGTGCAGGTATTTACTTCAACAGATGAGGTCATTCAAACGTCTCGCATAGAGAATGAGATTCCTTCTAGTTTGCTGGACAACACGCAGGATTTCACCTACATAAAGGCTCCTACAGCTCTCCACACAGAAGCCACACTTCCCATAGACGACATTATAGCAGGTACTCACTATAACGACTCAATTAATAATGCTCGGCTCTACCTTCGAACCATTGCGGAAGATGCTTCGCTACAAAAACTTCAAGAAGCACCACCTTATTTGGTGATGATGCGTGTTGCAGACTTTGAAAACTTCTTCCAGAAGAATCATCTTCCAGATGGTCGAACTTCATTTGCTGCAGCTTTAGACAACAAAGGTTCAAAGACTCAAAAGGCAACGCATAGTTACCCATTCACCAATATAGCTCCGCTTATCACAATCATGCGAAACGAACGCAATGCAGGTGCTGGAGTTACAGCAACCGACTCTGAAGCTACTCGCAAAGCGAAAATGGGCGGCTTAGGGAACATCCCAATTGGAATCGAGTAGCAATTGTACCAACGACTCCTGTGTTTACCACAACCACTAATCCGATGACTCGCCAGACGGTTAAAAACCTAGTTCGCTTGAACTATGCTTTCGGACTCTACGGTGTACGTCTAGCAGGTGGCAAAAATAACGGAGTTGATTTATCGGTAATCTATAGCCGATTTAACAACTAACTTTTCAAAGGGACGCAAACAATTGTGTCCCTTTACTTTACATGATTTATGGGTACACTCCAACTTAGGGAAAGGAGCAAATCCTTCCCTAGACTGCACCTACTAGACATGTTTTACGACACACAAGCCACGCCTTCCACAACACTTACAAGGTACATGAGATTAACTGCGATTTGCTAATCGCAAGAATCCCCTTCATTCAACTATATACACATGCGCGCACTCATTTTTGCTGCAGGTCTTGGCACTCGCCTTCGTCCTCTCACCGATACCATGCCTAAAGCTATGGTACCCGTCCTTGGAAAACCATTGCTTTATCACACCCTAACACGTCTTACAGCAGCTGGTGCTACTGAAATTGTAGTTAATGTACATCATTTCGCTGACCAAATTATAAACTATATCACTCAAAAGGATTGGGGTATCCCCATTCGTATCTCCGATGAACGTCAGCAGCTGCTAAACACTGGCGGCGGTCTACACCAGGCTCTTAGCTTATTCACTCCTTCAGAGGCACCCATCTTAATTCACAATGTGGACATCTTGAGTAATACTAACCTCAGTGCCCTATATAGCGAAGCCGAACAGTCACAAGCAGACTCTATGTTATTAGTCAGCGACCGCAAAACGCAGCGATATCTTCTATTTAATGAGGAAAACCGTTTGATGGGATGGGAGAATATTGCCACTCACGAAGTGCGCTCCCCCTACTCTAATCTCACTCCAAGTGACTTTCATCATTATGCTTTCTCTGGCATTCATGTCATCTCTCCTCGTTTAGAAGCTGCACTCTCAGCCTATCCAGAAGCCTTCCCCATCATGGATTTCTATCTCAACGAGTGCCAGCAATTTCGTTTTGAGGCTAAGATTGCCCAGGATCTACACCTTTTAGATGTAGGAAAACTAGATACACTAAGTGTCGCAGAAGACTTTTTACAAAACCGAACTCCTCCCTTAAAGTCATCACTGTCCTGCGCTAATCGCTAGAAGCACGGCTATCAGTCTGCGAAAAATGTAAACTTCACCTTACATCAACCATACTTATATAAGATTTTACGGAAGAAAGCAGAAAAAACAAGCTCTATCATTTGGTTGTTTCATAAAAAGCTCTTACCTTTGCACTGCGTTTGAGAGATAACGCCACAACAATCTTCTGTAACAGAAAACTTCTGTGGAAGGTAGTGAAACGCGGAAATAGCTCAGTTTGGTGAGAAGCACAACCTTGCCAAGGTTGGGGTCGCGAGTTCGAGTCTCGTTTTTCCGCTCACATTTGGACAAGTTGAATCACTTCCAAGCCCAGGTGGCGGAATGGTAGACGCGCTCGTTTCAGGTGCGAGTGTTTCACGACGTGCAGGTTCGAGTCCTGTTCTGGGCACAAGAATCGCATAGGTTCAACACGACAAACTTGTGGTTGAGTTCCCCTACTCAACACGACAACACAAGACAAGAAAGAATGGAGAGGTGGCGGAATTGGTAGACGCGCTACTTTGAGGGGGTAGTGTCAATTGCGACGTGGGAGTTCGAGTCTCCTCCTCTTCACATTCTGCGGAAATAGCTCAGTTGGTAGAGCACAACCTTGCCAAGGTTGGGGTCGCGAGTTCGAGTCTCGTTTTCCGCTCTCAGCGAATTGCCCAAAGCAGTTCGCTTTTTCGTTTCTTTATCACGATACTGGTCGTTTTCTCTTCTTATCTACCCTATTAAACTACGTGATTTCTTAGAACTAATTTTTCTATAAAGAGAAAATAACCACACATTACAACATCACGCCTATTATGAATATCTACGCTCGCTATTTTGACAACGAAATTGTGGTTCACAGTCTTGATGAACTCTTTAATTTCCTTGCATCCCTGCAAGATATCAATGTAGACGACCGACTTGTTGAAGAAATCACATCATACATCAACAGCGATATCACCTACCCCCAAGCGACATAAAGTTCGCCCTCGTGTTTATTTTATTCTCATCAAGACAACGGCTAATAGTCTCGAAGAGTTTAAAAGCAAACAATAAGAATGCCAACAGTGCCTCTCCAGAGATTTATCCGTCAGCACAAACACAACGTGTCAAAAGAAAATCGCAGTTTCGTCTTGATGGAAGAGAATATCGGTTGGTATTTTGGACGAATCAATTTTAAGCGTGTGATCCTCATTCCGGGCACTCAGAAATTTTCAATATCGTGACACTACTTTTTGCCGCCTATGTTCGCGCAGTCTCTGCTATTGACTGCTACGACCGCATCATAGATCATCTCAAGAATCGTCAAGATGTTGACCCACGCAGCCAGTTTCCCTCAGCTCGTGGCACCAACTTCACTTACGAATTTGTAGGAGAAAACCTCCCAATACGCGCTGAAAAACGCCAACTAATTTCTGGCCTGTTCGTTTTTACTATCCCTATAGCTTGGCAACAGAGCAACTATTTTTCTTTTCTAGAACTATTAGGCCAAAGCACCACTTGAGACTCAGACATAAGTCATAGACATGAGCCTTAGACAAGCATTAGCGGTGAGTAGAAGAGTGAGACCACCGAATTGTGAATTCCCTCATACATCATTCTTAGTCTCCTTTAAGCTCATCCCACTTATAGCGATAGTTCTGTTATAACAAACTCTCCGCCCTACCCCATTCAGGTAAGGCGGAGAGTTCTTTTTGGTCAAAACTAATGCTTAGTTTCCCATACGCACAATGGTGTAAGGACACAGCACAACGGCAGATTTAGCAGGGAGCACAAAGCGTTGAGACACCTGCTCATTGTTATCAGAATACTGAAGTTTGTTAGACTGCACCACATTGCCGTGAACATCTACTCCAAGACCCATTCTCATTTGATACTCATCGTGAGGTAATTGCAATTCTTCGGCTTGATTTCCCAAGTTCACCGCAACTACATAGTCTAACTCGTGACTCTCCACCAAGCTCTTTCCATACACACGGAAAGCCACCATCGTTTCTGAAGAAGGCAAGAAACTGACATACTCACGCACCTTTGCGCATCACCAAGACTAAAAGCTAAGTCTGCACTGCGCAGTTGCATCAAAAGCACAATAGTAATCATAAACCTCTGCATGACTGTCACGACGCGCCCAATCAATGGTGTTGATAGAATCTGGCGACTTGTAAGAATTGTGCACCATCTTCTTGTCACGGAAGAGCTCTTCACCAGCTTGAATGAAAGGCACACCTTGAGAGGTAAACACCAATGTCTGTGCTAAAAGATTCAAGCGCACCAACTCTTGTTCTGAAAGATTGGGAATCGAATTCTTGATACGATCGTTGAGACACATATCATCATGGCAAGACACATAAGTAATCAATTGGTGAGGTTGCTCCGCCCAAGGATTCTTGCTGTAGTTCACCTTGCGATAATCCACCTGAGAGTGAGGAATACCACCCACAATCCCCATCTTCACACTCTCTTTGTTGCCTAGCAGTCCAGCCAACATCGCAGGTTGTTTGTCATCGCTGAACGGACCACGCAGGGCATCTCGCAGTTCATCACTAAAAGCAGCAATACCTGGCAAGCGATGCACCTCTGCCTTCATCGCTGCATCCCCTTCGGGCAATGCAGGAGCACCAGCCGCCCAACCTTCTCCGTAAATCAAGACTTTGGGGTTAATCTTTTCCGCTGCCTTGCGAATCTGGCGCATCGTTTCGATATCATGGATTCCCATGAGGTCAAATCGGAATCCATCGATGTGATATTCTTTCATCCAATACTCCACACTCTCCACCATAAACTTGCGCATCATCGCACGCTCCGATGCTGTTTCATTGCCACAGCCCGAAGCATCGCTCAAAACTACCGTCAGCCTTGTGGCGGAAAAAAAGTAGCCAGGTACAGTGCGCTCAAAGTTAGAGCCATTTGTGTCAAACGTGTGGTTGTACACCACATCCAGCACTACCTTCAAGCCTGCTTCGTGCAGTGCTTGCACCATCTGCTTAAACTCGCGGATGCGCACTTCGGGTTGATAAGGATCTGTGGAATAAGAACCTTCCGGCACGTTATAGTTCAAAGGATCATAACCCCAGTTATATTGAGGCTCATTGAGCTTTGTTTCATCCACAGAGGCATAGTCAAATGAAGGAAGAATGTGAACGTAAGAAACACCTAATTGCTTCAGATGATCCAATCCTGCAGGACTTCCCTGCAAAGTCTTCACCCCTTTTTCGGTCAGTGCCAAAAACTTACCACGATGTTGGAAGTTGGCATGCTCACTCATACTAAAATCACGATGGTGCATCTCATAGATAGCCCCACTTTCAAAAAGACGATACTTTGGTTTGTCGTTCTCCCATCCAGTAGGATTCGTATCTTGCAGGTCAATCACAGCCGCGCGTCGTCCATTCACGCCCACCGCGCGAGCATTGATGCCTGGAGTTTCTCCGCGCCACTTACCTTCCACCTTCACCTCAAAGGTGTAAAACTTCCCTTTAAGATCACCTTTCACAGGCTTCGACCACGTGCCATCAGCACCTTTATCTAGTTTTAGTGTCTTCCAAGCCTTTCCTTCATGTCCTGTCTTATACAGTCTTAGGCGCACCTGTTCAGCTGTAGGGGCCCAAAGTTGAAACGTCGTAGCCGAAGGAGCATAGACCATCTCCACCCAAGGCGCACTGGGCACAGGCAAACTCTCCCACGTAGTATTGGGTTGTTGTGCAAAAGTCATAAGTGAAGAAAAAGCTAGCGCACTAGCCATGATGAGTTTTTTCGCAATCATATTATTGGATTATGGGCTTTTCAGCAAGCATAGTGAGGAAACTCCACATCGGCTTTTGCCCTGTTCTACATCTTTAACCCCAATCGGTCATTAGACCGTAAAAGTGCTACAGGTAATGGAAAAGATTACTTCCTGTCATCTTTCATTTTCTTGTTGGCATCTTGTTTCTCGTTGGTTCTCAACGTAGCCCTGCTACGCCTTCGAGTCAACGACAAACCATCTGCTCAACAATCAAATAAAATCTGTTCAGGATCAAATGACCGATTGGGGTTTAATCTTACATCCAAAGATAGCAATTTCCACCCTTACCACCAAATTATCCTGACCTAAATGCATAGAAACTGCATTATATTGTAGATTTTGTTTCAGAACAAGCACTCAAAAAGCACAGAAAACTGCTACAATAGAAGTAAATTTACCAGACATTTCCACTAAAAAGGCTTGATTTCCTCATCATAATGCCAAATTTAGCAGAATATTTTGGTTATATCGACCATATCCTTTACCTTTGCCTTCGTACAACATGGTGTTTTACCGCAAAACATCAACTAATCTTCTCACGCATATGAAAAAGATTTTTCTCTATGCAGCTTTCCTCGGTGCAGTGATTTCCATGGGTAGCTGCGTTAGCAAAAAGGAATTCCAACAACTCAAAGGCGATTACACCAACCTCCAAGGACTCTATAACCAATCACAGGTAGACCTCGCCACAGCGCGCACACACGGCAAGAGTCTCGAAGATCGCCTTGCCGATGCACAGCGCGAAAACTCCGAACTCAAGCGTCAGCTCTCTGCCCTCCAAGGCTCGCTCGACAAGAGTTTGCTCCAAAACAACCAAGGTAGTATCAACATCTCTAAGCTCGTCGACGAAATCAACGCTTCCAATAAATACATCAAGCAACTTGTGGAGGCAAAGACCAAGAGCGACTCCCTCAATCTTGTGCTCACCAACAACCTCACACGCTCCCTCTCTCGCGACGAACTCCAAGAGGTGGATGTCAAAGTGCTCAAGGGGGTAGTTTATGTATCGCTTGCCGACAACATGCTCTATCGTTCTGGTTCGTATGAAGTGAACGAGCGCGCCAAGACCACCCTCTCAAGATTGCTAAAATCCTTGGTGACTACAAAGACTTTGAAGTTTTGGTGGAAGGCAACACCGACGATGTGCCCATCACTCGCCCCAACATCCGCAACAACTGGGATCTCTCTGCCCTTCGTGCCTCTAGCGTGGTTCAAGTGTTGCAAAACGACTACGGCATCGCGCCCAACCGCCTCTCTGCAGCTGGTCGTGGTCAATACAATCCCGTGGCTACCAACGACACCGAACTTGGTCGTCAGCGCAACCGCCGCACGCAGATTATCATCACGCCAAAGCTCGATCAATTCCTCGACTTGATCGACAAGGCTCCTGCCACAGAAAAAGTAATCCTCTTTCCTGTTCCTAAAAATCCCCACTTGCCATAGCAGCAAGTGGGGATTTTTAGTTTTTCTTCCAGCATCATTGGTTATTCTGCAAGAAGTTTCTCGATGAGAGCAACTATCTCTTTGTCTTGTTCATGGCTAAAGCCAGTCCAATGTCCACGAACAACACCTTGTTTGTCAATTAACACATAAGCAGGAATAGCTTGAACATAATAATCGTAGGCGATTTCATTCTCCACTGGTGAATATCGATTCTTTGCAGCCTGCACGTGAATAAAAATCATGAATGCCTTCTTTTCTGGATAGCAGCTTTCCATTCATTAACGTCAAAAGTTGGGATGGTCTGCATTCACAGCCAATATTTCAAGACCAGATTTGTGTAGTCTAGGATAAATCAATTTCAGCTCGCGCAAACCTTCCCGACATGGACGACACCAATGTGCCCAAAAATCCATAAGCACAACCTTTCCTCGCAGCTTAGTTAGTTGAAACAATTCTTCTTTAACTACCTTCCCACAAGCATCAAATATCCATCTTTTTCGTTGTAAAATCCGGGCCTTTGCACCCACTTCAATATTACGCATACAGCGCACCATATCACGTAAATACAACCCTTCTCGAGATTTTTGCAAAAGAAATGTCCAAAAGAATTCAACAATAACTCCACCGTGTCCACAGGCATCTGCTCATTAGCACTCTGCATCACCAACTGCCCAAAAACTTCCCAACCTTTAGGATGCTCTTTGATATAGCTATCTAATCTTCTTCCCACGTCTACATGTGAATTCAGACTCCAATAGCGTAAGAATGCCTGGTGCGCTATTTCATGTTTTGACGTACTGCGTGCCTTAACACTCCCTTTCTCTTTTGTCACCACAATACTATCACCATCAAAAGCAAAAAACCGACCTAAAGTGTCTACGTCTATGGCTTGAGGAAAATCTAAATGTAAGTGATAAATACTGCCCAACTTAAAGCTTTGCTTCTGCCAATGTGATTTGTCGTCAGTGTATCTCACCGTTATAGATTCTCCTTCTGCAGCTACCTTTCTCAAATCCAGTACGCATTGCGACCAAGAGCACGTAAAGCAAGACAAAACAAGAAACATTGCGAGCATACGATTGCTAAATCCACTCATACTTATCGCACTATTTGTTGCATACTGCTTCGCAATTCATTTTCACTTATCTGTCCTACTTTTGTTTTCACCAGTTGATGAGATTTGTTATAGAACATCAAAGTGGGGAAACCCTCTGCTTGTTGCTGCTTCATGATGCGCTCTAATTCTGCATCTTTCAGCATGTAGTGCCAACCTCCATGCTTTCCTTTCATATATTTCCAATCTTCCATACTCGTCAGACTCGGACTTGTCACGTCTAGGAGTTCCACATTCTCAAACCCTTCTTTCTGCAAGCACTTTGTAGAAAAGTTTACTCATTGTGGCACAAGGTCCGCAAGCACCATACCAGAAATCAACAATCACAGGCTTTCCCTTGTGCTGTGCCAATATCTCTTCCAGGGTTTGAGGTTGTCCTTTTTCTGCACAATTCACGAAGTGTCCACTTCGTGATTGCGTTTTTACCTCTTGTTCGTGATACAACAACAAGAGTTTATCCCATTCTCCACTCGAAAATCCAGTATGGATATTCTGTAGTTGTTGTGCTGTTAATAGTTTACCATTCACCAATTGAGAATAGTAACTGCTAAATGCCATCAAGTCACAAAATAGTTCGTTCGGCTTGTAGGGGATTTTAGCCAATCGACGACGCAATTTTTCTTTCCATTCCGGAATCGGAGTATCGCCTATACTTGGAATTTTCAGTGATTTATCATATAAAAGAAAACCGAATAGATGTTCAGTGCCAGGTGAGGCATAGAGGATTTTGTCGTCAAAAACAATATCGTTGAGAAAAGCATAAGCACTAGCAGGTAGTATAACCTTGCGAATTTGCATTCCATTCAACATATAAGCATAATAGTTAATCTTCAACTTATTCACGAGAATCTTCCTATCTTCAGCAGTAGTTGCAGAAGGATAACGACTTATCTTTTTAACAGGGAACTTGGCAATCACTCTTGACTCCTTTCTGGGAAGGTATCTTCTACCACCATCCACAAAGTACAACCAATCGTAACCCTTAAAAACAGAAGAACATCTTGCCCCCTCTACCTTCAAGTTCTTTTGATCATCTACCCAAACTCTCAAAGTATCATTTTGCGAAAGCAAAACCACCTCATTTTTCTGGGTATCATCTACATTTAGCAACACACCAGCAAGCGCATAAAGCGAATGTAGAGGAATCTCTCCACTTACATTGCCTTCAGCGTCAATACTTAAATCATAAATGTCAGCATCAGAGACAAAGAAATTGTTACACACCACGGTTAAACTTAACTTCATGGCGAGCATTGCAGGCACTTTACCTCGTACCACACATTTTCCTATCTTAATCGCATTGCTAGGTAGGGAAGTTTGCGCATTGCAAATGCAACAGTAGCTGCATAAAATCAGCCACAAAGGGAGAAAAAGAAAGCGTTTCATGGGCTTACGTTAGTTAAATAATTAAGGACAACGCAAATATAACAATAAATTTCGACGTAGAGTCAACCGGAAAGGGCAAAATTACACTTTTATTTGATAGAACGCTTGCTAAAGAGATTTATTACTCAGAAGCCTTTTTCAATAGGCTTTGTATCCTCTCTATCTTGCAAAGGATAAAATCACAGGTTTCTTCTGAAACACCCCGTAAATATCCAGCATCATAGAACATTCTTACCAATTCAAATAGCCAGCGATTAACCAAATGGAACTGCCTTTTGTTTTTATATTCGACTACTTGAATGCTCTTTCTTAGTTCTTCTAATGGATGCAATCTTAGTTTTGTATATAGCATCTCTTGTACTTCTAATAGAAGACATAAGGCCTCTTGAATAAGCTTATTCGATGTTTTTGAATCCATATTCTTCCGTGCATTATTATTGTATTGTTATTCTCATATACTCTTCTAAAGTATATGCTTTTCATTTTCCCTCTCTGATTAACTCTTCGATGTCTTTTGGAAATAGAATTTGGAGTTTTATCAACAGTCCTAAGAACAATCTGTATGCATTGATTTTTAGTGCATAGATTCATCACACCATTTTGTATTTGTATTCTGCTTGCATGTCGTTTATCACACCTTATTGGTGCAACAACAATATCTCTTCTAAAGTGAAAGATTACGCCCATCACGATGAAGCAGAGAAATGCCAATCCAATAAAAATCTTCTTACGTCGCATTATATGTCACTTTAATAGGCCTTGTATTATAATTTCTTTCGACATCATTGTCACAAAGGGTTTATCCTCATGTATTGTAAGATAAACCACGCACAAAAACCTTCTGCAGTTTCTTCGAAGAGTACATCGGAAGCTCCATATTCCGTTAGAGCAGCCCCTTGGTCATCTCTAGGGCGAGTTGCTCCAGTAAGCCTAGAACTTGCGAACCGCCCTCAAAGGTCCACTCGTACTCATCTGCTCCATAGCTCTCATTCTTTAGCTGAACAACTATAGGAGGGGTTTTGTCCTCCGCCACCTCAATAGAGAAGGAAGAGGATATGGGAATAGCGGTCTCTTTAAGACAAGACGATAGCAAAACAGTAAAAAGCAATATTGCTATTGAGTAATATCGAATACTACCGTTATTCATTTTCCTTATTTGATATTTTGTTATGCCATGCACCATACAGATTCTCTTCAATATATGAATCGTCTTTGAACAGATAGACCAGCGGTTCTACATCAAAAACAAAATCAGAGATAGGCTTTCGCTCTTCCCAAATAATTGGGGAAGAAGCGATGAATTCCTCATAAGGAACTTCTATTCGACTATCATCATGGTCATTTAACTTAAGGTGTCTTCTCGTTTTACGTTCGTTGGGGGATAGTATGAATAATCCATGCCATATATTCTCAACTTCATACTTGTACCCCAAGTAAATGCAATACATGCGACTTTCATAGGCGGAATAAGGATATTTCCTTTTTTGGGGAAACGATAGGGTGTATAAAGTTCCTTGCTCCTTAAAGCCCTTTTCTATCAAACAAGGCTTCTCTCCTATTATTTTCCAAAACCAGATATTGCTATCGTCACAATATTTTGTTAAGAACATATCTTCTTCTTCAAAAAGAATGCGCCTTCTACTTGGTGCCTTTATTTTCCATCACTCAACTATTTTTAAAAAGTTTTATTATTAAACACTGCGTATAAAGTCTGCGTAGAGTCAACCAGCAAATGCAGAGTTACACTTTCATTTGATAGAACTCTGATTTCAGTTTTTTCAAAACTGAGTTTCTATCTTGATTTGTTATATAGGGAGTTAAGAACCATTATACTTCTATATTTCATAATCAATGACTTATTCCAAGCTCTCTCATTTTTAGTCTATAAAGACTTGCCACATCCCTATAATCTTTACTATACATTTCAGATTTTGAAGCGTCTACAAACATACGCCCCCCCCAACCTGAATCATAGATAATGACAATATAGAAGACGCTTCCATCTGTACGTCTGTAGTAGCTTACTTCGCCTAATTCATCTTCATAGTGATTTCCCCAATCCATTGTATTATCCCAATGGCTATATACAGGATTATATTGATTCCCCTCTTTAAAATCCAAAGTCAAATACTTGGTTTTTCTATAAAAACGGATCTGATACTCTTCATATCGCTCCAAAGAATCCAGACACATATTCTTCCAAAAATATGTTTCTAAGCATTGCCTTATATTTTGTTCCAGATACGGAGCATTATCCACCAACACTATGTGGTACACTGATTTCGTTCCTGAATCCGAGACGGTTGTATCAGCCTCTAAAACATCACACCTTATTGGTGCAACAACAATATCTCTTCTAAAGTGAAAGATTACGCCCATCACGATGAAGCAGAGAAATGCCAATCCAATAAAAATCTTCTTATGTCGCATTATATGTCACTTTAATTGGCCTTGTATTATAATTTCTTTCGACATCATTGTCACAAAGGGCTTATAGGGTTCTAAATTGTAGGTGAGCACCAACATTTTATGGAAAATGACAAAAAGCCAACAAGAACAATGGAGCTTATAAAGTCACAAAAATCGGAATTATTCTCGAAAACATCCTCCTCTGGAGGTAGTTTTAACACTTTCGACAAGCAATGCCTAGAGTAAGGATTGCAAGGATATCACGAGAGATAAAATAGAACCTCAGACATATTCCAGAAAAGCTCCGATGTTTTGGGAAAATGCTCCAACAAAAAGAAGAAAAAGTCCAACATAATCTAGAAAAACTCCGACATTATGAGAGAATACTCCTACGGTGAATTCATCCTAATGAAGGGAGTATTCATCTCCGTAAATTGTTTTGTGCGCAATGTGCTCTAGCTTCGCACAAAAGATGAAAAAGAGAACGGGAAAAATAAGAATACACTTTTTCACAATATAGAAATTCGGCTGTCCATTCCCTCGCGCGTACGCGCATTACAGGAGTTTTTGCACTTTTTGCTTTCACAACCTTCACAGAAATCTCTGTAATAAACTGACATACAATGAATAAGGCTATATTTTTCGGACAAAATTTAACAATCAAGCGATGAAATGCCTTTGAGGAACCCTAAAAGAGGAAAAAGAGAGCACGCAGAAGGACAAAAGAGAGGGGCAAGAAAAGTCCCAAAAATCGTACGAAATTGGGGCTATCGGTGAAGGTTGTGAAAGCAAAAAGTCAAAAGTGCTAGGGATGCGCGCGTGTCACGCGCGTGGGCGAGAAATGCACTAATTTCATCAGAAACAAGGGTCATCACACCAAGATTCAGCATTACCCCTGTTTTCCGATTCTCGCAAAAAGGCTCCAGACTCGACCAAAAATGAATATGCCACTCTTGGCCATATTCGCAAATAGAGCAGAGAAAAACACGAAGAGTCGCAAGTTTTTTTACGATTACACAAAACTTAGATACATATTTTTACAGGATTGTAACCCCATAATTCAACTCTATTAACCCATATATCTATAGCGGGCACACGGTCAGCACCGCAATAGTACGAAAAAGCCACACAGATATGGGCCGTAAAATATAAATCCTTAAATCACTAAACATGAAAAGTTTATTTATTACTCTCTCTTTCCTCTTCACCACGATGGGCTTTCTCTGCCTGATGAGCTGCACAACAACGCGCGAGATTCACCACCAAATCACGCTACACGACACCGTGCGCCTCAGCCAACACGATACTGTGCGACAATGGCGCATTCAGCACGATAGCATTTTTCTCCACGATAGTGTTTACTGGCAAGGGAATCAGATGGTGAAAGAGCGAACACGCGAACATTGGCACTTCGTGCATGACACGCTGCATCGGGTACACCTCGATACCTTGTTTCATGCTAGAGATCGGCAAGAACAACAACGCACTGCCACTTCGACGACTCCGCGTGACTCACTGACCTCTGCCCTACTATTTGCCCTCATCGGTGTTGCAGTGGGGGGAGTGTTGAGAGGATTCCTCGTCCGTAAATAATGATTATCCCCAATTGGTCATTAGACCGTAAAAGTGTTAGTGGTAATGGATCAGATCACTTCCTGACCAGATTTGGGATTATCCAAACTCGGCTGTGGCAAAACAGATTTTACCACAGCCGAGTCGGATTATTGTTGGGGAATATGCCATTTGCTGAAAACCTCTTTAGAGCGCAAGCGTGTGCCAAGCCTCCCAGGCAGCTTCTGCCTGAAGATGCAACATTTCAAGTCCGTTTTTCACGACTGTACCTTGCGCTTTGCCCAACTGCATGAAGCGCGTTTCGAGGGGATTGTAGACTAAATCGTACAGCACATGGGCTGACGTGAGCAAGGCATAAGGGATGGCTGGAGCTTCCTCCTCTTTGGGGTGCATGCCTAGCGGAGTGGTATTGATCACTAGAGAATGCGCTTTCATCACTTCGGGCGTGAGAGCATCGTAAGTAAGCACTGGCACTACAGCTCCACCTACTTCCACACCTTGGGGCAGAGGGTGGCGACTCACATAAGTGGGATGAATGCCTAACTTTCGGAACGCAACAACGACCGCTCGAGATGCTCCACCTGTGCCCAACACAAGGGCGCGCTGGATGTCGGGACGAAGCAAGGGGCGCAAACTCTCTGTGAATCCTACCCAATCGGAATTATCGCCCAATAGTCGCACTTCTCCTTCAGCACTGCGGACAATACGCACCACATTGACGGCTCCTATCTCAGTAGCAGCAGGCGACAAAGCATCGAGTTGCGCAATGATGGTTTGCTTGTGAGGGATAGTTACATTGAACCCACGCAAATGGGGTTGTGTCATTGCCCACTGGTGCAAATCGGGCAGTTGCTCCATTTCAAAGTTCTCATAAGTAGCCTCAATATTTTCGCATGCAAACTTTTTCCGCAAAAGTATTTTTGCAGAAAAACTATGCCCGAGCGGAAAGCCGATAAGCCCATATGCATCGACAAAGGCAGCACCTTGGAAAGAAGAGGAAAGCGAGTGCCCCATAACAAGCCTTTACATTCTTATTTTTCAGCTGTGTAAAGCGTGGAGAGTCCAAAGGTGAAACGGCGGAATTTCACCGATTGAAACCCGCTTTTTTCGATGATGCCTTGCATCACTTCGCCTTGAGGAAAGCTTCCATCGTAGCAGGCAGATAAGAATAGGCTCGGCTGTCGCGTGAAACGAGTTTTTCCCACGATGGGCATCCACACATGAGCATAGAGCCAGAAGAGTTGTTTCATGGGGAAGCGAACTGGACTGGTGAGTTCTATGATGACTAGTCGTCCAGCTGGTTTGAGCACACGGAGCATCTCGCGAAGTCCTCGGTCGAGGTCTTCAAAGTTGCGCACACCATAAGCCACGGTGACGGCATCGAAAGTGTTATCCTCAAAAGAAAGTGCCATGCAGTCTTCTTTTTTTGCAACGTGATGATGTCGGACTTTCCGGCGCGCTCCACCTTCTCACGACCTACACTGAGCATTCCTTCTGAGAGGTCAGCCCCAATGAGTGATTGTGGATGCAGACGATCCACGGCCATTAGGGCGAAATCGCCTGTGCCAGTGGCTACATCGAGGATGCGCTGCGGAGCGTAGGGCTTCAAAGAGTCGATAGCTGCCTTGCGCCATGAGCGGTCGATGCCCAGCGAGAGGGTGTGGTTGAGAAAAATCGTAGGAATGTGCGATTTGGTCGAACATACGTTCCACCTGTTCGCCCTTAGCTCCTTCGTTGGAGTAAGGCTTTATGCTTTCTTGCTGATATTTCATTGCAAAGTTTGTGCGTTATAGCTTATTCTTCGGAGAAATCTTTCATGATTTCACGATAAGCACTGTAAAGTTCAGAGCGGCTCACATAGCCCACAAAGCGGTTTTCAGTGTTGACCACGGGGAGTGTGCCTGCATCATCGACTTGGAATTTGTCCATAATGGCAAGCATACCATCATCGGTGCGCAGCGTGGCAGAAGGCTGCGACATGAGACCGCGCACGGTGAAGGTGTTGTAGAGTTCGCTTCGAAAGATGATATGGCGGATGTTGTTGAGATTGATTTGCCCCAATAAAGCTCCATCTGGACTGCAGACAGCGAAATGGAGACGTTTACTAGAAGAAACGATTTGCAGCATCTCACCGAGAGATATGTCGGGGTTAAGCACTGGACGCGTTTTGTCGATGACGTCATCGAGATTCATCAAGGCAATGACCGCCTGGTCTTTGTGGTGGGAAAGGAGTTGTCCACGACGTGCCAAACGCATGGCATAGATACTGTGGGGTTCGATGCTGCGCACGAGGCTATAGCTCACTGAGGAGACAATCATCAGCGGCACAAGAAGTTGATAACCGCCAGTGAGTTCAGCAATGAGAAAGATGCCAGTGAGAGGAGCATGGAACACAGCACTCATCACTGCCGCCATGCCATAAAGGTGGCATTGGTGGTGGGAAGAACGATGCCAAAGGGCTGCACGAGATTCCACACTCCAGCAAAAACGAAGCCCGTGACTCCCCGAGGAAGATGGAGGGCGCAAACGTACCACCGCAACCGCCTCCCCGTGGTGGCTGTGGAAGCAAAGACTTTCACCAAAGCCACGAGCGCGAGGAAGACGAGCAAATACTGGTCGTGTCCATAGAAGAGCGAATTGTTCATCACAGACGAGGCATCGCTCACTCCGTGACTATTGAGCAAGGTAGAAATTGTGGAATAGCCTTCACCATAGAGCGGTGGAAAGAGGAAGATGAGGGCTGCTAACACCGATGCCCCAAGGGCGAAACGCACCATCATGTTTTTGCACTTGGCAAAAGATTTGCTCAAAGGCATTCATGGAGCGTGTGAAATAGAGGGCTACGAAACCACAAACTAGTCCTAACAAGATGGTGCTGGGCACGCGTTCCACGACAAAGGGATCGTTGAGATCGAAATGAAACATGGTGGCATTGCCCGAAAAGGAAATAGCTGATGCAGGCGGCCGTGGTGCAGGAGATGAGCAGGGGAACGAGCGACCACATGGTGAGGTCGATCATCAACACTTCGATGGTAAACACGAGTCCTGTGATGGGGCTTTGTAAATGCCGGCGATGGCGCCTGCTGCTCCACAGCCGACAAGCAACATCAGGGTACGGTGATCTTGGTGAAACCAGCGACCGATGCGGCTGCCAATGGCTGAACCTGTGAGTACAACCGGCGATTCGGCTCCAACAGACCCACCAAATCCGATGGTGATGCCGGAAGCGACAATAGACGACCACATGTTGTGCGAACGAATGTGCCCTTGGTTGCGCGAGATGGCATAGAGAATTTTTGGTGATACCATGCCCGATGTTGTCACGCACTATAAACTTGATGAAGAGTGCGGAGATAAAGATGCCGACTACAGGATAGATGAGATAGAGGGCATTGGAACGATCGACATCAAAGTTGTGGGTGAGCCAATGTTCCACAAAGTGTACAAACCATTTGAGCAAATTGGCGGCCAATCCCGAAGCTACTCCTACTAAGAAACTTAGAATAAGGATGAATTGCTTGTGGGTGATGCTACCATTGGTGAGCTTCTTTAACCACTGGGGCATGCGTAGATGCGCCGGCGTGGGAAGCGCAGTGATGCTCTCTTTGGTGTTTTCAAAAAAATTCTTTGGGAGAAAGAGGCATAGTAGACGTTAGACGTTAGAGATTAGACGTTAGAGGGGCGCAGACCCGTTTTAGACGTTAGAGAGTAGACCTTAGAGGGTAGACGTATACTCTTCTCTCTATATCGTAGTATGGGTTAAGGGCGGATGACAGTGACCTCGGAAGATGCCGTGAGTTTGATGATAGACGATGCCGCGCCATTGTCGGGTTCATCACGGCGAGAGGTGCAGACGTAGTCGACCGCAGCTAGGATTTCGGGAGAGATGTCGGCAAAACAACGGGGGGCAGCTTCTCCACTGATGTTGGCAGAAGTGCTGACGACCGCGCGCTTCATGCGCATGCAGAGCTCTTTGCTAAACTCTTCTTGGGTGATGCGCAAGGCTGCACTGCCATCTTCTGCGAGAAGATTGGGAGCTAGATGGCGCACATTGTCATAGATGATGGTAAGAGGGCGAGTGGCACACTCCAGCAGTTGCCAAGCAACTTCGGGTACATCGGGCACATAGAAGTCAACTTTTGGCTTCACTATCCACCAAACTGATAAGGGCTTTTTGCATCTTCGCGACGCTTGATTGCGTAAATTTTAGCCACTGCTTCTGGATTAGTGGCATCACAACCCAAGCCCCAAATGGTGTCGGTGGGATAGAGAATGACGCCACCTTGGTGCATCACGTCAATGGCTTGCTTGATATCTTGTCGTTGTTCGTGAGTGAGCATAATGCAGAGTTTAAATGTGTTGGTGATTGCGTTGTAATCCTTATTAGGATTGCTTTTGAGACCTTCCTAGGAAGGAGTATGAGGGGTGCTGGATCGAGATTGTTGCCACTGTTTCCACCAACTGCGTACATTTCGATCGGCACGCGCTAAGATATAGGCTAGCGTAATGAAGAGGACAACGCTCCAACTGAGGGTCGCGACATCATTTCGCTCAGCGGCTTGCGAGGCACGAGGTAAAATCTCAGCACGAATGATGGGATGATAGACAAAGAGTGCGGAAGAATAGATGCCCCAATGCTCCCACCCCATGCGAAAAGAGGGATGACGGAGTAAAGATGCCCACGGCACTACCGCCATGATGGCAAAGAGGGGAGAAAAGAGCCAGAAGGTGAAATGGAAAGCTGAGCAATAAAGTAACACCAACCCGAGAAGGCTCGTCAATAGAGATAGTCCCTGCTGCAAGATCGGGGAAAGTTTATTTTTCCATTTCGTCATTGTGGCTGCCCCACCCCGTCGCGCTGCGCTTATACCCAAAGCAAAGGGAAGGAGATGACCAAGGGCAGAAACACGGAGATAACGCAGCAACGAACTGTCGCTAATTTCCAAGTGAATGTTGGATTCGTTGGCTAACCACATGGCAAGGATGCTCAATCCTACGATGCTCCACAAAGGAATAGCACTTTTCCATCTATAGAAAATACAACGATAAAGGAGATAGAACTGCAACATCAGGGAGAAGAACCACCATGGACCATAGAGCAGCGTGTCGAACTCGAAAAAGTTGCCCAAGAAAGCGAGGGTGAGCCAGGGATTGCTCTTTCCGAAACTAAGAGTGAACGTGTGCCAATCTATCAAAAAGAAAAGGGCTACCACGAAACCCGGAATCATGAGCCACCACAATTTCTTCATGTGTTGCCACAGAAAAAGAAGTGTCGAGGGGACTTGCGTTAGACTCTTCTCATACTTCATCACCAAACCATAACCACTGAGGAAGAGGAAGATGGACACTCCGTAATGTCCGAAATGGGAAAAGACCGAAGCTATCATGCGCCACACATCTTGGCTGTGGTGAAACTCAAAGAGCACACGCTGGATGTTGCGAGCGGAAAACGTGAACTCGTTTTCTGCTACAGCACCTGGTAAGAGATGCAACAGATTGTGCAACATGATGCTCAAGATGGCGATGCCCTTTAGTAAATGATTATCGGATTTGGTGAGCATAGTGGAATAAGAAGATTCGTCACAGCAGAAAGAGATAGACCGCAAAAAGCTGATATCTTAGGGACGAGAGCTACGCATCACTTCGTCATAATTGATATTTCCTCGCAACAATCGACGTTGGGGACGAAATTTGGGTGAAAGTGGGTCGCGATGGGCTTTTATAATGAGAGGTCTTGATACCCGCAAGTCCTAAGAGGAGATGGGGCAAATCATCGTGAGAGAAGGGATGATGTTGGGCAGTCTGAATGCGCTCGAAGAGTTCGGGGTGCAGACGACGAAACTTTCGACTTCCCCAAATCATGAAAGGGACTTCGTATTCATGACGTATGACCTCGGCTGAGGGCTGCTTATCGTGGATGCGACCATAAAGCGAAATGCTTCCGTCATAAACTTCTTCTCCATGATCTGAAAAATAGACCACTACGGCATCCTCATTCGCAAAATTCCTCAAGATGCGGTCTACCACTTCATCATTCCAGCGGGTAGCATTGTCATAGTGTGCCACAGTTTCTCGTTGAGATTTTTGACAAATCAGGTCGAGGAACATCGTGATGGGTGAAGGTGGTCTGATCGGAGGGATAGCGATGATCGTATTCCATGTGCTGCCCCCAAAGATGAAACAGATAGAGATTGCGCTCGCCAGGTGTGAAGCCTTTCAACAAACTTAGGATAGTGCCATCGTTCTTGCTGCGAAACACGTTGCGATGATCAAAACAGAGGTTCTCCATTTGTGCATCATTCAAGAAGAAGGAACCATTGAAATCAATGCTCCCCTGCGATACGGTATGGAAGAACTGATTGGAGAGGAAGGCGACTTTGAATCCTGCTCGCTTGAACAAGGCTGGAAAGAGGACGCCTTCCGTCCATCTGCCCTCCTTCATCGGCACTTTGGGTGGAGAGAAAGGCTCGGAAAGCATTGCTGGTGATGTTCCACGGAGAAATGACATCATCGAAGACTATCAGTTCCCTACGCTTTGCCCGCTCACTGAGTCGCGGTGTCGTGGGCAAAGCCATACCCATAGAGCGCAGCATGGTGTTTGTTGTAACTTTCGCCGATAATCACCACAATGTTGGGACAACTCTTGTCTGCCACTTTCAACACGGGCAGATGTTGCATACGTAGTTTCAAAGCCTCTGTTTCATGTGCTGCCATACGAACAAGGTGGAGGGCTTGAACACTGCGATAATAGGGGTAAAGAATTCTGACTCCGCAACAGACTCTGCATGTTCAGTCTGACTATTAGAGATGAATTGCAGCATCTTGAACTGATGATTCATCCATACTATTCCAGCACTACACAAGAATAAGGAAAAAAACAAGCGAAGAAGAGGTTTGTCCACAAAGAGAGAGCCAGCCTACTCTCTTGCACCTTATTGTCACAATCTCCACTGGAATCTTCTCTTTTTGATTTCGGAAGCCTTACTCTTACTTACCTTGCACCATAGAAAAAAATTTCCATATTATCTTTTGTAAATTTCTACTCCCTCTCGGCCTCAACCTCTTGCACAATATGCGAAAGGGGATGTGCTGCCAAAACTCGAATATCAGACTCATTGAAGCGAGAGAAAGCGTTGTAATAAAGACCTTCCAAAAGACTTCGTTGGACAGCAATCCCTCCACAAACTCACTAGACTCAGCGGGAGAGGTTTCTAGCAAAAGATGTACAACAGTGGGAGAAATGCAAAGATGGAAACGCTCAAATAAGAAAAATTTCTACACTCCATAGTATATATGCAGATAGATAGACAAAGCATTTCACAAAACGATATAGAGCGTACCTCTTTCCTGACTTGGTCATCAGAGACAATAGCTCCAACAAAGCAGCAAGCAGATAAATGTCAAACGAGGCAACAAGACCATAATATCCATAATCATGGCTGGGACGCTCAGTAATCCACGCATTGCTCAAGAACAACATCAGCAGAGTTCCGACCAACACTCGTTGCCGCTGCAAAGGGCGAACAAGCGTAGAGAGGAAGCAATGAAGAAATGGGCGTGAAAATGGCATGAGTGGACTATTGAAACAAGAAATACACAGTGATATCTCTGATACTTACGCTAGCGATGAATGTGGATGATGGCTAGAACAACATGATTTTAGCCAAAAAGTTCACCGCAAATTTACCATTTTTTGAGGGCGTATGCAAGAGTTCCTCTAGTTTTATGCAAGGGGATAAAAGAACCGCAAGATTGAGCGTAATTACACCCTATAAAAACAACTATTCTTTCCGGTGGCTTACCGTAATCTGCGGGAAGGGGAAGGAAATACCCGCTTCATTAAAGGCATGGAAAACGGTGAGATTGAAGCCATGGGTCACTGCAAGGACATCTGAAACATTCACCCACGCATGAACAAGAATGTCTACACTGCTAGCATTGAGTGCAGAAACTCCAATGTAAAGTTCATTTTCTTTCAACACGCGTTCATCTGCTTCCAAAAGTTCGCGAAGAATCACGAGTGCTTTATCCACATCGCTATCGTAGTCAATGCCGAAGGTCCATTGCAAACGACGGGTGTCTTGGGCTGTAGGATTGATGATGACACCACTGCTCAACGCACCATTGGGAATGAAGATGACCTTGTTCTCGATGGTGGTGATGACTGTGTGGAAAAAGACTCACACTTTTTACAGTGCCTTCTACATTCTGCACTTGGATGAAGTCTCCTATTGCAAAGGGTTTGGTGACAACGATGATAACACCACCAGCAAGGTTCTGCAACTGCCCACTCAATGCCATGCCGACTGCCAAACCCATAGAGGCAAGTACAGCAGCAAGACTAACGCTTTTCACGCCTAAAATGCTGATGACTGCAATACCTACGGCGATGTAGAGCAGTGCTATGACAATGGAGTTGATAAGCGAGACGGCTACGCCAGTTAAATTACGGCGATCCATGATACCTTTCAACACTCTGATGATGGCATTGATGACCCATCGTGCTATGAAAAAGAAGACAATGGCAAAGTAGCACGCGGATACCAAAATTGATGAGTCCATCCTTCCACCCTTCAAGCATGGTAAGAAATTTATGCTCATTAATATGAATGGGCTGAGTCATGCCTGAAACGACTTCTTTCGTAGAGTCATTTTGACTCATGAAAAGGGGCAAAAGTATTTGAGTAGCAAAGGTTGTATCTGCATAATCATGTAGAAGACTAGAAAATTATATGCAAAATCACCCATCTATGCACAAGGCATAGATAGGCGATAAACAAGAATTTGAATTTACTTTTTCCAAAGAGATGTCGACTCTTCTGGCGACCTGCGCACCGACAGCAGAGTGATTGACACCACAATCAGCAAGGACGATGCGACGGGAGTCTACACCTTGCTGTAATAAATAGCGTTGTACAGCTTGTTGTCGCTTTTGCGCGAGTCGAATATTGTATTTACGGTTACCTTCTGGCGAAGCATATCCTCTCAGCACAATGCGTGTTTGCGGAAACTCAGTAAGAAATTGCAGAGTTTCCGCAATTTTTTGTTTTGCATCGGCACCCAAATGTGCACTGCTCAAACTGAAGAACAAAGAACGCTCGAAGTCAGCAGGAACAACTGCTAATGTTGGACTATCACCCACCCATTGACCTATCAAAGAGTCATTGACAGGCAATAGACTGTTATGACTCTCCAGAGAGAAAGTTGGAGTCACTCGCTTCATCTCTGGTGTGTTGATTTGAACAACAGATGTATCAGTGCTTTGTAATTGTTTTAACTGCGCTTCCAATAGTCGAAGTTGATGAGCTAAACTATCATCACGCGTAGCATTGACTGGCAGTGGTACGGGGATAAAAGTTGATGTCTGACGTTGCTTCTGTGGACGTTGCTGTTGCAACTGTCGCAATATAAAGGCTTGCTCATTAAGCACTTGTTGCAAAGCTGGAGAAATCTCTTGTTGCGTGTTGCGCTGTTGCACGACCAAATGTTGTTGAGCGAGTAATTGTTGCACCATCTGTTCTAATTTTGCCAAACGTGCAGACAAAGCTGAAACAGAAGCTGATGGAGTAACTTCATGGTTGACAGGCGAGCCAAATGCTTCTACCATCAACAACGTGCGCAACCAATCTTTTTGTGTCTCGATTGCGCTGCTCTTTCATCTGCTGTTGCTGCTTTACCATAGTGATGAGAGCAGCCACCAATTGATCTTCATCAACAGCAATCAAGGTGTCGCTAGCAGCCACCACTCTGCTCTCTGCAACTCCCGTAGGAGCTGCAGAAGCCGTATGTGGCATGAGCGGTAGTAACACGAGCATGTTCCAAAGGCAAAAACTAATAATTCTTTTCATAAACATGAGATTATGAGAAATAATACCTTGGACTAATTATTGTGCAGAACTAGCAGAGGAAGTTGAGGCTCCTTTGGCTGATGCTGTTTTGGGCTGTGAAGCTCGCACAGTAGCCGACTGAGCGGGTTGGACAACTGGATTTGCAGCCTTATTAACTGCTTTTTGCTCTGACTTATTCTGAAGCAACTGCTGTTGAAGCTGCTGAATCTGTCGTTGCAGTTGCTGAATCTGCTGTTGATTGTTGCTTTGTTGTCCGTTCTTCAAAACAGTGCCAGCCTGCGGCATGGTGTAGTATTGTGGCAATACCTGCTGAGGCACTTGATTGTTTCGCAATGCCATGATAAGCAATATCTTATCGAAGTCTGACATTGTGCTGAAAGAATTACTCTGCTGCACTGGAGTTTGCTGGGTAGCTTGGAGTACACGTTGCACAATGCGTGCAAGTTGTTCTTCATTGAGCAGAATCACATTGCCAGTGGTCTGCAAAGGTACAGAAGTCTTCACAGTAGCAGGCACAAGAGGGTGTGGCATCAATAACAACATCAGCGGTGTCTACTGCAACGGCAGTGCGGGTTTTCACATCGTCACGAAGCACAACAGCTGTGTCTACACGAACTTTTGTATCCTTGTCAGCTGCCATTTGCTGCAACTTCTCCTTTGCCAACATTCTATCGTGCTCTGCTTGTATCAACTTTTGATAAGCAGCAGTACCATTCTTTGCCTTAAGTCCAAGATTGAAACGAAGACCTAAACGATACATCCAGTTCACATTGATAGAAGAAGGATTAGCAGCCTCTGTAAGTTTGGGATTATCTTGCTCCATAAGCAGGGCTTCGGCAGAACCAAAAGCACTCACCATGCGATGCAAGGGCACTTCTAATCCACCACCACCAAGAGCAAACCAGCCGCTCTTGGCGTTAACAAAACGAGCATCTTTATCTGAATACTTATCATCTACGTTGAGATATCCAGCACCCAAAGAAAGGTATGGCGTAACGCCACGAGGTACATTGAGACGAGTCAAGAGATTAGCACCATAAACAGAGAGTCCTCCATCTAATTTTGTGCTGAGTCCATCGGGCTTATCAGTAGCGCGGTAGTAGAAAGCACGGAGACCTACAAGAGTAGTAAAGTCAACTCCTGCAGAAAGTCCTGCCAACCATGTATCTCCAAAACTTGAATTTTCGCGGAAGTTGAGATATGCAGCAGAAGGCTCAACGACCAAACGCAAGCCACGGAAACCACCGCTGAAAGTTTGGCGATAAGCTCGGCTCACCTCATCCTTGGCAGCAGGGGCACCACCTAAATAGAAATCTAGAGAAGCCAAAGCACTCCAGTTTTGCAGAGTATTGTCTGTTCCAGCCACCACATATTGGCTACTAGGAGCTGCATTGAAGAAAAGATTTCGCGCTTCGAGAGAGAAAGCTACGCGAGGCACAATATTGATTTTCAAACCTGCACCTATATTTCCATAAAGTTGCTCTTCGTGCACACGACGACCAGCATTCACCACATCATCGTAATGAAACTTGAGCACACCAGCACCACCAACTACATAGGGAGTGAAACGGGCGTTGTTCCAAAGATTGAGTTTGAGATCACCACCGATACGCTCGTAAGTAATCTTAGAGTTTTCGAGTTTGCCAGCAAACTCATTAGCTACGTTCCAACCTGTACCTTGCAATTTGCCTTTGAGGTCGAAACTACGCTCATAGTTACCACGGATTTCAAGGATGGGTCCGAAGCCAAAGCCTACACGAGCACCATAAAAAGCGGAATTACCAACATTAAGCTGATTGTTCCAAAATGTATAACCTGAAGTGGGACTCACAATTACACTGAGATCACTCACTTGAGCTTGAGAACGCTGTGGAGCCATCAAAGCTACGATGGCAAGAACACCTAGAATTGCTTTTTTCATTTCGTTTAGTTCTTGTTGATATTAGTATTCTGGAGAATGAATGTTACAGTTCACTCTCCTTTAATCTTTCTGCATTTTTCTGCCACAATGGGGTGGTCGATGCAATCCCTGCACATCACCATCCATAAAGGCAGAGAGATTGTAGATGGTATAGTTGATACGGTGGTCGGTGATACGTCCTTGTGGATAGTTGTAAGTACGAATCTTTGCCGAACGGTCGCCCGTTGATACCAACGTTTTACGACGAGAAGCAATGTCATCTACATACTTCTGATGCTCCTTGTCGTAAATGAATGTACGCAAGCGAGCGAGAGCACGCTCTTTATTCTTAGGTTGGTCGCGTGTTTCGGTACATTCGATGAGAATCTCTTCTACTACGCCTGTGTTTGGATTCTTCCAATTGTAACGCAAGCGTACTCCCGACTCTACCTTATTGACGTTCTGGCCACCTGCTCCTGATGAGCGGAACGTATCCCATTTGATTTCACCTTCGTTGATCACCACATCGAAGGCTTCTGCTTCGGGAAGCACAGCCACAGTAGCTGCAGAAGTGTGTACACGCCCTTGAGTCTCTGTGGCTGGCACGCGCTGCACACGATGCACACCACTTTCATATTTCAGCGTGCCATAGACATCAGCTCCAGTCACAGAGCACACTATTTCTTTATATCCTCCAGCTGCACCCTCTGAGAAACTGGAAACCTCGAGCTTCCATCCTTTAGTTTCACAATACTTGGTGTACATACGGAAGAGGTCACCAGCAAACAAAGCTGCTTCATCACCACCTGTGCCACCACGAATCTCAAGTATCGCATTCTTTGCATCCTCAGGATCTTTGGGTACAAGCATGAGTTTGATTTCTTCTTCCAATGTCGGAATGCGCTCTTCGCAAACGGCTACTTCTTCTCTAGCCATCTCTTTCATTTCCGCATCATCTTCCGTCATAAGAATACTCTTACTCTCAGCGAGATTGCCAAGAAGATTGGCATATTCCTGACGAGCATTCATGAGTTTTTCAAGATCCTTATACTCTTTTGTGAGGCGGACATAGCGTTGTTGGTCGGCTATGACAGCTGGATCTGTGATGAGGGTAGAAACTTCTTCGAAACGAGCTACGAGGGCGTCGAGTTTTTCGAGAAGTGTGGTTGTTTCTGCCATATTGATATGGGAAATTATTCTAAGTTTATTGAGGTAAATGTACAGGGCACAAGACTGAACATCTAATGTTGGTGCCCTTATTGTGACGAAGTAACAAAAAGTCTAACAGGCTGAAGGACGAAGTCATTTGCTCACTCCTGCAAGTAACTCTCTACCACTAGGAGATACAGCTAAAAATCTCAGAGAGATTGGAAAAACTCTAGGAAAACTTTCGGAAAAACTCAGAGATAAATTGAAAAGTCTCGGACATTTTTTGAGAACTCTCGGAGATATCATAAGGACATCGTAGTTTCCACCTCTAGATTCTACGCCTTCTAGACCAGCAGGTGAAGTGTAAGCTTATATATTAGCGTGTCAATTCGTTAAACCCTTCGTTATAGCCTGCGTTATAGCCTTCTTCGTATTGCTCGGCTGCTTTGCCTTGATACTTATTATCTTCGTCAAAACTTGTGCCATGATCGCTGCCAGTGCCTGCGTCGGCAGAGCCATCGTCATAACCTTGAGAATGACCAGCTTCATAAGCCTCATCCTCGGGTGACAGTCTGTCACTCATCATAGTGGAACTTCCTTCATTATCTTCAGAGTCCATGTGCCTGGAAGAAGCTTCACCCAAACCATCCTCTGCATCATGATTATTGCCTTGAGAATCGTCTGAGGTATCATAAGCAGAGTCTGCCGTTTCAGCATCATCTTCGGAGTATTTTCCCCGAACCGCACAGCTAGCGAGAAGCATCACAGCAATACAGCAGTAAAAACTGCTATAAAGAAAAGATTTCATACGAGGTTTAGTTCGTTGCTAATTATGGTTGTATAGGACACTCAGAGATTGGTGTACTATAAGAACCTAATAGTTGAACTCACCAAACTCACTTCGGATTGTAAGCGACTTCTTACCTTCTTCTACGTGCCCAATCACTTGCGCATCTATGTTGAAAGATTTTGAAATTTCAATAACACGCTCGGCATGTTCTGGGGAGAGATAGATTTCTAAGCGGTGTCCCATATTGAATACCTTATACATCTCGCTCCAGTCTGCTCCACTCTCCTCTGCTATAGTGCGGAACAAGGGAGGAACGGGGAACATGTTGTCCTTGATGACACGACAATTGTCGGACACAAAGTGTAAAACTTTGGTCTGAGCTCCACCAGTGCAATGCACCATACCATGGATTTCAGGACGTAACTCATCGAGCAATCTCTTGACTACAGGAGCATAAGTGCGAGTGGGAGACAGCACTAGTTTGCCTGCATTGACCGGACTTCCTTCCACAGCATCCGTGAGTTGATAATGACCACTATATACCAGTTCTTCTGGCACGGCTTTGTCAAAGCTTTCAGGATACTTTTCAGCGAGATACTTGGCAAAGACATCATGGCGAGCAGAAGTTAATCCATTGCTGCCCATACCACCATTGTACTCCGTTTCATAAGTGGCTTGTCCGCTTGAAGAGAGTCCCACAATCACATCTCCTGGACGAATGTTGGCATTGTCAATGACGTCACTCCTCTTCATGCGACAGGTGACAGTGCTATCTACAATAATAGTACGCACCAAATCACCAACATCAGCCGTTTCACCGCCTGTAGCATAGATGCCAACTCCCATGTTGCGAAGATTTTCCAAAAGCTCATCAGTCCCATTAATGATGGCACTAATCACCTCACCAGGAATGAGCATCTTGTTTCTGCCAATTGTAGAAGAGACTAAGATATTGTCTACAGCCCCAACGCAGAGCAGATCGTCAGTGTTCATGATGAGTGCATCTTGAGCAATGCCTTTCCACACGGACAAGTCTCCTGTTTCTTTCCAGTACATATAAGCCAAACTCGACTTTGTACCTGCTCCATCAGCGTGCATGATGTTGCAGTATTCAGGATCTCCGCCCAAAAATATCAGGGATAATTTTGCAAAAGGCTTGGGGGAAAATACCTTTGTCGATGTTTTTAATGGCGGCATGCACATCTTCTTTCATTGCGCTAACACCACGCATCATGTAACGTTGGTTCTTGTCCATAGTAAGGGGGCTGAAAAAGAGTTGGAGGAAGGAAGTGAGAGCCAGATTGTAAGGAGAAGAACTCCCTATCTTTTCTAAAACCAAAAGAACATAGCCTTGTCAGAAGTCGCTAGCTATGTGTGATGACTTAGAACAAATGACTCTTATAGGAGGGGTTAAAAGTTTACACTAGGAGCATTTTTGTGCATCAGCAGTCGCTTCAAAAAGTGGCACGTTTTTTCAAAAGCCAAACATACCTGCAAGGAGGTTGATGGGGAAACGTCGCACACTTACGTTGTAGTCACGCACAGATTCATTATACTTCTTACGTGCTTCGTTGATGCGATTCTCCGTCCCTTCCAATTGAGCTTGGAGCATTGAAAATTGCTCATTGGCTTTCAAGTCGGGATATTGCTCTTGCAGCATCATGAGTTTGCCGAGTGCTTGCGAGAGTTGTCCTTGTGCATTCTGGTAGGCAGCAATTTGTTCGGGAGTTGCATTGTAGGGATCGAGCGTGATTTGTGATGCCTTAGCACGAGCCGCAATAACGTTCTCAAGTGTAGTGCTTTCATGCTTGGCATAGCCTTTGACAGTGCTCACAAGATTAGGTATGAGATCAGCACGACGTTGGTAACTACTTTGTAAATCTCCCCATACCTGATTTACAGCTTCGTCTTTTGTCATAAGACTATTGTACTGGCAACCGCCGAAACCTACGAGGACAACAACGACTGCAAGGATGATCCAAAGAATTTTATTAGAACTTTTTCATACGATATGTATTTGAAGGGATATTGAAAAAGTCTATATGTAAAGGAAACGATTTGTTTTTCTGAATGTGGAGAAAAAGGGTAAGCAGGTATGAGACTAAGAAATGTCTTCCATCAGAAACGGCCACCAGATCCGCCTCCACCAAAAGATCCACCACCAAATGAACCTCCACCAAACGATCCACCGCCAAAACCACCACCGCGGCCGCGACCACCTCTCAGCATGCTTCCTAAAAGCATACCTGCAAGAAGGCCTGAAGCTGAAGAGTCATCTTGATCGTCATCTTCAGTCCGCTCACGGTGAACACTTGCCCACAATGCTTGCACCGATAGGTGATGACTACTAATCGCACGGCTCGGCCGTTACAGAATCAATCGCTGCTCTTGTTGACGAAGTTTTTTTCTACTTTTTCTTTTCCGACATTGTGGACATCGGGGATGTGTGACATTGAGTGAATACAAACAATAAATCAACACTACGAAAAAAACAAAACGATGACCAAAAACACGCCTCCTCCCACATTACCAGTATCCTCTAGTGTTTTTAGCTCTGAGTCTCCTTGCGCCACTTGATTGATGGCCTTGATTGCAACGAGCATCGCCCCATCCCAATCTTGTGAGGAGAGGAACAAAAAGCGGTCTTCTATGAGCTGGATTTGCCCATCGGGCAAGGTACCTTCAAGACCATTTCCAGTGAGAAATTGATAGCTTCGGTCTCCTACTGCCAGAACGATTACCAAACCAGTATTGGTTCTTTTTGTCCCCCACTCCATGTTTTTCTAGCAAGAGCCATAGCAAATTCGTAAGGATCATCACCTTCTAGTTTGTCAAGTACAGCCACTAGAGTTTGCACACCTTTTGTTTCCTCTAAATGTTGGAGGATTACATTTAGACTATCTACTGTGGATTGAGAAAGGATGTGCTCGGGATTACTCACATATTGCGTACGATCTTGATAGCGCGGAACGGGCACCTCTTCAGGTGTCCAGACCTTTGCTGAAGCTCCAACGAACCAGCTCAACAACACAGCGACGACTGCAAGCCATCGACGAAAAAGCAAAGTGAAAGACGTTGTTGCATACGCTTTTGATTGGGGAGTTAAAAGGAAACTGATTACACAGATAAACACTAAAACTGGTGTAAAAAACAGGAAACTCCTGCTGCAAAGATACTAACTATCGGGGAACAAGCCAAAAATCGCGCTTTATTTCAGTTATTACTAGTTATAACATGATAAAAAACGCACACATCACAGCACACTAACTCTTACTAGCGTGCTGTGATGTGAAAGCAGGATTGGTGAACTTCATATTTGACATAGCAAGTACCCCGTTTGCGCTGATCATTCAGCACTTCGGCTAAAATACTCTTTAGGGTCACTGCCCAGGTCTCTACCTGTGGAGGAAGAGCAGGATCTTGCACTCTGAAATAATGATTGTAGGAGATGTCAAAGGTAGTGCCAAAGCGATGACAGCTATTCTCCGAGGCGTTGCCATTATGACGACGTAAACGCTGCACATCTTCCTCCGTACGGAGCACAGAAGTCACAATCAGTTTATGAAAAGGAATACCTTTGGTTGTAAGACTATCTAAAAAGGAACGACTAATCTCTTCGAGCAATGTGGCTGCTCTAGGGCACAAGATAGGGAATACTATGTGCTAACGGTTTGACTATGAAATAAGGACTATCTCCGATGAAGACTAGTTTTACTACCATGACGGGTGGCCTCTTCCCTATTCTGGCACGACTGAATACCAATTTTTGAAGCAGTAGCCAACTGCACATCGTTCAAGTCTGGGAAAGCTTCATCGAATGTGGGAACTGACGTCACACGATTCTTCACTGGTGTCCCGTCTTTGGTGAGCCAAATAGGATTGCGACGAGGAGCTAAAAAGAGACTATCCACTGAGCGACTATGCACTGTCACAGAATCATCGGCTTGTGACACTGCATCTCTAGCAGACTGTGTAAAACTCTCAATTTGTCGGGATGCCCATTCTGGGAAAAGAAGTTTTATGCCGAAGAGAAAAGCCACAAGCCCCCAAAACACTAACAAGAAATGATAGCGAGTAAACCTTTGATTGCTATGACGAATATCTCTTTTATCTGTCATGTGTTATTCTAAATATCTATGATGTAATGAGACTATACACTAAATGTCAATGCCACCTTAATCATTACTTTCTAACTTCCCTTCTCGATTTACATTCCAATAGTCAGACAGCTGACCGAGGAAGGTGGATACATCTTTGGCAGCCGCTAGCGTTTCACTGCTAACCTCTTTTTTTTGTAAACGCAGAAGCATAACTCCATAAAGTAATTCAAAACAAAGTTCTAGCTCCTGGGTCACTCCTATACCTGATGTCTTATGCTCTGTCGATTGCTTAGCGCGAAGTTCGACGATGTAGGGCAATACTTTGTAATACATCTGTCGATAATAAGGATACTTGGCATTATCGACCAAGAGTTCATGGACCTCTGCCAAACCCTCTATGACGTTCTTATTGATTTGTAAATGTCCTTGCTCAATCACTCCTTCTTCACGCATCATTGTACAGAGATGGCCATACCATTCGTCCATGGCTACTCGCTGCTCTTCAGACACTTCAAAGCGAGACAAATAGTTCTCGCGGAGTTCATCGATACTACAGTGATGCGCACGAAGAATGTCTTCGACCTGCCACATATATAATAAGTATTCAGAACGATTGGTATATTGAAGACGTTGAGCTATCAGCATAACAGACTAGGAAGAGATGGGTATTCTAACTTGGATGTGAAAGAGGGTAAGGAAAGCATAGATAACACTCACCGTGAGCACGATGACACCTATGGTGCGATTGAGCACAATCATTCCTCGATAACCAAATGAGTTCTTCATGCGTGTGATGAGGTAGGTCAGTCCTCCCCACCACAACATTGCCCCTCCGAAGATGGACATATAGCCCCAAAAGGCACCGAAGGGATTTTGCGGTACCGTAAAAGTGAGCTGCGCAAACAGAGCAATGAAGAGAAAGATGATTAGGGGATTGGAGAGCGTGAGAAAGAAAGAAGTGATAAAATTGTGTACTAAACTACCACGCTTATGTTTTGAACGGCGAATAGCTTTTGAGAGGATTGCTTAAAAGTGTGTGCAAACCAAAACAAAAGAGAATGGCACTTCCACCAATCTTCATCCAATATATGTTCTGTTCTTGTTCTACAAATGACATAACGAGGGTCATACCAGCACCCGTGATGATGGCGTAAATGAGGTCGGAAAGGGAAGCTCCCAAGCCAGTAACTAAACCAACGTTACGTCCTCTATGCATGGTGCGCTGAATACAGAGCACCCCCACTGGCCCCATCGGTGCAGACACGATGATACCAATGAGCAATCCTTTGACGATTAGCTGAATGGTGCTACTAAATATCGCCCAATCAATTAGTGGGCTTTCGAGAATAGACATAGTACCCTGCAAATATCGCTATTTTTAATGAGAAAAAAAAGCACTGAGCGAGGAAATCGCTCAGTGCTTTTTAGAATAAAGGGCTTTTGCGAAGCCCTACGCACAAAAAGTGTGTGCTCGATTAGCAGAGTTTACGAGCCCCATCACCGATAACCACATCGATGATAATGGGTTCCTTGCCAAACTTTGCAGTGAATTTTTCCTTAACCACCTTGCAGAAGTTGTCATAGAGCTCATCGGCTACGAGGTTAATGGTGCAACCACCAAAGCCACCACCATGATACGTGAACCTGTTACGCCTTCTTCACGCGCTACATCATTGAGATAATCGAGTTCTTCGCAAGATACTTCGTACTCTTTGGAGAGACCTTCGTGGGTTTCATACATCATCTTGCCCACAGTTTCATAGTCCCCCTTCTCAAGAGCATCACATACTGTGAGCACGCGTTCACGTTCACCGATAACATAGTGTGCACGGAGTGCATCTTCTTCACTCACTTGACCACGAACTTCATCGAGTTGTTCGTAGCTAGCATCACGTAAGCTCTCAACTTCAGGGTGAAGCTTATGGATAGCTTCAGCTACACGTTCGCAGCTACGTCGACGATCATTGTAAGGAGAACCCACGAGTTCGTGCTTCACTTGAGAGTTCACAAGAACAAGCTTATAGCCCTTAGGGTTGAAAGGGAAGTATTCAAACTCACCGCTGCGGCAGTCAAGACGCATGAGAGAGCCAGCCTTACCATGAACGGAAGCAAATTGGTCCATAATACCGCAGTTGCAACCTACATATTTGTGCTCTGTGCGTTGACCAACACGTGCAAGTTCCATTTTTTCAATTTTGTTTTCACCCCAAATATCATTGAGTGCAAAAGCATAAACTGATTCAAGAGCTGCAGAAGAACTCATTCCAGCTCCAAGGGGTACATCACCTGCAAAAGCTGTGTTGAAACCTTCTACTGGAACACCGAGTTCCATCATTTCGCGGCAAACACCAAAGATGTAACGTGCCCAACTTGCAGAAGGCCCTGCGGGATCATCAAGAGAGAACTCTGTATAGTCCTTCAAGTCGATAGAGTAAGCGCGTACTGTGCGAGTGCCGTTGGGCTTGATTTCAGCAATCATACCTTGTTGTACAGCACCAGGGAATACGAATCCGTTGTTGTAGTCGGTGTGTTCACCAATCAAATTGATACGACCAGGAGAAGCATATACAGAACCAGTAGTGCCGTCGAAGTGTTTCTGGAAACGGCTACGAACGTCATCAATAGTGAGTTTCATGGGAAATATTGTTTTGAGGGGTTATGAGGAATACCTAGTGGTGCAATGCTCTCCCCAAGTAGGGAGGCATTGCCACAAGGCTATAGAAATACTTGGAAATTAAGCTTCATCACGACGGCTTACGCGGCTTCCAACAAGTGCGTAGAAGAGAATATAAGCCGCGCAGAATACTACCACCCAGAAGCTAGCATTGTAACCAAAGAGGTCGGCTACATAGCCTTGAACTGCCATCATCACAGCGCAACCAAAGACCATGGTCATGAAAATACCACTGGCGATTGCAGTGAAACGTCCAAGACCTTCTACTGCGAGGTTGAAGATCGCTCCCCACATCACAGAGGTGCAAAGACCTACAAGGAGAAGAGAGAAGGTGCCAAGAGGAATGGGTTGCCAGATGAGTTCAAGAGTACTCCAGTTTACACCGGGGAAGTTTACCAAAACATCGCTTGGAGCAAACATACCGAAGAGTACAAGCACAAGAGTTGCAGTAGAAACAGCAGTAATCATAGCGCGGCTGCTCACCTTGCTACCGATACTAGCACCTACAAAACGACCCACAAGCATCATAAACCAATATACAGCAACGAGCAAACCAACCGTAGCTACAGGAATACCTTGAGCTACTAGGTCTTGCTGTACGAAGTTAAAGCACACCTACTTCAATGCCCATGTAGAGGAAGATAGCCAAAGCACCGAGAGCAAAGTGACGAAAACCGAGTGCACCTGCTATCAATTGACCTGTAGTGAGCGTGCTAGACTCTTTTTTTCTTCTTTGACAGGCTCTTCTATCTTGGTAAAAAGAATCACAACAAATGCAATAGCAAAGATCGCAAAAGCAATGAGCAAAGCAGGAGAAGCATCAGAAATACGAGCCTTGCTTACATCTGCGATGAGAGCACCCATAAGAATATAGCAAGCCACAGCAGCAGAAGAGTTGAACACACCACCGAGCTGAATGAGCTGATTACCTGAGTTGCCACCGCCACCAAGGACGTTAAGCATAGGATTCACAACGCTGTTGAGGATAGCCATGCAGAGACCTGCGATGAACGCACCAGCAAGATATACAGCAAACACCAAACCGAGGTTTTCTTGAGCGTTGAGCTGACCGCTAAACCATTGGATAGCGATACCCACCATACCGACAACGAGACCACCAAGGGCTGTTTTCTTGTAACCATACTTAGAAATGAGCAAACCTGCGGGGATACCCATCACAAGATAAGCTACGAAGTTACCATAGTTACCAATCTGTGCCAACACATTGGAGATAGGACCTTGGTTTTTAATAATCGTTGCCATGGGTGTGCAGAGATTTGTCACGAAGGCAATCATAGCGAAGAGGGCAATCATCACAATAATTGCACCCCATTGTTTGGTTTTTTGAGCCATTGAATGTATTTGATTAGATTTTTATTTAATTATTTTTCGAGAGAAAAGGCTCGTACTGAGACATCACCCAGCACGAGCTGATGCTTTCCATTAAGCTTCTACACCAAATTTGTAGACTGTCTTTTGCGTGTACACCTCACCAGGATTCAACACGACACTGGGGAAATGTGGTTTATTGGGGCTATCGGGAAAATGTTGTGCTTCAAAGCAGAGTGCAGAGCGACGTCCGAAAGTAGCACCATGATAACCAGGGAATCCATTGGCCCAGTTATCTGAATAGAACTGCATTCCTGGCTCTGTGGTATAGACTTCCATCGTGCGACCACTCACAGGCTCCTTGATTTTAGCTGCAAAGGAGAGTTCACCAACTTCCTTTTTATTCAGCACAAAGCAATGATCGTAACCAGCTCCATTCTTGATTTGTTCGTCCTTAGGGTCATCAATACGTTCACCTACTACATGAGGAGTGCGGAAATCAAAAGGCGTGCCTTCTACCTTGCGCACTTCACCAGTGGGAATGCAAGTTTCGTCAATAGGGATGTAGAAATCTGCGTTGATTTCACACACAGTATCCATGGCTGTTGGTGTAGGATTTCCTAAACCTTGGAGAGAGAAGAAACCATGACTTGTCATATTCACCACCGTCTTCTTATTAGTAGTGCCGCGATAATCTATTACAAGTTCATTTTCATCCGTCCAAGTATAACGCACCGTCATGGAGAGTTCACCAGGGAAACCTTCTTCATAATAGGAAGACACATAGCGAAGCACAAGCGTTTGTGCGCCAATCTGCTCTGCATCCCACACACGTGCATGAAAACCAGTTGGACCACCATGAAGATGATTAGGACCATTGTTCACAGAAAGACGGTATTCTTTGCCGTTAAGTTGGAAACGTCCTCGTGCAATACGGTTGCCGTAGCGACCAACTAAAGTAGAGAGGAAGGGTTCAGGTGAATTGATACAAGCATCAATATTGTCATGTGCTTGAATCACGTTGGTGTGCTTTCCATCACGATCGGGCACCATGATTGCCACTATAGTACCACCATAGTTGGTAATAGCAACTTCATTACCTTGGATATTGCGCAAGAAGAAAAGATTTGTCTTCTTTCCATCAATTTCCTTTTTGAAAATCGGCGGGATTAAGACCGCTAAGTGCTTGAGTTTCCATTGTTGTATAGACTAAACTAATGGGATTGTATTGCAAAAATATCAATCGAAGTGCATGGCATTTTGGCCTTGATTTGCTTTCTTCGTGTTGCAAATCTACGAATTTATTTCCTTCGTACAAAGCAAAAGCGCAAAAACAGAAAAATTTCAGAGCCAGAAATGAACATTTCTGAGCGACAATGAAATTCTTCTGAGTTTTTCTAATATGCCTGATAAAACGAGCAAAGAAAACAAGTTCTTTTTCCTGTTTTAGACTAAAAAGGGTACACACAAAAATCATAGCAAGATGAGACTCGTTATCACTCTTTTTTCCTTCATCATCTACACGATGACCCTAACAGAAAAACCAGAAACCAGCATGTAACTACAGACATCCTTAAATCTTGATTCCAAGTTTATAAAACCACCCTCTGTATATCACATTCATACAGAGGGTGGTTTACACTATCCCTACGGATTTATTGGGTGAGTCATCCACCTAATCCATGATTTCTTTTGACAACTCGCACATAGCGGTGCTACTACGAGCTGCACTATCTAGTCTAGACGATAACCAAAGGCTTCAAGACGACGATCATTTTGTCGCCGTCTTTGTCCACTTTCACATAGACTCTAGATACATATCACTTTTGAAGAACTTTTCAGGGTTTTACGAGCCGGTAGACACCTTCAGCAACGCCTTGCGACCTATAATTATACCCCTTCACATCGCGTTTACGTAGATAATCGCACGAATGCGAATATTTTCAGACTCCTTGAATTCTTCTACTGCTACTTCCACCGAATAGGGAATCTCCTTATCATAATAAAGAAGAATCTTTTCGCGGATAATTTCATTCACGAAGAATCGAGCTGGCTTATCTGTCCATTGATCTTTATCGAAATAAGGGGTGAGTCAGGCAACAACTCTTAATTTTGCTAGCACAGCATCAACATTAAACTTTGTTGTGCTGAAATCGGAAGATTTCTTGCTGTTGGTAAAACTTCGTGCCAAGCTTCATCAGCTTCATCACACCCTCTTGACTTGGAGAGGTCTATTTTATTGATCAACACAAAAACGGAATCTGTGCGTTGCACCTTAGTGATGAAATCTGCATTCTTGTCTGGTTTTCTCGACCATCAGTCACATAGAGCAAAATATCAGCATCTTGCAAAGCTCCTCTGGAGAATGCCAACAGGACTCCTGCAACTTGTAATTAGGTTTGAGCACACTAGGAGTGTCGTCAGAAAATACAATTTGAGCATCCTCCGAATTGATAATACCCATAATACGGTGTCTTGTGGTCTGGGCTTTGAAAGTTGCTATGGAAATACGTTCGCCCATGAGGAGATTCATGAGAGTGGATTTCCCCACATTGGGATTACCTACAATATTTACGAAACCTGCTTTGTGCATAGAATATACGTTGAGAATTTGAAGAAGGGCATCAAATGAGCCAGTTGTAAGAAAAAGGCGTTTTATTTTCCTCATCCTTAAGTCTAAGGACCTGGAGTACCAATGAATAAAACCGATAGAAGAAGCGACTTCCAGCCAGTGCCCAGTGCAAGACCGAAAGTCGCTCATTATTTGGGGTTACAACTTTGAGAGAATCAAAGTGCAACTGAGGCTTAAGATAGGTCTAATCAATAGAAACTACTGACCATCATATCCCCACTTCATGTAGGCAGCACCCCAGGTGAAACCTGCTCCAAAGGCTGTAAGCACGATGTTATCACCCTTCTTGAGCTGCTTTTCGTAGTCCCAAAGCGCAAGGGGAAGAGTGGCAGCTGAGGTATTACCATAGCGTTGAATGTTAAGCATCACTTTGTCCATAGGGAGTTCCAAGCGGTTGGCCACAGCCTCGATGATGCGCACGTTGGCTTGGTGAGGGAGCACCCATGTGATGCTATCGCCATTCAAACCATTGCGTTCGGCAATGGTGGCACAAGCATCGCTCATGTTTGTCACAGCAAAGCGATAGACTGTACGTCCTTCTTGGTGCAACTTGTGCATCTTGTGGTCAATAGTGAAATAAGAGGGAGGACAAGCAGAGCCACCAGCGCGCATGCAGAGGAAAGGAAGTCCCTTACCATCAGCACGGAGATAGCTATCTTTCCAACCGAGATCCTCGGTCGTAGGCTCTACGAGCACAGCCGCAGCACCATCACCAAAGATTGGACTAGTGGCACGGTCGCTATAGTCTACGATAGACGACATTTTATCAGCACCAACAACGACAACTTTCTTGTAGCGTCCGCACTGCACCATTGAAGCAGCCATGTCCATAGCAAAAAGGAAACCGCAGCATGCAGCTTGAAGATCAACACAGAAGGCATTTTTCATGCCGACGCGTCCCACGACTATGCTCGATGTTGTAGGGAAAGGATAATCGGGCGTAGTGGTGGCTACGATCACGCAATCAATGTCTTGTGGATCGGTGCTGGTCTTTTCAAGGAGTTGCTTCACGGCCTTGCGCGCCATGTAGCTAGTGCCTAAACCTTCTTCGTTGAGAATGCGACGTTCTTTGATACCAATTCTGGTCATGATCCACTCATCGTTGGTGTCAACTATACGAGAGAGTTCGTCGTTGTTAAGGACATATTCGGGTACGTATCCGCCTACGCCCGTGATAACGGCATTGATTTTTTCCATTTGAGGGAAAGATATAAGTTGTTAGCCCAAACTTTGTCGTTGTGCTGAGGGAGAGCTAATGAAATAAGTCGCCGTAAATTGCAAGCGGCGGTGCGACATTGGTCAATCTTCCTGTTAGTGCACGATGCAGGGGTTGGACTTTGCCCCAGATAAAACAAGAATGCGGTTTCCGGCAGGCTAGACTAGCCACCGAAAACCGCAAAATGCGTGTAGATTACTCAGCAACCTCAGCCTTTACGATAGCAATCTTACCACGATAGTAGCCGCAAGAGGGGCAAACAGTGTGATAAAGATGGAAAGCACCGCAGTTGCTGCACTTTGCGAGCGTAGGAGCTACAGCTCCATCATGGGTGCGACGCTTGAGGGTACGAGTCTTCGATTGTCTTCTTTTAGGATGTGCCATTGTTGTATTGTATTTTTTGTATTATTGTTCGTAAGTTGATTATGGTTCTCTTTTACATCATGCTAGCCGTCATCTCAAGGGAGAATCCAACAGGTTGAATCAAGAGCTATAATGCACAAGAAAAAGAACAGCGAGGTTGCCAACTTCTCCGAATTAGGCTACGGAGTTTGCTGCTCGAATATCGCGTGCTATGGAATCAAGATGAGAAATCTGTACTATTGTCCTCGGAATCCTCCTCTGCGGAGAAGCGACTCATCATGTCAGCATTGCACTCACCTTCTGGATGCACTCGCTGGAGTGGCAAATTGAGAGCAATAGATTCAAAGATATCCCAAGCTGTGTCGTAGTGAGTCTGCGAGAAGGGAATGACAATCAAATCCGCATCTGCGTTATCATCATCATAGCCCACACGGAGTTCTTCTTCAAAAAAACAATGGGAATAGTGGTTGGATCAAGGCAACGATCACATGCCACTACCACTGTTCCTTCACCTTTATAGGTAAACAGATAGGTATCTCCAGCACCAAATCGTACGCGCATTTCGACCTTCACGTCTCCGCCAATGATTTCGCTTTGCTCTAAATCAGCGAAATACTCATTATCGAGGTGAAGTGTACGTGCAACAGCTTCGTGCTGAACGCTGCGCAGGGGGACTATGTATGCGTCTTTACTAGACATATCGAGTGCAAAGTTACGTCTTTTTTATGAAACGACTAAGTTTTTCCTTGCAAAAATGAGGTGACAAGGCCAAAAAAGCCTTGTCACCAGGTAGTTTATTGTTGTTTTCGTGATAAAACTCACTCATACCAACAGTTTACTTGTTCATTTTCATCAAGAATTCTTCATTAGAACGAGAATCTTCCAGACGTTTCTTCACGAAGTCCATAGCCTCAACACTACTCATATCACCGATAAACTTACGGATGATATACATGCGGTTGAGCGTGTTATCATCGAGCAAGAGGTCATCGCGACGTGTAGAACTTTGGATAAGATTGACAGCAGGGAAGATGCGCTTATTAGCCAGAGTACGATCAAGCTGCAACTCCATATTACCAGTACCCTTGAACTCTTCAAAAATCACTTCATCCATCTTCGAGCCTGTGTCTGTCAAAGCGGTTGCAATGATGGTGAGCGAACCACCGTTCTCGATGTTACGTGCAGCACCAAAGAAGCGTTTGGGCTTTTGGAGCGCATTGGCATCCACACCACCGGTGAGAATCTTCCCCGAAGTAGGAGCAACAGTATTAAATGCTCGCGCAAGACGTGTGATTGAATCTAAGAAAATAACGACATCATGACCACATTCTACCATGCGTTTTGCCTTCTCAAGCACCATTTGAGCAATACGCACGTGATGCGTGGCAGGTTCATCAAAAGTTGAAGCTATCACCTCGGCGTTCACCGTGCGCGCCATATCCGTCACTTCTTCTGGACGCTCATCAATCAGGAGCATCATGAGATAAGTTTCAGGATAATTAGCCGCAATGGCATTAGCGATTTGCTTCATCAAGATGGTCTTACCTGTCTTGGGTTGAGCCACTATGAGAGCACGTTGTCCCTTACCTATTGGAGAAAACAGATCAACGGTGCGACAAGCGAGCGGTGCGATGAGGCTGCGTGAGAGCTTAAACTGCTCGTCTGGGAAAAGAGGGTGAGGGTGTTCAAAAAGCTATGCGGTCACGCACTTGGCTTGGAGCCAATCCATTGATGCGATCCACACTGGTTAGCGTGAAATATTTCTCACCTTCCTTGGGTACTTTCACCTTTCCCTCGATCACATCCCCCATTTTTAGCGCATAATTGCGCACTTGATTTTGGGTTACAAAGATATCATCAGGAGAAGGCATGTAGTTATAATCCGACGAACGAAGGAACCCAGTACCCTGTGGTGTGAGTTCTAAAACTCCTGTTCCATCGATGACAACATCAAGCAGAGTAGGAGGTTGCACCACGGGGGCACTCTCCTCACGATTCAGCAACTGAGGATTGACCAATGCATCATCTTTAAACTTGCGGAATCGAGGCACCTGCTGTGGTTCAGACTCACTATAATAAGGTTGTTCTTGTAGTTCGGGAATAAAACTGAAATCAGTGCTATTGATAACTGGCACATCTTCCACAATCACAAAATCACTCTCTGGAGCTTTCTCCAACACAGGCAAATTAGCATACTGCGGTTGGCTGCGTTGTTGGAAATGCTGCGATAGAGTTGTCAAAGGATTGTGCAGCGCAGGGTGTTTCTCTTCACTCTTCTCAGTCTCCACTGTAGTTGATTCTGTGGCAGCAGCTTGCTGTCTCATTTGTGCTAAGATAAAGTCTGGAAGATCGTCGTTCTCAGTTTCGTTAACCACCGCACTATTAGTGGAGACACCAGAAAAAGAAGATGGAGACGTGCCGCCATCCACCGATGGTGCATTATCACGAGACCGTTCTGCACTTTCACTCAAGGCTGAATCTCCAGACATAGTCTCAGGAATATCTATTGCTGTCAGGGTTTTCATTGCAGGAGATTGATTTCCGAACATACCAGTAAGCCCAGAAGGCGTATCAAAAGTCAATGAAGTATTTGACAATTGAGCTTGACGCATCATCGTTTTTTGACGAAACATCATTTCTTCATAGGCACGTCGTTGTTCCACTTCAGCCTTTGTAGGGGCGTCCTCTCTTACGCTTAGGAGGCTCCTCCACATGATCAGCAGCAAGCAAAGCTTGCACAGCCTCAGCTTCAGTCTCACGCGCCTTAGCTGCTACCATTCTTTTAGCTGCACGTTCATCTCTCGCGCTATCAAAGCGTTCACTATTCCCTGTTTGAGTGGCAGAATACACGTGATCCTGTCCATAAGTAGTGATACGTCTACGTCTAGGCGCAGCTTCCACCCCATTGCTCACTTCATCAGCTTGAGCATCAATAATATCATACACCAGCTGTTCACGAATGCTACTGGTGTAGTTTGGCGTCTTCATCGCACTGGCCATCGCTTGAAGTTCTTCGATGCTCATTGCGAGAAGCTGTTCTTTCGTATATTTTTGGCATAGAGGGGAAATAAAAGTCTTTGTTCTAAAAATAGAGCCACCACCCCATCCACATCTCTGCGAATGAATGATTAATTGAATATAATAAATGAGATGGGATTAAAATTCTGCGAAATGCGAGAATCACAATATAGTTCAGTTGTCAACAAGCATTTTTTTCTCCACAGCAGAATCCACAATTCTACTGTTTAATAAAGTACTGCTAATGTGACTTTGAATAAAAACACATGGTTTTCAACTGCAAAAAGTATAACAATTCTCTTAATTATACGAATTAACTCCTCTCTTTTTTGTAAATTCGCTTCATAAAATTTTCCATTCATGGCCACTCCTTACTTAGATATACAGAATTTAACCAAGAGCATCGGTGATTTAATTCTCTTCGAAGATTTATCTTTCAGTGTTGCTGAGGGACAACACGTGGGACTCATTGCCAGAAATGGTGCAGGAAAATCCACCTTGCTGAGTCTCATTGCAGGAAAAGACACCGCAGACTCTGGAGATATTGTTTTTCAGAAAGGGCTGCGCATAGGCATGCTCGAACAGACTCCCGACTTTTCTCCTGAAATGCCCGTGAGACAAGCCGTAGCGAGTCGACTACGCGCTGAGTATGCCTCACTCCTCATTGCCGATGAAGGCCAGACGTTGCAGGCACACACTGATACTTTCGATGCAGATGAAGAATGGGCAGAAGTGCAACTTCGAGCCCAACAAATCCTCACCCAACTTAAAATCACCCAGCTCGATAAACCCATTGGCCTTCTTTCTGGTGGGCAACAAAAGAGAGTGGCCTTGGCTTCTGTGCTCATTGCCAATCCAGATTTGCTCATTCTCGATGAACCCACTAACCATCTCGACCTCAGGAAATGATTGAGTGGCTCGAAAAATATCTTCAACGCAACACAAAAGCTCTGCTACTCGTCACCCACGATCGCTACTTTCTAGATCGCGTGTGCCAGTCTATCGTAGAGATCGATCACCAAACGGCTTATAGCTACAAAGGAAATTATGCCTACTATTTAGAGAAGCGCGATGAGCGCATAGCTGCTACGAATGCAAATATAGACCGTGCGCGCAATCTATATCGCAAAGAGCTCGACTGGATGCGCCGCCAACCACAAGCACGCGGTCACAAAAGTCGCTCACGCAAAGAGGCTTTTTACGAACTGGAACAACAGGCTAAACGCCGTACAGAAGAGCGAGCAGCGCGCCTCAATGTCAAAGCTGGATACATCGGGTCTAAAATTTTTGAAGCCGAATATGTGTCAAAGACATTTGAAGATGGCGTAGTAATCCTCAAAGATTTCTATTACAATTTCTCACGCTTTGAGAAGATGGGCATCGTTGGCAACAATGGTACAGGCAAAAGTACCTTTATCAAGATGCTCCTCGGACAAGTGCCACCCTCAAGTGGTCGTTTTGTAGTCGGCGAAACAGTAAAATTCGGTTATTTCTCTCAAAATGGTCTTCTCCTTGACACGCAGATGAAAGTCATTGATGTGGTGCGTAATGTGGCCGAAACAGTGGACCTCGGTGGCGGTCGTCACCTCACTGCCATGCAGTTTCTCACCCACTTCTCTTCCCCCAGCGCGCCAACAAGACTACGTCTACAAACTTTCGGGCGGAGAACGTCGTCGACTCCAGTTGTGCCTTGTGCTCATGCAAGCTCCCAATTTCCTCATCCTCGACGAACCGACCAATGACCCTCGACATTGCCACCCTACAATTGCTCGAAGAATACTTAGCCGACTTTCGTGGATGTGTCATTGTTGTCAGCCACGATCGTTATTTTATGGACAAGGTCGTCGATCACCTTCTCGTGTTCAAAGGCGATGGTGTAGTGGACGATTTCCTGGCAACTACTCTCAGTATCGTGAGTATCTCCAAATAAAAGAGAAGGAGGAGGTGCGCGAACGCAAAGAGCAACGCCCCAACACCACAGATGCTCGCAAACCCATCCACGAAGGAAGTGATCGTCGCCGAAAACTGACCTTCAAAGAACGTCGTGAGTTTGAACAACTCGAAACAGAAATCGAACAACTCGAAACAGAAAAACAGAAATCCATGGCACCCTCTCTTCAGGTTCGGCCTCTGTCGAAGAGATCACCCAACTTTCCAAACGTCTTCCCCTACTGGAAGAAGAGTTAGAAGAGAAATCCATGCGCTGGCTCGAACTATCGGAGTTTGCTTAACAATGAAACTACCATTTTCTTAGTTCTTCACTCCTCCCCCTATCATCTCATAGCTATTGTATAACGTCTACTTTCACACTTCCACACATTGAAACCTCTAGCCGAACGCCTACGTCCCACTACCCTCTCCAACTACATTGGCCAAAGTCATTTGGTCGGTGAAGGGGCTGTGCTACGTCGCATGATTGAAAGTGGGCGCATTTCATCTTTTATTCTTTGGGGGCCTCCTGGGGTTGGTAAAACTACCTTGGCAAAAATCGTGGCTTCTACCCTCGATGCGCCTTTCTACACGCTCAGTGCTGTGACAAGTGGCGTAAAAAGAAGTGCGTGAAGTCATCAGCCAAGCCAAAAAAATCAACAATTCTTTGGGTCGGTCAATCCCATCTTATTTATAGATGAAATTCATCGTTTTCTCAAAATCTCAACAAGACTCTCTTCTCGCAGCAGTCGAAACTGGGAAATCACGCTCATAGGTGCGACGACCGAAAACCCATCGTTCGAGGTGATACGCCCTCTTCTCTCACGTTGTCAGGTGTATGTGCTACAACCCCTCAATGAGACGGAACTACTCCAACTTGTCGATCATGCCATTCATCAAGACATCCTCCTTCGCGAACGCAAGTTTGAAGTTAATGAGACCGAGGCACTTGTACGATTTAGCGGTGGAGATGCAAGAAAACTCCTCAATATCCTTGAGTTGCTTGTTAATGCTACAACAGAAGATGCCACGATCCTCGTCGACAATGCCACTGTCACCAATCGTCTTCAGGAAAACCCAATGGCCTATGATAAAGAAGGGGAGATGCACTATGACATCATCTCCGCTTTCATCAAGAGCATCCGAGGAAGTGACCCCGATGCAGCTATCTATTGGTTAGCACGTATGATAGCTGGCGGAGAAGACCCTAAATTTATAGCCCGTCGTTTGGTGATTAGTGCCAGCGAAGACATCGGACTAGCCAATCCCAATGCCCTGCTCATTGCCAATGCAGCCTTTGATGCAGTCAATAAAATAGGATGGCCAGAAGGGCGCATTCCCTTAGCTGAGGCCACCATACTTGGCCACCTCTCCCAAATCCAATTCGGCATACAACGCCATCAACGCTGCATTGGCCTTTGTCGAAGAATCCGGCAACGTCCCTGTTCCTCTCCATTTGCGCAACGCTCCAACTTCGCTCATGAAGTCGCTCAATTACGGAACTGACTATCTCTATCCTCACGACTTTCCTCAACATTTCACTCCACAGTCCTACATGCCTGAGACCATCCAAGGCAACCAATTTTGGCATCCTGCCGACAATGCCGCAGAAGATCGTCATAAGTCTTGGCTTTTCTCAATTGTGGAACCGACAAGAATAATCCTATCCTGTTTTCTCAAAACTATGGTGGGTCTCCCTCTAATGTTTAACCTATAAAGGCGCAGTGCGCTATCCCGCATTATGAGAATTGTACAAATGCTCCAGTTGGAACAAAACCCAGACCTTATCCGTCAATATCGCTACTTCCATTCCCGCGAAGGCATCTGGCCAGAAATCCTACAAGGCATCAAAGACAGTGGCATTCTCGAGATGGAAATCTACCTTTTAGACCACTATCTCTGCATGATTGTAGACTTGCCTGAAGACCTATCTTGGCAAGAAGCCATGGACCGCATGGCCAAAGCACCACGTCAAGCTGAATGGGAAAACTTTGTATCTCAATTCCAACGTGCAGCTGCCGATGCTCGCAGCGACGAGAAATGGCAACGTATGGAACGAATTTTTCATCTGTACTCCGATTAAGCCCTTTCGTCACGCCAACACCTTATTCAACTTTATGAGAGAGACTAACATCTTTTCTCAGACCACATCACAAACTTTGGTGCTGACACTACTAAGAATTACACAGTAGTGTCAGCACCAAAACCATTTATGCACGATTTTAAACCTTTATCTTGAAGCGACCATCATTTGTTCTATCAGGGTCATCACACCCTTCGTATCGTTAGCATCGAACCAACGTACCGAGGTGTCTTTGTTGAGCCACGTCATTTTGCTTTTTGGCAAACACACGCGTATTCTTTTCGCATACGATCGAGAGCCATGTCCAACTCCCAGTCTCCATCAAAATAGCGAAATATTTCCTTGTAGCCCACCGTATTTAGCGCGTTTAGTTCACGAAAAGGCAGCACCCGCTCAGCTTCTGCCAAGAAACCCTCCGCCACCATCATCGACACCCGATCATTGATGCGAGAGAAAAGTTCCTCTCTAGGACGTTGCAAAACCGATTTTCACGACGTCAAAGGTCGTTTTTTTAGCTTCACCTGTGAGCAACTCGCTCACACGCTGTCCACTCATAGATAATTTCTAGAGCATGCACCACACGCTTTGCATTTTGCACATCTACGCGCGCAAAATAGGCTGGATCACGCTCTTCAAGTTCTTGAAGCAGTGCAGACAAGCCTTCACTTTCCAAGCGTGCATAGAGAGTTGTACGTACCGCTTCGGAAATAGTAGGCAAAAGGATCGATGCCGCGACAAAGGGCATCGACATACATCATGCTTCCTCCACTCACCACGAGGGTGTCATGGTCAGCAAAATGATACTCACAAACTTTCAAGGCCTCTTCTTCAAAACGCGCTGCACTATAATAATCAGTGAGTGCAAGGTTTCCCACGAAATAATGCTGCACACGAGCCAATTGCTCTGCAGTAGGAGCAGCAGTGCCGATGGGCAAATCGGCAAACATCTGACGCGAATCGGCACTTATGATGGGACAATGCAAGAACTCAGCCATTTGCAGGCTGAGTTCTGTTTTTCCTACGGCCGTAGGGGCCAGTGAGAACAAAGAGTTTAGGACGAGAACATTCCATTTAAAACGAAGGACTGTCAGAGATTTCAAAACCTTCCAAGTCAATTTCATCAGAATTGAAGGAGTCTATGCCGAAATCATCAAAGGATTCACTTGAGCCTCAAAATCATTGCTCACGGAGAAGTCCATTTCCGCAATCTGCTGTGGAGCTTTGCCCACAGACTTGATTACTTCAGGCTCATCACTACCAGGCAATTCATCACGCAAACAAAGAGAGAACACGCGATCGTTGAAAGGATCAAACACATATTCTAAATTGCGAATGCCCTTGTCCAAAAAGTCAGAGAGCAAAGTGTCAGCCATGGTGTAGAGATCCACGTCTTCTGAAGAAGATTCGTGCATGTCCTCGCGTGTCACCTGTTCGCCACGCTCCCATTCCTCATTGCAGATGTAGAAGGAAGTCATTTGGTCGTCAGGATAGTTGCAGGATTCCAGCAAGACATTGCTGAGTTCTAAGAAAGAAGCGTCCTCATCGATGAGGATGTCACGACGAAAATCATCTACTTCGTCGCAAACCACTCTAATAAGATATTGCATATAGCAGAGCGTTCGTGAGATTATTTACCAATGAAACCACGCTTTGAGTTCACCAAGAAGTCTAGGAGATAGTCCACTTCTTTGCACTTAGGCACTGTGGTACGGATTTCTTCAATACGTTCGTTGAAGAGCTTTGAGTTTTGATAGAGAATCAAGAAGGCCGAATGTAACGCATTGATTACATCCAAGGGGAAATTACGACGCTTCAACCCCCACCATGTTCAAGCCACAATAAGCCACTGGTTCGCGAGCTGCAATACAGAAGGGAGGCACGTCTTGCGCAGTGCGTGTGCCGCCGCTCACCATAACATACGACCCAATGTGGCAGAACTGATGCACCAGCACATTGGCGGAGAGAATCGCAAAGTCGTCGATGACTACCTCACCAGCTATTTTGGTAGAATTACCTAAGATGCAACCATTGCCGACGATGCAGTCATGTCCCAAGTGCATCCCTTCCATGAGAAGGTTATTGCTACCCAATACAGTCTTTCCTTTGGCAGCCGTACCGCGGTTGATGGTCACATTCTCACGAATCGTGTTGTTATCGCCGATCTCTGCAGTGGTTTCTTCTCCACGAAATTTTAAATCTTGGGGCACAGCTCCAATCACCGCACCAGGGAAGAAGGTGTTGCCACTGCCAATGCGTGAACCACTCAAGAGGGTCACAGAGTTCATGAGCTTATTATTGTCGCCCAACACCACATTAGCATCGATGTAGCAGAAAGGACCAATCTCACAATTCTCACCGATTTTCGCTTCGGGATGAATAAAAGCAAGAGGAGAAATCATAACTTGTATGTGTTAAGCAAAGAGATGTTTGAATTTAGCGCGCACCATGCGTGCAAACTTATTGTTAGCATCATGACCTGGACGGATGGCGATAATACGTCCCTTGAGAGGACGTCCTATGAGTGCCATGTCTCCTATGATGTCGAGAAGCTTGTGACGGGCAGGTTCGTTCGACCACTGGGCTGGACGTTCTTGCAAATAGCCCAATTGGTTGGCATCGCGATGTTCTACACCGAGCGTATCGGCCAATTTATCCAGACGCTCTTGCGATACCAAACGCTCATAAATCACCAAAGCATTGCTCAAATCACCACCTTTGATGAGCCCCATTTGCAAGAGAGCTTCAATCTCACGCACAAAAACAAACGTGCGAGCAGAAGCGATTTCCTCAGCAAAATCTGACATGTGCTCCAAAGTTGCACTTTGACGTTGCACAAACTGGCTATCGGGAAACTCTATGGTTGAATCTATCGCAAAGCGGTCTGCTGGTTGTACACGCAAGCAAGAACCTGAAATCTCATCATAATACTCAAAAGGCTCGGTAATCTCAATGTAGCGGCGAGGAGCGTCTTGTTCTTCAAGTCCCACTTTGAGTATCTGCTCTACATACAAGATGGAACTACCATCAAGAATGGGAAACTCTGGCCCATTGATTTGGATGAGACAGTTGTCCACTCCAGTGCCACGAGCGCAGCCATGGCATGCTCAATAGTAGAAACACGACATTCTGGCGTACCCACTACGGTGCCACGAGAAGTGTCTATCACATTTTCGGCCAACGGGATAATGTAGGGCTGGCCTTCGAGGTCTACTCGTTGAATTTTATATCCATGATCTGCTGGAGCAGGTAGGAAAGTAATCGAGAGCTGAAGCCCTGTGTGAAGTCCTTTTCCTTGTAGGGAGAAGGAAGCTTTTAAGGGTATGTTGCATAGGAATTTAAATCTATTAAAGTGGAAAGTGGACAACAAACATGCGATGCTATCACCAATATCCTAAGGGAGGTGTTGGAGATTTCTGAGAACTGGACTAATACGAAAACGAGAAGCCCAATGTCGATGAATGTCTACGAAACACTAAATGTTCAGCATCCATGCTTTCTAAAAGCAACGGCGAAGACAAGGCTTTTATTGTCCCAACTTAGTTTTTAAGTTCGTCAAGCTCCTTGCGCAAGGCAAGCATTTCCTTGCGTATATCGGGCAATTGCTTGAATACGGCACTGGAGAGAGCAAACTTTTTTGCATTGATGGCGGGTGTACCCATGACGGGAGCACCATCAGTGCGGGCAGTGTGGATGCCAGCTTGTGCACCAGCCTGCATGCCATCGGGCAGATGGAGGTGACCAGCCACGCCCACTTGTCCACCAAACATGCTCCAAGCTCCTACTTTCGTGCTGCCTGCCACGCCCACTTGTGCTGACATTACGGTGTGTGCTCCTACTTCTACATTGTGCGCTATCTGCACAAGATTATCGAGCTTTACGCCTTGACGCACGATGGTCGTACCCATGGTGGAACGATCTACACAAGCATTTGCACCTATTTCCACACGATCTTCGAGAGTAACAATACCGATTTGTGGAATCTTTTCATAACCTTCTTCTGAAGGTGCAAAACCAAATCCATCGGCACCAATGACACAACCACTGTGCAAGATAACTTCATGGCCAATCTTACAACCATGATAGATGCTCACATGAGGATAAAGCAAGCAATTGTCGCCAACAGACGCTCCTTCTTCAATCACCACATGGCTGTAAATTTGCGTACCATCGCCTACAGTCACATGATCACCAATCACTGCAAAAGGCCCTACATAGACATCTTCGCCTAGTGTAGCCGTTTCGCTAACAAAAGCTAAGGGGTGCACCCCACTACGCTTTTGGGTCATACTCTCATAAAGTGCCAACAACCGTGCGATAGACTCATAAGCATTGTCTACGCGGATGAGCGTGGCAGACACAGGCTTTTCGAGCTGGAGGTCTTTATTTACCAGGACGATGCTCGATTGTGTCTCGTAAAGATGGTGAGTATATTTGGGATTTGCCAGAAACGAGAGTGCACCATCCTCGCCTTCTTCAATTTTGGCAAAGGTTTTGGCCACAGCTTCTGGGTTACCCTCGATGATTCCTTCTAAATAGGTTGCTATTTGTTGTGCGGAAAATTCCATTATATCGTACTTGTTTAGCTGCAAATATAAGATTTCTTGTGTAAACAGAGAAATATATCTGCACTTTCTTTGCCTTGGAGCAAAGGAAAAACGCCTTTTCTGGGTCATACTCCGCTATATCAGACTTAGCAAAGGATTATCTCACCCAGATAAAGGTAGAAATAAAAAAACTTCTTCTTTATATAGCTTTAGACTTCTACTCCCTACACATCATGTTCCTTGTCATGTATGAGTCATCATGTGCTGGACCTATTTGGATAATTGCATGTATTCAGTCACGGAAGGGCGACATCATTAGCAGAAGTTTTCAATTCATTCCTACTAAAGTATTAATTTCAAAAAGGCAAAAATTACATGAGTTTTTCTTCCATCTAGAAGAGTCCAAATGGTCTTCTAGTCTCAGAAGATGGGTATGTAGCTTTTATTCTGCTATACTTCATTTGTTGTAGAGTAAAAATTAAGCCACTTTTTGGCCTATCAGATAGGATGGATTAGACGTAAAATGCCCTAGTTATTCGTTCAAAGTCTCCTATGTAAAATATAATCTCTAGGAGATTTTCAGAATGTTCTCGGAGAGATGTGTACTCAACTAAAAGAGAAGCGATAATCCTCCCCTACGACCAACAAAAAAATAATGGGATGAGCGATGCGCAAACATCCATCAACTAACTTGCATAGACAATGCCACGTTAAAAGGACATGGTAAAAAGTGTAAAGTTTTTCTTTACCTTCTTTTCTCTTTGTCAGAAAATATGAAGTTCAACTCGTATTCCTGTAATACGAGCTAACGAAACTAGATTCAATGTGACAAGGAATAGTATAACAGAAACGCGCTCAATCCTTGCGGACTGAGCGCGTTTTTACGCTAGAAATATTGAGGCATCTGAATAATCATGACTCTAAAATGCCCTAAATTCTGCTTAGTTACGTGCCTTTGGAGCTGGAAGATACCAGTTGCCACTTACGAAACGATCGTAGAAGTTTCCGGTCTTTGTGGGTTGCTCATAAGGTTTGAGATCAAGATCGCGACGAGAAATCAACCATGCCATCCATGAGTTGGGTACTTTTTCATCACCAGCCTTGTTGCGGTGACGTTGGATGCGCATGAGATCGAAGTAACGGTGACCTTCAAAAGCATTGTCGAGTGCCATTTCATCAGCAATAAGTGTTTCTACTGCTGCGATTTCAGCCTGAGTAGGCTCATAAGGTGTGAGCTTACCCGTCACATAAACGTGATCATACTCGTCGCCTGATTCAGTGGCTTCCTTCTCAACACGTGTCTTGGTATCATCAAACTCAAGTTTGGGAGTTTCCAAGAGCTCTGGTTTCTCCAGGACCACACCCTGACGTGCAGCTTCGTCAACAATACGTTGGGCAACGACGTTCTTGTAGACCCAAATAGTATCAGCATCAGTGAAGAAACCACATCCTGCGGAATGTATACCTACATTAGTCTTATTGGTGAAGGTACTGAAATCAAGGTATTCCTTTTCACCTGAACGAATAATGGTGCTTTCACCAATGCTATTAGGCCCATTTATCTGACGAATAATCCATGGACGAGTCAAGGATATAATTCTGGAGATGTCCTTCTTGGTGTCGTCTGTATAGACTGTATCGACGAATGTACGCTCTACCAAACGTGGGTTGTTTTCAGGACTCAAGCCTGAGCGGAGCACATCAAATGCCATACGTGGGTATCCAGCGCGATTGATGGCTTCGGCATACTTAAGATAGATACGACGAAGTGTGTAAACTGGAATACCATAGGAGAACTGAGGTCTGGAGGTAGCATAGGCTCCATTAGGAGAGTTAGAAGGCATGTTGAACTTTTGGATAAAGCGCAACTGACCTGCTTCAGTCATGTAGATGGGAGCACTCTGATTGCCTCGGATATCTCCTAATGCGGGATATTTCACATCCTTAACACGACGACTGTTGTCATCAAATTCATTATAGACAAATACTTGACTCTCATTCAGCTTGAGGTAAGAATTAGAGGGTTGTACTTGACGATTGCGATAGTTGACAGATAATGATACCTCTCCCTGTGAGCTGGTTTCTTCCTTCTTTTTGCCATCACTTCCCGTAGATTCTTTAGTATCGCGGCTGGTAGTTGAGCTAGCATCGAATCCATAAATCTGAGGAATGCGAGAAAGCACCTTACCGAAGAAGCTGTTGGCCGCTGAAGGGATAGAAGTAAACACCCGTCCTTGCGAAATAATGTTCTTATTTTCATAAAGGGAATACCAACCAGAAGTGGCATCAAAAGGTCAGAACGATCACCGTCACGACGATAAGCTCTAGCATATGCAGAGACTGCTAATCTAGTATTACGGTCAAGGTAGCGATGGAAATGGGTAGCTGCTTTCTCGTAGTCAGACTTGTCGGCACCACGGAGCAAATAGAGATCGCCATATACAAGATCGCCATTGAAGACTGTGAGTGCTTGTGCAAAGTCTCCAGCACCAGTTTTGAAGTTAGGATAGTTGATATAACCTAATCCATTGCTGTAGGCATAGGCTTGCTTTAAGCCGCCATGTTGTTCCAAAAGGTTGAGGAGGTTGTCGGGAGTGGCAAATCCAAGAGGAGGATTTTGTTCCCAACCAGTAGAAGCTGAGCTAACGGGCGCAGTGATAAAAGGAACGCTGCCGTATTGCTGTACTAGTTGGAGATAAGTCCACGCACGCACAAGCTGAACTTGAGCCAACTCACGGCGCATGTAGTAGTTATTATTTCTCAGTGCCATAGAGTCCACCTTGTCAAGGTAGAAGTTGCACTGGTTGATCACCTTGTAGTAGGCAGCGCGGTTCAACAATTCGCTGCTTCCATCAGAATGGTCGCGGAAATTGATGATGTTGTTGATGGAGTCATTGGTATACTCCGTTGCACTGACTAGGTCGCCTCGCAATTCTCCAAGCAAGACGTTTTTGCTCTACCACGCCTTGAAGATTGCGCAGAATGCCGAAATAGAAATTGACAGTGTCTCGACCAGAGAAGTTCTCTGCATAACGGTCAATATCGGGAGTGAGCATATCTTCACACGAAGTGGTGAGTGCACCAAAGCCTACGAGGGCGAGAATCAGCGAAAGAATTGATTTCTTCATGATGGTGAAGTGTTGAATCTAATGTGATGTATGGGGATGGGAGTAACGAAAGTGGAGGCGGCAAGCCCATCTTATGGGATGGAACTTGCCATTTCCTTTATACTTTCCTCGAACAAGCTTAGAGGTTGATGGTCAAAACCGAGATTGAAACTACGATTTTTGCATCAGCATGCCTGTATCAATACCTTGATAAAGGACTCCGTTGCCTGCGGTTACTTCTGGATCGCTGCCGAGATACTTCGTGAGGGTTACAACATTGTTGGCTTCACCCCATACGGAGAATCCTTGCAACCAAGAAAGGCTTACAGGAAGCTCATAAGTGAGACGAACTCGCTTGAGCTTGAGGTAAGAACCATCCTCGATCCAACGATCAGAGAAACGCTCATTGTTTACCCAGTTGAGTGACTCAGGACTCATGGTGCGTGGCTGATTGGTCTTTTGACCTTCTGCACGCCAACGATTGACTACAGCAGTGGTTTGATTCCAAATGTTGTTGGCACTTTCAAGCTGCATGCGTTGATAGTTGTAAAATGTCATTGCCCAAAGAGTACTTGAAGTTGACATCGAGAGTGAAACGCTTGTAGTTGAGAGTGGTGAAGATGTTACCATAGAGGTCGGGATTGGGATCACCGATTTTTACGCGGTCAGCTTCATTGATCCAACCATCGCCATTTTGATCGACAAAGTGAACATCGCCTGCCTTGAAATCGCGTGAAGGCTGTGAAGAAAGGCCCGTGGGATATTTCAAACCTGCAGCTTTAGCTTCGGCAGTGGTAGAGAAAACACCTGCGGTCTTGTAGCCATAGAAAACGCCTGCGGCTTCGCCCACTGCAGTAAGGATGTTGTCCTTGCCATAAATAGAACTAGTGTAACCATTCAACACGGTTTCGCTAGAAGCTATCTTCTGAGCATTCTTGTCTAACCGGTAAGTGCGGATTACGTTGTTCTCAGTGAGTGGGAGTTTCGTGATTTCGTTCTTATAGTGTGCTACGCTGAATCCGAGATTCCACTTGAAGTCTTTGGTGTTGATCAAGACTGCATTGACATTGACACTAGCCCCTGTGTTGCGAAGTTCGCCTTCATTGGTCCACTGGCGTGAGAGACCTGTGATGTCACTCACGGTGCGACGAGTGAGCAGGTCGGTCGTGATAGAACGATATACGTCTACACCAAGTGCCAAACGGTTGCGGAACATATTGAGCTGCACACCTGCATTGAGACGATGCGTAGTTTCCCACTGAATCTTGGGGTTGGCGATGTTAGCGAGTTCCAATGCTGTGGCACGGTCCAAGAACTTGATGTTCTGGAAATAGGTACGGGTGGCATAGTAATCGAGATCGTCATTACCGCTCATCTCATAACCTGCAGTGAGTCGAGCATAGTCAATGAAAGATACATTGAACCACTTTTCGTTGCTCATCACCCATCCAGCTTGCAAAGAGGGGAAGAGACCCCATTTTACGCCAGCAACCTTGATGCCACCTTCAGCTTCCTTACCAAATCGTGAGGAACTTTCTGCAGAAGCAATGAATTTGACGAAGTAGCGATTGAGGAAGTTGTAGTCTACATTGGCATAGTAAGCCAAGTTAACCCAACGGTCATTGACACCACCATTACCAAGATAGTCTAGACGATAGCTAATGTTAGGTGTCTTGTCATTACCATTGTTGTAACCTTCTGAAAAGCTATCGGAATATCCGTAAGATGCCATGCGGAATCCTCCAAAGACATCCCATTGATGCTGACCGTAGTTTTTGGTCCATTCGATGCGGAAATCATTGTTGATGGTGGTTTCCTTACCAAACTGTGTGGCGATGACATTTTGCACCATGCCAAGACCTTCTACATACTTCTTAGGAGTTCCGCTAGCTGGCATGAAATACTTTTCATTGCTACGGATAAGAGAATAGGCAAAGCGGTTGGTGATTGAGAGGTTCTTGTTAATTTGATACTTAGGAGCTACGTTAAGCAAGAATTGTGTTTGCTCTTGATAGTTCTTATTCTCTCCTTCACCATTGTCAAGCACCCAATAGGGATGCGCCAAACCTTCAAACCCAAAACGAGAAGCGAAGAGGAAGGGGTTGTTAGCTGCAGTGTAGTCTTGACCTGTATATACACGATTATTGTGCACAAAGCCCAATTGATTATTTCCTAAATAACGGAGGAAGTAAGCATAAGGGTCTACAAATGGGGACTGAATGAGTCCCAACACATTGGGAGAAGAGATATTCTTACGCGCATAACTGGAAGCCCATCCGTTGTCACGGAGATTGTAGGCATTTCGCACGTAGGTCATGTCTAAAGCTGTGGTAAAACCGTCAAAAAGATTGATGTCAGTGTTGAAACGGATGTTCAAACGATTGAAGTCATTCTTCTTTGCAGTAGCTTCACTTTGGCTATAACCTAAAGACAAGTTATACATAGCGACTTCGTCACCACCCTGTACATTCACACGATAGTTCTGACTGAAGGCATTGCGATAGAGAGGTTTCTGCCAATTGGTCTCATTGTGATAGAGATCGTAGAACAAGCTCTTCTTGTCTTCGTTGAGGAAAGGAACGGACAAATCGGAAGCACGGAAGCGAGCGTCGGGAGTAGTACCCAAGAACTCGGCAAGATAACTACGATATTGCTTGGAGTTCATCACCGAAAGGGGGTTGGGCATCTGCTCAAAACCTCCAAAAGCACGGATGTTGATGCGAGTGGCCATAGAATGACCACGCTTGGTGGTGATACGGATGACACCATTGGCTCCTTCAGCTCCGTAGAGTGCTGTACCGTTTTGCAACACTTCTACACTTTCAATGTCTTCTGTGTCTAAAAGATTGAGGACATTGTTATAGAAACCTTGGTGAAGAGTGGTGCGACTATATTGCATATCCCACACTACTCCATCGACTACCACCAAAGGTTGTGCACTTGCATTGAGGGAATTGAGACCATTGATGAACATAGCTGCACCTTGTGCGGGCATTCCGCCACGATTGATGGTGCGAACTGCGCCATGGAGACGTTGTTCGATGTCATTTTCAATGGTGATGGAGCTAGACTCATTGATTCGCTCTACACGATTCTGGAGAATGTTTGTCCCATTAGAGTAGAGCGATGGGAGTTGATTGCTATAAAGATAGACGTTGCGAAGATTCTCTCCACGAAGTGCTACCTGCACTCCATTGTATCCATCGGTCGATACATAGAGGGCCGTGATATATTCAGGTACACGGAGTGTGTATTCACCATTTTCGTCAGTGAGTGCACTGTAGTAGCGATTGTTGAGTGCTTGCACGCGCACACCACTCAAAGGTTGATTGGTGGCAGCATCGTAGACCACACCTTTCACTTCCTTCTTTTGAGCGGCAGGCTGGTGAACTGCTTTCTTATCGGCCATCCGTGTGTTATCGCTTACTTCCGCAGCTTGTGCATTGAGCACGCAAGCTCCTGAAAGTACGAAGAGACTGACGCCACAACGTAGGGCTGTTTGCATCATATTATTGCGATGATCAATATTCATATTCTTCGATGATTATAGTTTAGATGGCTTAATTGCCACGATAAGGCTTGAGAACTAGAGCTACGATGTTGAGTGCGCTGCAACGGATTTTCTTGTCACTTCTTCTCTTCTTAGGCATGGTGATCACCAAACGAGGGAATGAGTCGATGCCACTAGGCAATCCTCTATAGCATTTGGGGAATTCGATGTACTTACCAAGCTTAATGGTGTTGACCTTGCTCTGGTCGAACTGGGGATTACCCTTCGCATCTTTTTCTTCTTGGTCGATGGTGATGGTTTTTGTAGCCTTTCCATCTTCGTCAGTAAACTCGATTTCCTTACCTTCGTCGTCTAAGACTTTGGCAGAAAAAACAACGCGCTCATCATCTACATCACCGAAGTTGAGGTCGGTCTTAGAAGGCACCATAACAAGTTCTACTTCGTAACGCGTAGAGAATACTTGTGGCAAGCGGAGGTTAACTACCATCTCAGACTGGATGTTGTCGATTTGGAAGCGAACATAAGTGTTGGTTGCGATGTCGCCTTTGACACCAGTCATGACAACATTGCCATCAGCATCCTTAATCACATTACCAGCTTCATCAGTTTTAGCACGATACTCGTTATAGTTAGACTCGTTGAGTGTAATGAATGTTCCCTTACCAGAAGCAGAACGAACATTGTTGGTATTGAGAATCACAAAGAATCCAGAACGTCCCATGAGATACTCCACCTTTTGTACCCAAGCATAAGCCGGATCCAAATCATACTTCGTCAAACGATAGATGTAACCATTAGAAGCACGATAAGGAGTGATACCAGCTAACACAGGATTCTGTGCGCTGTTAGTACCTTTGCCATCTGCTGCTGAATTATAGAACACGACACCAGATGTAGCAACCAAAGAGTCTGCATGATTGACATAGTTGTTGAGCTGAGCAGAGTCTTTGCCATCGATGTTGCGCATATAATAAGGCGCAAAGAACATATTGACTGCGATGTTCTGTTCTGTGACATGCTGTTGCAAGGAGTCTGCAAGTGTCATCTTAGGATCGGCCTTGGTAGGTGCATCAAGTCTGAACTGATCCTTGAGGGTTTTACGGTTGAAGTCAGCACCGTTCCATTCATAAGAGTAGCGTTGACCATACTTCAAAATACGACCAATCTTTTCTTTGGCTTGGAGCCATGCTTCATTCGTTGGGATGAGGGCTACATAAGTAGAGTCTTCATTACGAATGCTGGCTCTTGCAAAACTAAGAATCTCGTTGCGACGACTCACAATAGTATCCACATAAACCATCTGTCCTTTCTCATTCAAGGCACCAGGAGTGGAACGATTCCAGAGTGTGTCGATTTCAGTGCGAGATGCAATCAAGTTGTTAACACTAGAGAACTGTGGATAGTAACCGAGATAGTCGTAGATATTGTAGGCGAAGGGGGCAACACCATTCAAAAGATGTAAGCTACCATTGCTGGCTACTTGGGTGCTACCTTGAACAGGAACGCTGCTAAACTTGTCACCTGAGTAGATGGCATTCTTTTGGTTCATCATCTTGATTTCCTGTTTGCCGGTATAACCTTCGTGGTTAAAGCGAGCAATGTGGTTACCTACAAGCTGTGACCAAACATAGTATGAGATGTCAAGTGCTTTAGTGCGACCTTCGGGAGTGCCGAGAGCGGCATACTTAGCAGCTGCATCGAGAGTATCGTTCCAAGTCTTTGCATTGAAAGAACCATTAACGGGAGCCCACATGGTGAAGCTCTGAGACTGATTCAATAACTCTGCTGCTGTGATAGTAGACTTGTGATCATTCTCATTGCTCAAGACCTTGGTACGCTTTAAGATTCCAGCAAAGTCTGACAAATTGGGATTGCTCTCAATGGTTTCCCAAAGGGTCTTATCAGAACCTATGGTATTTTTTTGATATCAAAATGGTCGTCTGTGCAGGCACTTATGGCAAGCATGGCCATGGTGGCTAGTGCACCGCGAGATACCCATTGACTTATTCTATTCTTCATTGTGATAGGAAAGCTGAAGGTGAGAAAATATACAACCTTTCTCTTGCTGCTGGCAGAAGCCTAAAGGCTTGCCAGCAACAGAGAAAAGGAAAGCTTTTACCACTGATCTTCGGGCTCTAACGTGCCGCTAAAGACAGAGTTGGGAACTAATTCAAAATAATCAGAGAAGAACTGGCTATCAGTTTGGTTCAAAAGCAGACTTGAAGCGGAGATAGTAGCTCTTACCTGGCTCCATGTGTTGCACTGTAATGATGCGGCGAAGGATGTCTCCAGAACCAAAATTTCGAAGGTCAGTATCACCCTTACCGTCATTGACAGTGAATGAACGAGGAGCTTTCATCCAGCCGTGGTTACGCATGTTCTTATCGTTTTTCAGCATTGAGGCTTTTCATCCTTTGAATCTGCTACCCAACCAATGTTATCGTTGCCTTTACCAGCTTGACGCATGTCAACGGGCAAGCCAGCGGGACGCAAGTCATTGGGGCTATTGCCGAAATAAACTTGACACATACCGCGGAGACTGTTATTAGAAAGTCCCATACGGATTTCATAAGTTCCAGCAGCTGGTACGGGAGGTAACTTCAACACGAAGTCGTACAAACCAAGTACCATCAATTCATCACCTTGATAGTCGCGCCAGCCACCACCACCAACCGCAGAGGAGTGAAGATAAAGGAGGCGTGTGCCTTCACTTGCATTGAGAATGTTGTTGAAAAATCCTCTGGGGAAGTAAGTGTATTTGCGATTGCTACGGCAACCGTAGGATAACAATTCGGGAAGAATGGTAGTGATGTCGAAACGGATGCGCTCTCCGCCTAAAAGCAGCACGAGCAGTTTGGTCGAGCATCAAGATTTTACCAATGGGGAAATAGTATCCATTCAACGCATTATTGTCAACGGCTTTTACCATTTACTTGGTTTTCAGCAGACACCTCAATACCCTCTGCCACTACTTTTGTCATTTTAGTGTAATCATTAGGATCGTAAGTTGCTACACGATTCAAATGAATTTTGTGGTCAGTTGCAGTTTGAGTAATCTTCATCAACTCTGGGTTCTCACCCACAGTGGTGAAATAGTCAAATATATCAATGGAGTATTTATTCTGCTGTGGGTTATAAGCATCACCATACTTGTAGCCCCATTCATTATAGTGCGCTACAAATTGGTTGAAGCCCATACGCCCTTTCAAGAAGTGATAAGCCACAAACCTATTGACAGCATTTTTTTCTCGTTGGTTAAATCGCCTTGTGCTTCTGTACCATAAGCCGTTTCTACCTTGGCACGCACGGCAGCGACAATCTCGTCTGTGTTAGTGATGGTACCACCTGTACCCAATACTGGAGCAGGAATGCCCCACTCTTTGGCGTAAACATCGTCAGTTTCGACAAAACCAGTGAAACCTAAGTAGCGGTGTTGCGCCTCTGAGAAACGACCAACTACGCCATTGAAGCGGCGTGGCTCAGTTTCGTGCTCTTGAGCTTCATAGGCTTGGTCTAGTGTTTCCACCAATTTCTTGTCCCAACCTGTAGCTTTGAGTAATGCTGTCATGACATTCATGTTGCCAGCTTCGGCAATAAGATCGGGCACAGCCTTGCTAGAAGGAGCAATAACAGCATCAACTTCATGGATGAAACCGTTACTGGTCTTCTGGTCAGTACTTACAATTCGTGAATTACCATTGAGTTGATAATAGGTATCAACAGGAGTTTTGGAGCTATCTGTAAGCTGCTTGAGAGTGATCGAACGGTTGTTCAAATCACCTTTTGGGAAAGCACCATTTACATAGTTTCCAAAGTTTGGACTATCATAGGCTGTTTCTGTACCATTGTCAATGACACAGCTATATGCGATACGTTGAGCCTGCTCTAGAGACAAATCATTAACAGTCTTGCCTTCTCCCAAGAGACTGGTAATATACTTCGCCATGGCTTCATTGGTGGGCGCAAAGATGGTGTAGTTTCCACGCGCTGCCAACACAGAGCTGAGAGGAGAAGCATTGTCCTTGTTACCCAAAGTAACACGTTGCATCACCTTATAAATATCTGAGAACTTAGCATTGTTGCGCAGATGATCCGTGATGGTTTCATCCTTGCTGATGGTGAAATTACCCGTATCTACCGTTTCACGGCAGCTTTCCAAAGAGGCAAGTACACCGAGGCCAAGTGAAGCCACGCACACATAAGTGGCGAGTTTCTTGATGCTAAAACTATACTTGTTCATAACTTATTTACCATTATTGGTTTTTAGGCATGTACTTTTCCCAAGCTGGATTCTGCACCAACTGGCCTCCAGTACTACCACCATAGTTCTTACCGTTCACTTTGAGTTCTTCTACATAGATTGGGTTGTAGAGAGACCAAATGGATTGAAGACGTGCGCGAACAGCTGTGGGCAAACCTGCCCAGTCCAAACCACCCTTAGTTTTTGTTTTTGAGTGCTGTAAGTGAATTCACATTGACGAACGATGTCGAACCAGCGCTTACCTTCACCAATGAATTCTCTTTGACGTTCGGCAGCAATATAATTCACAACATTGCTATAGTCTCTGTGACGAGCAGCCCAAGCCTCGGCAAACTTCTTTGCCTTTTTCTCCTTCTGCCACATTCTTGATAGCATCGTCTTCAAACTTTTGTGAACGAATACGCAAGCTAAAGTTCTCACTACCTTCAATCAGGGTGTCAGCACCTGGGTTGTTACGACGATAGATGTCGTCGGCAAGCATATAGGCAGTGCGTTGATTCAAGCTCTTTTGTCCCTTGGCACTTTGCACCATCACCGTTTCCTGGTTGAAATCGCTGGTCAAACGAGCCAATGCCTCTGCTTGAATTGTCATCACATCTGTAAGGCGATAAACAGGCCAGTGGGCTTTTTGAGAACTATTATTACGCATCGAGTAAGATACCCTCCGCTGGCGTACATTAAGAGGGTTAATATCACTCACCGAAGAAGCAGCTCCTTTAATGATGGGAGTAGAGGATGCTTTACCATTTTCATCCAAGAAACCATAGGAAACCATGCGCAGGTCAGTCTTACCATAGCCCTTTTCTACGTCAACTTTATCGGTCACGTTGAAGAGACCATTGGCTGCAATCATATTACCAGCACTATGACTACCACTACCATCACCATAGAATTCTGAAGGGATAGTAGTGTTCTTTACGTTCACTCCATCAAAGTAGAGTTCAAAAATACTTTCTGGTGAAAATTGAATACCAAAGACCATGTTATACGCATCATCAGAAACAGCAAATTTTTGAATCTGAATTGCGATATAAGGGGTAACGTACATTGGCACGATAGTCCGTAGGCTTTAATGTTGTTGGTCAGAAGATACTGTTGGTATTCTTCTGCTGCTTTATCAATCACGTATTGAGCATACTGCACAGACTTTTTGCAAAAGCTCTTGAGACAATGCATTTTCTTGAGCTGCTGTGAGCTCTGCGCCATTTTCACCCTTGATAGGGAAACCTTTAATCTTGGCATTTTTCACCAAGCCAGCACGCCAGAGGTACATATCTGCCAACAAGGCATACATACCATTCTGAAGGATGCGACACTTATTGTTGAAAGTATCACCATAGTTCGTACTGGCTCTTCCAATATTATCTTCTACTTGTTTAATAAGCAGAGCCATCAAATCTGCAGCAGGTGTGGCAGGAATCTTAGAAGTACGTGCATCACGGTCTGTGTCTACAGAGTGTTCTACGAAAGGAACATCGCGATAGGCACGAACCAAATAGAAATAATATAAAGCACGCAAGGCAATCATTTCACTCTTAATGGGAGCAAAATCACCTTCTGTGAAAGAAGGATCTACCTTATCACGCACCATGCGTTCACCATTGTCAAGGACTTCGTTGCAGAAGTTGATACCTTTATACATGGATGACCAGTCGAACATCCCTTGCGTGGGTTGTAACACCCCATCCTGCAAGTAGCGATATTCAGTCTTCTCGGTCTTGTTCAACTCTACATTGTCAGAGCGAAACTCTCCCCAAATGAGAATATTGCTGGTGTTTTGTGTCAATTGATAATATGCGGCATTACGCACATTCTCAACATCGTTTTTACTCCCCCAGAATTCCTCTTTCGTAATAGAGTCGGTGGGATAGAGTGTCAAGTAATCACTACAAGACACCAATCCGCCCGCCAACACAATTGCGCTGGATGTAAGGAGTTTGTTGATGATATTTCTTTTCATGAGGTCTTAGATAAAGAGCGACAAGAGTCAACTCTATGATAAATAAGATGCTTATTGAAATGTTTCCTGTAGGGTAAGCGGCAAAGTTCTCAAAACTTTGCCTACCCCTACACGGAAAAACAGAGACCATTTGTGTTAGAAACCGAAGTTCAAGCTAAATGTAAACGAACGAGCGTTAGGCGTTTGCTGTCTGTCGATAGCAGGGCTATAACCTGCAGCTCCGTGCTCTGGCTCAACACCTGAATACTTCGTCCAACGGAAAAGGTTGTTGGCTGAGAAGTGAATATTCAGAGCCGAAAGGCCGAGTTTCTTCAGATGCTTAGCATCAACAGAATAACCCAATTGGAGATACTGGAAACGCAAGTAGTCTGCAGCTTCAACGTAGCGGTCAGAAGCCAACGCATTGAAAGAGTTTCCTGCAGAAGCATTCTTCGCACGAGGAATTTCAGTCACGTCGCCATTCTTGCGCCAGCGCCAGTTAACAGATGCCATCTGATTCTTGTTGGTACGCATATCTTCAGCTTCCATACGGGCAAGGTTGATTACCTTGTTACCTACACGGAAATTGAAGTTAGTCTTCAATGACCAGCGACCATAACGGAAGTCTACACCAAAACCACCGTTGACTTTAGGATTAGAAGAGCCTAGATAAACGATATCAAGTTCGTTGATTTGACCATCATGGTTGATATCTTCGTAAATTACGTCACCACCTTCGAAACGATAGTTGACACCACCATAATCAAAGTACATGGGAAGAGGATTTCCGGCCTTGTCATAAATGACATTACCGTTGGCATCACGTGCTATAGGTGCAGTCTTACCAGTAGCCTTAGCCGTATTGACATTACCTGCAGCATCTACATACTTATTCTTCTCTTCATTTTGGAAGTAACCATTGTGGTCGTAGTCATAAGCATAGACTCCCTTATAGCGGAAACCATAGATACCACCCAATGCGTGACCGAGCTGCACGCGCTTTACGAAGGTTTCATTCTTTTTATCAAACTGACCATTCATGGAAGCCAAGACATTCTTGTCCATTTCCGTCACAACGTTCAAGTTTTGCGCTACGTTTGCACGTAGGGTTACGTTAAACTTGCCAATGTTCAAGATGGGCTTCGTAGAGACAAAGAGTTCCCAACCTTCATTCTCCATTCGACCCACATTACCATTGGCAATGTTAGAATAACCAGTTGAAGAAGGAATACGAATGTTAGACATGAGGAGGTCTGAAGTATACTTCTTATAGACACTCAAGTCAAATTGGAACAAGTCATCTAGCAAGTTGAGGTTGAAACCAAGGTTCCAAGACTTGGTCTTTTCCCAACGGATTTCAGTAAGACGGAGGTTGTCAGGAGCAATGCCTTGCTTACCAAGGTATGAACCATAAGAACTATACTTATTGTAGATCAAACCTTCTCCAAACCAAGCATTACCGTTCACACCCCAGCTAGGACGAACAGCCAACATGCTCACATATTTTTTCAAAGGCTTGAAGAAACCTTCGTCTGAGATATTCCAACGACCAGAGATACCAGGGAAGAATCCCCATTTATTACCCGAGCCGAACTTAGTCATACCATCAGCACGAACTGTGAAGTCTACGACATATTTTGAACCATAAGCATAGTGCAAAGTACCTGTTCCGTTCATGCTTCTATGTGTACCAGTGGAAGAGCCAGTACCTGTGAGATAGCCTGGAACGGTGGGGTCACTAATACCACCAGAAATACCAGAGAACGCTAAGTTTTGTTTGGTAGAACTACTTGTATTAATTTCGTAACGTCCCAATACTTGCAAAGAGTGATTCTCGGGAAGATGAGGACGGAACATCAGAGAGTGACGCGAAGTGAACGAGAAGTTCTTAGAGTCAGAGTTGTTGGTAAGGTCCACACCTTGTGTCCAGTTGTTAGAAGTCAACTGATGCGGATAGTAAGAAGAGGTCGTTTCTGTGTACGCGTTGATATGTACCTCCGCAGTATAATTCAACTGCGTAGTCTCTTCGTCCTTACCCAAGAACTTATATTCCAAAGAGAATTGTGGAGTAATCGTATAAGTGCTCTGACGATTCCAAGCCAAGTTAGCAATCGCCACAGGGTTACCATTGTCCACCATGTCACCCAAATAGTAAGAGGTCAAACCAGAGTTATTGGGCAACAGACGATTTTTATAGGCATCACCAGCCTTAGGTGGCATAAGGTAATACTCACCAGTATCAAAGTAGTTACCAGTCGCTTGGTCGTATTCCCAACGATTCACCGCCATGTTAGGCATTGCCTTGTAGGCCTTATCCAAGATATTACCGTTATTGCGGTTGTTCTTGGTGTAAGTGAGGGAGAAGTCAGAAGAGAATTTGATGCGGTCAGACACATAGTAGTCAAGTGTCAGACGAGTAGAGAAGCGATCGAGAGATTGCTTGATGATTGTACCTGTTTCGTGGTCATATCCACCAGACACACGGAAGGTCACCTTCTCACCACCACCAGAGAGGTTCACACCATAGTTTTGCTTCGTACCAAACTGGGTCACTTCTTTCACCCAATCCGTGCTCTTATTATAGTTTTCATAATAAGCAGGATGGCTGCGAAGGTAAAGCAACTCTACAATACTTGAAGCATAGTCACTCTGATTGGGGTTAAAGTAAGCTTCTTTCAACATCATGGAGTAGCCAGGACCATCGAGCATATTGAGGCCCTTAGGCTGCCACGCACCATTGAAACGATAGCTGAAATTCACCTTCGTCTTACCACGCTTACCGCGACGTGTCGTGATTTCAATAACACCATTAGAACCGCGTGCACCCCAGATTGCAGTAGAAGCAGCATCTTTGAGCACCTTGATGCTCGCGATGTCCCTCAGGATTCACTTGGAGAAGAGTAGCAAACTGTTCTTCGTTATCAAGGTTATTGAGGTCAAGTGAAGACACATCCTGTCCGTCGAGAGGATAGCCATTCACCACGATAAGAGGCTCTTGCGAACCGTTGATAGAACTCACACCACGCAAGCGCATAGAAGTGCCAGAACCAAGGTTACCAGAGTTGGCCACGATATCGAGACCAGCGATTTCACCTTGAAGAGCTTCACCTGCAGTAGTGAAGGACAGACCCTCTTTGCTGTCCATATTGAGGGTTTGAGTAGCCGTTGAAACTTCCTTTGGTGGAATATCCAAACCATTGGAACGCACACGACGTTTAGTCACAACATCCACCGTAGAGATGGCATTGCGGTCGTGCAATTCAATGCGGAAAGTGGTGCGTGCACCGATGTTATCAATACGAGAAGTTTGATAACCTATATAAGAAATCTCAAGACGGTTGTTGGGATTCTTAATAGTCATGGTGAAGTTACCGCTCATGTCGGTCTGAGCAGCCGATACTACGCGGTTACTCTTATCCTTCTCCACGACGTTAGCCATAACGATAGCACCATCTGCCTTGCTAAATACATGACCAGAGATGCGCTTCTGCTGCGCAAAGGCCGCCGTAGTGCAACACAAGGCAAGTACAATCGTTGAAGTATACTTTATGTGGTTCATAATGGCTGAGATTATTCTTTGATACTGAATTTAGACAAGAAAGCCTTTGCCTGCTTAACACTGCTCCATTTGCGAGCGTATCCAGCAGAGAGTGACTTATCGAAAAGCAATGCCTTACCGATGGTATGCACCACAGCATACGAGCTACTGCGGATGTATTGAGGAGCAGTTTCGCGATCGTAGTTGGCATCACGCACCAATTGGTTGTAAGGTGCCACCACAGGGACGGTTTGTCCGCTTTCATCCTTCAACACAATACTGTTAGGAGTCTGCGACACATTCAACTTCATATACACCTTCGTCTCATTGTTTACACTAGAGGTGGAGTATTCTTCCTTGCTTGTCACATTGTCCACAAACACGCTTTCGTCTTGGAAGTGGTATTTTAAGAAGTTGACCAAAGTAGTGATCATAGCTTGCGCCTTGATTTTCACTTCACCATTGTGCTTATTCACTGCATCTACTTCCTTCTGATTACTCTTATCATCTGCGAGTTTTACTTCAGCTTGGAGATTATCAGTGAGATACTTCTCAATTTTTTCCCAAGTGGGAAGTCCCTTGTCCACCTCAGCCTTTACAGCTTCATTAGTAGGAGCGTAGATCGTATAACGATAGTTATTGAAGAAACGCACGAGCTTATCATCCTTGGTACCGGCATTAAACACTTGTCCAGCCTTATTACCTGCTACAAAGACATAATATTTCAGAGCCACCTTTTTCACGTTCCTTACCAGCAGCATCGTCTAATTTCTTAGCCTTCAGTGAGTCATACAAACCTGCTTTATCAAGAACATCAGTATTCAAGCCATCGCAAAGCTTCATAAACTCCGCATAGTCTGTATTCTTGGTCAAGATTTGGTAAGCAGAATGAGTCGTAGCCTGCAAAGGACGATCAAGAAGGTAGGTCATACCATTACCATAACCATTCTTTTTCGCGTGTTTGGTCATACTCTGCTGTAATCGTTGATTGATAGGCTGCTCCCGTACCTTGGAGTTGTTCGGCCAAGCCTCCCATCAAAGTAGTACCCTTTCCGCGTTTACCAGTGCTGGTTACCATGATAGGAGCCCCCTCACGAGACAAGAAATACTTGCGTTCGGCGTTAATACCTTGCACATCATTATTGTCGTGTACCACGATGTGATGGTTCACCATCTCAATCAAGAGTTTCTTCTTGATATAACCTACCCCCTGGTCGATCGTTACGTGACCTTCATGGTGGTAGTTTCTTTCTTCTTGGTCTTTAGTTTGTGGACCAGTGTTCAGGTTCAAGCGGTAAGCCAACTGGCGCACACCCAAAGTCTTCACACCACTTCCCGCACCACGCGTATTAGTAGGCTCCCAACGATAATAAATCTGGCGGTTTCTCATCATGGAGGCAGGATCAATGTAACCAAAGTTCTTCAATCCATCGTCTGTAGGTACAAAGAAGGAGAAGCGGCTTTGCATTGCCTTCAAATAAGTAGAGAAGTACTGCTGCAAAGGTGCTTAGCATAGTCACTACCTTGCACAAAAGAGTCGTCGGCACGAACCACAGTACGTACTATTTGCGTGTTACTGCTATAAAGTGCAGGAGCCAACACAGAAGCATAGTCCGCAGGTGAAACCACACGATTCATTACATAGACCACACCATTGTTTGCTAAAAGCGTCTTGTCAATGACAGACTTATAAGCCGCCTCACTTGGATAGTCACGAAGGGGGGAACATGGGATCACGCGCGTCATTCATAATGGTGAGGTACTTTGAAGGAACGCTCTCATTGAATGAGGGTTTCATCAAGTTATTCACCAAAGGCTGCACGATATCCAAAGGAATTTGGTCGATGTGTTTCAGAAGATTCTCTTCGTTCACCTCAAGATCCTTAAGGCCATAACGTTCAAGCAGCACTTGCCCCGCGCCACGCAAGAAATAATCTCTCAATGCTTTGTCACTGGGAACAAACATCACGCCCATGTCTTTCTCCTTCTCCGTGCCACCTTCAGGCTTATAAGAGTTCCAGCCTGGATCGTAAGTCAGGAGGGGGAAATCATTATTAACAATGCGATCAGGCCCAGTAGTCAAGCGGCCTGTCTTAGTATTGATTGCAAAATAGCGTTTTTCAAAGATAGAGTCTATACTATTATTATGGAGAGCTTTGTAGTTCTCTGTCAGTGTTGCATCATAATAAGGTGCGCTGAAACGATCCAAGATGTGGCTAAAGATATTAGTTTCGCCATTACTGCGAATCTCTTCTGCCATACTGCTGGGTGGAACCAACACCTTATCAAGCACATGAAAATAACCATTCAAGCAAACAACGTCTTGCTCCATCACACGATTACCGAAGACATAAGCACGAGTGGGATCACTTTCATTCCAGCCATTCTTATCTCCAACAATAAAGGCCACATCGCTACGTCTAACGCGCTGCTCCTTCATATTGTTTTCAATGAAGTGTGTCATCATAGGCTCAGAGTCATCTGTCGCCATAAGGATACTCTTACCCTTATCACCCTTGAAGCGGTCCCAATAGTGTTTTTCGCCTTCCACCTGACTATAATTAGTAGGAAGCTCTTCTGGACGCCACAAACGCACACTATCCACAACAGCTGCTGCAGAGTTCTGGCGCAAAGCGAGGTTTTTATCGCCATTGTCTGCATTACCCATCATCTCGATCACATAGGCATTATTGAGCTGTGCACCATTGAAGAGAATACGCTTTTGGGCATCGGTGAGTTGTTCATAAGAACTAACTCCCCATTTATTGTTCTTGAAGAATTCCTCATAAGCCGCATCTGGAGCGACAAACAGCGTTTTACTACCCGTCTTCGACATCACCTCCTTATAACCGAGGTCTTCGATTAGACGCACTGTGTAGTTAAACTTATTACGCCCCTTGAGTTCATCATAGATACTACCACCCAAGAAACTCGGACGAGTCTCATCGAGCTTATAGTCATCTTGACAAGAGTACGTGATGCCGCCAATTGAGAGCAACAGGAAAGCTCCAATCATGGTCTTTCCCATTCTGCAAAAACGGTTTTTTTCATACACATGCTTTTTTATCATTTATTATGTATTCGTTTTATTGTTGCAAGTTAAAAACCGTATGGACTTAAGGGTGATTCTATCCACACGACTTCGCAAAATTAGTCGAAAAGCAACTACTGACCAAATTTCCACGGACTATTTTTTTCGCCTCTCACATTAAGTTTTTAATACTCAGGCTGAGTGCTAGCAAAATCTAGGTAATCTCTTTCATTTTTCAAGCAGGAAATGAATATTATTTACATATCCATCCAGATAAAAGCAGATTATACCCGAATATAGGCGAGTACACTTTGCAAAAACTACTATTAAAACTGCACACACTATTCATTTTTACCTTCCTAAAAAAATCGCAATAATCAAAACAAAAATACACACTTAACAACATTATATATCATATAAGAAAATAACTCTTATATCAAATCCACCAACATCCTTACGACAATCGAAGCAAAATTCTATGCAAGTTAACGGCATAAAAAGGAAAAGCGACTCACCAGCTTGGGCAACCCAGCCAACGAATGAACTTTTCATATTGACAACTCCAAAACTTCACGAGCAATCTATCCACTTCCCTTCAACCGCTATGCTTCATGCTCGAAAGATGATTCAGACAGCAACTCGTCGAACTCTCCTCCGTTCTAGAATAACCCTATTTTTCACATTCAATCTGAACGCAAAATCTTGAGCTCAAAAATCGGACAAACACCCTAGTCATCTCCTACACCGCTCAAAAAACGTCACTTACATCTCACATCCCCAACAAAAGTAAGAGACCAAAGAAAAATACAACCACCTTCGAGCATCGTATCTATCAACTCATTAACATCACAATATCACTTCAACAGAAAACAAGGAAACAGAATAAACCCACGAAATTAAAAAGACATTTCAAATAGAAGCTTTCAGACATTCTTCGTAAAGTAAGACCTTAGCCCAACGAAAGAAAAACGCTCAAATTGCACATCTGGTGAAGATGCGCCCAACTGCAACCCATCTAACTCTATTGGCAACAGCAACTCAGTCCAACACACCCTAAATGAAATCATACAACTCTAGCCCAAACCCTCGGAGGATTATAATAAACTCTCCGAGAGTTCTGACTAAAAATCTCCGAGAGTTATGACTAAAATCTCCGAGAGTTTCGATAAAATCTCGAGATACTTTTTGAAAAACTCCTAGATTTTTCTGTGATTTCTCAAAGAAAGTTCATCTGCGTTGGAAGGACCGAAAAAGAAGAAGGAGATTCCTCTAAAAGCTCTTCCATTGCTGTTTGTTCATATCACACAAAATCAGTATCTTTGCAGATGGTTGCCCTATGCGCAGCCTCTATTGGCCACACATTATAGCTCTTAACGCACTGATGTTACCTCTTCTCACCAGTACGATTTCTACCTCTAACAGAGCCCCCGCCTCACGCGCTATGTAAATGACTAAAAGTAGTTTGCGAATACGAATTGCCAACGCTCAGGAATTCCAACATTGCAACAGCACCCTGGCAATTATCTCTCTGCGTTGTAGCCCGTCCTCAAGAGTTCAAATGTAATCATTGTGGCTTACGTGGCTTTATCCTCGCTGCCCCACATGGCGAATAACGCTACAAACTCATCAAATAGCTGGTATTCAGTAATAACTCTATACTTTTTCCACCCTCTCATCTCAACAAGGCTCATGAAGCACATCCGAAATTTCTGCATTATCGCCCACATTGACCACGGAAAAAGCACTTTGGCTGACCGACTGCTTGAACGCACGTCAACCATCAAGGTGACCGCAGGCCAAATGCTCGACGACATGGACCTCGAAAAAGAGCGCGGTATCACCATCAAAAGTCACGCTATCCAGATGAATTATAAGTTGGATGGCCAAGACTATGTGCTCAACCTCATTGATACCCCAGGACACGTGGACTTTGCCTACGAGGTGAGCCGCTCCATTGCAGCTTGCGAAGGCTGTTTGTTGGTGGTCGACTCCACTCAAGGTGTGCAAGCACAGACGATATCCAACCTCTACATGGCCATTGAGCATGATTTGGAAATCATTCCTGTGCTCAACAAGTGCGACATGCCCAACTCTATGCCAGAAGAGGTGGAAGACGAAATCATCGAACTCATCGGCTGCAAACGCGAAGACATCATTCGTGCTTCGGGAAAGACGGGCGAAGGCATTGACGACATTCTCCGCGCTGTAGTAGAGCGCATCCCTCGCTCCTGTGGGAGATCCAGATGCTCCCTTGCAGGCTTTGATTTTTGACTCGGTGTTCAACTCTTATCGTGGCATCATCGCCTACTTTAAGATCGTAAATGGCTCGATCAAAAGTGGAGAGAATGTGCTTTTTGTCAACACTGGCAAACAATATAAGGCCGATGAAGTGGGTGTGCTCAAGATGGAGCTTTCTCCCAAAAAGGAACTTTCCTGTGGCGATGTAGGCTATATTGTAAGTGGTATCAAGACTGCTACAGAAGTGAAAGTAGGCGATACCATCACCACCGTCGAAAAATCCTTGCCAAAAGGCTATTGAAGGTTTTGAAGAAGTGAAGCCAATGGTCTTCGCTGGTGTCTACCCTATCGAAACCGAAGACTTTGAACTCCTCCGTGCATCTTTGGAAAAACTCCAGCTCAATGATGCCTCTTTGTCCTTCCAACCCGAATCGTCTGTTGCACTCGGTTTCGGTTTCCGTTGCGGATTCCTCGGACCTCCACATGGAAATCGTGCAGGAACGCCTAGACCGTGAGTTCAACATGAACGTCATCACCACCGTGCCCAACGTGAGCTACAACATCTACGACAAACACATGGAGATGAAAGAGGTGCACAACCCTGCTGGTATGCCCGATGCGATGGAGATAGACCACATCGAAGAGCCTTACATTCGCGCTTCTATCATCACACGCACCGATTTCATTGGCAACATCATGACCCTCTGCTTGGGTAAACGTGGTGAACTCATCAAGCAGGAATACGTTTCGGGCGACCGTGTAGAACTCCACTACGACATGCCACTGGCGGAAATCGTGATTGACTTCTACGACAAACTCAAATCTATCTCCAAGGGATACGCTTCGTTTGATTATCACCCCATCGGATTCCGCCCTTCAAAGCTCGTAAAACTCGATATTCTCCTCAATGGCGAACCCGTGGATGCCCTTTCTACGCTCACACACGTGGACAACTCCGTATACTTCGGCCGTCGCATGTGTGAAAAGCTCAAGGAACTGCTCCCACGTCAGCAGTTTGACATCGCCATCCAAGCCGCCATTGGAGCGAAAATCATTGCGCGCGAAACCGTAAAACAGTTGCGTAAAGACGTGACTGCCAAGTGTTATGGTGGTGACATCAGCCGTAAGCGCAAACTTCTCGAAAAACAAAAGCGCGGTAAGAAGAAGATGAAGGAAATCGGTAACGTACAGGTGCCTCAAAAGGCATTCCTTGCCGTGCTGAAACTCGACTAATCTCTCCCAGCCTCAGCATCTTTTTATTTAAAAGACTAGACCCAAGTCCCATTAAGGAGCACACATCCTTGCTTGTGACACTCCATTCTTTCTCAGGATTTTAGCCTTAGTCTTCACTACATATTCGGAGCTTTGCTCCCTCTTTCTCGATAAAAATTAACATCATGATAGAGAAAATCAAGCAGTTGCTCGCAGAAGTGCCGAGCCTTTCTGCACAAACTGACGAACAGCTCGAAGCACTTCGCTTGAAATACCTGAGCAAGAAAGGTCTTATTAACCAGCTCATGGCCGATTTCCGCAATGTTGCGGCAGATCAAAAGCGTGAAGTGGGTGTGTACATCAACCAATTGAAAGATGCACTCCAATCTCGCTTCAACGACCTCAAAGCGGAACTTGCCACCACCGAAGAAGATCACTCACATCTCGATCTCACTCGCACGCCCTACCCCATTGCGTTGGGCACGCGTCACCCTCTTTCGGTCGTGAAACAAGAAATCATCGACATTTTTGCTCGCATGGGCTTCTCACTCGCTGATGGCCCTGAAGTGGAAGACGACTGGCATGTATTTGGTTCCATGAACTTTGCCGAAGATCACCCCGCTCGCGACATGCAAGACACCTTCTTCATCGAAGCGCATCCCGATGTGATCCTCCGCACCCACACTTCTAGCGTGCAAAGCCGCGTGATGGAGCACACACAACCTCCCATTCGTGTGATTTGCCCTGGTCGTGTATACCGCAACGAAGCTATTTCTGCACGTGCACACTGCTTCTTCCACCAAGTAGAAGGCTTGTACATCGACAAAGATGTGTCATTCACCGACTTAAAACAAGTATTGCTCACCTTCGCGCGTGAGATGTTCGGCCCCGACACTCAGATTCGCTTGCGCCCCTCCTACTTCCCCTTCACCGAACCTTCTGCTGAAATGGACATTTCGTGCAACATCTGCGGTGGTGAAGGATGCGGATTCTGCAAACACACTGGCTGGGTGGAAATCCTCGGTTGCGGTATGGTAGACCCAGCTGTGCTTGAAGCTAACGGCATTGACTCCACTATCTATAAAGGCTACGCCTTCGGTATGGGTGTAGAGCGCATCACCAACTTGAAGTATCAAGTGAAAGACCTCCGTCTCTTCTCTGAAAACGATGTGCGCTTCCTCGACCAATTTATGGCAGCTCACTAATTAGAGCACTTTCCCAAGTAGATCCCCATAATATCTATGAGATATTGTGGGGATTTTTTCTACAACAATGATATTACCCTCCCTCACCTTTAGAGCTCTAAAGCTGAATCTGAGCACGACGATGACTGATCACCAGTGGCCTACGTGGAAAGTTCAATCCAAGAAAGACATAAGCGGTCTTAAAAGCGAATATCTTTACCATCTACTCCAAAAATAAGCCTTAAATATCCAAGTTGTATCAGCTAAAAGTAGTACCTTTGCTAAGAACTAAAACCTCTTGCCAACAAGCAAATTGCACAAATATAGGCTACTGATGCGACTCATCGCCACACACCTTAGTGATTTGCCCTTCAAAAACACAACCCCATGTCTTCTTTACCCCTCAACTCTTCTGATATCCACCTCGTTGTCGTGGATTGCCAACATGATTTCTGCCATCCTGAAGGTGCGCTCTACGTGCCCCAAGGAGAGCGCGCAGTGGAAAACATTGCTAGTCTATTGAAAAAGTGGAAAAGTGGCGCGCGTCACCTTCACGCTTGACTGGCATCCCCTCGACCACTGCTCTTTCAAACCACAAGGTGGGCAATGGCCCGTCCACTGTGTGCAATATAGTCGCGGAGTAGCTCTGGCAGAGAGTTTGATGGATCCTCCCCTCCTCTCCTCGCTGCATCCCACATTTGTGACCAAGGGAGCTAACCGCAACCAAGAAGAATATGGCGCTTTGCTCAACCCTCTGTAGAAGAACTTGCATTGCTTCAGTCGGGCAAAGTAGTGGTATGTGGCATCGCAGGTGACTATTGTGTACTGAAACGCTGAGAAATGTACTTAAAGTGCGTCCTGATGCACAAGTGTTCATGGATGGCATCGCTTCGATTGACGGAGGCACCGCCCTCAACGAGTTTATGACTAAACATCAAATAGAGCGTTTCCAATAGTTACTCGAGAAAAACCTCCTAAGTAAAAAGCTATGTTACCAACAACCTTCAATAAACGCAGTATTGCCCTCCTCACCGACCTCTATGAAATTACCATGGCAAACGGTTATTTCGAGGAAGGCAGAAAAAGACACAGAAGTGGTATTTGATGTATTTTATCGACAAATCCCTGACCAAGGCGGTTTCGCCATCTTTGCTGGGTTGGAACAAATCGTAGAATACATTGAGCATCTCCACTTTACATCGGAAGATGTAGACTATTTGCGCTCACTCAACCTGTTCTCAGAGCCTTTCCTGCAATATCTTGCCAACTTCTCTTTCACAGGTAACATTGATGCCATCGCAGAAGGTACGATAATCTACCCGAACGAACCGATCATGACGATAACGGCTCCTATTATTGAGGCACAACTCATAGAGACGTTCTTGCTCTCACAGATTAACCACCAGAGCCTCATCGCTACTAAAGCCAACCGCATCGTGAGAGCGGCTAAGGGCCGTGGTGTAGCCGACATGGGGGCTCGTCGTGCGCATAATGTGGATGCAGCGGTGTATGGTGCGAGAGCTGCCTACATTGGAGGTGTTAACAGCACTGCGACCGTGCTTGCTGGTCAACTTTTGACATTCCTGTGGTGGGAACGATGGCACATAGCTGGGTCATGTTTTTCGATGGTGAATATGATGCTTTCAAGCGATATGCCGAAATTTATGGTGATGCCTCGGTGTTTCTCGTAGACACTTACGACACCCTCAAATCGGGAGTCCCTACAGCTATCAAAGTGGCTCGTGAAGTACTACATCCCAAAGGGCAGCGTTTGAAAGGTGTGCGCATAGACTCAGGCGATATGGCCTACTTGTCCAAGGAAGTGCGCAAGATGCTGGACGAAGCAGGTTTAGAAGACTGCATGATTATGGCCTCAAATAGCTTGGACGAACGCACCATCACCTCTATCATTGCCCAAGGTGGTTGCGTGGATAGTTATGGGGTGGGCGAACGCCTCATCACAGCTTATAGCGATGCTAAGTTTGGTGCTGTCTATAAATTGGCTGCTATCAAGCACGGAGACACCTTTGTTCCTAAGATTAAACTCTCAGAAAATGTGGGGAAGATTACGAATCCTGGCCTAAAACAGCTTTATCGCGTTTATTCAGAAAAGGGAGCTTCCATCGCTGACCTCATCACCAACTCTGGCGAAACACCCAAAGATGGGGAGGATTTCGCCTATCTCTCCTGAGAAGCCCTGGCAAGTGCGCACTTTCTCAAATTGCACTTTCCGCCCACTCCTGCAACCGCTATTCCGTAATGGTAAACTGGTGGCTCAGCTGCCTAAACTCACAGAGATTCGCCAACATGTGCAACAACAGCTCCAACATGAGGTGTGGACTGAAGAACAACGCTTCGAGAATCCTCACCAACACTATCTCGACATGAGCGTGGCTTATTATCAAATGAAGCTCGATTTGATGCAGGCACACAAATAGTGAGAGCCTATCATAGGCACACTGAAAATATCTTTGGGAAGATGCAGCTTTCAGCGTGCTAGTGCTGCTAACAATGATTAAGGACGAGTAAGAACTGGTCTCTTTGCTCTTGGACTTTTTCTCTGCAAAACAGCAATAATTGTCCATAGTAAATCGTATCTTTGCAGTAGTCTAGACGACTACACTATAGTTTTCCCCTAAACAATCCCCTTTTACTCTATATAATGGCAAAAAAGGAAGTATTGCTTTCCGACAATAATTCGGATAAACTCAAAGCATTGCAGGCTGCAATGTCTAAAAATCGAAAAGGACTTTGGTAAAGGTTCTATTATGAAGATGGGTGACCAAGAGGTAGAACACGTAGAAGTGATTCCTACTGGCTCTATCAGTCTTGACCACGTCTTGGGAGTAGGTGGTTACCCTCGTGGCCGTATCATCGAAATCTACGGTCCCGAATCTTCAGGTAAGACTACTCTCGCCATCCATGCCATAGCAGAGGCCCAAAAACGCGGTGGTATCGCGGCATTCATTGATGCCGAACACGCATTCGACCGCTTCTATGCTAAAGAACTTGGAGTAGACATCGACAATCTCTACATTTCTCAGCCCGACAATGGTGAACAGGCTTTTGAAATTGCCGACCAGTTGATTCGCTCTTCTGCTATTGACATTATAGTCATTGACTCTGTGGCTGCTCTCACACCTAAAGCTGAAATTGAAGGTGACATGGGTGACAATAAAGTGGGACTTCAAGCTCGCTTGATGAGCCAAGCTTTGCGCAAAATTACTGCCACCATCTCCAAGACCAACACGACATGTATCTTCATCAACCAATTGCGCGAAAAGATTGGTGTGATGTTTGGTAATCCTGAAACGACTACTGGTGGTAACGCACTGAAGTTCTATGCTAGTGTCCGCCTTGACATCCGCCGTGCCAGCGTGATTAAAGATGGTGAAACGCCTATTGGTGCCATCACTCGTGTGAAGGTGGTAAAGAATAAGGTGGCTCCTCCTTTCCAACGCTGCGAATTTGAGATGGCTTTCGGAAAGGGAATCTCTCGATTGGGCGAGATTGCTGACCTCGGTGTGGAATACGATATTATCAAGAAGAGTGGTTCATGGTACAGCTACGGAGAAACGCGCCTCGGCCAAGGCCGCGAAGGTTTAAAACGTGTGCTTACCGACAACCCTGAACTCTGTGAAGAAATCACCGAAAAGCTGGTGGCTGCCATGAAGGGGATTGAGCTTACGCCAGGTAACCCCGATACAGATGGTGATCCTACTGAAGCTGGTGAAGAATAGTCTCACTATGGAGCCTTTTATGATGCTGACCATAGCGGAATATCAGCTATTATGTGAAAAACAACGGAGTGCTTATCCTAAGATAAGTACTCCGTTGTTCTTTTTATCTTCTCTATTTCCTCAAGAAAGAAATCCTACATTGAGGAAGAGAGTCGGTGATTATCGTTGAGCAATCTCTGCTAACATCGTCCAGCACTGCAAGAGACCACGAGGTACGTGGAAGCAGCCTTTCCATTTTCCCCCCTTAAGAGTGAGTAATACCTCACCTTGTCGATTGAGATAGCCAAACCACTCTCCACCATTCTCAGAATCGGTGAAATGCGACCACACGTATTCATGTACGCGCTCAAACCAGGCTAAGCATTTTTCATTGCCCGTGAGTTGATAACCTTTGAGCATAGTGATGAGAGTCTCAATGTGTACCCACCAAAGTTTCTGATCCCACTCCAATTGTTGGAGAGGTTTGCCTAAACGATCCATGAAGTAGAAGATTCCTCCATGCTCCTTGTCCCATCCATATTCAGCCTCAGCGAGAGCGATGTGACAAGCTTTCTCTATGAGTTCTGGGCGATTCAGACGTTTACCTAAGTCCATAATGAACCACATAGCTTCGATAGCATGACCTGGATTCATCAAACGTCCGTCCATGCAATCCACAAGTTCGTTGTCCATGCTCAGGTGTTCTACTATAAGCCCCAGCTCAGGACGATAAAACACATCCATGACTTCATGGATGCAAGTCTCCATGGTTTCTTGTAGGAACTCAGGACTGAGGAGATGTTCTATCTCAAGGGCTACATTGCAAAGAATCATAGGGAGTGCAAAACTCTTCATGGCGCGTGCACCTGAAGCGGCTTTGTTCCATCGGCCTTTGGGATTATCTACTTTAGAAAGCACGATATCAAAAGTACGACGAGCAATATCTGCATACTCTTCATTGCCTGTAGCGAGAGCTAACTGTCCGAAAGCAATCACCGCAAAGGTATAGGAGAAGATATTGTAAGGCTCAACTAGTGGACGACCTTCTCGGTCGAGAGAGAAGTAGAAATTGAGTTGACCATCATGGGCATGCTTCTTCAGAAACTCCGCTCCCTGAATTGCAGCATCCAACCACTGCTGGCGTGTTTCAGCAGATACGGTGGGTTCTTGGACAGTATTGTAGAGTTTGGAGAGCATCCACACTTCACGTCCTTGCATCCACACGAATTTGTCGGTATCAAAGACACTACCATCACGTTCGAGACAGTGAAGGAAACCACCAAATTGGGTGTCAATGGAGTGATTCATCCAAAAAGGGATGACTTGTTCGAGGAGCTCATGCTTATATTGTTCGGCGAGCTTTGAGAAATCTATCATGATCGGGTATTTGAAGAGGGAATTTGTTGACGGCAAAGTTACAACAAAGGCAGCGAATAACCAACAAACGCTTGGGGAATAAGGCACAAAAAAGAGTTGATGCTACATGTTGTGCACCAACTCTTCTGTATGTTGCTATAAGTTGACTGAGAACAAGTCTTCAGTCTAAGGAGTCTGTCCTATTTCGCTGTGCGACTATTGGTTTTCTCTTTCCTCTTGCATGTCTATTTCTTCACCTTTGTGATCGATAAACTTGTAGTCGAGGAAGGCAAGGCTTTGGTCAGGGACAATCTGCAACGCGCGACTATAATGGAATTGCCAGCGACGGCGCAGAGAGATGAAGCCTTGGTTGATGTATGCAGCAACGAAAGGATGAACGTGAAGTCGGAACTTCTTGATGCCTAAGTCTTCTGTGATGATACGAATCTTACCTTCTAATGCATCTGTAAAAAAAGATAAGATGATTTGATTTTACCTGTTCCGCCGCAGGAAGGGCATTCTTCTTCTACCTTAACATCCATAGCAGGACGCACACGTTGGCGAGTGATTTGCATCAGACCAAACTTAGAAAGAGGAAGGATGTTGTGGCGAGCACGGTCTTTTTTCATGTTCTCCACCATACGCTCATAGAGCTGCTGGCGATTTTCGGGCTGTGCCATGTCGATGAAGTCAACGACAATGATGCCTCCCATATCGCGGAGACGGAGTTGTCGTGCCAATTCATCGGCAGCACCGAGGTTTACATCTAGTGCATTGACCTCTTGTCCTTCTACACTCTTACTGCGATTGCCAGAGTTAATGTCTACTACGTGCAAGGCTTCTGTGTGTTCGATGATCATATAAGCACCATGCTTATACGTCACCGTGCGACCGAGTGACGATTTTATCTGTTTGGTGACAGAGAAATTGTCAAATATCGGAACATTGCCTTTGTAGAGCTTTACAATATCCTTGGCTTCTGGAGCGATGAGTGTTACGTAATCGCGCACCTCCTCATAGACACTCTTGTCATTGATGTGGATGCTGGAGAAAGAGGGATTAAACAGATCTCTTAAAAAGGCCTACAGTACGGCTCGTTTCTTCGTAGACTAAGGTTGCTTTGTCCAAGCTGTCAGCCTGCTGTATGTTGGCTATAGCACTTTCCCAACGACTTTCAAGGATACGCAACTCTTGGTCTAACTCCGCAACACGGCGACCTTCTGCTACTGTGCGGATGATAACACCGAAACCCTTGGGTTTGATGCTATGAATAAGCTGTTTTAATCTAGCTCGCTCTGCATCGCTCTTGATTTTGGTCGATACACTCACCTTATCAGTAAAAGGTATCAGCACCAAATAACGGCCGGCAAAGGAAATTTCACAAGTGAGTCGTGGTCCTTTGGTGGAGATCGGTTCTTTGACGATTTGAACAAGTACTTCCTGCCCTACGGATACTGTGTTTTGTATCTGCCCTTCTTTTTCGGTATTGGGCTGGCGAGGTACTTTATTCAGCGGTAGGGGCTTACGTTTACCCCCTTTTATCAGACTTAGATAGTGTTCAAATTGGCGATATCTCACTCCAAGATCAAGATAATGGAGGAAAGCATCGCGCTCATATCCGACGTTCACGAAGCAAGCATTGAGTCCGGGCATGATTTTCCGAACCTTTGCTAGGTAGATGTTGCCCACTGCGAACTGCTCCGATCTACCTTCTTGTTGAAACTCTACCAGACGTTTGTCTTCGAGCAGGGCAATCGAAATGTCGTTCTTTTGGACATCGACGATAACTTCGCTAGTCATGATGTTTGTGGTTTTGTGGCAGAAGGCGAACACACTTTGTGCCCCTATCTGAGCGGTCTATAGCTTCGAAAAGTCGAAACTTTAGACAGGTGAGCCACGCCACAGTTACAAGTTGTCAGCAAAACAGAAAAGTTAAAAGCCAGCACCTTCGCAGGGCGAAGCCACATTGACTTTTAACTTTCCAGCCGTCATTGCAAGAGTTTACTTGCTCTTGTGACGGTTCTTGCGCAGACGCTTCTTGCGCTTGTGGGTAGACATCTTATGTCTCTTCTTTTTCTTTCCGTTAGGCATGATGGTTGAATTTAACTAGTTAATGAATATACGAGAGGCGTTGTGAGCGAGATGAGCAATCTCCACTGTGGGAAAACATCTATTGCCTTGAGAGCCTGCGAAAAGCTTAGACTCATAGAGCAAAACCACTCACAGCGTTGCATTATTTCTTGATCATCTCTGCAAAAGTCTTGGCAGGCTTAAATGCAGGAATGTTATGTTCGGGAATGATGAGAGTCGTATTCTTCGAAATGTTGCGAGCTGTTTTAGCTGCACGCTTCTTGAGGATGAAGCTGCCGAATCCACGCAGATATACGTTTTCTTCTTTCGCGAGCGACTCCTTCACCGTTTCCATGAATGCTTCTACTGAAGCAAGCACAGTTGCGTTCTCAATGCCAGTCTTTTTGGCAATCTCCCTTACGATGTCTGCTTTGGTCATCTGTTCCTTGTTTTGAGTTATTGTTGAGGCCTATAGTTCAAATTGAGTGCAAAGTTAATAATTTTCAGTGGATTATACCAAGGTGAAACAAACTTTTTTTGTTACACTCCCTCACTTTTCACTACTTGCCCCACGAATTTAACCTTATTGAGTCACTGCAATCTTTGCGATGCGTGCTTCGTGACGGCCACCTTCAAAATCTGTGTTAAGGAATTGATCCATAATAGCAGAGGCAGTGTCGGTGTCAATATAGCGACCTGGCATCACTAAAACATTGGCATCATTGTGCAAACGCGTCATGTGTGCAATCTCAGGCATCCATACCAAAGCAGCGCGAACGTGTTGGTGCTTATTGAGTGTCATAGAAATACCCTCACCACTGCCACAAATAGCAATGCCACGAGTGCATTCTCCTTGGGCTAAACCTGTGGCCAAGGCATGAGCATAGTCAGGATAATCGCAAGAAGCTTCACTGTGAGTTCCATAGTCCACATATTCTATGTTGTGCTTATCGAGATATTGCTTTACAAAAGTCTTGAGTTCATAGCCTGCGTGATCTGAGGCCAAACCTATTTTTATTCATTTACGTAAGGTAATAATATCATAATAGTTTGAGGGGAAACCGAAGTGACTCCCTCCCTCTCAAAAAAATCCTTTATGGAAGTCCAATGCCAGTTTTTGAGAGATGGCTAACCTAGCATCAGACACTAAAGCAACGAGCGGAAATGCCAATTTCTCATCTGAGAAGTCCAGACATTTCCGCTCGTGTTTAATGGGTTATCGTGCTAGGTACTGCTTCACTTCGCCAAAGATATTCTCAGCAGTGAAACCAAATTTCTCGTCAAGTACGGTGAAAGGTGCACTGTGACCAAAATGATTCAAACCATAGATGTGACCATTGCCGGCGGAGAGGGTCTCGAACACTACGGGAAGTCCAGCTGTAAGGAAGAACTTCTTAGCTGCAGCGGGGATAACACTCTCGCGATAAGCCTCATCTTGATTGCGGAAGAGCTGTTCAGAGGGGCAGCTCACCACGTTAGCACGAATACCTTCGGCAAGCAGGAGTTCACGAGCAGCAACTAAGGTGGAAAACTTCCGAACCACTAGCAATAAGAATTACATCAGGATTCTCTTCGCGAATCACAGTGTAAGCTCCGCGACGTGCTCCTTCGTAATCAGTACCTTCAGGCAAGTCTTTTACATTCTGGCGACTAAAGATGAGCGCAGTGGGAGTATCCAAGTTCTCCATAGCCATCTGCCAGCACACAGTCGTCTCGTGCACATCAGCAGGGCGCAACACACGCACAGAATCACGGCCAGAGTGATTTTGGAGTTTCTCCATCAAACGGATTTGTGCCTCTTGTTCCACGGGTTCGTGGGTAGGTCCATCTTCACCTACACGGAAGGCATCGTGGCTCCACACGAACTTAACAGGAAGCTCCATCAAAGCAGCCATACGAATGGCAGGCTTCATGTAGTCTGAGAAGACAAAGAATGTACCCATAGCCGTTTGCATACCACCATGTAGTGCTATACCAATCACACACACAAGCCATGGTGAGTTCGCTCACACCTGCTTGTAGTGAATCCACCAGAGAAGTCATCACGCTTAATCTCTGTGGTATGGCGCAAGAAGCCATCAGTCTTATCAGAGTTGCACAAGTCGGCAGATGACACAATCATGTTGCCCATGTGTGCGGAAAGCATAGCCAAACACTCAGCAGAAGCATTACGAGTGGGGCCATTATCTTTCTGCTTCAACTCCTTCCAAGGCATTTCAGGCAAGCGTTGTGCCCACCAGTCTGCCAAAAGTTTCGCTTTTTCAGGATGCTCAGCAGCCCAAGCCTTCTCTTCAGCATAACGCTCAGCAACAATAGCTTTGAGTTCTTCTTTACGCTGTGCATAAAGCTCGGCCACTTCGGGACGAATCACAAAAGGATTCTCAGGATCAGCACCCTAGATTGCGCACCGTATTCGCATAAGCGTCACCACCAAGAGGAGCTCCGTGTGTGCGGCAGTCGCGCTCATAGCTAGAACCATCTGCTTGACGGCAGCCCTTACCCATCACAGTATGTCCGATGATGAGCGTAGGACGTGCATCTTCCTCACGCGCAGCACGGAGAGCTTGTCGGATTTGTTCAGGATCATTACCATCAATCTCCAGCACATTCCAGTTCCAAGCACGATATTTCATCGCTGTGTCCTCAGAGATTACATCTGCTGTGGGAGTAGAAAGCTGAATCTCGTTGGCATCAAAGAACATGATAAGATTGTTCAAGCCAAGGTGTCCAGCCAAGCGACCAGCACCTTGTGAGATTTCCTCTTGCACACCTCCATCAGAAATGTAGGCATAAATGCGTTCTTTCTGGAATCCCTTGTTGCCCGTGCGTGCATAGAGAGCTTTAGCCGCAATTGCAGCACCAACAGCGAAGGTGTGACCTTGCCCAAGGGGACCACTAGTATTCTCCACACCACGTTCAAAAATTCACCTCGGGGTGTCCAGGTGTAGCCGAACCCCATTGGCGAAATGACATAAGTTCATCAATGGAATAGCGACCGATAAGCGCAAGTTGCGCGTAAAGCATAGGTGACATGTGTCCTGGATCCAGGAAAAATCTGTCGCGACACTCCCAAGTTGGTCGTTCAGGGTCGAAGATCAGAAATTCGCTAAAGAGGACATTGATAAAATCAGCACCGCCCATGGCACCACCAGGGTGTCCAGATTTGGCACGTTCTACCATGCTTACTGCAAGTGTGCGAATGTTGTCGGCTGCGAGATTAAGAAGATGGGTGGGATTTTCCATGAGAATCGAAAAACTGCTATGCGAAGCTCGATGATTATTGGAGATATTTGTTTATATAGGCGCAACAAGGCCACACTTCGGCGTGCTATCTTACGACAAAGCACACTATAAGTAGAAGCGATGATCGCCCTTTACTAGGGGCAAATGTACGATTTTTTAAGCATAGGAACAAATAAATCTAGCGCAATTGCAAAGACGACTTGCAAAACAAGATAGTTTTGCGCGTTCGGATTGTACAAAATGCCCTACAAAAAAGCTATTGCAGCTGAAGATTTAAAATAAACAATAACGAGACAGAGACTACTTAGCTCTCAATATCATTACCAACTAAAGCACTGAGAAAGACAACAAAACTATCGCTCTCACAACAGGAAAGAAGAGTCGTGAGAGCGATAGATAGATAAGGGGAACAGCGATGCAGGAACAAAGCTGCTACTCCGCATTGATGCCCTAGAATTTATTTGATGATTTCCAACTGACGGAACACGCCCACCAGAGCAGCCACCGCACGGTCCACTTGTTCGTGCGTGTGATTAGCCATAAGGGCAATACGAACCAAGGTGTCAGTAGGATGACACGCAGGAGGCACTACAGGATTAATGAATACACCAGCTTCAAAGGCCATTGCTGTAGCCGCAAAAAGTCTTCTCGAGGTCACGTACATAGAGAGGAATGATAGGACTTTCTGTATCCCCGATTTCGAAGCCTTCTTCGCGGAAACGCTTAAGCGCATAGTTCGTCACTTCCCAAAGAGCTTCCAAACGCTCGGGTTCACGCTGAAGAATGCGCAAAGCTTCCAGTGCAGAAGCGGTAGCAGCAGGCGTGTTAGAGGCTGAGAAGATGTAAGTGCGCGCTGTGTGACGGAGATAATCAATAATGGTGCTGTCCGCAGCAATGAATCCACCGATAGATGCAAGGCTCTTTGAGAACGTGCCCATGATGAGGTCTACCTCGTCCGTAAGACCGAAGTGATCACAAACACCACGTCCTTGACGACCAAATACACCAATACCATGAGCTTCGTCCACCATCACAGTGGCACCATACTTTTTCTTGAGCTCAATGATTTTGGGCAAGTCGCAGAGATCTCCCTCCATAGAGAAGACACCATCCACGATGATGAGCTTCACTGAGTTGGCTTCACACTTTTGAAGCTTGCGTTCTAGGTCAGCCATATCGTTGTGCTTGTAGCGCAACTGCTTAGCCATAGAGAGACGACGACCATCTACAATAGAGGCATGGTCACGATCATCGCAAATCACATAGTCGTGTGGACCAAGGAGAGCAGGAATCACACCACTATTCACCGTGAATCCAGTGGAAAAGCAAAGCGTTTCTTCTTTGCCCAGAAACTTTGCAAGCTCCTTTTTCTAGCTCTACGTGAAGGTCAAGTGTACCATTAGGAATCGACTTCCTGCACAACCAGAACCATAGCGACGCATGGCTTCAACGCCAGCTTCGATGACACGTTCGTCACCTGTTAAACCTGTGTAAGCGTTCGACCCAAGCATGATGACGTGATGTCCGTCCATTTCGACTTCGGTGCCTTGTTTACCTTCAATTTCTCGGAAGTAGGGGTAAAGACCTTGCTTTCTCACCTCATCGGGGAGAGTGAACTTAGATAAGCGTTCGTGAAGAATATCCATTGGTTATATTATAGCGGAATGCTAAAAAAGCGGACGAAAAGTAGGCAAAAGCCCGATATGCACGGGTAATGCTAACCTCTCTTTCGGGCATTTCCGTCCTATTTCATTATTTCTTTGGCTTGCAAAGTTACACATTTATCCTAAGAAGTGTGCAATAAATGACAGAAAAAATGCCGTCTCGCTGTTTTTCATGAGAGTTTCAGTGGGCAAACTCTAAAGTTTAGAGTATCTTTGCAGCCATATCAACTCCGTTTTTTATGATGCAACGCATTCTTTTCATCATCAACCCTATCTCGGGCACAAGCCGCAAAGGCAAAGTGGTCAATGCAATCAAACGTCGCATTGATCATCAACGGTTTGCTGTAGAGATTCGTTACACCGAATATGCAGGCCATGCCGTAGAAATAGCCCGTGAAGCTGCTGAAACAGGCTTTGACATCGTCGTGGCAGTAGGTGGTGATGGCACCATAAACGAAGTGGCGCGCTCACTGGTACACACGCAAACAGCACTTGCCATTGTGCCTTCTGGCAGTGGAAATGGATTGGCTCGTCACTTGCTCATCCCTATGGACATCGAGAAAGCCTTAGACATCATCAATGCCAATGTGGTAACGGACTTAGATTATGGTTTGATCAATGACAAACCTTTCTTCTGCACCTGCGGGGTGGGCTTTGACGCTTTCATTAGTCTTAAATTTGCCGAAGCAAATACTCGCGGATTGAAAACCTATTTAGAAAAGACACTCACAGATGGTCTGAGCTATAAGCCCTGAGACCTACCGCATATACATCGGAGGAGAGAGTGAAGGAGAGATGCAAGAAGTAGATGCCTTCTTGATTGCCTGCGCCAATGCTTCGCAATATGGCAACAATGCCTACATTGCTCCTGATGCATCTATGAAGGATGGGCTAATGGACGTCATTGTATTGGAGCCCTTTAGCATATTGGAAGCACCAATAGTGGCCATGCAACTATTTCAGCGCACCCTTCCTCACAATACATGTCAAGACGTTCCGCACCAATCGTCTGCTGATCGAGCGCACCACTGCTGGCCCTGCTCACTGTGACGGCGACCCTTATGAAACGACTGCACGCATCAAAGTGGAATTAGTCCCTGCTGGTCTGCGTGCCATCATCAACGAAAAGGCCTTGCTCACTCCGCCAACCTCTTCTGTACAGTCCAACATGTTGCTGCGCACGCTCGAACCTTTTTCAGAAGCAAATGGTGAATTTGCGCAATCAGGTGAACTCCCTATTCGATATCTTCTAATCTTTGAAGAAGACCATAGGGTTTCTAATGACTTTTCATGAAACACATCCGTCTTTTTTTCTCTGTTTTTGGGGGCTATCTTCTGCTTTTAGGCTGTGCCTTTGCTCAAAAACTTTGAACGTCCCGAACTACCTGACTTCTAGCATGATGCTGCAATTAGCAGGCATAGGCACAGCAGGTGGAGGGACTTTCAGCCATTTTGGTTCACAGCCAACCGCTGGGGAGCATTGAGTGTTGAAGGACATCGGCCTACTCTATTGGTAGGAGTCTATGATCGCCCCCGCAACATCGGTCGTGGCTGGTCGCTACGCTACGGAGCTACCATCACCACCAATCGCGACCTAGACAACAATGTACGCGCACAAGACGTGTTGCTTTCTCTAGACAAAGGAGCTTCTCGCTTTGCTTTTGGCACTCGCAGCCACGACACTCCGCTCAATGACGAAGATTTGTCGACGGGAGCCTTCGCATTAGGTCGCAATGCCATGCAACCTTTGTCCCTCTCTTGGCAGGTGAAACGCTGGTGGCGCATTGGTGGTGCTCATAGCAAATTTGCCTTACGAGGACATTTAGCTTATGGTTGGTTGCAAGATGGAGACTGGCAAGAGCGTCGTATGGTTCCTGTGAAAGGGCGTTTTGCCACTGGGGCTAAATATCACGAGAAGTCGGGCTACCTACGCATTGGGACAGATGACTCACCATGGGAGTTTATCGGCGGCTTGGAGATGGCCAACACCTTTGGCGGAACCATCCACAACTACGACTCCACCCCACTTAAGATGCCCGAGAGGGCTGCTGAATACCTCTACGCTTTTGTGGGAAAAGGCGGAGGCGACCCCACCGATGGAGAAGGATATGCCAATGCTTCGGGCAATACGATTGAGCTTGGCGTGCCTCTCTTCGCTATCGTGCAAAAGATGATTGGCAAGCCCGACTATACTACGACCACTATTTTGAAGACGACAGTCAAGCCTTTGACGAATATGGATGGTTGGACGGATTGTTAGGGGTGGAAATCCGTTTTCCTCGCAATCGTTGGGTGGGGAAAATGGTTGGAGAAGTGACGAGAATGGACTATCAGAGTGGGCCAGTCTATCACGATCACACTCGAGAAATTCCAGACCAAGTGAGTGGGGTTGACAATTATTACAATCATGGCTTATATGCTGGATGGCAACACTATGGCATGGCTATGGGAAATGCTCTCTTTGCTTCGCCGCTGTATGATGGTAAAAAGAACTTACAATTCCCTGCCACTCGCTTTCGAGCAGAGCATATCGGGATAGCCGGACAGCCATTCTCGCAGTTGCACTATCGCTTGATGTATTCTCACTTGAAGAGTTGGGGCACTTATAGCATCCCTTTCCATGAGATTCAACACCAACATTCACTGCTGGCAGAAGCACGATGGGAAGGGGGAACTTTCTCTCGTGGACAACTTTCGTGGCTGATGCTACGCGACTGCAGCTGTCGGAGCAGACTTTGGCGACAGACTTGGCCATCGTTTAGGATTTATGTTGAGTTTTGGCATTAGATTATTTGGAAAATGAGCATGCTTATCAAGAAAATCATGACTTCTGTGGCCTGGGCTGCTGCGATGCTTCCTCGACAACACTCATCAGTTTTTCGTTACGCAACAGTCTTTTTAGCCTGCTTAGCCTGGCTGTTTGCCCTATCGCTCACTTTTAGCTGTGACAAACTACCTCGTAATGGCAAACTAGATGGGCATTGGCAATTGATGGAGCGCGATGGAAGCTCCGTACAAGCCGAGCGCACATACTGGGCCATCCAGCTAGACCTCCTGCAGTTACGGTCGTTCACAAAGTCTCCCATCACCAAAGTGAAGTACTCTGGTGGTGTTGTGGCGCGTTTCTCTCATCAAGGCGATAGCTTAATCATCACAAAAGGCTATTTGATGAATCGCGTGAACCAACAAGACATCCTCATTGATTCGACGCTCCAAGCCGATCTTTCTGCCTTTGGCATCACAGAATTACCAATGCGCTATAAAGTAGAGCTGCTTACAGACGAAAAATGACACTCGTCTCTGGCACCCATCGTTTGGTGCTACGAAAAATTTTTAGGACAAGAGGGAGATAAGAGGGCTATTTATCTACTTTTCTGCAGTAGATAAATAGCCCTTTTTCACTACTCTATCTAACTTTGAAATTGTTAAATAAACAGCAAGAAAAAAGACAGAGTTTTCAAGCATCTAGGAGAACTGGTACAAAGAAATAGTGCTAATTTGCCTTCTAGACAAACACTACTTGCCAGTTGTCTCTTTACTTTTTACTACCTTACTCACCAATTTTAGAGTTAAATCTGGAGAGTAGACTTCTTTTTCTCCTAGTTTTTATAGGAATATCTAGGAGAAAAAATATTTTTTGTGGGAGTTTTTCATTATTCTCTCCGACAATTCCCGACAAACTTACTGTGGAGAATCGCGTATTTCCCTACAAGACTATCACGGCTCTTCAATGTAGCGTTAAATTCGCCCTTGTAAAATGTAAAGTTTTGTTTTAGGAGCATAGAAATTCGGCTATTTCATCATCTCCTTTCGGCTATTCTTCCTCCACGTTCTAGCCATGCCGTTAATCTGCGAGCCTAGATATTTCACTGGTTGCCCTAAGCTAGGGTGTGACTTTGCCTGCCTTCTGTTCTACATAAATAGAATGTGGCGTGTTCTCATCGAGAGAGCACGCCACATTTGGAATAAGTCAAGACTCAGGCTTAAAGCAATATGGAAGGATTGAGTCTGTGCCTCCCCCTTTCAAGAGACTAATCAACAGAGAATATAGATAAATTCATATTAGCTAACGGACTAATCGTAAGGAAAGAAGGAGAGGAGCGATTACTTATTCCATGAGATGAATAACTACACCACTTCTAAGTTTGGGTTCAAACCAAGTGGCCTTGGGAGGCATGATGTTGCCTGTATCTGCTATGCGCATCACTTGATTCATAGATACGGGATAAAGTGCTAGAGCGGCTTTCATTTCACCACTATCCACTCTGTGTTGGAGCTCGGAGAGTCCACGCAAACCACCTACAAAATCTACACGTTTGGAACTGCGCAAATCAGTAATGCCTAACAATTTGTCTAAGATCAAACGAGAAGAGATGTCGACATCGAGCACTCCTATGGGATCCGTGGCATCGTACGTGCCTGGGCGCGCATCTAAGGAGTACCACTTGCGATTGAGATAGAGTGAAAACTGGTGAGGTTGCTGCGGAGTATAAGGGGTTTCTCCTTGTTCTTTGACTTCAAAGTCTTCTTGCAGAGCTGTCAAGAATGCCTCATCACTTAGTCCATTGAGGTCGGCTACTACACGATTATAGTCAAGGATAGTGAGTTGATCAGCGGGGAAACACACTGCCAAGTAATAGTTGTACTCTTCATCACCTTGATGATCTGGATTAGCAGCAGCTCGTTCCACTCCCACACGGGCTGCGGCTGCCGAACGATGGTGACCATCGGCGATGTATAAGGCATCCATTGCACCAAACTCGCGAGTGATCGTGGCTATATCATCTGAACTATCAATCACCCACAAGGTGTGGCGGAAGCCGTCTACGTCGGCTACAAAGTCTATTTCTGGTTTGCCTTGGGCTATGCGATCTATGAGACGTACGAGGATGGGATTGTGCTTGAAAGCTAAAAAGGCAGAACCGATGTGGGCATTGGTGGCAAAGAGGTGCAACATGCGGTCATCTTCTTTGTCACGACGGGTGAGTTCATGCTTCTTAATTAGCCCATTGTTATAATCGTCTACGTGAGCAGTGAGCACAATACCATATTGGGTGTGCCCATTCATGGTTTGGGCATAGAGATAGTAGCATGATTGAGTATCTTGCACCAGCCATCCTTGCTCGATAAAATGAGTGAGCTGTCGCTTTGCTTCGGGATAAACACGAGGATCGTGCTCATCTGTACCTTCGGGAAAGTTTATTTCTGGCCGGATGATGTGGTAGAGTGATTTTCATTGCCTCGGCATTCTTCACGCGCTTCTGAAGAATTGAGCACATCATAAGGGCGACTGCTCACTTGGGCGGCAAGATGAGAGGGGGGACGTAGCCCACGGAAAGGTTTTACTCTGGGCATAATGGTAAGAATTTAAGGAAAGTATAGAGTTATGCTTGTTGGTGACAATGAAAAGTACCAACCTGTTGTCAAGAATCACTAGCAGAGGAAGAAAGGATGACTCCTACCCTTTCCTCCTTTGCTAACGAATGAAAGGTATTAGTTCGGAAATGGCATGCTACAAGCCAGGAGATAAGTAGCCATTAAGAGGGAGAACCACTCTATAAAGACTGAGACTACTACTCATTCACTTGGAATGTTCTATCGCCTGTTGCAAAGAATTTCACGATTTGTCGAGCAGAAGCAAGACCGGCATTGGCATTGGCTTCAGCGGTCTGCGCACCCATCTTCTTGGGAGGCGCAAAATACCGATCGCCCTAACAAGGCTTTTGAAGTCTTCATGTCGCTTGGGCGGAATGTCAGTGATGAAACTAAGGTCTGTGCGCTCTTGTAAAAGCTCTAGCAGTTCGTCTTCGTTGATAATTTCTTTGCGAGCAGTATTGACCAATATCCCACCTGGTTTCATCAATTCTATCATTTCGCGATTGACAAATCCAATGGTGCGAGGCGTAGCAGGGGTGTGTAAACTCACAATGTCGCAACATTGCACTAAGTCATACAAATTGTGCTCTGCATACACTCCGTCGCTCTCGATGCGCTCTACACGATGGAAGAAATCATAAGCATGAACATCCATACCAAAACCCTTAGCAATACGCGCCACTTCACTGGCCACATTGCCATAAGCCAAAAGACCTATTCGCTTGCCTTTGAGTTCACTACCGATTTTTCCATTAAAATGCTGACGCACATGGAAAAGGAGATAAGCAAACACAAGCTCAGCTACTGCATTGGCGTTCTGCCCAGGTGTATTCATCACGACTACGCCGTGGGCGGTGGCTGATTCTAAATCAATACTATCGACTCCTGCTCCTGCACGTACTACGATTTGCAACTGAGGAGCTGCATCAAAGACTTCAGCATCAATGACATCGCTGCGCACAATGAGGGCTTCTGCATTGGCCACGGCAGCCAGCAGTTCACTTTTCTCAGTGTATCGCTCCAACAGCTGGAGTTGATGCCCTGCGGTTTCGACAATTTCTCGAATGTCCTCAACAGCTGAGGTCGCAAAAGGCTTTTCGGTGGCAATCAGAATGTTCATACAATGCAAAATAAGCGGTTAATGTTCTTGTGCAAATTGCTTCATCGTTTCTACTAAGGCTTGTACTCCTTCGAGAGGCATGGCATTGTAAATAGAAGCTCTAAATCCGCCGACAGAACGGTGGCCTTTGATTCCATGCATGCCGCGAGCTGTGGCAAACTTCTGGAACTCGGCTTCGAGTTCTTCCTTGCCTTCTGCCATGACGAAGCATACATTCATGTAACTTCTATCTGCCTTGTCTGTCACAGTGCCACGGAAGAAGGGGTTGCGATCGATTTCTGCATAGAGCAGTTCGGCTTTCTCTTTGGCGCGACGCTCCATTTCAGCTACTCCACCTTGTTCCTTTATCCAACGTAAGGTTTGAAGACAGGTGTAGATAGGTAATACTGGAGGGGTATTGAACATGCTTCCTCCCGCTATGTGGGTGCGGTAGTCGATCATTGAAGGGAGCGGACGGCTCACCTTACCGAGTATGTCGGTGCGAACAATGACAAACGTGACTCCAGCCATAGAGAGATTCTTCTGCGCTCCACCATAAATGAGGGCATACTTTGATACATCAATCTGACGAGAGAAGATGTCGCTCGACATATCTGCCACCACGGGAACTGGACTATCGATGTCTTCGTGCAATTCGGTGCCGTAGATGGTATTGTTGGTGGTGATGTGAAAGTAATCTGCGGTAGTGGGGATAGTATATCCTTTGGGGATGTAAGTAAAATTGTCGGCGGCAGAAGACGCTACTTCCACTACTTCTCCAAAGAGCTTGGCTTCTTTGATGGCTTTCTTTGCCCATACGCCCGTGTTTAAGTAGGCGGCTTGGTGTTCGAGCAGATTAAAGGGAACGTAACAGAACTGAGTAGAAGCTCCACCTCCCACAAAAAGGACTTCATATCCTTCGGGGACATTCAAAAGCTCTTTGACTAGGGCAACCGCTTCATCAATCACAGCCTGGAAATTGCTCGTACGATGGCTTATTTCCATAAGAGAAAGTCCCATTCCGTCAAATTCTATGCAGGCTTCTGCGGTGGCTTTAATGACTTGCTGGGGAAGAATAGAGGGACCAGCACCAAAATTGTACTTTTTCATGATACTATAGGGTTGAAAAGTGGGAGAAGTCAGCGAAAGATTAAGAAGCATCACCGACAAACAAGCGTGGCTATTTTTGCTAACTCGACTTGTCACACCACGAAATTACACATTTCATGTGAAACTCCCAAGAGAAATAATAAAAAACTCGAAAGTTCTTAGATGACACCTTGTGGTACACAACAAGAACTTTCGAGTCGTTCGTTTGAAACAGGGATTTTCTACCTCATTTCATGAAGTTACTTCTTGATTTAAGAAGCGAATATTCGGTTATACTAAACCTTTTTCCGTGACAGTGTTTGAAGGGTTTGCCAGAACCACAAGGACAGGGATCATTGCGATGTGGCATTTGTTGCTGCTGGAAAGGTTGTTGAGCAGGAGCAGAGGCTGTTTCGCTGCTAAGTTGTGACGCTTCTACGTCTACTAAGTCGCCTTGAGCATCAAACTCTTGCTTGCTTTCTGACATCTCTGCGCGTGCATCGTGCTCTACTACGGCTTCTTGCAGCTCAGTGGGTACTTCTGCACCAGCAATGTGCGCACGCATCAAAGTGGAAACAGACGAATTGTTGATATCATTCACCATTTCATCAAAGAGTTTTCACACTTTCGATTTTGAAGACCACGAGGGATCCTTCTGCTCGTACGAAACATTGCGCACAGAATGCTTGAGTTCGTCGAGCATACGGAGGTTTTCCTTCCAAGAATCGTCAATGTTGTGGAGAAGGATGAGCTTTTCAAATTCGCGCACCACACTCTTGGCTTCTGTCTCATAAGCTTCTTTGAGATCGACACGAACATTGTAGACCAAACGACCATCACTGATAGGAATCAAGATGTTGTCATACATGTCGGACTGTGTCTCGTAGATTTGCTTAATGACAGGCAAAGCCACAGCGCGGAGAGTCTCAGTCTTGCGATTGAATGTGCTGATAGCGGCTTCGAAAGCACGCTCGTACAAATCACCACGCTTTGAGCTATTGAGTTCTTCCTCTGTGAAGGGAACTTCCATGGCAAAGAGTTCGATGAAGCGCTCTTTGCAACCTTCATAATCGTTGTTCTGTATGGTGTCAACGACACGGTCCCAAATCATGTTAGAAATGTCCATACCGATACGCTCACCCATCAAGGCATGACGGCGTTTCTCATAGATTACCGTACGCTGCTTGTTCATGACGTCATCATACTCAAGCAGGTGCTTACGTGTACCGAAGTTGTTTTCTTCGACTTTCTTCTGTGCACGCTCGATGCTCTTGCTAATCATCTTAGCTTCAATCATTTCGCCATCCTTAAATCCTAGGCGATCCATGACTGCTGCAATGCGTTCTGAAGCAAAGAGACGCATGAGTTTGTCTTCTAAGGATACGTAGAACACAGAGCTACCCACGTCACCTTGACGACCTGCACGACCACGCAACTGACGGTCTACGCGACGGCTATCGTGACGCTCAGTACCAATGATGGCCAAACCACCTGCTGCACGCACTTCTGCTGAGAGCTTAATGTCAGTACCACGACCAGCCATGTTGGTAGCGATGGTAACTGCGCCGAGCAGGCGTTCTTCTTCGTGCTTATTACCATCCTCGTCGGTGATGGTCACCTTGCCCAAGGTGCTTTGACCAGCGAGGGCAACGATGTCTGCTTCCTTTTGGTGGAGCTTAGCGTTAAGTACTTGATGTGGAATGCGACGAAGATTGAGTAGGCGGCTGAGAAGTTCAGAGATTTCCACAGAACTTGTGCCGACCAGCACAGGACGTCCGGCATTTCGCATCTTTTTCTACTTCATCAATCACCGCAGTGTACTTTTTCGCGTTGCGTTTTGTACACACGGTCATTCATGTCAATGCGCTGGATAGGACGGTTGGTAGGAATTTCCACAACGTCGAGCTTGTAGATATTCCAGAACTCACCAGCTTCTGTGATAGCCGTACCCGTCATACCCTGCCAACTTGTGGTACATACGGAAATAGTTTTGCAGCGTGATGGTAGCAAAAGTCTGGGTAGCGGCTTCTACACGCACGTGCTCTTTTGCCTCAACAGCTTGGTGGAGTCCATCGCTCCAGCGGCGTCCTTCCATGATACGGCCTGTAGATTCGTCGACAATCTTAACTTGACCATCTTGAATCACATAGTCGTCATTGAGAGTGAACATGGCATACGCCTTCAAGAGCTGTTGGAGCGTGTGCACACGGTCGCTCTTGATAGCATAATCGGCCATGAGTTCATCCTTCTTAGCTATGCGCTCTTCATCAGGTAAGTGTTGCGCCTCAAGAGCTGAGAGTTGTGAAGTGATATCGGGCAACACGAAGAGTTCATCATTCTGAACTGCCTCAGCCAACCATGCTGTACCCTTATCAGTGAGGTCGCAAGAACGTTGCTTCTCATCAACCACGAAATAAAGAGGTTCTACGGCCTCTGGCATACGACGGTTGTTATTCTCCATGTAGATTTCTTCCGTCTTCAACATGCCAGCCTTGACACCAGGTTCTGAGAGATACTTGATGAGTGGACCGTTCTTGGGCAATGCCTTGTGCGAACGATAGAGTGCAAGATTACCCTTTTCGCGATCTTCCTTATTATCGCTCTTGAGCAAACGCTTAGCTTCTGTGAGATATTCAGTAGCCAACTTCTTCTGTACAGCGACCAAACGCTCTACAAGGGGTTGGTATTCTTCATACATTTGGTCTTCACCACGCTCTACAGGACCTGAGATAATGAGCGGAGTACGTGCATCGTCAATGAGCACAGAGTCTACCTCGTCGACAATAGCATAATAATGCTTGCGCTGTACAAGGTCAGTGGGACTCATGGCCATGTTGTCACGAAGGTAGTCAAAACCAAATTCGTTGTTAGTTCCAAAAGTAATGTCGCTATTGTATGCACGACGGCGAGCTTCACTGTTAGGTTGGTGCTTGTCGATGCAGTCCACGCTCAAGCCATGGAACTGATAGAGAGGTCCCATCCATTCAGAGTCACGTTTGGCGAGGTAGTCATTGACGGTCACCACGTGCACACCACGACCTGAAAGCGCGCGAAGGAACACAGGGCAAGTAGCCACCAAAGTCTTACCTTCACCTGTGGCCATCTCAGCGATCTTTCCTTGGGTGAGTACGACACCGCCAAAGAGTTGCACGTCATAGTGCACCATCTCCCACTTAAGATCATTACCTCCTGCAAGCCAGTGATTGTGATAGATGGCCTTTGTACCATCTTCAGAGAGTTCTACGAAGTCGCGGGTGACAGCCAATTCACGGTCAAAGTCACTGGCAGTAACTTCTATGGTCTCATTAGTAGCAAAGCGACGTGCCGTTTCTTTGACAATAGCAAACGCCTCGGGAAGAACCTCTTCGAGGGCAACATCCATGCGTTCGAGTACCTCTTTCTCGAGCTTATCGATTTTATTGAAGAGTACTTCACGATCTTCAATAGGAGTTTCTTCAATTTTTGCGCGAATCTCTGCGATTTCAGCATTGAGCTCATCGCCAGAACCTTGGATGTTACGCTTCAGTTCTTCGGTCTTTGCACGCAACTCATCGTTAGAGAGTGCTTCGATGCTAGGAGAAACGGCCTTGATTTTATCCACCCACGGTTGAATTTCTTTCATATCGCGGGTAGCCTTACTACCAAAAATTTTGGAGAGGAGTTTATTAAGATCCATAAATGGGTATATATTTCGTTGTATGTATTTGAGAATAGGTGGAGATGTTGAAAGGTCTAAGCCTACTCCACCATATATTGAAGAGGAGAAGAACACCAAAGTGTTCCAAATATCGCAGCCCTATTCCTGCAAGAGCCCTATTGTCTTCTCATAAGGAGACTAAAGCTCATTGGCATTATAATAGCGGTGCACGCGTACAAGCATTGGGGGCTCGGATGCGTAGGGCTTTCGACAACGTAGGAGCTATGCAATCCACCGTCACTGGCGTGGTCACCAACTCAGATTTTACACCCTGCACCATATAAAAATGATGGGGAAAGCTACATAAGCTTCACGCATCATCTTCGATTCCTGCGTATCGGCATTGACATATCTCCAGCCAGGCATCACTTGGATAGTTACATCGCCAGAGCGTTGTTGGTTAAATCCTCCGCGGATACGAGAGATACCAGGTGTCCATGCCCCTTGCATCAGTCGATGCGCAGTATAGACATCCTTCACTCCTGCCAGTTGTATCAAGAAATCTTGCACACGAGCTTGAAACTCTGAGACATTGATTTGTCGATTCTCAAGCAAACGGTGGTTAAAATAGATTTCAGTGCCGTAAGTGGCTTCGATATAATTGCCTTGTCCATACACAGCCACAAGGTACATGCCAAGCAAACTAACCGTGCGTCGCATGTCGAACGTCCCTGTGGGAATACGATATTTCGAGAGATCGGCCGTTTCTTCCTCTGTATACCCCGTAGAAGTGAGTGTAAAGAGCACGCGCCCAGCACCTGCTTTGGCTTCTGCGGCACGAATAATCTCAGCCACGGCACGATCCAGTCGCGCATAAGTGTCTTGCAATTCTAATGCTCCCTCCGAAACAGGACTATTTCGATAAGTACCAGCATAGAGCGACACAGAAAGATAGTCCGTTGTGGCATCAGCCCCTAGGTGAGTGCCAATGAGTGCGGCCGAAGTCATAGCAGCCACCTCGTCATTCACCAAAGCAGAGGTCTTAAACTCCGTGAAACGACTACTTCCTTTAAAGCGATGCGCAAAAGGCTTGCGCGCATCTCCCGTTACAAAGTAGGAAAACTTGCCCACTCTCTCATTAGAAGGCTGCCAAGTCTCATTTCGTAAACGGAGGTCTATATTATAATACGTGTTACGATGGTCTGCCCAGGCTGGAAAGCTGCCATAATACGACGAAGAAACCCAGTTGCCCGTGTTATTATCCATCCACACCACTTGGTCAGCAGCGTGACCAGCGGAGAGGATTGCCACATCGGCTTCAGGCGCAATGGAGACTACCTGCGCTTTTCCACGAGTAGCCACTTTGAGCTCATCGCCAATCGTACTAACGTTCAGCCATCGAGGAGAGAACTGCTCCACAGTTCCTAAGCCCTTTACTTGGCGATCTTCCACACAAAGCATGGGACGAAGCGTCTCACGATTGAGCCAACGCCAAGCAACGATGCCATGATCAGCAGCCGTAGTTCCCGTGGCAAGCGTAGCCGCTGCCGATGCTCGGTCAGGGCGCGCCAAGGGATACTCAGCTTGTTCGTACCAGCGGCCTTGTCGCATGAGTCTTTGCAGCCCATCTTCTCCATATAATGGAGAGAACGCTTCGAGATAGTCCGAGCGGAGTTGGTCTACAAGGATGTTCACCACCAATCGCGGCACAACATTCTTCTCACCCTCCCATGCCAACTCAGCCCCCTTAGCCTCAACAGCGGCTAAGATGGTCATCGCGGTGATGAAGGAAAGAATGAAATTATGCTTACGCATGGTGAATATTGAAACTATTTATTCTGTAACACGAGGAGCATGCTCCCTTTTTTATCTTAAACTATGCGCCACACGATGTCGAGCATGATGCACGATGTCGCATGAAGTATAAGCAATCATGCCAGAGCGCACCAAAAGCATGAGGGCAATGGGTACAGTGGGCAAAGGGAATTGCTGGTTTCCAAAGAAGAAAGCAATAAAATATCCCAAGACGCCTACCATTGCCAGAGCAGCCATCGCCTTACGAAAGGCCACTGCACTAGGCAAATACAGCGAGAGAAGGAGGAGCAATAAGACAGGATTGAAGATACAAATCAAATAATTTGTACCTACAGCGGGATGTTCTGACCATCCTATCATAATGGTAAGTAGAACACCCACCAAGCTCAATCCTACCAATAGCACTGTGTCAAAACTAAGTGTCCAGATGCGCCAAGCACGCTGGGCTATTGATTGCCCTTTCTCGCACGCCATTGACCGAAGGTCAGCAATAGACAGAATGCAAAACAATGTGCCAAAAAAGACAATAGGAGAAAGCGGAGTTGCTTTTTGTTGAGCCACACTTTCTATAGGCAAAAGCGGAGCTTTTGCTACGACTAATGGGCGTAACTGACCATCACGTCCGCGGATCTGCGCTGCATCAAAGATGCGTAGTGCGTAAGTGGGAAGGAAATTATAGCGCAGTTGATCTTCAGCATTGAACTTACGATCCACTTCGGGACCGAGTAAGAGATCTTGTCCAAACTCATACCACGGGCTGTTTCTCGTAAACTCATGTATCATATCGCGCTGACTCATCACAGACTTGTCGCGATTCAGATTTGGAAAAACCAGAGTTTCTCCATTTGCTTTCAGTGCGGCCTTGATGGCTTCTACTGCACGTGTGGTACAGTTATCATAGAGAAAGTTATAACGATACGTCCAATCAGGCTTATCCGCAATCAAAGTATCCATCTTTTCAAAACCTTGCACGGGATAGGTGTGTCGTTCGTATTTGTTTTGTTCAAAGATTTGGTTTTGCCATCGAGCCACATGCGCCACCTCGGCAGGCGTGAGATTCAGATATTGCTCGGTGACTGGCATTTGTTCATTGGCAAACTCATATCCAAAACAATGCTAAACTCTCGCGAGATACCGAATAATCGGTCAAGCCCAGGATGAACTTTACGATGAATCCAGACTGATTCAGACTAAAAAGCCCATAGTTATAAGCATAATCTGTCGTCCCCTTGGCTTCACGCACGCGGAGTGCCGTATGTCCGTACAAACGATAAAGGCTCGTTCCTGGCGCACAAGTGAGCAGACTCACTCGCGCACTATCATTGGCCGCGGCCATTTTGGAGACATCTACAAAACTTTGAGCCCCTCACCACTAATGGCAAGAGCAACAAAACGAGAAGTATGTACAGTTTTATTCTCATCTTTGCACAGTTATTGACCAGCAAATTTACAGAAAAATGACCAAGAAGCAAAATTTTACTTCCCCTTTTTCTGCTTTTCCTTCTGAAACTTACTCTAGGATAGCACAAGCTGGCGAGGCCACGTGAGACACGTTCACTTATCTACCATGGTTTACCCTTCCACATTTAGCTCGTTTCAAATCAGCAGGAACTATAGACCGTTCCTCAGCGAGGAAGTCTATAGTCCCTACTCGATTTATTATTTGCACTCAAATTAATGCAGACAATTTCTGGTTTAACGGCTCAGGAACCACGCATTGAAAGCAGCTCCAATAGCAAATTCATTTTCTGAACGCAAGGCACCACCAGCAATCTTACGGTGAGTATAATCGGCCTTCAACACGATATCCTTTCCTAAACGATAGTTCACACCAGCCACCCACATGGACGTCTCGAAAACATCTGACATAGGAATCACATGGGTTCCTAAATCAGTTCCGGCATGCTGAGGGTTATAGTATTCATAGCGCACAAAGGGAAGGATGTCTGGAGTTTTACCTGTGTTGAAGATATGCTTCAGATTGAAGCCCACTTCTGCAGCACAACTAATTGCTCGTTCCGCCATATAGAGTTTTTTTCTCCCCATACGTCCAAATGCATCAGCATTACCCACATTACCAGAAACGATATTTGCGCGCGCTTCTACATACTTGTTCAACCATTGTGCATCAACCGACCAGAGAGTCACAGGCACTTTAGCTGTGTTTTTGATTACTTCTTCAGCGACAAATGCGTTGTTTGTGGTATTGGAGCAATAATAGAAACTCGCTCCTAAGCGCAAACCAGGCACGCCCACCCAATCCAAACGCGCCATCCACGCAGGATTGGTGAAGTTATCTTGCTCAAAGAGTCCTTGCTGCCCTTGATGCACCCAACTTTCTGGTCTGAATTGTTGTGCATTTAAGCCAGAAACAAGCATCGTGTGGTAATCAAACTGGCCTAACCCACGGCCAAAAGTACCATAGGCTGCCAAACCTGTCTCGTGCCATGTACTAGGAATAATGCTCGTTTCACCTTCAGGACGCGCTGTACCAAAGAAGTTCAGTGGTTCATGATGAGCATTGGTGAGGCCCATTGGCACAACCATGTGCCCAAAGCGAAGATTAAAGGCAGGATGCACAAGACGAGTGATGTGGAATTGCTCGATGATGACCTCACCTCCCTTGGACAGTTCTGTTGAAGTAGCACCATTCTTTGCGTTTTTCCAATTCCGCCGTGATTCCGGTACCACCCGATTCAAATTCAATCTCAGCACCTACCACCCATTTGGGATTAATCTTATAATCCAAAGCTAAAACAAAACGGGGGATAGAGATTGTGGCACGATTCTCTAGAGTATTTCCTTCCTTCGTTGCAAATCGATTCAAGCCATACCCCTTGAAAGCCGAAATCATTTCACCATATCCACCCTAGACGGAAACGCGAAAAACTGCTATACTCTTCGTCCGAAGCACGAAGTTTGAGCGCATTGTGCGGATGATTGCCATCGCAGTGCTCTTCGCAATGCACATCTTGACTGTGGTGGCAGTGTTCCTGGCAAACCTCAGCAGCTTTCTTGGGCATACTGACCTGTTTTTATCGGAAGGTTTATTCTTGTCAGAGCGTTCCATCACCCCATCAGGCACTCTGCCATTGAGTTCCTTCAAGGGATGATTGCCCATGATTTCATCTTTGATGCGACACTGTGCTGCTGCATGGAGCGAAATTGCGCCCAATACTGCAGTAAAAATATTTTTTTACTAGTCATTGTCTTTGTTTTTTTCTATAATCCAACTGCAAAATTACGATTTTTTTCAGTAGACAAGCAATCACTATTTATGGGTATTTTTTTCTGTCTTTTCTCACATAATCACACGGCATTCGTGGGGAAAATACCTACTAATGAGGAGCGAAAAGACAGTTCGTATCTTTGCAATATCTTTGGGCATACTATCAAAGACTTGCAATAGATGCTATTGCGGAGTTCTTTGACACCAGTCCATTTCAAGTCGCCATATCACTTTCCTATTTTTCTATGACTACTGGCTACACTGAACACAACAAGATGAGCGATGTCATAGCATCGCAGCCTTCTCTCCTTCAAATGATTTCTCGCTTTGGCATTCAGCTGGGTGTGGGTGAGAAAACAGTGCGCGAAGTGTGCGAGGCATCTAAGGTGGACACGACAACTTTTTCTTGCCGTGGCCAATGTCATGAAGCAAGGTGCCACAGCAGCAGGATTCTACATCGACAAGATTGACATGCCCACAATGATGCGCCACTTGGAATCGGCCCATGAATTTTTCTTGGACTTCCAATTGCCGCACATCCGTCGCAAATTGCTCGAAGCAATCGACTGTTCTCGACAAAACGAAGTGGCTTTTCTTATCCTCAAATTCTATGATGAATACATGCACGAAGTGCGCAAGCACATGGAATATGAGAATCAGCATATCTTCTCCTACGTGAAACGTCTACTAGCCGGTGAGAAAGTGACAGATTTCCGCATCGGGCAATACTCCAGTAGTCACGATGGAATGGAACACAAACTCAAGAACTGAAGAATATCATCATCAAGTATTATTCTCCCAACGAAGGCACTTCAAGCGATTTACTCTGCTATGTTCTCTTCAGTATCTACAACTCGGAAGCTGACCTACATGCGCATTGCGACATGGAAGATTCTCTTTTCTTCCCAGCAGTCCAACTTCTCGAAGAGCGTATAGCCAACAACCAATTTGTCTCCAACACTGGAGCAGAAAACGAAGATGGGGAAACGCTCACCGAGCGCGAACGACAAATTGTGGCTTGCGTGGTGCGTGGATTAACCAACCGAGAAGTGGCAGAGCATCTCTTCATTTCTATCAACACGGTGCTCACTCACCGCCGCAACATCTCACGCAAACTAGACATCCACTCTGTCAGTGGGCTGACCATCTATGCCATTGTCAATGGTATCGTGCAGATAGACGAGGTGTCGCTCAACTAAGCGCATAGTCTCAACTTCGAGACCATTCAACAAATCACCATAAAGACTCGGGTGTGTCAAACTAAGTGTTGGCACACCCGAGTTTTTATTTAGCGAATGGTGAAGTGTCTCGACCAACATCACTCTCGCAATACAAAAATACAAGAGCCAGGAAAGGTAAAAGTTCACACTCTTGTTTCTTCTTAAAGAAGAGTTTAGGAGTATCCGTTTTTGAGGGTTGTTATGATAGCACACCAAGGAGGAAAACCATGATTATCCTCAAAGCATTCTACAAAAGTCGGAGAATTGTGAGTAAAAAGTCGGAGACTTTCTCTAAAAAGTGGGAGACTTTTAAAAAAAACTCGGAGATATTTCTGGAAAAGTCCGAGACTTTAGTGACGACCAAGGAAGAGGCTACCGATGCAATGAGGAACACCCGAAGAAACGTGTGTAAACTTCTAAAAGAAACAAAGCACTAAAACGTCCAAACAGCCGAAAAAGCCAGTGCTCTTTTGGGAGGCATCAAAAGTAGGCACTACTAAGAGCGAAGAAGTGGAGGCTTTGTCAGATTTGGACAATGAGGTTTTCTTGCGATCCCAACCAAGGAGTTTTCTTCTCAAAGGGCAAAAGCAACAAAACCAAGACGCACAGAAGCAAAGCCATAAGCTGCCCCTCCAAGCACATCATTGACCCAGTGGCGATTGTTGTACATGCGCAACAATCCCACTGTAGCTGCCACTGCATAAGCTCCAATCCCAGCCATGTTGCCATATTCCGAGCGCACTAATTCTGCTCCCATCACGGCAGTTGCTGTGTGACCAGATGGAAAAGAATTGCGCGCACTACCATCGGGACGTAGTGAACCAACAGAATATTTTGTGGCGTTAACCAAAGTTCCCATGATAAAATAGGTGGTTGCTCCTAAGAGCAAGCGGTCACGGAAATTATGGCGATGATATACTCCTGGAAAAAAGCCTAAAGACAAAAAGGCAGCAAAGGGCGAATACTGGATATAATCATCTGCACGCATTGGCCCTCTCGTATGCCAGCGAAGAAACTGCTTGCGAACAGCCATACGTCGTTTGTGAAACCATCCTCTATCAACTACACCCCATACCCCAAGAGCGGTAAGTCCCACAGGAATACCAATTTGTAGGGTTGGAGAAAGATGAGAAAAATGAGAGGTCCTACGCACGAGCAAAGTATCGACACTGAAATCAGGAGCAACTTCCAAGGCTTTACGCACTGCTTGAGTGTCTAAGACTAAGCTATCAGTGATACAGTTCTCCACTTGAAGCGAAGACACAGTCGTATCGGACAAACTTAGAACTCCAGCACGAACGAGAGGCAAAGTAGACCCAGAAAAGACCCTGGGCACAAAGTGGTTGCCAACGGCCTATCATCAAGATATACAAGCAGCACAACAGGAGTGTTAATCGAGAGCACATGAGGAGTAGAAAGTGTTTTTACGCATAAGCGGAAGGGGACAAAAGAGCTATAATATCTCGAAGAGAAAGACAGATATGAATCCGATCTAAAAACATTCCGCATAAATTGGAAGCAAAAGTAGTAATTTATCCTCGAATATAGAGGATTTCACGACTAAAACTTAGTCCATACGCGACTCCGACCGATCGAATCATGCTTGGTCTACAAACAACAAAGCACCGCTAGTTCTAAGAACTGCGGTGCTTTCTTGTATATAATAACGGAAACCTAGTAGGTATGATCGTTTTCTTGAAGTTCTTCTTTCGTGAGACTCTTACGGTCGATGCTGTACCATGCGTAGGCGATATAAGCCAAAACAAAAGGAATGGCTAAAGACACCACGCTCATGGCTGTGAGGGTGAACTCACTGGAGCAGCTATTGGCAAGGGTCAAAGAGCATTGTGCATCAGCCAACGAAGGATAGTAAGCCGTGTTGTTCAATCCTGCAATGAGCAACAAGCTCCAAACAGCAAGAACAGCACCGATTCCAGCAAACCAAATGCCACGAACGTAGGTGGAAGAGAAGACCGTGCGAGCAATGCCTACCAACACCAAAACTACACCTACCAAGAAGAGCACAAGCACTACGGGGAGGGCGAGGAAGTTGTGGAGATATTTATAGGCCTCCATAGACACCATACCAGTGTTAGCATCAACGGCCCAACCGTCCATAGTGAGTAAGTGACCAGCAAAGGCCAAGAAAAGCACGAGGAAAGCTACAGAGTCGGTGAGCACTTGACGACGAATGCGAGGAGAAAGGGTGGCATCGACGATGTTGTTGAGCATATACAAATCGCCCAACACGCGACTCAAGAAGAATACGACCAAACCGAGGACAACATTCCAAGGATTTGTCACAGCTTCCAGCCCATGCCAGCCAGTGGTCCACTGACTGATAGCAGGTGCTATTTGATCAGTCATCACATCTTTGTTCACCACGAAGTTGGCACCATGGAAGAACGTCCCAACAGCTGTGCCTAATAGCACAGGACCAAGCACACCATTGAGCACGAGAAACCAACGATAGGTGTTCTTGCCCAGCAGGTTGCCAAGCTTTGACTGGAACTCATAGCTCACAGCTTGGAGCACGAAGCTAAAGAGAATGAGCATCCACACCCAATAAGCACCGCCAAAGCTGGTGCTATAAAACAAGGGGAAGGAGGCGAAAAAAGCACCGCCAAAGGTGACTAATGTGGTGAAGGTAAATTCCCATTTGCGACCTGTACTATTGACGATGAGCGCGCGCTCTTCCTCCGTGCGGCCGAGGGTGAAGATTTGGGTGTTGGCTCCTTGCACAAACATGAGAAAGACAACCAGTGCACCGAGGAGGCTGACGAGCAACCACCAGTATTGTTGAAGAAGTTCGTAGGTAATCATAGGTCAGTGATATTATTCTTGTTCGTGCTTATTGATGGCCTTGAACATGATACGCAATTCGGCGATGAGCAGGGCCGTGAAGACTATAAAGAAGAGAGCAAAGGTGATTTGCACATTGTGTACGGAGAGACTAGACACAGCAGCACTAACAGGGAGAAGATCTTGAATAGCCCATGGCTGACGACCCACTTCGGCTACAATCCAACCCGCTTGTTGGGCGGCATAAGTGAGCAGCAAGCTCCAAAGCCCCACATGAAGCAACCAACGCATATGCTGAAGTTTGCCTTTGCGACCAAACCACCAGAGCAAAGCCATCACCAAGATGAGCGCAAAACCCTGTGCCCACCATGATGCGGAACGACCAGAACATCATCCCACGATTAGGCACGAGATCTTCTACCTTCTCAATGTAGCCATAACCAAAGTAGGCTTTATTCTCTTCAAAAGTCTTGCGAGCAACAGCTGCTTTCTCGGGGTTAGTTTTGCGATGTTCACGATATTCTTTGAAAGCAGCAAGGGCCTTCTTACCGTGTTCGATCTTTTGTGTGGCGGGAATCACCTCTTCACCCTTGTGATTGGTGTAACCCTTATAGAGGATGTCGTTTTCACCAGGCACAAAGCAATTAGGATCCTTGAAGGCTATCAAAGAAAGGGCATAAGGCACTTTGACACCAGGCACGACAGTGAAGCACGCACCACACTCTCCATCCTTGAGTCCTTCGGCCACAGCGAGCTTCATGGGCTGATGATTGGCGATGTCCACACCACTAGCATCACCAGTGCCAGCAGTGATAATTGCAGAGATGAAACCGACAAGACTAGCAACTTTAATACTCTGAGTAGCCATTCTGATGTTGCGATTGCGAAGCAAATACCAGCAACTCACGGCAACCACAAACGTAGAACCCAACAACCATGCGCTAGACACGGTGTGCAAGAATTTGTTGACTGCGAAGGACTGGAAGGCAACTGCAAAGAAATCCATCATCTCATTGCGCACTGTGTCGGGATTGAAGTTCATTCCCGTGGGGTGTTGCATCCAACTGTTGGCCACCAAAATCCACCATGCGGAAAGCGTAGCTCCAAAACCAGTGAGCCAAGTAGAAGCAAGATGGAAGCCTTTACTAATCTTACCCCAGCCAAAGAACATTAGGGCTATAAAGGTGGACTCCATAAAGAAAGCGAAGATGCCTTCAATAGCAAGAGGTGCTCCGAAGATGTCACCTACAAACCAAGAGTAGTTGCTCCAGTTGGTACCAAATTCAAACTCCAGGATAATACCTGTGGCCACACCAATGGCGAAGTTGATACCAAAGAGCTTCTGCCAAAATTGCGTGGTAGTCTTCCAAAACTCATCACCAGTGCGATAGTAGATGGTTTCCATGATGGCCATCACGAGGGCAAGTCCGAGAGTGAGGGGGACAAACAACCAGTGATAGCATGCCGTAGAGGGCAAATTGGGCTCTCGACCAGTCTAAAAACGGCCGGATCCGTGGCTTGTAAAAATGTCATATCTTTGTTATTATTTTTGAATTTCAAGAGTTTTTCTATCCAAAACTCACCTATGAATGATTGAGAAATAATTACTATATAATTATCTGCAACAGAGTAGTGAGAAGATATATCGTAGCGATGGAGCTAACCACCCTCGATAGACAAACGAGCTTAGGGCAATAAAGTGTACACAAACTTACTACTTGGGCTGCTCCTGCACGAAATTGTCACCTACGGTAGTAGCTTTTTTGGTCGGCACTGCCCTTGAGCGTGGGCTGGAAGAAAAAGAGTTTAAGCACAGCAAACATGACGAAGAGCTTGACCAGGACAATGATCCAGAGCGTTTTGCCCCAAGTCATGCCACGCAGTCCTTCGGCATAGATGCGGAAAAAAGTTTTGAGTGCAGCAACCATAAGAGATGGAAGTTGAAATTAGTAGGAAGACTACAGAGTTTTTCACAAAAACACTTTTGTAAAATGCACAAAGAATGAAGTCGTTAGATAGACATCTCCGTAGTTTATTCCGATTTGTAATGTAAACTTATAAATTATTCAAAGTACAAAAATACATCGTGCGCGTGAAATCTCCAAACATTTTTCCTCATAAATGAGGAGACACCCTATTTTTTATCGCATGAATGGTAAATTAGCCCCATTTCCAGCTCGATTATTTGGTGTTTCCTGCGCTTCGTTGTAACTTTGCACGGCAATAATTGAAGCTATATGAAAATCATCAATACGGTCGCTGCATTGCAACATGCCGTGACTGAAGCTAAACAACAAGGACTATCCGTGGGACTTGTGCCCACGATGGGGGCTTTACATGAAGGACATGCCTCCCTCATTCGCCAAAGCGTGGCTGAAAATCAACTCACTGTGGTCAGCGTATTTGTGAACCCCACCCAGTTTAATGACCCCAAAGATCTTCAACACTATCCGAGAATCCCTTTGAAGCCGATGCACAACTCATTGCTTCGCTCGGTGGTGACATCGTCTTTGCTCCAAGCGTGGAAGAGGTATATCCGCAAGAAGACAAGCGTGTATTCTCCTATTCTCCCATTGACACGGTGATGGAAGGTGCGCGTCGCCCTGGACATTTCAATGGAGTGTGCCAAATCGTCTCTAAGCTCTTTGACATGGTGACACCCGACCGCGCATATTTTGGAGAAAAAGATTTTCAACAAATCGCCGTCGTGCGAGCTATGATGAAGGATTTGGGCTACACCTTCCAATTGGTGCCCTGCCCCATCGTGCGCGAAGCGAGTGGTCTTGCTCTTTCCTCTCGCAATGCCTTGATGAGTGACGAAGAACGCAAGTTGGCGACCAATATCTATCGCATACTCCGTGAGAGTGTTACCCTCTCGTCATCACACTCAGTGGCAGAAACCCAACAGTTTGTTGTAGAACAACTCAATGCACTCGATGGCCTTGAGGTGGAATACTACGAAATCGTAAATGGCGAAACACTCCAAACAGTGACTTCATGGGAAGATGCTCCCCACATCCAGGGGTGCATCACAGTGTTCTGCGGAGCACGCCCCGTACGTCTTATTGACAACATTGCATACCGCTAAGCACTACATAGCGACATGCTGTAAATTGCATATTATTTTTTTAGGCATTACTTATTATATATTGAGTAATATATTCTTTGTTAGAGAAAAAAACGCCTAATTCATTGCATCAAATTATGATTCTCAGTCTTCTAAAATCCAAAATACATTGTGCCACTGTCACGGAAGCCAATCTTCACTACATGGGCTCCATCACCATCGACGAAGCTTTGCTTGAAGCTGCTGGCCTCATTGCAGGTGAACACGTGCACGTGGTGAATAACATGAACGGTGAACGCATCGAAACTTATGTGATTCGTGGTGAACGCAACTCAGGATGCATCTGCTTAAACGGAGCAGCTGCCCGCCGTTTTCAAGTGGGCGATGAAGTCATCATCATGGCTTACGCTGGTTTCACACCTGAAGAAGCCGCAGGGTTCACGCCTAAAGTAGTCTTCCCCAACGCGCAAAACGCGCTTGACTGATGCAACGGGTTGGTATCTTCGGGGGGTCATTCAATCCCATTCACCTAGGCCATCTTGCAGTTGCCAGAAAGGTCATTGAACAAGGACTGGTTGATGAGGTTTGGCTCATGGTTTCCCCACAAAACCCTCTCAAACAAGCGGCCACAGACTTGATACCTGAGCAAGATCGTCTCGCACTTGCTAGACAAGCTGTGGAGGATTGTCCCAAGATTCTCGCTTCGGACTTTGAGATGCAGCTGCCTCTCCCAAGCTACACTTGGCGAACTATGGAAGCTCTCCGAGAACGATATCCCAATTATGCGTTTTCGCTTATCATCGGTGCTGACAACTGGGTAAATTTCTACGATGGGCACACCACGAAGCCCTATTGGCAAAAATATCCACTGCTGGTTTATCCTCGTGAAGGTTATCCCATTGCTTCAGAAACATTGCCCTCATCGGTGCACGTCATTGACGCACCACTCTTCCCTTCAGTAGTACCAGCATTCGCAATCTACTCGCTGACGGAAAAGACGTAGAAAAGATGATACCTGCTTGCATCATCGACGCCGCGCAACGCCTCTATGCTGCACCTCTGTGAGAGATAAAATAATTTTCATCTCAAAACATCTAAAAACAGAGCGACAGCTCTGGTGCAGATAGTCCATCACTAGTGACACCAACAAGCAGCAAAAAACCTTGAAAATAGACACAAAGCCGTTCATTTGTGTCTATTTTCTGCATAAGTACGCACCATTGTACAGAAAATCATAACATAATCTGCAAGTTGCTTGCGTTATATTTGTACAATTGTTCAGAAATGCGTAATTTTGCAATACAGACTTACAAAATAAACCACATGTCCACACTCCGCAAAGTCAAACAACACCGACTTCACAATGAAGGGCGCACCACCCTTACCCTAGGAGGTATCGCCCTCGTTGCCATCGCAGCCTTGGACTATTGGCTGTTTTATCCCGAATATCCCATTCCTTTCTATATCATATTGGCCGTATTCATCATGGTCTACGGCATCATGGTCAATTTCTTCCGTTGCCCCGTACGCATCTTCCCTGGTGACACGCACAACGTAGTTGTAGCTCCAGCAGATGGTCGTATTGTCGTGATTGAAGAAGTTGAAGAAAACGAATACTTCCACGACCGTCGCCTTATGGTGTCGGTGTTCATGTCTGTAACTAATGTACATGCTAACTGGTTTCCAGTCGAAGGTACTGTCAAATTGGTGCGCCATCACAATGGCAACTTCGCCAAAGCATGGTTACCCAAAGCCAGCACTGAAAAACGAACGTAGCACAGTAGTCATCACCACTCCCTCTGGTCACGATGTCCTCGTGCGCCAGGTTGCAGGCGCAGTGGCACGTCGTATTGTGACTTATGCCACCGAAGACCAAACATGCAAGATAGACAACCACCTCGGTTTCATCAAGTTTGGCTCTCGTGTCGATGTTTATCTTCCCCTTGACACGGAAATTTCAGTAGAGATGGGGCAAGCTACCACTGGTAATAGCACCATTCTCGGTCACCTCAAAGACAAAAACACAACGACTCAGACAGTCTAAGTTTACCTCTTTTTTCGCAACGCCCTTCGGAAAAACGGAGGGCGTTTGCGCGTATTCCTACACGAAACGCCCATTATAGCAGCAACTATCATCAAAACCAACGAGATACGATCTTCAAGCATGCTGATTCTGTGCGAATACAATATAAACTTTTTCTCAGATACTACCATTTCTCTAAACAACTTTCTCCTCGTGAAACGACATATCCCCAACCTCCTCACTAGTCTTAATCTAGTCAGTGGCTGCATAGCTTCCTATTATGCAGTAAATGCCAACTTAGAGTTCGCGCTTTACTTTATGCTACTCGGACTCATCTTCGACTTTTTCGATGGATTCACGGCTCGCCTGCTTGGAGTCTCTAGCCCTATTGGTAAAGAGTTAGATTCTCTTGCAGATGTCATCACTTTTGGCCTCACTCCTTCCCTTATGCTGTTTCACGTCTTACAGCTTATGCTGCCTTGTACTGGTGCTCCTGCATTCTGTCCAGCCCGATTGGTTCCTTATTTTTCCTTTGCCATCGCAGCCTATTCTGCTATGAGATTGGCAAAATACAATCTCGACACGCGACAATCTCACACCTTTATTGGACTGCCTACCCCGGCCAACGCTCTTTTTTGGGCTGGAATCACCACCTATCTCAACCAAAATGATATACCCTTCATCTCAGCACGCATCTTAGGAGCGATAATAGTGCTCGTCATAGCCTTCTCTTGCTGGATCATGATCAGTGAAGTTCCTATGTTTGCCTTGAAGTTTAAGAATTTCACCTGGCACGACAATAAAGTACGCTACGGCTTTCTTGCTCTTGTAGTTGCCATAGTAATAGCAGGAGTTACACTAGAAGTTTATGCCCTAGCTCTGTCCTTCCTTATTGTGCTATACGCTTTAATCTCTCTTTGTGTCCGAGATAAGCAATAACGCTTATGGCACAATAGTTGCATATCACTAAGAAAATCCATTTAGTCATCTCAATTCAATAGTATATGGGAACATTCTTAGGCTGCCTTTTTGCCATTTTCATTGGTATCATCTTCTTCATTTGGGTACTCCTCAACCAAGGTCTTCGGTTCATCCTATCGCTTTTGGGCATTAAGTTGCCTAACTCCAAGACCTCTTTCAGAGAATACGCACAGCAACAAGGCCAACAAAATGCAAATAGCTCCCAGCAACAGCAAAATAGCTCGACACAAAACTCCTCAGATAGCGCCTCATCCAATGGTAAAATTTTCACGAAAGATGAAAGCGAATATGTAGAATTTGAAGACGTACCTTAAAGGTGCGTCTTTTTTTGCCCAGAGTCACGCATAGGTTTTATCACATCTCTACAGATTTCTAGGGCGTAGACCTTGAAAATAGGCATCACAGCGCAATTGCCATGCACTTTTCGCCCTCATCATTCGGCAGATACGTGCAATAATCCGTAACTTTGCACGTTATGTAATATGAGCTTTGCTATAGACTAAGGACAAGGGCTAAAAAGAGCCGAGGCTTAGATAGTAATGACCTCCATATCCCATTCTTGTTTTGTCTATCGCATAAGCCATTTTATCAAGAGATTTTCTACATTCCAACGACGATTTCACTGTATGATCACTTATATCAAAGGCAGCATTGCCGAACTCACACCCACCGAAGTAGTCATCGAAGCCGCAGGCGTGGGCTATTCCATCGCTATCTCGCTCAACACTTTCGCAGCACTCCAAGGCAAAGAGTCTGCTCGTGTGTATGTCACAGAGGTGATTCGCGAAGATGCTCACCTATTGTTCGGATTTTACAGCAAACAAGAGCGCACACTCTTCGAAGCTCTCACCTCAGTCAATGGCATTGGCGGACAAACAGCACGCATGGTGCTTTCAGCATTCTCCCCCACTGAGCTAACAGAAATCATACAAGGCGAACAAACGGCCATGCTCAAGAGCGTTAAAGGTATAGGGCCCAAAGCTGCTGCTCGCATCGTTTTAGATTTGCGCGACAAAATCGGCAACCTCCTCAGCACGGGCACTCTCGACGTAGCTCCTGCTGCTGGAGGAGCCATCGCTGCCGCCGACAAACAAGTGGCCGAAGAAGCCATCTCAGCCCTCTCTATCCTCGGATTCCAACCTGCGACAGTGCGCAAGATTGTTGGCAACATCCTTAAAGCGGAACCTGGACTCGACGTGCAGCAACTCATCAAACGTGGTTTGAAAGAAATCAAATAACCATATCGCCCAATGACTGCTTCGAGAACTGACATTCTTATCTCGTAGAAGTTTCGTAACTCTTTTTACTCTTCCTCAAAAAATCAAATACAATGAAGTTCTTCTCTCCAAGTAAAGTCCAACATTGGGTCGCACTCATCGGTGTGGCTCTCTGCTGTGTAGCCACTTGGGGAGCTGTTCAGGCTACATTTGTGGCCCCTCGCGCAGAAAAGGCGGCAGAAAGTCCAGCAGCACAATCGGTGCGCGATAGCATTCCACCTCGACGTAACCCACAAACAGAGAGAGTTGTGCCTTTCACTGTGCGCCCCACAGCCAGTGCCACCACCTCTCCCGACAACCGCCATTCAGGCGATCTCAAAGATCCAGAGAATCTGACCACTGGATTGTTCTATGACGAGGTGACAGGCCTCTATAAATATGGCACAAAGATAGGTGAACACTTTGTTTTCTCCCCACTCTTCATGGGCACAGACGAAGTGATGCGAGAAGGTATCCGCCAGTCTATGATGGACTACTTCCGCAAGCGCAACAACGAAGAGTATCGCAGCCAAGGCAAGAACAAGTTTGACTTCACTGATATGCAGTTTTCTCTTGGCCCTGCTGAGAAAATCTTCGGCCCAGGAGGAGTGCGCGTGCGGACACAAGGTAGTGCAGAACTTAAACTCGGGGCGAATCACAGATGGACAGACAACCCTTCTCTCTCAGAACGCAACCGAAGTGTCTTTGGTTTTGACTTCAACGAGAAAAATCAATCTTGCTCTCAACGGAAAAAGTAGGCGACAAAGTGAACATGGACTTCAACTATAACTCAGAAGCCACGTTCAATTTTTGATGCACAAAACCTCAAACTTCGCTATGAAGGCAAAGAAGATGAGATCATCAAACTCGTAGAAGCTGGCAACGTGTCTATGCCCACACAGTCTTCACTCATCCGTGGCGGACAAAGTCTCTTCGGGCTTCGGACAGACATGCAGTTTGGTCGTCTCAAACTGCAAAACCATGCTTGCGCAAAAGAAATCGGCAGCGCAAACTGTCAACTCACGTGGTGGAGTGCAACTCACCGACTTCGAGTTCTCCGCTTCTGACTATGACGAAAACCGACACTTCTTTCTAGCTCACTTCTTCCGCAATCACTACGACCAGTGGATGACACAACTCCCCAACATTCTTTCGGGAGTCACCATCAATCGCATAGAACTCTGGGTCACCAACAAGACTGCTGCCACCACCAACACGCGCAACCTTGTTGCCCTCACCGACTTAGGTGAAGCCCAAAAATACAACGACAAAGTCTGGATTCCCAATCAGAATGATGTAGCCCTTCCAATCGTTCTAACAACGCCTATAACTTCATTCTCCAAACCGCTCCACAAGTGCGCGACATCACGCAGAGCAACGCCCAACTCGATGCAATGGACTTAGTGGGAGGTGAGGACTACGAAAAACTGAAAGCGCACGTCTACTGAGCAGTTCGGAATACTCACTCAACTCGGCCTTTAGGCTATGTGTCACTCAAGTCTACTCTCCAGCCCGACCAAGTGTTGGCTGTGGCATTTGAATACACTTATCGAGGACAAACCTACCAAGTCGGTGAATTTTTCTACCGACGTCAAGGACAACACACAGGCACTGCTCGTGAAATCGCTCAAGAACACAGCGAACACGCCTAAGATGGGCAACTGGAAACTGATGATGCGCAACGTGTATGCACTCGGAGCAACGGCAGTGCAACGCGACCGTTTCACTCTCGATGTCAAGTATTTGTCCGACACCACTGGTGTTTACATCTCCTATCTTCCCATTCCTCGCCTCAAAGACAAGCGTTTGCTATCTCTCCTCGGCTTGGACAACCTAGACAATAACGCACGGCGTGTGCCCAATGGCTACTTCGACTTCGTAGAAGGCTACACTATTGATGCGGCTTCTGGGCGTGTATTCTTCCCTGAAGTCGAACCTTTCGGGAGTTTCTTAGCCAATGTCATAGGAGATGCTGATGTGGCGCGTAATTTTGCCTATACCGAACTCTATGACTCCACGCGCACCATTGCCAAACAAGTGGCAGAGCACAACAAGTTTGTCATCAAAGGCCGCTACAAAGCCACAAAGAGTGACGAGATAGTTCTCAACACTTCTGGCATACCACAAGGAAGTGTGGTGGTGACTGCTGGCGGACAAATCCTCACCGAAGGCACAGACTATACAGTGGATTATAGTGCCGGTGTCGTGCGCATCCTCAACAAGAGCATCCTCGATGCTGGAACCCCCATCCAATGCTCGGTCGAATCAAACACCGACTACGGTTTGCAGCGCAAGACCATGATGGGATTGAACTGGCAATACGACTACTCGCGCAACTTCCAATTCGGAGGTTCCCTCCTGCATCTCAGCGAGCAGCCTTTAACTTCTAAGGTGGCCCTAGGTAGCGAGCCGCTCAACAATACTCTTTGGGGACTCAACATGGCATGGAAACAGCAAAGTCAGTGGCTCACAAATCTCGTGAACCGCCTGCCCTTCGTGCATGCCTCTGCCCCATCTTCCATCAACTTCACGGCAGAATTCGCACATCTCATAGCCGGACAAAACAGTGATGTACAAGGTCGCGCTTCCTATTTGGACGATTTTGAGAATGCCAAGTCCGAAATAGACATCTCCTCTCCTCAACAGTGGACCCTATCTTCTGTGCCTTCCATGTTTGCGGAGTCACAACTCAACAATGATGTGCGGTCTGGCTACAACCGCGCGCGCCTAGCGTGGTACACCATCGACCCACTCTTCACACGTCGCAACTCATCCCTCACCCCAGGTCACATCAAATCCGACTTGCAACAACTCTCCGATGCTCGTGTGAGAGAGGTATATGTCAGTGACCTCTATCCCAACAAGTCGTTGAACTACAAGGATGCCGCCACACTTCCTGTGCTCAATCTCGCATTCTATCCCAACGAACGCGGACCTTACAACCTCGATCCAGCCCTCGATCGTGACGGACACCTGTCTAATCCTACCCAACGCTGGGGAGGTATGATGCGCCGTCTTGAGACCTCCGATTTCCAAGCTGCGAATGTGGCCTACATCGAGTTTTGGATGATGGATCCTTTCACAGAAATCGAGGGCAAAACCCCTAACTATACGGGTAATCTCTATTTCAATCTAGGCGAAATCTCCGAAGACGTGCTCCGTGATGGTCGCAAGTTCTACGAAAGCGGAATGCCCGTTGATGGCAATCGCTCGCAACTCACGCAAACAGCATGGGGATGGGTGCCCAACCAAAATGCGGTAACCTATGCATTTAACACTACTTCCGACAGTCGCCGCCTCCAAGACGTCGGATTCAATGGTTTGACCTCTGAAGAAGAACGCACCTTTGGCCCCTATGCCAAGTTCCTCGAAGACGTGCGCGGCCGCGTGCGCCCAGAAGTTTACGACTCACTATTGCAAAGTCCCTCGGCCGACCACTACCACTATTTTCGCGGAAGTGATTGGGACGAACGCCGCACGAGCATCCTCGACCGCTACAAATTTATCAACAATCCCAATGGTAACTCTGTAGCAGCTGAAGCTTCTCCCGAACGCTATTCCACAGCTTACAAGACCACGCCCGATGTGGAAGACATCAATCAGGACTACACGCTCAACGAATATGAAAAGTTCTATCAATATCGTGTGCAAATACGTCCTGATGCGATGCAAGTGGGACAAAAACTACATCGTAGATAGTCGCACCATCAATGCGAAGACTCGAGATGGTAAGACGCCCGAAACGAAGTGGTATCTCTTCCGCATCCCCATCGAGCAATACGAACGTCGCTACGGAAGCATCAACGACTTCTCTTCCATCCGTTTCATGCGCATGTTTATGACTGGCTTTGACCAGCCTGTCGTCCTTCGTTTGGCCACGCTCAACCTTGTACGCGGAGAATGGCGCGATTACGAACAACCTCTCTACACCACAGGACTCGGTGGACAATCGGGCGAAATGGTGGTAAGTGCGGTGAACTTTGAGGAAAACAACGAGAAAACACCTGTCAACTATGTGCTTCCTCCTGGCATCAGCCGCAGCATCGAACCTGGACAAGAGCAGGTACTTGAAAACAACGAGCAAGCCCTCTCACTGACGATTAAGAACCTCTCCAGTGGCGATGCACGTGCTGTATATAAAAACACGCAGCTCGACCTCCGTCGCTACAAGCACCTCCAACTTTTTGTCCATGCCAACGCCCTCCCTGGCGACAAAGATTTGGCAGATGGTCAAATCAGTTTGTTCGTGCGTTTGGGTTCTGACTATAAAAACAACTTCTACGAATACGAGATCCCTCTTACGCTCACTCCCCGAAGGTCGCTACGGTGGTGAGGTGGGTCGCCGTGCGGTATGGCCCAATGACAACATGCTTGATGTGGATCTCGACCTCTTCACCCGCTTGAAGGCGGGTCGCAACCGCAAGAAAGCACAAGGTTTGGCAACCTTCACACAGCTGTTCTCAGAATATGACCCTGCGCGCCCCAAGAATAAAGTGAGCATTCAGGGTAATCCTTCTTTGGGCGAAGTGCGCACCATCATGATTGGTGTACGCAACAACTCGCGCGCTCCTCGCAGTGTCGAAGTGTGGGCCAACGAACTCCGTCTGCAAGACTTTTGCCAACCAAGGGGGATGGGCGGCTCAAAGCCAACTTAATATCCAACTCTCGGATTTGGCGACCGTGAATCTGAGCGGACACCCTCGAAACGAACGGATTCGGTGGATTGAAGAGACCGTGAGCCAACGTCGCAACGATGATCTTTCGCAATTCTCGGTGACCACCAACGTGGAAATGGGTAAACTGCTCCCCGAGAAAGTGAAGCTCACTGCCCCTGTCTACTACTCATACTCTAAAGAGGTGGTAACTCCTCGCTACAATCCCCTCGACACCGATATGCCGATGGCTGATGCACTGGCTTCGTTGCCCACATCCGCTCAGCGCGATTCCCTCCGTGACCTCACCAATCGCGTAGTGGTGAACAAGAACTTCTCTGTTTCTGGCTTGCGCTTCAACCGCACCACGAAAGGAAGCCCCCATGCCTTACGACTTGGGGAACTTCACACTTGGCTTTGCACAATCCACTCGACACACCGCAGGTACGACGACGGCGTGGGAACGCGACATGAACTGGAAGCTCAACTTTGCTTACACCTATTCACCTGGCCGTCATTCCTTCGAACCACTCCGCAACATCCTCAAGTCAAAGTCGCCTTGGTTGCGCATCTTCAAGGATTTTGGCATCAACTATTTGCCACAAAGCATTGCGTTCAACTCCGATATTTCGCGCCATTACTACGAACTTCAAGAGCGCGACATGGAGAATCTAGAGAACAAAACGCTTCCGCTCACCTTCTCTAGCGACTTCTTGTGGAATCGTAGCTTCCAACTGCGTTGGGATCCTACTAAAAACATCCACTTCAACTTTGCCTCTGGTACGAATGCTGAGATTGAGCAACCCTATCACGCCCGTCAATGAAGCCCTATATCCCGACCGCTCACACAGCGTGGAAGGACTCCATCACACGCAGCATCCTCGAACTCGGTCGCCCTCTCGCCTATCAGCAGAATGCCGAATTGTCGTGGAACATTCCACTCAACAAGATTCCTGTCCTCGACTGGATCACTGCCGATGCAAAAATACGGAAGCACCTATAACTGGACACGCGGCATCGAGACCACCACAGGGCAATCCTTGGGCAACACCATTGCCAACCGCCGCGACATCACCGCCAATGGTCGTTTCAATCTGGAAAACCTCTACAACAAGGTGCCTTTCTTGAAGCGAGTGAATCGCAAGTTCTCACAGAGCAACAACCGCAACACGAAGCCCGAGAAGAAATTCTACGAGAAGGAAATCGTGCTTCGCGCGGACACCACCTTCATTGTTCCTCACAACCAAGGTAGTAAGAAGCTCCGTGTCGTAGCGATTCGCAAAGATGGCTCACGCTTTGCCATCAAATACAAGGTACTTGACATCAACCGCATCGAAGTGCTCTCGCGCGGTGCAGACTCCCTCAAGATTACCGTGGCTGCTCGCAAACGTGTGGAGGAACAAACGTGGTATAAAGTGGCGGAAGTGGGCGCACGTGGCCTGATGAGTCTTCGCAATTTCAATGTGAGCTATCGCAACAATGCGCAACTCTCTCTCCCAGGTTTCATGCCTAATGTGGGCGACATCTTCGGTCAAACTCACATGGGTAGCCTCTTTGCTCCTGGACTCGACTTTGCCTTTGCCACGGCGGGCGAAGACTATGTGCAACGGGCAGCCGACAAAGGTTGGTTGCTCCAAAGCGACAGCATCACTACTCCTGCCACTCAAGCCCAAACGGAGGACTTCCAAATGCGAGCACAGATTGAACCAGCTCGAGATTTCCGCATCAGTCTCACATTCTCGCGCAATCACAATCGCAACAAAACCATACAATATATGTTTGAGGGAATGCCATCGCTCCAAAGTGGTACTTTCGCCATGACGACGCTCTCCCTCGGTAGTGCCTTCTCCTCTAGTGGTACGGCAGATAATGGCTACCGCAGTGCGCGTTTCCAGCAGTTCCTAGGTGCCCTCGATCGTTATCAAGCTCGACTACAACAGCGTTATGTAGGAACCACCTACCCTGCTGGACTCGGCTCATGGAGTGGACAAAAATACGATCCCGAAAATGGCGTAGTAGGCAAGTATTCCAGTGAGGTGATGATACCTGCATTCTTGGACACTTACACTTCCATAGGTGGGGCTACCGACATATTCCCCATTCTGACGAAGCTCTTGCCCAACTGGACACTCACCTACTCTGGACTGTCGTCACTACCAGCCTTCAAACGCTGGTTCCGTGCCTTCAATCTCAACCACAGTTACCGCAGTCTTTACAATGTTGGTTCGTACAATAGTTTCCAAAGCTATCGTTCCGCAGTGGATGGACTCGGATTTTATCAGCAATGTGGAGAATGGTCGTCCGCAACCTTCGTCACAATTTGACATTTCTACCGTGAGCATCAACGAGAGTTTCTCTCCCTCTTGGGCGTAGATGCTACTTTCTACAACAACATGACCGCCAAACTGGAGATGCGTCGCACGCGTGTGCTTACGCTCTCCATGGCTTCTCAGTTGCTCACCGAGACTCACTCCAACGATATTGTCGTGGGCATTGGCTATCGGGTCAATGACTTCAAATTTCCTTCCCTCGGTGGCAGTGGTGTAAAGGGTAAAGGTAGCAAAGCTCGTCGACCTGCTCGAAGTGCTTCGGCCAATGACTCCAACAGCACCAACAGTTTTTCTGATGGTGCCGCAGGTGGTTCTGCCGATGGTTTTGCTCACTCGCTCAACTTACGGCTCGATCTCTCGTTCCGCGATCAGAGTGCGCTACAACGCAATCTCCTCACCACCCTTTCTCAAGCCACGAGTGGCAACAGAGCGGTGCAAAATCTCCTTCTCGGCAGACTATGCGGTATCGCGATTCTTCACCATCTCTGCCTACTACGAACGACAGATGAACCGTCCGCTTCTCACCTCTTCCGCCTTCCCCACCACGGTGCAAGACTTCGGTCTGAACCTCAAGTTCCAGTTGGCGAGATAGACATTGGCTCGTTCTCTCAAGTATCCCCCAAGTCACTGGTCAAACTCCCAAGGTTTACACCCAGGATTAGCCACAAAGCTCACCGAAGAATGGGTGGATAGGTCTTCCAAAGGACTTGCAAAACCTCATCTTTAGGATTATCTCAATGAAGCACAGTCTTTCCCTTTGTAGGAAGTCATAAACAAGGCGCGTGCGCAACAAATATGTTGCGCACGCGGCTTTTCTTTTTGGGGAATTGACATGGAGTTTATCGGTCATAATAAAAAGTCGTATCTATGGTTTTGACACCAAAGATACGATTTTAGGGGAGAATAGAAAATGACAACTTTTTCGCTATGAGTTTGCAAAAGCAGCCCATGCAGCAGCAGTGCGGTGGGCACTTGCTTGTCGTTCCCTTCGATAGATGGATTCATCCCTCTCAGCGCACCACTTTTCATAAGCCTCTTTCCTTTTCCGTTGGGCTTCTCGAAGCGCAAGCGTCCGTTGAAGCGAGCATAGATGCCAGGGTGATGCTTTTCAGCACGACGATAAGCCAAATCTTGATGAGCAACTCTGAAGAGCACAACGACAAACATCACCACCCAGAAAGTCACCCAGAGAGAGACACACAGCGCGATGAGTCCCAGAACAAAAGCGATAGCCCATATTGTCAGCATAATACAAACTTTTAGAGTGTTGATAAATAGAAAGCTCCATCATGTAGAGGAGTCTTTATTGTCACCTCAAAAATAAAAATAAAATCACACCTCACCAAGCATTTAGCCAAGAATCTGAACTTTTTCTCTAGCCATCATCGTGCATTCACGTCACTGACATAGAAATAGGCGCGTAGGGCGTACTCTTTGAGTTGAAAAACCGGCAGATATAGTGAATCGTGTCCCTAAATCTAGAACTCTATCCATCATCTATGTTGCTCTGCACCACACCTCTATATGATAAACTCGGAGGACTCTGAAAAACGTCGGAGGTTTTCAAAATTATCTCGGAGAAAAATTCAAAAACTCCGACGTTCTTGAAAATTCTCCGACGTTTTTCGAGAAACGTCGGAGTTCTTGTGAGGAAATAGCCTTTATGACACAAGAGCGCTCTCAGAGCATTATTGTATTGATGGAGCAATAGAA